>Ga0209758_1000042_pt1 | contig 407145 bp, 355 predicted proteins | sample AraplaMF_Col_mMF_FD_184258 | JGI IMG/M metagenome (GOLD analysis project Ga0209758, IMG submission 184258) | Arabidopsis root microbial communities from the University of North Carolina, USA - plate scrape MF_Col_mMF (SPAdes) (version 2) | ecosystem: Host-associated > Plants > Roots >... | reverse complement strand
GAATTCTCGCTTGGTGTCCATCAGGTCTCTCGGTTGCCAGGGCATGGGGCACTTCCTCGGTCATCTCGACCCAGAAAGTGTTTCCTATGTCCGCGCACACCTGTTTCCGAGGTCCCCGGTCCATACACTTCGCCAAAGAAACGTAGGCAAAAGAAAGGCGACCCTACTGTCTGCGTCCCTTCGCTTCGCTACGGGCAACCTGCGGTGCTCGACGTAGGAGGGGGTCCGCAGAACTCGCTCCACTTCGTTGCGCTCAAACAGCTGCGGCCCTTATCCCTCCTACGTCTGCGCTCCTCGGCGCAGCCAGAAGGGAGCGCTCCGCGCCGTCGCTTCGCTCGGCTTTGGGAACAGCCTGGACTGGCCTTCGCTTCGCTCGGCCCTGGATGCAGGGTCAGAACTGGTCTTGACAGCGCCAACCGCGCCCACAAGTCCAACACCCCCGCCGCCCTATTCCAAGCCCAGCAGGCGCGAGGCGCCTGCTGGGCACCCGCGGCCGAGCGAAGCAAAGGCCCGTACGTCTCCCCTCCCCTCTGGCTGCGCCGAGGAGCGCAGCGTTTCGCGGATAAGGGCTCGCAGCTGTTTGAGCGAAGCGAGTTCTGCGAGACCCCGCGAAACGCGAGCACCGCAGGTTGCCCCGGAGCGAAGCGCAGGGGTCGCAGACAGTGGGGTCGCCTTTCTTTTGCCTACGTTTCTTTGGCGAAGCAAAGAAAAGTAGGTCGCCTGCCGGGGCGAGTCCCGGCCTCGGGAAGCAACCGCCCTGAGGAGCCAACAGCATGCTGAGCCCAGGCAAGCCCTATCCCCTTGGCGCAACCGCGTCACAACAAGGCGTCAACTTCGCTCTCGCAGCTCCGACGGCAGAAGCCGTGGACCTGTGCATCTTCGACACCACAGGCAAAAACGAACAACAACGCCTGAGCTTGAAAGAACAAACAGACGGCATCTGGCACGCCCACCTCCCCAGCGGCAAGCCAGGCCTCATCTACGCCTACCGAGTCCACGGCCCCTGGACCCCCAAGGCAGGCCACCGTTTCAACCCCGCAAAGCTGTTGCTCGACCCCTACGCCCGCGAAATCGCAGGCACCTACGACGGCAGCGACCTCTTCCTCGGCCACGACCCCGCGAACCCGGAAAAAAGAGACCCCCGAGACAACGCGGCAGTAGCCCTCAAGGCCCGGGTAGCAACCCCTCCAGCCCCAGCAGCAACAGCAGGCCACGCCCGCATCGCACCAGGCGACCGCGTCCTCTACGAACTCCACGTCAAGGGCCAGACCAAGCTCAACCCCGCGGTCCCCGCACCGCTGCGCGGCACCTACGCCGGCCTTGCCGAGCCCGCCGTGCTCGACCACCTACAGCGCCTGGGCGTCACCACCCTGAGCCTCATGCCCGTGCAGCACCGTGCCGACGAGCCCCGCCTGCTGCGCATGGGCCTGAGCAACTACTGGGGCTACAACACCATCGGCTGGTTCGCGCCCGAGGCGCGCTACTGGAGCGGCCGCCCCGGCACCACGCCCGCGGGCGAGTTCCGCGCGATGGCCGACGCCATTCATGCGCGCGGCATGGAACTGGTGATCGACGTGGTCTACAACCACAGCGCCGAGAGCGACGAGCTCGGCCCGACGCTGTCCATGCGCGGCATCGACAACGCGCTCTACTACCACCTGCGCGAAGACGACCGCTCGCTCTACGAGAACTGGGCCGGCACCGGCAACTGCCTGAACCTCGGCGAGCCGCGCGTGCTGCAGCTGGTGATGGACAGCCTGCGCTTCTGGGCCTGCGAGATGGGCGTCGACGGCTTCCGCTTCGATCTCGCCCCTGTCCTCGGGCGCGCCGACGCGCAGCGCGGTTTCGACCCGCGCGCGCCCTTCTTCGCTGCCATCGCGCAAGACCCGGTGCTGTCGCGCACGCTGCTGATCGCCGAGCCCTGGGACATCGGCCCCGGCGGCTACCGCCTCGGCGGGTTCCCGCCCGGCTGGCTCGAATGGAACGACCGCTATCGCGACACGCAGCGCGGATTCTGGCTGCGGCAGGCGCATGCCGACGACCGCGCCGGCCTGGGCGACTTCGCGCATCGCTTCACGGCCTCCAGCACCGAGTTCGCGCACCATGGCCGCGCGCCGACGGCGAGCGTCAACTTCATCACCGCGCACGACGGCTTCACGCTGCGCGACCTGGTGAGCTACGACGAGCGCCACAACCTCGCCAACGGCGAGAACAACCGCGACGGCCACGGCCACAACCTGAGCAACAACTGCGGCGTCGAGGGCCCGAGCGACGACCCCGCGGTGCTGGCGCTGCGCACCCGCCTGCGGCGCGCGCTGCTCGCCACGCTGATGCTGTCGCAGGGCACGCCGATGCTGCTGGCCGGCGACGAACTCGGCCACAGCCAGCAGGGCAACAACAACGCCTACTGCCAGGACAACGAGACCACCTGGCTCGCGTGGATCGGCACCTCCGCGCCCGGCAGCGACGCCGCGCGCATGAGCGCCTTCATCGCGCGCCTCGCCGCGCTGCGCCGCGAGGCCCCCGCCCTGCGCAGCACGCGCTGGTGGCCGGCCGAGCCGCCGCCCGGAGGCTCGGCCGGCATCCGCTGGCTGCGCCCCGACGGCGAGCTGATGTCGCCCGCCGACTGGAGCACGGGCACGGCCCTTGCAATCCACTTCGGCCATGCAGAAGAAGAAAAAGGCGGCGATGGAAGCTCATGGCTGGTGATGGTGAACGCGGGCCCCGAAGCCGTGTCGTTCACGCTGCCGACGGGCGCGTGGCGCCTTTGCCTGTCCAGCGATCCCGAAAGCGATCCGGACAACGCGGAGGGCCAAGCGCTGGCCGATGCGCTGCAGGTGCCTTTCTCGAGCATCGGGATTGCAAGAACGTAGAAGCCAGCCGCACGGCGCGGTGCTAGTCTCGATGCAGAAACTCTGACGGCGTAAATCTGACGGCGTATCCGACGGCGCATTCCGGCAAGCCAACATACCAACGAACGGAGACTTCAGGATGGACAACCCCACACCGCAAGCGCAGCAACTACCGCAGCCCCCACAACAGCAGGAGCTGCAGGCCCATCAACTGGTGCGCCGCACCATCGCGCTGGTGCTGGCCGGCGGGCGCGGCTCCCGCCTCAAGCAGCTGACCGATCGGCGCGCCAAGCCGGCGGTGTACTTCGGCGGCAAGTTCCGCATCATCGATTTCGCGCTGTCCAACTGCCTGAATTCGGGCATCCGGCGCATGGCGGTGGTCACGCAGTACAAGTCGCACTCGCTCATGCGCCACCTGCAGCGCGGCTGGAGCTTCCTGCGCGCCGAGCTCAACGAGATGGTCGACGTGCTGCCCGCGCAGCAGCGCGTGGGCGACGAGCACTGGTACCGCGGCACGGCCGACGCGGTGTTCCAGAACCTGGACATCATCCAGACCCGATCCACCAAGCACGACTACGTGGTGGTGCTGGCCGGCGACCACATCTACAAGATGGACTACTCGCTGATGGTGAAGGACCACGCCGAGCACGGCCTGGGCTGCACGGTCGGCTGCATCGAGGTGCCGCGCATGGAGGCCACGGCCTTCGGCGTGATGGCCGTGGACGACGGCCGCCAGATCACCGACTTCCTCGAGAAGCCCGCCGACCCGCCCGCCATGCCCGGCAAGCCCGACATCGCACTGGCGAGCATGGGCATCTACGTGTTCGACTCCGAGTATCTCTACCAGCTGCTGGAGGAAGACAACGCCAATCCGAATTCGAGCCACGACTTCGGCAAGGACATCATTCCCCGCGCCGTGGCCCAGGGCCGCGCGCTGGCCCACCCGTTCGGCATGTCGTGCGTCACGCGGGCCTCGCGCGGACCGGAGGCCAAGACCTACTGGCGCGACGTGGGCACGATTGATGCATTCTGGGCAGCCAACCTCGACCTGGCCTCCATCACCCCGGAACTCGACATCTATGACACGGACTGGCCCATCTGGACCTACCAGCGGCAGCTGCCGCCGGCCAAGTTCGTGCTCGACCGCAACGGCCAGCACGGCATGACGGTCAACACCATCGTCTCGGGCGGCTGCATCGTGTCGGGCTCCAAGGTGAGCAGCTCGGTGCTGTTCTCGGGCGTGCGCGTGCATTCCTTCTGCGAGATCAACGAGGCCGTGCTGCTGCCCGATGTGGAAGTCGGCCGCGGCGCGCGGCTGAACCGCGTGGTGATCGACCGCGCCTGCGTCATCCCCGAAGACATGGTCATCGGCGAAGACGCCGAGGCGGATGCCGCGCGCTTCGAACGGACCGAGAACGGCGTCGTCCTGGTCACCCGCGAGATGCTCAAACGGTTGGCTGCAGCCTGATCCCCACACGATGCGAATCCTCCAGGTCAGCGCAGAACTCTTTCCCCTCCTCAAGACCGGCGGACTGGCGGACATCGCCGGCGCCCTGCCCCTGGCGCTCATTGCCGAAGGGCAGGACGCGCGCGTGCTGCTGCCGGGCTTTCCGGCCATCGTGGCCGGCGTTCGCGACCTCGCGCCGGTGGCCGCCTTCACCGCCCCCTGGGGCGAAGGCTTCGGCTTGCGGCTCGGGCATGTCGATATCGACGGCACGCCGGGCATCCCGGCCTACGTGATCGACGCGCCGGCGCTCTACGGCCGGCCCGGAAACCCCTACGAGGACGCCTCGCGCCAGCCCTACGGCGACAACCACCGCCGCTTCGCGCTGCTCGGCTGGGCGGCGGCTCAGCTGGCGCAGGGGCTCGATCCGCAGTGGCAGCCCGAGGTGGTGCATGCGCACGACTGGCACGCCGCGCTCGCGCCGGCCTACCTGCACTTCGCGCGGCAGGCCGGAGGCCCGCGCGTGGGCAGCGTCTTCACCGTGCACAACCTGGCCTACCAGGGCATCTTCGCGCCGTGGCACTTCGCGGAGCTGGGCCTGCCGGGCGCCGCGTTCCAGATGAACGGCCTCGAGTACCACGGCCAGGTCTCGTTCATGAAGGGCGGCCTGTACTTCGCCGACCGGCTCACCACCGTGAGCCCGACCTACGCGCTGGAGATCCAGACGCCCGAGCAGGGCTGCGGGCTCGACGGCCTGCTGCGCCAGCGCAGCGCGGTCTTGAGCGGCATCCTCAACGCGGTCGACGACAAGGTCTGGAACCCCGCCACGGACACGGCGCTGATCCAGGGCTACCACACGCCCGAAGGCCGCCACATGGCCGGCAAGGCACGATGCAAGTCGGTGCTGCAACACCAGCTGGGACTGGCCGAACGGCCGGACGCGCCGCTCTTCATCGTCGTGAGCCGGCTCACCGAGCAGAAGGGCCTGCACCTGGTGCTCGGCGGGCTCGACGCGCTGCTGGCACAGGGCGGCCAGCTCGCGCTGCTGGGCAGCGGCGAGGCCTGGCTGGAGGAAGCCTTCCGCCAGCGCGCGGCGGCCTTGCCGCAGTCGGTGGCCGTGACCATCGGCTACAACGAGACGCTGGCCCACCAGATGTTCGGCGCCGGCGACGTGACGCTGGTGCCCTCGCTCTTCGAGCCCTGCGGCCTCACGCAGATGTACGGCCTCAAGTACGGCGCGCTGCCGCTGGTGCGCCGCGTGGGCGGGCTGGCCGACACGGTGGTCGACAGCTCGCTGGAAGACCTGGCCAGCGGCGAGGCCACCGGCTTCGTGTTCGACCGCTTCGAGGTGGCCGACTACGAACGCGCCGTGCGCCGCGCCTTCGCGCTCCACGAGCGCGCGCCCGACTGGCGCCGCGTGCGCGGCAACGCCATGCGGCGACCCGCCGACTGGGCCACGGCGGCGGCGCAGTACATCGATGTCTACCGCCAGAGCATCCAGTAATAGATGAACAACCCGGGAGCGTTCCCATGACGATCAAAGACTTCGCCTACGACCACCCCGACCGCGACGTCGCGGCCTTCAAGCGCGCCGTGGCCAACAAGCTGATCTACGCGGTCGGCAAGGACCCGGTCGCGGCCAGCCAGGACGACTGGCTCAACGCCACCTCGCAGGCGGTGCGCGACCAGCTGGTCGAGCGCTGGATGATGACCACGCGCGCCAACTACGCGCAGGACTTGAAGCGCGTGTACTACCTGTCGATGGAGTTCCTGATCGGGCGCACCTTCACCAATGCGCTGCTGGCCGTGGACCTGTACGACACCGTGCGCGAGGCGCTGGCCGACTTCGGCGTGGACATGGCGGCCTTGTCCGAACGCGAGCCCGACGCGGCGCTGGGCAACGGCGGCCTGGGGCGGCTGGCCGCCTGCTTCCTCGATTCGATGGCCACGCTGGGCGTGCCGGGCATGGGCTACGGCATCCGCTACGAGTACGGCATGTTCCGCCAGCGCATCGTCGACGGCCAGCAGGTGGAGACGCCCGACTACTGGCTCACGCGCGGCAACCCGTGGGAGTTCCAGCGGCCCGAGGTGAACTACCGCGTGCGCTTCGGCGGCCACGTGCAGAAGCGCGAGGGCGCCAACGTGCCGAGCGGCGCGGCCGACTGGGTCGACACGCACGACGTGCTGGCGGTGGCCTACGACACCATCATCCCGGGCTACGGCACGCAGGCCACCAACACGCTGCGGCTGTGGTCGGCGCGCGCCACCGAGGAAATCGACCTCTCGGCCTTCAACCGCGGCAACTACATGCAGGCGGTGGAGAGCAAGAACCACTCGGAGAACGTCTCGCGCGTGCTCTACCCCGACGACTCCACGCCCTCGGGCCGCGAGTTGCGGCTGCACCAGGAGTACTTCTTCTGCAGCGCCAGCGTGCAGGACCTGCTGCGCCGCTACCTGCGCAACCACAAGACCTTCGACCAGCTCTCCGAGAAGGTCAGCATCCACCTGAACGACACGCACCCCGTGCTGGCGGTGCCCGAGCTCATGCGCCTGCTGCTCGACGAGCACGGCCTCGCGTGGGACGTGGCCTGGGCGCACACGCAGAAGGTGTTCAGCTACACCAACCACACGCTGATGCACGAGGCGCTGGAGACCTGGCCGGTGGAGATGCTGGGGCGCATCCTGCCGAGGCACCTGCAGATCATCTACGACATCAACGCGAAATTCCTTGCCACGGTGACGCAGAAAGTGGGCAACGACGTGGAGCTGATGCGCCGCCTTTCGCTGGTCGACGAGGCCGGCGAACGGCGCGTGCGCATGGCCTATGTGGCGGTGCTCGCGAGCCATTCGGTCAACGGCGTGTCGGGGCTGCATTCGGAGCTGATGAAGCAGTCGATCTTCTCGGACTTCGCGAAGATCTTTCCCGAACGCTTCAACAACAAGACCAACGGCGTCACGCCCAGGCGCTGGCTGGCGCAGGCCAACCCGCCGCTGGCGGCGCTGCTCGACCAGCGCATCGGCAAGGGCTGGCGGCGCGACCTCTCGCAGCTGGAGGCGCTCAAGCCCATGGCCGCGCAGCCGGCCTTCGTGCGCGCCTTCCGCCACGCCAAGCGCGAGAACAAGCTGCGGCTGGCCAACTGGGTGGAGCAGCACCTGAAGATCGACATCGACACGGACGCGATGTTCGACGTGCAGGTCAAGCGCATCCACGAATACAAGAGGCAGCTGCTCAACGTGCTGCACGTGGTGACGCGCTACCACCGCATCCTCGACGCGCAGGCCGCAGGCACGGCCATCGACATGGTGCCGCGCGTGGTGGTGTTCGCGGGCAAGGCGGCGTCGGCCTATGCGATGGCCAAGCTGGTCATCAGGCTCATCAACGACGTGGCGGCCACCATCAACGCCGATACGCGCGTGGGCAAGCTGCTGAAGGTGGTGTTCCTGCCGAACTACAGCGTGAGCCTGGCGGAGATCATCATGCCGGCGGCCGACCTGTCGGAGCAGATTTCCACGGCGGGCACGGAAGCGTCGGGCACCGGCAACATGAAGTTCGCGCTCAACGGCGCGCTCACCATCGGCACGCTGGACGGCGCGAACGTGGAAATGCGCGAGAGCGTGGAGCCCGAGAACATCTTCATCTTCGGCAACACCACGCCCGAGGTGGCCGACATCCGCGCACGCGGCTACCAGCCGCGCGAGATCTACGAGGAGAACGCCGAGCTCAAGCGCGTGCTGGACGCGATCCGCGACGGCGCCTTCTCGCCGGGCGAACCGTCGCGCTACCAGGGCATCTACGACGCGCTGGTGAACTGGGGCGACCACTACCTGCTGCTGGCCGACTACGCGAGCTACGTGGCGAAGCAGGCGGAGGTCGACGCGCTCTACCGCGACTCGGACGCGTGGACGCGCAAGGCGATCCTCAACGTGGCGGGGATGGGGGTGTTCTCGTCGGACCGCACCATCGCGCAGTACGCGCACGAGATCTGGCACACCAAGCCAGTGGTGCTGGGCTGAGCGCTCCCGCATTTCTCCCTCCCCCGCTGGGGGAGGGCAGGGGTGGGGGCACGACGGCCTCTCCCACTCTCCAGCGCTCATCGGGCGCCTGCCCCCATCCCAACCTTCCCCCAGAGGGGGAAGGAGCAAGGCAATTCAGCGCGGTTTTTGCTGCGCCGGCTCGGCTTCCGTCACGAACCCGATGCGGCTGAGCCCCGCCTTGTTCGCGATGCCCATCAGCGCCACCACCTTGCCATAAGGCACGGTCTGGTCCGCACGCAGCTGCACCTCGGTGTCCTTGCTGTCGGCGGCGGCCTTCTCGAGCTGCTGCGCCAGTTCCTCGTCGGTCACGGCCTTGTCGTTGAGGAAGACCTTGCCCGAAGCATCGACCGACAGGCTCACGAACTTGGGCGCGTCGTTGGGCTGGCCGGCGTCGGTCTGCGGCAGATCGAGCTTGATCGAACTGGCCATCAGCGGCGCGGTGATGATGAAGATCACCAGCAGCACCAGCATCACGTCGACCAGCGGCGTGACGTTGATGTCGGACAGCGGCCGCTGCGCGCCCGCACCCATGGCGCGCCCGCCGCCGCCGGTGGCGCTGCCCAGTGATGTGCGACCGAAGGCCATGATGAATGCCGGCCGTTCTATGTGCTCAAACCGGCATCGGCCGCGCGGGCGGCGGCGCGACGGGAGCAGGCGGGGCGGCGAAGCTGCCCAGCAGGTCGTGCGCGAAGCCTTCGAGCTCGGCTTCGATGCGGCCGATGACGCGGCCGAAGACGTTGTAGGCCAGCACGGCCGGAATGGCCACGGCCAGGCCGAAGGCCGTCATGATGAGCGCCTCGCCCACCGGGCCCGCCACCTTGTCGATGGTGAAGCCGCCGGTCTGGCCGGCAATGCCGGTGAGTGCGCCATAGATGCCCCAGACCGTGCCCAGCAGCCCGACGAAGGGCGCGGTGGCGCCGACGGTGGCCAGCAGGATCTGCCCCGCCTGCAGCCGGCGCAGCGCACCGTGCAGGGCGTCGCGCAGCACGCGCGTGAGGCGCTGGTTGCGGTCGACCGTGGCGCCCAGCGTGCCGGCCGGCTCGCCCGCGGCGACGCTGCGGATGGCCGAGACGGCGGGCGACACCAGCGTCGCGCGGTCGAAGGCCTTGAGCTTCTGCTCGGCGTCGGCCAGCGTGGACGACTGCCAGAACGCCGCGATGCTGCGCAGCACGTCGCGTGTGCCGCCGCGCAGCAGCCACGCCTTCCAGAGGATGATGACCCAGCTCGCGATCGACATCGCGAGCAGCAGCGCGGCCACCGAACGGCTGACGCCGTCACCGTGGGCCAGCAGTTCGAGCACGCTCATCGGCGGTCCTTGGTGGGTGCCGCGCGGTCAGCGAAGACCGAGCACGTCGTACATGTCGAACAGGCCCGCGCGCTGTCCGGCCAGGAATCGCACGGCGCGCAGGCTGCCCTGGGCGTAGGTGGTGCGGCTCGACGACTTGTGGGTGATCTCGATGCGCTCGCCGGTGCCGGCGAACAGCACGGTGTGGTCGCCCACGATGTCGCCGCCGCGGATGGCCGAGAAGCCGATGGTGGACGGGTCGCGCTCGCCGGTGATGCCTTCGCGGGCGTACACGGCGCAATCCTTGAGGTCGCGGCCCAGCGCGTCGGCGATGACCTCGCCCATCTTGAGCGCGGTGCCCGAGGGCGCGTCGACCTTGTGGCGGTGGTGCGCCTCGATGATCTCGATGTCGTAGCCCGTCGCCATGGCCTTGGCCGCCATCTCGAGCAGCTTGAAGGTGACGTTGACGCCCACGCTCATGTTGGGCGCCATCATGATCGCGATGTCCTTGGCGATCTCGGCGATCTCGGCCTTCTGCGCATCGCTGAAGCCGGTGGTGCCGATGACGGCCTGCACGCCCAGTTCGCGGCAGACCGCGAGGTGCGCGAGCGTGCCTTCGGGGCGGGTGAAGTCGATGAGCACCTGCGCGTCCTTCAGGCCGGCGCGCAGGTCGGACACGATGGACACGCCGCTGTCGAAGCCCAGGAAGGCGCCGGCATCGGTGCCAAGGGCCGGGCTGCCGGCGATGTCGAGGGCACCGGCCAGGCGCAGGTCGGGCGCGTTGCGCACGGCCTCGATCAGCATGTGGCCCATGCGGCCCGAAGCCCCGGCGATGGCGACGCGGCGCGGCGCGGAGGCGGAATTGGCGGAAGGGGTGGAGGTGGATTCGGTCACGCTGGTTCAGTCTTCGGGAATTTCGAAACGGCCAATGGCATGCATGGACACGGAACGGACGCCGCCCGACTGGCGGGCGCCGCCCGCAGCCGCCGATGCTCCTGCGCGCTCAGCGCGCGGCTTCGAGCGGGGGGTAGGCGGCCGGCAGCGGCGGCAGGGAAGCCGACGTCGCGTCCTTGGAGGCACCGGCTTTCTTCTCGTCGTCCTTGGGCGCGTATTTCTTGAGCTCGTCCTCCGAGGCCTCGAGCGCGGGCACCTTGCCGGACTTCTTGCGGGTGTCGAGCGTGGCGACGAATTCCTCCTCGCTGGGCATCTCGTCGCCCTCGAAGCGGTCCATGATCTCGCCGTTGAAGTACACCGTCAGGCGGCGCTCCTGCGGGTCGACGCCCTGGCGGCGGATGGTGAAGACGTAGTCCCAGCGATTGGCATGGAACACGTCGTTCAGCAGCGAGGTTCCGAGGATTTCACGCACCTGCTGGCGGGACATGCCCGGCTTGAGCGCCGCGACCTGTTCCTTCGACACGAAATTGCCCTGAACCACCTCGACTTTGTAGGGGGTTACGGCGGCCAGCGCGCCACGCGTGCGTTCGGTGAAACCGCTGCAGGCACCGAGGCCGAGCGTTGCCGCGACGGCGACAGCCAGCAGCCAGGGCCGGCGTTGGAAGTTGGCAGGCATGGGAGGAAAAGGGGGTAGCGATATGATCGGCCATTGTAGCGGCTGGCCTTTTCGGGGCCTTTCGCCGCGGCCCCGCCAGGGGCGCAGGAACCAACATGGCCAACATCGACGAACTCAAGAACACCGGCCTCAAGGCCACCCTGCCCCGCCTGAAGATCCTGGAGATCTTCCAGACCGGCAGCCAGCGGCACATGACGGCGGAAGACGTGTTCCGCGTGCTGCTCAACGAGCACTCCGACATCGGCCTGGCCACGGTCTACCGGGTGCTCACCCAGTTCGAGCAGGCCGGCATCCTGGAACGCAGCCACTTCGAAAGCGGCAAGGCGGTCTACGAGCTGAACGAAGGCACCCACCACGACCACCTGATCTGCACCTCCTGCGGCAAGGTCGAGGAGTTCTACGACGCCGAGATCGAGCACCGCCAGCAGATGATCGCCAAGGACAAGGGCTGGATCCTGCAGGATCACGCCATGTCGCTTTACGGTTTGTGTGGAGACTGCGCCAAGAAGCGCTGATACATACCGAAGCAGGAAATGCGGCCCCGGCGGCGGCCGCATCCGGCGAACCGATCAATCCCCGTCGCGGGAGCTTTCCATCGCCTTGTGGTGCCGCGCCACGAAGTCGGCATACGTGTCGATGCCGCGCAGCTGCAGGATCGAATTTCGCACCGCAGCCTCCACCAGCACGGCGATGTTGCGCCCGGCCACCACCTGGATGATGACCTTGCGCACCGGGATGCCCAGCACGTCCTGCGTGAGCGGCGCCGAGGGCATGCGCTCGTAGTCGCGCTCGAAGCTGTCGCGCCGCACCAGGTGCACGATGAGCTTGAGCCGCATCTTCCGGCGCACCGCCGTCTCGCCGAAGATCGCGCGGATGTCCAGCAGGCCGATGCCGCGCACTTCCAGCAGGTTCAGCAGCAGGTCGGGGCAGCGGCCCTCGATGGTGTTCTGGTTGATGCGGTAGAGGTCGACCGCATCGTCGGCCACGAGGCCGTTGCCGCGCGAGATCAGCTCCAGCCCGAGTTCGCTCTTGCCCAGGCCCGACTCGCCCGTGATCATCACGCCCATGCCCAGGATGTCCATGAACACGCCGTGCATCGACGTGCGCTCGGCGAAGTGCTTGGACAGGTAGGCGCGCAGCAGGTCGATCACGAAGGCCGACGACTCGCGCGTCGCGAAGAGCGGCAGCTGCGCGCGCTCGCAGATCGACAGCAGCTCGTCGGGCGCGGCCTGGCCGTCGGCCAGCACCAGCATCGGCGGCTCCAGCGTGACGATGCGGGCGATGCGCCGCGCGCAGTCTTCCTCGCTGCCGCGCGTGAGGTAGGCCACCTCGCGGGCGCCGAGGATCTGCACGCGGTACGGGTGGATGTAGTTGAGGTAGCCGACCAGGTCGGCGGCCGACTGGGCGCGGCTGATGACCTCGGGATCGAACTGGCGCTCCGACGCGCCCAGCCCCGCGAGCCATTCCCAGCGGAGCGAGCCACGGAACTCCTCGAACATGGCATCGGCGCTGATGACGGTCGGCTTCATGCGTTCAGGAGGCGGCGCGCAGGCGCCGGCTTTGCGGTGGAATGAGGGAAGAAGGAGCCGCGCAGCTTATCAGCAGCCGCGCGCGCCAACGCATGCGCTCAGGCGACCTGCGTGGATTGCCAGCCGGCGATCAGGTCGTGCAGGGCCGTGGCGTCGGTGCTGGACTTGATCTGCTCGCGCAGGCTGGCGTCGCTCAGCAGCTCGGCGATTTCGGAGAGGATTTCGAGATGCTTCTGCGTGGCCGCTTCGGGCACCAGCAGGAAGATCAGCAATGCGACGGGTTGCTCGTCGGGGGCGTCGAAGCCGATCGGGTTGGCCAGCTGGAACACAGCGGCCATCGGCGACTTGAGGCCCTTGATGCGGCCATGCGGAATGGCGACGCCGTGGCCCAGGCCGGTGGAGCCGAGGCGCTCGCGCGCGAACAGGCTGTCGGTGATGAGGGCACGGCCCAGACCGTGAAGGCTTTCGAACAGCAGGCCGGCTTCTTCGAAAGCACGTTTCTTGCTGGTAGCGTCAACGCTCACAAGCACTTGAGCGGGCGGCAGGATGGACGCGAGTCGATTCATGGTGGGTGCAGAGCGGGGGCGATTATGCACCCGCTTGGTAAAAACCCCCAGTCCCCCTATTTACTTTCTGTCTACACGTTGCCTGAAGGCCTCTCGCTCCTCTCTGGACGCCTGCCAAAAACCCCAGTAACGCAGTCGGAAAAAGAAAAGGCCGCCCCGGAGGCGGCCTTCGATGCGAGCCCGGGGGCTCCTACATCACGCGCTTGGGCGCAGCGTGATGGTGGTCCTGCAGGCGGTCCTTGTGGCGCACCACCTGGCGGTCGAGCTTGTCGACCAGTTCATCGACCGCAGCGTAGAGATCAGCGTGGCTCGACTCCGCGAACATGTCATTGCCCTTGACGTGGATGTTGCATTCCGCCCTTTGGCGGCGTTCCTTTTCCTTCTGCTTTTCCACCGTGAGGATCACCTTCACATCGACCACCTGGTCGAAATGTCGGATGACCCGGTCCAGCTTGCTCGTGACGTAGGTGCGCAAGGCAGGTGTGACGTCGAGGTGATGACCGCTGATCGTCAAATTCATGAATGACCTCCTGGAATTGACGGTTGGGGAAATGGCCGCCCCGCGGAATGCGGCTTGGCCGGCGAAACGAAACGGGAGTTCTCTCTGGGGGTCTTGAGAAAGAAGAAAAGAGGGGGTGGGAAGAGGTGAGAAAGACGGGAAGGTCGATTCACTATGCCCAAGCTGTCACGGTATTGCAATACCTGAGTTGCCCGGGGTTTTGCCGCCTCGCGAGCAGCTTTTCACACGCTAGCGAATCGATAGCTGCGGGCACGCGCGGGACTGGCGATGCCGCGATTTGGAAACAAGTGTTTCAGTGCCGGCGAGCCGGTGACCATGCCGGCACAAGGGCCTGCCCATGCCGTCCCCAACTCAGCGCCAGGCGGCCCGCATCCTGTTGCGCAGGTCGATCACCGCGCTGGGCGGCGGCACGGCCGGCGGGCGCTCCGGCGGAGGCGGCCAGGTCTGCTGCTCGAAGCCCTCCAGGTCGGCATCGGCGATGAAGCGCGTGCGGTTGGCATACAGGTGCCGGTCGCCCCGGGCCGCCTGCTGCGTGATGTGGAAGCGCTGCGGCACCAGCAGGTGAAGGTGGTCGCGCGCCCGGGTCATCGCCACGTAGAGCAGGCGCCGCTCCTCTTCCAGCTCATGCGCGCTCTGGGCCACGTCGGCCGGCAGGCAGCCGTCGACCACGTTGAGCACGTGCACCGAATTCCATTCCTGACCCTTGGCCGAATGGATGGTGGAGAGGATCAGGTAGTCCTCGTCGAGCAGCGGCGGCCCCGGGCGGTCGCTCGTGGCTTCGGGCGGATCGAGCGTGAGTTCGGTAAGAAAACGTTCGCGCGAGGCATACCCTGCCGCGAGGCGCGCGAGCTGCTCCACGTCGGCGCGCCGCACGCCGGAGGTGTCCTCGTACAGGCGCTCCAGGTGCGGCAGGTACCAGTCCATCGCCAGTTCGACGTCGGCGGGCCACTTGAGCCCCGGCGCGCGCAGGGCGGCATAGGCTTCGACGAAGTCGGCCCATTGCGCGCGGGCGGCCGAAGGCGGCACGAAGTCGCGCACGGCCGCGGCCGGGTCGGCGGCCTGCTCCATCGCGTCGAGCAGGCGTGCGCTGGTGGCGGGGCCGATGCCCGGTATCAGCTGCGTCACGCGGAACCCCGCCATGCGCCCGCGCGGGTTCTGCGCGAAGCGCAGCACCGCGAGCAGGTCCTTCACGTGCGAGGCCTCCAGGAACTTGAGCCCGCCGAACTTCACGAACGGGATGTTGCGACGCGCCAGCTCGAGTTCGAGCGCCGCGCTGTGAGAAGAGGTGCGAAACAGCACCGCCTGCGACTTCAGCGCCAGCCCGCCCTCGCGGTGCGCCAGCACCTTGTCGGCCACCCATCGCGCCTGCCCCGCCTCGTCGGGCACGAGCACCAGCAGCGGCTTGCCGGCCGAGGGCTTGTCGGTCCACAGCGTCTTGGCATGCCGCTCGGCGGCCTGCGCGATGACGCGGTTCGACACGTCGAGGATCGGCTGCGTCGAGCGGTAGTTGCGCTCCAGTGTGACCACGCGCGCGTCCTGCGTGAACTGCGAGGGAAAGTCGAGGATGTTGCGCACCGTGGCGCCGCGGAATGAGTAGATCGACTGCGCGTCGTCCCCCACCACCGTCACGCCGCGCCCATCGGGCTTGAGCGCCATCAGGATCGCCGCCTGCAGCAGGTTGGTGTCCTGGTATTCGTCGACCAGCACATGGTCGAAGCGCGCGCCGATGTGCGCGGCCAGCGAAGGCTCGGCCGCCATCTCGGCCCAGTAGAGCAGCAGGTCGTCGTAGTCGAGCACGTTCTGCCGCTGCTTGGCCTCGACGTACGCGCCGAACAGCTTCTTCAGCTCGGCCTCCCACTCGCCGCACCAGGGAAAGGCTTCCTTCAGCACGTCGGCCAGCGGCGCGCGGGTGTTCACGCAGCGCGAGTAGATCGACAGGCAGGTGCCCTTGCGCGGAAAGCGGTTGACGGTGGAAGAAAGCCCCAGCTCGTGGCGCACCAGCCCCATGAGGTCTTCGGCGTCGCCGCGGTCGTGGATGGTGAAGTTCTCGTCGAGTCCGATCTGCGGCGCGTACTCGCGCAGCAGCCTCGCGCCGATGCCATGGAAGGTGCCGGCCCATGGCAGCGCGGGCGGCGCCTCCGACTTCAGCCCGAGCACCTGCGCCAGCACCCGGCCGGCGCGGCGCTCCATTTCCTGCGCGGCGCGGCGCGAGAAGGTCAGCAGCAGCAGGCGCTGCGGATCGACCCCGCCGGCGATGAGGGTTGCGACGCGGTGCGCCAGCGTGCTGGTCTTGCCCGAGCCGGCGCCCGCGATGACCAGCAGCGGCCGCTCGTCGCGCCCGGCGGTGGCGGCGCTCACGCCGTGCTCGACCGCAGCGCGCTGCGCCTCGTTGAGCGAGGCGAGCGCATCGGCCAGGCGTTCGGCCTGGGTCTTCGGCACGGCTGGAAAAACGGGGAGCGCAGTGGTCTGCATGGCGCACGACTTTACTGTATGCCCGTCCAGTCCGGCCACCCTGGCTACATGTGGCCGGTGACATAATCGCGCCTCGCTGCAACCCGGAGATTTTTCCAATGGAAACCGCCCCGTCTCGGCAGCTTTCAACTCCCTTTCGCTGACGTTTCTTTCGCGCTTGCCGCGCGCGTCGGGCCGGGGAATTGAAAGCGCCCCCTCCCTCGCCCATCGTCCAGTCAGTCAATCCCGGGAGTGAGCCCCATGCTCAACATCTTCACGCTCGCCAACGGCCGCCTCGTCCAGGAAGAGATCGAGGCCCTCGAAGAGCTCTCCAAGTTCCAGCCGATCTGGGTCGACCTCGAATCGCCCACGCTCGAGGAAAAGCGCTGGATCAAGCAGTACTACGGCCTGTCCATTCCCGAAGACGCGATGGACGAGGACATCGAGGAGTCGGCGCGCTTCTACGAGGAAGACAACGGCGAGTTGCACATCCGCTCCGACTTCCTGATCGACGACGACGAGGCCCCGCGCACAGTGCGCGTCGCCTTCATCCTCAACCAGCACAACACCGACCTGCGCAGCCGCGGCGTGCTGTTCTCGATCCACGACGAGGACGTGCCCGTGTTCCGCCTGCTGCGCATGCGCGCGCGCCGCGCACCGGGGCTGATCGAGGACGCCAAGGAAGTCATGCTCAAGCTCTTCGACGCCGACGCCGAATACTCGGCCGACTCGCTGGAGAACATCTACGACGAACTCGAGGCCGCCAGCAAGAAGGTGCTGTCGGGCAACGTCAGCGACGAGCTGGCCGGCGAGGTGCTGGGCGCCATCGCGCGGCAGGAAGACCTGAACGGGCGCATCCGCCGCAACGTGATGGACACGCGCCGCGCTGTCAGCTTCATGATGCGCAGCAAGATGCTCAACGCCGAGCAGTTCGAGGAAGCGCGCCAGATCCTGCGCGACATCGAATCGCTGGACAACCACACGGCCTTCCTCTTCGACAAGATCAACTTCCTGATGGATGCGACCGTCGGTTTCATCAACATCAACCAGAACAAGACCATCAAGATCTTCTCGGTGGCCAGCGTGGCGCTGCTGCCGCCGACGCTGATCGCCAGCATCTACGGCATGAACTTCAAGTTCATGCCCGAGCTCGACTGGGCCATGGGCTACCCCTATGCCATCGTGCTGATGGCGGCCAGCGCGCTGGTGCCGATGTGGTACTTCCGCCGGCGTGGCTGGCTGAAGTAGGAAGAAGAGAAGAAGCAGAAGAGAAGAAGCGCCGCGAGGCCGGTGCTAGAGTGGCCGGCAGCAAGCGCTGACCCGGAGAGCCACAGTGCGCAGAATCCGCTTCCTCACCAACCGCCACCGCGCGCCGTCGACCAACATCGCGCTGGGCTTGCTGCTGGCCTTCAATGCCGGCGCAATCAACGCGGGCGGCTTCCTCGTCCTGCACATGTACACCTCGCACATGACGGGCTTCGCCTCGCAGCTGGCCGACGGCATGGTGCTGGGCAACGTCAAGCTGCTGCTGAATGCGCTGGGCGCGATCCTGGCCTTCCTCAGCGGCGCCGCCGTCTGCGCGGTGCTCGTGAACTGGGGCAGGCAGCACCGCATGCACGGGGTGTACGCCCTGCCGCTGATGCTGGAGGCGGCTCTGATGTTTCCCTTCGGGCTCATGGGCGCCATCACGCTGACCTGGGCGACGCCCTTCGCGGTGCCGCTCACCGTGCTGCTGCTGTCCTTCATCATGGGGCTGCAGAACGCGGTGGCGTCCAAGACATCGGGCGGCAGCATCCGCACCACGCACATGACCGGCAACATCACCGACATGGGCATCGAGATCGGCAAGATGCTCTACTGGAATCGCCGCCCGAAGTCGGCACCGGCGCCGATCCTGCCCGTGCGCCACGACCGCGGCCGCATGCGCCGCGCGGGCGGGCTGGTCGGCATGTTCGTGCTCGGCGGCGCGGTGGGCGCGCTGGGCTTCAAGTACGTGGGCTTCGTCTGCGTGGTGCCGCTGGCGGCGCTGCTGCTGGCGCTGTCGATCCCGCCGCTGCTGCGCGACATCCCGCGCCGCCGCACGCCCTCGCTCGGCTGAATTCAGCTGAGTTCCGCCGGCAGCGAAGCCAGCCACGCATCGACGAGCGCGAGGCTGTAGCGGCTCGCGACCGAAACGACGAAGCGCGAGAAATCGCCGTGCGCGGCATCGTCGGCCCGGTCGGAGATCGTGCGCGTCGCCGCGAAGGGCACGCCGTAGTCGTGGCACACCTGCGCGACCGACGCGCCTTCCATCTCGACCGCGAGCGCATCGGGCAAGGCGCGCTGCAGCGCCGCGCTCTCGGCGGTGGTCGAGACGAAGCGGTCGCCGCTCACCAGCAGGCCGCGATGCACCTTCGGCGAACGAAGGCCGAACTCGTCGACAGCCTCCTGCCCCACCAGGGCCAACGGATCGCGCAGCGTCTCTTCGGCAACGGCCGCCAGCGCATCGGAGATGGCAGCGTCGACAGCGAAGCGCGACAGCCCCATCAGCGGCACTTCGTACTTCGGAAAGATCGGCGAGGCGTCGAGGTCATGCTGCAGCAGCTGCGTCGCGACCACCACGTCGCCCACGTTCACACCCGGCGCGAGCCCGCCCGCGACGCCGGTGAACACGATGGCCCGCGTGCCGAAACGCTCTAGCAGCACCGTGGCCGTGATCGCCGCCGCGACCTTGCCGATGCGCGACAGCACCGCGACGACCGGCCGGCCATGCAAATGGCCCACCCAGAAGTCGCGGCCCGCGACGTGCACGCGCTGCTCGTCGGGCATCAGCTCGAGGAGCGCGCCCAGCTCCTCGTGCATCGCCGCAACGATCGCGATGGGCGCGACACTCACGTCCGGCTTACTGCTTGATATCCACACCGTAGAAAGTATGGCGGCCGAAGGGGCTCAGCTTGAAGTCGACAACCTCCTTGCGCACCGGCTTGAGCTGCACCGCATGCGCGATGGTGAACCAAGGCGCCTGCTCCTTGAAGATGACCTGCGCCTTCTTGTAGAGCGCGTCGCGGTCGGCCTGCTTGGTAGCGCTCTTGGCCTTCACCACGAGATCTTCGTACGGCTGGTAGCAGAACTTCGAGATGTTGCTGCCGCTGGCCGACTTGGCCGACGAGCAGCCCAGCAGCGTGTAAAGGAAGTTGTCCGGATCGCCGTTGTCGCCGGTCCAGCCCAGCATGCCCATCTGGTGCTCGCCGGCCTGCAGGCGCTTGCGGTACTCGCCCCACTCGAAGCTCTTGATCTCGGCCTTGACGTTGATCTTGGCGAGGTCGGCCTGCATCAGCTCGGCGATGCGCTTGGCGTTCGGGTTGTAGGGGCGCTGCACCGGCATGGCCCACAGGTCGGTGGAGAAGCCGTCGGGGAAGCCGGCCTGCGCCAGCAGCTTCTTGGCTGCCTCGGGGTCGTACGGGTCGTCCTTCACCGCGTCGTTGTAGGACCACATGGTCGGCGGAATGGGGTTCTTCGCGGCCACGCCGGTCGACAGGTACACGCCGTCGATGATGGCCTTCTTGTTGATCGCCATGTTGATGGCCTTGCGCACGCGCACGTCGTCGAAGGGCTTCTTCGTCGTGTTGTACGAGAGGTAGCCCACGTTCAGGCCGGGCTGCTCCAGCAGTTGCACGTTCGGGTCCTTGCGGATCGCGTCGAGGTCGGCCGGGTTCGGGTAGGGCATGACGTGGCACTCGCCCTTTTGCAGCTTGGCCCAGCGCACCGAGGCGTCGGGCGTGATCGCGAACACGAGGTCGTCGATCTTGGCCTTGCCGCCCCAGTACTGCGGGAAGGCCTTGAAGCGGATGATCGCGTCCTTCTGGTACTGCACGAGGTAGAAGGGGCCGGTGCCGATCGGGTCCTGGTCCACCTTCTCGGGCGTGCCCGCCTTCAGCATCGCGATGGCGTATTCCTTCGACTGGATGCCCGCGTACTGCATCGCCAGGTTCGCAAGGAACGGCGCCTCGGGCTGGTTCAGCACGATCTTCACGGTGTAGTCGTCGATGCGGTCCACCGTCTTCAGCAGCTTGGGCATGCCCATGTCGTTGAAGTAGGAGTGGTTCTGGCTCGTGACCTTGAAGAAGGGATCGCTCTCCTTCCACTGCCGCTCCAGCATGAAGATGAAGTCGTCGGCGTTGAAGTCGCGCGTGGGCTTGAAGCTCTTGCTCGTGGTGTGCCACTTCACGCCCTTGCGCAGGTGGAAGGTATAGACCGTGCCGTCGGCCGAGATGTCCCACTTTTCGGCGAGGCCGGGCACGACCTTGGTACCGCCGCGCTCGAACTCGACGATGGTGTTGTAGACCTGCGTGGTCACGTCGAACGAGGTGCCGGTGGTGTTCATGCCCGGATAGAAATTCTCGGGGCTGCCTTCCGAGCAATACACCAGCGTCTTGGCGGACACCGCGCCGCAGGCCAGGGTAAGGGCTGCAAGCGCTGTCGGTGCCAGGAGCGCCAGGCTTTTTGAGCGGCGCGAAACGGTGGGCTGGGTCTTCATGTGGACTCCTTGATTCACGGTTGAAAGAACTGCGGGAACGGGAACTGAGGGAACACTACGGATTCGCCTCCGTCGCGACGGAGGCGGCGGAGGGAACATCGGCTCGCACGAGCGGCGCGCCTTCGAGGAACTTCTCTGAAAAGTGGCAGGCCACCAGCCGCTCGTCGAGCATGCGTGGCAGCGGCCGCTCTTCGCGGCAGCGCGGCTGCACGTGCGGGCAGCGCGTGCTGAACACGCAGCCAGATGGCGGATTCAGCGGCGACGGCAGCTCGCCCTTGAGCACGATGCGCTGGCTGCTGAGCCCCGGCGTGGACGCCAGCAGCGCCTGCGTGTACGGATGCAGCGGCCGCGCGAAGATGCGCGACTTCGGCCCCTGCTCTACCGCATGGCCGAGATACATCACGAGCACGTCGTGCGCGATGTGCCGCACCACGCCCAGGTCGTGCGAGATGAAGAGATACGCCAGACCCAGCTCGGCCTGCAGGTCGGCCAGCAGGTTCAGCACCTGCGCCTGGATCGACACGTCGAGCGCCGACACCGGCTCGTCGGCCACCAGCAGGCGCGGGCTCAGCATCAGCGCGCGCGCGATCGCGATGCGCTGGCGCTGGCCGCCCGAGAACATGTGCGGATAGCGGTTGGCGTACTCGGGCCGCAGGCCCACGCGCGCGAGCATGTCGCGCGCCTTGGCCGCGCGTTCCTGCTTGCCGATGCTGGTGTTGATGGCCAGCGGGTCTTCGAGCACCGTCGCGATCTTCTTGCGCGGGTTGAGCGAGCCGTAGGGATTCTGGAAAACCAGCTGCACGGCCTGGCGCAGCTCGCGCTTGCGCTCCGCCGGCGGGCTCACCGCGTCCGCGCCAACCAGCGTGAGCTGGCCCGCAGTCGGCTTCTCGATCAGCGCGACCATCCGCGCCAGCGTCGACTTGCCACAGCCCGACTCGCCCACCACCGCCAACGTGCGGCCGCGCTCGATGCGAAAGGAGATGTCGCCCACGGCGCGCAGCTGCGAGGGCGCGCGGAACAACCCGCGGCGGATGTCGTAGGTGCGCTGGAGGTTCTTCGCCTCGACCACCACTTCGGTGGATGCCTCGCTCATGCCGCGACCTCCACCGTCCGGTGCTTCGGCGGATCGCTCGCGATGGCTTGCACGCGGCCCGGGTCGCCGAGCGGGAAGTGGCAGCGCACCTCGGCGCCGTGCGACTCGCGCAGCGCCGGCCGCACCTGGCAGGCACGCTCGGTGACGTAGCCGCAGCGCGGCGCGAACAGGCAGCCCTCGGGCCGGTCGTGCACGCCGGGCACCACGCCGCTGATGGTGGCAAGGCGACCCTCGGGCGCGGCGCGCTCGGGCAGCGCCGCCAGCAGCGCCTCGGTGTAGGGATGCTGCGGCTGCGCGAAGAGCCGGTCGACGCGCTGGTGCTCCATCACCTGGCCCGCATACATCACGGCGATGCGCTGCGCCATTTCGCTGACCACGCCCATGTTGTGCGTGATGAGCACCAGCGCCATGCCGCGCTCCTTCTGCAGGTCGCGCAGCAGGTCGAGGATCTGCGCCTGGATGGTCACGTCGAGCGCCGTGGTCGGCTCGTCGGCGATCAGCAGGCGCGGATTGCAGGCAATGGCCATCGCGATCATCACGCGCTGGTTCATGCCGCCCGAGAGCTGGTGCGGATAGCTGCCCAGGCGCGACGAGGCGGCCGGAATGCCCACCTGCTCCAGCAGCTCGGTCGCGCGCTTCTTCGCCTCGCGCTTGTCGAGTTTCAGGTGCAGCCGCAGCGTCTCCATCAGCTGGAAGCCGATGGTGAAGCAGGGGTTGAGGCTGGTGGTCGGCTCCTGGAAGATCATCGCGACCTCCTTGCCGACCAGCGCGCGGCGCGCCTTGTCGGAAATGCCGAGCAGGTCGTTGCCCGCGAAGCGCATGTGCTCCGCGCGCACGCGCCCCGGGAAGCCGACAAGCCCCATCAGCGCCATCATCGTGACACTCTTGCCCGAGCCCGATTCGCCGACGATGCCGAGCACCTCGCCCTCCTCGAGGCTGAAGCTCACGCCGTCGACCGCGTGCAGCACGCCGCCCTGCGTAGGGAACTCGACGTGGAGGTCCTTGATGTCCAGCAAAGGCATCTTTTTCTCCTTTGCTTTAGCGCTTGAGTTTCGGGTCGAGGGCATCTCGCAGCCCATCGCCCAGAAGATTGAATGCGAGCACGGCCGCGAGGATCGCCATGCCGGGGAATGTGACGACCCACCACGCGCGCAGCACAAACTCGCGTGCGTCGGCCAGCATGGTTCCCCATTCGGGCGATGGCGGCTGCGCGCCGAGGCCCAGGAAGCCGAGCGCCGCCGCGTCGAGGATGGCGGTGGAGATGCCGAGCGAGGCCTGCACGATCAGAGGTGCGGCGCAGTTGGGCAGCACCTCGCGGAACATCAGCCGCAGCGTGCCGGCGCCGCTCACGCGCGCGGCGGTCACGTAGTCGCGCGAGACCTCCGCGATGACGGCGGCGCGCGTGATGCGCACATAGTGCGGCAGCACCACGATGGCCACCGCGAGCATCGCGTTGATGAGGCCCGGCCCGAGGATCGCGACGATCACGATGGCCAGCAGCAGGCTCGGCAGCGTGAGTACGATGTCCATCAGCCGCATGATCGCGATCTCGATCACCCCGCGGAAGAAGCCCGCAACAAGCCCCAGCACCACGCCCACGACCACCGACAGCGCCACCACCGCGACGCCGATCGAAAGCGACAGGCGCGCGCCGTACATGAGCCGCGAAAGAATGTCGCGGCCGATGGCGTCGGTGCCCAGCAGGTAGCTCATGGAACCGCCCTGCTGCCAGGCCGGCGGCTGGAGGAAGACGGCGCTGTTGGTTTCGTTCGGCGCGTGCGGTGCGATCCACGGCGCGAAGAGCGCGACCAGCAGCAGCACGACGATGGTGGCGAGCCCGATGACCGCGCCGCGGTTGGCCGAGAAGGACGTCCAGAATTCGCGCCAGGGGCCGGGGGGTGCGGCGCTCTTCACGCCATGGGTCGAAACGGTTTGTGTCGTGGTCGCCATGAGCTCAGCGCCTGATCCGCGGGTTGATGACGCCGTAAGCCACGTCGACGAGAAGATTCACCAGCATCACGATGCCGCCGAGCAGCAGCATGCCGCCCTGCAGCACCGGGTAGTCGCGTCGGCCGATCGCTTCGATGAGCCACTTGCCGACACCCGGCCACGAGAAGATGGTCTCGGTGAGGATGGCGCCCGTGAACAGCGCGCCCACCTGCAGCCCGACGACGGTCACGACCGGAATGAGCGCGTTGCGCAGCGCATGCAGCCCCACCACGCGAAAACGCGAGAGCCCCTTGGCGCGCGCGGTGCGGATGTAGTCCTCGCCCAGCACTTCGAGCATGGCCGAGCGCGTCATGCGCGCGATCACCGCGAGCGGCACGGTGCCCAGCACCACGGCCGGCAGGATCAGGTGGTGCAGCGCCGACCAGAAGGCGTCGGTGTCGCCGGCGCGCAGCGCGTCGATCAGCAGGAAGCCGGTGTCGGGCTCGACGTAGTACTGCACGGCGATGCGGCCCGACACGGGCGTCCATCCGAGCTGCACCGAGAAGAACAGGATCAGCAGCAGCCCCCACCAGAAGATCGGCATCGAGTAGCCGGTGAGCGAGGTGGCCATCACGCCGTGGTCGAAGATGGAATTGCGCCGCACCGCCGCGAGGATGCCGGCCGGCAGGCCCAGCAGCAGCGCGAAGAGGATGGCGCACACCGCGAGTTCGACGGTGGCCGGAAAGAGCGAGAGGAACTCGCTCATCACCGTGTCCTGCGTGATGAGCGACTTGCCCAGATCGCCGTGCAGAACGCGGGCGATGTAGATGCCGTACTGCACGATCACCGGCTTGTCGAAGCCGTAGGCGGTGCGCAGCTCGGCGTGCCGCGCGGGGTCGATCCCGCGCTCGCCGGCCATGGTCTCGATGGGGTCGCCCGGCACCAGCCGGATGAGGAAGAAGGCGAGCAGTGTCATGCCGAAGAAGGTCGGCACCAACAGACTCAAACGGGTAAAGACAAACCTGAGCATCGACCCGCGAATATGCAAGATCGATGCCTTGGCCCCACCCGGGCCGAACCCTTACTTCAGCGCGTGCTTGCGCGCTTACTTCTTGGCGTCGCGCAGCTCGCGGCGAAGGATCTTGCCGACCGGCGTCTTCGGCATGTCGGTACGAAACTCTACGATGCGCGGCTGCTTGTAACCCGTAAGGTTTGCTCTGCAGTATTCGCGCACCTGAGCCTCCGTGAGCGAAGGGTCTTTCTTGACGATGACGAGCTTCACTGCTTCACCAGTCTTGTCGTCGGGCACGCCGACCGCTGCGCATTCGAGCACGCCCGGAATGAGTGCGACCACGTCCTCGACTTCGTTCGGGTACACGTTGAAGCCCGACACCAGGATCATGTCCTTCTTGCGGTCGACCACCTTGAAGTAGCCGCGCTCATCGACCACGCCGATGTCGCCGCTCTTGAAGTAGCCGTCGGCCGTCATGACCTTGGCGGTCTCGTCGGGGCGCTGCCAGTAGCCGGCCATCACCTGCGGGCCCTTGATGGCGATCTCGCCGCGCTCGCCGGCGGGCACCTCGTTGCCTTCGTCGTCGAGAAGCTTGAGCCAGGTGCTCGGCAGCGGCAGGCCGATGGTGCCGGTGTAGGCCGTGCTGTTGGTCGGGTTGCAGGTGGCCGAGGGAGAGGTTTCGGAAAGGCCGTAGCCCTCGCAGATCGGGCAGCCGGTCTTCTCGAGCCAGAGCTTCGCCACCGCGGCCTGCACCGCCATGCCGCCGCCCACCGACACCTTGAGGTTCTTCCAGTTGACGGTGTTGAAGTCGGGATGGTTTGCCAGGCCGTTGAACAGCGTGTTGACGGCCGGGAAGCTGTGGATCGTGTGCTTCGACAGCTCCTTCAGCACGCCGGGGATGTCGCGCGGATTCGGGATCAGGATCAGCTTGCCGCCCGTGCGCATGCTCAGCATCATGCCGACCGTGAACGCGAAGATGTGATACAGCGGCAGCGCGCACACGCCCGTGGGCTGCTCGTTGGCCGGCACCTTGTTCATGACCGGCTCGTTCCAGGCCTCGGACTGCAGCACGTTGGCGATCACGTTGCGGTGCAGCAGCACCGCGCCCTTCGACACGCCGGTGGTGCCGCCGGTGTATTGCAGCACCGCCACGTCGTCGGGGCCGATGGCCACTGGCTTGAGCGAGGCGCCAGCGCCCTTGTCGAGCGCGTCGTTGAAGCGCACCACGCCCGGCAGGCTGAAGGCGGGCACCATCTTCTTGACGTTGCGCACCACGTAGTTGACGAGCGCACCCTTCAGGAAACCGAGGCGGTCGCCCATGGAAGCCAGCACGATGTGCTTGACCGGCGTGCTCGCGATGCACTGCTGCAGCGTGGTGCCGAAGTTCTCCATGATGACGATCGCCTTCGCGCCCGAGTCCTTGAGCTGGTGCTCGAGCTCGCGCGGCGTGTACAGCGGATTCACGTTGACCAGGATCAGCCCGGCGCGCAGGATGCCCGCCACCGCGATCGGGTACTGCGGGCAGTTGGGCATCATGACCGCGACGCGGTCGCCCTTGGCCAGGCCCAGCCCCTGCAGGTAGCCCGCGAAGGACTTGCTCTGCCTGTCGGTCTCGGCATAGCTGATGTCCTTGCCCATGAAGCTGTAGGCCGTGCGGTCCGCGTACTTCGTGAAGCTCTCTTCCATGAGCGCGACCAGCGAGGGGTACTGCGAGGCATCGATATCGGCAGGCACGCCCTGCGGATAGCTGCTGAGCCAGGGACGATCGGTCATTGGATTTGTCTCCTCCGGGAGTCGGACTGTTGAAAACGAAAACGGCGCACGAAGTGGCGCCGCGAAGAGCTCGTCCGCTGCGCGGACGGGGACCTTCGGCCTATTCGATGGCCTTGCCCATATCTTCCACTACTTTTTTGGCATCGCCAAAGACCATCATGGTCTTGTCCATGTAGAAGAGCTCGTTGTCCAGGCCGGCGTAGCCCGCGGCCATGGAGCGCTTGTTGACGATGACGGTCTTGGCCTTGTAGGCCTCCAGGATCGGCATGCCGTAGATCGGGCTGCCCTTGGTGTGCGCGGCCGGGTTCACCACGTCGTTGGCGCCCAGGATGATCGCCACGTCGGCCTGGCCGAACTCGCCGTTGATGTCCTCCATCTCGAACACCTGGTCGTAGGGCACCTCGGCCTCGGCCAGCAGCACGTTCATGTGGCCGGGCATGCGGCCCGCCACCGGGTGGATCGCGTACTTCACGGTGATGCCCTTCTCGACGAGCTTCTGCGCGAGCTCCTTCACCGCATGCTGGGCACGAGCAACCGCGAGGCCGTAGCCCGGCACGATCACCACCGTCTCGGCGTTGCCGAGCACGAAGGCCGCGTCGTCGGCGCTGCCGCTCTTCACGGGGCGCTGCTCCTTCGCGCCGCCCGTGGCCGCGGCCGCGTCGCCGCCGAAGCCGCCCAGGATCACGTTGAAGAACGAGCGGTTCATGGCCTTGCACATGATGTAGCTCAGGATCGCGCCCGAGGAGCCCACCAGCGAACCGGCCACGATCAGCATCGCGTTGTTCAGGCTGAAGCCGATGCCCGCGGCCGCCCAGCCGGAGTAGCTGTTGAGCATCGACACCACCACCGGCATGTCGGCGCCGCCGATCGGGATGATGATGAGCACGCCCATCACGAAGGCCAGCGCCAGCATCGCGAAGAAGGCCGGCCAGCTTTCCGTGAAGACGAACACCAGCCCCAGGCCGATGGTCGCCAGGCCCAGCACGAGGTTGAGCATGTGCTGGCCCGCGAACTGCACCGGCGCGCCCTGGAACAGGCGGAACTTGTATTTGCCCGAGAGCTTGCCGAAGGCAATGACCGAGCCGCTGAAGGTGATGGCGCCGATGGCCGCCCCCAGGAACAGCTCGAGCCGGTTGCCGCTCGGGATCGGGTCGCCCTTGAGCGCGATGCCGAAGGCATGCGGCTCGGCCACCGCAGCCACCGCGATGAACACCGCCGCCAGGCCGATCATGCTGTGCATGAAGGCGACCAGCTCGGGCATCTTGGTCATCTCGACCTTGTTGGCCATGTAGGCGCCCAGGCCGCCGCCGACGACCAGCGCGACCAGCACGTAGGCCAGCCCGTTGAGGTTGCCGCTGGCGAGCTTGTAGATCAGTGCGCCCGTGGTGAGCACGGCGATCGCCATGCCGGTCATGCCGAAGATGTTGCCGCGGATGGAGGTGGTGGGATGGCTCAGGCCCTTCAAGGCCTGGATGAAACAGATGCTGGCAACGAGGTACAGCAGCGTGACGAGGTTCATGCTCACTTGGCGACTCCCTCGGCGTTGGCTGCGGGTGCGGCCTTCTTTTCTTTCTTCTTGAACATCTCCAGCATCCGCCGCGTGACGAGGAAGCCGCCGAAGACGTTCACCGCGGCCAGCGCCACGGCCAGCACGCCCATGGTCTTGCCCAGCGGCGTGTCGGTGAGCGCGGCCGCCAGCATGGCGCCCACGATCACGATCGCCGAGATGGCGTTGGTCACGGCCATCAGCGGCGTGTGCAGCGCGGGTGTGACGGTCCACACGACGTGGTAGCCCACGTAGATGGCCAGCACGAAGATGATCAGGTTGATGACTGTGTGAGAGACGATGTCCATGTTCTTCTCCTCGACGGCGTTGCTTGTTTCGTTACTTCTTCGTGACCTGGCCGTCGTGCGTGACGCGGCAGGCGGCGACGATGTCGTCCTCGAGGTCGATCTTCAGCGCGCCCTCCTTGGTGACGATGAGCTTGAGGAAGTCGAGCACGTTGCGTGCATAGAGCGCCGAGGCGTCGGCCGCCACGAGCGCGGCGAGGTTGGTCTCGCCCACGATGGTCACGCCATGCTTCACGACGGTCTTGTCGGCTTCCGACAGCGGGCAGTTGCCGCCCACGCCGTCGGGGCCCTTGCCGGCCGCGATGTCGACGATCACCGAGCCCGGCTTCATCGACTTGACCATGTCCTCGGTGATGAGCGTCGGCGCGGCGCGCCCCGGAATGAGCGCGGTGCTGATGACCACGTCGGCCAGCGCCACGCGCTTGGCGACCTCGGCCTGCTGGCGGGTGAGCCAGCTCGCGGGCATGGGCCGCGCGTAGCCGCCGACGCCTTCCGCTGCATCTTTTTCTTCCTGCGTCTCGTAGGGCACGTCGATGAACTTGCCGCCCAGCGACTCGATCTGCTCCTTGACGCTCGGGCGCACGTCGGACGCCTCGATGACGGCGCCCAGGCGCTTGGCCGTGGCAATGGCCTGCAGCCCCGCCACGCCCACGCCCAGGATGACCACCCGCGCGGCCTTCACCGTGCCGGCCGCCGTCATGAGCATGGGGAAGAAGCGCTGGTACTTGTCGGCCGCGATCATCACGGCCTTGTAGCCTGCGATGTTGGCTTGGGAGCTGAGCACGTCCATGCTCTGGGCGCGCGTGGTGCGCGGCGCGGCTTCGAGCGCGAAGCCGGTGACGCCGGCTGCGGCCAGGCGCTGCAGGCCGGCCGCGTCGAAGGGATTGAGCATGCCGATGACCACGGCCCCGGACTTCAGCAGCGCGGTTTCCGATTCGGTCGGGGTGCGCACCTTGAGCACCATGTCGGCGGAGAAGGCACCCGATTGGTCGGTGATCTCCGCACCTGCGGCCTGATAGGCGCCGTCGGTGACGCTGGCCGCGACGCCTGCCCCCGACTGCACCCGTACGGTGTGCCCTGAGGCGACAAGTTTCTTCACCGTCTCAGGTGTAACAGCCACGCGGGTTTCGCCTGCCAGTGTCTCGGCGGGCACGCCTATCAGCATAGAGATCTCCTCAGAGCAAGGGGCACAGGGGGAATGCCGGCAGCTTACAGCAAGATTACAGTCGATCGCTGTCGCCGGAGTGCTCTGTCGTTTTCATCCCAAAGCTTCGAGGAGCTTATGGATACTATAACTTCCGCTATTCAATTGATAGCGAATCCGGGTATTCGATAGCGGTCCACGGGAAGAGTCGGCGGGCGTTACGAGGCAGGCAGGCCCGATGCCGGCCGGATGGCGCCGGCAAAGTACTTCCAATGACTGACGGAAGCCCGTGAATCGAAATCTCCATTTGTATCCAACTGCTGTTAACTTCGTTAACAAGCAAGTTGAAATACTCGATTTGCGTGCATTATTTGGAAATCCAAAAACTTTACCTTAGTCGCAGATAGATACACTTCTACTAACAATCGCCAGTTCACGGAAGCTGACGAAGGGAGGAAGAAGGGGTAGGAATGCGAATCGCGGTACTCGATGAAGGTGTTGATCACTTCAAGCGGATCAGCCGGACCATGGCGGCACTCGATCACGAGTGCCATCCCTACACGGAAGGAAAGGCACTGCTGCAGGCAATGCGCCGCCAGACCTTCGATCTGCTGATACTCGGCTGGAAACTGCCCGACATGAAGGGCCCCGAGGTGGTAGCGACCATCCGCCGGGATCTCAACAGCCGGCTTCCCATTCTTTTCGTGTCCGACAAGCCCGGCGAGGCCGACATGGTCGAAGGCCTCAACGCCGGCGCGGACGACTTCATGGCCAAGCCGGCTCGCGCCGGAGAACTCGAAGCCCGCGTGAACGCGCTGCTGCGCCGCTCCTATCCGGCGCAGCACGAGGCCGAACTGGTCTTCGGCCCGTATCACTTCTATCCGCCCTCGCGCGTGCTGAAGGTCCGCGGCGTGCAGGTCGAGCTGAAGAACCGCGAGTACGAGCTCGCCCTCTTCCTGTTCCAGAACCTCGGCCGGCTGCTCTCGCGGGAGCATCTGCACGAAGCCGTCTGGGGCCTGGGCATCGAGGCGCTCTCGCGCTCGCTCGACACCCACATCTCGCGCCTGCGGACCAAGCTCGACCTGCGCCCCGCAAACGGCTTCCTGCTGCTGGCCATCTACGGCCTGGGCTACCGGCTCGAGACCATCGAGGCCGACGCGTTGCCCGGAGTCAACGCACGCTGACCCCGGAATTTCCGGCGAGCTAAAGTAGCCTGCGGCGATTCGCCCGACGCCACGAGGAAAGAGACGAATGAATCCGATGATCCGGCTGCTGCTCGCCGCCACATTGCTCTGGAGTTGGCTCGGTCCGGCCGCCGCGCAGGAAATATTGGAGGCGAGCGACATGGTGCGCGGCGGCATGCAGGCGATCGACATGATCGACCAGGGCAAGGCCGGCGAGCTGTGGGACGGCGCCGCCCCGGCCACGCGCAAGCGGGTGACGCGCGCCGAGTTCGTCAGCCAGGTCGCCCGCAGCCGGGCACAGATCGGCATGCCGCAGATGCGCACCTGGGTGTCGGTCAACCGCCAGGTCGTTACCGCCCCGGACAACGACACGGCCGGCCAGTACGTCAGCATCGAATACGAGACCCGGTTCGCGAGCAAGCCAGACGGCACGGTGCGCGAACTCGTGAGCTTCCATCTCGACCAGGACCGCATCTGGCGCTTCAGCGGCTACGCACTGAAATAGGGAACAGAAAACATGGCAGGTCCGCGCTGGAAACCCAACGTCACCGTGGCTGCGGTGATCGAGCGCGACGGGCGCTTCCTGCTGGTCGAGGAGCAGACCAGCGACGGCCTGCGGCTCAACACGCCGGCCGGGCACCTGGACCCCGGCGAATCACCCGCCGAGGGTTGCGCGCGCGAAACGCTGGAGGAAACGGCCCATCATTTCACGCCAACGGCGCTCATCGGCATCTATATGGCGCGTTCCCGGCCGCAGGCGGAGCGCGGTGAAGACACCACCTACATGCGTTTCGCGTTCACGGGCACGCTGGGCGCCTTCGAGTCAGACCGTGCGCTCGACGAAGGCATCGTGCGCACCTTGTGGATGACGGCCGATGAAATCCGGGCCAGCGTTGCCCGGCATCGCAGCCCGCTGCTGCTGCAGTGCATCGAGGACCACCTCGCCGGCAAGCGCCACCCGCTGGACGTCGTCCACGTCGACGACTCCGTGCGATCCGCTCCTGATTGAAGAGGCTCAGACGATGACGCCGCCGCCAAGGCAGCGTTCGCCGTCGTAGAGCACGGCCGACTGCCCCGGCGTCACCGCCCACTGCGCTTGCCCGAAACGCAGGCCGAAGGTGCCGGCCTCTCCCGCTTCCGCTTCCATCTCGCAGGCCGCATCCGCCTGGCGATAGCGCGCCTTGGAGCCGTAGCCGCCCGGCACCGGCGGCTCGCCGGAAATCCAGCTCGCGTCGTCCGCCTTCAGTTCCGACGACAGCAGCCACGGGTGGTCGTGCCCCTGCACCACCCACAGCGTGTTCTTCTCGATGTCCTTGCGCGCCACGAACCAGGGCGAATGGTCGCCCGAGCCGCGCTGCGCACCCTTTTCCTTCACGCCGCCGATACCCAGCCCCTGCCGCTGGCCCAGCGTGTAGAAGCTCAGCCCCTGGTGCTCGCCCAGCTTGCGGCCGCGGTCGTCCTTGATCGGGCCCGGCTCCTTGGAGATGTAGCGGTTGAGGAACTCGCGGAACGGCCGCTCGCCGATGAAGCAGATGCCGGTCGAGTCCTTCTTCTTCGCGTTGGGCAGGCCGATTTCCTCGGCGATGCGGCGCACCTCGGTCTTGTGCAGCTCGCCGACCGGGAACAGCGTCTTCGACAGCTGCGCCTGGTTCAGGCGGTGCAGGAAGTAGCTCTGGTCCTTCGACGGGTCGAGCCCCTTGAGCAGCTCGTGCCCGCCGGTGGCCTCGTTCAGCCGCACGCGGGCGTAGTGGCCGGTGGCGATCTTCTCGGCGCCCAGGCGCATGGCGTGGTCGAGGAAGGCCTTGAACTTGATCTCGGCGTTGCACAGCACGTCGGGGTTGGGCGTGCGGCCGGCCTTGTACTCGCGCAGGAACTCGGCGAACACGCGGTCCTTGTAGTCGGCCGCGAAGTTGACGTGCTCGATCTCGATGCCCAGCACGTCGGCCACGCTGGCGGCGTCCACGAAGTCGATGTTCGACGAGCAGTACTCGCTGTCGTCGTCGTCTTCCCAGTTCTTCATGAAGATGCCGACCACCTCGTGCCCCTGCTGCTTGAGCAGGTGCGCCGTCACTGCGGAGTCCACTCCGCCGCTGAGTCCTACAACGATCCGATGCTTTGCCATAAGCCCCCTATTGTCCCAGCCCCGCGCAAGGGGGCCGTGGCGTGTGGGAAATCGGGAAAACCCGTGTCGCCGGTTTGTCAGCCCGCGGCTTCGCGCCGCGAAGGCCGGCGCTAAAGTGCCTCCGGACGAAGGCGGCACAGATCCGCCAGGCGATTTGCAGCAACGACAACCAGCGGAGACAAGACGCATGGCCACCCCTTCCCCAGCTTCCTTCGGCGAAAGCACGCCCTGGATCAGCGCCTACCCGCAGGGCATGCGCTGGGATGCCGAACTGCCCATCAAGCCGGTGCAGCAGATGCTCGACGAGGCCGTCGAGCGCTGGCCCGACCGTTCGGCGGTCGAATTCATGGGCCAAGCCATCACCTACCGCGAGCTCGGCGCCGCGGTCGAGCGCGCGGCCAAGGGCCTGCAGGACTTGGGCGTGAAGCCCGGCGTGCACGTCGGCCTCTACCTGCCGAACACGCCGCACTACCCGATCGCCTTCTTCGCGGTGCTGAAGGCCGGCGGCACGGTCGTCAACTACTCGCCGCTCGACGCCGAGCGCGTGCTGGCCCACAAGATCGAGGACAGCCGGACCGACATCCTCGTCACGCTCGATCTCGTCAACCTCTACCCGCAGATGGCGCGCCTGCTCGACAGCTCGCGCCTGAAGACGCTGGTGGTCGGCAGCCTCGGCGACTACGGCGCGATGGGCGACAAGGTGCAGGCCCAGCTGCAGGGCGCAGGCCAGATCGCCCCGGTGCCCGTGGACGACCGGCACGTGCGCTTCACCGACCTGCTGAAGAGCGAAGGTACGCACAGGACCTATCCGCTGGGCAACCTCGCCGAAGAGATCGTGGTGCTGCAGTACACCGGCGGCACCACCGGCCTGCCCAAGGGCGCGATGTTGACGCACGCCAACCTCACGTCGGCCTCGGCGCAGTACTACGAATCGACCCGCGGCGAGCCGCCCATCCTGGAGGAAGGCAAGGAGCGCTTCCTGGTGGTGCTGCCGCTCTTTCACATCTTCGCGCTGAGCGCGGCGATGCTGCTCGGCGTGCGCCTGGGCGCGGCGCTGGTGCTGCACACGCGCTTCGACGTCGACGCGGTGATGAACGAGCTCGCCGCCAGCCGCATCAGCGTGTTCCCCGGCGTGCCGACGATGTACACCGCGATCCTCTCGCACCCCAAGGCCAGGGAGATGGACCTGCGCTCGCTCAAGTTCTGCGGCTCGGGCGGTGCGCCGCTGCCGGTGGAGGTGGAGCAGCGCTTCTTCGAGCTCACCGGCTGCCATCTCAACGAAGGCTGGGGCATGACCGAGACCTCGCCCGTGGGCACCTTCACGCCCGCGCGCGGCCTGCGCAAGGCGGGCTCGTGCGGCATGCCGCTGCCGCAGGTGCGCATCAAGCTGGTGAGCCTGGACGATCCCTCCAAAGACGTGACCGCCTTCGGCGAAGCGGGCGAGCTCTGCATCAAGGGCCCCAACGTGATGAAGGGCTACTGGAACAACCCCAAGGCCACGGCCGATTCGATGACGTCCGACGGCTATTTCCGCAGCGGCGACGTCGCGAAGATGGATGCCGACGGCTACCTCTACATCGTCGACCGCACCAAGGACATGCTGCTGTGCGGCGGCTACAACGTCTATCCGCGCGTGCTGGAGGAGGCGGTGTACGAGCACCCTTCGGTGGCCGAGGTCTGCGTGATCGGCATTCCGGACGAGTACCGCGGCCAGTCGCCCAAGGCCTTCGTGAAGCTGAAGGACGGCGCGCCCGAGCTGACGCTCGACGAACTCAAGGCCTTCCTGAAGAACCGCCTGGGCAAGCACGAGATGATCGGCGCGCTGGAAATCCGCGCCGAGCTGCCCAAGACGCCCGTGGGCAAGCTCTCGAAGAAGGACCTCGTCGACGAGGAAGCCCGCAAGCGGGCCTGAGGCCTGTTACCGCTTTTTCTGGCCGAAAGCTTCGGCTAGCAGTTCGTAGGAGCGCAGCCGGGCCACGTGGTCGAACACCTGCGAGGTGATCATGAGCTCGTCCGCGCCGGTGCGCGCGACGAAGGCTTCCACCCCCTTCTTCACCGTCTCGACCGAACCGACCGCCGAGCACGACAGCACCGAATCGAGCAGCGCGTTTTCTGAAGGACCGACCTTTTGGCGATAGTTTTCCACCGGCGGCGGCAGGCGCCCCGGGCGGCCGCTGCGCAGGTTCACGAAGGCCTGCTGCCACGAGGTGGCGCGGAACTCGGCCTCCTCGTCGGTGTCGGCCGCGAACACGTTGAAGCCCAGCATCACGTACGGCTTCTGCAGCTGCGCCGAGGGCTTGAATGTCTCGCGGTAGATCTGGATGGCCTGCATGATCTGCTGCGGAGCGAAGTGCGAGGCAAAGGCATAGGGCAGCCCCAGGTGCGCCGCGAGTTGCGCGCCGAAGGTGCTCGACCCGAGGATCCACACCGGCACCTCCAGCCCCGCGCCGGGCACGGCGCGCACCGGCTGCTGCGGGTTCTTCGACATGAAGTCCATCAGCTCGATCACGTCCTGCGGGAACTGGTCGGCGTCCGACTCCAGGTTGCGCCGCAGGGCCCGCGCGGTGCGCTGGTCGGAGCCCGGCGCGCGGCCCAGGCCGAGGTCGACGCGCCCGGGATAGAGCGACTCCAGCGTGCCGAACTGCTCGGCGATCACCAGCGGCGAGTGGTTCGGCAGCATCACGCCGCCGGCGCCGATGCGGATGGTGGATGTGCCCGCTCCCACATAGGCCAGCAGCACGGCGGTGGCCGCGCTCGCGATGCCCGGCATGCCGTGGTGCTCGGCCAGCCAGTAGCGCGTGTAGCCCAGCTTCTCGCCATGCTGCGCCAGCGAGAGCGAGTTGCGGAACGACTGCGCGGCGTCGCTGCCCTCGGTGATCGGGGAAAGGTCGAGGATGGAGAACGGAATCATGGGCGCGATCATGGCGCGAAGCGCCCATTTCCGTCGCCGCAGGGGCTATTCGGTTTGGTATAGCGTGGTCACGCTCGCGAAGTCGCGGCCGTTCTGCTCCACGCTCGCCTGGAAGGGCACGCTCTCGCCCGGCGCGATGGCCGGCAGGTTGTCCACCAGCTTGAAGCCCGTGAGCTGCCCGTTGCGGTCGCGCAGGCTCACCCACAGCCGCACCTTGCCGACGATGCCCGTGCCCGGGTTCTTCACGCTGCCGCTGACCACCACGTACTTGTACGAAAAGCGCTGGCTGAAGTTGAGCAGCACGCTGCCGATCTCGGCCTTGGTGCCCGCCACCTTCACCTCCAGCGGCTTGCGCGGGCCGGGCAAGGCCGCGCGGCGCATCGGCTTCCACTCGATGCGCGTGTCGGTGATGCGCTCCATGTCCTGCGGCTCCAGGTAGATGGGAAAGCGCTCCCCGGGGTACAGGTACGCGAGCCCCGAAATGGTGGTCGTGCCGTGCGCCTTGCTGCCGCTGAAGCGCGAGATCACGCCGCCCGGCGCGAGCACGACGGCGTCGGTGCTGCGGTTGACCAGCTCGCCCAGGAAGAGCCGCTGCTGGATGTTGTTGCGCCCGTCCACCAGCGGCAGCAGCTCGAGTTGCTTCTCGTCGAAGCGCTCGCTGTCGTCGGCCAGCAGGTCGTCGGTGCCCAGGCGCAGCTCGGGGTTGAAGCTCTCCGGTCCGCCCGCGGTGCGTACCACGCGCTCCGCGTTCAGCACCGGCGTGCGTCCGCCCGAAGCCTCGACCATGCTGTAGCCGATGCGGTAGTCCCACGCCGCGATGGCCGCCGCGCGGCCGAAGCGCGAGATGCTCACGTCCACCGAGGTCCGCCCGCCGGGCTGGATCTCGTTGGCCTGCCCGTAGCCGTGGCCGAAGCCGATCACCTGCCCCGCGTCGTCGTACAGCGTGGCCAGCACCTCGAAGCCGCCGAGCACGGTGGCGTCCTTGCGGTCGTTGACGATGCGGCCCACCAGCCGCACCCGGTCGCCCTGCTGCACCAGCCGCACGCGCGAGAACGCCATGCGCGGCCCCTTCACCGCGCTGTAGGGCTCGGCCAGCTTCTGCACGCGCAGCTCCTGCCGCGTGACGTTCTTGCCGCTGGGCATGTCGACCAGCATCGGAGCGCTTTCGCCGGGCTCGAGCACGGCCACCGGAAGCGTCTCGCTGCGTTCGTCGAGCTTGCTCTCGCCGTCGTAGTACACGGCGCGGATGCCCGCGCGCGACAGCGGCTTGCCCGTCTCGTTGCGCGCCACCACCAGCAGCTTGGGGCTGGCCGAGCTGCCGCTGCCCACGAGTACTTGCCGCGGCTCGTCGAGCTTCAGCCCCTCGACGGGAATGGTGCGGTCGACGGCGGCCACCACACGCTGCGGTGCGGATGTGCCGCGCGTGTCGGCATCGCGGCTGCCGAGGAACACGCCCACCACGCCGAAGAGCACCACCGCGCCCACCGCGACGGCCACCCCGATGCCGACCTTGCGCATCATCAGCGCCTGCCTGCGCGCCTCCTCGGCCGCGAGGCGGCGTCCGGCCTCGTTCTTCACCTGGTTGAGCACGCGCTCCAGCCGGTCGGAGACGTTGTCTTCCACCAGCGTGACGGAGCCGCAGTGCTCGCAGGTGTATTCGTTGAGGCCGGTGCGCTTGAGCACGCTGCTGCCGCATTCGCCGCACTTGAGCGTCTGGAGATCGATGGTCATGTCTGAAATGCTGCTCCCGTTTTTTTCTATTGCCGCGGTGCTCTACCAACCGAAGGCATCGGCGAGATCGTCGGCCCGGCACGCCGCCCGCAGCGCGGTGCGAAGCGCCTCCACGTCGCCGGGTGCGATCTCGCGCGCGCCCGGCAGCGCGTCCAGGCCGCATGCCGTCGACGCCACCACCGGCACGCCGGCCGCCACGGCGCGCAGCAGCGCGCGCGGCGAGTGCTCGACATGCGCCGGCAGCACGACGACGTGGGCGCCGGCCAGCCAGTCGCCCTGCCAGTTCATGTATTCCACGTGGCCGATGCCCTGCCAGAGCCGCGCATCGTCCGAGGGCGAGCCCAGCACGCGCAGGCGGCACGGCCAGCCCTGCAGCGCCGCGGCCAGCTCGCGCGCGCCCTTGCGCGCCAGCGCGCTGGCGGCGAAGACGATGAGCGGGAGATCGGCATCCGTACGAACGACGGCCCCGGCCCGAGGCAGCGCCCATTCGAGCTTCCGCAGCATCGCCTGCGGAGCCAGCGCCCCCAGCCGCCGTGCGACTTCGGCATGCGGCGTGACGATGGCCGACGCGCGCGCCAACGCCAGCGACTCCGCACGCACCAGCGACGCATCGGCGCGGAAGTCGCGCAAGGTGGCGTCATCGGGCCAGCGCCGCGAGGCTTCGTCGAGCTGCTGCTCGATGTCGGCCATCGGCAGCGCGCCTGCCAGCACGACGACGCTGCGGCCATCGAGCGCGCCGAGGCGCTGCAGGTGCGGCAGCAGCGACTGTTCGACCACCAGCTGCGTGTGCTCCGGCTTCAGCCGCACCGCGAAAGCCTGCGCGAGCCAGCGCTGGCCGTCGATCAGGCTGGCCTGCCGCCGTCCCGCCTGCCGGGCCCACAGCCGCTGCCACAGCGCGCGGCGCAGGCTTGCGGTCCACGGTGCCCACGGTGCCCACGGTGTCTGCGGGGTCACGGCCGCCGGCTCGCGGTGCCAGCCCGTCGCGGGCCGGCGCCAGAAGGCGAGCCGCATCGGCACCGGCTGCATGCGCTGCGCGCGCGGATGTTCCTCGCGCAGGTAGCGTGCGAACTCCGGCGTCCACGTGTCGAGCAGCGCGACGGTGAGGCCCTGCGGGCCGACATCGACCTGCGGGCGATGGCGGAAGCAGGCCGTCTGGTCGCAGCTGAGGCAGCCTCGCGCCACCGGCAGCGCGGTGCTCGCGCCTTCGTTCGTGCGGCGCATCGTGACGGGCGCGAAGGGCACGGCCGATGCTCCGCGGCCCCTGATGCGCAGCACCAGCTCCGAGCCGGTCAGCTCCACTTCGAGCCGCCACGCGTGCCTGGCGCGCACCTTCAGATCGACGTAGTTCCAGAACACCGTCGCGTCGACGGCATCCGAGCCCGGTTCGCCGGCCTGCTCGACGCGAGCCGTGTGCCCGTGCCGCTCGACCAGCTCGAAGCCCGCACGCGACGCCACGGTGGCGAGCGCGTTCGACAGCTGGCACAGCCCGCCGGCCAGCGTCGGCACCACGCAGCCGCCGCGCAGCTCGCGCCCCTGCACGAAGCCGCGCCATGCGGTGGGCCTGCCCAGCTGTCGCCAGAAGCTCAGCACCTCGCCGGCCGGTACCTCGACGGCATCGAAGGCGCGGCGCGCGACGCGCAGGTTCTGCACCTTGCCGGCCACGAGCGGGAATTCGTCGGCGCGGCCGTCGGTCCACAACGGAGTGCGGTAGTGGGCGAGCACCGGCGCATCGGCCAGCGCATTGCTGCCTTCGGTCCACCGGCGGGCCGAGGGCCGCAGCGTCTCGCGCAGCGCGTGGGCGGTGGCCAGGAGCCGCGAGCGCAGCCAGAAGTCGATCGCGTCGATGCGGCGCGGCGGCTGCCAGGCCTGCACGCTCACGCGGAGGGGCCTCGCTTGCGCCATTGGCCGAGGTCGGCTTCGATGCGCTCGTTGATGTTGCCGCTCCACTGCACGCCGAAGCCGGCCGCGCGCAGCAAGTCGACGATGCGGCGGCCCACGGCCATGGTGTTGGCCTCGCGCTGGTCGATCTCGGGAATCATCCCGCCGCTGAAGGCCAGGTGCAGGCGGCCGGTGCGCACCGCCCGTTCGAGGTCCTGCGCGTGATAGAAGCAGCAGCCGCGGATGCCCGACTCCGCCCGGCCGGCCGCGCGCCACTGCTCGCGCACGTCGTCGTGGCCGTCGGCGAGGGTGTTGCCCGCGCGATGCAGCGCGATGATCTTCTCGCTGCGCAGCTGCGCGAACACGGCCTCGAGCCGGTCGTATTCGGTCTGCTCGGGCCACGCGGCCTCGGCGGCGCGCTTGGCGGCGCATGCGCTCGCCGCCTCGGCCTTGACCCAGGCACGGTCTTCGCTGGTGATTTCGTCGGGGTCGAGGTACTCGTCGGTGATCATCCACTCGACATCGGCATCGGGATAAAAGCCGCTCCACACCAGGTCGTGGATGCGTCCGCGCGTGTCTTCGGGGTCGAGAGTGAGTGCCATGCGTGTTGGGCTGCCGCCTCGGCGGCAACGGGTCATGCTTTCTTTTTTCCTGGCGGAAGCGTGCCGGTATTTTCACCCGGGCGCACCACGATGACGCGGTAATGCGAAAGCATGATGTCCGACGGCCACCCCTTCCGTATCGCACCATCATGAAGGATGCGCCCTGGCAAGGCAATGCGCCTTATGGCGAAGTCGGCTCCGCCATAAGGCCGGGTTAGATCGGGGCCGCTGGCTATGCTCGGCGGCACTCCATGCCGCAGCAACACCGCCTTCCAGACCCCGTCTCCGCATCGGCCGACGAGCGCCTGCCCACCTCGTGGACCTCCGCCATGCCGCAGGCTACGGAGCGCATGCAAAGGACGGCCGCCGACCGGATCGCCTGGCTGGTCGCGCTGGCGGTGCTGGTGTTCATGGCCGTCTTCGGCTTCCAGGCGATGCGCTGGTCGCTGGCCGGCGGATGGCAATGGCTCTGGATGCTGGTGGGCTTGCCCTTCTTCGGCGTCTTCTCGGTGCTGTCGGTGCTGGCCGTCGTCATGAGGCTGCGCGAACGCCGCAGGGTGCGGGTGGCGCTGGAGAACATCTCGCTGGAGCGCGGCGAAGGCTTTCGCGTGGGCGAGCCGCTCGAACTGCGACTGCGCGCGACGGTGCCGGCTGCGCAGGAGGGCGAGCGCACGGTGGCGCCCGAACGCATCGTCATGCGCCTGATGCGGCACCGCAGCGCCGACGCGACCGGCGAATGCTGCTGCGAAGCCGTCGCCCTGCGCGAGGAGGCACGCGACGGCCGGCAGCTCTATGCCTGCGAGCTGCGCGCGGAGGCCGGGCTCGATGCCTCGCGGTGGTCCGTCGAGCTGCAAGAGGCCCTGGACGACGGCGGCGCGCCGATCCTCACCGCGCAACTGCGGCTGCTGCCCGGCCGCTGATCCGGAAAGCGGACGCAAAAAAGCCGGGCCATGCATACGCATGGCCCGGCCTTCGAGTCTTCAGCTCTGCAGCAGATTACAGCGGCAGTGCGTCGCCGTGAGCGGCAGCGCGGGCTGCGGCACGAACCGCGGCGCGGTCCATCGAGCTGGCCACGATCGGGGCCACGCCCGACGAAGCGCCTTCGGCGTACGGGTCGCCGCTGCGGGCGGCGGCCACGGCTTCGGAACGGACGGCAGCGCGGCTGGCGGTCGAGACGATCACCGGGGCCGGGCCGGCGTTGGCACCGGTGGCGTAGGGGTTGGCGCTGTGCGCGGCAACCACGGCCTGGCTGGCGACGTCGGCGCGGCTGGCGGCCGAGGTCAGCGGGTGCACGCCTTCATAGGTTTCGGCGTGGGCGGCGCCGGCAGCGGCCAGCAGGGCGAGGGAAACGGCGGAGAGGAGCTTCGAGGCGGTCATTTGGATGTGTCCTTCAATTGGTTCGGTTCTGGTTCTTGGTCTGGATCAGCTGAAGGGCTGGTCCATAGGAAGAATTGTGCGCCCGTTGTCTAAGTAAAAACCCTTAGACAATGGAACCACGGTGTTCACACCCTGGAAACAATCGCCCGCCAGGAAGGCGGATCGGCGCCTGTCGTAGAGTCCCCGCATGAGCGAGCCAGCCCACGCCCTTTCACCCCATCCTTCCTTCTGGGGAAGCCCCGACACCGTGTTCGACCGGCTGGCGGGCGAATGGAGGCTGCAGCGCACCATCGAAGGCCAGGCGACCATGAGCGGCATCGCCACGTTCACGCCGCTGGAAGCCGAGGGAATGCTCAGCTACCGCGAGGAAGGCCGCATCCGCCTGGCCGACGGCAAGGAGTTCGAAGGGCACCGCGAATACGTCTTCGAACGCGCGCCCGGCGGCTTCGCGGTGCATTTCGCCGAGACGCCGCCGCGCCTGTTCCACGCGATCGCCATCGTGCGCGACGGCAATGGGCTCGCCGGCTCGGCCACGCACCTGTGCACGCCCGACACCTACGACAGCAGCTACCGCTTCCTGCCCGACGGCACCTTCACCATCCGCCACGTGGTGCACGGCCCGCGCAAGGACTACCTTTCGGAAACTGTCTTCAGCCGGCGAGGCTGAGGGAAACCGCTCAGTCGCGGTCGAGGCGCCACGCCGGCATGCCGCGCATCACAGTCTGCACCAGCACCGCGCAGATGCCGCACTTGATGAGGTCGCCCGGAATGAACACCAGCATGGCCAGCGCGGCCTGCGACAGCGACATGTGGGCGATCCAGGAGAGCCCGACGATGCCGAAGGCGTAGACCACGCCGATCCCACCCACCAGCGCCGAAAGAAATGCCGCGGCCAGCAGCGGAAGCCCTGTCGCCCCGCCGATGCGGCGCACGGCCAGGCGCATCAGCAGGCCGCAGGCGAAGGCGCCGAACATCCAGCCGAACAGGAAGCCCCCGGCCGGCGCCACGAACACGCTCAGCCCGCCGCGGCCGCCGGGCAGCAGCGGCAGGCCCAGCGCCACCGCCAGCAGGAACAGCGCGATGGCCAGGAAGCCCCGGCGCGGCCCCAGCAGGCAGCCCGCGAGCATCACGCCCAGCGACTGCAGCGTGATCGGCACACCGAAGGGCAGGTCGATCTTCGGGATCAGGCCGAACACCGCCATCAGCGCCGCGAACAGCGCGATGTACGACAGCGAACGGGAGGAAGTGAGGGAGCCTGAAGTGGTGGTCATGGCAGTCGCAATCGAGAAAAGACGGAAGAAGAAGGATCAGCGCCCGAGCCGGGCGGCCAGCGCATCCGCCACGCGCTCCGCCGTCTGCAGCGTGCGGATGGTCAGCGGCGCCAGCAGCCGCAGGCCGCCGCCGTGGCCGGAGCGGGCGCGGTAGGCGTCGTCGAGGCGCTGCCACTGCACGTAGAAATTTTCGGCGAAGCGCAGCATCAGGCCAAGGCCCAGCGCGATCCGCTCGGTGGGCACGCCCACGCGCTGCAGCGGATGCAGCACCGCTTCGAGCACCGCGAGCAGGTCCTCGAACCGCGTGGTGAGCGTGAGCATCAGCGCGAGCGTGGCCGCGCTGGCCAGGCGCAGCGCGCTCGCCACGCCGAGCAGCGTGGTGCCCATCGCCCAGTGGAAGCCGACGATCAGCCCGCCCGCAATGGCCACGCCGAGCAGCATGCGCACGCGCCGCCACGCCGGTTGGCCGAGCGACGCGAACACCAGCAGCACCGCCGCGCAGGCGAAGGCGAGGTACGACGGCCGCTCGACCAGCACCAGCAGCGTGCCGCACACCGACAGCACCGCGAGCTTGATCCACGCCGCGATCGCGTGCATCCACGTCGGCTGCTCCGAGTAGAGGCTACGCATGGTGGCGCCCCCGCTCCGCCGCGGCGCGCTCGCGCACGTCCTCGGCGTAGGCCTCGCACACCTCGCGGCCCGGTCCGTCGGCGCGCACCCTGCCCTGTTCGAGCCACAGCACGCGCTCGAAGTCGTAGACATGCTCGAGCAGGTGCGTGGACACGAGGATCTGGTGATCGCTCTCCTCCAGCTGCGCGGCCAGGCGCGCCTGGCTCAGAAGATCGAGGCTGGCGAAGGGCTCGTCGAGCAGCAGCGTGGCCGGCTCGCTGATCTGCAGCGCCAGCAGGCACACCTGCTGTCGCTGGCCCTGGCTCAGTTCGCTCACCGCGCGCCCGGCCCAGGCCTCGAGCCCGCGCCGCGCGAGGAAGTCGCGCGCCTGCTGCCGCGCCGCCTGCCGCGTCTCGCCGCGCGCGGTGAGGCTGAAGGCCAGTTCCTCGGCCACGGTCGGGAAGATGATCTGGTCGTCGGGGTTCTGGAACATCAGCCCGACGTGCTTCGCGAGCTGGCCGCGGTCGGTCTGCGTGTCGCAGCCATGCACCGTCACGCGCCCCAGCTGCGGCTGGTCGAGCCCGCTGATGAGGCGGAACAGGCTGCTCTTGCCCGCGCCGTTGTCGCCGACGAGGCCGATGCGCATCTCCTGCAGGTCGAGCGTCAGCCCCTCGAACACGCGGTGGCTGCCGCGCGCCAGCGTCACCGCATCGAGGCGGATGCTGTGCGAGGAGACGGTTTCTGACGGGCTGGGCTGCGGCAAGGGGCGCCCACTGTACCCGAACCCGCCTCGCGGGCTCGGGGTTCAGGCGAGGCTCAGGCAGTGGCGGGAAAGAGCGCGTTGAGCTCGCCCACCGACAGCATCCCCTCGCCCATCGTGCCGAAGCGGCCTTGCCCGAAGGCTTCGCCCGCGATGCGGCTCACCAGCCCCAGCGCCGACTGCAGCGGCCCGCACCCCAGGCTGATGCGCCGCGCCCCGGCCCGCGCGAAGGCAGCGGCCGACGGCGCACCCGCATAGCCCGCGTACACGTTGATCGGCAGCCGCAGCTCGCCGGCCAGCCGCGCGATCTCGTCGGGGTCGGACATGCCCGGCACGAAGATGCCGTCCGCGCCCGCCGCCGCATAGAGCTTCGCGCGGCGCAGCGCCTCCTCGAAGCGCGCCACTGGGTCGTTCCAGGGCACGAAGTAGACGTCGGTGCGCGCGTTGATGAAGAAGCGCGCATCCAGCCCGCGGATGGCCGCGATGCGCTCGCGCAGCACCTCGGGCGATGCCAGCTCGCGCGTACCGGGACGGGTGCCGTCCTCGATGTTGATGCCGGCCGCGCCCATGCCGATCAGTTCGGCAACGACCTCGCGCACCGCCTGCGCGCTGTCGCCGAAGCCGCTTTCGATGTCCACGCTCACCGGCACGCTCGCCACGCGGCAGATGCGCGCGCAGGCCGCGAGCAGTTCATCGACCGGCATGCGCTCGCCGTCGGCATAGCCCAGCGACCAGGCCATGCCCGCGCTGGTGGTGCCGATGGCGCTGGCACCGGCGCGCTCCACGATGCGGGCACTGGCGGCGTCCCAGGCGTTGACGAGCACCAGCGGCTCGGGGCCGGCGTGCAGCTGATGAAAGATGTCTGTCTTCTGTTGCGCGTCGCTGGCTCGCGGCATGGTCATTTGCTCCGGAAAGATTGGGGGAAAGAACCGCAGCTTAGGAGCCACGCGCCGCCAGGACTTGGAAAAAACTGCTGTCGTTCGCTCGGGGGCGCGCCTACCCCATCAGCGCGACGACCGGATAGCGTCGCCACCCCGCTTCAGCATGGCGCCGGCCGTGCGCGAAGATGAAGCCCAGCACCGCCTGCGGGTCGCCCAGCTTGTCGGGGTTGTCGGCTTTCCATTGCTCGAACAGGCGCTTCAGCCCGGGCTCGTCTTCCAGCATGCGCAGCGCGGTGTCCTCGAAGACGTAGGCCGAGAAGTTCTCCTTCTTCTCCAGCACGCTGTTGAAGAAGCCCCAGCGGAAGAAGCTGTCGTGCGCGAGCGGCTCCAGCGTCTCGACCGCGTAGCGGGCCTGCGGCTGGTCCAGCGAGACGAGAACGTCGCCCGCGCGGGCCTGGAAGGGCTCGATGCTTTCCGACAGCACCACCTCGTCGTGGAACATGTGGCCTTCGTAGGCGCTGGGGCGTGAAGTCAGGCCGCGGATGCGGTAGACGCGCACCGCGTCGAAGAGCCGGTCTTCGTCGAGCCGCTGCAGTTCGACGCCGTTCCACGCCAGCCGCTCGATCGCCTCGCGCCATGCCTGCGGCACGAGGTAGGCCTTCGGCGCGGCGGCGGTCGCTTCCTCGATGCAGCGGTCGAAATGGACGATGTCCTTCTCCCACGGCTGGCTGCGGTCGTAGGCCAGGCGCTCGTAGCTGCCCAGCAGGCTGGGCGTGCGGACCGCGCTGTAGCCCTTGAAGCGCAGGCTGGCGGGCCGGCTGCGGTCGTTGCGCCAGGTCAGCGGCCAGAGCGCCTGCCGTGCGGCTTTCGCCTTCGCCTCGCGGCGCAGTTCCTGGATGCGCGCCGCGTTCGCGATGCTGAAGTCGAGCACCGTCTCCACCAGCGCCCGCATCGAGGCCACGCGGTCGGCGAACGGCTTGAGCATGTGGGTCTCGGGCATGAAGCCGATGGTGTGGTGCAGCGCTGCGTAGCCGGTGGAGAAGCGCGGCGTGTCGAGGAAGTCCTCGATGCCGTCGTCGGGCGTCTCGGCCAGCAGGTTCATGTACGGGCAGGTGGGCCAGCCGCGCCGCTCCATGCCGGCGTAGATCGCGGGCAGCATGTTCTCGCGCAGGAAGGCGCCGAGCCCGCCGCCGAGCTTGTCGGGCTGGGTCGGGATCAGCGTCATGGTGTAGCTGTAGTCCGCGCCGTTGGATGTGTGGGTGTCGACCATCACGTCCGGGTCCCAGGCGGTGAAGAAGCGGTTGAACACCTGCGCGGCGAGGCTGTCGCACTTGATGAAGTCGCGGTTGAGGTCCAGGTGCCGGCCGTTGCCGCGGAAGCCGAAGGACTCCGGTCCGAGCTGGTTCACGCGCGAGGTGTTCTGCCGGTGGATGCAGCCGTCCACGTTGTAGACCGGGATGAAGAGGAACACCGTGCGGCCCAGCGCCGCAAGCTTTTCGGGCTGCGTGCAGAAATCGCGTACCAGCGCCATGCAGGTGTCGATGCCCTCGGGCTCGCCGGGGTGGATGCCGTTGTTGTTGAAGAACACCGGGCGGCCCTGCTGCTTGAGCGTCTCGCGGTCGAACACGCCATCTGAAGTGACCACGCCGGCATGAAGGGGAACGCCGGTGTCGGAGATGCCGATCTCGCCCCAGCGCAGCACGCCGGGGAAGTCGCTGGCCAGCCGCTCGTAGAAGGCGATGCATTCGGCCCAGGTGGCGGTCTGGTTGCCGTTGCCTGCTTCGAACGGCGTGACGTACGAGGTGTCTTGTGGAGCGGTCATGGGAAGAAGGCTACAGTAGTCGCCCCTCCCGGTCATCGAGCCCTTCTTTCTTCAAAAGAGCCAGACAAGGCCGCAAGCAATACATATTCATTCAAGGAAACGACATGGGCGCCCAGTGGAAAGCCAAGCACAAGGACATCGCCGCCAACGCCAAGGGCCGGCTGTTCGGCAAGCTCGTCAAGGAAATCGTGGTGGCCGCGCGCAACGGCGCCGACCCCGCCTCCAACTCGCGCCTGCGGCTGGCGGTGGAACAAGCCCGCAAGGCATCGATGCCGAAGGACACGCTCGACCGCGCCATCAAGAAGGGCGCGGGCCTGACGGGTGAATCGATCAACTACGAGCACGTGATCTACGAAGGCTTCGCTCCGCACCGCGTGGCGGTGATGGTCGAATGCCTCACCGACAACGTGAACCGCACCGCGCCTGAAATGCGCGTGCTGTTCCGCAAGGGGCAGTTGGGCACCTCGGGCTCGGTGTCGTGGGACTTCGACCACGTCGGCATGATCGAGGCCGAACCCGCCGGGCCCGACGCCGATGCCGAAGTGGCCGCCATCGAAGCCGGCGCGCAGGACTTCGAGCCGGCCGGAGAGGACCATCCCGCCGTTTTCCTCACCGACCCCACCGACCTCGACCTCGTGAGCCGCGCGCTGCCCGCGCAGGGCTTCACGGTGCTGTCGGCCAAGCTGGGCTACAAGCCCAAGAACCCCATCGATCCCGCGAGCCTGAGCGCCGAGGCGCTGGAAGAAGTCGAGACTTTCCTCGCTGCCATCGACGCGAACGACGACGTGCAGAACGTGTACGTGGGGCTGGCGGGTTGAGCATGCTTTCCGGCAGGTGCCTGTGCGGCGCCGTTCATTACGAGGTGGCGGACGAGTTCGCCTACTCGCTGAACTGCCACTGCTCGGACTGCCGGCGCGCGACCGGCTCGGCCTTCAAGCCCTTCGCGGGTATCGAGCGCGGCAAGTTCGCCATCACGCAGGGAGCGGACGGGCTGACGATCTACGGCAAGCCCGATGCGGGCGACCTGCACTGCGCGAAGTGCGGCTCGCTGCTGTGCTCGGTGGTGCGCGAGGGGCAGTACGTGCACGTCACGCTGGGCACGCTGGTCGATGCGCCCTCCATCCGTCCGAGCGCGCACATCTTCGTGGGCTCGAAGGCGCCGTGGTTCACGATCACGGACAACCTCCCGCAGCACCAGGGCCACGCCGGCGGGGGCTGAGCGCGCCGCGCAAGAAGATGCCGGCCGCGCCGGCACAACCGCATCCTGTGCCGCCAGGCGCCTTCAGTTCGGAACGTGCATCCGGGCAGCACACCTATGCTCGATGAAGCCATCCCCACTTCATCCTCCTGGAGCGCTTCCACCATGTCCCTGCAAGATTTCAAGGTCCTCACCTTCGACGTCGTCGGCACGCTGATCGACTTCGAGGGCGGCATGCTCGCCTACCTGCGCAGCGTGGCGCCCGATGCCGAGGTGAGCGACGACGACTTCCTCGCCGCCTACCGGCGCGCGCGCGCCGACGGCAACGCCGGCTGGTATCCGGACGACCTCGAGCGCTGCTGGCATGCCGTCGCCCCCGCGCTGGGCCTACCCGACACCGACGCCATCGCACGCGGCCTGCGCGACTCGGTCTCGCAATGGCCGGCCTTCCCCGATTCGGTGGAAGCGCTCGAGCGCCTCGGCAAGCACTTCAAACTGGTGACGATGACCAATGCGCAGGCCTGGGCGCTGGCACATTTCGACAAGACCCTGGGCTCGCCCTTCGACATGCTGCTGAGCTGCGACGACGCGCTGTGCGAGAAGCCCGACGCGCGCTACTTCGCCTATGCGCGCGGCCGCTTCGAAGGCGCCTGGGGCTTCAGGCAGGCCGACAACCTGCACGTGGCGCAGAGCCAGTACCACGACATCGGCATCTCGAAGCAATTGGGCATCACCACCTGCTGGATCGAGCGGCGCCACGCGCAGAAGGGCTCGGGCGGCACCATCGAGTCGAAGCACACCGTGCCCGACTACCACTTCCACACGCTCGCCGAGCTGGCGGATGCCGTCGAGGCGGGGCGCTGATGGGCATGACGGGCATCACCATCCTGCGCCAGTCGGCCACCATCGGCGGCCTCGAAGACCAGGGCACGCCCGCGCGGCCGCTGAGTCAGCCGCCCTGCGGGCTGAGCGGCATCGACGTCGATCTCGCCGGCGCGGGCGACAACAAGAGCGGCATCTGGCAATGCGAGCCGGGCCGCTTCGAGCGCCAGCTCGCCAACGCCGAGGTCATGCACATCCTGGCCGGCGCCTGCACCTTCACGCCCACGGGCGGCGAGGCGCTGCAGATCCGCGCGGGCGACACGCTGTTCTTTCCGGCGCACACCACCGGCGAGTGGCATGTGCACCAGACCCTGCGCAAGGTCTTCGTCGTTCTCGCGCAGCAATAGGGAAAGGAACAGGCGGCAGCGGCTCAGGCCGCCTGCTTCTCCTGTTGCTTCGCGAAGCGCCCGATCGAGAAGCTCTCGATCGGCGTGGAGGTGTATCCGGTGGCGATCAGCTCGGCCATCGTCTCGCCCACGCCGGGGCTGATCGCGAAGCCCTCGCCGTTGAAGCCGAAGGCGTAGTAAAGGCCCGGCACGCGCGCGCTCGGGCCCATCACGGGCTGCCAGTCCGAGGTGTAGCCCTCGATGCCGCTCCACACGCGGATCAGCTGCACGTGCGCGAAGGCCGGCACGAAGCGGCGCAGTTCGCGCATCTGGCGCAGCACGTTGTCGGGCTTCACGTAGGCGCGGATGTGGTCCGCGTGCGCCGGCCCCTTGAGCCCGCCGCCGAAGACGATGTTGCCGCGCGCGATCTGCCTGAAGTACAGGCCCTCGTGCTCGATGGGCGACGAGATGCCGATGGACGGCCCGATGGCATGGGGCAGCGGCTCGGTCACGCCCATCTGCGGCCCGCGAGCCTCCATCGGCACGCCTTCGCCGAACTGTTCGGCCATGCGGTTCGACCAGGCGCCGCAGGCCACGAAGAGCTGGGCCGCGCGAAAGCGCCGGCCGTCCGCCGTGTGCGCGACGAAGCCCGAATGGCCGTCGCGCTCCACGTGCATCACCTCGGCATGCTCGACGATGTTCGCGCCGGCCCGCCGCGCCGCGCGCGCGAAGGCCGGGCCGGCCAGGCGCGGGTTGGCATGGCCGTCGTTCGGCGAGAGCGAGCCCGCCACGATGCCGGGCGCGAAGATGCCCCAGCGCCTGGCGAGGCCGGCCGCGTCGAACAGTTCGAGGTCGAGGCCCAGCGGTTTCACGTCCCTCGCGTGCTGCTCCAGCACCGCCGCCTGCTTCTCGGTGTAGCAGACGCGCAGGTGGCCGTAGGGCACGAATTCCAGGTCCTCGCCGAGCAGTTCCTTCACGCGGCCCCAGACGGCGCGCGCGCGGTTGGCCAGCGGCATCTGTTCCAGCGCGCGGCCCTGCCGGCGCACGTTGCCGAAGTTGGTGCCGCTGGCCTGCCGGCCCACGAGCTCGCGCTCGAGCAGCGTGACCGACAGGCCGTGCTGGCGGCGCAGGAAGAAGGCCGCGGTGGTGCCCATGAGGCCGCCGCCGAGCACCAGCACGTCGGTGTCGGTGGTTGTCGTCGCGCCGCTCATGCCTGCACCTCGCGCGTGCCCATCATCAGCGGCTTGACCGGCGCCTGCGAGCGCAGCCGCCCCACCAGCTCGACCGGCACGCCGCTGGCCTGCGCCACGATCTCGGCCGATGCATGGCCGCAGAAGCGGCCCTGGCAGCGGCCCATGCCGACGCGGCTGAAGGCCTTGGCGCGGTTGACTTCGCGGCTGTCCATCTCGTCGACGCAGCGGCGCAGCTCGCCGGCCGTGACGGCCTCGCAGCGGCACACGATGGCCTCGTCGGGCAGCGACGCGGCCTGCGCGTGCGGCCACGGAAAGGCGCGCGCGAGGCCCTGGCGGAAGCGGTCCATCTGCGCCAGCGTGCGGCGCAGCGCGGCGGATTCGGCGGCGTGGAAAGCGCTGCCCTGCGCGTGGCCCAGGTCCTTGAGCGCCGCGAGCGCGGCCAGCCGGCCGGCCGCCTCGGCACCGTCGGCACCGAGGATGCGAACGCCGTCGCCCGCCAGGTACACGCCCCGCGTGCTGCTGCGGCCGTCGGCATCGATGCGCGGCAGCCACTGGCGACTCGCCGGCTCGAATTCGAATTCGCAGCGCGCCAGGTCGGCCAGCTGCGTCTCCGCGCGCAGGTGCCAGCCGAGCCCGACGGCGTCGCACTCGAAGCGACGCTCGCGTCCATCGGCATCGCGCACCGCCACGGCCTGCACGCCCAGGCTGTCGTCGCCGTCGATGCGCAGCGGAACGACGCCCTGCAGCACCGGCACGCCCGCGCGGCGCAGGCCGCGGATCAGCCCAAGGCCGCGCAGCGCGAGGCGCGGCCGCGCGAGCAAACCGGCCACCGCGCCCCAGGGCTTGGAAGCCGGCGCGGTGTCGAGCACCGCCGCCACCCTGGCGCCGGCCTGCACATATTGAGAAGCCACGAGGTACAGCAGCGGGCCGCTGCCCATGAAGACCACGCGCGAGCCGATCGCGCAGGCCTGCGCCTTCAGCGCGACCTGCGAGGCACCCAGGCTGTAACAGCCCGCGCGGTGCCAGCCCGCCACGGGCATCAGGCGGTCGGTGGCGCCGCTGCACACCAGCAGCGCGTCGAAGGGCAGCGTCCGCGGCTCGCCGGCATGCACCACGTGAAGCTCGCCCGCGCTCACGTTCCAGGCGAGCGTGTCGCCGCAGTAGTCGATGCGCTCGCGCAGCGCGTCGAAGTCGCCGTGCAGCGCCTGCGCCTTCGCGGCCTCGGTGCCGTAGAGCTTGGCGTAGGGGCGCTTGAAGCCCTCGGGCTGGCGCCGGTAGATCTGGCCGCCGTCGCGCCGGCCCTCGTCGACCACGACCGGCCGCACGCCGGCCTGCACCAGCGCCTGCGCGGCGCGCACGCCGGCCGGGCCGGTGCCGACCACGACGATGCGCAGGGAGGAAGCAGCTTCGCCGCTCATGCCCCGGCCTCCGTGGCATGCCGCGCGAGCGACTGCCGCAGGTCCGGCGTGACCGGCCACTGCCGCGCCGGCGGGCGGGTCAGCACGGACATGCCCTCCTCCACCGCCGTGGAGCATGCGCGCAGGCGCTCGCCGGCCGGCGTCCACACCCAGCAGTCCTGGCAGGCGCCCATCAGGCAGAAGCCGGCGCGCGAACCGTCGCCGAACTCGCTGTCGCGCACCCGCCGCCCGTTGCTCAGCAGGGCCACCAGCAGCGTGTCGCCGGCCAGCGCGGTGCGGGCCTCGCCGTCGATGTGCAGGGTCAGCGCGGGCCGGTCGGTTTCCGCGAGCCGCACGAAGCGGGCCGGCGGCCGGGAGCGAGGCGAGGATTCGGGCATGAGAAAGGGTCGAGGGGAGCGCCGCTTCAGCGCTCGTGGGGAAAGAGCCGCTCGATCGGACAGTGCGTCTTGATGAACGGCGACTTGATGACGATGTAGCTGAAGTACTTCGAGATGCCGATGTTGCGTTCGAGCAGCCCCTCGATCACTTCCTGGTAGTGGTTCACGCCGCGCGTGAGAAAGCGCAGCAGGTAGTCGTAGCCGCCGCTCACGAGGTGGCATTCGAGCACCTCGTCGACCTCGCGGATCGCGGCCTCGAAGCGCACGAAGTCTTCGCGGTGGTGGTCCTGCAGCGTGACCTCGGTGAACACGGTGAGCGTGTCGCCGAGCTTCTCGAGCCGCAGGTGCGCGCCGTAGCCCGCGATGTAGCCGGCCTGCTCGAGCCGCTTCACGCGGATCAGGCAGGGGCTTGGCGACAGGCCGACCGCATCCGCCAGGTCGACGTTGGTCATGCGCCCGTTCTTCTGCAGCTGGGCCAGGATGCGCAGGTCGAGTCGGTCGATCTTGAAAGCTTCTGTCATGGCGGTGCCCGATAACGAAACGAGAGATCCCGATTCTGCGTCGGCGGCCGGGTCTTGCGGGTGTCTTGCGGGTGCTGGGCGGCGCCGTTTCAGGCGGCCAGCGCGGCGCGGACGTCGGGCGCGGCCAGCACCTCGTCGAGCGTCTTTTTCAGCCGCGCGAACAGCTGCGCGAACTCGTCCTCGGTGAAGGTGAGCGCGGGCGCGAAGCCGAGGATGTGGTCGCCGAAGGAGCGGAACACCAGGCCGTTGCGGTAGCCGGCCGCGAAGATGCGGTCGGACAGCCCGAGCGACGCGTCGAAGCGGCGCTTGGTGGCCTTGTCGCTCACGAGCTCCAGCGCGCCGAGCAGGCCGCGGTGGCGCGAATCGCCCACCAGCGGATGGTCGAGCAGCGCGTCGAGGCCGGCCGCGAAATGCGCCGCGCCACGCTGGCCGTTGGCGAGGATGCCGCCCTCCTCGTAGAGCCGCAGCACCTCGAGCGCGACGGCGGCGCCCACCGGGTGCGCCGAATAGGTCGCGCCGTGGCCGATGGGAGCGCCCGACGGCGCGCCGTCGGCGATGCCGGCGTAGACCTTCTCCGACATCATGGTCGCGCCCATCGGCACGTAGCCCGCGGTCAGGCCCTTGGCCATGGTCATGAGGTCGGGCTCCACGCCTTCGGCCTCGCAGGCGAACATGGGGCCGGTACGGCCGAAGCCGGTGATGACCTCGTCGACCACGAACAGGATGTCGAGCTCGCGCGCGGCGTCGCGCATGGCCGTGAGCCAGCCCCTGGGCGGCACGACGACGCCGCCCGAGCCCTGGATCGGCTCGCAGAAGAAGGCGGCCACGTTGTCCGCGCCCAGCTCGGCCACCTTGGCGCGCAGCGCCGCGACCGAGGAAGCGATCAAAGCCTGCGGATCGGCGCCGTGCTCGTGGCGGTAGGCATAGGGCGACGCGATGTAGTGCTGCGTGGGCAGCGGCAGGTCGAAGCCGCGATGGAAGGCCGGCAGCGCGGTGAGCCCCGCGCCGGTGGACGATGAGCCGTGGTAGCCGCGCTCCAGCGAGATGAACTGCTTCTTCGACGGACGGCCGGTGGCGTTGTAGTACTGCACGACGAAGCGCACGGCCGCGTCCACCGCCTCGGAGCCGCCCAGCGTGAGGTACACGCGCGTCAACGACGCGGGCGTGATCTGCACCAGCTTCTCGGCGAGGCGGATCGCCGGCTCGCTGCTGAAGTGGAAGTAGCCGGTGGCGTACGGCAGCCGGCGCATCTGCTCGGTGGCGGCCTGCACCACGCTTTCCTGCCCGTAGCCCACGTTCACGCACCACAGGCCCGCGAATGCGTCGAGCAGCTGGTGGCCGTTGCCGTCGGTGAGCCATGCGCCCTTGCCCGAGGCCAGCACGGTGGGCCCGCGTAGCTCGTGCACGCGCCAGGGCGAGACGGGGTGGATGAGGTGCGCGCGGTCGATGGCGTCGAGCGCGGCTTGCTGGGGCAGTGCGGTGGGGTGCGTCATGGGGTGTGAAGGTGCGAGAGCGGAAGGAGCTTTCGATGCCTTCAGCTTAGGCCGCGCATCGCATGAGGTGGTGCTGCTTTGGGGGCGCCGCACGAAGCAGGCTGCGGTTGTGCGTGCGGCGCGCAGCAGATCGTGCGGCGGCTCTTTTCTCCGCTCAGTAGCCGCGCGCGCGATCGACCAGCCCGAGCATCGGCTCGCCCGCCTCGAAGCGCTCGAGGTTGTCGACCACCACCTCGGCCGCGCTCAGCGGCTGCGTCATGCTGGCGATGTGCGGCGTGAGCTGCACGCGCGGATGGCGCCAGAAGGCGTGCTCGGGCGGCAGCGGCTCGGGGTCGGTCACGTCGAGCACGGCGTCGCCGATGCGGCCGCTCTCCAACGCGGCCAGCAGGTCGGCGTCGACCAGCTGCGGCCCGCGCCCCACGTGCACGAGGCCGGCGCCTTCGGGCAGCTGCGAGAACAGCCGCGCGTCCAGGAAGCCGCGCGTCGAATCGGTCAGCGGCAGGAGGCACACGAGGATGTCGGTGCGCGCGAGGAAGGCCGGCAGCTCGCCGGCGCCGGCATGGCATTGCACGCCTGCCACGTCATGCCGCGAACGGCTCCATCCCGCGCAGTCGAAGCCCAGCGCCACGAGCTGCTCCAGCACCGCCTGCCCGAGCGAGCCCAGCCCGAGCACGCCCACGCGCCGCTCGCGGGCGGTACGCACGGGCAGCGGCTTCCACAGGCCCTCCTGCTGCTGGCGCCGGTATTGCGGCATGTCGCGGTGCAGCCCGAGCACCGCATGCGTCACGTACTCGACCATGCCGCGCACGATGCCGGGCTCGACCATGCGCACCACGGGCAACTCGGCGGGAAGTGCCGTGAAGTCGAACTGGTCGACGCCCGCGCCGGAAGAGAACAGCACCTTCAGGTTCGGAAAGCGCGCAGCCAGGTCATCCGGCGGTTCCCATGCCGCGAGGAAGCGCACCTGCGATGGATCGCCGATGTCGGGCCAGATGCGGAAGTCGATGTGCGGGGCGCGGCGGCGGAACACTTCGGCCCAGAGGCGGCCCCTGGCCGGGTCGGATTTGTAGAGGAAGGTGGTTTTCATGATTGGCAGAACTCGACTCGGAACACGTTCACGGTGCGTGCGAATGGCACCGGGTACTCCCCTCCGCGAATGTCCCCCGCCTTCGGCTCCTCCTTTATTTCGCTGCGGGGAGCACCCGGTGCCATTCGCACATGAACGCTCTGCTCATGCCGGCGGTTCGACCGCAGCGCCCGTCGATCACGCCGATGGGGTGCCTTGCGCAGCGAAATAAAGGAGGAGCCCGAAGGGCGGGGGACATTCGCGGAGCAAGGTACCCCGTCGGCGTGATCGCGCCCCCAACGACAGGCGCTCACCCGACAGCCTGCGTGACGATGGCAAAGAGGGAAGGCCCCCCGGCCGGCGAAACGAGCGGCGCACCACGCACCATCGTCGTGGGCGCATCCACCCGCAGCAGCCCGATGCTTTCCAGGCACTCCGCCAGCCCGGTGTCGAAGTCGATGTCGATGCGCGTGAAGTTGCCGGCATTGACGCTGGCCATGTGCGCGATCAGCGCCTTCGCGCCATCGAGGTCGGGCGCCACCACGGGGCCGATCGAATGCCCGCGCCCGAAGCGCCGCAGCATCGCGAAGCCGCGCGGCTGGTTGTCGTGGTCCAGCACCACGCAGGCATCGGCGCTGGCCAGCAGGTCGGAGACGAGTGCATCGCGCGGCATGCCGCGCGCGGCGGCATCGAGAGCCTGCAGCGCCGCGACCTCGTTCACGCCGGCGGGCCGCAGGCGCCAGCCCGGCTGCAGGGCCACCAGCGGCGCGGGCTGCGCGATGCCCTGGTGCTGGCGCAGCTCGCCGGTGCGCACGAAGCCCAGCCGCTCGTAGAGGCCGCGCCCCTCGGCAGTGGCGTGCAGCAGCACCGTGCGGTCTTCCAGGCCTTCGAGCACCGCGCTCATCAGCCGATGGCCGATGCGGCGCCCCTGGCAGGCCGGCGTCACGATCACGAGGCCGACGGTGGCGTGGCGCTCGCCCCAGAGCCAGCGCAGCGCGCATCCGACGATCTCGCCGTCGCGCTCGGCCACGATGCCTTCGGCATGCGCGAACACCTGCTCCCAGTCCGCCAGCCGGTGCGGCCAGCGCAGCAGGTTCGTCAGCGCGTGGGTGGACGGCAGATCGGCGGGCGTCATCGGTCTGAGCACCACGCCGTCGCCGGCGGGTGCATTCGGGGTCTGGTCGGGCATCGGAGAGTCTCTCGGCGAGGAAATGTCCCTGCCATCTTGGACGACATCGGCGCGCGAGGCCAGACCGAAATAGGCCCCCGGCGCAACTTGCAAGCTTCGGCTGCCGCGCGCCCGGGTTTTGCAATTCGCTGCGGTGAGGCGCCCGCGTACGCATACAAATGCTGCGGCAAGCTGCCTAGGATCGATCGCCGCTTCCGCGGTGCCCTATAGATCCGAGTCCATGCAAGCCTTCGACCCGCGACAGATCCACTTGCCATCGGGCCGCGCCTTCGCCGTGCAGCGGCAGCGGCGGCTTCGCGATTCCTACCGGGGGTTACCACCCATCGGCCATCTGCAAGGACCTGGGGCGCCGCCTGGCCGCGGCCCATCCGCGCTTCAAAAGCGTGCTGATCGACTTCGCCGCGACGCACCGAGGTGCACCGCCGCACGCATGGAGGGCAGACCGCATGGCATGCCGTCGCCGGCCCTCCAAACCGCAGCTTCGTCGCGGCAGGCAACGTATTTCCCTACAACTGCCGAGCGACTGCGTGCTGCAATCAATCCGTAATTTGCTTGTCGCAATTGCCATCTGAAGAAGAGGCCGGCGGCCGGTTTTTGGACAACCACCGAACCACCGAAACAAAGGACCCGAGACCATGACTTTCAAGCCCAAGTACGTGACCTTCGACTGCTACGGAACGCTGACCCGCTTCCGCATGAAGGAGCTGGCGCGCGAGTTCTTCTCCGACCGCATTCCGGCCGACCGCATGGAGCAGTTCATCGCCGACTTCTCGGCCTACCGCTTCGACGAGGTGCTGGGCGCGTGGCAGCCCTACGAGGTGGTGCTGAAGAACGCCGTGCGGCGCCTGTGCCGCAAGTGGAAGATCCAGTACTTCGACATCGACGCGCAGCGCATCTACGACGCCGTGCCCACCTGGGGCCCGCACGACGACGTGCCCGCCGGCCTGGCCAAGGTGGCCAAGGAGATTCCGCTGGTGATTTTGTCGAACGCCTCGGACGACCAGATCCAGAAGAACGTCGCGTTGCTGGGCGCGCCCTTCCACCGCGTCTACACCGCGCAGCAGGCCCAGGCCTACAAGCCGCGCCTGACGGCCTTCGAGTACATGCTCGACTCGCTGGGCTGCAACCCCGAAGACGTGCTGCACGTGTCGTCCAGCCTGCGCTACGACCTGATGTCGGCGGACGACCTGGGCATCGTCAACAAGGTGTTCGTCAACCGTGGCCACGGCCCCGGCAACCCGGCCTACCGCTACACGGAAATCAAGGACATCGGCGGCCTGCCGGGCGTCGTGGGTCTCTGATCTTTCCTGCCGGAAGCAGCCTCGCCATGAAGCTCGACTCCTACTGGACCGACTCGGCCCCGGCCTTCGTGCCCGAAGCCCGCGAGCTTCCGGCGCAGGTCGACGTCGCGATCGTCGGCGGCGGCTTCACCGGCCTGTCGGCGGCGCTGGCGCTGGCCCGGCGCGGTGCCAGCGTCGCGGTGCTGGAAGCCGGCACGCGGGTGGCGGCCGAGGCCTCGGGGCGCAACGGCGGCCACGTCAACAACGGCCTGGCCGTCGACTATGCCGATGTGGCGGCCAAGGTCGGCGTGGAGCGCGCGCGCGGCTGGTACCACGCGTACGACGCGGCGGTCGACACGGTGGCGCGGCTGGTGCGCGAGGAAGCCATCGACTGCGACTTCATGCGCCACGGCAAGCTCAAGCTCGCCACGCGGGCCAACCAGATGGCGGCGCTGGAGCACAGCGTGCGGCGCCTGGTCGACGACGGCGTGGACTGCGACGTGGAGATACTCGATGCGGCGCGCGTGCGCGCGGAAGTGCAGAGCGATCGCTTCCACGGCGGCCTGCTCTACAAGCGCAGCGGCCAGATGCACATGGGCCGCTTCGCGCACGGGCTGGCCGCGGCCGCGCAGCGCGCCGGCGCGCAGATCCACACCGGCACCGAGGTGCGCCGCATCGAGAGCGTGGGCAGCGGCCATGCGCACCGGCTGCACACCGCGCGCGGCACGGTCGCGGCCCAGCAGGTGCTGCTGGCCACCGGCGCGACGCGCCACGGCGGCTACGGCAGCTTCGGCTGGCTGCGCCGGCGCATCGTGCCCATCGGCAGCTTCATCGTCGTGACCGAGCCGCTGGGCGAGCAGCGCGCGCAGGAGCTGCTCGCGGGCCGGCGCACCTACACGACCATCGCGAACATCCACCACTACTTCAGGCTCACGGCCGACCACCGGCTGGTGTTCGGCGGGCGCGCGCGCTTCGCGATCTCGAGCCCGCAGTCGGACGCGGCCAGCGGCGAGATCTTGCGCGCGGGCCTGGCGGAGACTTTCCCGCAGCTCGGCGCGGTGCGGCTCGATTACTGCTGGGGCGGGCTCGTCGACATGACGCAGGACCGCCTGCCCCACGCCGGCGAACGCGACGGCCTCTACTACGCCATGGGCTACAGCGGCCACGGCACGCAGATGTCGGTGCACATGGGCCAGCGCATGGCCGCCGTGATGGGCGGCGACGCCGGCGCCAACCCCTGGCAGGGCCGCGACTGGCCCGCCATTCCCGGCCACTTCGGCCCGCCGTGGTTCCTGCCGGCGGTGGGCCTCTACTACCGGCTCAAGGACAGGCTGGCCTGAGGGCAGGCTGTCCGGCGTTCGTTCTTTCTTTCGACTGGTTTCTTTCACCCCACGGCCTCCCAGGAGCACTCACCATGAGCGACAGCAGCAGCGACTACAAGAGCTTCCAGAACCTCGTCGGCCCCGACGAAAGCCTTCGCGTGATGGCATCGCTTCGACGCGGTGCCACGCGGCGCGACATTTTGTCGATGCTGGTGGCCGGCGGCATGCAGGCCACGCTGGCGGGCAGCCTCGCGGGCGTGGCCGTCTCGGCCCACGCGCAGGCGCCGCGGCGCGGCGGCCGCATCCGGGTGGCCGGCGCCACCGCCGCGGCCACCGACACGCTGGACCCCGCCAAGCAGTCGAACCAGACCGACTACTCGCGCGGCAACATGATTTACAACTGCCTCACCTCGCTGGACGGCAGCCTCACGCCGCAGCCCGCGCTGGCCGAGTCGTTCACCACCAAGGACGCCAAGACCTGGGTGTTCACGCTGCGCAAGGGCGTGGTGTTCCACGACGGCAAGGCGCTCTCGCCCGCCGACGTGGTGTTCTCGGTGATGCGCCACAAGGACCCGGCCACCGCCTCCAAGGCCAAGGTGCTCGCCGACCAGATCGAGAGCGTGAAGGCCACCGGCGCGAACGAGGTGACGGTGGTGCTGAGCGCCCCCAACGCCGACCTGCCGGTGATCCTGGGCACCTTCCACTTCCACATCGTCAAGGACGGCACCACCGACTTCAACGCCGGCATCGGCACCGGCCCCTACAAGCTCAAGGAATTCAAGCCCGGCATCCGCTCGGTGGTGGTGCGCAACGATGCCTACTGGAAGCCGGGCAAGCCGTACCTCGACGAGATCGAGTTCGTCGGCATCGGCGACGAGAGCGCGCGCGTCAACGCGCTGCTGTCGGGCGGCATGGACCTGGTGGGCTCGGTCAACCCGCGCTCGGTGGAGCGCGTGAAGGGCACGCCCGGCTTCGGCATCTTCGTCACGCAGTCGGGCCAGTACTCCGACCTCGTGATGCGCAAGGACGTGGGCCCCGGCGCCAACCCCGACTTCGTGCTGGGCATGAAGCACCTGTTCGACCGCGAGCAGATGAAGAAGACCATCGCGCTCGACTACGCGGTGGTCGCCAACGACCAGCCGATCGACCCGACCAACCGCTTCCACTTCGCGGGCCTGCCGCAGCGCCCCTTCGACCCCGAGAAGGCGAAGTTCCACCTGCAGAAGGCCGGCATCACCGGCAAGGTGCCGATGGTGGCCTCGCCCGCGGCGCTGTACTCGGTGGAGATCGCGCTGATGCTGCAGCAGACCGCGCAGCGCGTCGGCCTGGAGATCGACATCAAGCGCATGCCGGCGGACGGCTACTGGTCGAACCACTGGCTCAACAGCCAGGTGGGCTTCGGCAACGTCAACCCGCGCCCGAGCGCGGACGTGCTGCTCACGCAGTTCTTCCAGTCGGGCGCGGCCTGGAACGAATCGCGCTGGAAGAGCGAGAAGTTCGACCAGCTGCTGCTGGCCTCGCGCGCCGAGACCGACCTGGCCAAGCGCAAGCAGATGTACGCCGACATGCAGACCATGATCCACCAGGACGCGGGCATCGGCATTCCGCTGTTCCTGGCCAGCATCGACGGCCACAGCTCGAAGCTCAAGGGGCTGTCGCCGATTCCTCTTGGCGGCCTCATGGGCTACAACTTCGCAGAGAACGTCTGGCTGGATGCATGAGCACACCCCCAGGCTTCGCGCACTTCGTGTCGCTGCGCCAACCCCCTTGCAGGGGGCGACACCTGCGGCCCGGCAAAGCCGGTTCCGCGGTGTCCCCCGAACAGGCCGGGCTACGCCGGCCCGCGGTGGGACATGGCAAATAGGCAATCGGAGTCGCTGACATGAATCAGGTAATCCTCAAGCTCCTTGCACAGCGCATCGCGCTCGCGCTGCTGTCGCTGCTGGCGGTGTCGGTGATCGTGTTCTCGATCACCGCGGTGCTGCCCGGCGACGCGGCCGAGGAGCAGCTCGGGCAGGACGCCACGCCGGAAGCGCTGGCCGCGCTGCGCACGCAGATGGGGCTGGATGTGCCGGCGCCGAAGCGCTATGCGCAGTGGCTGCTGGGCATGGCGAAGGGCGATCTGGGCCGCTCGGCCACGACGCAGATGCCGGTGTCGGAACTGGTCGCGAGCCGGCTGCCCAACTCGCTGCTGCTGGCTGCCGTCACGGCGCTCTTCTCGGTGCCTATCGCGCTGGCGCTGGGCATCGCGTCGGCGGTGTGGCGCGGCTCGTGGTTCGACCGGGCGGTCTCGACCTCCGCGGTGGCGGTGGTGTCGGTGCCGGAGTTCCTGGTGGCGACGCTGGCGGTGCTGGTGTTCGCGGTGAAGCTGCGATGGCTGCCGGCGCTTTCGTTCGTCAGCGACATCGATTCGCTCGGCCAGATGCTGCAGGCCTTCGCGATGCCGGTGCTGGTGCTGTGCTGCGTGATCGTCGCGCAGATGATGCGCATGACGCGCGCGGCCGTCATCGACCAGCTGGAGGCACCCTACATCGAGATGGTGCGGCTCAAGGGCGCCTCGCCGATGCGCACGGTGCTGGCGCATGCGCTGCCCAACGCGGTGGGGCCGATCGCCAACGCCGTGGCGCTGAGCCTGTCGTACCTGCTGGGCGGCGTGATCATCGTCGAGACCATCTTCAACTACCCGGGCATCGCCAAGCTGATGGTGGACGGCGTCTCGCAGCGCGACATGCCGCTGGTGCAGACCTGCGCCATGATCTTCTGCGGCGCCTACCTGATCCTGGTGACCGCGGCCGACGTCTGCGGCATCGTCGCCAACCCGCGGCTGCGGCACCGCTGACGAGGCAGAGCCATCATGGAATCGTCCACTTCCTCCCCCGCCCTGAACACGGCCGCCCCCGCGCTGCCGCCCGCGCCCCGCCGCAGCCCGCTTCGCTGGCTCGCGGGCTTCGGCTTCACCGGACTGCTCGGCCTCGCGGTGCTGCTCTTCTGGCTGCTCGCGGCGGCGTTGGGCCCCTGGCTGCTGTCGCACAGCTCGGCGGGCGCCGGCACCTCGAACGTCTTCGCGCCGATCAGCGCGGCGCACTGGCTGGGCACCGACTACCTGGGCCGCGACATGCTGGCGCTGGTGATCGAGGGCGCGCGCTACACCGTCGGCGTGGCGCTGCTGGCGACGCTGCTGGCCAGCGGCACCGGCACCACGCTGGCGCTGCTGGCCGCCGCCAGCGGCCGCTGGACCGACGCGACGCTCAGCCGCTGCCTCGACACGCTGACGGCCATCCCGAGCAAGATGTTCGCGCTCATCATGGTGGCGGGCTTCGGCTCCTCGGTGCCGATGCTGGTGGTCACGGCGGCCATCATCTACGTGCCGGGCGCCTTCCGCATCGCGCGCTCGCTGGCCGTGAACATCAACGCGCTCGACTACGTGACGGTGGCGCGCACGCGCGGCGAAGGCACGCTCTACATCATGCTGCGCGAGATCCTGCCCAACATCGTCGGCCCGATGCTGGCCGACCTGGGGCTGCGATTCGTCTACATCGTGCTGCTGCTGGCGAGCCTGAGCTTCCTGGGCCTGGGCATCCAGCCGCCTGCCGCCGACTGGGGATCGCTGGTGCGCGAGAACATCGGCGCGCTGGCCATGGGCGGCGCCTCGGTGATCGTGCCGGCGCTGGCCATCGCGAGCCTGACCATCGCGGTCAATCTCGTCATCGACAACCTGCCCGGCCGTGCCGCGCGCGAACGAGGAGCACGCTGATGGGCGCACCACTCACCGTCGAAGGCCTGAGCATCTGCGCCGGCCCCACTACGCTGGTCGACAACCTGAGCTTCTCGGTGCAGCCCGGCGAGGTGCTGGCGCTGATCGGCGAGTCGGGCTCGGGCAAGACCACCACCGCGCTCGCGCTGATGGGCCATGCGCGCCACGGCTGCAGCATCTCGGCCGGCCGGGTGCGCATCGGCGACACGGACGTGCTGGCGCTCGATGGCCGTGCGCAGCGCGCGCTGCGCGGGCGCACCGTCGCCTACATCGCGCAGAGCGCCGCGGCCTCCTTCAATCCCTCGCGCACGATCATGGACCAGGTGGTGGAGCCGACCGTGATCCACGGCCTGTGCAGGCGCGCCGAGGCCGAGGCGAAGGCGGTGCAGCTCTTCCGCGAGCTGGCGCTGCCCGATCCCGAAGGCATCGGCTCGCGCTATCCGCACCAGGTCTCGGGCGGACAGCTGCAGCGGCTGATGGCGGCGATGGCGCTGATCGCCGACCCCGACCTGGTGATCCTCGACGAGCCGACCACCGCGCTCGACGTGACCACGCAGATCGAGGTGCTGCGCGCCTTCCGCCGCGTGGTGCGCGAGCGCCGCGCCACCGCGGTGTACGTGAGCCACGACCTCGCGGTGGTGGCGCAGATGGCCGACCACATCCTGGTGCTGCGCAACGGCGGCATGCGCGAAATGAACGCGACCGGCCGGATCCTCGCCGCGCCGGCCGACGACTACACGAAGAGCCTGCTGGCCGCCGCGCGGCCGGCGCCGCGCGCATCGGGCGCCGCGCCGGACGACGGCCGCGAGCTGCTGCTCGAGGTGCGCCAGCTGTCGGCCGGCTACGGCCCGGTGGATGCGCAGGGACGGCCCGCCAAGCCGATCCTGCAGGACATCGACCTGAAGCTGTATCGCGGCCAGGCCATCGGCGTGATCGGCGAATCGGGCTCGGGCAAGACCACGCTGGCGCGCGCGGTGGCGGGGCTGCTGAAGCCCAGCAGCGGCAGCGTGCTGTTCCACGGCCGCGAACTGAAGCCGACGCTGCAGCAGCGCGAGCGCGACGAGCTGCGGCGCATCCAGATCGTGTTCCAGATGGCCGACACGGCGCTGAACCCCTCGCAGACCATCGAGCGCATCCTGGCGCGGCCGCTGGAGTTCTACAAGGGCCTGCGCGGCGAGCCGCTGCGGCGGCGCATCCGCGAGCTGCTCGACCTGGTGAAGCTGCCGCAGACCGTGGCCGGGCGCCTGCCGGGCGGCCTCTCGGGCGGGCAGAAGCAGCGCGTGAACCTCGCGCGCGCGCTCGCGGCCGAGCCCGACCTGATCCTGTGCGACGAGGTGACCTCCGCGCTCGACACCGTGGTGGGCGCCGCGGTGCTCGACCTGATGGCCGAGCTGCGGCGCGAGCTGGGCGTGTCGTACCTCTTCATCAGCCACGACCTGCACACGGTGCGCGCGGTGTGCGACGAGATCGTGGTGATGCAGCACGGCCGCAAGCTCGCGCAGGTGGCGCGCGCCGACTACGACCGCGGCCCGCACCACCCCTACTACGAGCTGCTCGCGCGCTCCGTGCCCGAGCTGCGCCAGGGCTGGCTCGACGACGTGGACAGAGCGGCTGCCGCCGCCATCGCATCATGAGAAAGACCGAGATGACACCCACATTCCGCATCGCCGTGATTCCCGGCGACGGCATCGGCAAGGAAGTGATGCCCGAGGGCCTGCGCGTGGTGCAGGCCGCCGCGGCGCGCTTCGGCTTCGAGCTCGACTGCCGCGTCTTCGACTGGGCCAGCGCCGACTACTACGCGGCGCACGGCCAGATGATGCCGGACGACTGGAAGGAGCAGCTCAAGGGCGTCGACGCGCTGTACTTCGGCGCCGTCGGCTGGCCGGCCACCGTGCCCGACCACGTGTCGCTGTGGGGTTCGCTGCTGAAGTTCCGCCGCGAGTTCGACCAGTACATCAACCTGCGGCCGGTGCGCCTGTTCGAGGGCGTGCCCTGCCCGCTGGCCGGCCGCAAGCCCGGCGACATCGACTACCTCGTGGTGCGCGAGAACACCGAGGGCGAATACACCTCGCTCGGCGGCGTGATGTACGCGGGCACCGAGCGCGAGATCGTGATCCAGGAGTCGGTGTTCTCGCGCCACGGCACCGACCGCGTGCTGCGCTTCGCCTACGAGGCCGCGCGCGCGCGCAAGCGCCGGCACCTGACGGTGGCCACCAAGAGCAACGGCATCGCGATCAGCATGCCGTGGTGGGACGCGCGCGCCGACGCGATCGGCCTCGACTACCCCGAGGTGACGGCGGACAAGCAGCACATCGACATCCTGTCGGCGCGCTTCGTGCTGCAGCCCACGCGCTTCGACGTGGTGGTGGCGAGCAACCTGTTCGGCGACATCCTCTCCGACCTCGGGCCCGCGACCACCGGCACCATCGGCCTCGCGCCCTCGGCCAACCTGAACCCGGAACGCCGGTTCCCGTCGCTTTTCGAGCCGGTGCACGGCTCGGCGCCCGACATCTACGGCCAGAACATCGCCAATCCCATCGCGATGATCTGGTCGGGCGCGCTGATGCTGGATTTCCTGACGCAGGGTCAGGGCGCCGGCCGTGCGGCGCACGACGCCATCCTGGGCGCGATAGAGGCGGTGCTGCGCGAAGGTCCGCGCACGCGCGACCTCGGCGGCTCGGCGAACACCACCGAGGTGGGCATCGCCATCGCCGAGCGCGTCTCGGCGCCATGAACCGCGCCATGAACTGAACAAGGATTCCCAGACCATGACACTCGAACTGCAACACCAGGACCTGATGCCCGGGCGGCATCTCATCGGCGCCGAATGGCGCGAAGCCGGCGATGCGCGCCGCCTCGACGTCAGAGACCCTGCGACCGACACCGTCTTCGCGAGCGTGCCGGACGGCAACGCCGCCGACGCACGTGCCGCCACCGACGCGGCGCACGCCGCCTTTCCCGCATGGCGCGCCGTGCCGGCCAAGCAGCGCGCGCAGATCATCAAGCGCTGGAACGACCTCGTGATGGCGCACCAGGAAGACCTGGGCCGCCTCATCTCGCGCGAGCAGGGCAAGCCGCTGGCCGAGGGCCGCGGCGAGGTCGCCTACGCGGCCAGCTACATCGAATGGTTCGCCGAGGAAGCCACGCGCGCCAACGGCGAGATCATTCCCGCGCCGGTGACGGGCCGGCGCATGCTCGCGCTGCGCGAGCCCGTGGGCGTGGTCGCCGCGATCACGCCGTGGAACTTCCCGGCCGCGATGATCGCGCGCAAGATCGCGCCGGCGCTGGCCGCCGGCTGTACGGTGGTGTGCAAGCCGGCCGAGGACACGCCGCTGACCTCGCTGGCGCTGGTGAAGCTGGCGCAGGACGCCGGCGTGCCGCCGGGCGTGCTCAACATCGTGACCGCCTCGCGCGAACGCACGCCCGAGGTGGTCGACGCATGGCTCGACGACCCGCGCGTGCGCAAGATCACCTTCACCGGCTCGACGCCCGTGGGCAAGCACCTCGCGCGCCGCTCGGCCGACACGCTGAAGAAGCTCTCGCTGGAGCTCGGCGGCAACGCGCCCTTCATCGTGTTCGACGACGCCGACATCGATGCGGCCGTGGAAGGCCTGATGGCCGCCAAGTTCCGCAACGGCGGTCAGACCTGCGTGTGCCCGAACCGCGTGTTCGTGCAGTCACGCGTGCACGATGCCTTCGTCGACAAGCTGGCCGCGCGGGTCGGCGCGCTGCGCGTAGGGCCTGCCAGCGACGAGTCCTCGCAGATCGGGCCGATGATCAACGCGCGCGCGGTCGACAAGATCGAGCGCCACGTGCGCGACGCCGTCTCCCGCGGCGCCCGCGTGGTGGTCGGCGGCAAGCGGCTGCGCGACGCGCGCTGCGAAGGCCCCAACTACTACGCGCCCACGGTGCTGGTGAATGCCGACTCGACCATGGAGTGCAGCTGCGAGGAGACCTTCGGTCCCGTGGTGCCGGTCACGCGCTTCGAGAACGAGGCCGAGGTGATCGCCGCGGCCAACGAGACGCCCTTCGGGCTCGCGGCGTACTTCTATTCGACGGACGTGAAGCGCATCTGGCGCGTGGCCGATGCGCTGGAGTCGGGCATCGTCGGCATCAACGAAGGCGCCCTGGCGGCCGAGGCGGCGCCCTTCGGCGGCGTGAAGGAGTCGGGCTACGGCCGCGAGGGCTCGGTGCATGGGCTGGAGGACTACATGCACATCAAGTACGTGTGCCAGGGCGGGCTGGCCTGATCAGGCGCTGTTCCCGTGCCTCCGGGCACGGAACTCGCCTGGCGTCATCCCCTCGATCCGCCGGAAGTGCCGGTTGAAGTTCGAGATGTTGTTGAAGCCCACCTCGTAGCAGATGCTGCTCACGTGCTGGCGCGTGGAGGCCAGCAGTCGGCAGGCCTTGGCCACGCGCAGGCCGATCACGAAGTCGGTGAAGGTCTGTCCCGTGGCGCGGCGGAAGCTGCGCGAGAACGCGTTCTCGCGCATGCCCACGAGCGCGCCCACCTCGGCCAGAGACAGCGCCTCGGCGTAGTTCTCGCGGATGTGGTCGAGCGCCTTGTGGATGCGCAGCGCCTGCATGTCTTCGCCCAGCCCCTCGCCGGCCAGCGCCACGCCGGAGAGCACGCGATAGTCGCCCCACTGGGCCAGCTCGTTCAGCAGCGCGGTGAACTCCGAGAAGCGCGCGAGCCCCTGCAGCGTCTCGATGCGGCGCAGGCGCGCGAGCGTGCCCGCCTCCAGGCCGACGAACTGCACGCCCAGCCGCGCGCGGGCCAGCAGCGGCCCCGCGTCGGCGAGTTCGGGAAAGAGCGCCATGCCGCGCTTGAGCGGCTCGTCGCTGAAGCGCAGCACCAGTCCGCCCGAACCGCTGCTGCTGCTTCCACCCGGCAGCGCGCGATGCTCGAACGCGAGGCTGCGCGGCAGCCGCGGGCCCAGCAGCACGACGGTGCCGGGGGCGAAGCTGTGCGTCTCCTCGTCGGCGCCGATGCCGATGCGAAGGCGCGCGGGCACGGCGCCGATCAGGTGCAATTCGTGATCGTGCAGGCAGCGTGCCGCGCCCGCCTGGGCCGAAGGCGCGGCGGCGGCCTCGCATCGGACCGTGGCGGAAAGCTCGCTCGCCTCGCCGCGGGCCTGTGCCGAAGCTGCCGGAGCTGCCGGTGCACGCCATGCGAGCGCTTCCATGCCGCGCGAAACATGCCGCCGCGCCGGCGCCACGGGCAGGAGGGCCCTCGCATGGGCCTGGGTGGCAAGGGCCGATGTCATCGTGTTGAGCAAGACCAGGTTTCCTCCAGCAAATCTCCGATGGACAACGACGACCCGGAAGTCGTCAGCTTCGCCGCGCCGGCGCCGGCACCACCGTCTGCTGCTGGAACGCGGCGAGCAGCCTGTACTCCTCGCCGAGCTTGCGCGGCAGCGACAGATACACCGGCAGCAGCTGCCGGTAGAGCGCGGCATTCTTGGCGTTGGGCGTGTGGCGATGGGTGGCGCCGACCATGCCCGCGACCGCGTCGAGCGAATCGACGTGGCCCAGCGCATAGAGCCCGAGCACCGCGGCCCCGAGGCAGGAGCTCTCGAAGCTCTCGGGCACGACCACTTCGCGGTCGAACACGTCGGCCATCATCTGGCGCCACATGCCCGAGCGCGCGAAGCCGCCGGTGGCCTTGATGCGGGCGCTGCGCCCGGCGATGGATTCGACCGCCGGCAGGATGCTGTGCAGGTTGAAGATCACGCCCTCCAGCACCGCGCGGATCATGTGTTCCTTGCGGTGGTGGATGCCCAGCCCGAAGAACGATCCGCGCAGGTCGGCGTTCCAGTAGGGTGCGCGCTCGCCGGTGAGGAAGGGGTGGAACACCAGCCCTTCGGAGCCGGCCGAGACGCGCTCGGCGATGCGCGTGAGCACCTCGTAGGTGTCGATGCCCAGACGCTTGGCGGTCTCGGCTTCGGCCGACGCGAACTCGTCGCGAACCCAGCGCAGGATGATGCCGCCGTTGTTCACCGGGCCGCCCACCACCCAGCGCCGCTCGGCCAGCGCATAGCAGAAGGTGCGGCCCTCGGGGTCGGTCATGGGATGGTCGACCACGGTGCGCATCGCGCCGCTGGTGCCGATGGTCACGGCCACTTCGCCGGGCGCCACCGCATTCACGCCGAGGTTGGAGAGCACGCCGTCGTTCGCGCCGATGACGAAGGGCGTGTCGCGCGACAGGCCCAGGCGCGCGGCCACGTCGGGTGCGAGGCCCTCGACGTGCCAGGTGGTCGGCACCGGCTGCGAGAGCTGGTCGGCGCGCACGCCCGCGAGCGCGAGCGCGCCCTCGTCCCAGTCGAGCCGGCCGATGTCGAAGAGCCCCGTGGCCGAGGCGATCGAGTGGTCGACCTGCCACTGACCGAAGAGCCGGAAGAACACGTACTCCTTGATGCCGACGAAGCGCGCGGCGCGCGAGAAGAGCTCGGCGCGCTCGTGGCGCAGCCACACCAGCTTGGCCAGCGGCGACATCGGATGGATCGGCGTGCCCGTGCGGCGGTAGATCGCGAGGCCGTCCCACTCCTCGCGGATGCGCACGGCCCAGGCCGAGGCGCGGTGGTCGGCCCAGGTGATGCTGTTCGTGAGCGGCACGCCCGCGTCGTCGACCAGGATCAGGCTGTGCATCGCAGCGCTGAAGGACACGGCGAGCACGTCGGCGGGCGCGGCCTTGGCCTGCTTCACGCAGCTGGCGATGGCCGAGAGCACGGCCTCGAAGATCTGCTGCGGGTCCTGCTCGGCGGCGCCCGCCTCGGGCTGCAGCAGCGGGTATTCGGTCGCGTCGTGCGCCAGCACGCGCCCGGCGGGCGTGAAGGCCACGGCCTTCGTGCTGGTGGTTCCGATGTCGACGCCGATGACGATGCGACCCATGCTTTTCTCCTCAGACGACCATGCTCAGCAGCATGATGAAGACGATCGCCACGACCGAGATCAGCGTTTCCATCACAGTCCAGGTCTTGAAGGTCTCGGCCACGCTCATGTTGAAGTATTGCTTCACCAGCCAGAAGCCCGCGTCGTTGACGTGCGAGAGGATCAGCGAACCCGCGCCGGTGGCCAGCACCAGCAGCTCGCGGTTGACGCCCGGCACCATGGTCGCCAGCGGCGCGACGATGCCCGCGCCGGTGATGGTGGCAACCGTGGCCGAGCCGGTGGCGATGCGGATCAGCCCCGCCACCAGCCAGGCCAGGAGGATCGGCGAGACCTGCGCATGCAGCGCCATCTGCCCGATCGCGTTGCCCACGCCGCTGGCCACCAGCATCTGCTTGAAGCCGCCGCCCGCGCCGATGATCAGCACGATGGCCGCGGTGGGCGCGAGGCTGTCGTCGACGAACTTCATGATCTGCTTGGCCGTGAAGCCGCGCGCGGTGCCGAAGGTGTAGAGCGACAGCAGCAGCGCCGCCAGTAGCGCGGTAATGGGGTGGCCGATGAAGTCCATCCACTGGCGCACGATGTTCTTCTCGTCGAGCGCCACGTCGGCGAAGGTCTTCAGCAGCATCAGCGCCACCGGCAGCAGCACGGTAATGAGCGTGATGCCGAAGCCGGGCAGCTCGCGCGCCTCCGGTTCGCGCGCCAGCTGTTCCATCAGCTCGGGCGAAGCCTCGCCGGGCACGTACTTCGAGATGAACTTGCCGAAGATCGGGCCCGCGATCATCGCGGTGGGCAGGCCGACGATCAGGCCGTAGAAGATGGTCTTGCCGATGTCGGCGCCGAACACGCCGATGGCCAACAGCGGCCCCGGATGCGGCGGCACCAGGCCGTGCACCACCGACAGGCCCGCCAGCAGCGGAATGCCGATGCGGATGAGCGACACGCCGGTGCGCCGCGCCACGATGAACACCAGCGGGATCAGCAGCACGAAGCCGATCTCGAAGAACAGCGGAATGCCCACCAGGAAGGCCGCGAACATCATCGCCCAGTGCACGCGCTCGCGGCCGAAGGCGTCGATCAGCGTGCGCGCGATGCGGTCGGCGCCGCCCGACTCCGCCATCATCTTGCCGAGCATGGTGCCCAGGCCGAGCACGATGCCCACGAAGCCCAGCACGCCGCCGAAGCCGTCCTGGAAGGACTTCATCACCTTGTCCACCGGCATGCCCGAGGTCAGGCCCAGGAAGCCGGCGGCCAGCGTCAGCGCGATGAAGGGGTGCACGCGCCAGCGCGTGATCAGAAGGATCAGCCCGAGGATCGCCACGAGGGCGTCGACGAGCAGGAAGATCTCTTGGCTCATTCCGAACATGGGTTGTCTCCTGGATCCGGGCCTCGCCTGCAAGGCGCGAAGGTAACCCGGCGGGTGGGACGGCAGTCTGGATAGCGCTGTCCCGCACAATTCAAAAAAAGCCAGCTCCGGTGCGCGCTCGGGTTTTTCCGAATCGGGCACGGGCTGGGATAGCGCTATCCTAGGACAGCGCTATCCAAAGCTGGATTGGTATTAACCCTGAGAAACGACCGAACATGGCCGACGCCCCTGAACGCCCGCGCTCCCGCTCTTCCAGCCACGTCACCCTCGACGACGTGGCGCGCGCCTGCGGTGTGAGCCCGATCACGGTGTCGCGGGCGCTGCGCGGCGCGCGCAACGTGGCGCCCGAGCTGCAGGCCCGCGTGCAGGCGGCGGCGGACCAGCTGGGCTACGTGCCCAACGTGGCGGCGCGCGCGCTGGCCTCGGCTCGCAGCTCGCACGTGGCGGTGCTGATTCCCTCGCTGACCAACCAGCTCTTCGTGGAGCTGCTCGAGGCGGTGCAGGACGCGCTGTCGCCGCACGGCTTCCAGTCGCTCATCGGCGTGACGCACTACGACCCGAAGCAGGAAGAGGCGCTGCTGCGCAGCTACCTCTCGCAGCGCCCGGCGGGCGTGCTGCTGACGGGCTTCGACCGAAGCGCCGCCGCCGTGCAGATGCTCGAGCGCAGCAACGCGCCCTGCGTGTACCTGATGGAAACCTCCGCCGATGCGGGCGTGCACAGCGTGGGCTTCTCGCAGCGCGACGCGGGCCGCGCCATCGTGCAGCACCTGCTGCAAGGCGGCCGCCGGCGCATCGCCTATGCCGCCGGCCAGCTCGATCCGCGCGTGATGATGCGCCTGGAAGGCTATCGCGATGCGCTGCGCGCGGCCGGCTGCCATGACCCGGCACTCGAGCTGCTGGTGCCGGGCCCGACCTCCATGGCGCTGGGCGGCCGCCAGTTCGAGGACCTGCTCGCGCGCCACCCCGACGTGGACGCCATCTTCTATTGCAACGACGACCTCGCCCAGGGCGCGCTGCTGGCCGCGCTGCGCACCGGAGTTTCAGTGCCGCAGCGCGTGGCGATCGCCGGCTTCAACGATCTGGGCGGCAGCGACCAGATGCTGCCGCCGCTGACCACCGTGCGCACGCCGCGCCGCGAGATCGGCGAACGCGCGGCCTCCATGCTGCTGGCGCTGATGCGCGGCGAGACGGTGGCCGAGCGCACCGTGGACCTGGGCTTCGAGCTGGTGGTGCGGCACAGCAGCTGAGGCGATGCGCAGCGGGCTCACGCACTGTCCGCATGCGCCTCGACCTGCATGAGCTCCACGATGGCCTGCATCAGCGTGGCCGCGCTGACCGGTTTGAAGAGCACCGGCACGCCCCACTCGCGCACGCGCTGCAGGCGCTCGGGCGCGGTCTCGCCGGTGATCAGCAGCATCGGCGCATCGAGCCGGAAGCGCTCGCGCAGCCGCAGCCCGACCTGCAGGCCCTCGGCACCTTCGCCCAGGCGGTAGTCGCACATCAGCAATGCCACGGGGTTCAGTTCCGCGTCGGGCTGCATCAGCACCTCCACGGCCTCGGCCTCGCCGGCCACGGCCACCACCTCGATGCCGTAGGCGCGCATGAGCTCGGTCATCGCTTCGCGGATGTCTTCCTCGTCGTCGATCAGCAGCACGCGCCCGCCGAGCTCCGGCACCTGGAAGAAGTGGCGCACGGGCGATTCGAGTTCCTGCAGCGGAAGGCTGTCCTGCGACGCATCGGTGGGCTCGGCCAGCGGCACGGCGAGGCGAAAGCGCGTGCCGCGTCCGGGGCGCGAGCGCAGCTCGACCGCATGGCCGAGCAGGCGGCCGAGGCGCCGCACGATCGACAGGCCGATGCCCAGGCCGCGCGAGCGGTCGCGCCCCGGGTTGTTCACCTGGTAGAACTCCTCGAAGATCCGGTCCGCCTGTTCCGGCGCGATGCCGATGCCGGTGTCGCGCACTTCGATCCACACCTGCTCGCCGCGCCTGCGCGCGACCACCGTCACGCCGCCATGGCGCGTGTACTTCAGGGCGTTGTCGACGAGGTTGGAGAGCATGCGGTACAGCAGCTGCGGATCGCTTCGCACCCACAGGCCGCTGGCGCGCACGCGCAGCTGCAGCCTCTTGCGCTCGGCCAGCACCGAGAAAGTGTTGTGCAGCGGCAGGAACAGCTCATCGAGTTCCAGCGCGTGCGGCATGGGCTGGACCACGCCCGCGTCGAGGCGCGAGATGTCGAGCATGGTGTCCAGCGAGGCGCCGAGCGCGTCGACCGCGCGCATCAGCCGCTCGACGTTCCTGACCTCGGGGCGATGGCGCAGCGTGTTGCCCAAGGCGGCGCCGAAGAGCGCAATGGCATGCATCGGCTGGCGCAGATCGTGGCTGGCCGCGGCCAGGAAGTGGGTCTTCTCGGCGCTCGCGCGCTCGGTGGCGGCGATCTGCTCGCGCAACTGGGCCGCGAGGGCTTCGTTCTCGAACTGCAGGATCAGCGATGCCGTGAGCCGCTTGTTCTGCTTGACGCCCTCGCTCAGCGTCAGCACCAGGTTGACGAAGGCGAAGCCGGCCAGGAACCAGTTGAGCGCGCCGCCGTACCAGGCCAGCGAGACGATCAGCCCGCTCATCATCGGGATGCCGTAGCCGAACATCGCCCTCTTCAGCGGCCAGCGGGCCTGCACGGCGCGGGTCCAACTGCCCATGATCACCACCGTCACGAGCGTGGTCAGCATCGGCTCCTGGATGCTGACCAGGAAAAGGCTGCTGGGCGCGGTGACGGTGCTGATGACGGTGACGACGCGGGTGTACTTCCGCTCCCAGTAAGGCGTCTCGGACAGCGGCACCGCCGGCGTCCAGCACGGCGTGATCATCGCGTAGAGGTCCACCAGCACGATCACCGTGATCAGCGCGACGATCAGCAGCCTGAAGTCCGGGTTCACGTAGAAGTAGCCGAAGCAGCCGATCACGATCGCGAAGCCCATGTGCGCGGCAATGGCCGTGGTGTTGCCCGCGTACACGGAGGCCACGTGCTCGCGCAGCACGCGCATCTCGAGCGTGGCGTCGACGGGCAGGCGCCCGGGGGTCTGGTCGTTCATTGCCTCTGTCTCCCTGCGGGGTCTTGCGCGAGCCCCGTTTTCTCGCCTGCCGCGGCGGGACTCAGCGCAGGCTGCTGATCAGCTGCGCGCGCGAGCGCATCCCGAACTGCAGCAGGATGCCGGCGACGTAGTTCTTCACCGTGCCCTCGCTGATCTCGGCGAGCAGCGCGATCTCGTTGTTGCTCTTTCCTTCCAGCAGCCAGTTGAGCACCTGCAGCTGCCGCTTCGTCAGCTTGTGGCGGGCATTGCTGGACGAGGGCTGCGCGACGTCCACGGCCGCCGGCGCGGGAAAGGCCGGGTAGTTCACGGCGTCGCCGCCCAGCAGCCCGCAGGCACGGATGAAGCTCACGACCTCCCTGAGCGTCGCGGACTTCGGCAGGAAGGCGAAGGCGCCCAGCGTCATCGCGCCCTGCGCCAGCGTGTCCTGCGCGAGCGAGGTGGTACCGGTGCCCGAAAGCACCACGATGCGCGCGGCGGGATGGCGCGAGCGGAATTCCATCAGGCCGCTCAGGCCCTGCGTGTCGGGCAGCGCGAGGTCCAGCAGCACCAGCTCGATCGCGTCCTCGTTGTCCTCGTAGACGGCCAGCGCCTGCGCGAGATCGCCCGCCTCGAGCACCTCGATGGGCGTCGCCGACACGTTGGCCTGCAGCAGCGCGCACACGCCCATCCTCACGAGGTCGTGGTCGTCCACGACCAGGATGGCGCGCGGCCTCGCGGGATCCTGCGCCGCCTCGGGAATCGGAGATGAGGTCCTGTCGGTCGCTGTCATGGCCGGATGCTATGGGCCGGCCGAACCACCCCGTAAGTGCCCAAAGTCATGTTCGCCGTCAGAATGGCGGGCATGGAATCCCTGATCGAACAACTCTCCGGCTCGGTGGCTTCGGCCAGGACGCTGGAGGACCTGACCCGCCCGATGCTCGAGATGCTCGAGGCGGTGACCGGACTGGAATCGACCTACCTCACCACCATCGATCTCGACAAGGGGCAGCAGCACATCCTCTTCTCGCGCAACGTGCGGCAGCTGAGCATTCCCGAGGGCCTCACGGTGCCCTGGTCCGACACGCTGTGCAAGCGCGCCATGGAAGAAGGCCGCACCTACACCGGCGACGTCGCGAGCTGCTGGGGCGACTCCGGCGCCGCGCGGGAACTCGGCATCCAGACCTACGTGAGCACGCCGGTCAAGACCGAGAGCGGCGGCCTGTTCGGCACCCTCTGCGCCGCCAGCGCCGAGCAGCATCCGCTGGCGCCGCACGCCGAGCCGGTGCTGCAGCTGTTCGCGCGGCTGATCGGCCAGCAGGTCGAGCGCGAGCTGCTCTACCGCAAGCTCGAGAAGGCCCATGCGGAGCTGGTCACCCTCGCCGCCACCGACGCGCTCACCGGCCTGCCCAACCGCCGCTCGCTCATCGACGGCCTGCGCCGGCTGCTCGCGCAGGCCCAGCGCGACGAGCGCAGCGTGCTGGTGGGCTTCATCGACATGGACGGCTTCAAGAAGATCAACGACACGCACGGCCACGACGTGGGCGACGAGTTCCTCGTGGCCATGGCCGGGCGGATGTCGGCCTCGCTGCGTGCCGGCGAACTGCTGGCGCGCAGCGGCGGCGACGAGTTCGTGGTGATAGGCGCCGGCCCCGCGATCGGCGGAGCGACGACCGCGGCGGCGCGGGCGCTCGCCGACCGGCTGAGCGAATGCACCGCGGGCGAGCTGCGCCTGAAGGGCACCACGCTGGCCTACGCCGGCGCCAGCGTCGGCGTGGTGGCGGTCGACCCGCGCGCTACCACCGCCGCGCAGGCGCTGCGCCAAGCCGACGAGGCCATGTACGCGGTCAAGCGCAGCCGCCGCGGCATGCACCATCGCGCCAGCGAAGCCGTTTCGGGCTGAGCCGCGCTGAATCGCGCTGAGCGGCCCTGAACCGGAAAACAGGCGCCCGCGGCGGCGCCTGTGCTCGTCCCCGATGCAGCGGGACTGAAGCTCCCCCAAAAAAACAAATCCGATCGCCTCTGCGCGACGTACAGGCTTCTCGACCGGCAAGGTTCGGGGACTGGGTCGTCCCCGAATTCATACAGTCGGGTCCGTCAAAGACAGTCCTTTCGTACTAATTAGTTCACATTCATTGTCAATGGTTAACTGATCCAAGAAAATGCCTCGGCATGGAAACTGGTGCGACGTATATCGACTATTACGAAAAGAAATCCTGCAGCGCGCAATGGTTGGAATTCAACCGCGGCATGGCCGCCGAGTTGAGCGCCGGATTGCCTCCGGAGGACCTGAGGCAGCTTTTCTTTCGCATCGGCCAGCGTCTCGCGCATGCCCTGCCGATCGCGCCGTGCAGCACGCTCGATGAACTGCAGGACCAGTTCAACGCCCGGTGGGACGGCATCGACTGGGGCTTCACCGTGCTGAACGAGGAGGCCGACGGCGTCGCCATCACCCACGCCTGCAGCCCGGTCGCCGCCGCCTTCGGCCCCGAATCGACCGACTGGAGCGTCGGCTTCTTCGAAGGCGCCTACCAGACCTGGTTCGAGGCGCAGCGCATGCCGACGACGCTGCGCGTGCAGGCATTGCCGCCCAGGGCCGAGACCGGCCCGCGCATCGACCTGCGGCTGTCGAGGGTCGGCGCATGAGTTCGGAAGAACACCTGCCCGAAGACATTGCCGGCCTGTTCGGCAAGTTCGGCGGCAACGGCACCGGCTACAGGGAATTCGCGCCCCCCGACGCCGAGGCGCCGCGCGCGTGGCCGCTGCTGTCGGGCGAGAAGATCGTCCATTCGCCGGCGGTCGCCGCGCCCCAGCCCGCGCCGGTGCCCGCGTCCGTTCCCGTCGGGGCTGCGATGCCGGCGGCCTCGCCCGCACCGGCTCCGGTTCCCCCGCCGGCCTCGCTCCCGGTCTTCGCGCCCCCGCCCGCCGCCGCGTTCGCGCCCGAGCCCCCGCCGGCTCCGGCCGCCGTGGCGCTGCCTTCGGCCGGCGCCGGCTCCGGCCCGGGTTCCGCGCCGACGCCGCTGGAGCAACTGTTTGCGCGCCTGGCAGGGCCGCAAAGGCCGGCCGCGGCGCCGGGTCCCATGTCACGCTGGCGAAGGCCGACGTGACGATGGTCGTCATCCCCGTCATTTCCTCCAAGGGTGGCGTAGGCAAGACCACGATTGCCGCGAATCTCTGCACTGCCCTCGCGCAGCGCGGCCGGCAGGTGCTCGCCATCGACCTCGATCCGCAGAACGCCCTGCGCTTCCACATCGCCAATGAACCGCAGGCCTGCGACAGCGGCCTGGTGGAGGCCGCCACCGGGCTGATCCCGTGGGCCCACGCGATCCGCCCGGCCAGCGGCGGCGCGATGCTGCTGCCCTTCGGCGAGGTCGACGACGAACGCCAGGTCTCGTTCGAGCAGCAGCTGGCCCGCCACCCGGGCTGGCTGGCCGAGACGCTGCAGCGCTTCGGGCTGCCCGAGGGCACGCTGGTGCTGCTCGACACGCCGCCCGGCGCCTCGGTCTACCTGCAGCAGTCGCTGCGCGCCGCGCATTTCGGCGTCGTCACGGTGCTGGCGGACGCCGGCTCCTTCGCCACGCTGCCGATCGTCGAACGCATGATCGGCAAGTACGCCACCCCGCGCGCCGACTACCTCGGCACCGGCTACGTGGTGAACCAGATCGACCCGGGCAAGCGGCTGAACAACGACGTCTTCGAGGTGCTGCGCCAGCGGCTGCGGCCCGAGCTGCTGGGCGTGCTCCACCTGGACCAGGCGGTTCCGGAAGCGCTGGCCTCGGCCTTGCCCGTGCAGCGCTACGCGCCGATGAGCCAGGCCGCGGAAGACTTCTCCTCCTGCGCCGACCGGGTGCTCGAGCGCATCGAGACCGCCCGGCAGGCCGCCGCCTTTCCCTCCCTGCGGACCATGGAACCGAACCGATGAAAAGCGCCCCGTCCGCTCCCCTGCAGCAACCCGAGCCGCGGCCCGCCCCGGCCATCCTGCGGCTGCTGCCGGTGCGCATCCTCGGCTGGATCGCCGTGCTGGCGACGCTGCCGGCGCTGATCATCGCGCCCATGAGCTTCGAGCAGCAGATCGCGCTGTCGGTGGGCATCTTCCTGGCCGCCCTCGTCACCAACCGGTTTCGCGGTCGCTTCGCCGGCCTGGTGCTGATCTTCCTGTCGGTCGTCGTGTCCTCGCGCTACACCTACTGGCGCGTGACCGAGACCATGTTCATGGACAACCCGGTCGACTTCGTGCTCGGCGTGGGCCTGCTGATGGCCGAGCTCTACGCCTTCGTGGTGCTGCTGCTGGGCTACGTGCAGACCGCCTGGCCGCTGGAGCGCAAGCCGGTGCCGCTGCCGGCGGACCCGGCCGAATGGCCCACGGTCGACCTGTTCATTCCCACCTACAACGAGTCGCTGTCGGTGGTGCGCTCCACCGTGCTGGCCGCGCAGCTGATCGACTGGCCGCGCGACAAGCTCAAGATCTTCGTGCTCGACGACGGCCGCCGCGACGAATTCCGGGTGTTCTGCGAGCAGGTCGGCGTGACCCACGTCACGCGCGACAACAACCGCCACGCCAAGGCCGGCAACATCAACGCCGCGCTGAAGCACACCACCGGCGAGTTCGTCGCGATCTTCGACTGCGACCACATCCCCACGCGCTCGTTCATGCAGATCGCCATGGGCTGGTTCGGGCGCGACCCGAAGCTGGGCATGGTGCAGCTGCCCCACTACTTCTTCTCGGCCGACCCGTTCGAGCGCAACCTCGACACCTTCGGCACGGTGCCCAACGAGGGCGAGCTGTTCTACGGCCTGATCCAGGACGGCAACGACCTGTGGAACGCCACCTTCTTCTGCGGCTCCTGCGCGGTGCTGCGCCGGACCATCGTCGAGGAGGTGGGCGGCATCGCGGTGGAGACCGTGACGGAGGACGCCCACACCGCGCTGAAGATGCACCGCCTGGGCTACACCACCGCCTACCTGGCGCTGCCTCAGGCGGCCGGCCTGGCCACCGAGAGCCTGTCGGGCCACGTGGGCCAGCGCATCCGCTGGGCGCGCGGCATGGCGCAGATCTTCCGCATCGACAACCCGCTGTTCGGACGCGGCCTGCACTGGGCGCAGCGCCTTTGCTACGTGAACGCGATGCTGCACTTCCTGTACGGCCTGCCGCGGCTCATCTACCTGACGGCGCCGCTGGCCTACCTGTATTTCGGCGCGAGCGTGATCCACGCGTCGGCGTCGATGATCTTCGCCTTCGCACTGCCGCACATCCTGCACGCCAACCTCACCAACAGCCGCATCCAGGGGCGCTTCCGCTACCTGCTGTGGAACGAGGTCTACGAGGCGGTGCTGGCCTGGTACATCTTCCGCCCGACGCTGGTGGCGCTCATCAACCCCAAGCTGGGCAGCTTCAACGTGACGGCCAAGGGCGGCCTGATCCAGCAGGAGTATTTCGACAGCAGCATCGCCAAGGCCAGCCTGGTGCTGCTGGCGCTGAACTTCGTGGGCGTGTGCCTGGGGCTTTGGCGCCTGAGCTGGGTCGATCCGCAGAACATCGCCACCGTCTGGCTCAACCTGGCCTGGACGGTCTACAACATGATGATCCTGGGCGCCTGCGTGGCCGCCGCCAACGAGTCGCGCCAACTGCGCAGTTCGCACCGTGTGGAACTCAGCCTGCCGGCCACGCTGTACTTCGCCGACGGCCGCTCGCTTCGCTGCAACACCTTCGACTTCTCCAGCGGCGGGCTCGGCGTGGAGCTGCCGCAGGACATGAAGCTCGACGCGGAGACCCCGGTGGAGATCGCGCTCTACCGCAACGACCAGGAGTCGCGCTTCGCGGCGACGGTGCGCTTCAGCGGCGGCAGGCGGCTGGGCCTGCGCTTCGCGCCGATGAGCTTCGCGCAGGAGCGCGCGCTGGTGCAGTGCACGACCGCGCGCGCCGACATCTGGGCCGCGCGCTGGGGCAACCACCCGCGCGTGCCGATCCACCGCGTGCTCGGCCACATCATCAGCATCAGCGGCACCGGTTTCCGAGACATGTTCAGCCACTACTACCGTGCGGCCGCCTCGCGGCTGCGTCCCGTCAAAGCGAAGGAATCGACGTGATGTCCACCCTGTGCGCGCCTCGTCCCGACGCGCCTCTCGTCCGGGCGCCGTCGCGCGCCGCCACCGCCGTGGTGCTCGCCGCGGCCCTCGCCTGCGCTGTGGGAGTCATCGGCGCCACGGACGCGGTCGCGCAGCCGGCCCCGGCCGCCGCGCCGACGGCAGGGGGTGCCGGAGCCAGCGTGCGCGAACTCAACCTCACGCAGCTGGGCATCGACTACGCCGTGCAGCTGCGCGGCATCAGCGGCACGATCGGCATCCCGTTCAACGTGCGCGCCGACGAGCTGGTCACGGCCGCATCGTTCAAGCTGAACTACGCGTACTCGCCCTCGCTGATCCCCGAGCTTTCGCACCTGAAGGTCACGGTCAACGACGTGCTGGTGGCCACGCTGCCGGTGAACCGCGCCGACGCGGGCAAGCCGCAGACGGCCGAAATCCCGATCGACCGGCGCCTGATCACCGAGTTCAACCGCATCAACGTGCAGCTCGTGGGGCACTACACCCGCGAATGCGAGGACCCTGCCCACACCAGCCTGTGGGCACACATCGACGCGTCGAGCGCGCTGAAGCTGACGGTGGCGCCACTGAAGCTCGCGAACGACCTGGCCAAGCTGCCCCTGCCCTTCTTCGACCGCCGCGACGTGCAGCGCGCGCGCATTCCCTTCGTCTTCGGCACCGCCGCCGGGGGCCCGGTGCTCGAGGCGGCGGGCGTGGTGTCGTCGTGGTTCGGCGCGCTGGCCGACTACCGCGGCGCGACCTTCCCCGTATCGGGCGGCGAGCTGCCCACGGGCCACGCGGTGGTGTTCGTCACGCCGGAGTCGAACATTCCCGGCCTCGCGCTGCCTGCGATCCAGGGGCCGGGCCTGGCCGTGGTCGACAACCCGCGCGACGCCGCCGGCAAGCTGCTGCTGGTGATGGGCCGCACGCCGGCCGACCTGCGCACGGCCGCCGCCGCGCTGACGCTCAACAGCCAGGCCTTCGCGGGCGCCGCGGCGCCGGTCACCGCCTTCCAGGAGCCGCCGGCGCGCAAGCCCTACGACGCGCCGCGCTGGGTGCCGAGCGACCGCCCGCTGCAGTTCGGCGAGCTGACGACGGCGGCCGATCTATCGGTGTCGGGCTACAACCCCGACGTGGTCCGCGTGAACCTGCAGCTGCCGCCCGACCTGTTCACCTGGCGCAGCCGCGGCATTCCGCTCGATTTGAACTACCGCTACACGCCGCGCGTGCGGCCCGACCAGTCGACGCTGAACGTCAACGTCAACGAGAACTTCGTGGGCGGCCTGCCGCTGCGCTCGGCCAACCCGGCCGGCGACCGCTGGTGGAACCCGCTGGCCGTGAAGCTGATGCCCGACGGCACGCTGGCCGAGCACAAGGAAGTGATCCTGCCGCCGCTGGCCATGGGCCCGCGCAGCCAGCTGCGGCTGCACTACTACTTCGAGCCGGTGGGCGGGCGCTGCGTGCCGCAGCTGGACAACGTGCGCGGCGCGATCGACCCGACCTCCACCATCGACGTATCGGGCTTCCCGCACTTCATCGCCATGCCCGAGCTCGCGGCCTACGCCAACGGTGGCTTCCCGTTCTCGCGCATGGCCGACCTGTCGGAAACCGCGGTGATCCTGCCCGCGCAGCCCGACAGCGCCGACACCGAGACCTACCTGGGCCTGCTCGGCCAGATCGGCCGCTCCACCGGCTACCCGGCGCTGCGCGTGAAGGTGGGCACGCCGCAGGAGGCCGCGCAGCTCGCCGACAAGGACCTGCTGGTGATCGGCAACCTGCAGAGCCAGCCGCTCTTCACGCAATGGGCCGACAGGATGCCGCTCAAGCGCAACGGCGCCGCGCCCGAGATCAAGCTCGGCAGCTGGATCGACAACACCATCGACTTCGTGATCGGCGCGCGCACGCGCGAGGACCTGCCGGGCTCGATGCAGATCGGCATCAGCGGCGACGGCCGCGACGCAGTGCTCGCGGGCTTCGAGTCGCCGCTGCGCGGCGGCCGCAGCGTGGTCGCCGCCATCACCGGCCCCGACTCGAAGGAGGCGCTGCTCAACACGCTGATGACGCCCGAGCTGCTGCGGCGCGTGCAGGGCAGCATGACGATCATGCGCGACACGCAGGTCAACAGCGTGCTCGGCGGCGACACCTACTACGTCGGCCGCCTGCCGCCCGTCGCCTGGGTGCAGTGGACGCTGTCGCGCAGCCCGCTGATGCTGGCCGGGCTGGTGCTCGTGCTGGCGCTGCTGGGCGCGGCCGTGTCGTATGCCGGCCTGCAGCTGCGGGCGCGGCGCCGGCTGTCGGTGGGCAGCGCGAAGAACAAGTAGGCAGGCGAACCATGCGACGACTGCCGACCCCATCCGCCAACCGGCGCGCCCTGCTCGGCGCGGCCGGGCTCGCGCTGGCGCTGCCGAGGCTCGCGGCTGCGCAGCCCCAGGAGCCGGCGCCCGCCACCTGCCACCCGGCCACCGACTGGGCCGCCTTCGCGGCGCGCCACGTCCAGGCCGACGGCCGGGTGATCGACTTCAACACGCCGCAGCAGCAGTCGACCTCCGAAGGCCAGTCCTACGGCATGTTCTTCGCGCTGGTGCACAACGACCGCGCCGCCTTCGCGCGCATCCTGGCCTGGACCGAGGCCAACCTCGCGGGCGGCAGCCTCGCGAAGAAGCTGCCCGCCTGGCAATGGGGCCGCAAGCCCGAAGGCGGCTGGGGCGTGCTCGACGCCAATGCCGCGTCGGACGCCGACCTCTGGATCGCCTATGCGCTGATGGAAGGCGGCCGCCTGTGGAACGACGCCGGCTACCGCACGCTCGGCCGCAGCCTGCTCGCGCTGGTCGTGCGCGACGAGGTGGTGGCGCTGCCCGGCCTGGGCCGCATGCTGCTGCCCTGGCCCAAGTCGGTGGCCAGCGGCCCGCAATGGCGGCTCAACCCCAGCTACATGCCGCTGCAGCTGCTGCGCTATTTCCAGCAGGCCGACCCCACGGGGCCCTGGGGCGAAGTCACCGACAACACGCTGCGCATGTTCGGCGCGGTCACGCCCAAGGGCTTCGTGCCCGACTGGTGCGCATGGTCCTCGGACGAGCGCGCCTTCGTGGCCGACCCGCAGAAGGGGACCACCGGCAGCTACGACGCCATCCGCAACTACCTCTGGGCAGGCATGCTTTCCGACAAGGACCCGGCGCGCAAGATGCTTCTGCTGAACCTGCGCGGCCCGGGCCAGCTGCTGGCCGAGCAACAGCCCCTGCCCGAATACGTCGACACCGCCAGCGGCGCCGGGCGGGGCATGGCGCCGCTCGGCTTCGCGGGCGCGATGCTGCCCTACCTTAAGGCGGTGGGCGCCGCCGACGCGCTGGCGACCCAGGTCGCGCGCGTGCCCGGCGGCCGCGCCGCGCCGGCCGCGCCCGGCACACCGCCCCTGCCCTACTACGAACAATGCCTGCTCCTTTTCGGTCAGGCCTGGCTCGACGGCCGATACGAATTCGGCCGCAACGGCCAGCTGCAACCCTCATGGAGAACGCTATGCCGTCCCAATCGACCGGCTTGAGATCGACCGGCTTGAGATCGACCGGCCTGAAGCCGGGGCGCCGCCTTTCACGTTCTTCCGGCACCTCCGCCGCGCGGCCCTTCGCGCTGTCGGCCCCGTCGCGGCAATGGATGGCCTGCTTCGGCATGCTCGCGGCGCTGGGCGCCGCACCCGGGATCGCACGGGCGCAGGTCGACGCCGGCGCGGCGCTGGCCGAGCAGGGCAGCTACTGGCAGGCCCAGGGCCGCGCCGAGCTCGCCGAGGAAAGCTGGAAGAAGCTGCTGAGCATCCAGCCCCAGTCGACCGATGCGATGTACGGCATGGCGCAGGTCGAGCTGTCGCGCGGCAACACCGAGGCGGCGCGCGGCTGGATCGCGCGGCTGCGCAGCGCGAGCCCCAACGACGCCCGCCTGGCGCGCCTGCAGCAGCAGGCGCAGCAGCCCGGCGGCCAGCAGAGCACGCTGCAGCGCGCCCGCGCCGCCGCGCGCGCCGGCCGCGCCGCCGAGGCGGTGGAGCTGTACCGCAGCCAGTTCGACAACCGCCCGCCGCCCGAGGCGCTCGCGCTGGAGTACTACCAGGTGCTGGCCAGCACGCCGCAAGGCGCCGACGAAGGCCGCCGCGGCCTCGAGCAGTTGGTGAAGGAGCATCCGGACAACGCGAACTACCGGCTCGCGCTCGCGCAGCAGAAGACCTACAGCGAGTCCACGCGCCGCGCCGGCATCCGCGAGCTGGTCGAGCTGGCGAAGCAGCCCGCCGTGGCCACCGCCGCGCGCGCCGCATGGCGCCAGGCGCTGATCTGGCTCGACGCGCGGCAGCCCGATGCCGCGCTCTATCAGGAGTACCTGGGCAGCAACCAGAACGACGCCGCCGTGGCCGCGCGGCTGGAAACGCTGACCAAGGCGAAGACGGCCTCCGCGAACGCGCCCGGCGTGCCCGTGGGCGAAGGCTTCCAGGCCCTCGACCGCGGCGACCCGGGCACGGCCGAGCAGCGCTTCCAGCAAGCCTTGCGCACCAAGCCGGACGACAGCGAGGCCCTGGGCGGCCTCGGCCTCGTGCGGCTGCGCCAGGAACGCTTTGCAGAAGCGCAGGAACTGCTGGAGCGCGCGGCGCGCGGCGGCGGCAGCAAGTGGAATTCGGCGCTGCAGAGCGCCACCTACTGGACGCTGGTGGGCCAGGCCCGCGCCGCGCAGGCGAAGAACGACGCGCGCGGTGCGCAGTCGCTCTACGAGCGCGCCGTGCGCATCGATCCGCGCGAGGCCGTGGGCCAGAACGCGCTGGCCGACCTGCGCCTGGCCGCCGGCGACTACGCCCAGGCCGAGCAGGGCTACAAGCGCGTGCTCGAGAGCAAGCCCCAGAACACGCAGGCGCTCAACGGCCTGATCTCGCTGTACGGCGAGACGGGCCGCGCCGACGAGGCGCTGGCGCTGTCGCGCCGCCTCACGCCCGAGCAGGCCACGCAGCTCGGCGGCCTGCGCAACCTGCAGGTCGACCAGGCCCGCAACCGCGCCCGCCAGCAGGCCGATGCCGGCGACGCGGCCGGCGCACAGCGCACGCTCGAGGACGCGATGCTCGCGGCGCCCGACAGCCCGTGGGTGCGCCTGGACCTGGCCAACATCTACCGCAAGCAAGGCCTCGTGTCCGAGGCGCGCGGCGTGATGGAAGGGCTTTTGATGTCGCAGCCCGACATGCCCGACGCGCTCTACGCCAGCGCCCTGCTCGCCTCGGAGACGGGCGACGCCGCCGCCGGCATCCAGTACCTCGAGCGCATTCCCGCAGGCTCGCGCACGCGCGACATGGCGGCGCTGCAACGCCGCCTGTGGACGCAGTCGCAGGCCGCGCGCGCTCTCGCGCTGGCGCGCCAGGGCCAGGCGGACGCCGCGCGCGGCGTGCTCGCGCAGGCCGAGGCCACGCTGGGCGCCGACATGCCGGCCGAGCTGTGGGGCCAGCTTGCGGGCGCCTATGCCGAGATCGGCGATGCGCCGCGCGCCCTTGCCATGAGCCGCCAGCTGCTGGCGCGCACGCCGGTGCCAGGCATCGGCGATCGGCTGCTCTATGCGTCGGTGCTGCTCAAGACGAAGCAGGACATCGAGCTGTCGGCCGTGCTGCGCCAGCTCGCGGGCACCAGCATGACGGCCACCCAGCGCAGCGACTTCGACAGCCTGCGCATCGCCTTCGCGCTGCGCCAGACCGACGCGCTGCGCGAAGCCGGCAACCTCGAGGCCGCCTACAACGCGATGGCGCCGGTGCTCGCAGAGCGGCCGGAGGACCCGCAGGCGCTGGCCGCGCTGGCGCGCCTGTACTCGGCGGCCCGCGACGAGGGACAGGCGCTGGCGCTGTACCAGCGCATCCTGCAGCGCAGCCCGACCGACCTCGACACCCTGCTCGCCGCCGCGGCCAGCGCCAGCGCGCAGCGCGAGCACAGCCAGGCCGAGAACTACGTGATGGCCGCGCTGAAGCAGGCGCCCGACCAGTCGCGCGTGCTGGCTGCCGCAGGGCGCGTCTACCGCAACGCGGGCGAGAGCCGCAAGGCCGAGCAGTACCTGCGCGCGGCGCTGGACGCCGAGCGGCAGGTCGCTTCCGGCGGCTTCGCGCCGGGCGGCGTGCCGATGCAGCAGATGCCGCCCGCCAATCCCTTCGCCGGCATGACCGGCGGCGCGCCCGGCACGGCCGTGCCCACCGGTGGCGTGCCGGCTGGCGGCAACCCGTTCGCGCAGGCGCGCATGCAGCCGGCGGTCTATCCGGCGGCAGTGACTGCAGCGGCCGGGGCCTATCCGGCTGCATCGCCCTACCCGGCGGCGCAGCAGCCATACCCGGGCTACCCGGTCGCGGCCGCGCCGGTCTCGCTGCCGTGGGATTCCGCCGCACCGGCGGCTTCGGGCGCAAAGGGCCGCCAGTCGGGCGCGAAGGCATCGACACGCACGGCGCGCAACGGCCCGAACAACGGCAACAACGTGCCGCAGGCCTCGGCCTATGTCGCGCCGTCGATGCAGCCCGTGCCGCAGTACCCGGTGCCGGGCAGCCGGCAGGTCGCGCCGGTCTACATCCCGCAGGCGCAAGCCTCCGCCGCGCCCGCGGGCTATCCGGCCTATCCGCAGTCCTATCCCCAGGCCAATGCCGCCTACGCGCAGGCCAACGCGGCGCGACCCGAGCCGAGCTGGAACGCGCCGCTGCGCAGCGCGCCCGCGAGCACGCTGGCCTCGGAGGTGCAGGAGCTCGAGTCGCAGCGCGCGGTGAGCCTCACCGCGGGCACGGTCTATCGCAACCGCGCGGGCGAGGCCGGCCTGAGCCGGCTCTCCGACTTCCAGCTGCCGGTGCAGGCGCGCTTCCCGGTCGGCGAGGGCAAGATCGTCGTGGGCGTGACGCCCACGGTGCTCGATGCCGGCACGCCCGCGAGCGACTACTCGACCGGCAGCCGCTTCGGCGGAGGCCCGGCCGCGGCCCTCGGCGCGTTGCGCAACGGCAGCTCGGCCGGCCAGCAGAACGCGTCTGGCGTGGGCCTGAACGTGGGCTACGAGGGCAAGAACATCGATGCCGGCATCGGCACCACGCCGCTGGGCTTTCCCACCACCAACGTGGTCGGTAACGTGACCTTCAAGGGCGGCTTCGGCGACTCCTGGAACTACAAGGCCGACATCTCCCGCCGCGCGGTGACCGACAGCGTGCTGTCGTTCGCCGGCGCGAAGGACGAGCGCACCAACGAGCGCTGGGGCGGCGTGGTCGCCACCGGCGTGCGCGGCGACATCGGCTATGACGACGGCACCTACGGCGTGTACAGCTACCTGGCCGCGCACGGCATCACCGGCAGGAACGTGCAGAGCAACTCGCGCGTGGAGACCGGCGGCGGCGCCTACCTGCACCTGCTGAACAACCCGAACTCTAAGCTCACGCTGGGCATGAACATCGGGCTGATGGGCTACCAGAAGAACCTGAGCTACTACACCTTCGGGCAGGGCGGCTACTTCAGCCCGCAGAGCTTCGTGAGCGTGGCCTTCCCGGTCGACTGGAGCGGGCGCAGCGACCGGCTCTCGTGGCGCGTGAACGCCTCGCTGGGCGTGCAGTCGTTCAACCAGAAGGCATCGCCCTACTTCCCGACGGACCCGTCGCGCAACGCAGCGGCCTCGAACGCGGCCTACCAGGCGCTGGCGCTGGGCCTGAGCAGCTCGAACTACAACAACATGTACGCCAGCAGCTCCAAGACCGGCCTCGCCTACAACCTGGCCGCGGTGATGGAGTACCAGCTGGCGCCGAAGATGTTCCTGGGCGGCTCGCTGGGCTTCAACAACGCGCAGAACTACCGGCAGTTCACCGGCAGCGTCTACCTGCGCTACGTGTTCGGCGGCTCGAGCAGCATCGGCGTGCCCGCGTACGACGGCGGCGGCGCCACGCTGAGGCCGATGACCTCGCCCTACACGCCGCTGCTCTGACGGACGGCCGGACGGACGTGCGGGGCGGCGGCCTCCGGGCTTTCGCTCATCGCCCCGCGAACACCTCGATCTCGACGCGGCGGTTCGGGGCGAGGCAGTCGATGAGCGCCGCCCGCGACGCCTGCCGCGCGCACTGCACCTTCGGCTCCGAGGCGCCCCTGCCCTGGACCTGGACCTTGCGCGCCGGCACGCCGGCCTGCACCAGGTAGTCGCGCACGGTGCCGGCGCGGGCCAGCGAGAGCGCCTGGTTGTAGGCGTCGCTGCCGAGCCGGTCGGTGTGGCCCGTGACCCTGACGGCTTCCACCGACGCGCCGCTGCCGATGCCGGCGGCCAGCGCATCGAGCTTGCGGCGGCCCTCGGGCAGCAGGTCGGCCAGCGTGTGGCCGTCGAAGCGGAACAGGCCGTCGGCGCCGAGCGTCGTCCTGGCCGCCGGGGCCGCCACGGGTGCGACGGCGACGGCAGGCGCGGCCGCCGCCGGCAACGGCCTGAGCAGCTCGGCGCAGCCCGGCCCCTTCCAGTACATGCCGTTGGTCAGCACGTCCGCGTTGAAGCGGACCATGTACTGGCAGGTGAGGTACTCCGGGCCGGCGCCCGTGCGAAAGTGGAAGATGTAGTTCCACTCGCGCACGCCGCCCAGCCCTTCGCTGAAGTGCGGAAAGCCCAGCAGCTCGCGCACCTGGTCCTTGCCCATGCCGGTGCGCATGGCGCGCAGGGCCTCCAGGCTCGGGAAGGCGCCTTGCTGCCACCTGGCAGAGCCGGGCGCGGGAAACTCGTCGTCCTTCGGCGGCGCCGGATTTTCCGAGGCGGCGCGTGCCTGCATCTCGGGCGTGACGGTGTAGCTCGGGCTGGCGCAGCCGCCGGCCAGCAGCGCGGCCATGGCGAGCGCGGAAATGGTCGAAAGGGCTCTGGCGCGAAGAAGCTTGTTCATGATGGGGTTCGTCCGGTTCATCTGTGTCGCCTTCCCTTCAGTTGAAGACCCATTCCGCGCCGACGGTGGCACCCACGCCGGCACGGCTGGTGGCCACGCCGCCGGTGATGCTCCAGGCGTTGTTCTCCGCGGTGCGCCGGAAGCTGATGCCCACCGCGTTCTGGCCCTTGAAGGAGCCCGCGCCGATGCGCATGACCGTCTTGCCCGGCACGTAGCTGCCCGGCATCTGAAGCGCCATCGCCGCCGCCACGCCGGCGTAGGCGTTCTTCTCGACGCCGTCGAGGCGGTCGCCCAGGGCGTTGATGCGGTTGTTCAGGCCGGCGCTGGTGGCGTTGAGCTGGTTGACGTTGACGGCGTCGGTGCCCGCCACGCCCGGCGCCACGTTGTGCACAGTGACCGGGCCCGTGGCGTTGCTGCCGCCCATGGTCACGCTGTTGTAGTTGGTCGTGCCGTCGGGGTTGGTGTCGTACTTGACCGTGGACTGGTCGATCACCGCCACCTGGCCCTGCACGCCCCGCAGCTGCGACACGTTGACCGCATCGCTGTCGGCCGTGCCCGCGGCCACGCCGGTGATCTGGCGGAACTGGCCGCTGGCGGCATTGCCCACCGACACGGCCGCCAGCGTGCTGGTGGTCGCGCCGATGGCGATGCGCTGCGCGTCGGTCGCGGTGGGCGGCACGTAGCCGGCCACGCCTGCAGCCGTCGAAGCCACCGATCCCGCGCCCAGCGCCACGCCGCCGGCCTGCGTCACGCTGGTGCCCGCACCCAGCGCCACGCCCTGCACCGCCGCGGCGGACGACTGCGTGCCCAGCGCGATCGAATCGGCCAGGTGCGAAGTCGAACCCTGGCCGATCGCGATGCCGCCCGGCGCGCTCTGCTGCACCACCGCGCCGTTGCCGATGCCGATGCCGTTGTTGCCGTTGACCACCGTCTGCGGCCCGACCGCCACCGACTCCGCGCCGATGGCCAGCGAGTCCGCCGCCGTGGAGTTGGCGTGGAAGTACTGGATCGGCGTGACCGCGAAGGACTGCAGCGCGCCGCTGAGCTGCCGCACCGTGACCGCGTCCTGCGCCTGCGTGCCGTCGGCGACGTTGGTGATCTGGCGGTAGGTGGTGGCACTGCCGACGGAGAGAGCGCCCAGCAGCGTGCGGTCTGTCGTGTTGAACGGAATCAGCGAGCTCCCTGCGGGGATGTTGCCGGTGCTGCCTGCGACCGCGCGGTCGGAGACGGAGCCCGAGCCGAGTGCGACCCCGCCGTCGACGGTCGAGCTCGCATCCTTGCCGGAGGCGATGGCGTCGGCGCCTGTCGCGCCGTTGTTGTTTTCGTTGCCGCCGCCGGTGGAATTGACGCTGTAGTACCTGATCTTGTTGGCGGTGACGGTGGTGCTCAGGCTTTCGATTGACTGGTTGGTGGCGAAGAGTTGCGAGCCGTTGATCGCGTCGGTGGAAGAGCCGGAGATCCTGCCGGCGGCCACGTTGGTGATCGTGCGTTCGCCGCCGATCGTGCCGACGCTGACCGTGCCCACCGGCGCGATGCCCTGGAAGTTGTAGGCCTTGCCGTCGATCGTCGTGCCCGGCGTTGCCACCGCCGTCGCAGTGACCGAGCCCGCGCCCAGCGCCACGCTGTTGGCGGTGCCGGCCGTGGCGCCCAGCCCCATGGCCACGCTCGAGGCACCTGCCGCCGTCGCGTTCTTGCCTGAGGCAATGGCGTCGGCACCTGTCGCGCCGTCGTTCGCTTCGTTGCCCCCGCCGGTGGAGTTGACGTGGTAGTACCTGGTCTTGCTGCCGGCCACCGTGGAGGTCAGCTGGTCGATGTTCACGGCATCGGTACCTGCCACGCCGGGCGCCACATTGGTGATCACCTTGCTGCCGGCGTTGATGCCGGTCAGCGTCACGCTCGGGCCGCCCACGATGGTCAGGCCGTTGTTGTCGATCTTCGTGTTGCCGGTGGTCACCGAATTGAAGGTCGGATCGGGCACCACGTCGACCCTGATCTGGTTGCCCGTGCGCGTGACGGTCGTGTTGCTGCCGTTGGCGAAATCCGCGGTCCCGCCCGGCGCGATGTTTTGCGGCGCGCCGCCGTTGGCGCTCAGGTTCCAGCCCTTGCCCGCCGTCGTTGCCACGTCGGCAATCGCCGAGTTCGTGGCGGCCAGCTGCGAGCCGTTGATCGCATCGGTCGAGGTGCCGGAGATCCTGCCGGCTGCCACGTTGGTGATCGTGCGTTCGCCGCCGGCCGTGCCGACGCTGACCGTGCTCGTTGGCGTGGTGCCCTGGAAGACGTAGGGCGTGCCGTTGATCGTTATGCCCGGTGTTCCGACCGCCGCCGCCGTCACCGAGCCCGAGCCCAGCGCCACGTCGCGCGCGTTGTTCGCCACTGCCGTGTCGCCGAACGCGACCGCGCCCGCTGCCAGCGCCTTGCTCGTGCTGCCGATGGCAACGCTGCCCTGCCCGACCACCGTGTTCTGGTAGCCGATGCCGACCGCGCCCTGCGCCGCCGTGCCGGGCACGCTCACGTCCTGGCCGCCGCCGCCGACCTTGTTGGTGTTGCCCATCGCCACGGAGCCGTTGCCGGTGGCGGTGTTGTCCAGGCCGTTCGCGATCGCGCCGTTGCCGGTGGCGGTGTTCGGATCACCGATGGCCACCGCGCCGTTGCCGTTGGCGACGTTGCCGGAGCCGATGGCCACCGCCTTGCCACCGGTAGCCTTCGAGCTGTTGCCGATCGCTACCGCATCGGCCGAATCGGCGACGGTGTTGTTGCCCATCGCGATTGCGTTGATCGCCGAGGCCTTGGCGCTGTTGCCGATTGCGACTGCCTGGTCGGCGGATGCAGCGGCGAGTGCGCCCAGGGCGGTGGCGTTCTGACCGCTCGCCGCCGAGCCGAAGCCGATGGAGGTTGCGCGGGTGAGGGTTGCGGTGGCGTTGTTGCCCATCGCCACGGTCCCGTCGGCGGCGGCGCTGGCTCCCGACCCCGCCGCGACCGAGCCGACTCCGGCCGACACGGCCTGGTTGCCCATGGCCAGCGAGAAGTCCGCCGAAGCATTGGCGAGATTGCCGAGAGCCGCCGAACTGGTTCCCGCCGCGTTGGCCCTGGTGCCGATGGCCGCGGAATCGGTACCCCCTGCGATTCCCCCCCAACCGCCGGCGAACGCACGCGTGCCACTGGCCGTCGAACTCACACCTACCGCCGTGGAGTTCGCGCCCGCTGCGTTGGCGAAGGTGCCCAGGGCGCTGGCGCCGGCTGCGGTAGCGGTGGCGGCAGCGCCAAGCGCGACCGCATTGACGTCGCTTGCGACCGTGCCGGTCCCCAGTGCAATCGCAGAGATTCCCGAGGCCGCCGCTTTCTGGCCGACAGCCACCGCGTTCCCCGCGGTTGCGCTTGCGTTCAAGCCGATCGATGTCGTCGCGTTGCTCGCGACACCGATGCCGGCGTTGGTGCCGATGGCGATGTTGTCGTTGCCGCTGACGAGGTTGCCAGCCGAGGCCTTCAAGGTGGCGTCGTAGGCGACCGTGCTGTCGCCTGCGCCGAAGGCGATGTTTCGCGTTCCCGTGACGCCCGACCCCGCGCCCCGCATCACGCTCGCAATGCCCCCGCCCATGGCGGTGTTCTGTGCGCCGCTGACCAGCGTGCCTGCCGCAATGCCCACTGCGGCCGAACCCGTGTTGGCGGCCGTCGAGCCTGCGCCCGCGCCCTGGCCGACCGCGACCGTGCTGGCTCCGCTTGCAACCGCCTGGGCTCCGAGCGCGACCGAACTATTTCCTTGCGCCCGCGCGCCGTTCCCGAAGGCGGTGGCGGCTTCGTCGATTGCCGCTGCCTGGTTTCCCACCGCGACGGCGCGCAGCGCGGTCGCCTGGGACAAGGAACCCACGGCAATAGTGCTGCCGGCGCTCGCGGTCACGTCAGTGCCGATACCGATGGCACCGTCAGCCAGCGCACCCGTGGTGGGCCCGGTGCGGGCGCCCAGATAGATGGAGTTGACGCCCGAGGTGAAAGCCTGGAACCCAAGCGAAATCGAATTCTGCGCGGAGCTGAGGGAGTTGTACCCCACAGCGAGGCCCCCGAGTTGCTGGGCTTGCGCAAGAGAACCAAGCGCGGTTGCCCCGATCCCCGAGGCCTTCGATTGCAATCCCATGCACGAGGCAGTGCTGTTGTACGCATTGAAGGGCGATGCCGAGCAATCGACCGACTGCGCCTGCGCCACGGAAGACCATCCGAGCCCGCCCATCGCGAGCAAGGTCGTCATGAGTCCCGCGCGCCATCGCCCCGAGGAGGGCCGTGCGAGCGCACCGTCTGCGGCGGCAGTTGCCACGCGGCTTGCGCTTTTCTTGCCCCGGGCACAGGTCGTTTCCGACGCCGCAACCCAGGCGCCAAGGGATTCGTTCCATAGAGAGCGGTAAGTCTTGTTCATCAGTTCCATCCATCCGTTTGAAAGATCTATCGAACGGTTGAAAACCATTCAGCTCCCTGCTTTTTCTTGGAATAGCCCCAACAAATAAATCTTAAAAAGAGGATGGAATTAAGCAACTACCGATGTCTCATTTTGGAGTCATATAGGCGAATTGAAGAACATTTTCAATTGACTATCATCACTCAATAGTAATACCAAGATACGACTGAATTAATCACTTACATCGTACTTTTTTGCCGGCTGATTCAGTTATTTTTCGTAATCATTATTTTGATATCAATGGCAATGAAAAAGTCATTTGTCTTGCTGCAGATTGCCGGTTAGGCGCGCCCGCACGCGCGACGGCCGAATGCAATCAGCTTTCAAATCGAGTTTTTCTTAATGCCTTGGAATTAATTTCCGTCCGACCACACATAAATTACCGTGATTGTCTTCGCCCACGAAACAATGACTGAAAATAACCGATGGAATGTAATTCCAACTTATTGATCGAGGCCAACAAAACGCCACCATCGGCGCACGCAACACCCAATTGGCCGAACAATAGCCTCCGCTTCGAGCGCATATGCAAAGAGAAAAGAAGAGGATTTCCAGCGTCTATTGCGGCACGCTGCAATTCGAATTCCCCGCGCAGGCAAACTCGCCGGCTGGCTCCCGCTTCAGCTCACTTCGCGAACCGGACCGCGTACTCGCGGAACATCGCGTTGCGCTCGTCGAGCGCCTCCTGCGTGGGCGGCACCATGATCGGGGCGCCTTCGCCGGCGAAGGCCTGGCACTGCTCCACATAGGGCCGCAGGCGTTCGTGATAGAGCGGCGATGCCGCCTCCATGTCGCCGCCGGCCTCGGTCCAGGTGTTCGCCAGGAGTTCGGCCGACACCATCGCCAGCGTCGTTCCCATGCCCGACAGCAGCGCGGCGCAATGGCCCGCGTCGCCGATGACGGCGACGTTGCCGCGCGTCCAGCCCGGCATGCGGGTCTGGCTGACCGAATCGAAGTAGAAGCCCCTGGCGCCGGGATCGGCGAAGGCCTCGCGCATCGCGGGCACCTGCCACGCGTCGACGCGGGAGAGGAGCCGGTCGATCAGCCGGCGCTGCGCATCGAGATCGCGGTAGTCGTAGTCGATCTCGGGGCTGGCCGCGAGCATCATTCCCTGCGGGCCGTCGCCCGCATCGCGCACGGCGATCGTGAGGCCCGGCACGTTGAGCATGGCGCGGTGCCACGTCCGACCGGCCGGAAGATCGACCAGCGCGACGTAGTGGCCGAAGTGCCGGACGTAGTCCTTCTCCGGCCCGAAGGCGAGCCTGCGCACGTTGGAGTGCAGCCCGTCGGCGCCCACGACGAGGTCGTAGCGCGCCCGGCGCCCATCCGCGAAGGCGATATCCACGCCGCCCGCGCCACCCACCCCGTCGGCGATCGCCGCGATGGAAGCCTTGAAGCGGAACTCCACCCCGTCGGGGATGGCGTCCAGCAGGATCCGGTTGAGCCTGTCCCGCGTGATCTCGATGTCGTCGTCGGTCTCGTTGGCGAACCAGCGCAGGTCGAGCGTCGCGACCTGCGCTCCCGTGCCGTCGAGCACCGGCGCCGGCTCGATGACGGCGACCTTCTCTTCCTCGATCCTCGCGAGGATGCCCATCCGCTGCGCGGTGGCGAGCGCGCGTCCGCGAACGTCGATGGGCGCGCCGCCGGGGCGCAGGCCGTCGGCACGCTCGACGACCGTCACCCGATGGCCGAGGCGGGCGAACCAGTAGGCCGCCGAGAGGCCAGCCATGCTGGCGCCGGAGATGAGAACGTCCATGGCCTGCTGCTCCTTGCGCCTGTCAAAGCCTGAATTCCCTGGCCATCTGGATCACCGCCTGCTTGTCGAAGGCGTTGATGTCGTCGATCAGCTCGTTGGTGAACAGCCGGTTCGGGTCGCCGAGCTCGCTGGCCAGCTTCGGGTTCTTGCTGCTCTCGGCCGTCATCTCGATGTTGGCCTTCCACTCGGCCACCGACGACGCGCCCATACGCTGGTCCGGATCGTCGGGCCGGCGCATCCAGCTGTTCCTGCGGTCCTTGAGGATGAAGGCCAGCTCCTTGCGCGCCTCGTCCTCGCTGCGGCCCTTGGGACGGCTCTCGGGGTACGTGGCCCAGTGCAGGTCGATCGCCGCGTCGAGGTTCGCGTTCGAGAAGAGCGTCGACTTCGCGATGCCCTGGAACAGCGCCACCAGCGCCTTGCGGTCGTCCTTGAGCAGCTTGCGCGGCACGCACAGCCAGCCCGAGCCCAACTGCGCGAACTTCGGCGTGAGCGGCACGTAGCGCAGCTTCGTTCCCACCAACTCGATGCGGGCGGCTGCCGTGTCGAAGGCCACCATCGCGTCCACGCGGTCGTTGTCGATCGCCGCGCCGGCCGGCGCACCGTCGCCGATGGCGATGTATTCGCAGCCGTCGTCCTTCAGCCCCAGTTCGGCCAGCATGATCTTCGTGATGACGATGCCGGTGTCGCCCTGGCTGCGCACGCCGATGCGCTTGCCCGCGAGGTCGGCGGCCGACCTGATCGGGCTGCCGGGCTTCACCACGATCGCGTTCGCATTGCGCGGCAGCCACTTGTAGACGCTCACCAGGTCGAGCGACGGGTCCTTCGCCATCGCGGGCAGCAGGATGCCCGGCACCGCCGGCCCGAAGTCGACGTGGCCGGCGCGCAGGCTCTGCAGCGCCTGCGTCATGCTCGACATGTTGACGTACTCCACGTCCACGCCCTTCGACTTGTAGAAGTTCAGCCTGGGGTGCTGGCCCGCGGTGGTGAAGCACTGCTGCGGATCGTTCACCGCCGCGGTGTTCGCCACCTTCATCACCCGCAGGCCCTGCGCCCATGCCGGCAGGTCGGCTGCAAGGCCGAGGGCGCCGATGCCCAGGCCGAAATCACGTCGCGTCAACATGGCTCGCTCCTTCTTCATGCGGAAAGAAATACGGGAATGGGGGATGCAGGAATGCGCGGGTCAGACGTTCACCGTCCGCTGCCGCGAGGCGTCGGCCGGCATCCAGTGCAGTACGCGGCGCTGGATGCGGCGCAGCAGGTCGCTCAGCACGATGCCGATCACCGACAGCACCACGCACACCGCGAAGCTGCCGCCGGTGTCGGCCTGCGCTTCCATCTGCAGGATGAGCACGCCGAGCCCGGCCTGCGCGCCGACGAACTCGCCCACCACCGCGCCGACCACGCTGAAGGCGGCGGCCATGTTCAGCCCCGCGAAGATGTAGGGCAGCGCGCTCGGGAACTTGGCCTTGCGGAAGATCTGCCACTGCGTGGCCGAGAGCGAGCGCAGCAGGTCGATGCGGTCCGGGTCCACCGCCTTGAAGCCCGCGATGCTGGTCACCAGCACGGGGAAGAAGGTGAGCAGGCAGATGATCATCACCTTCGAGCCGATGCCGAAGCCCAGCCACACCACGATGATCGGCGCGACCGCCACCTTGGGCACGCTCTGCAGCGCGGCGACGTAGGGCTCCAGCAGCGCCTCGACCCTTGGCATCTGCGACACCACGATGCCGATCGCGAGGCCCACGCCGCTGCCGATGAGAAAGCCCAGAAGAATCTCCGCCACCGTCACGCCGCCGTGGTACCAGAAGCCGTCCTTGGCCAGGGGCCCGGTAGCGAGGCCGCGCCACAGCGCGACCGCGATGTCGCTCACCGGCGGCACCAGGTGCTGCGGCACCTTGAAGAGCCGCACGGCCCCTTCCCACGACCCGAGCAGCGCGACGAGCAGCAGGATCGACTGCACCCGCGTCGACGCGAGCGGATTGGCGCGGCGGCGCGGCTTGGGTTTCGCGGGAGCCGGCGCTCGGTCGCCGGATAGCGCAGGGGGGTCGGACTTGGCGAGCATGGCGGTGGTCATCTGATGGCCTCTTTGAATCGAACGGAATCAGTCGAACGAAGCCGCATGCGAGAAGCGCTCGCGGATCGACGCGGACGCGGCGGCGAACGAGGGATGCGACATCACGTCCATCGAGCGCGGACGCGGCAGGTCGACGGGCAGCACGCGCTCGAGCGTGCCGGGGCGCGGCGACATCACGAACACCCTGTCGCCGAGGAACACCGCCTCGGGAATCGAGTGCGTGATCAGCACCACCGTCTTGCCGCTTTCCATCCAGATGCGCTGCAGCTCGAGGTTCATGCGCTCGCGCGTCATCGCGTCGAGCGCGCCGAAGGGCTCGTCCATCAGCAGGATCTTGGGGTCGTGCAGCAGCGCCCGCGCGATGGAGGCGCGCTGCTGCATGCCGCCGCTGAGCTGGCGCGGCAGCTTGTGCTCGAAGCCTTCGAGGCGGACCATCTGCAGCAGCTGCATCGCCCGCTCACGCGCCTGCTTGGCCGGAATGCCGAGCACCTCGGCCGGCAGCATCACGTTCTCGAGGATGGTGCGCCAGGGCAGCAGGATCGAGCTCTGGAACACCACGCCCACGTCGCGCCGCGTGCCGCGGATCGGCTGGCCGTCGAGCACCACGCGGCCGATGTCGTAGTCGAGCAGGCCCGCGAGGATGCGCAGCAGCGTGCTCTTGCCGCAGCCGCTCGGCCCCACGATGGTCACGAAGCTGCCCTGCTCGATGCTGCAGTCGATGTCCTTCAGCGCGAGCACGCCTTCGCCGCCGTCGCCGAAGTGCTTGGACAGCCCCTCGATGCGAATGTAGTCGGGGCGGCCGCGCTCGCTCGCGGCTGCGCGTGCATGGTTGGTGCTCATGGCCTGGCTCCTTCGGGTTGCAGGTGGTCTGTGTCAGGTCTCTAGGAAGCGGACGATGTGATGCGCCAGCATCTGCGGCGCCTGCATCGCCGTGACATGGCCGACGCCGGGTAGCAGCACCGCATCGGCGCCGCGGATGCGGCCGGCCATCGAGAGCGTGACGCTCGCCGGCACCACGCGGTCGAGTTCGCCCGCCAGCACCAGCGTGGGCGCGAGGATGTCGGCCACGCCCCTCTCGATGGCGGTCAGCGCCGTCGCCATCCGCCGCGCGGAACGCACCGAGCCGGGCCGCGCGCTCGCGAAAATGCGCCGCAGATCGGGCCTCTGCTGCAGGAAGGCTTCGGGGAAGAACCAGGTCGCCAGTTCCTCTGCCGTGGCCGGCAGCTCGCGGCGCAGTTCGCCCAGGCGCCGCGCGTCGGGACACAGCTCTTCGTACGGCCTCGGCAGCGGCCAGGTGCTGCCCAGCACGAGGCGATCGACCGAACGCGGGTGCATCAGCGCCAGCGCTTGCGCGACCCGGCCGCCGAAGGACGAGCCGAACACATGCGCGCGCCTGAAGCCCAGCGCCTTGATGAGCCGCTGCGCGTCGTCTGCGAGATCAGCAAGCGTCGACGCACGCTCCGGCCCTTCGGTCTCGCCGCAGTCGCGCTGGTCGTAGGCGATCACGGTGAAGTGCTTCGACAGAAGCGGCACCAGCGCCGCGAACATCTGCCGCGAGGCTTCCGCGCCGTGCATCAGGAGCAGCGGCGGGCCGTCGCCCTCGCGATCGAAGGCGATGCGCAACTCGCCCGCCTGCACGAAGTGCGTCATGCGGCGCTCCCTTCTTCCTGGTCCATCCAGAAGGTCATCTCGATCTTCAGGCCGCGCGGATCGTGCAGGAAGAGCTGGTGGATCGCCCAGCCGGGAATGGGCGCCTCGGCGAAGGGAACGCCCGATGCGCGAAGGTGCTCGCGCATCTCGGCCAGCCCGTGCGAGCGGAACGAGATGTGGTCGAGGTGGCCCGTGACGGGCCCGCCCGCAGCGCCGGGCCGGTCGGGCGCCGACAGGTGCGCGTAGAGATGCACGATGGGCTGGCCGTCCGCATACAGCCACGCGCCGGGCGCGGGAATCTCCGGCCGCGGGCCGACCGTGAGGCGCATCACGCGCGTGTAGAAATCGACCAGCGGCGGCAGCTCGTCCGGCGTGCAGCGGATGGTGAAGTGGTGCAAGGCGGTCACAGGCATGGCGTCTCCTCGAAGCTGTAGGCGAGCCCGGGCACGGCAGGCACCCACCGCGCGGCGGCGAGCGCCAGCAGCCGGATGCCGAAGAGCTCCTCCGGCAGCCAGCGCTCGCGGGTGCCGAAGACGTTGAAGGTGGCGTAGCAGACCGTGCCCTGCAGCATCGGCACGTTGACCACGCTGCGCAGCCCGTAGGCGCGCATCTGGTCGAAGTCGTCGAAGTTCCGCGCGAGCACCTGCTCGCCCTCGCCCACGAACACGCGCCCCTGCATGAAGAGACGCTCGGTCCACGGCGTGCGCGTCTTGCGCTTCGCGCCGTTGACCGGGAAGGTGCCGGCCTCCGACGAATAGAAGCGGCGCAGCAGGACCTGGCCGGCCGCGTCGCGCCCGGTCGTCACGTTCTGCTGGATGCTGAAGATGCTGCCCGGCGCGATCCGCAGGCGGCAGCCGTCGATCAGGCGCAGCGCCTCTTCGGCGCCCGCCGCATCGGCCAGGGCGTCCAGGAAGCCGGCCGTGATGCCGGTGGCCTTCGTCGTCATCGGTGCATTGATCGGGTCCATGGGAAAAGTCTAGGACTCGCAATTCACCAAAGTGAAATAATTTCTGATAGCCCAATAACCATGGAGTTATGGCCTTGTCCACTGCCCGCGACCCCGCCGTCGAGCTGCAGCACGCGCTGCTCTCGCGCCTCAAGCTGCGCCAGCTTTCGCTGCTGCAGGCCATCGACCGGCATCGCACGCTCAGCCGCGTCGCCGCCGAGATGCAGCTCAGCCAGCCGGCGATCACCAAGGCGCTGCACGAGGTCGAGGACATCTTCGGCAGCACGCTCTTCGAGCGCTCCAGCAGGGGGCTGGTGCCGACCGCCGCCGGCGACGCGGTGCTGCACTACGCGCGGCGCTGGCTGGCCGAGCTCGAGGCGACCACGCGCGTGCTCACCTCGCTGGAAGCCGGGCGCAGCGGTCGCCTGCGGCTGGGCCTCACGCAGCAGGTGCCGCAGCAGCTCATGTCGGCCGCGCTCACGCATCTGCTCGACCGCTCGCCGCGCATCTCGGTGATGGTGCGCGAAGGCACGACCGACGAGCTGGTCGCCGGCCTCGTCGCGCGCGAGCTCGACTGCGCCATCGGCCGCTCCTACGACGGCGACGCGAGCGGGCTGGTGCAGGAAGCGATCCACGAGCAGGAGCCCTGCCTCGTGGTGGGCGCGAAGAACGTCAAGCGCCTCTCGCGCGGGCCGCTGGACTGGGCGCGCCTCGCGCAGCTCGACTGGATCCTGCCGCCGCCCAACACGCCCATGCGCCGGACCTACAACGCGATCTTCGTCGGCGCGGGCGTCCAGCCGCCGCTGCCCATCCTGGAGACCACCGCGATCCGCAGCATCGAGACGGTGCTGCGCCAGGAGCCCAACGCCGTCACCATCTTCGCGCGCGACGTGCTGGCCGGCATGGAGCCCGCGGGCCACTGGGCCGCGCTGCCCTACCGGCTGAGCTGGAACCTGCCGCCGGTGAGCTTCTTCACGTTGAAGGAACTAGAGACGCACCCCACGGTGCAATCGCTGCGCGGCGCCGTGGTCGAGACGGCGCGGCGCATGAAGCGCTCCGCCGGCTAAGCCCTGTCAGGCCGAGGGCCGGGCCAGCGTCGCCAGCTTCTTCCTGGCCGCCTGCAGCAGCCCGCCCTTCTCGACGGGCAGCTGCGCCTTGGTGTCCCCGAGCGCGATGATCTCGTGCGCGCTGCCCGCGGCGAGCTTCGGGGCCAGCGGATCGCGCGGCGACATGCCGTCGAGCCTGCCGTGCGGAACCACGTGCACCTTGAGGTGGCGCCCCATGCTCTTCGACAGCTTCTGGCAGGCCGCCGCCATCGCGGCCTCGTCCGGCACGAGCTGGCCATGCACGACGAGCAGCTCCACGGTGCCCTGCGCGTCCTCGCCCAGCACGAAGGCGCGCACGACCGAGTCCTTGAACCTGGAGCGCAGCATGGAACGGATCGGCTCCGCCACGGCGAACGACTTGAACGCGATGCGCCGCAGTTCGTCGTGGAAGACGAAGGAGCGATCGACCTGCAGGGTCTCGGCCTGCTCGGCCTTCGCCGCCTGCCGCTTCACGATGCCGCTCTTGACGAGGTGCTCCACGGTGAGCGCTGCGTCGGCCTCGCCGAGCTTCGAGCGCCGCGCAAGGTCGCTGGTCGGGAGTTGCTGATCGGGTGCCGCGTACAGGATCGCGAGGAGCTTCTGCACTTCGGGAGAAAAAAGGAAATCCGCGGCACTCATCCTTGGCTTGCTGCTGAGGCAAAAAAGCCCGCATTATCCGGCGGCGACTTGCGCGTCATCGTGTCGATTTGCGTCCTGCATTCGCGGGCCGGGGCGTGCCCCGGCTGCTTGCCCGCGGCACCTGCCCCAGCGCCGGTTTCAGGAGCGGCGCGTGGCTGCCGAGAAATTCCCAAAGCGCGGTCGCCACGGGACCGTGCGGCCTGTCGCGCAGCCGCGCGGCGACGAGGTCTTCGACGATGCCCGGGAAGTGCCGCCCCGCGATGGACAGCAGCCGCCCGTCCTTCAGCTCGGGCTCGACGAGAAAGCGCGGCAGGTGGCCCCAGGCCATGCCGTTCGCGATGAGCTCCTTCTTCATCAGCATGTCGGGCACCGAGCACTGCGGCGCGCCTTCGACCACGTAGTGCTGCGTTTCGGGCGCGCGGCGGGCGGAGTCCCGGATCACGCATTGGGTGAAACGCTGCATCTGCTGCGGCGTGATCGACGCCGTGACCGGGAACGGCAGGAAGCCCGCGGCCACGACCGGCGCCATCGCCACCTTGCCGAGATCGAGCCAGTCGAAGCGCACGTCGCTCTTGGCGACCCGGTGCACGATGAGATCGGCCTCGCCGTCGAGCAGGCGCTCCCACGGCCCGGTCACGGATTCGAACTGCAGGTGCAGCCGCGTCTGCGGCCACGCGCCGAAGAAGCGGCCCAGCAGCTGCAGCACGGGCGCCAGCGGACACAGGTCGCCGAGCACGACGCGCAGCTCGGCCTCCTGCCCCATGGCCAGCTGCTCGGCGTAGGTCTTCAGGTCGCCCGCCTCCCGAAGCAGCGATTCCGCCTTGCGATGCAGCGCGCGCCCCGCGTCCGTGGGCCTCACGCGGTAGCCGGAGCGGTCCAGCAGCGCGATGCCCAGCTGCTGCTCCAGCTTGGCCACCGAGGCGATCACGGAAGGGTGCGTGCGGTGCAGCCGCTGCGCCGCGGCCTGGAAACCGCCGTGGCGCAGGACGGCGTCGAAGCACTGCAGGTCGTGGAGCGTGAAGGTCGATGACATCGTTGGATATTCGTACAAGGATGGTCTGGACTTTGTAGTATCCGCCGCGCGGGTGCCTGCCTACGATGAAGCCATCGTCAAACTCATCGCAAGGCCACCCGGCATGGACTCGAACCTTTCCTTCTTCACCACCGGCGACGGCGTTTCCGTCGCCTATCGCTTCGACGGGGACGCCGGCCTGCCGGTGCTGCTGCTGTCGAACTCCATCGGAACCGACCTGCACATGTGGGACGCGCAGGTGCCGCGGCTCGCGCGCCACTTCCGCGTGCTGCGCTACGACGCCCGCGGCCACGGCGCGTCCGGCGCACCGGCCATGCCCTACTCGCTGGACCGGCTCGGGCGCGACGTCGTCGAGCTGCTCGACGCGCTGGGGCTGGAACGCGTGCACGTGCTCGGGCTGTCCCTCGGCGGCATCGTCGCCCAGTGGCTGGGCGTGCACGTACCCGAGCGCGTCGACCGGCTGGTGCTGTCGAACACCGCCGCCTGGCTGGGCCCGGCCGGCCAGTGGGACCAGGCCATCGCCGGGCTGATGGCCGCGCCCGACATGACGGCCACGGCCGAAACGTTCCTGCGCAACTGGTTTCCCACCCGCATGCTGGAGGCCCGCGGCGCCACCATCGAGGCGTTCCACCGGACGCTGCTGCGCACGCCCAGGGAAGGCATCGCCGGCAGCTGGGCCGCCGTGCGCGACGCCGACCTGCGCAGGACGCTGCGCCTCATCGAGAGCCCCACGCTGGTCATCGCGGGCGAGCACGACACCGTGACCTCGGCACGCCATGGCGAGGGGCTCGCGGCGGGCATTCCCGGGGCACGCTTCGAGCTGCTGCCGGTGGTGCACCTGTCGAACGTCGAGCAGGGCGATCGCTTCGTCGAGCTGGTGCTGGAGTTCCTGGGCGCCGGTGCGGCTGCGCGCAAGGAACCCGTTGCGCAAGCCGGCTGAAGGCCGCCGGCAATGAAAAAAGGCCTGCTCCCGGAAGAGCAGGCCTTCAGCGACTGGTCCGGTCGCCCGGCTTCAGAACGGAATGTCGTCGTCCATGTCGTCGAAGCCCGACGACGACTTGGCCGGTGCCTGGCGCGGAGCCGGCGCCGGAGCGCGCGGTGCAGCAGCAGGTGCGCGCGGGGCGTAGCCGCCACCACCGCCGCCGCCTTGCGAGTAACCGCCGCCGCCACCGCCGCCGTAGCCGTCGTCATCGCTCGGGCCCGACGGGCCGCCCTGGCCCTGGCGGCTGCCCAGCATCTGCATCTGGTCTGCGCGGATCTCGGTGGTGTACTTTTCGATGCCGTCCTTGTCGGTCCACTTGCGCGTGCGCAGGCTTCCCTCGACATACACCTGCGAGCCCTTGCGCAGGTACTGGCCGGCGATTTCGGCCAGGCGGCCGTTGAAGACGATGCGGTGCCACTCGGTGGCTTCGCGCATTTCGCCGCTTTGCTTGTCCTTCCAGCGATCGGTGGTGGCCACTGTGACGTTCGCGACCTGGTCGCCGCTCGGGAATGTACGCATCTCGGGGTCGCGCCCCAGATTGCCGACGACGATGACTTTATTGACCGATGCCATATGCACTGCCCCTGATAAGTAGATGGAGGAGAAGGTTGAGAAGAACCCTCGATTGTGCCCCAAGGCGACTGCCCGCAATCCCCTGCGGTGCCAGAATGGCCCGCACCGATGAATCGCGAACCCGACTTTTTCGAGCATCTGCGCGCCGAGCTGTCCAGCGGGCGCGTCTGGCTCGACCGCGCGATCGTGCTGGGCTACGCCATCGCGGCGGGCCTCTTCGTGGTGGGTTTCACGCTGGCCAGCGACTGGGTCTTCGGCCAGTTCCACCGTTTCTACCGCGCCTGCCCCTGGGCCTTGCTGCTGACCACGCCGCTGATCACCGCCGGCATCGTCTGGTTCACGCTGCGCTTCTTTCCGGGCGCGGGCGGCTCGGGCATTCCCCAGATCAAGGCCGCGCTGCACCCGGCCCTGCCCGGCGAGCGGCGCTTCGTGTTCGCCTCGCTGCGGCTGACTGTCGCGAAGATCGGGCTGGGCGTGGCCGGCTTCGCGGCGGGCCTGTCGATCGGACGCGAGGGCCCTTCGGTGCAGGTGGCGGCGGGCGTGATGCAGCATGCGCGGCGCTGGCTCTCGCCCAACACGGCCATCGACGGGCGCGCGCTGCTGGTGGCGGGGGGCGCGGCCGGCATCGCGGCCGCCTTCAATGCGCCGCTGGCGGGCGTGGTGTTCGCCATCGAGGAGCTGTCGGGGCGGCTCGAGGCGCGCTCCAGCGGGCTGATCATCACGGCCATCGTGCTGGCGGGCCTGGTGGCGGTGTCGGCCTTCGGCAACGTCAGCTATTTCGGCGTGATCCGCGTGCCGCGGCTGGGCTGGGACGTGCTCGGGCCCGGCCTGCTGGTCACGCTGCTCAGCGGCGCCGCGGGCGGGCTGTTCGCGCGGCTGCTGATCGCCTCGCTCACCGGCACGGCCGGGCGCTTCAACCGCTGGCGGGCACGCTTTCCGGTGCGCTTCGCGGCGGTCGGCGGGCTGGCCGTGGCCGTCATCGGGCTGGTCACGGGCGGCGTCACATTCGGCGCGGGCTCCGAGGCGGTCAAGCAGATGCTGCAGGGGCATGACGAGCTCACACCGCTCTACACGGTGCTCAAGTTCGTCGCCACCTGGCTCACGGCGTGGTGCGGCGTGCCGGGCGGGATCTTCGCGCCGTCGCTGTCCATCGGCGCCGGCATCGGCGACGCGGTGGCCCGGCTCGCCAGCAGCGAACAGGGGCCGGCGCTCATCGCCATGGGCATGGCCGGCTTCCTGGCGGCGGTGACGCAGGCGCCGCTCACCGCCTTCATCATCGTGATGGAGATGGTCGACGGCCACTCGATGGTCCTGAGCCTGATGGCCGCCGCGATGCTGGCCAGCCTGGTCTCGCGCATGATCAGCCGGCCGCTTTACGACACGCTGGCCGAGCACATGGTGGGCAAGGCGATCAGCACCTCCACCGGCACCGAAGCGGTGCACCCGCCGCCGGCAGAAACCCCGAAGTCCGAACCGCCGGTTCCCTCCGGCTCGCCATGAAATCGTGGGCGGTCTATCATGTCCGGTTGCCCTCGGACGATCGCCTGCCTTGAATTCAAAAGCAAAAGCCACCGCACCCACCGCCCGTAGCGCCCACAGTGAGGTCGACGCCGAAAGCGCTCGCGACGCGGAACTCGAACGCAACACCTACCTCGGCGCAGTGCTGGCGCAGCAGCGCATCAGCATCCGCGGCGCGCGCACGCACAACCTGAAGAACGTCGATCTCGACATCCCGCGCAACAAGCTGGTGGTCATCACCGGCCTGTCGGGCTCGGGCAAGTCGAGCCTGGCCTTCGACACGCTGTATGCCGAAGGCCAGCGGCGCTACGTCGAGAGCCTCTCGGCCTATGCGCGGCAGTTCCTGCAGCTCATGGACAAGCCCGACGTCGACGTGATCGAGGGCCTCTCGCCCGCGATCAGCATCGAGCAGAAGGCCACCAGCCACAACCCGCGCTCCACCGTGGGCACGGTGACCGAGATCCACGACTACCTGCGCCTGCTGTACGCGCGCGCCGGCACGCCCTACTGCCCCGAGCACCACCTGCCGTTGCAGGCGCAGACGGTGTCGCAGATGGTCGATGCGGTGCTGGCGATTCCCGACGAGCCGCGCCTGATGATCCTGGCGCCCGTGGCACGCGAGAAGAAGGGCGAGTTCGTCGAGCTCTTCGCCGAGATGCAGGCCGCGGGCTACGTGCGCTTCCGCGTCGACGGCCAGATCTACGAATACAACGACCTGCCCAAGCTCAAGAAGACCGAGAAGCACGACATCGACGTCGTCATCGACCGCCTTCGCGCGCGCCCCGACATGCAGCAGCGCCTGGCAGAGAGCTTCGAGGCCGCGCTGCGGCTGGCCGAAAGCCGCGCGATCGCGCTGGAGCTGGGAGCCGAGGGTGCTCCCGACAAGGAGCACCTGTTCAACGCCAAGTTCGCCTGTCCGATCTGCCACTACTCGCTGTCGGAGCTGGAGCCGCGCCTCTTCTCGTTCAACTCGCCCGTGGGCGCGTGTCCGACCTGCGACGGCCTGGGCAGCCGCGAAGTGTTCGATCCGGTACGCGTGGTGGCGTTTCCATCGCTTTCGCTGGCCAGCGGCGCCATCAAGGGCTGGGACCGCCGCAACGGCTACTACTTCAGCATGATCGAGAGCGTCGCCAAGCACTACAAGTTCGACGTCGACGCGCCCTTCGAGTCGCTGCCAGCCTCGGTGCAGCAGGTGCTGCTGCACGGCTCGGCGGCCGAGGAGATCAAGTTCAACTACACCATGGAGTCGGGCAACTTCGCGGGCAAAAAGCTCACGAAGAAGCATCCCTTCGAGGGGATCATCCCGAACATGACGCGGCGCTACCGCGAGACCGACTCGGTGATGGTGCGCGAAGACCTCGCGCGCTTCCGCAACATGCAGCCCTGCCCCGACTGCGGCGGCTCGCGCCTTCGCCCCGAGGCACGCAACGTGTTCCTGGTCGACGAGAGCGCATCCGACAACGGCGCCGAACGCCCGCGCATGGCGATCTTCGAACTCAGCCGCCTCACGCTGCGCGACTCGCTCGGCTGGTTCGAGAAGCTCAAGCTGCGCGGCGCCAAGGCCGAGATCGCCGACAAGGTGGTGCGCGAGATCGGCCTGCGCCTGAAGTTCCTGAACGACGTGGGCCTGAACTATCTGAGCCTGGACCGCAGCGCCGAGACGCTGTCGGGCGGCGAGGCGCAGCGCATCCGGCTGGCCTCGCAGATCGGCTCCGGCCTCACCGGCGTGATGTACGTGCTCGACGAGCCCAGCATCGGCCTGCACCAGCGCGACAACGACCGGCTCATCGGCACGCTGAAGCACCTGCGCGACATCGGCAACAGCGTGATCGTGGTCGAGCACGACGAGGACATGATCCACGCCGCCGACCACGTGATCGACATGGGCCCCGGCGCCGGCGTGCACGGCGGGCGCGTGATGGCGCAGGGCACCTATGCCGAGGTCTCGTCCAACCCCGACTCGCTCACCGGCCAGTACCTGTCGGGCGCGCGCAGGATCGAGGTGCCGAAGCATCGCACCGCGTGGCTTCCGTCGACGAAGCAGCCCGCCTTCCATGAAGGCAAGAAGCCCCCTCGCTTTCCGCCGAGCCCCGCCGCCGAGCGCCGCGCGGCGCGCGAGGCCGCGCACCTCGCCACGCAGACCGACCTGCAGGAGATCCGCGTGGTCGGCGCCACCGGCAACAACCTGAAGAACGTGAGCGTGGCCTTCCCGGTCGGCCTGCTGACCTGCGTTACGGGCGTGTCGGGCTCCGGCAAGTCCACGCTGGTGAACGACACGCTCTATAGCGCCGTCGCGCGCACGCTGTACCGCGCGCACGAAGAGCCCGCCGCGCACGAGTCGGTGGAAGGCATCGAATACTTCGACAAGGTCATCAACGTCGACCAGAGCCCCATCGGCCGCACGCCGCGCAGCAACCCGGCCACTTACACCGGCCTCTTCACGCCCATCCGCGAGCTGATGGCCGAGACCAACACCGCGCGCGAGCGCGGCTACGGCCCGGGCCGCTTCAGCTTCAACGTGGCGGGCGGGCGCTGCGAGGCCTGCCAGGGCGACGGCGTGGTCAAGGTCGAGATGCACTTCCTGCCCGACGTGTACGTGCCCTGCGAGGTCTGCCACGGCCAGCGCTACAACCGCGAGACGCTCGAAGTGCTCTACAAGGGCAAGAACATCGCGCAGATCCTGGAGATGACGGTGGAGGCCGCGCACGACTTCCTGCGAGCCGTGCCGACCATCGAGCGCAAGCTACGCACCCTTCTAGACGTGGGCCTGAGCTACATCAAGCTGGGCCAGTCGGCCACCACGCTGTCGGGCGGCGAGGCGCAGCGCGTGAAGCTCGCGCTCGAGCTCAGCAAGCGCGACACCGGCCGCACCCTCTACATCCTCGACGAGCCGACCACCGGCCTGCACTTCGCAGACATCGAACTGCTGCTGAAGGTGCTGCACCAGTTGCGCGACGCGGGCAACACCATCGTCGTGATCGAGCACAACCTCGACGTCATCAAGACCGCCGACTGGCTGATCGACATGGGCCCCGAAGGCGGCGCCGGCGGCGGCACGGTGGTGGGCCAGGGCACGCCCGAGGACATCGCGGCGAACGAGGCGAGCCATACGGGGCGGTATCTGAAGCGGCTGCTGGAGCAGAACTAGCCGCTGCGGGCGCCTACAGCATGCCGGACTGAGCAGGCGCCGAAGAAATCGGACTTCCGTCCCCGCCCTCGCCCTTCAAGTAGTCGTCTGCACGTGCAGGCGGCTCGTCTTGCAGCGGTGCAGCGCGCGGTAGTGTTCCAGCGGCCGGCCGTTCGCGCCGTAGGCGATCGATTCGATGCGCAGCAGCGGCTCGGGCTGCGGCAGGTTGAGCAGGTCGCAGGTCTCGGCGTCGGGCAGCACGGCGTCGATCCAGCGTTCGGCGCGCACCAGGCGCAGGCCGTACTGGCGGCGCAGCACGTCGTAGAGCGAGCGGTCGTCCAGGCGCGTGCGGTGCAGGCCGGGCGCGAGGTCCGCCGGCACCACGGTTTCCACCAGCAGGCGCAGTTCGCCGTCCACGCTGCGCAGGCGCTTGAGCGCCACCACTTGCGTGTCGTCGGTCAGGCCGAGCGAGGCGGCCTCCTGCTCGGTGGGCGCGCGCAGTTCCTGCGTGAGGATCTGCGTGCGCACCGAACGGCCCTTGCGCTCCATCTCGTCGGAGAAGCCGAGCACGGTGGAGACGAAGTCTTCGTCGCGCTCGCGCGCCGACACGAAGGCGCCGCGGCCCTTGATCTTGTAGATGAGGTTGTTGCGCACCAGGTCGGCCAGCGCCTCGCGCACCACGATGCGCGAGATGCCGAACTGCTCGCCCAGCTCGGCCTCGGACGGCAGCTTGGCGCCGATGGGCAGCACGCCCTGCAGGATCTGCATGCGAAGCGCGTCGCGGAACTGGGCCCACAGCGGGGACTCGGAGTCGCGGTCGAGCACGGTCGAAATTTCGGTCGGAGAGTTCACGTCGAAGCTTGGCCCAGGGCCTGAGGAGTCATCAATGATGCATCGAAAGATGCAGGCGCATCGGCGGCCACCGGCGAAAGCCGCACGCCGTGGCGCTCGCGCAGGGCGGTGGCGCAGGCGTGCAGCTCGGCGTGCTGCTGCGCGACGTCCCAGCCCAGCGCATCGGCCGCGATGCCTGCGATCTCGGCCAGCGCGGCATCGGTGACGAGGCCGCGGATGGCCAGCAGCGTGCGCCGGATCACGAGGTCGTCGAGGTGCACCACGCCGGTCTCGAGGCAGAGGTACGAAAGCTCGGCCACCGAATAGCCCGGCGCGTGGCGCAGCGGCATGTCGCCCGAGGCGGCAAGGCGTTGCGCCAGCGGCAGCGCCTTCGACCCGTAGCGCTTCAGCAGCACCTGCGCGCGCGTGCGGCTCAAGCCCGATGCGGCAACCAGGCGATCGAGAAAACGCTCGACGGCCTGCGTATCCACCGGCAGCTCGGCGCCGCCGCCGATGGCCATCAGCTCGGTCGACGCGGTGCGCGGGCGGCCCAACTGCTTCAGCACCTCGTTGGTGGCCTCTTCGGCGAGCGCGCGGAAGGTGGTCCACTTGCCGCCGACCAGGCCGACGACCGGAATGTCGCGCGTGGCGCTGGGCGGATCGAGCACCACCGAGTGGTCGCGCGATATCTGCCCCGGCTTGTCGGCGTCGGAGCGCGCGAGGGGCCGCACACCGACGTAGGTGTAGACCACGTCGCCGCGGCCGAAGCGCAGGTTGGGGAACACCTCGGCCAGCACTTCGAGCAGGTAGTCGACCTCCTCGGGCTCGGTCTCGATCCTGTCGGGGTCGTCCACGGGAATGTCGGTGGAGCCCACCAGCACGCGGTCGAGGAAGGGGTAGACGATGCACACGCGCCCGTCCACCGCCTCGAAGTAGGCCATGCGGCCCTGCAGCGCATCGCGCAGCGCGGGATGGTCGAGCACGAGGTGCGAGCCCTTGGTGCCCATCACGCGCGGGCCGGCGCCGCCGAGCACTGCCGTGCTGCGGTCGAGCCACGCGCCGCTGGCATTCACCACGGTGTCGGCCGTCACACGCACCAGCGCGCCGGTGATCTCGTCGCGCAGCGTGATGATGTTGCCCGCGCAGCCCATCACGCGGCAGTAGTTGGCGGCGGCCGAGCGCGGCTGGTCACGGCAGGCGTCGCCGATGAGTTCGAGGATGAGCCACTCGGGGTGGCTGATCCACGCATCGAAGAAGGTGGCCGTCCAGCGCACCGCGGAGCGGAACAGGCTGCGGTCATTCGGTGGCACGCGGCTGATGCGGTGGTTGGGCATCACGCGCTGGCGGCGGCCCAGCAGGTCGTACAGGCGAAGGCCCGCGGCCACCGCGAGCAGGCCGCGCGTTCGCTGCGGCGGCTTGCGGCCGAAGAACTTCAGCGCGCTGCTCATCAGCCCGCCGAAGAAGCTCGACAGCGGCACCACCGTCTTCAGCGGCTGCACCAGGTGCGGCGCGTTGCGCAGCAGCAGGTTGCGCTCGCGCGTGGCCTCGGCCACCAGCGAGAAGCTGCCGTTCTCCAGGTAGCGCAGGCCGCCGTGGATCATGCGCGAGGGCGCGCTGCTGGCGCCCGCGCTGAAGTCGCCCTTGTCGACGATGAGGCAATCGACGCGCTGCAGGCACAGGTCGCGGAACACGCCCACGCCGTTGATGCCCGCGCCGATGATGACGGTGGAGAAATGTCGGTCCGCGAGCGATGCGGGACGCACGAAGGGCAGTTGCCACGCGCTCATCGGGCACCTCCCGCCAGATGGGAAAACACAGGAGACATGGTGTCGATCAGTTCGTTGAAGCCGGCGTTGAAGTCGGCATGGGCGCGCGCCAGGGCGGCGTCGGGTTCCACGGTGTCGCAGGGCGCGAGCAGCGCGCTGCCCTGCTCCGCGCGGTCGATGCCCTGCGACATGGCGGCGTAGATGGCAGCGCCGCGCGCGCCGGTCTCGTCGTCGGCGCAGCGCTCGACCGGATGGCCGAGCAGGCCCGCGAGCAGGCGCACGAGGCGCGTGTCGCTCGCGCCGCCGCCGAGCACGGTGCATGCGGACACCGGCAGCCCGCAGGCCGCGAGCCGCGCGATATGGCGCGCATGCAGCGCGGCCACCGCATCGACCACCGCGCGCGCCATGTCGCCGCGCGTGTGATGGCTCTTCAGGCCGACGAAGCCCGCCGTCACGCCACCGCCGCCGTTCACGAAGGGCAGGAAGCGCAGGCCGCTCGCGCCCAGCGGCACCGACATCGCGAGGTCGACGACGGCGCGCGAATCGGGCAGGCCGAGCACGCCGGCCAGCCACGCGATGTTGGCCATCGACGACGGGCTGTTCTCCATGTAGAGCCGCTTGTCCTCGCGGCCGAAATTCACGACGGCGGCCACCGCGGGCTTGGGCTCGATCACCGGGCCGATGACGGCGTTGACGCACCAGGTGCCGAAGACCGACACCGCGCGCGAGCGCCCTTCGGCGCAGATCGCGGTCATGGAAGCGAGCAGGTCGATGGCGCCCATCGCCACCGGAATGCCCGCTGGAAGGCCGCACAGCGCGGCTTCGGAAGGCCGCAGCCTGCCGACGAGTTCGCCGCTGCGCACCAGCGGACCGAAGACGCGAGGGCCGAGATCGGCGATGCCTGAAGCATCGAAGGCCGCCTGCGACCACGTGCCCGTCGCGATCGACACCAGCCCGGCCGTGCTCGCGTCGCTGGCGTCGGTGGCGATCTCGCCCGTCAGCAGGAAGCCGAGGTAGTCCTTCGCGAACATCAGCCGGCGCACCGCGCCGCGCTGCACGGCGTCGGTGCCCAGCAGCTCGGCCGCGATCACCGTGGGCTGGCCGGGCCAGGGCTGGCAGCCCACGTCGGCGAAGAGCGCCGGGCCGTGGCCGAGCGCCAGGGAGCGGGCGCGCGCGTCGGCGCGCTGGTCGGTGGAGGCGACGGCCCGTCCGCCCACGAGCTCGTTGCGCGTGTCGAGCGCATAGAGCCCCGCGCCGTGGCCGGTGCAGCCGATGGCGCGGACCTCCGACACGCGGTCTCCAAGTTGATGGGCGACGTCGCGCAGCACGTGGGTCAATGCCGCGCGGATGGCCGCGGCCCCCACTTCGCATCCCCCTCCGGGCAGCCGGTCGTGCGGCAATGGCATTCGTGACAGGGCGACGCTGCGGCCGTTCCCGGCTTCGAGGGCCAGGGCTTTCAGGCTGCTCGACCCCATGTCGATGCCGATCAGTATGTTTGGCTTCATGTCATAACAGCTTCGGCTGAATAAAAGCGGCCTGCCAGTAGCGTTTCCCCTAGTTATCCCTCCAAATGGCCAGCGCGTACATTCTATCCTGTCATAACAACTGATGTGACAAAGAGGTTCAGAGAGCTGCCCTGAAAAGCGGCATCCACAAGCTGTGCACCCAACGTGAGGAGACAAAGAATGAGGCGTAATTTCCTGAAGTCCGCCGCCGCAGCCGGCATCGGCCTGGCCGGCGCGAGCGCGTTCGCGCAGCAGCAGGCGGCTGCCCCCGCGGCCGGCGGCGGCCTGCGCGGCAACCCCAGCGACGTCTACGTGATGAACGTGATGGTGTCGGGGGTCGAGTACTGGTTTCCGGTCTACGAAATGATGAAGCAGCTCGGCCGCACGCTGGGCGTTCGCACCCGCTACACCGGCACGCCCGAGTACGACGTGAACAAGCAGCTCGCGTCCTTCGAGCAGGAGCTGGCGCGCAAGCCGGCCGGCATCCTGCTGCACCCGATGAACCCCGACCCGTTCATCGAGCCGATCAACCGCGCCGCGGCGATGGGCATCCCGGTCGTCACCTTCGCGGCCGACTCGCCCAACTCCAAGCGCACGTCCTTCGTCACTTCAGACAACGACCGCGAAGGCAACCAGGCGGCCGACGCCATCGCCGCATCGCTGGGCGGCAAGGGCGAATACGCGGTGCTGGAGAACCCCGGCCAGGACAACCACGACCGCCGCATCACCGCCTTCGTCAACCGCATGAAGGCCAAGCACCCGGGCATGAAGCTGGTCGGCCGCGCCGCCAGCAACCAGGACCCGAACAAGGCCTACCAGGCGGTGCTGAGCCTCGCGCAGGCCAACCCGAACCTGGGCGCCCTCTTCATGCCCGAGGCCAACTCGGCCCTCGGCGCGGCGCAGGCCAAGGTCGAGACCAAGAAGAACATCAAGGTGATGTGCTGCGACGTGAACGCCAAGATCCTCGACATGATCAAGTCGGGCGACGTGTTCGGCGCCATCAACCCCAACCAGGGCATGCAGGGCTACATGGGCATGATGATGCTGTTCCTGGCCAAGAACCCTGGGCTCATCGACCCGATGAACGACGCCAAGCGCAACGGCACGAACCCCATGTCGGTGCCCTTCCTGGACAACGGCCTGTCGGTGGTCAGCAAGGCCAACGCCGACGACTTCTACTGGGACAAGTACCTCGCCCGCCGCGGCACCAAGGGAATCGGCGAGTGAACGCAGTGAGCGCATTGCTCGAACTGCGCGGCATCAGCAAGCGCTTCGGCGCTTCGCGCGCGCTCACGGACGTGGACTTCTCGCTGCGCCGCGGCGAGATCCACGCCCTTTGCGGCGAGAACGGCGCGGGCAAGTCCACGCTGATGAACATCATCGACGGCATCCACCAGCCTGACGAGGGCACGATCGCGCTCGACGGCCAGGCGGTGGCCATCGACGGCCCCGCGCACGCGATGCGCCTGGGCATCGGCCTGGTCCACCAGGAGATCGCCCTGTGCGGCGACGCCACCGTGGCCGAGAACATCTTCATGCCCGAGATCAATGCCGGCAGGAGCGCGTGGATGAACTACGCGAGCCTGAACGAACGCGCCGCCAAGGTGCTGCGGCGGCTGGGGCAGGACATCGACCCCGCCGCGCTGGTGAAGGACCTGAGCATCTCCACGCAGCAGCTCATCGAGATCGCGAAGGCGCTCACGCTCGACTGCAAGGTGCTGATCCTCGACGAGCCCACTGCCGCGCTCACCGACAACGAATCGGCCGCGCTCTTCCGGGTGCTGCACGACCTCAAGGCGCAGGGCATCGGCATCATCTACATCAGCCACCGCATGGCGGAGATCTTCGCGCACTGCGACAGCGTCACGGTGCTGCGCGATGGCCGCCACGTGCACACCGGCCCGCTGGCCGAGCTCGACGCCGATGGCCTGGTGCGCCGCATGGTCGGGCGCGACCTGGGCAACTACTACCCGCCCAAGCAGGAAGAGCCGGCATCGGGCGAACACGTGCTCGAGGTGACCGACATCGCCGACGGCGAGCGCGTGCACGGCGTGTCGTTCAGGCTGAAGCGCGGCGAGATCCTCGGCATCGCCGGCCTGATGGGCGCCGGCCGCAGCGAGCTCGCCGAGACCATCTGCGGCCTGCGCACGGCGCGCGCCGGCAGCGTGCGGCTGCGCGGCAGGCCGCTCACCATCCGAAAGTACAGCGACGCGCTGCGCGAAGGCATCGCCTACCTCAGCGAGGACCGCAAGGCGGCGGGCGTGTACCTGGAGCTGCCGATCGCGCAGAACATCGCCTCGATGGCGCTCGCGCGCATCAGCTCGCGCTTCGGCCTGCTGCAGCGCGCGGCCGAGCACAAGCTGGCGGTGAGCCTCGGCGCGCGGCTCAAGCTCAAGTCGGACGGCGTGGACATCGACGTGGCCAGCCTCTCGGGCGGCAACCAGCAGAAAGTGGCGATCGCCAAGCTGCTGGCCACCAATCCGTCGGTGCTGCTGATGGACGAGCCCACGCGCGGCGTGGACGTGGGCGCCAAGTCGGAGATCCACCACATCCTGCGCGACCTGGCCAGCCAGGGCGTGGGCGTGATCGTGATCTCCTCGGAGCTGCCCGAGATCATCGGCCTGTGCGACCGCGCGCTGGTGATCCGCGACGGCAGGCTCGCCGGCGAGGTGCAGGACAAGGACATGACGGAAGAGGCCCTGCTGCGGCTGGCCTCGGGACTTTGCGAAGAGGAAGCGACAGCATGAATTACCCAGCACAACTCGATGCGGGGGCCGCCCCTGGCCTCCAGCCACGCCAGTCGGGAGGAGGTCCCGGAAAACCCGCCAGCAGGCTCGCCAGCATGCGCGAGCTGGGCCTGCTGATCATCATCGCCGCGCTGTGCGTGGGCATGAGCTTCGCGTCGCCCTACTTCCTCACCTGGGACAACGTGCGCGCGATGCTGCTGTCGTTCTCCATCGAGGGCATCGTGGTGGTGGGCATGACCATTCTGCTGATCGTCGGCGGCATCGACCTGTCGGTGGGCTCGGTGGTGTGCTTCGCGATGGTGGTCACGGGCAAGCTCTTCCTGATGGGGTTCGATCCGTGGACGGCGGGGCTCATCGCCATTGCGGCCAGCGCCATGATCGGCGCGATGATCGGCGGCTGCGTCACGCGCATCGGGCTGAATCATTTCATCGCCTCGCTGGCCTTCATGGTGATCGTGCGCGGCCTGTGCCTGGCGCTCACGCAGGGCACGCCGCAGTCGCTGTTCTCGCTGCCCGCCGAGTTCAAGTTCATCGGCCAGGGCACGCTCTTCGGCGTTCCGGCGGTGATCCTGATCTTCCTGGCGATCGTGGTGGTGAGCGACTTCGTGCTGCGCCGCTCCTCGCTGCTGCGCCGCGTGTTCTACACCGGCAGCAACGAGAAGGCAGCGCTCTACTCCGGCATCCGCGTGGGCCACGTTAAGTTCTGGGTCACGGTGCTGTGCGCCGCATCGGCCGGACTCGCGGGCGTGATCTACACCGCGCGCTTCGGCGCCGCCACGCCCACCTTCGGCGTGGGCATGGAGCTCAACGTGATCGCCGCCGCGGTGATCGGCGGCGCCAGCCTCAAGGGCGGCTCGGGCACGGTGCTCGGTGCGGTGCTGGGCCTGGCGCTGCTGTCGGTGGTGACCAGCTCACTGATCCTGCTGGACGTGTCGCCTTACTGGCAGGACGTGATCAAGGGCCTGATCCTGCTCGCGGCCGTGACCATCGACCACCTCATGAACACGAGAAAGACCAAGCGATGAACAACATCAGCACCAGCAACGCATCGGCCATGAAGAAGACCGTTCTCGGCCCCTCGGGCATCGAATGCTCGGCCATCGGCCTGGGCACCTGGGCCATGGGCGGCTGGATGTGGGGCGGCGGCGACAACGCGGCCGCCGTGCTCGCCATCCAGGCCTCGCTGGACGCGGGCGTGAACCTGATCGACACCGCGCCGGCCTACGGCCTGGGCCGCTCCGAGAGCATCGTCGGCACCGCGCTCAAGGGCCGCCGCCACGAGGCGGTGATCGCCACCAAGTGCGGGCTGGTGTGGCACACCCAACAGGGAACGCACTTCTTCGAAGAAGACGGCCACCCGGTGTACCGCTACCTCGGGCGCGAATCGATCTTCCATGAAGCCGAAGAGAGCCTGAAGCGCCTGCAGACCGACTACATCGACCTCTACATCACGCACTGGCAGGACGCCACCACGCCCGTGGCCGAGACCATGGACGCGCTGCTCGAACTCAAGAAGCAGGGAAAGATCCGCGCCATCGGCGTGAGCAACGTGAGCCCCGAGACGCTGGCCGAGTACCTGCGCTATGGCCCGGTCGATGCCGCGCAGGAGCGCTACAGCCTGATCGACCGCGAGATCGAACAGACGCTGGTGCCGCTTTGCACGGAGAACAACGTGGCGGTGCTGGGCTACTCCTCGCTCGCGCTGGGCCTGCTCGCTGGGCCCATCGACCCCGAGCGCAAGTTCACCGGCGACGACCAGCGCGCCACCAACCCGCGCTTCAGCGCGCAGAACCGTGCCAAGCTCAAAGCCTTCTTCGAGGAGCTGGAGCCGCTGCGCACGCAGCTCGAATGCTCCTTCGGCCAACTGATGATCGCCTGGACGCTGGCACGCGGCAGCGTGTCGGTGGCGCTGTGCGGCGCGCGCGCGAGCAAGCAGGCCATCGAGAACGCGGGCGCCGGTTCGCTGCGGCTGCACGACGAGGCGCTGCAGCTGATCGACGGTGCGGCCGGCAGGCACCTGGGCTCGCTCGGCTGAACCCTCTCCCTCTTTTCTGTCACACATCAACAAGCAAGGACTCTTTCCGTATGTCGAAGGACAAGACCGCACGCCTGAACCGGCTGCTCAACAACGGGCGCTGCCTGGACATCGCGCTCGACCACGGCGTGTGCAACGAGCCCAGCTTCCTCGAAGGCCTCGAGGACATGCCCGCGGTGATGGACCGCCTCGTGGCCGCGCGCCCCGACGCGATCCAGCTCAACTACGGCCAGTCGGACCTGCTGCAGGACCGCCCGGGCCGCGACAAGCCGGCCCTCGTGATGCGCATCGACATGGGCAACCCCTACAACGCCACGCGCCACCGCGTGATGTGGGCGGTGCTGCAGAACGAGCACGACCCGGTGCTGCCAGCAGTGCAGCAGGACGCCGCCTGCGTGGTGGTCAACCTCTTCATGCTGCCCGACGAGCCCGACCTGTTCCGCCAGTGCGTGCAGAACATCGCGCGCGTGCGCGCCGACTGCGACCGCTACGGCATGCCGCTGATGATCGAGCCGCTGGTGATGCAGGCGCCCTCGGCCGGCAGCCGCTACTCGGTGGACGGCGACGCCGAGAAGATCGTCACGCTGGTGCGCCTGGCGCGCGACATGGGCGCCGACATCGTCAAGGCCGACCCCACCACAGATCCCAAGGACTTCCACCGCGTGGTGCAGGCCGCGCGCTGCCCCGTGCTCGTGCGCGGCGGCGGCCGCGAGGACCTGCAGCAGGTGTTCGCGCGCTCGCGCGTGCTGATGGACGAAGGCGCCGTCGGCATGGTGTACGGGCGCAACGTCTACCAGCACGGCAATCCGTCGGCGGTGGTGGACGCGCTGATGGCCATGATCCACCGCGGCGCCAGCGCCAAGGAGGCATGGGACATCTACGAATCGGGTGGCGCGAAATGACATGACGAAGACGCGCCCTCTCTAGGAGGAAAAAAAGAAGGAAGAGAGCTCACGGCGGGCGGCGGATGCGTCGCCCGCCGGGGTGCGTCCTGCGCGCGCGTTTTTCTGCCAACGCGCGCATGCGGGCAAGGAAGAGACGAGAGAGACAAGCGACAAGAGCAACACGGAGTTAGTTGGCCGAGAAGAAAACGGTTCCCCTGCGGACTTCAAACAACCTGGAGGCGACGATGAAAATCCGGTATTACTTGATGGCGTTCCTGCTGCCGTTCGTCACGCTGCTGACGCACGCGGCAATCACCGGGGTCAGTCCGATGACGACCCTGAACAACATGGCGACGGCAATGGCCGAAGCCGTGGCCGACCCGCTGCCGCTGCAGGGGCCGGGCCTTGGCAATCTCACCTACACCTCGGCCGAGCTGTTCAAGCCGGTCTCGATGATCACAAGCGCCGCGCATCCGCTGGACCCGGCGCACAGCAGCGCCTACGAGTCGCGCGAGGTGCCCGCCACCTACCCGGGCCGCAAGGACTACGGCATGAACGCCGGCATCATGGTCAACGGCTACTTCCTCACCTCCTTCGCGCCCGACAGCGGCCTCGGCCCGGGCGGCTTCCTGCTGTACGACGTGTCGAACCCGCGCCAGATCAAGCTCGTGAAGAAGATCTACGAGCCCGAAGGCCGCACGCAGGAGTTCCGCGAAACGCACTCCTTCGGCACCGCGAAGATCGGCGGCAAGACCTACGTGGTGTTGCCCAGCATCAACGGCGTCGAGTTCTGGGACTTCACCGACGTCAACGACATCAAGCAGGTCAAGAAGCTCGCGCTGCCCGGCGTCAACGGCGGCGACTACGAGAACGTGGCCTGGCAGCTCTGGTGGCAGGCGCCCTACCTTTACGTGGCCTCGGCGGGCCGCGGCATCTTCATCGTCGACGCCACCGACCCCGTGAACGCGGTGGTGGCGAACCGCGGCGCCAACAAGCCCAATCCGGTGCCCACGGGTGAGCTCGGCGGCTTCCGCGTCGGCCCGATCTTCACCATCGGCAACCACATGGTGCTGACCTCGATGGACAACACCGCCGGCTTCTCCAGCCTCGACATCTCCGATCCGCTCAACCCCAAGGTGCTGGACGCCATCGGCTCCAACCCCAACTATTACGCCACCTGCTTCGACGGCAAGACCCTGCACGCATCGGCGCGCGGCGGCGGCGCGAAGATGTACAGCTACGACCTGAGCGACCGCTCCAAGTTCGTGGCCGAGGACAACCGCCTCGTCATCGACGAGCAGCTCTACTGCGCCACGCAGGACAACTACGTCATTCAAGGCGCGCAGACCTACATCCACAAGGTCGACGTGAGCAATCCGCTGAACCACGTCGAGGTGGGCCGCGGCAGCATCCTGCGCGAGGACGACCCGAACTTCTCGCACTCCGACAACGGCCAGGTCGCCGCCTTCGGCAACCTGATCTTCGTGGGCAACGACCACGGCTCCGGCAGCGGCTTCGTGGTGCACCAGGTCGACCCCGACACCACCAAGCCCGAAGTGCGGCAGGTCTCGCCCGCCAACAACGCCAAGCAGCAGGCGCTGACCTCGCGCATCGGCCTGGGCATGAGCGACAGCATCCGGCCCGAGAGCGTGAACTCCAACACCTTCATCGTGCGCCCGGTGGGAGGCAACACGCTGGCGGGCACCTACAGCGTGCAGCTGGGCATCATCAACTTCCACCCCGCGCAGCCGCTGCAGCCGGGCACCAGCTACGAGGTGTTCCTGCCGGCCAACGGCGTGAAGGACTATGCGGGCAACGCCATTGGCGCGGACTACAAGTCGGTGTTCCACACCGGCAACGCCGCCGAGATCGGCCTGATGCACTACTGGACGCTGGCCGGCAACCTCTCCGACCAGATCAGCGCCAACAACGGCACGCCCGCCACCGGCGACGCCTTCGAGAGCATCGGCCTGAACTTCGCGAACCGCACGGCCGGCGTGACGCTGAAGAGCGACACCGTGGCCACCGTGCTCGGCGGCAGCGCCTCGGTGAGCTTCTACATGAAGACCACGCAGGCCGGCGGCGCCAACTCCTGGACGGCACCCGGCATCTTCGGCCGCGACCAGCCTGCCGGCGCCGACGACGTGTTCTGGGGCTGGCTCGACAACGGCGGGCGCATCAAGCTCTCGGTCGGCAACGACGCCGGCACCGCCTCCACCGCGGCGGTGAACGACGGCACCTGGCACCACGTCGTGATGACGCGCGATGCCGCCTCCGGCGCGCAGGCCCTGTACGTCGACGGCGCGAAGACCACCTCCACCGGCCCCACCGGCAACAAGGGCCTGTCGAACAAGTTCGCGCTTCTGGGCCAGATCCAGGGCAACGCGGCGCTCTTCAAGGGCACGCTGGCGGAAGTGCGCATCTACGGACGCGTGCTCAGCGACACCGACGTGAGCACGCTGCGCAGCCAGGCCGTCATCGGCGACCCCGGCATCGGCGGCGGTCCGAAGCTGGTCAACGGCCAGCTGGTGTTCAACCCGGCCACGCTGGGCAGCAGCGGCGCGCAGTACCGCTGGAACTTCGGCGACGGCACGCAGACCGCCTACTCGAACCAGGCGAACTACAGCTACACCTACACGCGCCCCGGCCACTTCACCGTGACACTCACCGTGAAGGACGCCAACGGCCGCGAGACCTTCTACACCTACAACCTCACGGTGATCATGCCGGTGACGCCGAACGCGCCGACGCACAGCACCAACATCGCGGGCGACGCCAACTCGGTGTACTCGGTGAACCCCGACAGCGGCACGGTCGCCGCCATCGACTCGCAGAGCCTGGTCAAGCGCTGGGAAGTGCGCGTGGGCGACGAGCCGAAGACGCTGGCCGTGGGCCCCGACGGACGCATCTGGGTCACGGTGCAGGGCGAGGACAAGCTGGTGGTGCTCAACGCCGCCGACGGCAGCCTCTCCGCCACCGTGCCGCTGGCCTACGGCAGCGGACCCTATGGCGTGGCCTTCACGCCCGACGGCACCAAGGGCCTGCTGACGATGGAGAGCAAGTCGGTGCTGATGAGCTTCAACCCGAGCAACGGCACCACCACCGGCGCGGTCGCGCTCGACGGCGCGCCGCGCGGCATCGCGGTCGAGTCGGGCTCGCAGGTGGCCTACGTCACGCGCTTCAAGTCGAAGATGACGGGCGGCCAACTGCACAAGGTGAACCTGCAGAGCATGAGCGCCATGAGCACGATCGCGCTGCCGGTGGACACCACCACCATCGACACCGAGAACCGTGCGCGCGGCGTGGCCAACTACCTGAGCCAGGTGGTGATCTCGCCCGACGGCGCGCGTGCCGTGCTGCCCTCGAAGAAGGACAACATCGTGCGCGGCAAATTCCGCGACGGCAACAACCTGGTGCACGACCAGACAGTGCGCTCCATCCTGTCGCAGGTCAACCTGCAGACGGCGGCGGAAGTGTTCGGCGAGCAGATCGACTTCGACGATCGGGCACCGGCGCGTGCGGCGCTGTTCTCCCCCTCGGGCGACTACCTGTTCGTCGCGCAGATGGAAGGCAACCGCGTCGCCATCGTCGATCCGTACAGCCGCGCGGTGCGCGGCGAGATCAACGCCAGCAGCGCGCCGCACGGCCTGTACCTCGATGCGGTGCGCAAGCGCCTGTTCGTCAACAACTTCCTGGCGCGCTCGGTGACGGTGCACGACGTGGCGACGGTGCTGTCGTCGGAGACCAATGTGCCGACCTTCCTGCAGACCGTGTCGACGGTGGCCGCGGAACCCATGTCGGCGGCGGCGCTGCGCGGCAAGCAGGTGTTCTACAACGCGTCGGACCGCCGCATGAGCAAGGACAACTACATCTCCTGCGCGAGCTGCCACGCGGACGGCGGCGACGACGGCATGGTGTGGGACTTCACCCAGCGCGGCGAGGGCCTGCGCCGCACCATCAGCCTGCAGGGCCGGCGCGGCCTGGGCCACGGCAAGCTGCACTGGACGGCCAACTTCGACGAGGTGCAGGACTTCGAGAACGACATCCGCAACGAGTTCGGCGGCACCGGCTTCCTGACCAACGCGGACTTCGCGGCCACCTCCGACCCGCTGGGCGCGCCCAAGGCCGGCAAGAGCCCCCAGCTCGACGACCTCGCGGCCTACCTGAGCTCGCTGACCAAGTACATGCGCAGCCCCGCGCGTGCGGCGGACGGCAGCCTCAGCGTGGACGCGGCGCGCGGCCAGACCGTGTTCAACACGGCGCAGTGCGCGACCTGCCACACCGGCGCCACCTTCCGCGACGGCGCGCGGCACGACGTGGGCACGATCCAGGCATCCTCGGGCAAGGGCCTGAACCAGCCGCTGGCGGGCGTGGGCTTCGACACGCCGACGCTGCTGGGCACCTGGAACACCACCGCGTTCTTCCACAACGGCCAGGCGGCCACGCTGCAGGACGTGCTCACGGGCGGCCACGGCAACGCCTCCAGCCTGCCGGCCAACGACGTGGTGGCGCTGCGCGAATACGTGCGCTCGCTGGACAACGACCCGACGCCGGTGGTCTCGCGCATTCGCTCGAACCACAGCAACCTGTGCGTGAACGTCAAGGGCGCATCGACCGCGAGCGGCGCGACGGTGGTGCAGTGGCCGTGCGGCAACGCCGGCAACGAGCGCTTCACCATGACGCAGACCGGCGACGGCTTCGTGCAGTTCAAGGTCGAGCACAGCGGCCTGTGCCTGGCGCAGAGCGGCACCGCGACGACCAACGCCGCGGTGGTGCAGCTGGCCTGCTCGGCCGGCAACACCACGCAGTGGAGCCTGGTCGGCTCGACCCTGCGCAACCGCGCCTCGGGCTCGTGCCTGGACGTGCCGAACAACGCGACGGCACAGGACACGGCGCTGATCACCTGGACCTGCAACGGCGGCAACAACCAGAACTGGACGCAACTTCAGTAAACCCCCAGGCTTCGCGCACTTCGTGTCGCTGCGCCAACCCCCTTGCAGGGGGCAACACCGGCGGCCCGGCGAAGCCGGTTCCGCGGTGTTCCGCGAAGGAGCCGCCCGTTTTCACGGGCGGCTTTTTTTCTTTGTGCGGCACTGACTGCGGCACCTGCTCCATGACCTCCCACGTCATGGACCGTGCGCAGACGCTCTGGGAAAGTACGTCCATCGAGGAAGCAACCAGTGCCTCGATTCACCAACCAACCAGGAGAAAACACATGACCGGCTTCAACATCCTTCCCCTCGCAGTGGCCCTGCTGATCGGCGTCGCCGCCCTCGGCTCGTGCCTGGGCATCGGGCTGGTCGGCCAGAAGTTCCTGGAGAGCACCGCGCGCCAGCCCGAGCTGGTCGACACGCTGCAGACCAAGTTCTTCCTGGTGGCTGGCGTGACCGACGGCGCGTTCATCATCGCCACCGGCATCGGCCTGTGGTTCGCGACCGCCAACCCCTTCGGCTGAGCAGGAACAGGACGGCGCATTGGCACCATTCGTGCTAGCACTGTTGACACCAAATTGTTTACAGCTAAAGTATTTAGCTATCAACGGTTTGATGTCGCCGGTGCCGCATGGGGCGGTGCCGGTGCGTTGTCTGCATCCTTCCCGCCGGAGAATCCATGCGCCACCTGCCCCCGAAGTCGCCCGCGCTGCCGCGCACCCTGCTCTCGCTGCTGCTGTGCGGCTCGGCCCTCGCCACCGCGGTGTCCGCCACCGCCGCCCCCGTCAAGGTGGGCCTGGCCCTCGACATCTCCGGGCCTTTCGCGGCACTGGGCGCCGAGGCGCGCGACGGCTTCGCGCTCGGCATCAAGCAGCTGGGCGGCAAGCTCGGCGGGCAGGACGTCGAGTTCGTGCAGGCCGACATGGCCGGCAGCCCCGACCAGGCCAAGCAGCTGGTCGACCGCATGATCCAGCGCGACAAGATCGACCTCTTCAGCGGCCCCATCGGCTCCAACGTGGCGCTGGCCGTGGGCCCGACCCTCTTCAACGCCAAGGTGCCGTACCTCTCGGCCAATGCCGGCCCGAGCCAGTTCGCGGGCGCGCAGTGCAATGCCTACTTCTTCGGCACCGCCTACCAGAACGACCAGTTCCACGAGGCCGCCGGCAAGTTCGCGCAGGACCGGGCCTTCAAGAAGATCGTGCTGATCGCGCCCAACTACCCGGCCGGCAAGGACGCGCTGGGCGGCTTCAAGCGCCAGTTCAAGGGCCAGGTGGCCGACGAGCTCTACACCAAGCTCGGCCAGATCGACTACGCGGCCGAACTCGCGCAGCTGCGCGCGGCCAAGCCCGACTCGATCTACTTCTTCCTGCCCGGCGCGATGGGCATCAACTTCATCAAGCAGTTCGTGGGTGCGGGCCTGTCGAAGGACATCACGCTCGTGACCAGTGGCTTCTCGGCCGACGAGGACGTGATCGGCGCCGTGGGCGAGCCCATGCTCGGCCTGTTCAACACCTCGCACTGGGCGCACGACCTCGACAACGCTGCCAACAAGGCCTTCGTGGCCGCGTTCCGCAAGGAATACAACGGCCGCTACCCGTCGGTGTACGCGGCACAGGCCTATGACGCCATCCTCGCGATGGACGCCGCCGTGAAGCAGGCCGGCGGCAACGCGCAGAATCGCGAGGCCGTGGTGGCCGCGCTGAAGAAGGCCAACTACGCATCGACGCGCGGCAGCTTCAAGTACGCGAACAACCACTATCCCATCGAGAACTTCTACCTGCGCGTGATCGGCAAGGACGCGCAGGGCAAGGTCACGAACAAGCTGATCAACACGGTGCTGACCAACTACGGCGACTCCTACGCCGACAAGTGCGGGCTCAAGTAGCTCGCCCCCAGGCTTCGCGCACTTCGTGCCGCTTCTCCTACCCCCTGCCGGGGGCAACACCTGAGGCCCGGCAAAGCCGGTTCCTCGGTGTTTCCCGAATGACAACGCGGGCACACCTGTTGGTTCTTCTATGAGTGGAATTCTTGTTCTCGAGCAGCTGCTCAACGGCCTCGGCTACGGGCTGATGCTGTTCCTGCTGGCTGCGGGGCTCACGCTGGTGTTCGGCATCATGGATGTGCTGAACCTGGCGCACGGCTCGCTCTTCATGGCCGGCGCCTACGTGGCGGCCGAGGCGCACACGCGCACCGGCTCGTTCGCGGCGGCCATCGTCATCGCGGTGGCGGTCACGGTGGTGGTGGCGCTGCTGCTCGAGGTGCTGCTGATGCGGCGGCTCTACACGCGCGACCATCTCGCGCAGGTGCTCGCCACCTTCGGCGTGATCCTGGTGGCCGACGACATCGTGAAGATGGCCTGGGGCCCCTCGCCGGTGATGGCGCCGACGCCCGCCGCGCTCTCGGGCCCGATCGACCTGGTGGAGGGCCTGCCCTACCCGGCCTATCGCCTCGTGATCCTCGTCGGTGGCCTGCTGGTGGCGCTGGCGCTGTACCTGCTGGTGAACCACACGCGCATCGGCATGCGGGTGCGCGCGGGCGCCTCCGACCGGCCCATGGCCGAGCTGATGGGCGTGCGCGTGGGCCGCATCTTCAACGGCGTGTTCCTGCTCGGCGCGGCGCTGGCCGCGCTGGCAGGCGCGCTGATGGGGCCGATCGTCGCGGTGCAGGTCGGCATGGGCGAAGCGATCCTGATCCCAGCGCTCGTGGTGCTGGTGATCGGCGGCATCGGTTCGGTGCGCGGCGCCTTCGTGGCCGCACTGCTCGTGGGCGTGGTCGACACCGTGGGCCGCGCCTTCGTGCCGATGCTCCTGCGCGCCACGCTGCCGCCTGCAACCGCGGCCGACCTGGGCCCGCTGTTCGCCGAGGTCGCGATGTACGCGCTGATGGTGGTCGTCCTCATCTTCCGGCCCTCGGGCCTGTTCTCGGCACGGTCATGAAGACATCCTCAAGCTACATCGGCCTCGGGCTGCTCCTCGTGCTGCTCGCGGCGTTTCCGCTGGTCGCGCCCATCTTCGGGCTCGAGTTCTACATCGGCTTCGTACGGCGCGTGCTCGTCGTGGCGCTGGCGGCCGCGAGCCTCAACTTCATCCTCGGCTTCGGCGGCATGGTGGCGCTGGGGCACGCGGGCTTCATCGGCGTGGGGGCATACACGGTGGTGGCGCTCAGCGACGCGGGCGTGATGTCGGGCTGGCTCATGTGGCCCGCCGCGGCGCTCGCGGCCGGCCTGGTGGCCGCGCTGATCGGCACGGTGGCGCTGCGCACGCGCGGCGTCTACTTCATCATGACCACGCTGGCCTTCGCGCAGATGCTGTACTTCGTGGTGGTGTCGCTGCGCCGCTACGGCGGCGACGACGGCTACACGCTGATGTCGCGGCCCACGCTGCTGCCCGGACTGGACCTGGGCAGCGAAGCGAACTTCTACTGGGTGGTGCTGGCCATCGTGGCGCTCGCGCTGTGGTGGCTGCACCGCGCGACGCGCTCGCGCTTCGGCCATGCGCTGATGGGCATCCGCGACAACGAGACGCGCATGCGGGCGCTGGGCTATCCGGTGTTCCGGCTGCAGCTGGTCGCCTTCGCCATTGCAGGTGCCATCGCCGGGCTGGCCGGCGCCCTGCTCGCAGGCGGCAACGGCTTCGTGAGCCCGGCGACGATGCACTGGACGCAGTCGGCCACGCTGCTGGTGATGGTGGTCATCGGCGGGCTCGGGCGCAGCTGGGGCGGGCCGGTGGGCGCAGTCGTCTGGCTGGTGCTCGAAGAGGCCCTGAAGCAGCACACCGAACACTGGCACATGCCGCTGGGGCTATTGCTGATCGCCGTGGCGCTGTGGGCGCCCAAAGGGTTGGCCGCGCTGTACAAGCGCCGCCTGCCCCTCATCCCAGCCCTCTCCCCCGAAGGACGAGGGAGCAAGCCATGAGCCTTTTCAGAATCGAAGGGTTGGTCAAGCGCTTCGGCGGACTGCTGGCGACCGACCATGTGAGCCTCACCGTGGAGCGCGGCGAAGTGCATGCGCTGATCGGGCCGAACGGCGCCGGCAAGACCACGCTGGTGAACCTGATCACCGGCCTGCTGAAGGCCGATGCCGGACGCATCCTGCTCGACGAGATCGACATCACCAGGCTGAAGGACCACCAGCGCGTGGCTGCCGGCATGTCGCGCTGCTTCCAGGTGACGCGCGTGTTCCCGAAGGAGACCGTGCACGACAACCTGATGCTCGCGGCGCAGGCCCATGCGGGCAGCAGCCTGCGCTTCATGGCGCCGCGCGCGAAGGAGCGCGACCTCGTCGACCGCGCGATGGCGCTGGCCGACCGCGTCGGCCTCGGCGCCGAGCGTGCGCGCATCGCAGGCACGCTGCCGCACGGCGCGCAGCGCGCGCTCGACGTGGCGCTAGCGCTCGCGGCCGAACCCAAGCTGCTGCTGCTCGACGAGCCGATGGCCGGCATGGGCCCCGACGAATCGGCGCGCATGGTGGATCTGATCGAGTCGCTGCGCGCGTCGATGGCCATCCTGCTGATCGAGCACGACATGGACGCTGTCTTCCGCCTGGCCAACCGGCTCACGGTGTTGGTACAAGGCAAGGTCTTGATGAGCGGCACCGCCGACGAAGTGCGGGGCCACCCTGACGTGCAGGCCGTCTACCTAGGCACCGAAGCGGAAGGGCACGCATGACGACGACATTGCTCGAAGCGAAATCCATCGAAGCCGGCTACGGCGCAAGCCAGGTGCTGTTCGGCATCGACCTCGACATCCGCCCCGGCGAAGTGCTCGCGCTTCTCGGGCGCAACGGCATGGGCAAGAGCACCCTGCTGAAGGTGCTGACGGGCACGCTCCCGCCGATGCGCGGCAGCGTCAATTTCGACGGCGCCGCCATCGGTGGCCACAAGCCCGACGCCATCGCGCGGCGCGGCGTGGCCATCGTGCCCGAGGGGCGACACGTGTTTCCGAACCTCAGCGTCGACGAGCACCTGCGCGCCTTCGCGAGGCCGCGTCCCGGCAGCGCGCCGCGCTGGACGCTCGATGCGCTCTACGGCCTGTTCCCCCGCCTGTCCGAACGCAAGGCCAACGCCGGCAACCAGCTCTCGGGCGGCGAGCAGCAGATGCTGGCCATCGCGCGCGCGCTGTCGACGCACCCGCGCCTGCTGATCCTCGACGAAGCCACCGAAGGCCTAGCCCCGGTGATCCGCGAGGAGATATGGAATTGCATCGCCACGCTCAAGGCGGAGGGCGAGGCGATCCTGGTGGTCGACAAGTACGTTCAGCGCCTGCTGCCGCTGGCCAACCGCCATGTGATCCTCGAACGCGGACGCGTGGTGTGGCAGGGCGACTCGGCAGCGCTGGATGCGGACCGGTCGCTGTGGACGCGTTACCTGGGCGTGTAGAAGAAGATTCGCCCCCGGTTCACGGCTGCTGCGGCCGGCGCGCCAGGAAGTAGACCCAGGCCTCGTCGTTGCGGCCGATGCGCTCCATCTCCCAACAGGGATGCAGCCCGGCCGCCGCGAGCTCCGCGGCGAACCGGTCCTTCTCCCAGCACACCGTGTGGTAGTCGCCGTTCTTCTCGCCTTCGCCGACGCGCATGGACACCAGGAAGACGCCGCCGGGCCTGAGCGCGTCGAACACCTTGCGCAGCACCGGGGCGACCTGCGCGCGATCGACGTGGATCAGCACGCACATCGCGAGGACCGCGTCGTAGGGCCCGCCCAGCGCATCGGTGACGACGTCGAGCAACTCGCCCTTCTTGCCCCGCTGTGCCTGCAGATCGAGAAATGCCTGCGCGGCATCGGTGCGACGGACCACCGCACCAAGGGACTCGACGAAGTCGGCGTCCCGCCCCGGACCGGAGCCGATCTCGAGCACGCTGCCGCCGGCCGACACGTACTCCATCATCCGCCGCATCGAATCCGCGATTTCGGGCTGCAGCGGGTGCTCGGCCACGATCGCGTTGTATTCGCGGGCATGCGCATCGTAGGACTGGATGGTGCGGCGCGCGTTCTCCAGCGCCTGTGCGGGGATCTTCATGGAGGCCTCACACCGATCGCGTGATGCCGCCGTCCACGCGCAGGTTCTGGCCAGTCATGTAGCCCGCGCCTTCCGACGCCAGGAAGCCGATGACGGCCGCGATCTCGCTGCTCTTGCCGTAGCGGCCCATCGGGATGCGCGAACGGAACTCGGCCTTCTCGGGCAGGCTGTCGATGAAGCCGGGCAGCACGTTGTTCATGCGCACGTTCTTCGCGGCGTAGGTGTCGGCGAAGAGCTTGGTGAAGGCCGCGAGGCCCGCGCGGAACACGCCCGAGGTGGGGAACACGGGGTCGGGCTCGAAGGCCGCGAAGGTGGAGATGTTGATGATCGCGCCGCCGCCCTGCTGCACCATCAGCGGCGCGACCAGCCGCGCCGGGCGCACCGCGCTCAGCAGGTAGACGTCCATGCCGCGGTGCCAGTCCTCGTCGGTGATGTCGAGGACGGGCGCGCGCGGCCCGTGCCCTGCACTGTTGACCAGCACGTCGACGCGGCCCCACTGGGCCACGACCTTGTCGACCAGCCGTTTGAGGTCGTCGTTCGACTGGTTGGAGCCGGTCACGCCGATGCCGCCGAGTTCGGCGGCCAGTGCCTCGCCCTTGCCCGACGACGAGAGGATGGCCACGCGGAAGCCGTCGTCCGCGAGCTTGCGTGCCGCGGCGGCGCCCATGCCGCTGCCGCCCGCCGTGACGATGGCTACTTTCTTGTTTTCTTCGGAAGACATGCTTGGTTCCTTGGTTCGTTCATGCGGAGCCTCGCATTTAGCCAAGGAATCGCTTCCGCTGCCAAGCGGGGATTTGCATTCCGGTTCGGGGGCGTGCGAATGACACCGGGTGCTCCCCTCCGCGAATGTCCCCCGGGCCTGCGGCCCTCCTCCTTTATTTCGCTGCGGGGAGCACCCGGTGCCATTCGCACATGGACGCTCTGCTCATGCCGGCGGCTCGACCGCAGTGCCCATCAATCACGCCGATGGGGTGCCTTGCGCAGCGAAATAAAGGAGGAGGCCGCAGGCCGGGGGACATTCGCGGAGCAAGGTACCCCGTCGGCGTGATCGCGCCCGAAAGGAATCGAACGGAAATTAGGCTACAGGCAACGTCGCCTGCATCGAAGCCCGCTGGTTGAAGGTCTTGAACCACTTCGCGCTGTTCGGCGCCTCGGCGCGCCAGTCGACGGAAGGAAAGCGGAAGTCCATGTAGCCCAGCGCACAGCCGAAGGCGATGGTTCCAATGTCGACGCGGTCGCCGAAGGAAGGCGCGGCGGCCTCCAGCCACTCGAGGCCGGTGCGCACTTTGGCGAGCTGGCCGTCGGTCCAGTCGGCCCAGCGCAGCTCCTCGGGGCGCAGCACGTTCTCGTAGCGTGCGAGCAATGCGGCGCCGGTCATGCCGTCGGCCAGCGCGAGTTCGGTGAGGCGCGCCCAGCGTTCATTGCCGTCCGCGGGAAAGAGCTTGCCCGACTGTGCGGCGTTCAGGTACTCGCAGATCACGCGGCTGTCGAACAGCACCTGGCCGTCGTCGGTGATGAAGGTGGGCACCTGGCCGAGCGGGTTCTTCGGGATGATGGTGGCGTCGCGCTTCACCGGGCCGGCCGCGCTGGGCAGCTTCTCGATGCGGTCGGCGATGCCCAGTTCGTGGGCCACGACCATGCATTTGCGCACGAAGGGGGAAGCGGGGGAAAAGAAGATCTGCATGGTGCGATGTCCCGGGGTTGGTTGTTTGCTTGCTCGCTTGCCTGCTTATTTGCGCCGGATGCGCAGCATGCCCTCCTGCGCCGCCGAGGCCACGAGCCGGCCGTCGCGCGCATAGAGGCTGCCGCGGCACAGGCCGCGCGCGCCGCCAGCGCTGGGCGAGTCGAGCACGTACAGCAGCCAGTCGTCCATGCGGAAGTCGCGGTGGAACCACATCGCGTGGTCGAGGCTGGCCGGGCGCACCTGCCCGCTCATGAAGCTCAGGCCATGGGGCAGCATCGCGGCGCGCAGCAGGCCGTGGTCGGAGGCGTAGGCCAGCAGCGCGCGGTGCACCATCGGGTCGTCGGGAAGCGGCGCGATGGCGCGCATCCAGATGGCGCTCTGCGCCGAGGTCGGGCGCGGCAGCGGGGCCATCAGGTCCTCGGGATCGACGCGGCGGTACTCGATGCCGTGCGGCTGGATCGCCTTGGTGCGCCAGGGCTCGGGCAGGCGATCACCGAGGGCGATGCGCTGGTCGAGTTCGCTGACGAGCCCGTCGGGGCCTTCCACCTCGGGCATGTCGAACTGGTGCTCGACGCCCTCGTCCACGGTCTGGAACGAGGCCGACATCTCGAAAATGATGCGCTCCTGCTGGCGCGCCACCACGTGGCGGGTGGTGAAGCTGCGGCCGTCGCGCACGCGATCGACGCTGTACTCGATGGGCTCATGCTCGCCCGGCAGCAGGAAGTAGGCGTGCATCGAATGCACCGGCCGCTCGGCGCCCACGGTGAGGCTCGCGGCCATCAGCGACTGGCCCAGCACCTGGCCGCCGAACACGGCGGGCGTGCCGATGTCCTCGCTCTGGGCCAGGAAACGGTCGCCGCCCAGCGGCTCGAGCTGCATGAGCGCGACGAGTTCGTTGACGAGGCGGGAGGCGGTGGCGGGATCGGTGGTCATCGGGAAGGGAGGCAAAACTGTCGAAAGGAGGCAGCCCTCGACCATAGCAAAGCCCGCGCCCGAAGGCTGTCGCGGGCCTGTCAGCAGCCTCCCGCTACTTGTAGAAGCACACGCCCATGAGGCGGGCGCGGCAGCCGTAGTCGGTGCCGCCCTGCACCACGCGCACCGGCACGCCGGCCAGCAGCAGCGAGCCGTCGTCGGCATACACCAGCGGCGAAGGCGCGGCCTTGCTGAAGGGGGCGCTGAGCGTTTCCTGCTCGACGTAGCCCAGGTACTGCCGCCGGGAGAAGTCGACCGTGTCGGCCGACTTCAGCGGCACCGCCGCGTAGCGCTTGCCGTAGACGGTGCCGAAGTAGCGCAGCGACGGGCCGGGCCGGTCGCCGTATTTCGCGTCGGTCCTGGCGAAGCCGGTCTGGATCAGGAAGGCCCTCTCCTCGGGCGTCAGGTCGGCGTCGAAGGCCATCAGCACGTACTGGCCCTCGAAGCTCTGGTTGCGCGCCACCTTGAACTCGCCCAGCAGCGCGGGCGTGACCTTGGTGCGCCCTTCCCAGCGCAGCAGCGCCGCCACGGAGGGATCGCCGTCGAACACGTAGTGGTAGTTCTCGCCGGCGATGGCGACCTTGCGGCCGTCCTTGGCCGCAAGGAAGCTCAGCAGCCGGTCCTTGCCGTGCACCGGCTCGCCTTCGGGCGTACTGGCGCAGCCGGCCAGCAAGAGGCCGATGGCGGCGCAGGACAGCGCCAGGAGGGTGCGGCGCGCGGGTGTCGCGGGTGTCGACAGCGAGGGGAAGTGCACGTTTCGTCCGGGGTTCGAGTTCATCAAGCCCCGGACTCTAGCGCCATCCCGCACGCTGCGCGCGCTCAGCGGTCGAGGTCGACGCCGTCGGCGGCGAGCTTCTTCTGCAGCGCCGGGATGTCGACTGCCGCGAACGCGGCCGCGCCCAGCGACGCCGCCGCCGTGCCCGCGGCCTGCCCCATGACGAAGCAGCCGCCGCTCGCGCGCGCGGCCGACTGGCCCTCGTGCGTCATCGAGGCGCAGCGGCCGGCCACCAGCAGGTTGTCGACGGTCTGCGGCACCAGCATGCGCCAGGGCAGGTGGTTGTAGGCGTTGTCTTCGTCGCGCGGAAAGGCCCACTCGATGCGGCCGTCGGCGTGCATCTCCATCGGCCAGGCATTGAGGCCGATGTTGTCGTCGAACTTCGCCGAGCCCAGGATGTCCTCGCGACCGAGCGCGTACAGGCCCTGGATGCGCCGCGTCTCGCGGATGCCGACCTGCGGTGCTATCTCCACGATGGCCGACTGCGCGAAGCCCGGCACCTCGGCCTTCAGGAACTCGAAGTACGCGGCGATCTGGCGGCGGCCCGTGAGCTCGCCCTCGCTGAGCTCGCGCGCGTCGACGCCGTTCATCGCGCGGCCTTCGGCGTTGCGGATCTGCGTGACGTTGGCGCGCCATTCGCGCGGGTCCTTGTTGGGCCGCAGGATCGCGCCCTCGCGCGGAAACTTGTACTTGCCCGGATGCTGCTGCTCGGCGCGCGCCATGAAGTCGTTGATGGCCTTGAACTCGCCCACCGCCTCCAGCGCGGCCGGCGCGTCGACCTGGCCGATGCGGAACATGGTGGTGGGAAAGAGCCCGCTGCCGTGCCCGTCGCCCAGCTCGAAGGGCACGCCCGCGAAGGCGGCCACGTCGGCGTCGCCGCTGGCGTCGATGAAGGCGTTGGCGCGGATCGCCTGGCGGCCCGACTTGGTCTCGACCACCAGCGCCGCAATGCGCTTGCCGTCGAGCACGACCGCCGCGGCCAGCGCGTGGAACAGCAGCTTCACGCCCGCATCGCCCAGCAGCTGGTCGGCGGCGAGCTTGTAGGCCGAGGTGTCGTACGAGCGCACGCAGATGCGCCCGCCCATGCCGTTCTGCGGCTGGTTCATGCCGTTGAAGCCGGCAATGCGGTCGATGAGTTCGTCGACCACGCCGCGCACCAGCTGCGTCATCTCGCCCTTGCGCTTGCCGTACAGGCCCGCGAAGTTGGTGACGCCGCCTGCGGTGCCCATGCCGCCGAGGAAGCCGTAGCGCTCTACCAGCAGCGTGTTGGCGCCGTGGCGCGCGGCGCTCACGGCGGCCGCGATGCCGGCGGGGCCGCCGCCGACCACCACCACGTCGTACTCGCCGAACACCGGCAGCGCGCGTGCCGGTTCGTTCAATGTCTGAGCTGTCATCACTGCAACTTGATGCCGCGCGCCGAGATGATCTTGGTCATGATCGCGGCCTCTTCATTGACGCGCGTGCGCATGCCGTCCGGCGAGGTGCCCACAGCCTGCCAGCCCTGCTCGAAGAGCTTGCGGCGCACGTCGGGGTTCTTCATCACGGCTTCGAGTTCACGGCTGATGCGCGCCTGCGCCACCTTCGAGAGGTTGGCCGGCCCCAGCAGCGCCACCCACACCTCGAGGTTGAAGTCCTTCACGCCGGCGTCGGACAGCGGCGGGATCTCGGGCACCAGCGCGCTGCGGCCGCCCGTGAGGCCGATGGCCTTGAGCTTGCCGGCCTTGATCTGCGGCATGGCCACGCCCGGCGGGATCAGGCCCATCTGCACCTGGTCGCCCAGCATCGCGGTGATGACCTGCGGGTTGCCCTGGTAGGGCACGTGTTCGGGTTTGAAGCCGGGCACGCGGGTCTTGAGCAGCTCCATGCCCAGGTGGCCGACAGAGCCGATGCCCACCGAACCATAGTTCCACTTGTCGCCGGCCTTGCGGCCTTCGTCGAAGAAGGCGGCGCCCGAGGGCAGGTTGTTCTGCGCCACCAGCACCAGCGGCGCGGTCGCGATCAGCGAGAGGTACGTGAAGTCCTTGACCGGGTCGTAGGGCAGCTTGGGATAGAGCATCTTCGACGACGTGAGATTGCCGTTGATGACGAGCCCCAGCGTGTGGTCGTCAGTGGCCTTGGCCACCTGGTCGGCCGCGATGTTGCCGGATGCGCCGGCCTTGTTGTCGACCACCACCGGCTGGCCCAGCGCCTTCGCCAGCGGCTCGGCGATGGTGCGCGCGGCGATGTCGGGCGTGGAGCCGCCCGGGAAGCCCACGAGCAGGCGGATCGGCTTGGTCGGCCAGGCGGCGGTGTCTGCGTTGGCGCTCAGCGGCAGCATGGCGGCGGCGGTGGCCAGGCCGCAGGCGATCAAAAGGGCTCTCTTGGTGGCGTGCATGGAGAAAAAGTGTGAAAAAGTCGTCAAAAAACCAAAGAGGGCCAGCTTAACTGCCGCGCAAGACGGCGGGCAAGACCGAAGTCCGGCGTGCCCTCGCTATTCGAGGCTGATGTTGCCCCTGCGCACCAGCTCGCCGTACACCTTCGACTTGGCCTCGGCATTGCGCTCGATTTCCTCGGGCGACCATGCGAGCGGCTCGAAGGCGAAGGTGTCGAAGCGGGCGCGGATCTCGGGGTCGGCGATGACCTTGGCCACGTCGGCATTGATCTTCGCCTTGATGGCCGCCGGGACGCCCTTGGGCGCGAGCAGCGACACGAAGGAGTTCACCTCCAGCGATGCAGGTCCGCCCGCTTCGGCCATGGTCGGCACGTCGGGCATCTGCGGGATGCGCTTGGTGGCCGCCACCGCGATGTAGCGCAGCTTGCCGGCCTTGTAGATGCCCTGGCTCGACGGAATGCTCGCGAAGGCCCACGGCACCTCGCCGGTGCCCACGTTGGAATAGAGCTGCGACACCTCGCGGTACGGCGCGTGGCGCATGCGGATGCCAGTGAGCGCCTCCAGTTGCTGCGCGCCCAGGTGGCCCGGGCTGCCCACACCCCAGGAGCCGTAGACGATGCCGTCGGGGTTGGCCTTGGCCGCGGCGATCAGGTCGCCCATGTTCTTCCACTTGGAGTCGGTGCCCACGGCCACGAAGAAGGGCGTGCGAAAGAGCGAGGCCACCGGGTCGAAATGCTGCAGCGTCACGAAGTTGCGCGACTTGTACAGGTGCGGCAGCGCGGCGATGTGCTCGCTGTCGAGCTGCAGCAGCGTGTAGCCGTCGGGCGCGCCGCGGCGGGCCTGGTCGATGGCGATGAAGCCGCCGCCGCCCGGGCGGTTGTCGATGACCACGCGCTGGTTCCACAGGCGCGAGAGCTTGTCGGAGACGAGGCGCAGCACCGCGTCGGGGCCGCTGCCGGCGGCGAAGGGCGTGACCAGGGTCACGGGCTTGCTCGGGTAGTCGGCTGCTTGTGCCAGTGCCCCGGTGGTGGCCGTCAGGGCCAGCAGGCCCGTCAGCAGTGCGCGCGAAAAGTTCATTTCTCTTGTCTCCTGGGCATGGACCTGGATGGTCGCCTCGATGGTTATGAATGCTGAAAGAAAACTGTCTCAGTGCCGCGAAAGCACTGCCGCGGCTTCGGTGACCGCCGAAGGACGCAGCGACTCGGGCGCGTCGTCCAGGCAGCGCTCGGGCCGCCAGGCGTAGAGCCACTCGACCGCATCGTAGAAGCGTTCGGGCGTGCGGCCCGGCCACAGGCTGTTGCGCACCAGTCGTTCCACGCCCTTGGCATGGTAGAGGCGCCCCATCTCGCGCACCGACAGCACCACGCGCGCGGTGCGGGCGACGCGCGCCGCCTCGTAGAGTTTGAAGGCGGCAGACATGTCGAAGCCGCAGGCCTTCACCGCCTCGCCCAGCGTCACGGCGTCTTCCAGCGCCATGCACGCGCCCTGCGCGAGGTACTGCATCATGGGATGAGCCGCGTCGCCCAGCAGCGTGGCGGCGCCTTCGCTCCAGCGCTCGACCGGGTCGCGGTCGGCGGTGCTCCAGCGGCGCCACGAGGTCGGGCGGTCGAGCAGCTGGCGCGGGCGCGCATGCACGCCCTCGAAGTACGAGAGCACTTCTTCCTTGCTGCCGTCGGTCACGCCCCACTCTTCCTTCTCGCGGCTGTGGAAGGTGACGACCAGGTTGTACTGCTCGCCGTGGCGCAGCGGGTAGTGCACCAGGTGGCAGTTCGGGCCGGCCCAGACCACGGGCGCGTTCCAGCGCAGGTCGGCGGGCATGTCGGCCGCGGGCACCACGGCGCGGTACACCACGTGGCCCGACACGCGCGGCGCGTCGCCGATGAGCCTGCTGCGCACCACCGACTTCACGCCGTCGCAACCGACGATGGCGTCGGCCTTGAAGCTGCGGCCGTCGCGCGTTGTCGCGGTGACGCCCTGCCCGCCCAGGTCAATGGACTCCACCTGCGCCGACGTGTGGAAGCAGATCAGCGGATGCTGCTTCACCGCCTCGTGGATCGCGCCGTGCAGGTCGGCACGGTGGCTCACCGCATACGGATTCCTGAAGCGCGCGCGGAAGGCCTCGCCCACCGGCACCGAGGCCACTTCGCCGCAGTCGACCGCGTCCATCATCACCAGCCTGTCGGTGAACACCGAGCCCCGGCGCACCGCCTCGCCCACGCCCAGCGCGTCGAGCGCCGCGAAGGCATTGGGGCCGAGCTGCAGGCCGGCGCCGATCTCGCCGATGGCGGCGCTCTGCTCGAGCAGGTCGATGGAAACACCCAGGCGCGCGAGCGCCAGCGCGGCGGCCATGCCGCCGATGCCGCCGCCGACCAGCAGCACGGTGGGAGGGTTCTTCGATGGAGTCATGGCGGGCCTGTGCGGTGAAGAAGATCAGTCGATTTGCACAGTCAGCGACGGCAGGCGCTCGATGCTCACCTTGATGGTCTGGCCCGGCTTCACCGCGCCCACGCCCTCGGGCGTGCCGGTGAAGATCAGGTCGCCGGGCTGCAGCGTGAACAGCGTCGAGAGGTTGGCGATGACTTCGTTCACCGACCAGATCAGGTGCGTGATGTCGCTCTTCTGGCGCACCTCGCCATCCACTTCGAGCACGATGGCGCCGGCATTGATCTCGCCCACGTCGGCCAGCGTGCGCAGAGGCGCGATGGGCGCGGAGAAGTCGAAGGCCTTGCCGATCTCCCACGGGCGGCCCTGCTCGCGCATCTTCATCTGCAGGTCGCGGCGGGTCATGTCCAGGCCCACGGCGTAGCTGTGGATGTGGCTGGCGGCCTGCTCGACCGGGATGTTGGCACCGCCCTTGCCGATGGCGACCACCAGCTCGGCTTCGTAGTGGTAATTGCTCGTGAGCGGCGGATAGGGAATGGAAACGCTCTTGCCATCGGCCACAGGCACCACCGAGGCGTCGTCGTTCGGCTTGCAGAAGAAGAAGGGCGGCTCGCGGTCGGGGTCGAAGCCCATCTCGCGCGCATGGGCGGCGTAGTTGCGGCCCACGCAGTAGACGCGGCGCACGGGGAACTGCTGGTCGGAGCCGACGATGGGCAGGCCGACGATGGAAGGAGGCGTGAAGACGAAGGACATGGAAGGCTCCTGCCGCCCGGGGCGGCACATGGTCAGAAAGAAAAAAGGATCGGGACTGCTCGCCCGGGCTTCAGGCGTCTTCGAGGAAGGCCTCGCGCAGGATGCCCATGGCCTGCTGCACGGGGCGGTCGGAGAAACTGAAGAGCACGGCGTCTTCATCCGGCGACGAGAGTTTCAGCGTTGCCCAAGACGGCACGACGAAGGTGTCGCGCGGGCCGAACGTGAAGCGCTGGCCGGCGATCTCGGCCGTGCCGTGGCCCTCGACCACGCTGTACACCGCGCCGTCGGTCGCGCGGTGCGCCTTGCCGGCGAAGCCCTTAGGCAGCAGCTGCAGGTTGGTGGCGATGGTCGGCATCGGCGAGCCGCCGGTCAGCGGGTTGATGTAGCGCAGCTTGTGGCCCAGCCAGGCGTCGGGCGCTTCCTGCTTCTGCAGCTGCGCCAGCGCCTCGCGGCTGCGCGCATAGGGGTAGTTGAAGATCGGCGAGGTGGCCGATGCGTGGTCGTGCCGCACCGGCACCATGTTGTGGCCGAAGCGCGCGAGGCTGTTGCCCTCGGGGCGCGAGACGTGCTGCACCTTGGAGTCGTCGTTCTCGGCGAAGCCGGCGTCGAAGAAACGCAGCATCGGGATATCCAGGCCGTCCAGCCACACCACCGGCTCCACGCTGCCGCCGATGCCCTCGTTGCCATGGTCGTGCCAGGCCCACGAGGGCGTGATGATGAAGTCGCCCGGGTACATGGTGGTGCGCTCGCCGCCCACCGTGGTGTACGCCCCCTTGCCGTCGACGATGAAGCGCAGCGCCGACTGCACGTGGCGGTGCGAGGGCGCGACCTCGCCCGGCATGATGAGCTGCAGCCCCGCGTAGAGCGACTGTGTGATCGACGAGTTGCCGGGCAGCGCCGGGTTCTCGAGCACCAGCACGCGGCGCACGGCCTCCTCGGCGGTGATGAGGTCGGCCGACTGCATCAGCAGCGGGCGGATCTCGTCGTAGCGCCACAGGGCGGGCACGCACGGCGTCTGCGGCTCGCGCGGCACCAGCGCGTGCAGCGATTCCCACAGCGGCGTGAGGTGCAGCGGGCGGATGCGGTCGTAGTAGTCGCGGCGCTCGGCCGCATTCGAGGGGGCGGGTTTCATGGGCGGTTGTCTCCGTTGGCGGCATTGTTGGCCCGCACCACTATTTCCTCAAGACCGACAGCCAATACACGGAATTCGAAATTTCGATAATGGTGCCTTTCGCCGTAAGCAGGAGGCTCGCATGTCGAAGCTCGATCTCGAATGGCTCGCCGTGTTCGACGAGGTCTACAAGACCGGCAACGTCTCGAAGGCGGCCGAGCGGCTGGGCATGGCGCAGGCCGCGGCCAGCACCGCGCTGAACAAGCTGCGCGCGCACTTCGACGACCGCCTGTTCACCCGCACCGCGCAAGGCATGCAGCCCACGCCGCACGCCGAGCGCATCTACCCGAACCTGCGCGAGGCGCTGGCCCAGATCGCCCAGGCGCAGGGCAACCGCAGCAGCTTCGACCCGGCGCAGGCGCAGCGGCGCTTCCGCATCTGCATGACCGACATCAGCGAGGTGGTGCTGCTGCCCGGCCTGCTCGACCACCTGCGCCAGGCGGCGCCGGGAGTGCACATCGAGACGGAGATCATTTCCACGCTCAGCGGCCGCCGGCTGCAGGACGGCGAGGTCGACCTGGCCGTGGGCTTCATGCCGCAGCTGGACGCGGGCTTCTACCAGCAGACGCTCTTCATGCAGAACTTCGTGTGCCTGGCGGCGCGGAACCATCCGCGCATCGGCACGAAGCTCACGCGCAAGCGCTTCGAGGCCGAGGCGCATGCGGTGGTGTCGACCTCGGGCACGGGGCACGCCATCGTCGACACCACACTCGCGCGGCTGGGGCTGAAGCGCAACGTGGTGGTGCGGCTGTCGAGCTTTCTGAGCGTGGCGCGCATCGTGGCGCAGACCGAACTGCTGGTGGTGGTGCCACGCATCCTGGGCAAGGTGCTGGCCACGCAGGAGCCGGTGAAGCTGCTGGAGCCGCCCTTCGCACTGTCGGACTACGCGGTGAAGCAGCACTGGCACGAGCGCTTCCATGCCGATCCGGGCAATGCCTGGCTGCGGCGCACACTGGCGCAGCTGTTCAGCGGCAGCTAGCCGAGCGTGCGCGCCGCGGCGACCGGCGGCATCCGCAAGCGGGTGCCCGCTCGCATAATCGCGGCTCCCCACTCCATAGTCACAGCCACATTCACACCAAAGGCGGCCTCCCATGTCCTCGATCACCCTGCGTTTCCTCGCCGAGCCCAGCACCGTCAACTTCGGCGGCAAGGTCCACGGCGGCACCGTCATGAAGTGGATCGACGAAGCCGGCTACGCCTGCGCGACCAGCTGGGCCAAGCGCTATTGCGTCACCGCCTTCATCGGCAGCATCCGCTTCCACCGTCCGATCATGATCGGCGACCTCGTCGAGGTGGAGGCCCGCCTCGCCTACACCGGCAATACCAGCATGAACATCTCGGTCGAGGTGCGCAGCGGCGACATGAAGGGCGGTGCGATGGAAAAGACCACCGAATGCCTGATCGTGTTCGTCTCGGTCGATTCGCACGGCCGGCCGCTGCCGGTCGTGCCGTACGTGCCCGGCACGCCTGGCGAAATGGCGCTGGCCGAGCGCGCCAAGACGCATCTGGACGCAAGCCGCGCCGCCGGCAACACGCCCTGAGCCCGCCCGGGGAGCTTCGCCCCATAGACGCGAAGCTCTAATGAAGAGCGCGCCGGGCGGCTAGAGTCAGGCGATCGTTTGCACGCAAAGGAAGAAATCGCATGGCTACCCAGGACGACGACAGCAACGGCAAGGCCGCCGACCGCATCAAGGATTCCGCCCAGCAGATCTGGCTTGCCGGCCTCGGTGCCTTCGCCAAGATGCAGCAGGAAGGCAGCAAGGCCTTCGAGGCGTTGGTCAAGGACGGCGCCGGCATGCAGAAGAAGACCCAGCAGGCCGCCGAGGAAACCCTGGCCCAGGCCCAGCAGCGCATGGCGGGCTTCGCCAGCGAGTTCGGCACCAAGGCCGCCGGCCAATGGGGCAAGCTGGAGAACATCTTCGAGGAGCGCGTGGCGCGCGCGATGGAGAAGCTCGGCGCGCCCAGCGCCGCCGACATGGCTGCGCTGCAGGCGCGCGTGGAGGCTCTCGAGGCCCAGCTGAAGAAATCGCAGCAGGCCGCCGCGCCCCGCAAGACCGCCGCCCGCAAGACCGCCGCCCGCAAGACCGCCGCGCCCGCGGCCAAGAAGACCCTGCGCCGCAGCAAGGCGGGCTGAGCGGCCCGCATTGCGGCGCTGCACAAGAAAATCGGCGCCGCAAAACATGTCCCGCACCGTCCATGGTGCGGTGCACATACGCTAGAGTGCTCCCAAGAGATCACGAGACATCCGGGGGCACCAGCATGGCAAAGAAGGCGCCACGCCGAACAGCGCAACGCATCCTCGAAGCCGCATTGGATCTGTTCAACCGCTTCGGGGAGCCGAACGTCTCGACCACGCTCGTGGCGGGCGAACTCAACATCAGCCCGGGCAACCTGTACTACCACTACCCGGCCAAGGAAGAGCTGATCAACAAGCTCTACGAGGCCTACGAGGCCGAACTCGACGAACTGCTGCACGCCAGCGAGGGCGTGCACGACGTGGAGGACGCGTGGTTCTTCATGCACAGCCTGTTCGAGCTGATCTGGCGCTATCGCTTTCTCTACCGCGACCTCAACGACCTGCTCAGCAAGAACCGCCGGCTGGAGACCCAGTTCCAGCTGGTGCTGAAGAACAAGGCGCGCGCCATCCGCCAGCTGATCGCCGGCCTGAGCCGCGCGGGCCACCTGGAAATCGACGTGCACGAGGTCGACACGCTCGCGCAGAGCATGGTGGTGGTGCTGACCTACTGGCTGAGCTACGAATACGTGCGCAACCCGCGCGAGGCGCTGGAACCCGGGCATGCGCAGGGCGCACTGATGCGCGGCGGGCTCCACGCCCTGCACCTGCTGGCGCCCTACCTCGGCCCTGAACAGCGGCGGCACCTGCTGGCGCTGGGCAATGCCTACAACGGCGAAGACTCCGGCGCCGCGGCCACTCCTGTCGACATGGCGGTCTAGAACCATGCCCCATTCCGATTTCAAACCGCTCTCGCTGATGTCCGCCGGTGCGGCCAACGGAAACCCCGGCGCCGGCACCGAACCCTGGACCCCCCTGCCCTGGACCGACGTCCCCCGCTACGACGCGCGCAGCGTGCTGCCCCACTGGCCGCGCCTGCACGCCGGCCACGAGCTGCCGCCGCCGGCCGAGGGCTCGGCGCTCGCCGAAGGCTGGGCGCTGTACCACAGCGGCGAGTTCGAACGCGCCGCCGCCATCGGGCTGCAGCATGGCGCCGAGGGCATGGCGCTGACCAACCAGGCGACCGCGATCTACGCCAACTACCTGGAGCCGCGCGAATCGGTGCGGCTCGCGATGTTCCGCCAGGTGATCGAGCGCGCGGGCGCGCAGGCGGCCGCCGAGCCGGACAACTGCCAGGCGCTGTACTGGCAGTCGTACGCGCTGGGCCGCTACAGCCAGGGCATCAGCGTCGCGCGCGCGCTGGCGCAGGGTCTGGGCAGCAAGCTCAAGGGAGCGCTGGAGCGCGTGATCGAATTGCAGCCGCGGCACGCCGACGCGCACCTCGCGCTGGCCTCCTTCCACGCCGAGGTGATCGACAAGGTGGGCGCGCTGGTCGGGCGCATGACCTACGGCGTGCGCTCCGAAACCTCGATCGAGCTGTTCGAGCGCGGGCTCGAGTTGCACCCCCATTCGGCCGCCGGACTGATGGAGTACGCCCGCGCGCAGCTGATGCTGCACGGCGAGGCCCGCATGGCCGAGGCGACGCGGCTCTACGAGAAGGCGGCGGCGCTCAAGCCGGCGGACGCGCGGGAGCGGCTGGACGTGGAGCTGGCGCGGGCCGGATTGCGGGACTGAACAGTATCGACGGGGCATCGGTACGGCCGTGTACCGCAGGATTTAAGATGCGGGCTTTCCGCTTCACATCCCCCAAACCGCCATGTCCGATCTCAACGCCCAGTTCGAAGCCGCCCAGGCCAACTCCAAGCTGCTCGCCGAGCGCCCCGACAACCCGACGCTGCTGAAGATCTACGCCCTGTTCAAGCAGGCCACCGAAGGCGACAACACCGCCAAGAAGCCCAGCTTCAGCGACATCGTCGCGCGCGCCAAGTGGGACGCATGGACGGCCCAGAAGGGCCTGAGCGCCGACGAGGCCAAGCAGAAGTACGTCGACCTGATCGATTCGCTGCGCGGCTGACCGTCCGGCAAGCCACTGGGCCGGATCAGGCCGGCAGCTTCGTATCGGAGAAGCGCCGGATGGGCTGCACGAAGGCGAGATCCGCGCCGTCGAGCACGTCGCGGCCTTGCAGGCTCTCGAAGCGCAGCCCGGTCTCGGCCTCGATGAAGGCCAGCGGGCGCTGCGAAGTGCCGAAGTCTTCCAGGTCGCGCGCCACGCCCGAATCGAGCCAGGTGCCCTGGCTCATCAGGTAGGCGATGGCGCTGAGCTCGCCGGTCGCCTCGCTGACGAAGGCGACCACCTTCCAGAAGTCGCGCGGGATGCGGATGCCGAACCTCTCCGGGTCGTCCGTCCGCAGGATGGGGCCGGTGAAGACGCTGATGCGCTTGTCGTCGCCCTGGGCGTTGCCCAGAACGTAGTCTTCCAGGTCGCCCCACAGCCCCTCATTGAACGGCTGCCACTGCGGGCAGGCGTTAGTGGCGAAGAAGGTGTCGATGTTGGCCCGCTGCGCCGTCTCCAGCGGGCCCCAGTTCGGGTCCTGCCTGCGCGTCATGTGGCCGCGCGAGAACTTGCCTTCCTGCCCCGGGCCGTAGGCCTCGCGCAGCATCTGGTATTCCTTCCTGATGCGGCCGTCGTAGTTCCAGGTGTCGTGGCGCGGCACGTTCTTCGACTTCCCGCCGTCGATGTTGCAGGCCGAATAGAGCGGCACGCGCCGCGAGATGCACTGCACCGTGCTGAAGTGCTGGTACCTGAGCTCGAAGGAGCCGTCTTCCAGCCTCGCGATGTCGTCCATGGAAACGGGCTCGCCGATGGCCGGCAGCGCCACGTGCGCGTCCGGGCCCAGGAAACCGGCCGAATAGCCCTGGCGGCCCTCGAAGAACTCCGGCGGCTTCGGCGTCGCGGCAACGCGCTGGATGCCGGCCCACGAGCTGCTCACGACCTGGATGTCTGTGTCGGACATGGAAAAGCTCCCTCCAGAAAAACGACGGGGCCGTCTTCGGCCCCGGTGGATGCGTGCTGCGCGACTACTTCGCGAGCTTGGCGCGCGCGTTTTTCAGGTTGAAGGCAGGCTTGCGGATTTCCGCGAAGCTGGGCTGGGACACCGCCCACTCGGGGTTCTGCTCGAGCGCGGCCAGCTGCTCCTCGTCGACCTGCGCTTCCAGCAGGGTGCTGGTCTTGGCCGTCAGGACGACGCCCGGCACGCGGCGGCGCAGCCGCGCCTTCGCCGACAACTTCTTGCCGGGGCTGCCTGTGTAGGTCAACACGACGCTGGTCACTTCAGAACTCCAAATCCTTCGTACTCGGCCGGCCAACCCACCCTTTGCGCCGTCTGCGACAGCATCCTGACGATGGCGTCGGCCTTTTCAGGGCCGTTTTGCATGGTAAGCAGCTTCGGATTCCCTGACAACAGACGGGCCGCCATGCCCGAGGAGTACGGCGTGGCCATCGAGGTGCCGGACATCATCGCGTACCTGCCGCCCGGAAAGGTCGACAGCACCGCCACGCCGGGGCCGATGAAGTCGGTGGAAAGCCCGTGGTTCGAGAACTCGGCGACGAACTCCTTCTTCCGGCGGATCTCGCTTTCCTGGAAGCTCTCGGGGCAGTCCGCCGGGAACGTGCCGTCGCGCCCCAGCGCGCCCACGGCCAGGGTGTGGCTGTAGCGGGCGGGAAAACGCAGCAGCGGCTGGCCGTCGTTGCCGGTGGCCGCGAACACCACCACGCCGGCATTGCGCGCCTTCTCGAGGATGTCGGGCATCTCCGGCATCGGCTCCAGGCTGCCCATGCTGATGTTGACGATGTGGCAGCCGTCGGCAATGGCGCGGTCGAGCGCGCTGGCGATGTCGGTCGACTTGGCGCGCCCGCGCTCGCCGCTCTTCGGGCAGACGCGGTAGGCCATCAGCCGGCAGGCCGGCGCGAGGCCGTGGATGCCGGTACCTTCCGCCATCCGGCCCGCGATGATGCCGGCCACGTGCGTGCCATGGCCGATGCCGTTGTCCAGGAAGTCGGCCGGGTTCTCGCCGGTGACGAAGCAGCCGCCGCCGGCCACGGCGACGTCCGGATGCGGCCCGACGCCGCTGTCGATCACGCCCACCGTCACGCCCGCCCCCGCCTGGGGGTCGTAGGGCGCGTAGTGCGCCAGCAGCCGGAACGAATCGGGCGCCAGCGGCAGCGCCCGCACGTCCAGCCGCTTCGGCGCAGCCGTCCGTTCGAATCCCTTGAGGAAGACGGACCAGTGCGTGTGCTCCGGCTCGACCAGGATCATCTCCACGCGCGGATAGAGCACGGGAATGCCGATGCTCGCGATGCCCTCCTTGTCGGTCACCGCCGGCACGTGCGCGCCGTCCCAGTCCACGAGCGCCTTGACCCGCACGCCCGCCACGGGCCTGCCCTGCGGGTCGGCCAGGCGCAGCTCGAAGCGCTTGACCTTGGTTCCCGCCGCGACCTGGATCGCGCTGGTTTCCAGCTCGTCGCCCAGCGGCCGGATGTACTGGAGATACGCCCACGCGGCCGGCGCGATGCGCAGCCCGGGCGTGTTGCGCCGCATCGCCAGCAGCGCGGCCGAGTTGGCGCTCATCACCGACACACCCTCGACCTGCTTGAGAAGCTTCATCCGGGGAATGCCGCGGCCTTCCACCCGTTGCCCGATCGCGTCCGCCGGATTGCCCAGGTTGATGGCGCTCAGCGTCGCCAGTTCGGCGCCGTCGGCCGCCGCGCTGCGCGGAGGCCAGACGATCACGTCGTCGGAAAACTTGGGCTCCACGGCCATGCGGCGCAGGCGCAGCTCCTGCAACAGGCGCTCCAGCTTCTGCTCGTCCGACTTCGACAGCTCGCTCTTCACGGGCTGGTGCTGGATACGCCTCGGTGCCTCGCGTCGCTCGTTCGCTGCTGCAGCCATGGACTCTCTCTCCTTGTTGCCGGTTTATCGCATGAGGACGGTTTCACCCCGGTGAATAGTCCCTGCGGAGCTATCCCACGATCCCGCGCTCGCGCAGCGCGGCGATCTGCTGCGCGCTCAGTCCGATCTCCTTCAGCACCGCATCGGTGTCCTCCCCCAGCGCCGGCGCGTTGTGCCGGTGGCTGGCGGGCGTGAGCGACAGCTTGGGCACGAAGCCCGGCACCGCGAGATCGCTGCCGTCGGCCATGCGCACCTGCTGCAGCATGCCGCGCGCGGCGTAGTGCGGATCGGCCGCGATGTCGGCGATGGTGTAGATGCGCCCGGCCGGCACGTGCGCCGCGTCGAGCGCCGCCAGCACCTCGCCCACGGTGCGCTGCGCGGCCCAGTCGCCGATGGCGGCGTCCAGCATTTCGACCTTCGCCACGCGCCCCGTGTTGCCGGCCAGCGAAGGATCCGCTGCCAGGTCGGGCCGGCCGATGCATTCCATGAGCCGACGGAAGATGCTGTCGCCGTTGCCCGCGACGATGGCGTAGCCGCCGTCGGCGCAGCGGTAGGCGTTGGTCGGCGCGATGCCGGGCAGCGCGCTGCCTGCCGCCTCGCGCACCGCGCCGAAGGCGCTGTATTCGGGCAGCAGGCTTTCCATGCAGTTGAAGACCGCCTCGTACAGCGCCACGTCGACCACCTGCCCGCGCCCTTTCGGATATTCCGCGCTCACCGTCGCATGCCGGTGCTGCATCGCCATCAGCACGCCGATCACGCCGTGCAGCGAGGCCAGCGTGTCGCCGATCGAGACGCCCACGCGCACCGGCACGCGGCCCGGCTCGCCTGTGAGGTGGCGCAGCCCGCCCATGGCCTCGGCCACCACGCCGAAGCCGGGACGGTCGCGGTACGGGCCGGTCTGGCCGTAGCCGCTGATGCGCAGCATCACGAGCGCGGGGTTGGCAGCCAGCAGCTCGTCGGGGCCCAGGCCCCAGCCCTCCATCGCACCGGGGCGGAAGTTCTCGATCAGCACGTCGGCCTCGGCCGCCAGCTGTCGCACGATGGCCTGCGCCTCGGCCTCGCGCAGGTCCAGCGCCAGCGAGCGCTTGTTGCGCGACTGCACCTGCCACCAGACCGAAGTGCCGTCCTTCAGCAGCCGCCAGGTGCGCAGCGGATCGCCCGCGCCGGGCGGCTCGATCTTGATGACGTCCGCGCCGAAGTCGGCCAGCGTGCGCGCGGCGAAAGGCCCGGCGATGAGCTGCCCGAGCTCGATGACCTTGAGGCCGGCCAGCGGGCCGGCCGGGGTGGATGAGGGTGTGCTTGTGGTCGTCGTCATGGCGCCAGAGTGTGCCGCGTCACGCAACCGCCCGCACTGGCAAACTCGCTGGATTCCATCAAGGTGCTGCTGAAACCGCAGCCCCGATCCCGAGAGACAACCAGCCAGAGGACAACATGAAATACGTGATCGGCGTCGACATCGGCACGCAGAGCACCAAGTGCCTGCTCGTCGGCATCGACGGCAAGGTGCATTCGCAGCACAGCGTGGCCTACCAGCCGGAGACGCCGAAGCCCTTGTGGGCGCAGCAGGACTGCGAAGTGTGGTTCGACGCGGTGTGCGAGAGCGTGCGCGCCTGCGTGGCGAAGAGCGGCATCGCACCGGCCGACATCGCCGCGATGTGCGTGAGCAGCCTCTACGGCGGCGCGGGCATCCCGGTCGACGAGGCCATGCGTCCGCTGCACCCCTGCCTGATCTGGATGGACCGCCGTGCCACCGCCGAGGTCGATGCGGTGAACGCCAGCGTCGACGTGGCGCGGCTGCAGGCCATCACCGGCAACGGCGTGGACAGCTACTACGGCTTCACCAAGATCCTCTGGGTGCGCGAGCACCTGCCCGAGGTGTGGGCCAGGACGCACCACTTCCTGCCGCCCAACAGCTACATCAACTGGCGCTTCACGGGCGAGCTGGCGGTCGACCACAGCTCGGCCGGCAACATCGGCGGCGTGTACGACGCGGCGCGCCGGCAATGGTCGGAAGAAGCGATGGAAATGCTCGGCATTCCGCCGCGCATGATGCCGCCGCGCCTGGTGGAGTCGAGCGACGTGGTCGGCGGACTGAACGCCGAGTGGGCCGCGAAGCTGGGCCTCGCCGAGGGCATGCCGCTGATGGCCGGCGGCGTCGATGCGGCGGTGGCCACCTTCTGCGCGGGCGTCACCGGCAGCGGCGACCACGTGGCGATGATCGGCACCAGCATGTGCTGGGGCTTCGTGAGCCCCACGGTCGATGCGCGGCACAGGCTCATCAGCATGCCGCACGTGTACCGCGGCGCGGACCGCAGCTACGTGTTCGGCGGCGCGATCACCGCGGGCGCCGCCGTCACCTGGTTCCGCGAGGCCTTCTGCCAGGCCGAGATCGCGGAGGCCGCGCGCACCGGCGAGGACGCGCACGCGCTCATCGAGCGCAAGGCGGTCGACGTGCCGCCCGGCGCCGAGGGCCTGGTGTTCCTGCCCTACCTCATGGGCGAGCGCAGCCCGATCTGGGATGCGCAGGCCAAGGGCGCCTTCATCGGGCTTTCGCTCGCGCACAGCCGCGCGCACCTGTACCGCGCAGTGCTCGAGGGCGTGAGCTTCGCGCTGCAGCACAACATCGAGGCCGGCCGCCGCAGCGGCCAGCCGCTGGACGAGCGGCTGATCGTGGTCGGCGGCGCGGCGCACTCCGACCTCTGGATGCAGATCGTGGCCGACGTCACCGGCTACCCGGTGTTCACCATCGAGCAGGAAGTGGAAGCCGCGCTCGGCGCGGCGATGCTCGCGGCGCTCGGCGCCGGGCTGGTCGATGCGGCCAGCGCCGAGCGCGGCTGGGTCACGCTGGTGGAGCGGGCGCGGCCCGAGCCCCGCGCGCAGGCCGTGTACCGCGAGCGCTTCGAGATCTACAAATCGCTCTATCCGGCGCTGCGCGATGCGATGCAGCGGCTGAAGTGACAGGCTCGGTCGATTTTTCCGGCTGCCGCCTGCGCGTGAACAGCGCGAAACCCGAGCTCAGGCGAGGCGGGTGCCGCCGCTGCGCGGCGCATCGAGCATCGCGTCGAGGTTGCGCGTGATCTTCTGCTCGATCATTTCGCTGAAGCTGCTGAACAGGAAGCCCAGCGTTGCCTCTAGCTTGAAGGTGGTGTCGGTGACCTCGACGGTGCCGTCGATGCCGGCGCGCGTGAAGGTGGCGGTGTCGCAGCCATCGCCCTGCGTGTAGACGCATTCGAGGCCGAACTCCTGCTCGGCCTGCTGGATCCACTTGCGCGCGACGACGCGCGCGCGTGCGATGCCCAGTGTGTGGTTGCGTTCGATGTGGATGTCAGGCACCGCGATCTCCGGTCTTGTCGTGTTCAGGTGTGGTCTGGGTCTGGAGGATACCCGTCGCTGCCTGCAGGGCGACGCGGCGTTCCTCGGAGGTCGGCAGCTTCGCGATGCGCCGCACCTCGGCGTAGAAGCGCGGCCAGTCGCGGCCTTCGCGCTCGAAGAGTTTCTCGAAGCTGGGCACGAGGTCGTCGTAGGCGCCCTGCGCGCCGAAGGCCGCGTTGTTGGCGCGCGCCACCCAGGCGTCGTAGGCGTTCTGGCGCGGGCCTGACCAGCCGGCCTTCAGGCTGGCATAGCGCTCGCGGAAGTCGGCCATGGCGGCCTGCTTCATGGCTTCCACCTTCGTCCAGTCCCCGGCCTTGGCTTCGGGCGACTCGTACACCCTGGTGAGCGCGCGGCGGGTGTCCAGCGCCAGCGCGCGGAACTCCTGGCGCTGTGCGTCGAACTGGGCGTACTCGCGCCGCGCCGCATCGCCGGCCTCGCGCTGCAGCCACATCGCGCCGCCGATGCGCTCGACCGCGGTGGCATAGGACTCGTTGAAGACCGTGTCGCCCGCCACGTAGAGCACCTGGTGCGCGAGCTCGTGGAACACGATGCGCGCGAGCTCGCCCTCGGGGTAGCCGATGAAGGTCGACAGCAGCGGATCGCCGCCGGCCCAGTTCATCCAGCCCAGCGTGGAGTACGCGGGCACCGGGTACACGGCCACTTCCAGGTCCTGCTTCTTCTGCTCCTCGGCCTCGGCCTTGGCCGCTTCCTCGCTGTAGTAGCCGCGATAGCCCACGCAGCCCGCCACCGGGAAGCACCAGCTCTTGAGCGTGAGCGAATAGTGCGGCGCCGCCACCACGTTCCACACCGCGGCGGGGCGGTGCAGGTCGGCGTACGACTTGTAGCTGGGGTTGTCCGGCAACCCTAGTTCGGCCGAGGCAAAGCGGCGGATGCGCTGCGTGAGCTCGAGCTTGGCCTTCAGTGCCGCCGACACCGACGGGTCGGCCAGCCACTCGGGCACCGGCTTGGCGGCCCGCATGATGCCGATGTGGCCGCTCGCGGACTGCCAGTAGTAGCCGAGGTCGGCGCAGCCGGTGAGCAGGAGCAGCGAGCCGGCCAGCGCAAGGACCGGAAGGCCCGGAAGAAAGCGAGAGCGCCTCACACCTTCTCGACTTCGACCAGGCAGTCGTAGAAGGTCGGCCCGCGGCCGATGTCGGTCAGGCGCTGGCTGGTGAGCTCGTTGACGTTGGTGCCGTCCATGCCGAGCTTGCGCCACCAGATGCCCATGCCGTGCACCACGCCCTGGCGCGCGCGGCGCGAGATCTCGGCGCGGCAGCGGTGCTCGCCGCGCTTGTTGAACACGCGCACCGTGGCGCCGTCCTCGATGCCGCGCGCGGCGGCGTCGGCCTCGTGGATCTCCAGCAGCGGCTCGACCTCGATGGCGCGCAGGCTGGTCACGTTGACGAAGGTCGAGTTGAGGAAGTTGCGCGCGGGCGGCGAGATCATGGCCAGCGGGAACTCGGCCGAGCTGCCTGCCGGCTCCCAGTTGGGCACGTGGTCGGGCAGGCCGTCCATGCCCATGGCCTGCAGGCGCTCGCTGAAGAACTCGCAGCGGCCCGAGGGCGTGGGGAACCGCCCTTCGGCGAAGGGCGCCTCGGGCAGCTTCAGGCTGCTGAAGCCCTGGGCCACCAGCTCGGCGTAGTCGATGTTGCCTTCGGCGAAGGCGGTGCGGCACAGCGTCTCGTCGGAATCGGAGAAGCAGGGCTCGGTGAAGCCCATGCGCTTCGCGAGTTCGCGGAACACCCAGGCATTGCTGCGGGCCTCGCCGCGCGGCGCCACCGCCGGGCGGTTCAGCAGCACGTCGGTGTGGCCGTAGCTGCAGTGGATGTCCCAGTGCTCCAGCTGCGTGGTGGCGGGCAGCAGGTAGTCGGCGTAGTCGGCGGTGTCGGTGCGGAACTGCTCCAGCACCACGGTGAACAGGTCTTCGCGCGCGAAACCCGCCGCCACCTTGGCCGACTCGGGCGCCACCGCCACCGGGTTGCTGTTGTAGACCACGATGGCCTTCACCGGGTTGGCGGTGTCCAGCAGCGCGTCGCCGATGGTGCTCATGTTGATGGTGCGCGGCTTGCGCCCGGCCAGCAGGTCGGGGCGCTGCAGGGTTGCGCGGTCCACCGGGTAGTGGCCGGAGCTGCTCAGCAGCAGGCCGCCCGCACGGTCGCGCCAGGCGCCCACCAGCGCCGGCAGGCAGGCAACGGCGCGCGCCGCATTGCCTCCGCCGCGCACGCGCTGCATGCCGTAGTTCAGGCGGATGGCCGCCGGCTTCGTGGTGCCGTAGGCCTTCGCGAGCGAGACGATCTGTTCCTCCGGAATGCCGCAGACCTGCGCCGCGCGCGACGGCGGCCACTGCAGCGCGCGCTCGCGCAGCCGCTCCCAGCCCAGGGTGTGGTTCGCGATGTAGTCGTGGTCGAGCCAGTCGTGCACGATCAGTTCGTGCATCAGGGCCAGCGCCAGCGCGGCGTCGGTGCCGGGCAGCAGCGCGATGTGCTCGTCGCACTTGTCGGCGGTCTCGGTCTTGCGCGGATCGATGCACACCAGCCGGGCGCCGGCGCGCTTGGCAGCCTGGGCGTGGCGCCAGAAATGCAGGTTGCTGGCGATGGAGTTGCTGCCCCAGATCAGGATCAGCTTCGCCTCGGCGAAGAACTCGATGCGCATGCCGACCTTGCCGCCCAGCGTGTAGAGCATGGCCTCGCCGCCGGCCATGGAGCAGATCGTTCGGTCCAGCAGGCTGGCGCCCAGCTTGTGGAAGAAACGCCGGTCCATCGACTCGCCCTGCACCAGGCCCATGGTGCCCGCATAGCTATAGGGGACAATAGCTTCGGGTTTTCCCTGTAATACTTGAAGATTCGCCGCGATGTCGTCCAGGGCGGCATCCCAGCTCACCGGCTCGAACTGGCCGCTTCCCTTGGGGCCTACCCGCTTCAGGGGCTGGACCAGCCGTTCCACATGGTCGTTGCGCTCGATGTAGCGCGACACCTTGGTGCACAGCACCCCGCCCGTGTGCGAATGGGCGGGGTTGCCCTGCAGCTTCACCGCAACGCCGTCCCTGACGGTGGTGACCAGCGCGCAGGTGTCCGGACAGTCGTGCGGGCATGCGCCCAGAACGGTGCTGGTTGCGGGCTGGGAGGGCGCTTCTTCGAGCGAGGTATCCGGTGCGTGGGCCATCGGACAAGTCTAATTTGTGCGCGAATCAGAGCGCGGGAGTGGGTTTTCATCATGTTGAATCGACGTCGTTTTTCCCTGGCCGCCGGTGCGGCCGCCACGCTGGGCGGCTTCGGCATCGCCCGGGCGCAGGACACGCCGCTGGTGCTGGGCCAGTCGGCGCCTTTCACCGGGCCGGCGGCGCAGCTGGGCATCCAGTTCAATCAGGGCGCCAAGCTGTTCCTGGACCAGTACAACGCCCAGCCGGGCCGCCGCAACGTGGTCATCAAGAACCTGGACGACGGCTATGAGCCCGACCGCTGCGCGGCCAACACGCAGAAGCTGATCGAGGAGGACGTCTTCGCCCTGTTCGGCTATGTCGGCACCCCGACCAGCCTGGCCGCGCTGCCGCTGGCGGTGAAGGACAAGGTGCCCTTCGTGGCGCCCTTCACCGGCGCGATGTCGCTGCGCGAGCCCTTCCAGAAGAACGTGTTCCACCTGCGCGCCTCGTACAACGACGAGACGGCGCTGATGGTCAAGCAGCTCACTCACCTGGGCCTGAAGAAGATCGCGGTCTTCTACCAGAACGACGCCTACGGCAAGGCCGGCCTCGACGGCGTGACGCTGGCGCTCGCCGAGCAGCAGCTCAAGCCGGTCGCGCTTGCCACTGTGGAGCGCAATTCGGCCGACGTGGCACAGGCGGTGAAGAGCATCGTGGCGGCACGGCCTGACGCCGTGGTGCAGGTGGGCGCGTACAAGGCCTGCGCGACCTTCATCCGCGAGGCGCGCAAGGCCGGCTTCGGCGGCACCTTCTTCAACCTGTCGTTCGTGGGCACGCAGGCGCTGGCCGACGAACTGGGCAAGGACGCGGCCGGCGTGATGATCACGCAGGTGGTGCCCTCGCCCTACAACCAGGCCAACGCGCTGGCACGCGAGTTCGCCGAGGCGGCGCGCAAGGCCGGCGGCACCATGGGCATCAACTTCTCGAGCATGGAGGGCTACCTGGCCGCGAAGGTGCTGGTGGAAGGCCTGCGCAAGGCGCCGGGCAAGCCCACGCGCGAGAGCATCGTTGCCGGCCTGGAAAGCATCGACCGCCAGCAGTTCGGCGGCTTCGAGGTGTCGTTCTCGGCCAAGAACCACGTGGGCTCGAAGTTCGTCGAGCTCTCGATGCTGACGGGCGACGGCCGCGTCAGGACCTGAGCTTCTTCGGCTGCGGCCTCAGCTAGTCAGGCCGTCCACAGCCTGGAACATGGCCTGGCGCGCCTGGCTCACGATCTGCCCGCGCCAGGCGTCGGTGTCCGTGTAGAACGCCTCCAGCATGCGCGCGCGGATGCCGTCGGCCAGGTCGGCCGGCGCTTGCGGATGCTTGTGCAGCCAGTGATCGGCGCGCAGTGCGCCGGTCACTTCGAGGATGGGCAGCGTGCCGTATTCGAGCGCGATGCCGGTGTACTCGGCCTGCGGGCATTCCTCGTACACCGAATCCCACATCAGCCCGCGCAGCAGCGCAGAGGTCGACGAGCCGTCATAGATGGAGGTGACGGGCGCAGCCGGCGTGCCCCACCATCCGTTGGCGCGCGCATAGGCGGTCTTGTCGTCGCGGCCCGCGAAGATGCGTTCGCCCAGGCCGTTCGGACCCAGCCCGGTGTGCAGGTCGATCCACGCGATGCGCTTCGCGCGGCCCGCATGGCGGCGCAGCACCTCGCGGATGGTCCTGTTGCTCCAGGTCGGTGCCTTGCCGCCGTAGAAGAGGCCGTCTTCGAACTGGTATTGGCCGCTGGTCACCGCGGCCTGGTAGGCGGTGGTGCCGTGTTTGCCGATCCACTTCTCGATGGCCGCCTGGTTCTCGGGCGTGGGCGGCCAGGTGTCGGGCAGCAGCAGCTCGTGCAGCTTCGCGTAGGCCTCATTGACCGGCACCGGCTTCGAGAAGTCGATGAAGTTGCGGTTGAGGTCGACGTTCTCGTGCGTCACGCGCCGGCCGTACGAGAAGCCGTGCGGGTTGAGCGCATGCACGTACAGCACCGCCACGCCCTGGGCCTTCGCCTTCTCGCGCCACTCGGCGTCGTGTAGCGCGAACACCTGCACCCCGCTGCCGCAGTGGCCTTCGACGCCGTGGCAGGCGCTGCTGACGACCAGCAGGTTCTGTGCGTCGGGCGCGCCGTCGAGCGCCACGTCCATCGAGAGCTCCTCGCCCTCGCGCCCCTTGAGCGGATGCGCATGCGGCTCGACCGTGAGGCCGGCGCTCACGCAGCCCTGCAGGAATTTCTGGCGCGCCTGCGAATAGCGCGGCGAAAAGGCTTCGGCGATTCCGATCATGTGGCGCGGGACCTCTCTGGGTGGATCAGGCGTGGATCAGGCGACGGCGATCAGGCGGCGCTGCCGCCGGGCTTGAGGAACTGCTCCGCGATCTGCACCCAGCAGGTCGCGCCCAGCGGGATCAGGTCGTCGTTGAAGTCGTAGCTCGCGTTGTGCAGCGTGCACGGGCCCTCGCCATGGTGCACGTCGCGGTGCGCGCCGTCGCCGTTGCCGATGAAGGCGTAGGCGCCCGGCTTGGCCTGCAGCATGAAGGCGAAGTCTTCCGAGGTCATGGCGGCTTCCTGCTTCAGCACGTTCTCGGGGCCCACGACCCCGGCCATCACGCGGCGGGCGAAGTCGGCCTCGGCCTCGGTGTTGATGGTGGGCGGGTAGTAGCGCTCGAAGCGGAACTCGCAGGTGGCGTCGTGCGCGGCGCAGATGTGGTCGCAGATCTGCTTCATGCGCGCCTCGATCATGTCGAGCACCTCGATGGAGAAGGTGCGCACCGTGCCCGACAGCTCGCAGTTGTCGGGAATCACGTTGTTGGCTTCGCCCGCGTGGATGGTGGTGACGGAGATGACGGCCGAATCGGTCGGCTTCATCTTGCGCGTGAGGATGGTCTGGAAGGCCTGCACGATCTCGCAGGCGATCGGCACCGGGTCGATGCCGGTCTGCGGCAGCGCCGCGTGGCCGCCCTTGCCCACCACGTTGACGAAGAACTTGTTGCCCGAGGCCATCACCGGGCCGGGGCTTACCGCGAACTGGCCGGCCTTCATGCCGGGCCAGTTGTGCATGCCGAAGACGGCATCCATCGGGAATTTCTCGAAGAGCCCTTCCTTGATCATCTCGCGGGCGCCGCCGCCGCCCTCTTCCGCGGGCTGGAAGATCAGGTAAACGGTGCCGTCGAAGTTGCGGTGCTTCGCAAGGTGCTGCGCGGCAGCCAGCAGCATGGCGGTGTGGCCGTCGTGGCCGCAGGCGTGCATCTTGCCGTGGTGCTTGCTGGCATGGGCGAAGGTGTTGAGCTCGGTGACGGGCAGCGCGTCCATGTCGGCGCGCAGGCCGACGGCGCGGTTGCTGGTGCCGTTCTTCACGATGCCCACCACGCCGGTGGTGCCCAGGCCGCGGTGGATGGGGATGCCCCATTCGGTGAGCTTGCCTGCCACCACGTCGGCGGTGCGGACTTCTTCGAAGCAGAGTTCGGGGTGTGCGTGGAGGTCACGTCGGACGGCGGCGATGCCTGCCGCCTGCGTGACGATCGAGTCGATGAGTTTCATGGGGGATGGACCGTCTCAAAACGCCAGTCTATCCACTCTGGCCCCGAGAGGCACTCCAGAAAGCACGCAGCCCGAGTGGCTGCAGGGGCCCTTTCTCGGTTCCTCAGTGCGCGCCGGTCCAGAAACCCACGTGCGGCGCCGCGGCTTCCTGCTCGAGCAGCGGCCCCACCACCTCGACGCGCCGCTGCCCGCGCGCGAAGACTTCGCGGCAGGGCAGCGAAAAGGTCGGGTTCTCGGGATGGTCGCCGGTCAGGCCCAGCAGCGCATGCTCCGAGAGCGCGTAGACCACGCGCCCGATGTTGGTCCAGTAGATCGCGCCCGCGCACATGCAGCAGGGCTCGGCGCTGGTGAAGAGCGTGCAGCGCGCGAGCTCCTCGGGGCTGAGGAGCCGCGCGGCCTGCGCGGCGGCCACCAGCTCGGCGTGCTGCGTGGGGTCGCCCTCGGGCGGCATCGAGTTGTTGCCCGCGGTGACGACGACCTCGCCGTGCTCGTTCGCGACCAGCGCGGCGAAGGGATGGCGCCCGCGCGCCTTCGATTCGTCCGACAGGCGGATGGCCATGCGAAGCAGTTCGAGGTCGCGCGGAGAGAGGTCGTCGGTGGTCATGCGCGGACGATAACCCGGGCCGGTCAGCGGCCGATGCTCTTGAGGTAGTCGGCGCGCGCGGCCAGCGCGGTGTCGGTGAAGTCGGTGAACACACCGTCCACGCCGAGCTTGTAGTACACGCCGTATTCGTTCTTGCCGTCCTTGTTGTAGTCGGAGGCCAGCCGGCGCGACTCGTTGCGGAAGGTGAAGGGATGCACGAACAGGCCCGCCTTGTGCGCGTCGGCGATCAGCGAGGTGGGCGCCGTAGAGGTGGCGTCTGCGTCGTTGATCTTGCCGTCCTTGTTGACGTCCACCGGCTTGCCGTCCGCGCCGATGGTGCCCTTGATGCTCACGATGTAGCGCTTCCAGGGGCCGATGCCGTCGGCGTAGGTCTTGATCTCGGCCAGGCCCGCGGGCGTGACCATGGCGTCGAAGTTGCGCTTGTCGCCGGCCTTGGTCCAGTCGTAGGGGCGGTCGCTGGGCACGGCGAAGGTCACGGCGCCGGTCTTCAGGTCGACGCTGTCGCCGTCGATGAGCTGGATGAGCTTCGTATTCAGGCCCTTGCTCTTCATGTACTTGAGGCTGCCCGGCTCGAAGGACTGCACGTAGATGGGCGCGGTCTTGCTGTTCCAGCCGGCCGCGTTGATGGCGGCGATGACCTTGTCCTCCATCGGCAGGCCCAGGTCGCGGAAGTAGGTCGGGTTCTTGGTCTCGGGGTAGATGGCGATGGTGCGGCCGGTTTCCTTCGACTTGGCCTTGGCGAAGTCGATGATCTCCTGGAAGGTCGGCACCTTGTACTTGCCGTTGAATTCCTGCGGGCGCTCGGCGTCGGTGGAGATGGCGCCCAGGGTCTTGATCTCGGCCAGCGTGAAGTCGTTGCTGAACCAGCCGGTCTGGGTTTCGCCGTCGACCTTGATGGTCTTCTTGCGCGAGGCGAAGCGGGGGTGCTTGGCCACGTCGGTGCTGATGGCGAGGTTGGGGTCGTGGCGGGCGATGAGCACGCCGTCCTTGGTGGAGATCAGGTCCATCTCGATCACGTCGGCGCCGAGTTCGATGGCGCGCGTGTAGGCCTCGAGCGTTTCTTCCGGCAGATAGCCCGATGCACCACGATGGGCAATGACCAGCGGCGGGTTGCCGTCCAGCGTCAGCAGCTTGTTGCCGCCGGAAGGTCCGGTGCTGCTGCAGGCTGCCAGTGCAAGGGCTGCGGTGGCGGTCAGGGCGATCTGAAGAGAGGTGCGCATGGTCGAGGTTCTCCGTCCGGAATGAAGAGGCGCAGGGTACCCGTTTCGCGTGACGGCTTGGACATCCATGCACGCGCGGCGCCGACTTCCGGGAGAATGTGTTGCATGCTCCATACGCTTTCCCCCCAAAGCCTGCTGATGGCCCAGACGCTGGTGCGCATGAACACCGTCAGCGCCAACAGCAACCTCGAACTGATCGACTTCGCCCAGAGCCACCTCGCGGCCCTGGGCGTCAAGAGCCGCATCACCTACAACGCCGAACGCACCAAGGCGAACCTCTTCGCCACGCTGGGCGAGGGCAAGCCGGCCGGGGTGATCGTCTCGGGCCACACCGACACGGTGCCCTGGGACGGGCAGGACTGGAGCGTCGATCCGCTCTCGGCCGTGGTCCAGAACGAGCGCCTCTACGGGCGCGGCTCGGCCGACATGAAGAGCTTCATCGCCATTGCGCTGTCGAACGCGAAGCGCTTCCTGGAGAGCGACTCCCCCTTCGCGGTGCACTTCGCCTTCAGCTACGAGGAGGAGATCGGCTGCTTCGGCGTGAAGGAGCTCATCGCCGACATGCGCGACGCCGGCATCAAGCCCCTGGCCTGCATCGTGGGCGAACCCACCAGCATGGTGCCCGCCATCGCGCACAAGGGCGTGTACCGCTACAAGTGCTGCGTGCGCGGCAAGGAGGCGCACTCCTCGCTCACGCCGAAGTCGGTCAATGCCATCGAGATGGCCGCGCGCGTGATCGGCAAGGTGCGCGACATGGCCGAGGGCTTCGAGCGCAGCGAGCCGCGCTACGAGGGCTTCGACGTGCCCTTCAGCACCGCGAGCGTGGGCCAGTTCCACGGCGGCATCGCCGACAACGTGGTGCCGCGCGACGCCGAGTTCCGCTATGAATTCCGCGACCTTCCCACCGCCGATGCCGCGAAGATGCAGGCCGAGGTGGTCGCCTACGCGGGCGGCCTCGAGCCTGCGATGAAGAAGGTGGCGCCCGATGCGGGCTTCAGCTTCGAGACCATCTGCGAGATTCCCAGCTTCCTGGGCTCAGCCAACGACCCCATCACGCTGCTGGCCCAGCGCCTGGCGAGCGAGGAGCGCACCACGCTGGTGGCCTTCGGCACCGAAGCGGGTCTTTTCAAGAACGCCGGCATCCCCACCGTGGTGTGCGGCCCCGGCAGCATCGAGCAGGCGCACCAGCCCGACGAGTACGTGAGCCTCGAACAGCTCGCGCGCTGCGAGCTGTTCATGGAGCGCCTGGCATCCACGCCGAGCATTGGCTGAAGCCGGCACCAACGACGACGCATCGCGGCGCATGAAGCGCGTCGCGCTCGGCCTGCTGTGCGCCGCCGCACTGCTCTATGCGGTGGCGAGCGTGCTGCATGGGCAACATCCGGCCTGGGGCTACGTGGCGGCCTTCGCCGAGGCCGCGATGGTGGGCGCCATCGCCGACTGGTTCGCGGTGGTGGCGCTGTTCCGCCATCCGCTGGGCCTGCCGATTCCGCACACGGCCATCATCCCGAGCAACAAGGACCGCATCGGCGCCAAGCTCGCGGGCTTCATCTGCGACAACTTCCTGAGCACCGAACAGGTGCTCGGCAAGCTGCGGCAGTTCGACGCGGCCGGGCGCATCGCCGACTGGCTGGCCCGGCCCGCGAGCGGCGAGAAGCTGGGCGAATGGGGCGTGGCCGCCACGCGCTACGGGCTCTCGGCCTTCGACGACGAGCGCGTGCGCGACTTCATGGGCCGCGCCGTCGCGGCCGGCCTCGCGAAGATCGACCTCTCGCGCCTGACCGGCCAGGCGCTCGACGCACTCACCGCCGGCGGGCGCCACCAGGCGCTGCTCGACGACGTGCTGCAGCAGGTGGCCGGCCTGCTCGAAGGCGAGGAGGTGCAGGCGCACATCACCGAGGCCATCGCGCGCGAGATCAAGACGCTGCGCTACGTGGGCCTCGACCAGGTGGCTGCCAAGCTGGCCACGCGCAAGATCGTCGCGGCCGTGGCGCGCACCATCGGCGAGCTCGCGGCCGAGCCCGACCATCCGATGCGCAAGCGCTTCGACCACTTCGTCGACGACTTTGTGGTGCGCCTGAAGCTCGACCCCGAGTTCCAGCAGCGCGGCGAGCAGATCCGCGCCGAGCTGGTGGCGCACCCCGCGCTGGGCGACTACCTGCACGGGCTGTGGGGCGAGCTGCTCGCGTGGCTTCACGACGACCTGGGCCGCGGCGATTCGACCATCCGCCGGCGCATCGCGGCCATGGCGGGCGCGCTGGGCGCGCGGCTGCAGGGTGACGAGGCCATCCGCCGCTGGATCAACGAGCAGATCGAGGCCGCCGCGCCGCTGGCTATCGAGCGCTACCGCGAGGACATCCGCCGCTACATCGAGGAGCGCGTGGGCGAGTGGAACGCACAGGAGATGACGGTCGAGCTCGAGCGCCACATCGGGCGCGACCTGCAGTTCATCCGCATCAACGGCACGCTGGTGGGCGGGCTGGTGGGGCTGCTGATCCACACGGCGACGCAGCTTCTGCGCGGCTGAAACCCCGCCTGAGGGCCGCGGGTAATCCACAGCGGACGAAAGTCCGCATCCTGTCCCCGGCGGGACTCGGCGGCCCCGCCGCGCTCCTAGACTGCTTCGCGCATCAACAAGAGGAGACGCCAACCATGCCCCGTCGAAGCAGTCTCGGCGCCATTGCGCTGACCGCCACCCTCGCCCTGCTGGGCGCCTGCGGCAGCCTCGCGCCACCAACGTCCACCAAGCCCCCGACGCGGCCCGCCTCCTGGGCGGCGCCCGAGGCGCTGGTCGCGCCCTCGGCATTCATGGGCGTGCCTGGCCTGGCCATCGACGCCAAGGGCCGGCTGCTGGCGGGCTCGGTGCTCGGCAACACGATGTGGGAGGTCGACCGCAGCACCGGCGCGGCGAAGGTGTTCATCGACGCGCCCGAAGGCCAGGCGGACGACATCGCCGTCGGCCCGAAGGGCGAACTCGCCTGGACCAACTACCTGATGGGCATCGTGCGCTACCGCGAGAGCGACTCCGCCCCCCTGCGCGTGCTGGCCAAGGACCTGCCCGGCATCAACTCGCTCGACTTCGACCGCCGCAACGGCCGGCTCTACGCCTCGCAGGTGTTCCTGGGCGACGCGCTGTGGGAGATCGACCGCGAGGGCCAGAAGCCGCCCAGGCTCATCAAGAAGGACATGGGCGGCTTCAACGGCTTCGAGGTGGGGCCCGACGGCATGCTCTACGGGCCGCTGTGGTTCAAGGGCCAGGTGGTGAAGATCGACCCGGCCAACGGCAACATGACCGTGATCGCCGACGGTTTCAAGATTCCGGCGGCCGCCAACCTCGACGGCAAGGGCAACCTCTGGGTGGTCGATGCGCGCAGCGGCGAGCTGGTGCGGGTGGAACTGTCCACCGGCCGCAAGACGGTTGCCAAGCAGCTGCGGCCGTCCCTGGACAACCTGGCCATCGCCAAGGACACGCCCGACGGGACCATCTACGTCTCCAACATGGCCAACAACGAGGTGCAGGCCTTCAACCCCGCCACCGGCGAGCTGCGCACGCTCACCAGCGGCAAGGTGGCGGCGCCCGCCGGCATGAAGATCGACGGCAACGACCTCTGGGTGGCCGATGTCTTCGGCTTCCGCCAGGTCGACGTGCGCAGCGGCGAGGTGCGCGACGTGTTCCGCATGCAGCGCGACCCCGAGCTCGACTATCCGTTCGCGGTCGGCCTCTCACCGAAGCTCTTCGCACTGAGCTCGTGGTTCACGGGTTCGGTGCAGCTGGTGGGCCGCCGGACGCTGAAGACGGTCGAGACCATCCACGGCCTGAAGGCGCCCTTCGATGCCATTCCCATGCCCGACGGCAGCGTGATCTACGCCGAGATCGCCACCGGCACCATCACGCGCGCCAGCGGGCCGAAGTTCGCGGAGAAGTCAGTGCTCGCCAGCGGCCTGAACGGCCCGGTGCAGATGATCGTCGGCCAGGACGGCGCGCTCTACGTGACCGAGGCGGCCGGCCGGCTGCTGCGCATTCCGCTGGACGCCAGTTCGCCGCTGCGCGCCGTGGCCGAGGGGCTGGCCTTGCCCGAGGGCGTGGCGCAGACGCCCTGGGGCAGCTTCGTCGTGGCCGAGAGCGCGGCGCGCCGGCTGGTGGAAATCGCGCCCGACGGCAGCCGCCGCACCGTCGCCGAGAACCTGCCGATCGGCGTCCCGGCCGGCCCCGGGCTACCGCCGCCCTACGTGGTCACGGGCGTCGCCGTGGGCGGCGACGGCACGATCTACATGGCGGCCGACCGCAACAATGCGATATATCGAATCCGCCCCGTAAGGTAGGGTAACAAAAAGTGTAAATTTCGGTTTACTTTTACAAACAAACATTACAGACTGCGCGGGACGTCTTGCGGCGTCCCGCTCGCATCCGGCGACCGGGGGTCCGCGAAACGCTCTTTTGACCTGAAAGGGACATCGCATGACTCCGCTCGTCGTAGGCCAGATCCTGTCGCCCGAGTACTCCCTGGGCATGGTGGCGCTCTCCTTCCTCATTTCCTTCGCGGGCTCGCTGGTGGCCCTGATCTGTGCCGGCCGAATGGTCGGCGCGGACGGCAAGCCCAACCTCGCCGTCGTGACCTGCGCGGCGGTGGCGCTCGGCGGCATCGGCATCTGGTCGATGCACTTCATCGGCATGCTGGCGTACCGGCTGCCAGTAGCCATTTCGTACAACATGCCGCTCACGGTGGTGTCGCTGGTGGCGGCGATCCTGATCTCGGGCATCGCGCTGTACATGGCGGGCGGGCGGCGCAAGTTCAGCAAGCCGGGCTGGCTCGCGGGCAGCCTGCTGGCGGGCATCGGCGTGTGCGTGATGCACTACATGGGCATGTTCGCGATGAACATGCGCGCCTCGATGAACTTCGACCTGGCGACGGTCGGGCTGTCGGTGCTGATCGCCGTCACGGCAGCCGGAGCCGCCCTCTGGCTCGCCTTCAACCTGCGCAGGTTCACGCACAAGGTCGCGGCCGCCGCCGTGATGGGCGTGGCGGTCTGCACCATGCACTACGTGGGCATGAGCGCGGCCAGCATGGTCTGCACCGCCGCCGCGCCGGTCGATGCGCTGGCCATCGGCGGCAGCTACATGGGCCTGACGGTGTTCGGCACGGCCGGCGCGGTGCTGATCTTCATCTACTGGGTAGTCACGGGCAGCAGCCTCGACGCCCCGGTCGCTGCGCCCCGGCGCGCCCGCGCGGGCTGAGCGGGCTGGAGCTGCCGGCAGGCATCAGCCAGTCAGCGCAAGCGGGCGCCGCGCCCGCGACCTAGAGTCCGTGCAGGGCGAAGAAACAAGCGATCTGCACGGACTCTTTTCATGCCAGTCATCGAATCCCGGCTGCAAGCGGCCAGCGACACCTTCCAGGCCAACCGGGCCAGCATGCTGGCGCTGCTCGGCCAGGTGCGCGAGCACGAGGCCCGCGCCGTCGCGGCCTCCGCGGCCTCGGCCGAGCGCTTCGCCAGGCGCGGGCAGCTGCTGCCGCGCGAGCGCCTCGCGCTGCTGCTGGACACCGGCGCGCCCTTCCTGCCGCTGGCCTCGCTCGCGGGCCTTGGCCAGGACAACCCCGATCTCTCGAAGAGCGTGCCCGGCGGCGGCCTGATCTCCGGCATCGGCTACGTCGCGGGCGTGCGCTGCATGGTCAACGCCTCCGACTCGGGCATCGACGCCGGTGCGCTGCAGCCCATGGGCCTGGACAAGCAGCTGCGCGTGCAGGAGATCGCGCTGGAGAACAGGCTGCCTTACGTGCAGCTGGTGGAAAGCGCGGGCGCCAACCTCATGCAGTACCGCGTGCAGGACTTCGTGCGCGGCGGCAACATCTTCCGCAACCTCGCGCGGCTGTCGGCCGCGGGGCTGCCGGTGGTGACAGTGACGCACGGCTCCTCGACCGCGGGCGGCGCCTACCAGACCGGCCTTTCCGACTACATCGTGATGGTGCGCGACCGCACGCGCGCCTTCCTCGCGGGGCCGCCGCTGCTGAAAGCGGCCACCGGCGAGATCGCCACGGAAGAAGAACTGGGCGGCGCCGTGATGCACACGCACATCTCCGGCCTGGGCGACTACCTTGCCGAGGACGACCGCGACGCCATCCGCATCGCGCGCTCGATCCTCGGCGGCATCGACTGGGCGCGCGACGAGGCGGCGCGCAGCTTCGCGCCGCCGCGCCACGACGCCGAGGAACTGCTGGGCATCATGCCCAGCGACGGCCGCCGTCCGGTAGACATGCGCGAGGTCATCGCGCGCATCGCCGACGGCTCCGAATTCCTCGCCTTCAGCGAGCACTACGGCAGCGCCACCGTCTGCGGCCACATCCGGCTCGAAGGGCATGCCGTGGGCATCATCACCAACAACGGCCCCATCGACTCCGACGGCGCCACCAAGGCCACGCACTTCATCCAGGCCTGCTGCCAGTCGCGCACGCCCATCGTCTACCTGCAGAACATCACCGGCTACATGGTGGGCCGCGCCCACGAGGAGGCCGGCATCATCAAGCACGGCGCGAAGATGATCCAGGCGGTGTCGAACGCCACCGTGCCGCAGGTCACGCTGCTGTGCGGTGCCTCTTACGGCGCGGGCAACTACGGCATGTGCGGCCGGGGCTTCGCGCCGCGCTTCTGCTTCAGCTGGCCCAACGCGCGCACCGCCGTGATGGGCGGCGAGCAGGCGGCGAAGACCATGGCCATCGTGATGGAGGCCGGCATGGCACGAAAGGGCGCGGTCGACCAGGCGAAGATCGATGCGATGCAGCAGCAGGTCGTCGAGCGCTTCGACCGGCAGATGAGCGTGTTCACCACCAGCGCCCTGCTGCTGGACGACGGCGTGATCGACCCGCGCGACACCCGCGCCGTGCTGGCCGAGGTTCTCTCGATCTGCCGCGACGCCGACTCCCGCGCGACGCAGCCCATGCAGTTCGGGGTGGCACGGCCATGAGCAGCAGCACCAGATTCCGCAAGATCCTGATCGCCAACCGGGGCGAGATCGCCATGCGCGTGATGCGCACCGCCCGCGCCATGGGCTTTCGCACCGTGGCCGTGTACTCCAGCGCCGACACCGGCTCCGAGCACGTGCGCTTCGCCGACGAGGCGGTGCACATCGGCGAGCCGCTCCCGGCGCAGAGCTACCTGAACATCGCCGCGATCGTCGAGGCCGCGCGCACCAGCGGCGCCGACGCGGTGCATCCCGGCTATGGCTTCCTCGCAGAGAACGCGGCGTTTGCCCAAGCCTGCCGCGATGCCGGCCTGGTCTTCATCGGCCCCTCGCCCGAGGCCATCCGCGCGATGGGCGACAAGGCCGGCGCCAAGCGGCTGATGCAGGCGGCGGGCGTGCCCTGCATTCCGGGCTACCAGGGCGAAGACCAGGGCGAGAAGACGCTCGCCGCCGAAGCCGCGCGCATCGGCTGGCCGGTGATGATCAAGGCCACGGCCGGCGGTGGCGGACGCGGCATGCGGCTCGTCACCTCCGCTGCTAACTTCGCCGAGCAGCTGCGCAGCGCGCAGTCGGAGGCGCTCAACGCCTTCGGCGACGCCACCGTGATCCTGGAGCGCGCCATCGTCGCGCCGCGCCACGTCGAGGTGCAGGTGTTCGCGGACCGGCACGGCAACGCCATCCACCTCGGCGAGCGCGACTGCTCCGTGCAGCGCAGGCACCAGAAGGTGGTGGAGGAGGCGCCCTCGCCCGCCGTCTCCGAAGCGCTGCGCGAACGCATGGGCGCCACCGCCGTCGCCGCGGCGAAAGCCATCGCCTACGAGGGCGCGGGCACGCTCGAATTCCTGCTCGATGCCGAGGGCCGCTACTGGTTCATGGAGATGAACACGCGCCTGCAGGTCGAGCACCCGGTGACCGAGGCTGTGACCGGACTCGACCTGGTCGAGCTGCAGTTGCGCGTCGCGGCCGGCGAGCCGCTGCCGATCGCGCAGCAGGACGTGCGCTTCTCCGGCCACGCGATCGAGGTGCGCCTGTGCGCCGAAGATCCGCAGCAGGGCTTCATGCCGCAGAGCGGCACGCTGGCGGCCTGGCGACCTTCTGCCGCGCTGCGCACCGAGCACGCCCTGCGCGACGGTGCCGAGGTGCCGCCTTTCTACGACTCGATGATCGCCAAGCTGGTCGCCCACGGCCGCACGCGCGAGGACGCGAGGCAGCGGCTCCTGGCCGGCCTGCAGGACACCGTCGCGCTCGGCATACCGACCAACCAGCGACTGCTGGAGCGCACGCTGTCGCACGCGGTGTTCGCACGCGGTGAGGCGACGACGGCCTTCGTGGGCGACCACATCGACACGCTGCTCGCCACCGACGTTGCAGGCCGCAGCCGCGCCGCACTGCTCGCCGCACTGCTGCTGCAGCTCGGCGAGCGCGGCTGGCCTTCGCCGCTGGCGCATACGCTGCCCAACGCCCTGCGCTTCGAGCTCGACGGCACGGTGCACGCCGCACGCGTGACGCCGCGCGGCGCCGGCCGCTTCGACATCGCGCTGGACGGCCAGGCGCCGGTGCAGCTCGCGCTGCTCGACATGCCCGGCGACGGCAACCTGCGCTTCTCGTGCAACGAGCTTTCCGCGCAAGCCTTCGTCGTGCGGCACGACGGCCGCGTGTTCTTCCACCACGACGGACAGGCCCACCGCCTCGACGACCTCACCCACGTGCCGGCCACCCGCGCCGATGCGGACGGAGGCGACGGCCTGCTGCGCGCCTCCATGAACGGCCGCGTGATCGCGCTGCTGGTGGCCGAGGGCGAGGCCGTCGCCGCGGGCCAGCCGCTGGTCACGCTGGAGGCGATGAAGATGGAGCACGTCCACTGCGCACCGCGCGCGGGCAAGGTCGCCCTGCATGTCGCGGTGGGCACGCAGGTGGCGGCGCGCCACGTCGTCGCACAGGTCGCCGATGCATGACGGGGACCGGCCCCGCGTCCTTACCAGAGCCAACCGCATGACTTCATCCTCTTCCCAATACCGTTCCGTCTTCGCACCCGGCCTGTTCGACGGACAGGTCGTCGTCGTCACCGGCGGCGGCTCCGGCATCGGCCGCTGCACCGCGCACGAACTCGCCTCGCTGGGCGCGCAGGTGGTGCTGGTGGGGCGCAAGCCCGAGAAGCTCGACGCGGTGCGCGCCGAAATCGAGGCCGCCGGCGGCAAGGCCTCCACGCAGGCCTTCGACATCCGCAGCGAAGACGCGGTGCGCGGGGCCATCGCCGACGTGGTCGCCGCGCACGGGCGCATCGACGGGCTGGTGAACAACGCGGGCGGCCAGTACATCACGCCGCTGCATGCGATCACGGCCAAGGGCTGGGAAGCGGTGATCCATACCAACCTCACGGGCGGCTTCCTGGTCGCGCGCGAGTGCTATCTGCAGAGCATGCAGGCCCATGGCGGCGCCATCGTCAACATCGTGGCCGACATGTGGGGCTCCATGCCCAACATGGGCCACAGCGGCGCGGCGCGCGCGGGCATGGTGAGCTTCACCGAGACGGCCGCGCTCGAATGGGCCGCGAGCGGCGTGCGCGTGAACGCGGTGGCGCCGGGCTACATCGCATCCAGCGGCATGGACCACTACCCGCCCGAGGCCGGCGACATGCTGCGCGCGATGCGCAAGACCGTGCCGGCCGGGCGCTTCGGCAACGAGGCCGAGACCTCGGCCGCCATCGTCTTCCTGCTGGGCCCGGCCGCGAGCTTCATCAGCGGCAGCGTGCTGCGGGTGGACGGCGCGCGGCCGCAGGTGCGCATGGGCTGGCCGATGGCGATTCCCGATGCGCAGGCGCAGCAGCGTGCGGCGGTGAAGCCCTTCGACGGCTTCCACCTGGCGCAGGCGCCGCGCGTGTTCCAGGACAAGTAGAGAACGAACGACCGGAGACCATTTCATGCAGTACAGCCACGAACACCTCGAGATCCAGAAGACCCTGCGCCGCTTCATCGACGACGAGATCAACCCGCACGTGGACGAGTGGGAAGAGGCCGAGATCTTTCCCGCGCACGAGGTCTTCAAGAAGCTCGGCAGCCTCGGCATGCTGGGCCTGAACAAGCCCGAGGCCTTCGGCGGCGCGGGCCTGGACTATTCGTACGCGATGGCCATGGCCGAGGCCCTGGGCCACATCTCCTGCGGCGGCGTGCCGATGGCCATCGGCGTGCAGACCGACATGTGCACGCCCGCGCTCGCGCGCTTCGGCAGCGACGAGCTGCGCCGCGAGTTCCTGGCGCCCGCCATCGCGGGCGACATGGTCGGCTGCATCGGCGTGAGCGAGCCCGGCGCGGGCAGCGACGTGGCGGGCCTGAAGAGCCATGCGCGCAAGGACGGCGGCGACTACCTCATCAGCGGCCAGAAGATGTGGATCACCAACAGCCTGCAGGCCGACTGGATGTGCATGCTGGTCAACACCGGCGACGGCCCCGTGCACCGCAACAAGTCGCTCGTGATGGTGCCGATGGACAGCCCCGGCATCGAGAAGGCGAAGAAGATCCGCAAGATCGGCATGCACTCCAGCGACACCGGCCTCATCTACTTCGACAACGTGCGCGTGCCGCAGCGCTATCGCATCGGCGAGGAGGGCCAGGGCTTCGTCTACCAGATGCAGCAGTTCCAGGAAGAGCGCCTCTGGGCCGCGGCCAGTTCGCTGGAGCCGATGGAAGACTGCATCGCGCAGACCATCGAATGGGCGCAGCAGCGCAGCATGTTCGGCTCCACGCTGGCCGACCAGCAGTGGGTGCAGTTCAAGCTCGCCGAGCTCAAGACCGAGGTGGAGGCGCTGCGCGCGCTCACCTACCGCGCCTGCGACCTGCACGTGAAGGGCGAGGACGTGCTCGAACTCGCCTCGATGGCCAAGCTCAAGACCGGCCGCCTCACGCGCCAGGTGGCCGACACCTGCCTGCAGTTCTGGGGCGGCATGGGCTTCACGCTGGAGAACCGCGTGTCGCGCCTGTACCGCGATGGCCGCCTGGGCTCCATCGGCGGCGGCGCCGACGAGGTGATGCTGGGCATCCTCGCGAAGACCATGGGCATCGCCAAGCGGCCGCCGCGCGGCTGAACACGGCATGGACGCCGAACTGCAAGCCGACCGCGCCGCGCTCGTCGACACGGTGCGGCGCTTCGCCGAAAGCGAGATCGCGCCGAACGTGCAGGCATGGGACGACGCGGGCGAGTTTCCGCGCGAGCTCTACACGCGCGCCGCCGAACTCGGCCTGCTGGGCCTGGGCTATCCGGAAGAGCTCGGCGGCACGCCCGCCACGTATGCGCTCAAGCTGCCCGCCTGGGTCGCGCTCGCGCGCCACGGCAGGAGCGGCGGCGTGCTCGCGAGCCTGTTCTCGCACAACATCGGCCTGCCGCCCGTGGTGCTGCACGCGAGCGACGCGGTGCGCCGCGAGGTCGTGCCGCCGGTGCTGCGCGGCGAGAAGATCGCGGCGCTCGCCATCACCGAGCCCGGCGGCGGCTCCGACGTGGCTGCCCTTCGCACGACGGCACGGCTCGAAGGCGACCACTACGTCGTCAACGGCGAGAAGACCTTCATCACCTCCGGCATGCGCGCCGACTGGATCACCGTGGCCGTGCGCACCGGCGAGGGCCGCGGCGCGGGAGGCATCTCGATGCTGCTGGTGCCGGGCGACGCGCCGGGCCTCACGCGCACGCGGCTGTCGAAGATGGGCTGGCTGTGCTCCGACACCGCCACGCTGCACTTCGACAACGTGCGCGTGCCCGCGCGCTACCTGCTGGGGCACGAAGGCGAAGGCTTCCGCATGGTCATGGGCAACTTCAACGGCGAGCGCATCGGCCTCGCCGCGGGCGCGCTGGGCTTCTCGCAGGCCTGCCTCGACGAGGCCCTGGCCTGGGCGCGCGAGCGCAAGGCCTTCGGCGCCGCGCTCATCGGGCACCAGGCGGTGCGGCACAAGCTGGTCGACATGCAGATGCGCATCGCGTCCACCGAGGCATGGGCGGAAGCTGTGTCAGCCGAGGGCGACGCGCTGGAAGCAGCCGGCCGCCACAACGCGCCCGAATGGGTGGCGCAGATCTGCATGCTGAAGAACCACGCGACGCAGACCATGCAGTTCTGCGCCGACCAGGCGGTGCAGATCCTCGGCGGCATGGGCTTCATGCGCGGCACCGTCAGCGAGCGCATCTACCGCGAGGTGAAGGTGATGATGATCGGCGGCGGGGCCGAGGAGATCATGAAGGAGCTGGCGGCCAGGCAGATGGGCTGGCTGTAGAGGAAAGAGGAAGAGGAAGAGGAGGAGGAGAAAAAGAAGAAGAAGAAGGGAAAACGGAAAACTGTTCTTCACCGGCGCAGCCCGCCGAGCCCGGTACGGTGCTTACCATCGGTCGCACCAAGCAGCAGGAGCCCGCGTGACCTTCATTCCTCTTCTTTCCGGCGAGCCTGCCGCAAGCGTGCGACCGCGATGCTGAAACACATCGTGATGTGGAACCTGCGCGGCGACTCCGCCGAGGAAAAGGCGCAGGCCGTGCAGTTGCTGAAGCACAGGTTCGAATCGCTGCGCGGCCAGATCCCCGGCCTGCTGCACCTCGAAGTCGGCATCGATTCGAGCCGCGTGGACTACGCCTGCGACGTGGTGCTCTACAGCGAATTCGACAGCCAGGCCTCGCTCGACGGCTATGCCACGCATCCCGCGCACCTGCGCGTGCGCGAGGAACTGGGCGACCTGCGGATCGCGCGGCATCAGGTGGACTACGCGTCCGACTGATCGGCCCCGGCTTTCGCGAGCCCGACGCAGAACTCGCGCACCAGTCGCAGCGCTGGCGCCTCGGTCCTGCCTTCGAGCGTGACGAAGGCGAACTGCGCGCTGAGCCCCGCCGCAGGCTCCACCTCGAGCTCGGCCAGATCGCCGCTGTCCTGCAGCGCCCGGGTGGCCGCGAGCACTCCCAGGAAAACCGCATCGGTGTTGCGCACCGCCTCGATCAGCGCGCCGATGTCTTCCGACGACACGTGCAGCCAGCGCTGCGGACTCGCATCGCTGCCGTAGCGCTCCACCAGGATGCGCGCCACGTCGTCGCTGACCATCGTCGAGACCACCGGGTAGCGCACGAGCTCGTCGAAGCGAACCGGCTTGCCGCGCCGCGACGCCAGCAACGGATGGCCGCGCCTGCAGACGAAGCCCGAGCGCAGCGTCGGCAATACGTCGATGTGCAGGTCCTCGCGTGGCGAGACCGCCCGGTAGGTCAGCACCAGCGCATCGAGCGTGCGCGCGCGCAGCGCCGCCAGCTGCAGCTCGGGCCCGCCGCCGTGCAGCTGCAGGCCCACGCGCGGATGGTTTCGCAGCATGTGGATGAGGAGCGGCGACGAGAACAAGGCCCCGGGCGCCGCGCCGAGCCCCAGCCGCACCACGCCCGCCTGCCCGTCGGCCAGCAGCGCGGCGGCGCGCCTGAGCTCGTGCGTCTCCGTCGAGATGCGCTTGGCGCGCGCCAGCACCATCGCGCCGAAAGGCGTCAGCTCGTTTCGCTTGCCGACGCGGTCGACGAGCTGCATGCCGAGTTCCTGCTCGAGCATCTGAATGCTGCGGCTGAGCGCCGGCTGGGTCAGGTGCACTTTCTCGGACGCGCGGCTGAATGAGCCTGTTTCCGCGAGCGCGAGCAGGTGGTCGAGTTGCTGGAGGTTCATGGCTGGCCGTGTTCGTCATGTACATGAGTGATGCTCATGGTAATTACAAAAACAATGCATTGGACAGATAGAACCCCGATTCCTAGCATCCATCGCGTACTACTTTGGACCAAGGAATTTCCCCATGAAGCGGTTCGATCGATGGCTCTGCACGCTGGTCTTCCTGGGCTGCGGCACCGTGGCACAGGCACAGGCGCCCTACCCCTCGAAAGTCGTCACGATGATGGTTCCCTATCCGGCGGGCGCAGCCAGCGACTTCACTGCGCGGGCGCTGAACGACCTGGTCGGCAAGGAGCTCGGCGGGCAGGTGATCGTCGAGAACATCGCAGGGGCGAGCGGCGCCATTGCCGCGGCCAAGGTGCTGGCCGCGCCGGCCGACGGCCACTACCTGTTCCAGGGATCGCCCAACGAGCTGATCCTGTCGGGGCTGGTCAACAGGAGCACGCGCTACAAGCCCGAGGATTTCCAGTGGATCGCGCCGGTGGCCACCTCGCCGCTGGTGCTGGTGGTCAACAGCCAGCTGCCGGCCCATTCGCTCGACGAGTTCGTGGCACTGGCGCGTTCGCGCAGGGACGCGCCGCTGAGCTACGGCACGCCGGGCCCGGGCACGCTCTACCACCTGCTGGGCGAACTCTTCACCAGGCGCACGGGCGCAACCGTCACGCACGTTCCCTACAAGGGCGGCGCGCCCATCCTGCAGGACCTGATCGGCGGGCAGATCGACTTCGCATTCATGCCCTACCAGGCCTTCTACGCCGACTACGTGAAGCAGGGCCGCCTGCGCGTGATCGGTTCGCTGTCGCCCGGCAGGCGGCTGCCCGCGCCCTTCGACACGCTGCAGACCAGCGCGCAGAGCAAGGACATGAAGGACTTCGACTTCGGCATCTGGACCTCCTACATGGTGCGCAAGGGCACGCCGAGGCCCGTGGCCGAGCGGCTCAACGCCGCGATCGCCGCCGCGCTGAAGAACCCGCAGGCGCGCGCGCAGCTGGAGTCGCAGGCCAAGACCGTCTTCGAGCCGATGAGCCTGGAGGCCGGCGAGAAGTTCTATGCGGCCGAGATCGCGCGCTATCGCGACCTCGTCAAGACCATCGGCTACGAGTCGCCCTGAGTCCCGTTTCCTTTCGGAAGAAGAGGTGCATCCATGAAGACGAGACAGATCAACACCCTGGCATTGGCGATCGCGCTGTCGCTTTCCGCATGCGGCGGTGGTGGCGGCGGCGGTGCGGGTTTCGGCGGCGTCGGGCTGCCGCCGGCCGCAAGCCCCGCGCCGGCACCGACACCGGCCGCCGCTCCCGCGCAGGACGACCCCACGGTCGCGGTCACCACGGAAGGCAAGGTCGCCGGCAACGCGGGCGATGGCCTCGTGTCGTTCCTGGGCATTCCGTACGCGCAGCCGCCGGTGGGCGCGCTGCGCTGGGCGCCGCCGCAACCGCCGGCCGCCCGCGCGGCGACGCTGCAGGCGAAGGCCTTCGGCAACGCATGCCCGCAGGCACCGGGAGCGGTGTCGTCGCCGATCGCCGAAGACTGTCTCTATCTGAACGTGTGGAAGCCGGCCGGCACGAAGGCCGGCGACAGGCTGCCGGTGATCTTCTACATCCACGGCGGCGCGTTCACGCTGGGTTCGGGCGAGATGGGCCCGAGCCCGCTGGCGAGCCGCGGCGTGGTGGTCGTCAGCATCAACTACCGGCTCGGCGCGCTCGGCTATCTCGCGAACAAGGCGCTGCGCGCGGCCAACAAGGACGGCAGCCTCGGCAACTTCGCCGTGATGGACCAGCTTGCCGCGCTCGGCTGGGTGCAGAGGAACATCGCGGCCTTCGGCGGCGACGCGGGCAACGTCACGCTGTGGGGCACCTCGGCGGGCGCGACGCAGAGCTTCTCGCTGCTGCAATCGCCCAGGGCCAAGGGGCTGTTCCAGCGCGCGGTGATGCAAAGCGGCGGCGCGGCCGAGTATTCGAACCCCAGCATGGACACCTCGCTGGCGGTGGGAGACACCGCCGTGCAGAACCTCGGATGCGGCGGCGCCTCCGACGTGGTGGCCTGCCTGCGCGCACTGCCGGTGTCCGCGCTGCTCGCGCAGGGCGGGCTCAAGTGGCGTCCCACGGTGGACGCGCAGGTCATCACGCAGGTGCCCGCGCGCGCCTTCGCGACCGGCAACTTCAACCAGGTGCCGGTGATGATCGGCGGCGTGTACGACGAGGGCACGCTGTTCGTAGACACGAAGCTGAGCGCGGCCTACTACCCTCTGTACCTGCGCGGGCTCGCGCCGGCCGGCTACGACACCACGGCCATCGAGGCGGCCTATCCGATCGGCAACTACGCCGTACCGGCGCAAGGCATCGCGCGAGCCATGGGCGACGCGATGTACGCCTGCGGCAACAGCGCGCGGCGCGACGCGCTCGCGGCGTGGGTGCCGGTGTACGGCTGGGAAATGACCGATCCGCAGCTGTCGTTTCCGTCGAATCCCGCGGCCTTCTACTACGGCACGGCGCACGGCATGGACAGCTACTACCTGACCGGCACGGTCGACTCGCTGCCCACCTACCCCTACTTCGACCCGGGCAGCGCCGCGCCCGACGCGGCCACCACGGCGCAGCGCAAGGCGCTGTCGGCGCAGATGGTCGCGTACCTGCTCAACTTCGCGAAGAACGGCGACCCGAACGGCGACGGCCGCAGCGTCGCGACGCGCTGGCCGCGCTCCATGGGTCCTTCGGACCGCGCGCTGATGGAGTTCACCTATCCCGCCGTCAGGACATCGAGCAACGCGTTCGAGCACACCCACAAGTGCGACACGCTGTGGGGGCCCGACGTGTTCCCGCCGATGTACTGACCGAAGAACGAACCGCATCGACCCGCCAATGAACGAACGACACGTCATCGACCATCTCGACGCCCGCCAGCCTGAGATCGTGGACTGGCTCAAGGCCTTCCTGCGCATCCCGAGCGTGAGCGCCGACCCGTCCTTCGCGCCGCACATGCACGAGGCGCGGCGCTTCCTCGTCGAGCGGCTGCAGCGGATCGGCCTGTCGGGCGTACGCCTGCTCGACGGCGACGGCGAGCCCGCCGTCTACGGCGAATGGAACGGCGCGCCCGGCCGGCCCACGCTGATGGTGTACGGCCATTACGACGTGCAGCCGGCCGATCCCCTGGACCAGTGGCGCACGCCTGCGTTCGAGCCGACGGAGGTGGATGGCCGCGTCTACGGGCGCGGCACGTCCGACGTGAAGGGCTCGACCGCGATCGCGCTCGAGGTGATCGCCTCGTTCCTCGCGGTGCAGGGCCGCTGCCCGGTGAACATCAAGGTGTTCCTCGAAGGCGAGGAGGAAACGGGCAGTCCCTCGCTGCGGACCATCGTCGAGCGCCATCGCGCGCTGCTGCGCTGCGACGCGGTGCTGTCCGCCGATGGCGGACGCGCGAGCGCGGAGGTGCCGACGATCAACACCGGCGCGCGCGGCAACGCGCAGCTGGAGGTGCGGCTGCGCACCGCCGACAAGGACCTGCATTCGGGCCGCTACGGCGGCAGCGTGCGCAACGCGCTGCACGAGATGGCGCGGCTGGTCGCGTCGCTGCACCATGCCGACGGCGGCGTGGCGGTCGAGGGCTTCCACGACGGCGCCGCACCGCCCACGGAAAGACAGCGCGCGGACACCGCTGCGTTCCCGTACGACGAGGCCGCGTTCTTCTCGGACGTCGGCGGCAGCGCGCATGGAGAGCCCGGCTACACGGCGCGCGAACGCATCACGCTGCGCCCGGCCCTCGACGTCAACGGCCTGTGGGGCGGCTATACGGGCGGCGGCGGCAAGACCATCGTGCCCTGCGAGGCACAGGCCAAGCTCACGACGCGCGTCGTCGCGGGGCAAAACCCGCGCGCAGTGATCCACGCTGTGCTGCGCCACCTGCAGCGGCACTGCCCGCCGGGCTGCACGCTCGACGTGGTGGCAATGAACGACGGCTCGCCCGCCTCCACCCTCGCGCCGCACCATCCGCTGGTGCGCGCGGCCGAGGCGGTGCTGGAGCGCGAGAGCGGCCGTCGCCCCATCCACGTGCGGCTCGGCGCCAGCGTGCCGGTGACGTCGATCTTCAAGGAGATGCTGGGCATCGACACGCTGATGTTCGGCTTCAACCTGCCCGACGAGGACGTGCACGCGCCGAACGAGTTCTTCAGGCTGGCGTCGATCCGGCAAGGGACGCGGGCCTGGACGCTGCTGCTCGCGGAACTGGCAAAGCATCCGCCGGCGTCCTTCCAAATCGGCTGACGCCCGACGAGGGATTTCTTCAGGACTCCCCGTCGTCGTGCGGCTGCGCGGCCTTCGCCGCCGCCCGCAGCTTGTCCTTCTTGCTCGGCCGCTTGCCCTTGATGCCCCCCGTGCCCGACGCGTCGACCAGCGGCGGCGCCACCTCCACCGGCTCGAAGCCTTCGATGCGCTCGCGCGGCAGCTTCAGGCCGTGGCGTTTCTCGATCACCCTGAAGTGCGCCTGCGTCGACGCGCTCACGAAGCTGATGGCCAGGCCGCTCTCGCCGGCGCGGCCCGTGCGGCCGATGCGGTGGATGTAGTCGGCGGGCGAGCGCGGCAGGTCGTAGTTGATGACCACCGGCAGCTGCGCGACGTCGATGCCGCGCGCCGCGAGGTCGGTGGCGACGACCACGTCCCAGCGGCTCTGTTTGAACTGCGAGAGGATGTCGGCGCGCGTGCCCTGCGCGATGTCGCCGTGGAAGGGCACGGCGTAGATGCCGTTGCGGTAGAGCTTCTCGGCCACGGTCTGCGCGGCGTGCTGCGTGGCGACGAAGACCAGCACGCGGCCCCATTCGTTCTCGTGCTGCTTGAGCAGGTGGCGCAGCAGCTGGGTGCGGCGGCCGGGGTCGACCTCGATCACGCGCTGCACGATGTCGGGCGCGGTGCCGGACTCGCCCTGGACGTCGACGAGGGCCGGCTCGTGCAGCATGCCGTCGGCCAGCGCCTGGATGGCGCCCGGGAAGGTGGCCGAGAACAGCAGGTTCTGGCGCCGCTTCGGCAGCTGTTCGAGGATGCGGCCGAGTTCGTCGGCGAAGCCCAGGTCGAACAGGCGGTCGGCCTCGTCGAGCACGAGCATGGCCACGCCGTCGAGCCTCAGCGCGTTGTGGTCCGCCAGGTCGAGCAGCCGGCCCGGCGTGGCGACGACGATGTCGGCGCCGCCGCGCAGGCTCATCATCTGCGGGTTGATCGACACGCCGCCGAAGGCGGTGACGATCTTCGGGCGCTCGGGCAGGTCCCGGGCCAGGTCGTGCAGGGTCTCGCCGACCTGGGCCGCGAGCTCGCGCGTGGGCACGAGCACCAGGGCGCGCACGCGGCGCGCGCCCTGGGGCCGCTCCGAAACCAGGCGCTGCAGCAGCGGCAGGGAGAATGCGGCCGTCTTTCCGGAACCGGTCTGCGCCGAGCCCCGCAGGTCGCGGCCCTGCAGAATCGCGGGGATGGCCGCGGCCTGGATGGCGGTCGGCGCGGCATAGCCGCGGCGGCCGGCGGCCTGCACGAGCGCGGGGGACAGGCCCAGTGAATCGAATGACATGTGTTTGATGAGCGCGGCGGGCGAAGAACAGGAACCAGCGAAAGAAAGTACGAAGAGGCGTATCGGATGTCGACGATGAAACAGCAGCGCGCCGGCCAGACCGGCAGCAGCACCCTGGTGTATTCCACCGACGGCGGCGGACGCATGTGCCCCGGCTGCGGCGAGCCCGTGGCCCGATGCCGCTGCAAGGAACTCGCGAGCCAGGCCCGCGCGCCGGCCACCGACGGCATTGTGCGTGTATCGCACGAGACCAAGGGCAGAAAAGGCAAGGGCGTGACGGTGGTCAAGGGCGTGGCGCTCGACGCGGCGGCGCTGCTGGCGCTGGGCAAGCAGCTCAAGGCGGCCTGCGGCACGGGCGGCACGGTGAAGGACGGCGTCATCGAAATCCAGGGCGACCACCGCGAGACGGTGATCGCCGCGCTCTCGAAGCTGGGCCACACGGTCAAGCGCGCGGGAGGCTGAGCACGCGATGAACCCCGAAGACCTGCAGCGGCTGGTGACGCTCGAAATGCCCTTCGGCAAGTACAAGGGCACGCTGATTGCCGATTTGCCCGGCAATTACCTGAGCTGGTTTGCACGCGAGGGTTTTCCCTCGGGAGAAATTGGCCGATTGCTCGCGCTGATGCATGAAATAGACCACAACGGGCTTTCCGGCCTGCTGAAACCGTTGCGAAACCGCCCTTCCGACCCGGGAGTTACCCGATGACGCAAGATTTCGCCGCAATTTTTGCAATTCGGGCGGGATAATCGTTGCTACGTGTCAGTGGGCCCCCGCGGCTCCCGTGCACGTAATTCGGTGATCGGTCAGTTTCGCGCCACAGCGCAGTTCTTGTTTGTTGTGATTCTGGGACTCCATCGCTTTTTGTTTTTTTGTTGGTTTGATAGGAGTCCCTTGATGGGCAAGAAACTTTATGTGGGCAACCTCGCCTACTCGATCCGCGACAACGATCTGGAGCAAGCCTTCGGCGAATTCGGCTCGATCGTCAGCGCAAAGGTCATGATGGAACGTGACACCGGCCGTTCGAAGGGCTTCGGCTTCGTCGAAATGGGCACGGATGCCGAAGCACTCGCAGCCATCGAAGCCATGAACGGCCAGCCCCTGCAGGGCCGCGCCCTGACGGTGAACGAAGCCCGTCCGATGGAAGCCCGTCCCCCCCGCAGCGGTGGCGGCGGCTACGGCGGCGGTGGTGGTGGCGGCGGCTACGGTGGTGGCGGCCGCAGCGGCGGCGGTGGTTACGGCGGCGACCGCGGTGGCTACGGCGGCGACCGCAGCGGTGGCGGCGGCTACGGTGGCGGCGGTGGTGGCTACGGCGGCGGTGGCCGCGGCGGCTACTGAGCCCTCACCCTCCTGCCTCCAGGGCCTTCTGGCCCTTGAATGAAAAAAGCTCCTTCGGGAGCTTTTTTCATTGGGGAAAACGCCCGAACAGGGAAGAACCCTTGCCCTGCGGTACGCATTTGTTCGTACCGCGCTGGTCAGCCAACGGTCAGGCCCGCGGATCGACCCTCCTTCCTCCATAACAAGAGGAGCGAGACATGCGCATAAAGAGTCAGGCCGACTTCTTTTCAGGAGTCATGTTCACCACCGTGGGCGGCGCCTTCGCCATCGGCGCCACCACCTACACCATCGGCGACGGCGCGCGCATGGGGCCGGGCTACTTCCCACTCATGCTGGGCATCCTGCTGGCGGTGCTGGGCGCGATCATCATGTTCCAGGCGATGGTGGTGGAGACCACCGACGGCGACCCAATCGGCAAGTGGGCCTGGAAGCCGCTGGCCTTCGTGCTCGGCGCGAACCTGGCCTTCGGCGTGCTGCTGGGCGGGCTGCCCAGCATCGGGCTGCCGGCCATGGGAATGATCATCGCGATCTACGCGCTCACCATCATCTCCAGCATGGCGGGCGAGCACTTCAAGCTGCGCGACGTGCTGATCCTCGCGACCATCCTGGCGGCCGGCAGCTACGTGGCGTTCATCTGGGCGCTCAAGCTGCAGATCCAGGTGTGGCCCACCTTCATCTCGGGTTGAGGAGAACACAGCCATGGAACTCTTCAACAACCTCGCGACCGGCTTCGGCGTCGCGTTCACCTTCACCAACCTGCTGTACTGCCTGATCGGCTGCATCCTGGGCACGCTGATCGGCGTGCTGCCGGGCATCGGGCCCGTTGCGACCATCGCAATGCTTCTGCCGGCAACCTACGCGCTGCCGCCGGTATCGGCGCTGATCATGCTGGCGGGCATCTATTACGGCGCCCAGTACGGCGGCTCCACCACAGCCATCCTGGTGAACCTGCCGGGCGAGTCGTCCTCGGTGGTCACCTGCATCGACGGCTACCAGATGGCCAGGCAGGGCCGAGCGGGCCCGGCGCTGGCCGCCGCCGGCCTGGGCTCGTTCTTCGCGGGCTGCGTCGGTACGCTCATCCTGGCCGCCTTCGCGCCGCCACTGACCGAGCTGGCCTTCAAGTTCGGCCCGGCCGAGTATTTCTCGCTGATGGTGCTGGGCCTGATCGGCGCGGTGGTGCTGGCTTCGGGCTCGCTGCTGAAGGCGGTGGCGATGATCGTGCTGGGCCTGCTGCTGGGCATCGTGGGCACCGACGTCAACTCGGGCGTGGCGCGCTACAGCTTCGACATTCCGGAGCTCACCGACGGCATCGGCTTCGTGGTCATCGCCATGGGCGTGTTCGGCTACGGCGAGATCATCGGCAACCTCTCGCAGCCCGACGACGAGCGCGAGGTGTTCACGCACAAGGTCAAGGGCCTGTGGCCCACCAAGGACGACTTCAAGCGCATGCTCCCCGCCGTGCTTCGCGGCACGGCGCTGGGTTCCGCACTGGGCATCCTGCCGGGCGGCGGCGCGCTGCTGGCTTCGTTCGCCTCGTACGCGCTGGAAAAGAAGATCCGCATGCGCCCCGGCGAAGTGCCCTTCGGCAAGGGCAACATCCGCGGCGTGGCGTCGCCGGAGTCGGCCAACAACGCCGGTGCGCAGACCTCCTTCATCCCGCTGCTGACGCTGGGCATTCCGCCCAACGCAGTGATGGCGCTGATGGTGGGCGCGATGACGATCCACAACATCCAGCCGGGCCCGCAGGTGATGACCAGCAACCCCGAGCTCTTCTGGGGCCTGATCGCCTCGATGTGGATCGGCAACGCGATGCTGATCATCCTGAACCTGCCGCTGATCGGCATGTGGATCAAGCTGCTGACGGTGCCCTACAAGTTCCTGTTCCCGGCCATCGTTCTGTTCTGCGCGATCGGCGTGTACTCGACCAACAACAACACCTTCGACGTGTGGATGGTGGCGGCCTTCGGCTTCATCGGCTACCTCTTCATCAAGCTGCGCACCGAGCCCGCGCCGCTGCTGCTGGGCTTCATCCTGGGGCCGATGATGGAAGAGAACCTGCGCCGGGCGCTGCTGCTGTCGCGCGGGGCGTGGAGCGTGTTCGTCACGCGGCCGCTGTCGGCGGGGCTGCTGGTCGCGGCTGCGTTGCTGCTGGGCATCGTGCTGCTGCCGGCGATCAAGGCCAAGCGCGAAGAGGCGTTTGTAGAGGACTGATCCTCTTCAGCGCACGAACAGTGGCAGCAGCAACAGCTGCCACGCGAGCCCCATGAGGGCCGACCCGAGCACCACCGGGATCACCCCGGCCTTGAAGCGGAACAGCGCCACGGCGGCGATCAGCCCGATCGCCGCCGATGCCGCGTCGAAGCCCCCGCCCGCGCCCTTGGGCCACAGCACGTGCCAGGCGAAGAACACCGCGAGGTTGACGATCACGCCCACCACCGCCGCCGTGATGGCCGTGAGCGGCGCGGTGAGCTTCAGGTTGCCGTGCGTCGACTCGATGAAGGGCCCGCCCAGCAGGATGAAGAGGAACGACGGCAGGAAGGTGAAGAAGCACACCACCGTCGCCGCCACCGCACCCGCCGCGAAGAGCGAGTGAGCGCCGAAGAGCGCCTGGTTCCACCCGCCGACGAAGCCGACGAACGACACCACCATGATCAGCGGCCCCGGCGTGGTTTCGCCGAGCGCGAGGCCGTCGATCATCTGCGTGGCGCCGAGCCAGCCGTAATGGTCGACCGCGCCCTGGAACACGTAGGGCAGCACCGCGTAGGCGCCGCCGAAGGTCATGAGCGCAGCCTTGGTGAAGAACCAGCCCATCTGCGTGAGCGTGCCGTGCCAGCCGTACAGCGCGACGAGCGCGCCCATGGCCCCCAGCCAGAGCACGAGGAACACGCCCAGCACGCGCCAGAAGCGCCCCCAGCCGAAGCGCGCGTGCGCGGGCGTCGGCGTGTCGTCGTCGATGAGCGCCGGACCGATGGCTGCCGGCCCCGCCGCGCCATGCCCGCCGCCGCCCGGTACGAAGCGATGCGGCGCCACCCAGCTGCCGACGTAGCCGACGGCCGCTGCCGCGAGCACGATCAGCGGAAAGGGCAGCTGCAGCGCGAAGATCGCCACGAAGGCCGCGGCGGCGATCGCCCAGAGCCAGGGGTTCTTCAGCACCCGCGAGCCGATGCGCCAGGCCGCGAACAGCACGATGGCCGTGACCGCCGGCTTCACACCGTACAGCAGCCCCGCCACCGCCGGCACCTGCCCGTAGGCCATGTAGACCCAAGAGAGCGCGATCAGGATGAAGAGCGAGGGCAGCACGAACAGCACCCCCGCCGCGATGCCGCCCCAGGTGCGGTGCATGAGCCAGCCGATGTAGGTGGCGAGCTGCTGGGCCTCGGGGCCGGGCAGCAGCATGCAGTAGTTGAGGGCGTGGAGAAATCGCTTCTCCGAGATCCAGCGCCTGCGCTCCACCAGCTCCTGGTGCATCAGCGCGATCTGCCCGGCCGGGCCGCCGAAGCTGATGAAGCCCAGCTTGAGCCAGTAGGCGAAGGCCTGCCAGAAGCCGACGGGAGCGGGCCGCTCGACGGGATCTTGGGGAGAGGACATCGGGCGGCTTTCTTTCTTGCTTCGTTATTTCAGGAATGCGTCGTAGGCGGTCTTCAGTATCAGCGCGCTCACCACCACGATGAACACCACCCGCACGAAGCCCGCGCCGTGCTTGAGCGCAACCCGCGTGCCCAGCACGCTGCCGGCCACGTTGGCCACCGCCATCACCAGCCCGTAGTGCCACCAGACGTGGCCCTTCGCCGCCAGCAGGATCAGCGCGGCGGCGTTGGTCAGGGTGTTGATGATCTTGGCCGAGGCCGAGGCGTTGAGGAAGTCGTAGCCCATCCAGCGCACGAAGAGGAACACCAGGAAGCTGCCCGCGCCCGGGCCGAAGAAGCCGTCGTACAGCCCGATGCAAAGGCCGATGGTGCAGGCCGCCAGCGTCTCGGCGCGGCCGGAGAAGCGCGGCGCATGCATGCGGCCCATGTCCTTGCGCGCCAGCGTGTAGAGCAGCACGCCCAGCAGGATGAGCGGCAGCGCCTTGCGCAGGAAGTCGCCCGGGAACATGGTGACGCCCCAGGCGCCCAGCATCGAGCCGGCAAATCCGAGCAGCGCGGCCGGCCACAGCGCCCCCCAGCGCATCTGCACCCGCTGGCTGAACTGGGCCGCGGCGGCGGCCGTGCCCCAGATGGAAGCGCTCTTGTTGGTGCCCAGCAGGGTCGCCGGCGGTGCGCCCGGGAAAACGGCGAACAGCGCAGGCACCAGGATCAGCCCGCCTCCGCCCACGATCGAATCGACAAAACCCGCGAGCGCAGAGGCGCCCGTGACCACCAGCATTTCCATAGGGCGTGGATTGTCTCACCCCGGTGCTATCGAAAAAGTAGCTTGAAAGGCCGATGCCCCAAGCCCCGCGCAAATAAAAAAGGCGCCGACCAGCGGCGCCTTTCAAGCTTGGACAGGCATCTCGTACGGAGCCTTTGAAGAATTTTTATTGTTGCTTGGGGGGTTTGTCTCCTCGGACCCTCGGCACACGAGCAGGGCCCGTTCGCGAGTGCGCAGACTTTAGGGGCACGCACCGCCTCAGTGCATAGGGAATTACCCGCTTTGCCTTACCGAATAAGCCCGGTTTGCAAACCAAAGTGTTTCTGATAGTTAACGACGTGGCACGACTTGTGCACGGGGCGCCTGAGTCCACCACTTGAAGAAGAAAGCGACCATGGCCCTGGCACCGCAAGCCTCCATCAACGCGGCAGACACCGCATGGATGATGACCTCGACCGCGCTGGTGCTGCTGATGACGCTGCCCGGCATCGCTCTCTTCTACGCGGGCATGGTGCGCCGCAAGAACGTGCTGGCCACCATGGCGGCGGTGGTGGCGATCGCCGCGACGGTCTCGCTGACCTGGTTCGCGCTGGGCTATTCGCTGGCCTTCACCGAGGGCTGGCCCTGGCTCGGCGGCTCCGGGCGCTTCTGGTTCTCGGGCTTCGAATACCTGAAGGAGGCCGGCCAGCTCGCGGTGAGCCACGTGGCGCCCAACGTGCCCGAGTCGGTCTACGCGATGTTCCAGCTGACCTTCGCGATCATCACCACCGCGCTGGTGCTCGGCGCCTTTGTCGAGCGCATGCGCTTCTCGGCGATCCTGTGGTTCGCGCTGCTGTGGAGCGTGCTGGTGTACGCGCCCGTCGCGCACTGGGTGTGGGAGCCGGGCGGCTGGCTCGCGCAGATGGGCGCGCTCGACTTCGCGGGCGGCTCGGTGGTGCACGTCAACGCCGGCGTCGCGGGGCTGGTGTGCGCCTACGCGCTGGGCTCGCGCAAGGGCTACGGCCGCGAGGCCTTCGAGCCCTACAACCTGGCTTTCACCATGACCGGCGCCGGCCTGCTGTGGGTGGGCTGGTTCGGCTTCAATGCCGGCTCGGCGGTGGCGGCCGACGGCCGCGCGGGGCTGGCGATGCTGGTCACGCACATCGCGGCGGCGGCTGGCGCCATGAGCTGGATGCTCGGCGAATGGATCGTGCGGCGCAGCCCCTCGCTGCTGGGCCTGTGCTCGGGCCTCGTGGCCGGGCTGGTGGCCATCACGCCGGCGGCCGGCTTCGTCACGCCGCCGGCCGCGCTGGCCATCGGCGCCATCGCGGGGCTGGCCTGCTACTGGGGCGCCACCGGCCTGAAGCACCTGCTGGGGGCGGACGACTCGCTCGACGTATTCGGCGTGCACGGCATCGGCGGCATCGTGGGCGCGCTGCTGACCGGCGTGTTCGCCGACTCGCGCGTCTCCGGCGCCACGGGCGACGTGCTGACCCAGGCGATCGCGGTCGGCAGCGTGGCCATCTTCAGTGCGACGGGAACGGCGGTGGTGCTGTTCCTGGTGCACGTTATCGTCGGCCTGCGCGTCGATGCCGACAGCGAGCTGCTGGGCCTCGATCTTGCACAGCACAGGGAACATCTCGGGAGCAGCTGACCCACCGACGGAGGAAACAAGCCATGTCGCCATCCATGTCCGAAAGCGAACGCATCGCCCTCGCCGCCCGCCTTCATGTGGCGCTGCGGCGAAAGCATGGCCGCGTGACCGACACCGAATGGATGGCGACCAATGCCGAGTACGCCGCCGAGATCGTGCGCATGACCCGCGCGCACGCGGCCGACACCAAGGACGAGGAGCTCTACCTTCTCGCCACCCGGCTGGAGCAGGCGATGGAGCCGCTGGCCCGCGCCGCGCGTTTGGCGGCACGCCAGCCCGACGGCCAGCCGCCCACACCCCCACCCCGGTACGTCGGCGGCCTGCGCTGACGCCGGCTCAGCCCGCTGCCAGAGCGGCCTTGCGGATCGACTGCAGCGTGCTGCCCGGCGTGATGGCCTCCGGGTCCAGCAGGCAGTGCAGGATCGCCGGCTTGCCGCTCGCCCTCGCGCGGGCCAGCGCGGGGCCGAATTCTTCGGTGCTGGTCACGCGCTCGCCGTGGCCGCCGAACACCTCGGCGTAGCCCCGGAAGTCGGGGTTCTTCAGCTGCGTGGCACTGATGCGGCCCGGGTAGTGCCGTTCCTGGTGCATGCGGATGGTGCCGTACATGGCGTTGTCCAGCAGCACCACGATGATCGGCAGGCCGTACTGCACGGCGGTCGCGAACTCCTGGCCGTGCATCATGAAGTCGCCGTCGCCCGCGAACACCACCACCTCGCGCTGCGGCCAGAGGCGCTTGGCGCCGACGCCGGCCGGCAGGCCGTAGCCCATGGAGCCGCTGGTGGGCGCGAGCTGGCTGGCGTACGCGCGGAACGGCCAGAAGCGGTGCACCCAGGTGGCGAAGTTGCCCGCGCCGTTGCAGAAGATGGTGTCGGCCGGCAGTACCTCGCGCAGGTGCTTCATGACCTCGCCCATCTGCAGCGGGCCCGGAATGCGGATGGGCGACGGGTCGCTCCAGCGCAGGAAGTCTTCGCGCGCGGCCTTCGTCTCCGCCTGCCAGGCCGGCACCTGTGCGGGGCGCAGCGTGGCAACGGCCTCGGCGAAGGCCTGCGGCGTGGCGTGGATGCCCAGCGCCGGGCGATACAGCTTGCCCAGCTCGTCGGCATCGGCATGCACGTGCACCAGCGCCTGCTTGGGCTGCGGAATGGACAGCAGCTCGTAGCCCTGCGAGGGCACTTCCGACAGACGCCCGCCGACCAGCAGGATCAGATCGGCATTGCGGATGCGCTCCAGCATCTTCGGATTGACGCCCAGGCCGAGGTCGCCCGCATAGCAGGGGTGATCGGCCGACATCAGCATCTGGCGGCGGAACGAGCAGTACACGGGCAGCGAGAACGCCGCCGCGAAGTCCGCGAACTGACGCGACGCCTTCTCCGACCAGCGGCTGCCGCCCACGACGACCACCGGCCGCTGCGCCTGCGACAGCCGCTGCTGCAGCTCTGCGAGTTGCGCCGCGCCGGGATGGGTTTCGGTGACGGCATAAGGCTGCGCGTCGGCCACCGTCGCGGCCTCGGTCAGCATGTCTTCCGGCAGCGCGATCACCACCGGGCCGGGTCGGCCCGAGGTCGCGACATGGAAGGCGCGCGACACCAGCTCGGGCACGCGCGCCGGGTCGTCGATCTGCACCACCCACTTGGCCATGGTGCCGAACACCGCGCCGTAGTCCAGCTCCTGGAAGGCCTCGCGGCCCAGCGCGTCGCGCGCGACCTGGCCGACGAAGAGCAGCAGCGGCGTCGAATCCTGGTGCGCGATGTGCACGCCGGCCGACGCATTGGTGGCGCCCGGCCCGCGCGTCACGAAGCACACGCCCGGCCTGCCGGTGAGCTTGCCTTGGGCCTCGGCCATCATCGTCGCTCCGCCTTCCTGGCGGCACACGGTCACTTCGATGGAGGCGTCGTGCAGCGCGTCGAGCACGGCGAGAAAGCTCTCGCCGGGCACGCAGAAGAGCTGCTCGACGCCGTGGGTGACGAGCTGGTCGACCAGGATCTGGCCGCCGGTGCGGGATGAAGTCATGGGGTTTCCAGGGAAATGAAGGTGTCAGGTGTTGCTCCTTCCCCCTCTGGGGGAAGGCCGGGATGGGGGCAAGCGGCGATGGAAAAGCCCGCGGCAACGGATACGCCGCCTGCCCCCACCCCTGCCCTCCCCCAGCAGCGGGGGAAGGAGAAAAGCGGGTTCATTCCAGCGCCTCGCAGGCAGCCTGGATGCGCTTGCATGCCTCTTCCAGCTGCGCCATCGAGGTCGCATACGAAATGCGGAAATACGGCGCCAGCCCGAACACGCTGCCCGGCACCACCGCCACCTCGAAGTCCTGCAGCAGGTAGCGGCAGAAATCGCTGTCGCTGCGCAGCAGCATGCCGCCACGCGTGCGCCGGCCGAGCACGCCGGCGCAGCTCGCGAAGGTGTAGAACGCGCCCTCCGGCACGCGGCAGTGCAGGCCCGGCGCGCGGTTCAGCGCGGCGACCACGAAGTCGCGGCGCGCCTGGAAGTCGGTGCAGCGCTCGGCCACGATATCCTGCGGCCCGGTCAGCGCCTCGATGGCGGCTGCCTGGCTGATCGACGAGGGGCAGGACGTGGTCTGGCTCTGCACCACGGCCATGGCCGCGATCAGCGCGCGCGGACCGGCGCCGTAGCCCACGCGCCAGCCGGTCATTGCATAGGCCTTGGACACGCCGTTCACCGTCAGCGTGCGCTCGCGCAGGCGCGGCTCCACCGCGACCGGCGTGGCGAACGCCAGCCCGTCGTAGAGGATGTGTTCGTAGATGTCGTCCGCCAGCACCCACACCTGCGGATGGCGCAGCAGCACCTCGCACAGCGGTTTGAGCTGCGCCGCGCTGTAGGCCGCGCCGCTCGGGTTCGAGGGCGAGTTCAGGAACAGCCAGCGCGTGCGCGGCGTGATGGCCGCTTCGAGCTGCGCGGCGTCGAGCCGGAAGCCGTTGGCCTCGGTGCCGGCCACGGGCACCGGCACGCCGCCGCAGATCTGCACGATGTCGGCGTAAGAGGTCCAGTACGGCGCGGGCAGGATGACTTCGTCGCCCGGGTCCAGGCTGGCCATCAGCGCGTTGAAGATCACCTGCTTGGCGCCCGCGCTCACGCTGATCTCGTCGAGTGCGAAGTCGAGCGCGTTGTCGCGCCTCAACTTGAGCTGCACCGCCGCCTTCATCGCCGGGCTGCCGTCGAGCACGGTGTAGCGCGTGTCGCCTCTGCCGATGGCCTGCACGGCGGCGTCGCGCACGTTCTGCGGCGTGTCGAAATCGGGCTCGCCCGCACCCAGCACGATCACCGGACGGCCGGCGCGCTTGAGCGCGTTGGCGTGGTCGGTGATGCGCAGGATCTCCGAGACGCCGATGGCGCGCACGCGCTGCGCGGGCTCGAAGACGATGGAGGTGGCGGTATCGGCGGTCACTTGGCGTAGGCCTCCAGCGGCTTGTCGTTGGGCTCGGCGATGAGCTGCTTCAGCGTCGCGCTCATCGGCAGGTTCAGGCTGGTGTTCTTCGGCGGGATGGCCGCGACGAACCACTTGGTGTAGATCTTCTCGAGCTCGCCGCTCTTCATCATGCGGCGCAGCGAGTCGTCCACCGCCGACTTGAAGGCCGGGTCGTCCTTGCGGAACAGCAGCGCGATCGGCTCCGAGCCCAGCGGCTCGCCCACGATGCGGTAGGCCGAGGGGTTCTTCGAGTTCGCGATGATCCCGGCCAGCAGGTTGTCGTCGAGCACGAAGGCATCGGCGCGGCCCGACTCCATCAGGAGGAAGCTCTCGAGGTGGTCCTTGCCGAGCATCGTGTTGTACGAGACGTTCTGCGCGCGCTCGCGCTTGCGCAGCAGCTGCACCGCCGTGGTGCCGGTGGAGGCCGACACGTTGCGGCCCGCGAGCTGGTCGAGGTTGGCGATGCCCGAGTCGACCCTGGTGGCCATGCGCACCTCGCTCACGTAGGTGGTGAGCGCGAAGGCCACCTGCTGCTGGCGCGCGGTGTTGTTGGTGGTGGGGCCGCAGCCGATGTCGAGCGTGCCGTTCTGCACCAGCGGAATGGTGTTCTGTGCGGTCACGGCCATGTATTCGAGCTTCGCCTGCGGCGCGATCTCCTTCAGCACGCGCTCGCACAGCTCGACGTGGTAGCCCACGTACTTCTCGCCTGCGCCCAGCATGTAGGCCATGGGCGGCGAGGCCTCGCGCACGCCGAGGACTACCTTGCCGCTGGACTTGATCTTGTCGAGCGTGCCGCCGGTGGCGGCCGCGGTCTGCGCGATGGCGCCGAACGAAAACACGAGCAGGCCGGCTGCTGCGGCGATGGCCTTGAAGGAAATCCTCATTTCTTCTGTCTCCTGGTTGTGGTTCTGGTTGCAGTGAAGGCATGCGGCTGCCCGCCTCGCCGCGCGAAGCGGCAGGCCCGGGCAGTCCGGAAAGCGATCGGTCAGTCGCCGATGTCGAAGGTCACGCCCTGTGCGAGGGGCAGTGCCGTGGAGTAGTTGATGGTGTTGGTCGCGCGGCGCATGTACGCCTTCCAGCTGTCGGAGCCGGCCTCGCGTCCGCCGCCGGTTTCCTTCTCGCCGCCGAAGGCTCCGCCGATCTCCGCGCCGCTCGGGCCGATGTTGACGTTGGCGATGCCGCAGTCGGAGCCCGAGCTCGACATGAAGCGCTCGGCCTCACGCATGTTCAGCGTGAAGATCGACGACGACAGGCCCGCGCCCACCGCGTTGTGCTGCTCGATGGCCTCGTCGAGTGAGCCGTAGCGCACCACGTAGAGGATGGGCGCGAAGGTCTCGCGCAGCACCGGGCCTTCATGCGACTTCAGCTCCACCAGCGCAGGGCGCACGTAGTAGGCGTCGCTCGTGCCGATGCCCTCCACGCGCTGGCCGCCGTGCACCTTGGCGCCGATCTCGCGGCTTTCGGAGAGCGCCTTCTGCATGCCGTCGAAGGCCGCGCGGTCGATCAGCGGACCGACCAGCGTGCCGGCCTCGCGCGGATCGCCCACCTGCACGTTGCCGTAGACCTTGGCGAGCTTGGGCACCAGCTGGTCGTACACGCTCTCGTGCACGAACAGGCGCCGCAGCGTGGTGCAGCGCTGGCCGGCCGTGCCCATGGCCGCGAAGGCGATGCCGCGCAGCGCGAGGTCGAGGTCGGCCGAGGGCGTGACGATGGCGGCGTTGTTGCCGCCGAGTTCGAGGATGGCGCGTGCGAAGCGTGCGGCCAGCTTCGGCCCCACCTGGCGGCCCATGGCGGTCGAGCCGGTGGCCGAGAGAACCGGCACGCGATGGTCGTCCACCAGCACCTCGCCGATGTCGCGCTGGCCCAGCAGCAGGCCCAGCAGGCCTTCGGGCGCGTCGCCGAAGCGGTCGATGGCGCGCTGCGCGATGGCATGCACGGCCAGCGCGGTCAGCGGCGTCTTTTCAGACGGCTTCCACACCACCGGATCGCCGCACACCAGCGCCAGCGCCGCGTTCCAAGACCACACGGCCACCGGGAAGTTGAAGGCCGAGATCACGCCGCACACGCCCAGCGGATGCCAGGTTTCCATCATGCGGTGCTCGGCGCGCTCGGTGGCCAGCGTGAGGCCGTAGATCTGGCGCGAGAGGCCGACCGCGAAGTCGCAGATGTCGATCATCTCCTGCACCTCGCCCGCGCCCTCGGACGGGATCTTGCCAGCCTCCAGCGTCACGAGGCGGCCCAGGTCGGCCTTGGCCGCGCGCAGCTCCTCGCCCAGCAGGCGTACCAGTTCGCCGCGGCGCGGCGCCGGCACGTTGCGCCAGGCCTCGAAGGCCTCGTGCGCGCGGCCGATCACCGCCGTGGCCTCGGCCGGCGAGGTCTGCGGCACCTGCGCTACCACCTCGCCGCTGACGGGCGAACGCACCGTCAGCTCGCCGCCGGTGTGGGCCGAGCGGGGCACGCCCAGGCGCTGCAGCAGCTGTTCCACTTCGGTGGCGACGGGAAGAGAGGTTTGGGCTTCGGACATGAGCGCTCCGGGGGACAGATGAAGGGAAAGACGGGAAGGCGGCGGGAGGCCTGATCCGGCCAATATCAGCGAATCCCGCCCGATTGCCTAATGAAAATATGGAAGGACCTGATGCGTTTCAGGAAGGATCCCGGGCCGTTGACGTGCGCCTAGCGCACCAACCGGGCGGCCGCCAGGATCCACAGCGCGACCAGCACCACATTGCTCGCCGCGAACACGCCCAGCCGGTGCAGCACGTGGTTGTAGGTCAGATGCACCGCGCTGTGCAGCGCCCGCAGCCCCACGTAGGCCCAGGCCAGCCACACCGCCGCGGGCGTTGGCTGCGCCGCCACGTAGAAGACCAGGCACACCACATAGAACAGCATCGGCAGCTCCAGCAGGTTCATGTAGTTGCGGTTGGGAATGCGCACGGCGTCCGGAACCGCCGCCGACTCGCCCAGCCTGAAGTCAGCCGCCCGGACTTCGCGGCGCAGCACGGCGCGCACGCGCGTGAAGGGGATGAGCAGCAGCACCATGCCGGTGAGGGCCGCGAGGGCAAAGACGGGGTAGAGGATCGAGGGGTTGTTCATTTTCGGGGTGTCTCCTCGGGCGCATTGTCGTGGGGCGGATCGCGTCGCCGACGGCGGGAAAAGCTGAAATTCGCGCTCGATATCATGAGCGCGGCGCGTGACGCCAAGACTAGAAAAATCAGGGAGTACTTATGACGACAGAGGCTGTTTCGGTCGGCCGGATCCAGCATTCGGCACCGACATTCACGCTCTATGGGCGCATCGCCGCAGCGCCCATAGGCAAAGTTGGCAAGCCACATCCAAGCTTGCATATTTCGCTCATCATCGACGACGCCTACAACGGCATCACCGTCATCGACGGGCAACCCACAATGGTGGAGGCAGGTCTGCGCAACGTGCTGCGGATCAGAACAAACATGTACGCAAATTCGCTTCCTCCGGGTGTGGTGGTCAAGCTTCCATTGGCTCCGCCCGATGGCATGAGTCCCGAGGCGTTCTCACGCGAACTGATCAAGAGAGCGCTGAACTTCTCGAGCTACGTGTCGCCCTACAGCTTTCCGACACGTTTTCAGGGTGACCGGATGACCCCCGGCGAATACAACAGCAGCTCCTACCTCGCCGCGCTTCTCAGGAGCGTGATGGGCCGGGTGCCCGATCTCCGGGTTGCGGGCTACCAGACACCCGGCTGGGAGGAGCCGATGCCGCTGCACTTCTTCAAGGGCGAGGCCATCCGATGAAGCCCGGCTTGCGTCTTGCGCTGAACATGGCCGCCTGGACCGTGGCGATTCCAGCTCTGGGGATCGTCGGCTCGCTGCTCGGCAAGACGGTGTTCCGCTCGGCCGAGGCCGAAGTGGTCATGGCGCATGCGATGGAGGTTCTGCTCGTGGTGTGGGCCGCCCTCATCTATTGGCGCTGCGTTCCTTCGGCATCGAGCTTGCCGAGACGTGCGATCTACCTAGTACTCTTCGCCGCGACGATGGCGATGCTCGGCTACTTCGCGCTGGGCGCGGCCATCATGGTCGTGATCATGCTCTTCGGCCTCTAAGACCCAAGCCGCGCAACCTCAGCCCGTCGCCTCCGGCGCGCTGATCCGCTGCCCCGCAGGCGAACTCGCCAGGCTCTGCGCCGGCCGCCTCAGCGTCGCGTCGAAGGGATTGATCCTCGGCCCGATCGCCGCCGCCTCGCGTTTCAGCAGCTCCACCACCGTCGGCATGCGGTCGGCGTTGAGCCGGTCGGCGATGGTGCCTACGCTGAGCGCCGCCACCGCGCGGCCTTCGCGGTCGAGGATGGGCACGGCCACGCCCGCCATGCCTTCGAGCAGGCCGGTGTTGCGGCCCGCGTAGCCTGCCTGGCGCACGCGCTCGATCTCGGTGCGCAGGTAGACCTCGTCGTACACGCCGTACTCGCGCACGCGCGAGAGGTTGAAGCGGATCACTTCCTCGCGCTCGGCCTCCGGCAGGAAGGCCAGGATCGCGAGCGCGCCCTGCCCCACGCCCAGCGCGATGCGCCCGCCGATGTCGCCGGTGAAGGAGCGGATGGGAAAGGGCCCTTCGCTCCTGTCGAGGCACACGGCGTCGAAGCCGCTGCGCGCCAGCAGGAAGATGCTGTCGCCGAGGCTCGCGCACAGACGCAGCAGCACGGGGCGGCAGATGGAGCGCAGGTCGCCGGGATTGCCCGCGCTCGCGGCCAGCGCGAAGAAATCGATGCTCAGGCGGTAGAGCTTGCTGCGCTCGTCCTGCTCGACCATGCCTTCGGCCATGAGCGACTGCAGCAGCCGGTGCGTGGTGGCCTGGGTGAGGCCCACGGATCGTGCGATCTGGGTCACGCGGCCGCCTTCGGCCTGCACCGCACCGAGCGCGCGGATCACCGAAAAGACGCGCGGCACGCCGCCGCTGGCCGCCGCGCCCGCCCCTGCGCCGGCCGGGGTGTTCGCCGAAGAGCTCTCCATACCTTCCTCCTGCGGAATTCGATTGATCGACCGCGTCCATCATATTCCGTTGAACGGAATAAATTGAAGAAATATTCTGATTAATGGAATACCCGAGGCGATCTGGCGCAATCGTTGCAATAGAGTGAATCAAGAACAGCAAGCTGTCCATGGCCCGCACCAAGTCGAAGCAAGGTGCCTCAAGCCATCTTTTCGCCCCCGAAGAAAGGCCCGTTCCATGTCATTCCTGCGGCTCACCGACGTGACCAAGTTCTATGGCGCCACCCGTGCGGTGACGGACATGAATCTCTCGGTGGAAAAGGGCGAGTTCGTCTCGCTGCTCGGTCCCTCGGGCTGCGGCAAGACGACCACGCTCCAGATGATCGCGGGCTTCGAGGCGGTGAGCGGCGGCCGCATCGAGCTCGCGGGCAAGGACATCACGCACGCCAAGGCCAACACGCGCGGGCTGGGCATCGTGTTCCAGACCTACGCGCTGTTCCCGCACATGACGGTGGCCGACAACGTGAGCTTCGGCCTCGAGATGCGCAAGATGCCCAGGGCCGAGCGCACCGAGCGCGTGAAGCAGGCGCTGGCGCTGGTGCACCTCGAGCAGCACGCCGGGCGCTACCCGCGCGAGCTTTCGGGCGGCCAGCGGCAGCGCGTGGCGCTGGCGCGCGCGCTGGTGATCGAGCCGCCGGTGCTGCTGCTGGACGAGCCGCTGTCGAACCTCGACGCCAAGCTGCGCGAGGAGATGCAGTTCGAGCTGCGCCAGATCCAGCGCAAGGTCGGCACCACCACGGTAATGGTCACGCACGACCAGAGCGAGGCCATGTCGATCAGCGACCGCGTGGTGGTGATGGAAGGCGGCCGCGCCACGCAGATCGACCATCCGCAGCGCGTGTACGAGCATCCGGGCACGCGCTTCATCTCCACTTTCGTCGGCAAGGCCAACCTGCTGGACTGCCGCGTGTCGGGCAGCGGCGCCGGGCGCACCTGCGTGGAGGTGGGATCGCTCTCGCTCGACGTGGACGACACCGGCTTCGACCTGAACGCGGGCGCGCTGCTGAGCGTGCGGCCCGAGAAGCTTCAGCTGGTGGCACCGGGCCAGGGCCGCATCGACGGCGAGGTGCTGGAGCGCTTCTTCCTCGGCAGCCAGTGGCTCTACCGCGTGGCGACTTCGGTCGGCGAGCTCATGGTGCTGAGCCCCAACGACGGACGCGAGGCCCTCGCCGAAGGCAGCCGCACCGGCATCGACTGGCCGGCGCACTGCATGCGGCTGCTGCCGGCCGATGAGAAGGCTGTCGCGGCATGAGCACTTCGAAGAGCAAGGCCACGCCGTGGTGGCTCTCCGGCCCCGCGCTGCTGCTGTTCACGGTGCTGCTGGTGGTGCCGCTCGGGCTCACCGCCGTGCTGTCGTTCAACGTCTACGACCCGGCCACCGGACCGAAGGCGGGCGAGTTCACGCTCGCGCACTACGCACTGGTGTTCTCCGACTCGTACTACCTCGGCATCTTCTGGCGCACCTTCTGGGTCTCCGCGCTGGTCACGCTGATCTGCGTGCTGATCGGCGCGCCGGAAGCGTATGTGCTCAGCCGCATGCGCAACCCGTGGCGCTCGGTGCTGCTGCTGGTGGTGCTGGCGCCGCTGCTGGTGTCGGTGGTGGTGCGGGCCTTCGGCTGGAGCATGCTGCTGGGCCCCGAGGGCGCGGTGAACGGGCTGCTGCAACTCGTGGGCATAGGGCCGGTGAAGATCCTCTACACCAGCGCGGCGGTGGTCATCGCGCTGGTGCACGTGATGCTGCCCTTCATGGTGATCCCGGTGTGGACCTCGCTGCAGAAGCTCGACCCCGGCGTGGAGAACGCGGCCCTGTCGCTCAACGCAACGCCCTTCACCACGCTGCGGCGCATCGTGCTGCCGCAGGTGATGCCGGGCATTCTCTCGGGCAGCCTGATCGTCTTCGGCCTCGCCGCCAGCTCCTTCGCGATTCCGGGGCTGCTGGGCGGCCGGCGACTGAAGATGGTCGCGACCATCGTCTACGACGAGTACCTGAGCGAACTCAACTGGCCGCTGGGCGCTGCCGTGGCGCTGGTGCTGCTGGTGGCCAACCTGGCGGTGATGCTCAGCTACAACCGCCTGGTCGAAGGCCGCTACAAGAAAGCGCTGGGGTGAACCGATGAACAAGAACGGCCCCATCGCCCTCGCGTTCAACGCGCTCGTCATCGTCTTCATGCTGGCACCGCTGGTGGTGGTATGCGTGGTGGCGTTCACGCCCGAGAACACGCTGACCATCCCGACCACGCATTTCTCGCTGCGCTGGTTCGAGGCGGTGTTCGCGCACCCCGACTTCGTGCAGTCGTTCTGGAACAGCCTGTGGCTTGCGCTGAGCTCGGCCACCATCGCGACGCTGCTCGCGGTGCCGGCCGGCATGGCGATCACGCGCTACGAGTTTCCGGGGCGCAATTTCTTGAACGGCCTGTTCCTCTCGCCGCTGATCGTGCCGCACCTGGTGCTGGGCGTGGCGCTGCTGCGCCTGTTCTCGCTGGTGGGCGGCACGGGCAGCTTCGGCTGGCTGGTGCTGGCGCATGCGCTCATCGTCACGCCCTACACGCTGCGGCTGGTGGTGGCGGCGCTGGTGGGCTTCGACCGCAGCGCCGAGCAGGCCGCGCTCTCGCTGGGCGCGAGCCAGGCCACGGTGTTCCGCCGCATCACGCTGCCGATGATCCTGCCGGGCGTGACGGGCGGCTGGATGCTGTCGTTCATCAACAGCTTCGACGAAGTGACGATGTCGATCTTCGTCACCTCGCCGAGCACGGTCACGCTGCCGGTGCGCATGTACATGTACGCGACCGAATCCATCGATCCGCTGATGGCCGCCGTGTCGGCGTTGATGGTGGCGGTGACGGCCTTCGCGATGGTGCTGCTCGACCGCGTGTACGGGCTCGACCGCGTGCTGGTGGGGCGCAGATAGATGAAGACGACCATGACCGCACACGCATTGCTTCACCGCGTGGCCGAGAAGACCGGCCGCGCGACGGTGCCCTTCACGCTCGACGGCGAACCCGCGAGCGCCCTGGTCGGCGACACCGTGCTGACCGCCGTGCTCACCCAATGCGGCCAGCTGCGCCGCAACGAGTTCAGCGGCCTGCCGCGCGCGGGCTTCTGCATGATGGGCGCCTGCCAGGACTGCTGGATCTCCACCGACGAGGGCGAGCGCCTTCGCGCCTGCTCGACCTTCATCGCGCCGGGCATGGCGCTGGTCACCGGAAGGGACGGCGCATGACCGCAGCGACAAGCGACCTCCGCCCGGTGATCGTCGGCGCAGGCCCGGCCGGCGTGCGCGCCGCGCAGACGCTGGTGGCGCACGGCCTGAAGCCGGTGGTGATCGACGAGGCTTCGCGCGCCGGCGGCCAGATCTACCGCCGCCCTCCTCCCGGGCTGGCGGCGCGCGACAAGCAGACGCTCTACGGCTTCGAATCGAAGCGCGCCGACGCGGTGCACACCGCCTTCGACGCGCTGCAGGGCCGCATCGAACACCATGCCGACAGCCTCGCGTGGAACGCGCAGGACCAGGCGCTCGACGTGGTGCACAACCCCACGCTCGGCAACCGCCGCGTGCCCTACAGCCACCTGATCGTCGCGACCGGCGCCACCGACCGCGTGCTGCCGCTGCCGGGTTGGACGCTGCCCGGCGTCTACACGCTGGGCGGCGCGCAGGTCGCGCTCAAGTACCAGGGCTGCGCCATCGGGCGACGCGTGGTGTTCATGGGCACGGGACCGCTGCTCTACCTCGTGGCTTACCAATATGCGAAGGCCGGCGTCGACGTGGCCGCGGTGCTCGACACGGCGCGCCTCGCCGACCAGATCGCGGCCGCGCCCGCGATGCTGGCGCAGCCGGCCGTGCTCGCCAAGGGCATGTACTACGTGGGCTGGCTGCGCACGCACGGCGTTGCGCTGCATGGCGGCGTGCGTCCGCTGCGCGTGCTCGGCGACGAGGCGCAGGGCCGTGTCACCGGCGTGGCCTGGCTCGACGGCGGGAACGAACGCACGATCGACTGCGATGCGGTGGGCTTCGGCTACGCGCTGCGCTCCGAGACGCAACTCGCCGACCTGCTCGGCTGCCGCTTCGACTACGCGCCGCTGCACCGCGCCCACCTGCCGGTGCGCGACGCGGCGGGGCGCTCCAGCGTGCGGGGCGTGTACCTCGCGGGCGACGGCGCCGGCATCATGGGCGCGGACGCGGCAGAGTGGGCGGGCGAACGCGCGGCGCTGGCGCTGCTGCAGGACGCGGGCATCGCCATCGACACCGCGTGTGCGTCCGAACTCGAACGCAGGCTCGACAAGCTCGCCGGCTTCCGCCGCGGCCTGGAGCGCGCCTTTCCCGTACCGCAGGACTGGGCCGAGAACGCGAGCGACGACCTCGTGATCTGCCGCTGCGAGAACGTCACCGCCGGCACGCTGCGCCAGACCATCGCGAACACCGGCGCCGACGAGATGAACCGCCTGAAGGCCCTGTCGCGCGTGGGCATGGGCCGCTGCCAGGGGCGCATGTGCGGCGCTGCCGCGGCCGAGATACTCGCGCATGCGACGCGGCAGCCGTTGCAGCAGGTGGGCCGCCTGCGCGGGCAGGCGCCGATCAAGCCGATTCCGCTGCGGCTGGTGCCGGCTGCACCGACTGAAGGGAGCGGCGCATGAGTTCCATCAGGCAGCTGAAGGCCGACGTGGCCATCGTCGGCGGCGGCATCGTCGGCTCCTCTGCCGCGCTTGCGCTGCGGCGCATGGGGGCGCAGGTGGTGCTGCTGGAGCGCGATCTTTGCGGCTCGCGTTCCAGCGGCGTGAACTACGGCGGCGTACGCCGCCAGGGCCGGCCGGTGAGCCAATTGCCGCTGGCGCAGCGAGCACACCGCATCTGGGGCGGTCTTGCCGGGCTGCTGGGCACCGACGGCGAATACATCCGCTCGGGCCACTTCAAGATCGCGCGCAGCGAATCGGACATGGCCTCGCTCGAGCGCTACCGCGCGCTGAGCAGCGACTTCGACCTGGGCCTGGAGCTGATCTCCGGCGCGCGCCTGCGCGAGCAATGCCCGTGGCTCGGCACGCGCGCCGTGGGCGGCTCGCTGTGCGCGGAAGACGGACAGGCCAACCCGCGCCTGGTGTCGCCGGCCTTCGCGCTCGCGGCCCGGCGCGCGGGCGCGCAGGTCTTCGAGCGGCACAAGGTCGACGAGGTGGCGCACGACGGCGCGATGTTCATGGTGCGCAGCGGCAATGCGCTCGAAGTGCAGGCGCCGGTGCTGCTGAACTGCGCGGGCGCGTGGGCCGGCGCCATCGCCAGCCAGTTCGGCGAGACGCCGCCGATGTATGCGCGCAGCCCGCTGATGGCGGTCACCGAGCCGGTGCCGCATTTCATGAAATGGAGCCTGGGCGTGGAAGGCGGCGGCATCTACTGCCGGCAGGTCGAGCGCGGCAACCTCGTGCTCGGCGGCGGCACCGGCATCACACTCGACGCCGAACGCTCGCGCGCCGAGCGCGAGGGCATCGCCACGCTCGCGATGCAGGCCATCGAGCTGCTGCCGGTGCTGCGCCACGCGCACATCATCCGCACCTGGGGCGGCACCGAGGGCTACCTGCCCGATCGCGAACCGGTGCTCGGGGCCAGCCGCACCACGCCCGGCCTGTTCCACGGCTTCGGCTTCTCGGGCGCGGGCTTCCAGATCGGTCCGGCCGCCGGCGAAGTGCTGGCCGACCTCGCACGCGACGGGCGCACCGACACGCCCATCGACGCCTTCGCCATCGAGCGCTTCGACGGCGCCGACGAATCCCTCACCGCATCCGCATCCCCCACCTGAACCTGAATGGAGAGCATCGCCATGTCCCAGAAGTCCTCGATCAGAACCCTTCCGCTGCTGGCCGCGCTGCTCGCGGCCGCCGGCATCGCCGGTGCGCAGACCAAGACCCTCTACATCGGCATGAACGGTGGCACGATGGAGAAGGCGTACACGCAGTACGTCTTCCCGGCCTTCGAGAAGGCCTACGGCGCGAAGGTGGTGGTGGTGCCGGGCACGTCCTCCGACATCCTCGCCAAGGCGCAGGCCAACAAGGACAAGCCGCAGATGCACGTGATGTTCCTCGACGACGGCGTGATGGTGCGCGCCATCGGCATGGGCCTGTGCCAGAAGCAGAAGCCCAGCCAGTCGCTCAGCGAGATCTACCCGGCCGCGCGCTTCAAGGACGACATGGCCAGCGGCGTGAGCCTGGGCATGACGGGCCTGGCCTACAACGCGAAGATGTTCAAGGAGAAGGGCTGGGCGCCGCCCACTTCGTGGATGGACCTGGCCGATGCGAAGTACAAGGGCAAGGTGGTGTTCCAGTCGGTGTCGTCGTCTTCTTTCGGGCTGCACGGCTTCCTGATGTTCAACCGCATCCAGGGCGGCAACGACAAGAACGTGGAGCCCGGCTTCAAGGCCTGGCCCACCACGATCGGGCCGAACGTGCTGGAGTACATCCCGAGCTCGGCCAAGCTCTCGGAGATGGTGCAGACCGGCGAGGCCGCGATCTTCCCGCTCACGCCCACGGCCGTTGCCGCGATGAAGAGCAAGGGCATTCCGGTCGAGTACGCGCCGCCCAAGGAAGGCGCAGTGTTGCTCATGGTGGGCCAGTGCGTGATCGCCAACAACACCGAGCCCGAGCTGTCGCAGAAGCTCGCCGAGTTCCTGCTGAGCCCGCTCGCTCAGGCCAACGTGCTGCAGTACGGCGCGCAGATTCCCACCAACCCGAAGGCGCCGGTGGTGGGCGACGGCGTGGCGCAGGTGGCCGACATCAACAAGTGGATGAAGACCGCGGTGACCATCGACTGGGAAAGCATCAACGCGAACCGCCCTGCCTGGAACGCGCGCTGGAACAAGACGATAGAAAAATAAGGCTCGCCCCCAGGCTGCGCGCACTTCGTGTCGCGCACGCCAACCCCCGACCGGGGGCAACACCGGAGGCCCGGCAAAGCCGGTTCCTCGGTGTTTCTGGCATCAGACCGAAGTCAGACTCAGGCTACGGCCTGGAAGCCTTGCGAAGCAGCACCGGCATGCACAGCAGGTAAACCACCGCGCCCGCCAGCCACGCGATGCCGGGAAAGCGCAGGCGGAAGGCGAAGTAGAGCTGGCTGATGAGCAGCGGCCCGAACACCGAGGCCAGGCTCGACAGGCTTGCGAGCACGCCCTGCAGCCGCCCCTGCTCGGCCTCGCCCACGCGTGACGAGAGCATCGACTGCAGCGCGGGCGCGCCGATGCCGCCCGTACACAGCAGCGGCAGCAGCGCGAGCGCCATCCAGCCCTGCGTGGCGAAGGCCAGCAGCGTATAGGCGGTGCAGTCGGCCGCGGTGCCGATGGCGATGGCCGCGCGCTCGCCCCAGCGCTCGACCAGCGGTCCGGCCACGAAGCCCTGCATCAGCGCCTGGATCAGGCCGAAGACCGCGAGCGAGGCGCCGACCATGGTGCCGTTCCACGCGAACTTGTCTTCGCCGTAGAGCACCCAGGTCGTGCCGGCGACCTCGCCCACCAGCATCAGCACCGTGAACACGCCGAGGATCGGCAGCAGCGCGGGAAAGCTCTTCGCCCAGCGCAGCGGTGCGAGCGGATGCAGCACGCCGCGGTCGAAGGGCTGCGTGGCGAGCTTCGGCGGGCGCGACTCGCGCAGCAGCAGCAAGGCCGCGAGGAAGGTCAGGCCGTTGAGCACCGCGGCGGCGACGAAGGGCAGCCGCACGCCGTGGTCGCCGAGCACGCCGCCGAGCGCCGGCCCCGCGATGAAGCCGATGCCGAAGCAGGCGCCCATGCGGCCGAACCAGCGCGCGCGCTGGTTCTCGGGCGTGAGATCGGCGATGGCGGCGGAGGCCACCGCCATGTTCGCGCCCGTCATGCCGGCGATCGCGCGGCCCACGAACAGCATCCACAGCGAGGGCGCGAAGGCCATGAAGAGCGCGTCGATAGCTGCGCCCGCCACCGAGACCAGCAGCACCGGGCGGCGGCCGAAGCGGTCGCTGAGCGCGCCGAGCACCGGCGCGCAGAGGAACTGCATCAGCGCGTAGAGCGAAAGGAATGTGCCGAAGCGCCAGCCGAGGTCGCCCGTGTGGCCGACCTCGCGCAGCAGGCTGGGCACGATCGGCATGACCAGGCTGATGCCGATCGCATCGAGCGTGACGATCGCGAGGATCACCGCATGCGCATGGCGGCCGCTCGCGAAAGGGGTTGGAAGTGCGTTTGAATTTATCATCGATAAGGAATTATCAGCGATAAATTCCTGGGCGTGAAGTACCCTCCCCGATCGACATCGGCACACACACGCACGCACGCGCGCACATCGGAAGAATGAAACTGGACCGCGAAGTGATCCTCGAGACAGCCCTCACGCTGCTCGACGAGGTGGGAATGGACAAGCTCAGCACGCGGCTGCTGGCCGAACGGCTCGGCGTGCAGCAGCCCGCGCTGTACTGGCACTTCAAGAACAAGCGCGCGCTGCTCGATGCGATGAACGGCGAGATCCTGCGCCGCGCCCACGAGCGCAAGCTGCCGGAGCCCGGCGAGACCTGGGACGCCTTCCTGCGCGAGAACGCGCGCAGCTTCCGCCGCGCGCTGCTGGCGCGGCGCGACGGCGCGCGGCTGCATGCAGGCTCGGAGCCTGACCCGGCCGATCTCGACATGGTCGAGGCGCAGCTCGCTTCCGTGGTCCGCCTGGGCCTGCCCGCGCCGCAGGCGATGACGCTGCTGATCGCCCTGGGCCGCTACACCGTAGGCTGCGTGCTGGAGCAGCAGGCGACGCCGCCCGACGCGGCCGAGCAGCAGCAGGCGCTCGACGCCGCCGCGGCTTCGCGTCCACTGCTGGCCGAGGCCTTCGCCAACTACCGCCGGGCCGGGCCCGACGCGCTGTTCGAGATCGGCATCGACCTCATGCTGGAAGGGGCAAAGGCGCGCATGGCGGGCAATGCGCCGGCCAAGCGCCGCACTGCCGCACCGCGCCGCTGAAGCCGCTCAGCGGTTGTCCTCGACGATCCAGCCCGCGGCCTTCTCGGCCATCATGAGCGTCGGGCTGTTGGTGTTGCCGCTGGTGATGGTGGGCATCGCGCCCGCATCCACCACGCGCAGGCCCTGCACGCCGCGCACGCGCAGGCGCGAATCGAGCACCGCGGCCGGGTCGTTGTCGGCGCCCATCTTCGTGGTGCCCACCGGATGGAAGATGGTGGTGGCGATGTCGCCGGCCAGGCGCGCCAGGTCCTCGTCGGTCTGGTACTGCACGCCGGGCTTCCATTCCTCGGGCTTGTACCTGGCGAGCGCAGGCTGCTGCGCGATGCGGCGCGTGACGCGCAGCGACTCGGCCGCAACCTTGCGGTCTTCGTCGGTGCTCAGGTAGTTGGGCGCGATGGCCGGGGCGTCCTCGAAGCGGTTGCTGCGGATGCGCACCGAGCCCCGGCTCGTCGGGTTGAGGTTGCACACGCTCGCGGTGAAGGCCGGAAAGCTGTGCAACGGATCGCCGAAGGCGTCGAGCGACAGCGGCTGCACGTGGTACTGCAGGTTGGGCCACTCGCGATCCGGCGAGCTGCGCGTGAAGGCGCCTAGCTGCGAGGGCGCCATGCTCATCGGGCCGCTGCGCTTGAGCACGTATTCGAGGCCGATCTTTGCCTTGCCGATCATCGACGAGGCCATCACATTGAGCGTGGGTGCGCCCGAGATCTTGTAGACCGCGCGGATCTGCAGATGGTCCTGCAGGTTGGCGCCGACGCCGGGCGCGTCGACCACCACGTCGATGCCATGCTGCCTCAGCAGATCGGCTGGCCCCACGCCCGAGAGCTGCAGGATCTGCGGCGAGTTGATGGCGCCGGCGCTCAGCACCACCTCGCGCGTGGCACGCACCGTGACCTTCTCGCTGCCGTTCCACACCTCGGCGCCGGTGCAGCGGCGCGTGCCGTCCGACTGCGTCTCGAAGAGCAGGCGCGAGACCTGCGCGCCGGTCCAGAGCTCGAAGTTGGGCCTGCCGTAGCAGGTCGGGCGCAGGAATGCCTTGGCGGTGTTCCAGCGCCAGCCGTTCTTCTGGTTGACCTGGAAGTAGCCCACGCCCTCGTTGTTGCCGCGGTTGAAGTCGGTGGAGTGCGGCACGCCGGCCTGCACCGCGGCTTCGGCGAAGGCGTCGAGGATGTCCCAGCGCAGCCGCTGTTTCTCCACGCGCCACTCGCCGCCCGCGCCATGCATCTCGTCGACGCCCAGGTAGTGGTCTTCGTGCTTCTTGAATGCCGGCAGCACGTTCTGCCAGCGCCAGCCGTCGTCGCCGGTGAGGTCGGCCCAGTGCTCGTAGTCGCGCGACTGGCCGCGCATGTAGATCATGCCGTTGATGCTGGAGCAGCCGCCCAGCGTCTTGCCGCGCGGATAGCGCAGCACCCGGCCGTTGAGGCCCGCGTCGGGCTCGGTGCTGTAGAGCCAGTCGGTGCGCGGGTTGCCGATGCAGTAGAGGTAGCCGACCGGAATGTGGATCCAGTGGTAGTCGTCCTTGCGCCCCGCCTCGATGAGCAGCACGCGCCGGTTCTTGTCGGCGCTCAGGCGGTTCGCCATGAGCGAGCCGGCGGTGCCGGCGCCGATGACGACATAGTCGAAGGTGGTCTCGCTCAAGTGGTTGTCTCCTTCTGCTTCGTTCTTGTTTGCTCAGGGCGCCGCACCGCGCCGATGCCAGTATCTGCCAGTATCTGCCAGTACCAATGCTCCCGCGGAACCGGCTCCGCCGGGCCGCCGGGAGCGCCCCCTCGAGGGGGGATGCGAGCGACACGAAGTGCGCGAGAGTCGGGGGTGGACTTATTTCGCGGTGGGCATGACGAACTCCGCGCCTTTGCCGATGCTCTCGGGCCAGCGCTGCATCACCGACTTCTGCTTCGTGTAGAAGCGCACGCCCTCTTCGCCGTAGGCATGCATGTCGCCGAAGAGCGATCGCTTCCAGCCGCCGAAGCCGTGCCAGGCCATGGGCACCGGGATCGGCACGTTGATGCCGACCATGCCCACCTGGATGCGGCGGCTGAACTCGCGCGCCACGTTGCCGTCGCGGGTGAAGCAGCTCACGCCGTTGCCGAACTCGTGCGCGTTGACGAGGTCGATCGCGTCCTTGAAGTTGGCCACGCGCACGCAGCTCAGCACCGGGCCGAAGATCTCTTCCTTGTAGATGCGCATCTCGGGCGTGACGTGGTCGAAGAGCGTTCCACCCATCCAGTAGCCGTCGCCGCAGCCTTCGCCTGCGGTGCTGCCGTCGAACTTGCGGCCATCGACCAGCAGCTTCGCGCCTTCCTTCTCGCCCAGGTCGATGTAGCCGGTGATGCGCTCGTGCGCGGCGCGGGTGACGATCGGGCCCATCTCGGCCGCGAGGTTCTCGCCGTTGAGCACCTTCAGCGTCTTCGTGCGCTCGACGAGCTTGGGGATGATCTTGTCGGCCACGTCGCCCACCAGCACCGCCACGCTGATGGCCATGCAGCGCTCGCCGGCCGAGCCGTAGCCGGCGCCGATCAGCGCGTCCACGGTCTGGTCGATGTCGGCGTCGGGCATCACCACCATGTGGTTCTTCGCGCCGCCCAGGGCCTGCACGCGCTTGCCGTGACGGGCGCCGGTTTCATAGATGTAGTTGGCGATGGGGGTGGAGCCGACGAAGCTGATGGCCTTGACGTCGGGGTGCTCCAGCAGCGCGTCGACCGCCGCCTTGTCGCCCTGCACCACGTTGAACACGCCGTCGGGCAGGCCGGCTTCCTTCAGCAGCTCGGCCATGCGCAGCGAAGGCGTCGGGTCGGTCGGGCTGGGCTTGAGCACGAAGGTGTTGCCCGCGGCAATGGCCACCGGGAACATCCACATCGGCACCATCACCGGGAAATTGAAGGGCGTGATGCCGGCGACCACGCCCAGGGGCTGGCGCAGCGTCCAGTTGTCGATGCCGGTGCTCACCTGGTCGGTGAAGTCGCCCTTGAGCAGCTGAGGGATGCCGCAGGCGAACTCGACGATGTCGATGCCGCGGCTGACTTCGCCCTGCGCGTCGGTGAAGACCTTGCCGTGCTCGGCGGTGATCATGTGGGCGAGCTCGTCCTTGTGCTCGTTGAGCAGCTGCAGGAACTTGAACATCACGCGCGCGCGGCGGATCGGCGGCGTGTCGGCCCAGGCCGGGAAGGCGGCCTGCGCGGCAGCCACCGCAGCGCCGACCTGCGCAGCATCGGCGAGGCCGACCTTGCCGGTGACGGCGCCGGTGGCGGGGTTGGTCACGTCCTGCGCGCGGCCGGAGGTGTTGGCGGCGGGCTTGCCGGCGATGAAGTGGTCGATGGAGGTAGACATGGGGAGAACCCTGAGAGAGGCTGTGCCAGAAGGAAGATGCGGCCAGTTTAGGCAGCGCCTCGTTCCCCGCCTAGTCGCGATGCTTGAACTTATTGTTCGCAATGGCGAACAATGCAGGCATGAAACCCCAAAATATCGAGTCGCTCTGGACGCACCTGCACTGGCTCACCGTGCTGGCGCAGCAGGGCAGCTTCACCGCCGCCGCGCTGCGCCTGGGCGTGAGCAAGGCGGCCATGAGCCAGCGCATCGCCGAGCTCGAGCGCGCGGCCGGCGCGCCGTTGGTGCAGCGCACCACGCGCAGCGTGCGGCTCACCGAGGCCGGCCAGCGGCTGGTGGAGGACATGCGCGGCCCCTTCGAGCAGATCGCCCACAGCTTCGCCGGCGTGCGCGACCTCGCGGGCGTGCCGCGCGGGCTGGTGCGGGTGACGGCGCCGGTGGCCTTCGCGCGCCAGCAGCTGGTGCCGCGGCTGGCCGACTTCCTGCGCGCGCAGCCCGAGGTGCGCATCGAGCTCGACCTGTCCGACCGGCTCAGCTCGCTTGCGATGGAAGGCTTCGACCTCGCGATCCGCCACACGGCCGCGCCGCCCGACACGCACGTGGCCTGGACGCTGTGCGAGACCCGATCGGTGCTGGTGGCCAGCCGCGCCTACCTGCGCCGCCGCGGCACGCCGCGCGAGCCCCAGGCCCTGGCCGGCCACGACTGCCTGCACTACCCCCGCGCGCAGGAAACGCCGACCTGGCATTTCGAGACCCAATCTTCGGCGCCGCGCATCACGGTGCCGGTCTCGGGCCCGCTGGTCGCCAACAACAGCGAGGCGCTGCGCGACGCGGCGCTCAGCGGCCTGGGCATCGCGCTGGTGCCCGACTTCAGCGCGCAGGCGGCGCTGCAGTCGGGCAAGCTGCAGCAGGTGCTGCCGCAGTGGCGCTCGGTGGGCGCCTTCGGCGAGCGCCTGTACGCCATACGGCCCTACGCCACGCACGTGCCGCAGGCGGTGACGGCCTTCGTGGCCTGGCTGCGCGAAACCCTTTCCGACGGTTTCGCACCCTGAAGGAAACATGAAGAAACGGCGTGGTGCCCTACGCGAACGAAGGGTCTGGCTCACCTTGACTGCGGATGCACGCGGTTACGATGCGCGCACCCGGCCCGGGTTTTGTTAACTTTCACGCTCACCCGACTCATTCTTCGTCCAGCCATGTCTCCCGCCCCATCGCCTGCCGACGCCTCCGCCGCCGACAGCGCGTGGCCCCGCGTCGCGCAGCGCGAGCAGGACGGCCGCCAGTGGACGGTGGCCAGCGGCCGATGGACCACGCTGGCGATGTCGTCCAAGCCGGCCTGGCAGGCGCTGGCCGAGAGCCTGAAGACGGCCCCGCCCGCCGACGGCCGCGCCTGGGACCTCCGGCCGGTCGAGCAGCTCGACCACATCGGCGCGCAGCTTCTGTGGGACCACTGGCGCCACGAGTGGCCGGCGACCATCGAGCTGTCGCCGCAGCACAAGGCCGTGCTCGACCACGTGGCGCAGCACACCGTCGCCACGCCCGACGAGCCCTCGCCCACGCTGAACGACCGCATCCGCGCGTTCTCGCACAACGGGCCGCGGCTCATGTACGTGGTGCGCGACTTCACCGCGCTGGTCGGCCAGTTCGCACTCGACCTGTGCCGGCTGGCGCGCGCGCCGCACCGGGGGCCGTGGCGCGATTTCTCCGGGCACCTGTACCAGTTCGGCGCGACGGCGCTGCACATCACGGCACTGGTCGGGCTGCTGATCGGCGTGGTGCTGGCCTACCTGATCTCGCAGCAGTTGCGCCAGTACGGCGCCGAGACCTTCGTGGTGAACATCCTCGGGCTCTCGCTGATCCGCGAGCTGGGGCCGGTTCTGGCCGCCGTGCTGATCGCCGGCCGGTCGGGCTCGGCCATCACGGCGCAGATCGGCGTGATGCGCGTGACCGAGGAGCTCGACGCGATGCGCGTGATGGGCATCCCGCACGGCTTCCGCCTCGTGATGCCGCGCGTGCTGGCACTGGCCATCGCGATGCCGCTGATCAGCCTGTGGACCTCGATGGCCGCGCTCGCGGGCGGCATGCTCGCGGCCGACGCGGCGCTCGACATCTCGCCGGCCTACTTCCTCTCGGCCCTGCCGCGCGCGGTGCCGATCTCGAACCTGTGGCTGGCCATGGCCAAGTCGGCCGTGTTCGGCATCCTGATCGCGCTGATCGGCTGCCACTTCGGTATGAAGGTGAAGCCGAACACCGAGAGCCTCGGGCGCGGAACGACCTCGTCGGTGGTCACGTCGATCACCGCGGTGATCCTGGTCGACGCATTGTTCGCCGTGCTCTTCAAGGGCATCGGCTTCCGTGCATGAGGGCGTGAAACCATGAGCATGCCCGTGCGCCCCGACACCGACCCCACCGTGGTGGACATCCGCGGCCTGTGGACCGTGTTCCAGAGCCCCGACGGCGAGCAGGTGGTGCACCGCGACCTGCAGCTGCACATCGACCGCGGCGAGGTGCTCTCGCTGGTGGGCGGATCGGGCACGGGCAAGACGGTGCTGCTGCGCCAGATCCTCGGACTCGAGAAGCCCACGCGCGGCCACGTCGAAGTGCTGGGCCAGGAGCCCGGCGAGCTCAGCGCCTCGGGCGCGGCCAACGTGGGCATGCTGTTCCAGCACGGCGCGCTGTTCTCGGCCTTCAGCGTGCTGGAGAACATCGCCTTTCCGCTGCGCGAGCTGAAGCTCCTGCCCGACGAGCTCATCCGCCACGCGGCGCTGGTGAAGCTGCAGATGGTGGGCCTGGGCCCGCAGCATGCCAACAAGAGCCCGGCCGATCTCTCGGGCGGCATGATCAAGCGCGTGGCGCTGGCGCGCGCGCTCATCATGGACCCGCCGCTGCTGCTGCTCGACGAGCCCACCGCCGGCCTCGACCCCGAGGCCTCCGACAGCTTCTGCGACCTGCTGCGCGGCCTGCACCGCGAGCTGGGCCTCACGGTGGTGATGGTCACGCACGACCTGGACACGCTGTTCGACCTGAGCACCCGCATCGCGGTGCTGGCCGACCAGAAGGTGATCGTCACCGGCGCGGCGCGCGAGGTCATCGCGTATCCGCATCCCTTCATCCACGAATACTTCCTCGGCGGGCGCGGCCAGCGCGCCCTCGAAGCGCTGCATGACAAGCCGGCCCCCGAACAGGCCGCTGAAAGGTAGGTAGCCACCATGGAAAACAAGGCCCACGCCCTCGCCGCCGGCGCCTTCGTGCTCGGACTGATCGCCGCGCTCGTCGCGCTGGTGGTCTGGTTCACGCGCGACAACACCGTGCGCAACATCTACGAGCTCTCCACCCGCGACGCGGTCAGCGGCCTGCAGCCGCAGGCCATGGTGCGCTACCGCGGCATCGCGGTGGGCAAGGTGGCGTCGATCGACTTCGACCCGAAGGTCAAGGGCAACGTGCGCGTGCGCATCACGGTCGACGAGCGCGTGCCGCTCACCACCTCCAGCTTCGCCACGCTGAGCTACCAGGGCGTGACCGGCCTGGCCTTCATCGCGCTGGACGACAAGGGCGAGTCGAGCGTCTCGCTCAAGCCCAACAACGACGACCCGCCGCGCATTCCGCTCAAGCCCTCGATGCTGGCGCAGCTGCAGGACCGCGGCGAGGCCATCATCAACCAGGTCGAGGAAGTGACCAAGCGCGCCAACCAGCTGCTGAGCGACCCCAACCAGAAGCGCGCGGCCGATGCGCTGGAGAACATCGCCGCGGCCTCGGCCAGCGCCAACACGCTGCTCAAGACGCTCGACAACACCGTGAAGACCGGCCTGAACCCGGCGCTGACGAAGCTGCCCGACACCATGGCCTCGGTGAAGAAGGCCGCCGGCGATGTCTCGCGCGTGGCCAACAACTTCAACACCACCGTGGGCCGGCTGAACGCGCCCGACGGCCCGGTCGAGCGGCTGAGCGACGGCACCAAGGCGCTGGCGCAGGCGGTGGATTCGTTCAACGCCGCCACGCTGCCGCGCGTGAACCGCGTGGCCGACGACACTTCGCACGCGGTGCGCCGGCTGGGCCGCGCGGCGGACAGCATCAACGACAACCCGCAATCGCTGCTGTTCGGCAACGGCGGCGCGGCCGCGGGCCCGGGCGAGCCGGGCTTCCAGGCGCCGGCCGCGACGCGGCCCTGATTCCCGACCGAGGGAGGATCACCGACCATGAACGCCATTCGCAAGACCCCTGCCGCCATCGCGCTCGGCTGCGCCCTGCTGCTGGCCGCCGGCTGCGGCGCGCTGCCCGACAAGCCCGCGCGCGCCACGCTCTACGACTTCGGCCCCGGCCCGGCGATGCCTGCCACGGCACCTGCAACGGCACCTGCAGCGGCCACGCTCGCGACGCTGTCGCTGGCCGAGTTCGAGAGCAACACCCGCCTCGACGGCACGCAGATCCTCTATCGCCTGGGCTATGCCGACGCCAACGAGCTGCGGCCCTACGGCCAGTCGCGCTGGAGCCTGCCGCCCTCGCAGCTGCTGCGCCAGCGGCTGCGCGACACACTCTCGGAGCGCCGCATGGTGCTCGGCCCCGAAGAGGCGGCCACCATCTCGCGCGGCCGGGGCCAGGCGCCGGACACGCTGCGCATCTCGCTGGACGAGTTCAGCCACTACTTCGAATCCGCGAGCGCCAGCGTGGGCCTGGTGCGCCTGCGCGCCACGCTCGTGCGCAGCACCGCCGCGGGCGACCGCGTGCTGGGCCAGCGCCTGTTCACCGTGCGCCGCCCCGCGCCCAGCGCCGACGCGCCCGGCGGCGTGAAGGCGCTCATCTCCGCCAGCGATGCGGCCGTGGCCGAGGTGGTGCAGTGGGTGGACCAGTTGCAGCAGCAACAGCCGCGGCAGTAATCTGCGGCACCCACACGGAAGGTAGTCGGAAGGAAGGAGCATCGCCCCATGAACGCAACTCGCATCGTCGGCATCCTGCTGATCGTGGCCGGCATCGCCGTGCTGGCCATGGGCAGCTTCAGCTTCACCAAGGAAACCCATCAGGCCAAGCTCGGGCCGCTGGAGTTCTCTGTGAAGGAGAAGGAAACGGTCAACCTGCCCGTGTGGACCGGCGTGGCCGTGATCGTGGTGGGCGGGGCGCTGGTGCTGCTCGGGGGCAGGAAGGGCTGATCGCCCTCAGCCTCTCGAGCCCGGCACGCCTGCCAGCAGCTGCGGCAGCAGGTCTTCGGAAGCACCGCGCAGCACCACGGCCGCCGCGTCGTCCAGGTGCGGCAGCGGCTCCAGGTTCAGCGTGATGAGCCGCGCGCCGTGCGCGAGCGCGGTCTGCGGCAGCTCGGCCGCCGGGTAGACGATGGTGGTGCTGCCCACCACCATGAACAGATCACACTCCTGCGCCGCCATCTGCGCGTCGAGCAGCACGCCGGCATTCAGCATCTCGCCGAACATCACCACGTCGGGCCGCGCGTGGGCGCCGCAGCGCAGGCAGCGGTGGAAGGGCCAGGGGCCGCTTCGGTTGCCGCAGCGGTCGCAGCGCCAGCGGCGCAGCGAGCCGTGCAGTTCGAGCACGTCCTGGCCGCCGGCCAGCGTCAGCAGGCCATCGACGTTCTGCGTGACCAGCCGGGTCGCGGGGCGCAGCCGCTGCAGCAGCGCGAGCGCCGTGTGGCCGGGGTTCGGCTGCGCCGACTCGATCGCCGACAGGCGCTGCGCCCAGAACTTCGTGAAACCTGACGGGTCGCGCTGCAGGTCCTCGGCGTGGGAGAACTGCAGCGCGTTCTGGCTCTTCCACAGGCCGTCGGCGTCGCGGTAGGTGGGAATGCCCGAGGCGCGCGACAGGCCCGCGCCCGAGAACACGACGATGCGCCGGGCATTGCGAAGCAGCTCGATGGCCGCGTGGATGGGAGAAGCGGAAGAAGAGATATCTGTTGTTGTGACTGGCGTCATCGCTCGGGTCCGGGGGCGGCGGGCGCGGAGGAGGCGGCGGCGCCGAGGCGCTGCGACACCGTGCCGGCACAGGCCTTGAGCGCGCGGGCGATCTGGCCGTCCCACGCGGTGTCGAAGATGCCGGCCGGGCCGATGGCGGTGACGGCCAGCACGATGGCGCCAGTGTGGTCGAAGACGGGCGCGGCCATGGCGCTGACGCCTTCGATGACCTCGCCGTCGGAACGGCTGATGCCGTGCGCGCGCACTTCCTGCAGCTGGCGCTCGAAGTCGCTCCACGAGGGCAGCGGCTGCACCGGCGGCATGCCGGCGATGGCCGCGGGCTCCGCGCCCTTGCGCTGCTTCTGGCGCTGGCGTTCGTCTTCGAGCAACTGGCGCACCACGCCGGCATCGAGGAAGGCGGCGAACACGCGGCCCGAGGCGGTGTTGGTCAGCGAGAACACCGTACCGTGCCGCATGTTCACGTGCACCGGCGAGGGCGACTCCGCCGTGCGCACGATGGTCGCGCCGCGCGCGCCCCACACGGCCAGCGCCACGGTGTGGCCGATCTGCTGCGCGAGCTGGCCGATCAGCGGGGTGGCGATGTGCACCGGGTCGGCCTGCTGCAGGCTGATGAGGCCCAGTTGCAAGGCGAGCGGGCCGAGCAGATAGTGGCCGCTGGCGCGGTCCTGCTCGATGAGGCCCAGCCGCCCGAAGCTGACCATGTACGGATGCGCCTTGGCCGCCGTCATGTCGGCCTCGCGCGCCAGGTCCTTCAGCGCCATGGGCCGGCCGTGATGCACCAGCGCGCGCAGCAGCTGGCCGCCGACTTCGATGCTCTGGATGCCGCGCTGGGCGCGGTCGTTGTCACTGGCTGCCATGGCCGGCCTCGCCTTCTGGTCGTTCGTTCATGAAGAAGGGATTAGACATTAACTGATCTGCGGCTTACACTGCGCCCATTCGTTAACTGCAAATTCGTTCGACTTAGACGAATTTCAAATTCCACCCCACCGACGGAGACACCCGATGAGCCAAGCCAAGAAATTCGCCAGCCAGGCCGACATGGAAGAGAAGAAGGTCACCTTCAGCCAGATCTCGGAACATGCCTGGGCCTACACCGCCGAGGGCGACCCCAACACCGGCATCGTCATCGGCGACGACTGCGTGCTGGTGGCCGACACCCAGGCCACCCCCGCCATGGCGGCCGACGTGGTGCGCCGCATCCGCGAGGTGACCGACAAGCCCATCAAATATGTGGTGCTCACCCACTACCACGCGGTGCGCGTGCTGGGCGCGGCGGGCTACGGTGCCGACCACATCCTGGCCAGCCAGGACACGCGCGACCTGATCGTCGAGCGCGGCGAGCAGGACAAGGCCAGCGAGATCGGCCGCTTCCCGCGCCTGTTCCAGAACGTCGAGACGGTGCCGCCGGGCCTGACCTGGCCCACCATGACCTTCACCGGCAAGATGACGCTGTGGCTGGGCAAGCTCGAAGTGCAGCTCATCCAGCTCGGCCGCGGCCACACCAAGGGCGACACCGTCGTCTGGCTGCCCCAGGAGCGCACGCTGCTGTCGGGCGACCTGGTCGAGTTCGGCGCCACGCCGTACGCGGGCGACGCCTACTTCAAGGATTGGCCGCAGACGCTGGACAACATCGCCGCACTCAAGCCCGTGGCGCTGGTGCCCGGCCGCGGTGCCGCGCTGACCACGCCCGCCGAAGTGGCCGAGGGCCTGACGGGCACGCGCAACTTCATTTCCGACGTGTATGCCAGCGTGCAGGAAGGCGTGAAGGCCGGGCGCGACCTGAACGCGGTCTACAAGGAGACCTACGCGAAGCTGCAGCCCAAGTACAGCAAGTGGGTGATCTTCGACCACTGCATGCCCTTCGACGTGAGCCGCGCCTACGACGAGGCCTCGGGCCACGCCGACCCGCGCATCTGGACGGCGGAGCGCGATGTCGAGATGTGGAAGGCGCTGGAAGGCTGATCGAACTGCTCCCTCCCCCGCTGGGGGAGGGTTGGGGTGAGGGCAGGCAGAGCGCCCGAAGTGAACGCCGTCGTGCCCCCATCCCGGCCTTCCCCCAGCGGAGGAAGGAGCAAAGACCAAAGACACGGAGACAACACGTGATCGACTATCAAAGCCTGCGCTTCGACTACCGCCGCCACGCCGACCAGGACGCGGCCGCACCCGCGCGCCACCCCGTGGTGATCGTCGGCGCCGGCCCGGTCGGGCTGACGCTGGCCATCGACCTCGCGCTGCGGCAGGTGCCCGTGGTGCTGCTGGACAACGACAACACCCTTTCGAGCGGCTCGCGCGCGATCTGCTTCGCCAAGCGCACGCTGGAAGTGTTCGACCGCCTGGGCTGCGGCGACCGCATGGTCGACAAGGGCGTGTCGTGGAACGTGGGCAAGGTGTTCTTCCACGACGAGCAGGTCTACCGCTTCGACCTGCTGCCCGAGCCCGGCCACGAGCGCCCGGCCTTCATCAACCTGCAGCAGTACTACGTCGAGGGCTACCTCGTCGAGCGCGCGGCGGCGCTGCCGCTGATCGACCTGCGCTGGAACAACAAGGTCACGGGCATCGAGCAAAGCGACGACGGCGCGGTGCTGACGGTGGAAACGCCCGAGGGCGAGTACCGGCTGCAGGCCGACTACGTCGCCGCCTGCGACGGCTCGCGCTCCAACACGCGCCAGATGCTCGGCCTGGAAGCCAAGGGCCGCGTGTTCCGCGACCGCTTCCTGATCGCCGACATCACGATGGACGCCGACCTGCCCACCGAGCGCCGCTTCTGGTTCGACCCTTCCTTCCACCCCGGCCAGAGCGTGCTGCTGCACAAGCAGGCCGACGGCATGTGGCGCGTGGACTTCCAGCTCGGCTGGGACGCCGACCCGGTGGAGGAGCGCAAGCCCGAGAACATCACGCCGCGCGTGCGCGCCCTGCTCGACAGCATCGGCTTCGAGGGCGTGCAGTTCCGCATCGGCTGGGCCAGCGTCTACACCTTCGCCTGCCAGCGCATGGAGCGCTTCCGCCACGGCCGCGTGCTGTTCGCGGGTGACTCGGCGCACGGCGTGTCGCCCTTCGGCGCGCGCGGTGCCAACTCGGGCGTGCAGGACGCCGACAACCTCGCGTGGAAGCTCGCCGCCGTGGTGCAGGGCCAGGCGCCCGATGCGCTGCTCGACAGCTACGCCAGCGAGCGCGAATACGCCGCCGACGAGAACATCCGCAACTCCACCCGCGCCACCGACTTCATCACGCCCAAGAGCGAGGTGAGCCGCCTGTTCCGCGACGCGGTGCTGGAGCTGACGAAGCGCCACGCCTTCGCGCGCACGCTGGTCAACAGCGGGCGGCTCTCTGTGCCTTCGGTGCTGCGCGACTCGCCGCTGAACACGCCCGACGCCGACGCCTTCTCGGGCGCGATGGTGCCCGGCGCCGCCGCGGCCGACGCGCCCGTGGTGCACGCGGACGGCAGCACCGGCTGGCTGCTGCGCGAATGCCATGTCGCGCAGTTCACCGCGCTGGTGTTCGGCCAGGGCGAGGCGGCAGAGCGCAGCCTGGCCGAGCTGAGGGCCAGCGACCGGCCGCTGCACGTGGTGCGCATGGAAGACGGTGCCCGCGGCAGCGAACTCGCCGCGCGGCGCTACGACGCCCGGCCCGGCACCGTGTACCTGCTGCGCCCCGACCAGCACGTGTGCGCACGCTGGCGCGCGCCGTCGGCGGCGCAGGTGCGCGGCGCCGTCGATCGCGCGCTCGGCAAACACTGAGGGAACGACCCGATGACCGCATCCACCCCCAAGCTGATCACCGACCCGCATCTCGAGGCGCCCGACGATTTCTACGAAGCGCTGATCGACGCGCACCAGGGCCTGAGCACGCAAGAGAGCAACGCCTACAACGCGCGCCTCGTGCTCGTGCTGGCCAACCACATCGGCTCGCTGGCCGTGCTGCGCGAAGCGCTCGCGGCTGCGAAGTAATGCCCCCATTCAAGCCATCCATGAGGACCTCATGACCGCCGCAACCTCCTCCACCGAGCGCCGCTACCAGAGCGGCTTCGGCAACGAATACGCCTCCGAGGCCGTGCCCGGCGCGCTGCCGCAGGGCCGCAACAACCCGCAGCGCGGACCTCTCGACCTCTACACCGAGCTGCTCTCCGGCACCGCCTTCACCGCGCCGCGCCACGAGAACCGCCGCACCTGGCTCTATCGCCGCCAGCCCTCGGTGGTGTCGGGCCGCTACCAGCCCTATGCGCAGCCTCTGTGGACCACCGGCGCCGACCGCGAGATCGCGCTGCCGCCCGAGCCCCTGCGCTGGCACCCGCAGCCGCTGGACGAAGCGGCGGCCAAGGCCGACTTCATCGACGGCATGCGCACCATCGCAGCCAACGGCGACGCCGAATCGCAGGTCGGTATCGGTTCGCTGATGTACCTGGCGGGCCGCTCGATGGAGCGCCGCGCCTTCGTCAACGCCGACGGCGAGATGCTGGTGGTGCCGCAGCAGGGCCGCCTCGTCATCACCACCGAGCTGGGCGTGCTCGACGTGAAGCCCGGCGAGATCGCCGTGCTGCCGCGCGGCATGGCCTTCAAGGTGGCTCTGCCCGACGGCCTCTCGCGCGGCTACGTCTGCGAGAACTACGGCGCGCACTTCCGCCTGCCCGAGCTGGGCCCCATCGGCTCGAACGGCCTGGCCAACGCGCGCGATTTCCAGGCGCCGGTGGCGGCCTTCGAGACGGAAGAAGGCGGCTACGAGATCGTCAAGAAGTTCGGCGGCCGCTTCTGGCAGGCGCCGATGAAGCAGTCGCCCTTCAACGTGGTCGCCTGGCACGGCAACCTCTCGCCGGTGAAGTACGACACGGCGCATTTCATGGTGATCGGCTCGATCAGCTTCGACCACCCCGATCCGTCGATCTTCACCGTGCTGACCTCGCCCAGCGACACCCCCGGCACGGCCAACTGCGACTTCGTGATCTTCCCGCCGCGCTGGATGGTCATGGAGAACACCTTCCGCCCGCCGTGGTTCCACCGCAACCTGATGAGCGAGTTCATGGGCCTGGTGCTGGGCGAGTACGACGCCAAGCCGGGCGGCTTCAAGCCCGGCGGCGCGAGCCTGCATAACTGCATGGTGCCGCACGGGCCGGACGAGGAAGCCTTCGACAAGGCCACCCACGCCGACCTGAAGCCGCACAAGCTGGACAACACGCTGGCCTTCATGTTCGAGAGCCGCTATCGCTTCATTCCGACGAACTTCGCGCTGAAGAGCCCTGCGCTCGACACGGACTACGCCGACTGCTGGGCCGGCCTCAAGGATCAATTCAAGGCATGAAGACCGTGTTCACTCTCACACGCCGCGCGGCGGCCGTGGCCCTGCTCGCCGTGCCCTTCCTCGCACAAGCGGCCGACTACCCCTCGAAGCCCATCCGCTTCATCGTGCCCTACACCCCCGGCGGCACCACCGACCTGGTGGCGCGCACCGTGGGCCAGAAGGTGTCGGAGAAGCTGGGCCAGCCGGTGCTGATCGACAACCGCGGCGGCGCGGGCGGCAACATCGGCATGGACGCCGTGGCCAAGGCCGCGCCCGACGGCTACACCATCGGCTTCGGCGCGATCTCGACCAACGCGCTGAACCCGCACATCTACAAGTCGATGGCCTTCGACCCGCGCAAGGACTTCACCGCCATCAGCCTGCTGGGCACATCGACCATCGTGCTCGAAGTGCCGGCGGCCTCGGCCATCAAGTCGGTGCCCGACCTGATCGCGGCCGCGAAGAAGAACCCCGACCTGCCCTACGCCACCGCGGGCGCCGGCACCTCGATGAACCTGGCTGGCGTGATGTTCGCGCAGATGACCGGCACCGAGCTCGTGCACGTCGCCTACAAGGGCAGCGGCCCGGCCATCACCGACATGCTGGGCAACAACATCGGCGTGATGTTCGACAACCTGCCGGCCTCGCTGCCGCACATCCAGGCCGGCAAGCTGCGCGCGCTGGCGGTGGCGGGCCCGACGCGCTCGCCCTCGCTGCCCGACGTGCCGACCATGGCCGAGGCGGGCCTGAAGGGCTACGCGCTGGAGCCGTGGTTCGGCGTGTACGGACCGGCGAAGCTGCCGGCGCCGGTCGTGAAGGCGCTGAACGAGGCCTTCGTGGAAGCGCTCGCGATGCCCGACGTGAAAGCCAAGCTGGCGCAGGCCGGCTTCTCGCCGCGCGGCTCGACGCCGCAGGAGCTCACCACGCTGACAGAGACCGAATACAAGCGCCTCGGCGACGTGGCCCAAAAGGCCGGGATGACCGCGGAGTAGAGCTCGCCCCCAGGCTTGCGCACTTCGTGGGGCCGCCAACCCCCTACCGGGGGCAACACCTGCGGCCCGGCGAAGCCGGTTCCGCGGTGTTCCCCGAAAAGTCCGGACCCTTCAGAAAACTTGCTTGAAAGACATCCTCCATGACCGCACTGAACGCCACCCATGACCCGAAGCTGCGCAGCTGGGTCGCATCGGCCAACGAGGCCGGCACCGACTTCCCGATCCAGAACCTGCCCTTCGGCCGCTTCCGCACCGCCGGCAGCAGCGAGGCCTTCCGCATCGGCGTCGCCATCGGCGACCAGGTGCTCGACCTGCGCGCCACGGGCCTCATCGACACCGACGACATGAACGTGCTGATGGACGCCGGCACGAAGGAACGCCAGGCGCTGCGCGCCGCCATCTCCGCCGGCCTGGCCGAAGGCAGCGACAAGCAGGCCGCCTGGTCGAAGGCGCTGCTGCCGCAGGCCAAGGCCGAGATGACCGTGCCCTGCCGCATCGGCGACTACACCGACTTCTACACGGGCATCCACCACGCCACCACCATCGGCAAGCTGTTCCGCCCCGACCAGCCGCTGATGCCCAACTACAAGTGGGTGCCCATCGGCTACCACGGCCGTGCCTCGTCCATCGGCGTGAGCGGCCAGGCCTTCAAGCGCCCGAACGGCCAGACCAAGGCGCCCGACGCGGCCGAGCCGAGCTTCGGCCCGTCGAAGCGGCTGGACTACGAGCTGGAGCTGGGCTTCTTCATCGGCCGCGGCAATGCGCAGGGCGAACCCATCGCCATCGCCGACGCCGAGGAGCACCTGTTCGGCGTGACGTTGCTCAACGACTGGTCGGCGCGCGACCTGCAGGCCTGGGAATACCAGCCGCTCGGCCCCTTCCTGTCGAAGAACTTCGCGAGCACGCTGTCGCCCTGGCTGGTGACGATGGAGGCGCTGGCGCCTTTCCGCTCGAAGTTCGAGCGGCCCGCCGGCGACCCGCAGCCGCTGCCGTACCTCGACGCGGCATCCAACCGCGAGAGCGGCGCGCTAGACATCACGGTCGAGGTGCTGCTTCAGACCGCGAAGATGCGCGCCGAGGGCGTGGCGCCCGTGCGCCTGACGCGCGGCAACGTCGCCGAAGCGGCCTACTGGACCGCCGCGCAGCTGGTCGCGCACCACACGGTGAACGGCTGCAACCTGCAGCCGGGCGACATGCTGGGCTCGGGCACCCTCTCGGGCCCGAAGCCGGACGAGGCCGGCTCGCTGATCGAGCTGACGCAGGGCGGCAAGCAGCCGATCACGCTGCCGAATGGCGAGAAGCGGACGTTCCTGGAGGACGGGGACACGCTGACCATTCGCGGCTACTGCGAGCGCCCGGGCGCGGTGCGGATCGGGCTGGGCGAGGTCAGCGGAACGGTGGTCTGAGAGTCTTCTTCCCTCTCCCCAAGGGGAGAGGGAGCAATACGGGAATCAGGGTGCGGTGGCGGGCGTGGCCGAAGCGGCCGGCCAGGCCACCTCGCTCGCCACGCGCGGCTTGCCGATCGGCGCGGTGGCCTTGCCGACCTTGATGGCGGCCATGTCGGCTTCGCTCGGGTACTGGTCGGCAAGCCAGTAGTCGAACACCCGGCGCGCGATGGGCGCTGCCGCGCCCGCGCCCCAACCGGCGTTCTCCACGATCACCGCCAATGCGATCTTCGGGTCGTTCACCGGCGCGTACGCCATGAACAGGGCGTGGTCGCGCTGGTGCTCCTCGAGTGCGCGCGCGTTGTACTTGGTGTTCTGGCCCATCGACACGGCCTGCGCCGTGCCTGTCTTGCCGGCCGCCTGGTAGCTGGCGCCCGCGAACACGCCGCGCGCGGTGCCGCTGGTGACCACACTCGTCAGGCCCTCGCGGATCACCGCGATGTTGGCTGCCGTGAAGCCCAGGTTCACCGCAGGCGGCTGCGGCAGGGGCACCACCTGGCCGTTGACCGTATCGCGCGTGGCGAGCGCGAGGTGCGGCTTGTGCTTGAGGCCGCCGTCGGCCACGATGGCCGTGGCCTGCGCCAGCTGCAGCATCGTAAAGTTGTTGTAGCCCTGGCCGATGCCCAGCGAGATGGTCTCGCCCGCGTACCACTTCTTCTGCTCGGGCCGCTTGTAGGTGTTGCGCTTCCACTCGGTGCTGGGCAGCACGCCGCGCACCTCGCCGCCGAGGTCGATGCCGGTGATCTGGCCGAAGCCCAGCGGCTTCATGAAGTCGTGGATGAGGTCCACGCCCATCTCGTTGGCCAGCGAGTAGTAATAGATGTTGCTCGACAGCTGGATCGAGCGGCGCATGTCGACACCGCCCAGGTAGCCCTCGGGGCTGCCGAAGCGGTGGCCGCCGAAGTTGAAGTAGCCGGGGTCGTTCACCACCACGCTGGGGCCGCGCTTGCCGGTCTGCAGCGCCGCCAGCGCCATGAAGGGCTTGTAGGTGGAGCCCGGCGGGTAGGTGCCGCGCAGCGCGCGGTTCAGGAGCGGCTTGTCGATGGACTCGGTGAGCGCGGCCCAGCTTTCGTTGTCGATGCCCTCGACGAACAGGTTCGGGTCGAAGGTGGGCTTGCTCACGAAGGCGAGGATCTCGCCGGTCTTGGGGTCGATGGCCACCAGCGCGCCGCGGCGGTCGCCGTACATGTCTTCCACCAGCTTCTGCAGCTTGATGTCGAGCGAGAGCATGACCGTGTTGCCCGGCGTGGCGGGATGGCTGGCCAGCCGGCGCACGGCGCGCCCGCCCGCGGAGGTTTCCATCTGCTCCACGCCGGTCTGGCCGTGCAGCGTCTTCTCGTAGCTCTGCTCGATGCCGAGCTTGCCGATGTAGTCGGTGCCCTTGTAATTGGCCTGGTCCTCCTCGTCCCAGTCCTCCATCGCGGTCTTCTCGCGCTGGTTGATGCGGCCGATGTAGCCCAGCACGTGCGAGGCCAGTTCGCCCTGCGGGTAGTTGCGGAACAAGCGCGCCTTGATCTCCACGCCCGGGAATCGGTAGCGCTGGGCGGCGAAGCGGGCGACTTCCTCGTCGCTCAGGCGGGTGCGGATGGGAATGGAGTCGAAGCTGCGCGAGTCTTCGCGCAGGCGCTTGAAGCGGCGGCGGTCGCGCGGAGAGACTTCCAGTACCTGCGTGAGGCTGTCGATGGTCTCCTCGACGTCGCCCACCTTCGAGGGCGTGATCTCCAGCGTGTAGGCCGAGTAGTTGGAGGCCAGCACGATGCCGTTGCGGTCGAGGATGAGCCCCCGGTTCGGCACCACCGGCACCACCGCCGTACGGTTGCTCTCGGCCTGCTCGGCCAGGTCTTCGTGGCGCACGACCTGCAGGTAGAGCAGCCGCGAGCACAACAGCCCGAACGCGAAGAGCACCGCCAAGCCGATGACGATCACACGGCGCTTGAAGCGCGCGAGGTCGGCGGCGACGTTGCGGATTTCGGTCATGGCGATGGGAGCTTAGGCGCGCGCAGGTGCGAAGGCAAATGGGATGCAAATGCCGCACGAAAGCAGGACGGATTGACTGGGGAACACCGCGGAACGGGCTTTGCCCGGCCGCCGGTGTTGCCCCCGGCGAGGGGGTTGGCGAAGCGACACGAAGTGCGCGGAGCCTGGGGGAGAACTCATAGCGGCCGGTTCTCGTCCGGTTCCGGCGTTCTGCGCTGGGGGGCCAGCAGCAATGCGGTCGCAAGGGGCCAGAGTGCCGCCTCGATGGCCGGCGAGGCGAGCACCGTCCAGCCCGGGAACACGCCGCCGCCGATCATCCGCGTGACCACCTCGATCAGCTGCGAGAGCGCGAAGAGCGGCAGCACCTGCAGCGCCTGCGACGCCACCGGATACCACAGCAACCGCCGGTGGATGGTGATCGCGAAGAAGCCCAGCGTGGTGTAGGACAGCGCATGCTGGCCCAGCATCGACGACTGGTGCACGTCCATGCACAGTCCGAACACGAAGGCCGCGCCGATGCCCACGCGCGCGGGCTGGTGCACGCCCCAGAACACGATCACCAGCGCCAGCAGGTCGGGCATCCAGACGGCGCGGCCGATCGGGATCATGTTGATGAGCAGCGCCACCACGAGGCTGCTCCACATGAAGACGGGGCTGACGGGCAGCAGCAGCTGCTGCTGGCCTGGACGCTTGATCATGGGCGCGCTCCCGGCTTCTTCTCGTTCTTGCCCGCGCCCGGCTTGCCCTCGGGGCGCTTGCGCTGGGTCACGGCGGGCTGCGCCGGCGGCGGCGCGGCCGGCGTGCCCGTGGGCTCGAGCACCAGCACGTAGCGCGCGGCCGTCACGTGGGCCAGCGGCACGCAGTAGATGCGGGCGAAGGCCGAGTCGGCGCGGCGCTCGATGCGCTCGATCTTCGCCACCGGCAGGCCCGCGGGATAGATGCCGTCGACGCCGCTGGTGGAGAGCAGGTCGCCTTCCTGCAGGTCGGCGTTGGCGGCCATGAAGCGCAGCTCCAGCCCGCCGCCGTGGGCCGAGGCGTCGCCGAAGGCCACGCTGCGCACGCCGGTGCGGGTGTTCTGCACGGGAATGGAAAGATCGCGATCGATCACCAGCGTGACCTCGCTCGTGAAGGGCAGCACCTGCGTGACCTGCCCGAGCACGCCGCGCGCGTCGATCACCGGCGAGCCGGGCTGCACGCCCTGGGCCAGCCCCTGGTCGATGACGATCTTGCGGGTGTAGGGGTCGGCCGCGTCGTAGAGCACCTCGGCGGCGCGGCCCGGCGTGGTGGTGGTCTGGCGCAGCTCGAGCAGCTCGCGCAGGCGGGCGTTGTCCTGCGCCAGCGTGTCGGCCTGGGCGGCGCGCTCGGCCTGCATCATCAGCGCCTTGCGCGCGTCTTCCTCGTTGCGCTGGGCGGTCTGCAGGTCTTCGAGATAGCGTCCGCCGCCGAGCACCGCCTGCACCGGCTTCAACGCCACCCACTGCACCGGATAGAGCACGGCGCCGATGGCGGCCCGGATCGGCTGCACGATGTGGAAGCGCGCGTCGGCCACCATGAGGAACAGGGAGAGCGCGCCGAAGAAGATCAGCTTGCTGAGTGCCGACTGCCCCTGGTTGAACAGGGGTGGCGCTGTGCGATCGAGCGTGCCCAGGGGCATGAATTCGGCCTAGTTTTCACCGCGCCTTGCGCGAGTTACGGCACAAGAAATTAACACATGACGATGCCAGGAATACCGCGGAGCCGGCTTCGCCGGGCCGCTGGTATTGCCCCCTGCAAGGGGGTTGGCACAGCGACACGAAGTGCGCGAAGCCTGGGGGTGTACCTCGGTTATTCGCTCGTGAAGATGCTGCCCAGGCGGTCCATGCGCTCCAGGGCGATGCCGCAGCCGCGCACCACGCAGGTCAGCGGGTCTTCGGCCACCAGCACCGGCAGGCCGGTTTCCTCGGCCAGCAGGCGGTCGAGGTCGCGCAGCAGCGCGCCGCCGCCGGTCAGCATCATGCCGCGCTCGGCGATGTCGGCGCCCAGCTCGGGCGGCGTCTGCTCCAGCGCGTTCTTCACGGCCGAGACGATGTTGTTGAGCGGATCGGTCAGGGCTTCCAGCACTTCGTTGCTGCTGATGGTGAAGCTGCGCGGCACGCCTTCGGAAAGGTTGCGGCCCTTGACTTCCATTTCCTTGACTTCGGAGCCCGGGAAGGCCGAGCCGATGTTCTTCTTGATGACTTCGGCCGTCGGCTCGCCGATCAGCATGCCGTAGTTGCGGCGGATGTAGTTGATGATGGCTTCGTCGAAGCGATCGCCGCCCACGCGCACGGAACCCTTGTAGACCATGCCGCCCAGGCTGATGACGCCCACCTCGGTGGTGCCGCCGCCGATGTCCACCACCATCGAGCCCGAGGCCTCGCTGACGGGCAAGCCGGCGCCGATGGCCGCGGCCATGGGTTCCTCGATGAGATAGACGGAGGTGGCGCCGGCGGCTTCGGCCGCGTCCTTGATGGCGCGGCGCTCGACCTGGGTGGAGCCGCAGGGCACGCAGATGATGATGCGCGGGCTCGGCGTGAGCAGCGTGCGCGGGTGCACCATCTTGATGAACTGCTTGATCATCTGCTCGGTGATCACGAAGTCGGCGATCACGCCGTCCTTCATCGGGCGGATCGCCTCGATGTTGCCGGGCACCTTGCCCAGCATGGCCTTGGCTTCGCGGCCGACGGCCTGGATCACCTTCTTGCCATGCGGACCGCCCTCGTGGCGGATGGCGACGACCGAGGGTTCATCGAGCACGATGCCCTTGTTGCGGGCGAATATCAGGGTGTTGGCGGTGCCGAGGTCGATCGCAAGGTCGGTGGAAAAGTACCGACGGAAAGCTCCAAACATGTGCGGAATCCTCTGAGCACGGCCTGCGCATCGGCAGGTCGTCGCTCTATTTTTTGGGTCGTTTGATGGGGTGAATTGATCGTTTTTGGCGCAAAAGCCGGCGCGTTCGCGGGGGTTGCGGCAAAGGCGGGATAATACCCGAATCCCCTCTGATTCCCGTATTAGCACCCGTTCCGGCGTGCGATTACCCCCGCTTTTTTGGGCCGTTCCGACCTATGTCACTTTCCGCTTCCGATATTGCGCGCATCGCCTCGCTGGCGAGGCTGCAGCTGGCTCCCGATGAAAGCGAGCGCATGCTCAGCCAGATCAATGGCTTCTTCGACCTGGTCGAACGCATGCGTTCGGTGGACACCGCCGGCGTCGAGCCACTGGCCCACCCCGTGGCCGCCATCGAAGACATCACGCTGCGACTGCGCGACGACGTGGTGAGCGAACCCGACAACCGCGAAGCCAACCAGAAGAGCGCCCCGGCCGTCGAAGCCGGCCTGTTCCTCGTGCCCAAGGTGATCGAATGATGAGCAGCAGCAGCGGTGAACTGCACCAATTGAGCGTTGTCGAGCTGGCGAAGGCGCTGGCCGAACGCAAGGTTTCGGCCGTCGAGGCCTCGCAGGCCTTCCTGGGCCGCATGAAGGCGCACGAGGCGCTGGGCACCTTCCTCGACGTGAACGAGGAAGCCACGCTGGCGCAAGCGCGTGCCGCCGACGCCCTCATCGCCAAGGGCGACGCCCCCGCGCTGGCCGGCGTGCCCATTGCGCACAAGGACATCTTCGTCACCACCGACTTCGCCACCACCGCCGGCTCGAAGATGCTCGCGGGCTACCGCTCGCCCTTCGACGCCACCGTGGTGCGCCGCCTTGCAGATGCCGGCGCGGTCACGCTGGGCAAGCTGAGCTGCGACGAGTTCGCGATGGGCTCGGCCAACGAGAACGTCGCCGTGCCCGCCGTGGGCCACGACAAGGCCGTGCCGGTGCGCAACCCCTGGAACACCGAGCGCATTCCGGGCGGCTCGTCCGGCGCCAGCGCGGCCGCCGTGGCGGCACGCCTCGCGCCCGCGGCCACCGGCACCGACACCGGCGGCTCGATCCGCCAGCCCGCATCGTTCTGCGGCGTCACCGGCATCAAGCCCACCTACGGCCGCGCCTCGCGCTACGGCATGGTGGCCTTCGCCTCCAGCCTCGACCAGGCCGGCCCGATGGCCCGTTCGGCCGAAGACTGCGCGCTGCTGCTGTCGGCCTTCTGCGGCCCCGACATCGACCGCGACTCCACCTCGCTCGACAAGCCCGCCGAGAACTTCAGCCGCTCGCTGAACGACTCGCTCGAAGGCCTGCGCATCGGCGTGCCGAAGGAGTTCTTCGGAGAAGGCGTGGCACCCGGCGTGCGCGCGGCCATCGACGCGGCTCTTGCGCAGTACGAGAAGCTCGGCGCCAAGCGCGTCGAAGTGACGCTGCCGCGCACCGAGCTGTCGATTCCCGTGTACTACATCATTGCCGCGGCCGAGGCCTCGAGCAACCTGAGCCGCTTCGACGGCGTGAAGTTCGGCCACCGCGCCAAGGACTTCATCGACCCCGCGAGCAAGAAGAGCGCGCTCACGCAGATGTACGAGCGCACCCGCGCCGAGGGCTTCGGCGACGAAGTGAAGCGCCGCATCATGATCGGCACCTACGTGCTCTCGCACGGCTACTACGACGCCTACTACCTGCAGGCGCAGAAGGTGCGCCGCATGATCGCCGACGACTTCCAGCAGGCCTTCAAGCAGTGCGACGTGATCGTCGGCCCCGCCGCGCCGACCACCGCATGGAAGATCGGCGAGCACGGCGACGACCCGGTGGCCGACTACCTCGCCGACATCTTCACGCTGCCCGCATCGCTGGCCGGCCTGCCCGGCATGAGCGTGCCCGCGGGCTTCGACGGCGGCATGCCCGTGGGCCTGCAGCTGATCGGCAACTACTTCGGCGAAGCGAAGCTGCTGAACGCAGCGCACCGCTTCCAGCAAGCCACCGACTGGCATGCACGCACGCCGGAAGGTTTTTGAGATGAGCGAGACCGTGAACACATTCGAAGCACAACAACAAGGCCGCCCGACCGGCCCGCTGGTGCGCGGCTATGAAGTCATCATCGGCTTCGAGACGCACGCGCAACTCTCCACCGCGAGCAAGATCTTCAGCCGCGCCTCCACCGCCTTCGGTGCCGAGCCCAACACGCAGGCCTGCGCGGTCGACCTCGCGCTGCCCGGCACGCTGCCCGTGATGAACAAGGGCGCCGTCGAGCGCGCCATCAAGCTCGGCCTGGCGCTGGGCTCGCACATCGCGCCGCGCAGCGTGTTCGCGCGCAAGAACTACTTCTACCCCGACCTGCCCAAGGGCTACCAGATCAGCCAGTTCGAGATTCCGGTGGTGCAGGGCGGCTCGGTGACGTTCTTCGTGGGCGAGGAGCAGAAGACGGTGCGCCTGGTGCGCGCCCACCTCGAGGAAGACGCGGGCAAGTCGGTGCACGAAGGCAGCCACAGCGGCATCGACCTGAACCGCGCCGGCACGCCGCTGCTGGAGATCGTGACCGAGCCCGACATGCGCTCCACAGCCGAGGCCGTGGCCTATGCGAAGGAACTGCACAAGATCGTCACCTGGATCGGCATCTGCGACGGCAACATGCAGGAAGGCAGCTTCCGCTGCGACGCCAACGTGTCGGTGCGCCGTCCCGGCGAGAAGCTCGGCACGCGCCGCGAGATCAAGAACCTGAACAGCTTCAGGCACATGCAGCAGGCGATCGACTCCGAGATCCGCTACCAGATCGACGAACTCGAGGACGGCGGCAAGATCGAGCAGGCGACCGTGCTGTTCGACGAAAGCACTGGCGAAACGCGCGCCATGCGCGCCAAGGAAGACTCGGCCGACTACCGCTACTTCCCCGACCCCGACCTGCCGCCTCTGGTCATCGCCGCCGACTGGATCGAGCGCGTGAAGGCCGGAATGCCCGAGCTGCCGCGCGCGATGGCCGAGCGCTACGTGCGCGAACACGGCCTCTCGGAATACGACGCCGCGCAGCTTACGCAGAGCGCGGCGCTCGCCGGCTATTTCGACGAAGCCGTGAAGGCGGGCGCCACGCCCAAGCTCGCGAGCAACTGGATCACCGGCGAGATGGCCCGCCGCCTGAACGCCGCCGAGATCGGCATCGAGGCCGCGCCGGTGAAGGCGCAGCAGCTGGCGCAGCTGGTCAAGCGCATCGCCGACGGCACGCTGCCCAACAACGCCGCACGCCAGGTGTTCGAAGCCCTGTGGACCGGCGAAGGCAGCGACGTCGACGCGATCATCGAGGCGAAAGACCTGAAGCCGATGAACGACACCGGCGCCCTCGACAAGATCCTCGACGAGGTGATCGCGAAGAACGCGAAGAACGTCGAGGAATACCGCGGCGGCAAGGAAAAGGCCCTCAACGCCCTCGTCGGCCAGGTGATGAAGGCCAGCGGCGGCAAGGCGAACCCGGCACAAGTCACCGAGCTGCTGAAGGCCAAGCTGGCCTGATCGCCCCTCCCCTCCGCCTCCCCCTATCCCTTCGGGGAACACCGTGGAACCGGCTTTGCCGGGCCACCGGTGTTGCCCCCGGCAGGGGGGTTGGCGAAGCGCACGAAGTGCGCGCAGCCTGGGGGGTTACTTCGGGTTCCCGCCGTTCTGGGGGGTCCAGAGCGCCTTCAGGCGCGTGCGCTCCTCGTCGAAGCGCGCATTCACCCGCTTCTTCTCGTCTTCCTGCTCCGCGATGAAGCGGTTCTGCACCGCCACGCTCTTCGTGTTCTCGTCGATCTTGCGGCGCAGCGCGGCCGGCGCCTTGGTGGGGTCCTGCTTGTAGAACTCCATCTCCTCGTCGATCTTCTTGCGGTCTTCGCCCAGCTCGGAGATGCGCTTGCGCGCCGCCTCCGACACGGCATCGATCTGCGACAGCGCCTCGGCGCGTTCGCGGTCGTGCGTGGCGCTGTTGGGGTAGCGCACCAGCAGCGCACGCTCGCGGCGCCGCTCGTCGGTCTGGCGCGCCGCCACGATGGCGGCTTCGCGGGCGCGGTCCTCGCGCTCCTGCAGTTCGCGCGCGGTGTAGGTGGGCTCCAGCTTGCGGCGGGTCGAGCCGCTCGGATTGAGCTCCCGCTGCTCGCGGTCGCTGCACTCGGCGATGGGCCGGTCGGCCGTCAGGGTGCGGCCACGGGCGTCGGTGCAGGTATAGATGCCGGCCGAAGCGCCTTCCACTTTCTGCGGTTGCGCCTGCAGCGCGCCGCAAAACGAGGAGGCTATGAGAAGAAATGATGCCGCCGCCAGCAGGCGGGCCGGTGAACCGTGAGCGTCGCGTGCGGGATGAGGATGGTGCATTCGGCGGCCCTGCTTCTTCTTCAGCTGGCGCCGTAGCGCGCGCGGTAGGCCAGCACTCGCTCGCGGTGCGCGCCGAGGTCTGCCGCGGCAGCGCCCGAGAGGTAGCTCAGCAGGTCGTCCAGCGTGGCGATGGCGATCACCGACAGGCCCAACTGGTTGCGCACGTACTGCACGGCGCTGTGATCCACGTCCACGCCGTTCTCGGTGGCCTTCTCCTGCCGGTCGAGCGCGATGGCCACGGCATGCGGCTTGGCGCCCGCGGCCTCGATGGCGGCGATCGACTCGCGCACCGCGGTGCCGGCGGACATCACGTCGTCGACGATCAGCACGCGGCCCTTGAGCGGCGCGCCGACCAGGTTGCCGCCCTCGCCGTGCGCCTTGGCTTCCTTGCGGTTGTAGGCGAAGGGATAGTTGCGGCCCCGGCGGGCCAGCTCGGCCGCCACCGTGGCGCCCAGCGGGATGCCCTTGTAGGCGGGGCCGAAGATCATGTCGAACTCGAGGCCGCTTTCCATCAGGCGGTCTGCATAGAATCCGGCGAGCCGGGCGATCTTGGCGCCGTCGTCGAAGAGGCCCGAGTTGAAGAAGTAGGGGCTCATCCGACCGGCCTTGGTCTTGAACTCCCCGAAGCGCAGTACGCCTGCATCCAGGGCGAACTGGACGAAATCCTGTGCGATCGCGCTGCTTTTGCTTTTCTCACCATCTACAGCCATCGGAAATTCCTTGTGTTCAAACTGACCAGTCTCAATCTCAATGGCCTGCGTTCGGCCGCAACCAAAGGCGTGGCCGACTGGGTGGCCGAACTTGCGCCGGATTGTATTTGCATGCAGGAGATCCGCGTCCAGGCCAGCGACATCGAGGGCCGGTTCGAGGAAATGGCCGGCCTCAAGGGCCATTTCCACTTCGCCGAGAAGAAGGGATACGCCGGCACCGCCATCTACACCAAGCACGCTCCGAGCCAGGTCGTGGTGGGTTGGGGCGACGCCGAGTTCGACGCCGAGGGCCGCTACCTCGAACTGCGCTTCGACACGCCCAAGCGCAAGTTCTCCGTCATCAGCTGCTACTTCCCGAGCGGCAGCTCGGGCGAGGAGCGGCAGGAGGCCAAGTTCCGCTTCCTCAAGGGCTTCTTCCCGCACCTGGTGGCACTGAAGAAGGAACGCGAGTTCGTGCTGTGCGGCGACATCAACATCGCCCACAAGGAGATCGACCTGAAGAACTGGCGCGGCAACCAGAAGAACAGCGGCTTCCTGCCCGAGGAGCGCGCCTGGATGACGAAGCTGCTCGACGCCGGCGCCGACGGCGCGGGCCTGGTGGACGTCTACCGCATGCTCAAGCCCGACACCACCGCCGAGGCCTACACCTGGTGGAGCAACCGCGGGCAGGCCTATGCGAACAACGTGGGGTGGCGGCTGGACTATCACCTGGCCACGCCGAAGATCGCGGCACTGGCGCGAAGTGAGCAAATCTACAAAACCGTGAAGTTTTCGGACCATGCGCCGATCACGGTGGACTACGACTTCAAGCTGTAGGCCGATCCGCGCTACTCAGCGCGACAGCTCCGGCAGCGCCTTCTCCAGTGTGGCGACAAGGGCCTGCATCGCCTCCGTTTCATACGCGCCACGCTTGGTGATGCGGTAGAAGTCCAGCCCCACCTTCGGCTTGGTCAGCACGTCGGTGCGCACGCGGTGGCGGCGGCAGGCCGCGAGCGCGAAGGTCGGCATCACGGCGGTGCCGAAGCCGGCCTCCACCATCGCGATCAGCGTGCCGAAGAAGTTGAAGGCGGTGCGCTGCGCGTCGGCGCGGCCGATGGCGGCGAGATGCTGGTCGATGACCTTCTGGATGGGGTTGCCCGGCGGCAGGCCGACGAGTTCGGCGCCGCGCAATGCCGACCACGGCGCGGAGCCCACGGCCCCCCGCTCCCCAGCCCCGTCCATCGGCGCCACGCGCATCAGGTGAAAGCGCCCCACCGGCTCGCGCGCCAGTCCCGGCGCCGCCTTGAAGAAGAAGCCCAGCCCCACGTCGGCCTCGCCCGCCGCCACCATCGTCTCCACGTCGCGCAGGTCGGCATCGAAGAGGCGCAGGCTCACCTGCGGATGCGCGGCGCGGAAGCTGGCGAACACCTGCGGAAGCAGGTTCGACGACACCAGCGGCGTGGCCGCGATGCGCAGCGTCTGGCGTGCCGCGTCGCCCTCGGCGCCCAGTTCGGCTGCCACGTCGTCAAGGTCGGTCACCATGCGCTCGACCACCGGCAGCAGGCGCCGGCCCGCGGGCGTGAGGCTCACCACGCGCGTGGTGCGGTCGAAGAGGCGGCAGCCCAGTTGCCTTTCCATTTCGCGGATCAGGATGCTGAGCCCGGCCTGCGTGATGTGCGCCTGCTCGGCCGCGCGCGTGAAGTTGCCCACGCGCGCCACCTGCAGGAAGGCGCGCAGCTGGCGGATCGATAGATTCATATGGATTCATGATAAATCCATATCACATCTAAATTTCCCAAATGATGCTTCTGCGTTCCTAATGCGGGCCGAGACAAAGCAACGCGTCGCAACGACCGATCATCATGAGCAACGAAGTCATCATCCTGGGCGCCGGCATCGGCGGCCTCACCCTCGCGCTGAGCCTGCACCAGGCCGGCATTCCCTGCCGCGTGTACGAAGCCGTGCCCGAACTCAAGCCGCTGGGCGTGGGCATCAACCTGCTGCCGCATGCGGTGCGCGAACTCACCGAACTCGGGCTGCTGGAGGCCCTCGACAAGGTGGGCGTGCGCACGAAGGAGGCGGTGTTCTTCACCGAGCACGGCCAGCTGGTGTTCCGCGAGGCCGCGGGCCAGCACGCGGGCTACGACTGGCCGCAGTTCTCCATCCACCGCGGCGACCTGCAGACGGTGCTGTACGAAGAGACGCTGAAGCGCCTGGGCCCCGACAGCGTGGTGTGCGGCCGCCGCTGCACGCAGGTGGAGCAGGACGCGGACGGCGTCACCGTGCATTTCGCCGATGCGCCACCGGTGCGCGGCGCCGTTGCCGTGGGCTGCGACGGCATTCACTCGGCGCTGCGCAAGCAGCTCTATCCGAACGAAGGCGCTCCGCGCTACTCGGGCATCAACATGTGGCGCGGCACCGCGCGCCGGAAGCCTTTCCTCTCCGGCGGCAGCATGGTGCGCGCGGGCTGGCTCTCGGTCGGAAAGATGGTGATCTACCCGATCCGCGACAACATCGACGCCGAGGGCAACCAGCTGGTGAACTGGGTCGCCGAGATCCACGCGCCGCAGCCCGCCATGCGCGACTGGAGCCGCACGGGGCGCGTCGAAGACTTCCTTCCGGTATTCGCCGACTGGCATTTCGACTGGCTCGACGTGCCGGCGCTGATCCTCGCCTCCGACACCATCCTCGAGTACCCGATGGTCGACCAGGACCCGTTGCCGCGATGGACCCACGGCCGCCTCACGCTGCTGGGCGACGCCGCGCACCCGATGGTGCCGCGCGGCTCCAACGGCGCGGGGCAGGCCATCATCGACGCGCGCTACCTCGCAGGCGCGCTGAAGAAGATGGGCGTCGGCACGGCCGCGCTCGAAGACTACGACCGCGTGCGCGTCAAGGCCACCACCGACGTGGTGCTGACCAACCGCAGCAATCCGCCCGACACCATCCTGCGCGAAGTGTTCGAGCGCTCGGGCGGCAAGCGCTTCGAGAGCATCGAGGAGGTCGTACCCGTCGCCGAGCTGCAGGCCATCTCGGACAACTACAAGCGCGTGGCGGGCTACGACCCTGCCGCCCTGAAGGCGCGCGCCTCCTACCTTTGAACCGGACAGGCAACCACAGAAGAACACGGAGACTGAAAAGACCATGCGATCGCTGATCAAGAAGACCCTCGCCGCCCTGCTCGTCACGGCAGGCACCGCAACCACAGCCTTCGCCTGGCCCGACCAGGCCATCACGCTGGTGGTGCCCTACACCCCCGGCACCGGCATCGACCTGATCGCCCGCCAGCTCTCGGCGAGACTGCCCGCCAGGCTGGGCCAGCCGGTGATCGTGGAGAACGTGGCCGGTGCCAGCGGCAACATCGGCAGCGAGCGCGTGGCGCGTGCCAAGCCCGACGGCTACACGCTGCTGGTGCAGGTCAACACGCTGGTGATGAACCGCAGCCTCTACCGCTCGCTCAGCTACGACCCGGTGGCCGACTTCGCGCCGGTGTCGCTCACCTCGTGGGGCACGCTGCTGCTGGTGACCAACCCGAACGTGCAGAAGGCCTCGTCGGTGCAGCAGATGGTGAGCGCGGCCAAGGCCGAGCCCGGCAAGCTGACCTACGCCACGCCGGGCGTGGGCACGCCGCACCACCTGTCGATGGCGCTCCTCATGCAGGGCACGGGCACCGAGATGCTGCACGTGCCCTACAAGGGCACGGCCGGCGCGGTGACCGACCTGCTCGGCGGACGCATCGACTACATGTTCCTGCCTGTGCACGTGGCGCTGCAGCACATCCAGGCCGGCAAGCTCAAGGCCATCGCCACCGGCAGCGGCAAGCGCCTGCCGCAGCTGCCCGACGTGCCCACGCTCGCCGAGGCCGGCGTGACCGCCGACAACGTCGACATGTGGTACGGCGTGCTCGCGCCCAAGGGCACGCCCGCGGACGTGGTGGCGCGCCTCAACAAGGAGATCGCGGCGGTGCTGAAGCAGCCCGAGGTGGCGAAGTCCTTCGAGTCGCAGGGCATGGTGCCGGCGAGCTCGACGCCGGCGGAGTTCGGTACGTTGGTGAAGAAGGATGCGGACCGCTGGGCTGGCGTTGTCAAGCGCGGCAACATCACGGCAGATTGAGCTAGGCCCTTCTTTCTCCCTCCCCCTCTGGGGGAGGGAGCAATTCCTTCAGCGCGGCGCTGCCTTCCCCGCGTGCCGCGCCAGATGCACCTGGTGCAGCGTGATCTTGCGCACCTCGGCCTGGCTGGTCTCGATGTGCGCGCGCAGCAGCATCGCGGCCTGGTCGCCGCGGTTCGCGCGCACGGCCTTCAGAATCTTGGCGTGCTCGTCGTAGGTCGCGTCGATGCGCGGCTGCTTGGTGAAGTCGAGCCGGCGGATGATGCGGATGCGGTCGGTCACGTCGCCGTGCACGCGCGCCATCTCGGCGTTGCCGGCAGCCGCCACCAGCGAGCAGTGGAAGGCCTCGTCCCACTGCGCCACCTGGGCCATGTCGGTGCTGCGCTGCGCAGCGGGCACGAGCCAGATGTCGGCCAGCGTGTCGAGCATGCCGCGGTCGATGTGGCGGTCGGTCTCGCACAGGCGGTGCACGGCGGTGGTCTCCAGCACCATGCGCAGGTCGTAGAGCTGCTCGAACTGGTCGAAGTCGAAGGGCAGTACGCGCCAGCCGCTGCGGAACAGCACCTCGACGAAGCCCTCCTGCTGCAGCCTGAAGAGCGCCTGCCGCACCGGCGTGCGCGACACGCCGAGGCGGTCGCTGATCTCGCCTTCGGTGAAGCGGTCGCCGGGCACGAGGATGAAGTCGGCCACGTCGCGCTTGAGCTGCGCGTAGACCTCGTCGGCACGCGTGCGGAAGGCGGACGCGTCGGTGGCGGCGGGAACTGAGGCTTCTGGGCGGGGGCGAACGGTGGACACGGATGGAATGTTAGTCGCTGGCGCGATCGGCCATGGTCGTCGTCATTGCTGCTGCGGCTTCTTCTTCAGCGCCGCGACGAGCGCGGTGCCCGGCGCCGTCCAGCCGACGATGGCGCCCTGCGCACGCACCATGTCCAGCGTCGCCGCCTTGAAGGCCGGAAAGTAGCTCTCGGTGCAGTCCTCCAGCAGCAGGCAGTCGTAGCCGCGGTCGTTGGCTTCGCGCATGCTGGTCTGCACGCAGACCTCGGTCGTGACGCCGCCGAACAGCAGATGCGTGATGCCACGCGCCTGCAGCAGCTCGTGCAGGCCGGTGGCGTAGAAGGCGCCCTTGCCCGGCTTGTCGATCACGATCTCGCCCTCGACCGGCGCGAGCGCCTCGATGATCTGGTTGCCCGGCTCGCCTGCCACGAGGATGCGGCCCATCGGCCCATCGTCGCCGATGCGCAACGTGGGGTTGCCGCGATTGCGCTTGGCCGGCGGGCAATCGGAAAGATCGGCCTTGTGCGCCTCGCGCGTGTGCACGACGAGGCCGCCTGCATCCCGCCAGGCTTCCAGCACGGCTTTCGTCGCCGGGACGATGGCTTCGAGCAGCGACACGTCGTTGCCCAGCGTCTCGCCGAAACCGCCAGGCTCGATGAAGTCGCGCTGCATGTCGATCAGCACGAGCGCAGTGCCGGTGATGTCGAATTCGTAGGGAAACGGATTGGCTTCGTCGATGTGCATGCTGGTCCTCAAGAATGTGCCGGCCCGCGACGGCCCTCACCCCACGACAGAGCCCGGCGGGCGGTGCGGCGCGGCCGCCCCCTCTGTGCCGCCGAGGAGCGCAGCGTTTCGCGGACAAGGGCTCGCAGCTGTTTGAGCGAAGCGAGTTCTGCGAGACCCCGCGAAACGTGAGCACCGCAGGGCAGCCGCGAAGCGGCCGGCATAGTGGGGGCGGCCGGGCCGTACCGCTCGCCGGGCGGAGCCAAGACAACAAGAAGAGCATTCATGCAGCCACCTAGTGATGCCCACCACCCATATGCGCCCCAATGACATGCCGCTCCGCACCAGCAGCCGCTGTCTCGAACACGATCCGCCCCTCGCTCATCACGACGATGCGATCCGCCAGCTCGAGCAGCTCGTCGAGGTCCTCGCTGACGAGAAGAACTGCCCCGCCCTTCTCCCGCACCTGCACGATGCGCGAATGGATCTCCGCGACCGCAGCAAAGTCCAGCCCGAACACCGGATTCGCCGCGATCAGCACATTGATGTCGCCCGCCAGCTCCCGCGCCAGCACCGCCCGCTGCACGTTGCCGCCCGAGAGGCTGCGGATCGGCGCGCCCTCGCCCCGCGTTTTCACGCCGTATTCGGCGATCCACTCGCGCGCCCTGCTGCGCCAGTAGGGAAAACTCAGCACGCCGGCGCGCGACAGCGGCGGCTGGTCGAAGTCGCGCAGTGCCATGTTCTCCGCCACGCTCAGATCGCCGACGCATGCGTTGCGCAACGGCTCCTCCGGCAGGCTGCGCACCTTGAGCTCGCGGTTCTCGGCGCGGCGCGCGGCATAGGGCCGCCCCATCACCGTCACCTTGCCCGCAAGACGAGGACGCTGCCCGACGAGCGCCTCCACCAGTTCGCGCTGCCCGTTGCCGGAAACGCCCGCCACGCCGAGGATCTCCCCGGCGCGGACCGACAGGCTCAGTTCATGCAGCGCCAGCGTTCCGCGATCGCCCTGCGCCTGCAGTCCTTCGACCTCCAGCGCGACCGGAGTGCCGGCAGTCACCGGCTTCCTTGCAGTGGTCTGCGCGGCAGGAGGCGCCGCCGCCTGCTCGCCACCCATCATGGCCTGCGCCAGCTGCGCAGGACTGGTATCGGCGACGCTGCAATGGTGCACCGCCTTGCCGCGCCTGAGCACCGTCACGCTGTCGGCGTACGACATCACCTCGCGGAACTTGTGCGTGATGATCAGCACCGTGCACAGCCCGCTGCGCGCGAACTCGCGCACGTGGCCGAGCACCTCGTCGGCCTCCTGCGGCGTGAGCACCGAGGTCGGCTCGTCGAGGATCAACAGGCGCGGCTTCAGGTACAGCTGCTTGAGCAGCTCCAGCTTCTGCTTCTCGCCCGCCGCGAGCTCCGAAGGCCGCACGTCGAGATCGAGGCTGAACGGCGTGGTCGCCAGGAACGCCTCCAGCTCCGCACGCTTGCTCTTCCAGTCGATGACCGCGGGCGTCTTGCCGCCGGCGAGCAGCAGGTTCTCGGCCACCGTCATGCCCGGTGCCAGCGTGAAGTGCTGGTAGACCATGCCGATGCCCAGCGCGCGCGCCACGATCGGGTTGGCGATGTCCTGCTCGCGCCCGTCGATCAGGATGCTGCCCTCCTCCGCGCGCTGGAAGCCGGCCACGCACTTCACCAGCGTGCTCTTGCCCGCGCCGTTCTCGCCGAGCAGCGCATGCACCGTGCCGGGCTCCACGTGCATCGTCACGCGGTCCATTGCGGTGAAGTCGCCGAAGCGCTTGGTGAGCTCGTAGGTGTCGAGCGCGAGCGCGCCGCTGCCTGCTGGCAGGCCGCCGATGGCATGGGAGGAAGAAGACGCGGCGCCCATGGCGGTCAGCCGAGCGCCGCCAGCAGCGCCTGCGAAGTGGCATGCGCGCCGAACACGCCGCCCTGCATCGTGATCATCTTCAGCGCGGCGAGGTGGTTGCCGTAGTCGGTGGCGGCCGTGCAGTCCGACAGCAGCAGGCATTCGAAGCCGCGGTCGTTGGCGTCGCGCATCGTGGTGTGCACGCACACGTCGGTGGTGATGCCCGCGAGGATGATGTTCTCGATGCCGCGCGTGCGCAGGATCAGTTCGAGGTCGGTCGCGTAGAACGAGCCCTTGCCGGGCTTGTCGATGATCACCTCGCCCGGCAGCGGTGCCAGCTCGGGAATGATCTCCCAGCCCGGCTCGCCGCGCACAAGGATCCGCCCGCAGGGCCCGTCGTCGCCAATGCCCACGCCGTTCGCGCCGATCTGCCGCGAGCGCCAGCGCTTGTTGGCCGGCAGGTCGCCGAGGTCGGGCCGGTGGCCTTCGCGCGTGTGGATGATGTGGTAGCCCAGCGGCCGCAGCGCCGCCAGCGTGCGCGCGATCGGCTGGATCGGCGCCTGCACCAGCGACAGGTCGTAGCCCATCACGTCGACATAGCCGCCCTTGCCGCAGAAGTCGGTCTGCATGTCGATGACGATCAGCGCCGTGTTGTCGGGGCGCATGTTCGCGTTGTAGGGCCAGGCGTAGGGCTCGGCGGCGACGGTCTTCGTCGATGTCGTCGTTGCGGTCATGACGTTCAGCTCCTTGTCGATGAAAGTTCGCCGGGGCTTCCGGCGGCGGCGCTGCCCGGCTTGCAGGTGAACACCAGGATCACCAGCGTGAGCACATAGGGCACGGTGTTGAAGAGGTGGTAGCCCCAGCCGATGCCGATGGACTGCAGCGCCGGCCCGATGGCGCCCGCGCCGCCGAAGAGCAGCGCCGCGCCCACGCAGCGCAGCGGGCTCCAGCGCGCGAAGATCACCAGCGCCACCGCGATCAGGCCCTGGCCGCTGGAGATGCCTTCGTTCCAGCTGCCCGGATAGAACAGCGTGAGCGACGCGCCGCCCAGCCCCGCGATGAAGCCGCCCGCCGTCGTGGCCGCGATGCGCAGGCCCGAGACCGAATAGCCGAGCGCGCGCGTCGCCTGCGCCGAGTCGCCCGCCATGCGCACCAGCAGCCCGGCGCGCGTGCGCGCGAAGCCCCACCACAGCAGCACCGCGAGCGCCACGCCGATGGGCACCAGCGCATTGAGCTGCAGGGCCGAGCGCACGACGGGGTTGTCGCTCCAGAAGCCCAGCGGGATCGCCGGGATCTGTGGCGCCTGCGGCTGGATCAGCGGCTTGCCCAGGTAGAACGCGAGCCCCGTGCCCAGCAGCATCAGCGCGATGCCGGTCGCCACGTCGTTCACGCGGTCGAGCGAGCACAGCAGCCCGTGCAGCAGCGCGAGCGCAGCGCCGGCCACCGCACCGATCAGCACGCCGAGCCATGCGGAATCGGTGAGATATGCGCCGCCGAAGGCCGCCATCGCCGACAGCACCAGCACGCCTTCGAGCCCGAGGTTGATGCGGCCCGACTTCTCGGTGAGGCACTCGCCCAGGCTCACGAAGAGAAAGGGCGCGCCCACGCGCAATGCGCCGCCGACGATGCCTGCGATCAGCGCGATCCATTGGTCGGCGGTCATGTGTAGCTCCTTGCCTCGGGCAGCATGCGGTCGCCGAACTTCTTCCAGTTGACGGTGCGCAGTCCTTCGCTCGCGAGGATCAGCACGAAGGCGATGCCCTGCAGCACCAGCACCGATGCATCGGGCAGGCCGAGCCGCCGCTGCAGCAGGCTGCCCGCCGCGCCGAAGCCGCCGAACAGGATGGCCACCGGCACGATGGCCACCGGGTTGTGCCGTGCGATGAACGACACCAGGATGCCCGCATAGCCGTAGCCCGCGATCAGCGATGCGTTCGCGTTGGTGTGCACCGCCGCCACCTCGATGGCACCAGCGAGCCCCGCGCATGCGCCGCCGAGCCCGCAGGCCGAAAGAATGAGCCGCGTGGCCGGCAGCCCCACGAGCTGCGCAGTGCGCGGATTGCCGCCCACCACCCGTACCGAGAAGCCCGAGGCCGTGGCGCGCAGCCACCAGCCGAGCCCCAGGCAGGCCACCACGCCCACCACCAGGCCCCAGTGCACGTCGGAGCCGCCGATGCCGCCGATCAGCAGCCCGTCGTTCAACGCGTAGGTCGACGGCTTGTTGAGGCTGGCCGGGTCGCGCAGCGGCCCTTCGACCAGGTGCTTGAAGATGCCGATCGCGATGTAGGCCAGCAGCAGGCTGCTGATGGTCTCGTTGATGCCGCGGTACTGGCGCAGCCAGCCCGCGAGCACGATCCACAGCGCGCCTATGACGGCGCCCGCGATGCAGACGATCGCCGTGCCGACGACATTGCCCGGCAGCGGCACCGAATGCGCCAGCGCCGCGCAGGCGAGCCCGCCCAGCACCAGCGCGCCCTCGCCGCCGATCACGATCAGGCCCGCGCGCGCGGGCAGCGCCACGCACAGCGCGGTGAGCATCAGCGGCGCGGCGCGCTGCAGCGTGTTCTGCCACGAGAACCAGTCGCCGAACGCGCCCTTGAACAGCGTGGCCCACACCTCCACCGCGTCGATGCCGGCGAAGGCCACCACCAGCCCGAACAGCAGCAGCGCCGCCGCGATGGCGAACACCGGCAGGGCCAGTTCCTTGAAGAGCGCGGGGCGCAGCATGGCGGTACCGGGGTGTCGGTCAGACGCTTCCGACGACGCCTTCGACGAGGTAGTTCATCTTCTCGAGCTCCAGGTCGGTCTGCTTCAGGACCTTGCCCGCGGGCACGACGACCGCGCCCTTGTTGTCCTTGATGCCGTCCTTGAAGATGTCGAAGCTGCCCGCGATCATCTTCGCCTTGATCTCGTCGGCCTGCTTCTTCGCGGCGTCAGGCACCATGGGTCCGTAGGCCGACATCTTCACGTAGCCTTCCTTCAGGCCGCCGCGCAGGAAGTTGGGGTGCGGCTTGCCGGTCTGCGCGGCCTCGATGACGGTCTTGTAGGCGGTGAGCCAGTTCCACTCGGCACCGGTGAGGTACGCATTGGGCGCCAGCTTGGCCTGGCTCGCGTGGTAGCCGCAGACCATCTTGCCGCGCTTGGCGGCCGTCTCGACCACCACCTTGGGGCCGTCCACGTGCATGGTGAACACGTCGCAGCCCTGGTCGGCCAGGCTGTTGGTGGCCTCGGCTTCCTTCACCGCCATCGACCAGTCGCCCGTGAAGATCACGCTGCAGGTGATGTTCGGCTTGACCGAGCGCGCGCCGAGCGTGAAGGCGTTGATGTTGCGCAGCACCTGCGGAATGGGCTTGGCGGCGACGAAGGCGATCTTGTTGCTCTTCGTCATGTGCGCGGCGATCACGCCGTTGAGGAACTGGCACTCGTCGATGTAGCCGAAGAAGCTGCCGACGTTCTTCGGGTGCTTGCCCTCGGTCCAGAGGCCGCCGCAGTGCGAGAAGCGCACGTCGGGGTTCTTGGGCGCCACCGCGAGGATGTGCGGATCGAAGTAGCCGAACGAGGTGGGAAAGAGCAGCCCGGCGCCGTCCTGCGAGATCATGCCGGCCATGGTCTTCTGCACCGCGGCGGTCTCGGGCACGTTCTCTTCCTCGACCACCTTCACGCCGGGCAGCTTCTTGATCTCGGCGGCGGCCATGGCGTGCGCCTGGTTGTAGCCGTAGTCGTCGCGCGCGCCGACGTAGATCACGCCGACCGTGAGCGGCTTGGGCTTGGCCTGGGCGGCGGCGAGCGCGCTCCAGCTTCCGAGGCTGCCGGCGGTGCCCAGCGCGGCAAGTGTCTTGAGCGAATCGCGGCGATTGAGATGGCGGGTCATGGCGTTCTCCGTTACAGGTTGAGGTGCAAAAAACGTGCCCTGGCGAGGGCTCAGCCGAGCAGGCTCACGTGGGCGGCGACCACGCGCCAGCCTTCGTCCGTGCGCATCCAGGTCTGGCTCTGGCGGCCGGTCTGGAGGCTGCCCTCGCGGCGGAACTCGACGTTCGCGGTCGCGAAGTCGCGGCCGTAGGTGGTGATGACGGTGCGCAGCAGTTCGCGCGGCGGGCTCTGCACGGGCAGCGAGGCACGGAAGGCCGCGATGTCGGCGTGGCCGTAGTGGTTCTCCGAGAAGCCGTAGCGCAGCGTGTGCGGGCTGTTCCAGAACAGCTCGTCGAGCGTCGCGCGGTCGTTGCCGACGAGCGCCGCCTCGTAGCGCGCGAACACGGCCTGCACCTCGGCGAGCACGTCGGGAATGTTGATCTCGGGCGTCATAGCCCGTCCTTTCCAGAAATACCGCGGAACCGGCTTTGCCGGGCCGCCGGTATTGCCCCCAGCGAGGGGGTTGGCGAAGCGACACGAAGTGCGCGAAGACTGGGGGTGGGTTTCATGCTATCGGCGGACCTCTCGCTGGAAGATGTCGAGGCTGAGCTTCTTCATCGCGACGAAGCTCTCGGTGCTCAGCGTGTCGACGGTGCGCGGGCGCGCGTCGCCGTAGCGCAGGATCTCGGCCACGCGGGTGGGCCGCTTGGTCAAGAGCAGCACCTCGTCGGCGAGGTACACCGCCTCCTCGAGGTCGTGCGACACCAGCAGCATCGTGGTGCCGGTCTGCATGAAAACCTCCTGCAGCTTCTCGCGGATGAAGAGCGTCATCTCGAAGTCGAGCGCGGAGAAGGGCTCGTCGAGAAACAGCACCTCCGGGTTGGGCGCGAGCGCGCGCATGATCGACGCGGTCTGCTGCTGGCCACCGGAGAGTTCGTACGGGTAGCGCGCGAGGTCGAACTTCACGTCGAAGGAGGCCACCAGCTCCTCCATGCGCCGGTCGACCTCGGCCTTGCTGCGCCCTTCGAGCTTCAGCGGATAGGCGATGTTGTCGATGGTGCGCATCCACGGGAACATCGCCTCGCGGTAGTTCTGGAACACGTAGCCGATCTTGGTGTCCTTGCGCTGCTTGCCGTCGAACAGGATCTCGCCCGAGTCGATGGGAATGAGCCCCGCGATCATGTTGATGAGCGTGGACTTGCCGCAGCCGTTGGGGCCGAACACCGAGACGATCGCGTGCTTCGGGATGTCGAGGTCGAAGTTGTCGTACAGCGGCCAGCCCGCGAAGTACTTGGTGAGCCCGCGGATGGTGATGTGCGTGCCGGCAGGGCCGGGTTTGAAGGCCGGCTTGGGAACGTCGGCGTACACCGGGCCGTTGATGACGATGTCCTGCGTGGCTTTCATCTTCCGCTCCAGTGAACGATGCGGCGTTCTGCAACGAGGAAGAGGATGTTCAGCGCGTAGCCCAGCGCACCCGCCGAGAGGATCGCCGCGTACATGCTCTTCACGTTGAGCACCTGCTGCGCGTCGATGATCCGGTGACCCAGCCCGGTGTCGGAGCCGATGAACATCTCGGCCACGATGACGATCACCAGCGCCATCGACACCGCCGAGCGCAGGCCCACGAAGCTGGGCTGCAGGCTTTCCCACACCAGCACGTCCTTGAAGATCTGCCAGCGCGAGGCGCCCATGACGCGCGCCGCCATCACCCGCTGCTTGCGGGCGTTGATGACGCCGTAGGCGCTGTTGAACACCACGATGAGCAGCGCGCCGAAGGCCGCGATGGCCACCTTGTTGACGTCGCTCACGCCGAAGATCAGCAGGAACAGCGGGATCAGCGCCGACGAAGGCGTGGAGCGGAAGAAGTCGATCAGGAACTCCACGCTGCGGTACGCCTTCTCGTTGCTGCCGAGCAGCACGCCCAGCGGCACGCCGACCACCGCCGCGATGACGAAGGCCTGCACCGTGCGCCACACGGTCATGGCGAAGTCGGTGAGCAGCGGGCCGCCGGCCAGGCCGGTAACGAGCGCGGAGACGGTGTCGGCGGGCGTGGGCAGCAGGATCGGCTTGATGAAGCCGAGCCGTACCACCAGGTCCCACACGATGAACAGCACCACCGGACCGATGAAGGGCAGCATGCGGTCGCGCAGCGGCGGCTTCGGCGCGGCGGTGGCGGCACTGGCCGGCGGGGTCCACGGCGCGGCCGTGGTCGAGCTTGCGTCGGCCATGGTCGTCAGGCCTTGTAGAGCAGGCCGTCCACCGCCACCTTCTTCTCGAAGATGCCTTTCTCGGTGAACAGGTCGTAGAACTTCTGGAAGTACGCGACGTCGCTCGGCTTGAACTCGCTGTAGAGCATGTACGAAGCGAGCGGCACTTCGGCCGTGAGCTTGCCCTCGATGGCGGTGTAGCCCTTCATGAACTGGCGCGCCTCGTCGGGCTTGCTGCGCACCAGCTCCACGCCGCGCGCGTAGGCGGCGATGTACTTCTTCGCGACCTCGGGGTTCTTCTTGATGAAGTCGCTCGTGAGGCTGGCGGCACCGCCATGCCACGGCGCCATCGGGTCGCCGAGGATGTATTTGGCGACCACGCCGGCTTCGACGACGCGCGTGGTGCCGTTCATGCGGCCCACGGTGCCGGTGGGCTCCAGCGTGTAGCAGGCGTCGACCTGGCCTGCGACCAGCGCGGCCACGTGCTGGCCGATGGGCAGCTCGCTCACGGTCGCGCCCTTGGCGCCCGCGCGCTCCAGCATGGTCTTGCACAGCGTGACGTTCTGGATGCCGGGACCCGATGCGACCTTCTTGCCGGCCAGCTCGGCCACGCTCTTGACGGGGCTGTCCTTGGCGACGATGAATTCGTCGAGCACGTACTTCGCGTTGCTCGGGTTGGTGCAGAAGATCTTGAACAGGCCGGGCTGCGCGATCTCGCCGATAGCGAGGTTGGCCGAGCCGGTGCCGTTGGCGCTGCCGTCGCAGCGGCCGGCGAGCATGCCTTCCATCACCTGCTGCGCGCCGGCGAACTTCAGCGGCTCCACGTCGAGGCCGGCTTCCTTGAAGTAGCCCTTGTCGACGGCCGCGAAGAACGGCAGGCCGGCGGCCACGGGCCAGAAGCCGATGCGCAGCTTCGCAGCCGCGCCCTGCGCGCGCACGATGGCGGGCGCGGCCAGCACGGCCAGGCTCGCGGCGCCGGCCTGCAACAGCTGGCGTCGCCGGCGTGCGGCGGGAGATTGTTGTTGGATGCTCATCGGAACTCCTCTGATCAGTTGGAACTCGGGGTGGCGCGGCTCGCGACGTAGGCGCGCCAGCCGCCGTGATGGGTCACGTCCTGCGCGCCGGCCAGCGCGTGGCCTTCGCAGATGAATCCCTTCACCCAGCTGCCGTCGGCCAGCTCGACGCTGCCGAGGCCCAGCGGTGGCGGGATCAGCGCAAGGAAGCTGCCGACCTGCGCGATCGGCACGGCCCACACCTCCAGCGCGATGGCGGCGCCTTCGTCGCCTTCGGCCACGCGCCGCAGTCCGGGCTTGGGCGGCACGGTGCCCGGCAGCGCGTGAAGCCGGTAGGCGGGCGCGGTGGTGGTGGCGCGCACCAGGGTGGCGCCGCGCTCGGTCAGCTGGCTGTTGAGCGGCATGCCCGAGAGATGCGCGCCGACGACGGCAATCGGCAAGGTGCCGGGGCCCGGCGCCGCGAGACCCGGAATGGCGCGCGGCGGCGGAAGAGGCTCGCCGGTCGCGCCCTGCGCAAGGCCCGTGGCGTGGTGGAAGCGCTGGCCCAGCTCGGCGAGTGCGAGATCGCTGCCGCAGGGGCCGATCAAAGTGATGCCGAAGGGCAGGCCGTCGGCGCGCAGGCTGCTGGGCACCGAGAGCGCGGCGTAGTCGAGCAGATTGACGAAGTTGGTGTACGCACCCAGATTGCGGTTGAGCACGACCGGATCGGCGCGCATCTGCTCGCGGGTGTAGTGCGTGGGCGCGGTGGGCACGAGCAGCAGGTCGATGTCGCGCCACATCGGCTCGACCTTCTGCGCGATGGCGCGCAGCCGCGCCTGGGCCGCGAACACGTCGGCGGCGTTGTATTGGCACCCGCTCGCGAGGATGCCGCGCACGGGCTCGATGACTTCGTCGGCATGCGCGTCGAAGAACTCGCGCACGGCGGCGTATCGCTCGGCGACCAGTGCGCTCTCATAGAGCATCCCGGCGGCTTCCGCGAGCGGCGCATAGGCGATGGTGACGGGCGTGCCGCCCATGGCGAGCAATCGCGCGACCGCATCGCCGAAGGCCTGCTCGGCGGCGGCGTCGCCGAAGAAGCTCAGCCGGTCGGGCACGCCGAAGCGGAAGCGCGCGGGCAGCGGCTCGCGGCGCAGGTCGATGTTCCGGGAATACGGATCGCGCGCGTCGTGGCCGGCGGCCGCGAGCAGCACGTCGACCGCGGTGGCGACGGTGCGCGCGAAGATGGAGACGCAGTCGGCGCTCTGCGCGGCGGGCACCACGCCGAAGGCGCTCAGCAGCCCGCGCGAGGGCTTGAGGCCGACGATGTTGTTGAGCCCGGCCGGCACGCGGCCGGAGCCGGCGGTGTCGGTGCCCAGGGCGAAGTCGACCTCGCCCGCGGCCACCACGTAGGCCGAGCCCGAACTGGAGCCGCCCGAGACGTAGCGCGCGTCGAAGGCGTTGGGCACCTCGCCATAAGGAGAGCGCGTGCCGTTCAGGCCGCAGGCGAACTGGTCGAGGTTGGTCTTGCCGGTCAGCGATGCACCGGCTTCGAGCAAGCGCTGCACCGCGCCCGCATGCACCTCCGGCAGGTGCTCGAAGGCTGGGCAGGCGGCGGTGGTGGGCACGCCGGCCACGTCGATGTTGTCCTTGACCGCGAAGCGCAGCCCCGCGAGCGGCAGGGCGAAATCCAGCGCCACCGCGGCGTGCGTGTGCACCACTGGCGAGGCGAACCTGGCGATCCAGGCGGCTTCGGGCGTTCCGCTTTTCGGGTTTTGTTCATGCACCATCTTCAGGCATCCAAACATGTGTACAAGTTGAGACGCAAGCGGCATGCCAGCGCGAACGCCGGGCGCGCAGATCGGAATTCGTGTCTGGTATTGGCTCCCTCTCCCCTCAGGGAGAGGGTTGGGGTGAGGGCAGGTGCGCAGAGTGAAGCGCGGCTTCTATCTAGAGGCCGTCGCCCTCACCCCCGCCCTCTCCCCAGGGGGAGAGGGAGCAAGAAGCTCAGCTCTTCCTTGCGTCGCGGTAGAGCTTCTCGACCTTCGGCAGATTCGCTTCCAGCTTCGCGATGCGGTCCGGCCCGCTCGGGTGCGTCGAAAGGAAGCTCAGGCCGCCCTGGTTCTTCGACGCCGTGGCCATCTTCTGCCACAGCGACACCGACGCCTTCGGGTCGTAGCCCGCGCGCGCCGCGAGTTCGAGCCCCACGAGGTCGGCCTCGGTCTCGTCGCTGCGGCTGAACTTGAGCGTGATGAGCTGCGTGCCGGCGCGCGCGGCCAGGTCGCCCACCTGGCCCCAGCCGAGCAGCTGCGCACCGATGGAGAGCGCCGCGCCGGTGCCCGCGCTCTTGGCCAGGCGGGCGCGTGCATGCTCGCGCAGGGCGTGGGCCATCTCGTGGCCCATGACCATCGCGACCTCGTCGTCGGTGAGCTTGAGCTGCTCGAGGATGCCGGTGAAGAAGGCGATCTTGCCGCCGGGCATGCAGAAGGCGTTGATCTGCTTGCTGCCGATCAGGTTGACCTCCCACTTCCAGTCGCGGGCGCGCGCGTTCCACGGCATGGCGAACGGGACGAGCCGCGCGGCGATGGCCCGCAGGCGCTGCAGCTGCGGATTGCTGTCGCCCGCGAGCGCCCCCTTGGCGCGCGCCTGCGCGAGCAGCTGGCCGTACTGCTGCACGCCGGCCGTCTCGATCTGGTCCGCCGGCACGAGGTTGCGCGCCACCGAGGGCTTGCCCACCTCGACCTGCGCCAGGGCCGGCTTCGCGAGCACCGCGCCGGCGGCGGCCAGCAGGAAGGCGCGCCGCGGATTCCATGCGGAAGCTACGGAGGGAGCGGGAACGGCGGAAAAGGGGCGATCGCATCGTGTGCACATAGGAGCCGGATGATAGGAACAAATGAAGACAAGAAGCCCGGGAACCCGGGCCGTCGCTCATGGACAATCCGGGGCACATGTCCGCCTCGCCCGCAGAAACCCCCACGCCCCCCTCTCCGCCCTGGCGCGACGCGCTGAAGGTCTACCTGGAACCCGCCACCCTGCGCATGCTGGCGCTGGGCTTCTCGGCGGGGCTGCCGCTGCTGCTGGTGCTGGGTACGCTGAGCTTCCGCCTGCGCGAGGCGGGCATCGACCGCACCACCATCGGCTACCTGAGCTGGGTCGGGTTGGCCTACGGCTTCAAGTGGGTCTGGGCGCCGCTGGTCGACCGGCTGCCGCTGCCACCGCTGACCACGCTGCTGGGGCGCCGCCGCGGCTGGCTGCTGCTGGCGCAGTGCATGGTCATCGCGGGTCTGGCGGGCATGGCGGTCAACGACCCGCGCCACGGGCTCACGCCGCTGGTCTGGTGCGCGCTGGTGGTGGCCTTCGGCTCGGCCACGCAGGACATCGCGCTGGACGCCTTCCGCATCGAATCGGCCGAGCCGCGCAAGCAGGCCGCGCTGGCCGCCGCCTACCAGACGGGCTACCGGCTCGCGATGATCTGGGCCGGCGCGGGCGTGCTGTGGGTCGCGGCCTGGGCCGAGGTGGCGCCCGCGGTGGCGGCCACGGGCGCGGCGGCTTATCAGAACGGCGCCTGGAAGACGGCCTACCTGGTCATGGCGGGCTCGATGGCCGTCGGCGTGATCACGGTGCTGCTGTCGCCCGAGCCGGTGCCGGGTGCCCTGCCCAAGGCCCGCAGCGCCGCCGAGTGGCTGCGCAACGTGCTGGTCGAGCCTTTTGCCGATTTCATCCGCCGCTACAGGTGGCAGGCGGTGCTGATCCTCTCGCTGATCGCCATCTACCGCATCAGCGACGTGGTGATGGGCATCATGGCCAACCCCTTCTACGTGGACATGGGCTTCACCAAGGACCAGGTGGCCTCGGTCAGCAAGATCTACGGCGTGATCATGACCCTGGTGGGCGCCTTCGTCGGCGGCGTGCTGTCGATGCGCCTGGGCGTGATGCGCGTGCTGATGATGGGCGCCGTGCTCAGCGCCGCCAGCAACCTCCTCTTCGCCTGGCTGGCCACGCGGGGGCACGATCTGACGGCGCTGATCGCGGTGGTGTCGGCCGACAACCTGGCCGGCGGCATCGCCTCGGCGGCCTTCATCGCGTACCTGTCGAGCCTCACCAACATCAGCTACTCGGCCACGCAGTACGCCCTGTTCAGCTCGCTGATGCTGCTGCTGCCGAAGTTCCTGGCCGGCTATTCGGGCGCCTTCGTGGACGCCTACGGCTACAGCAGCTTCTTCGTCGGCACCGCCCTGCTGGGCGCGCCGGTGCTGGTGCTGGTGGCGCTGGCCTCGCGGCTGACCACGACCACAAGCCCACAGGGCCGTCAATAGGGGTCTGCAGGGCCGGCTCCTATAGGAAACGGCCGACGCTGGGCAGGCCGCGCAACTGGTAGGCTGTGCCGGTATACATTCGTTTCTTTCAATGTCCTTTCTCCGCCGCGCGCTTTCGGGTTTTCCATTTTTCCGCGCGCCCATCGTCCGCCTGACCGACAGCCAAACACCTCCAAGATCGTGCCGTCCCGAATCTCTCCTCTTCAAATAAGTGCCTACACGGCCACCTGCGCCGTCGGTGTCGGCAAGGAAGCGCTGGCCGACGCGCTGGCGCAGTCGCGCAGCGGGCTGCGCGCCAACGACTTCGGCGACGCGCCGCTGCCCACCTGGATCGGCCGCGTCGACGGGGTCGAGGAGGCCCGGCTGCCCGAGTCGCTCGCGCAGTGGGACTGCCGCAACAACCGGCTCGCCTGGATGGGCCTGCAGGCCGACGGCTTCCTCGAGGCCGTGGCCGCGGCGCGCGAGAAATACGGCGCCTCGCGCATCGCGCTGGTGCTGGGCACCTCCACCGCCAGCATCGGCGAGACCGAGCTGGCCTACACGCAGCTCGACGCGCAGGGCATGTTCCCGCCCGGGCAGCGCCGCGCCGAGGTGCACACGCCGCATTCGCTGGCCATGTTCGCGCAGCAGCTGCTGGGCATCAGCGGGCCCAGCGAGACGATTTCGACCGCCTGCTCCTCCAGCGCCAAGGTGTTCGCCTCGGCCGAGCGGCTGATCCGCCTGGGGCTGGCCGACGCGGCCGTGGTCGGCGGGGCCGACACGCTGTGCGGCAGCGTGCTGTTCGGCTTCAACTCGCTCGAACTGGTGTCGAGCGAGCCCTGCCGGCCCTTCGACGCCGCGCGCAAGGGCATCAGCCTGGGCGAGGCCGCGGGCTTCGCGCTGGTCGAGCGCGTGCAGGCAGGCGCAGATGCCGCGCCGCTGCACCTGCTGGGCTACGGCGAGGCGAGCGACGCGCACCACATGTCGACGCCGCACCCCGAGGGCCTGGGCGCCGAGCGCGCGCTCGACGAGGCACTCGCGCGTGCCGGCCTCGCCCCCGAGGCCATCGACTACATCAACATGCACGGCACCGCGAGCCAGAAGAACGACGAGGTCGAGGGCGCGCTGGTGGCGCGCCGCTTCCCGGCGCGCACGCACGCGAGCTCCACCAAGGGCTTCATGGGCCACACGCTGGGCGCGGCCGGCATCGTCGAGGCCGTCATCAGCCTGCTGGCGATCGAGCGCGGCCTGATGCCGGGCACGGTCAACACGCAGACGCTGGACGAGGGCTTCGGCCCGCAGATCCGGCTGGAGCCGGCGCGCGGCGAAGTGCGCTACGCCCTGAGCAATTCCTTCGGCTTCGGCGGCAACAACTGCTCGCTGGTCTTCGGCAAGGCGGCATGAACGACATGAACCAGGCCGCACCCAAGCCCCCCACCCTCTACATCGAGGGCCCCGCCTTCTGGACGCCCACGCTGCCCGGCTGGGACGCCGCCCGTGCCGCCTTCCGCGGCGAAGGCGCGCTGGCCGATCCGCCCGCCAAGCGGCCCTCGCCGCAGGTGCTGGCCCCGGCCGAACGCCGCCGCGCGCCCGACACCGTGGCGCTGGCGCTCGAAGTGGCCGCCGCCGCCCTCGCCGGCTCGGGCCGCAATGCGGCCGACGTGCCCTGCGTGTTCACCTCGGCGCACGGCGACCTGTCGATCAACGACTACATGTGCAGCACGCTCGCGAGCGATCCGAAGGGGCTGTCGCCCACCAAGTTCCACAACTCGGTGCACAACGCGGCCGTGGGCTACTGGACCATCGGCACCGGCTGCATGGCGGCCAGCAATGCGGTTTCGGCCTATGAGCACAGCTTCGCCTCGGGCCTGCTGGAGGCTGCGGTGCAATCCGCCTGCGACCAGGAGCCGGTTCTGCTGGTGGGCTACGACACCCCCACCCTGGGCGCGCTGGCTTCCGTCACCGACAGCCGCGGCCTGCTCGCGGTGGCGCTGGTGATCGCGAGCGAACCCGGCGAGCGCACCGTGGCGGCGCTCGACTGGTCGCTCGTCAGCGAAGACGGCAAGGCTCCCGCGGCCACGCCGCCGCGTTCCGAAGCCGCGAAGTCGCTGGCCGAGATCAACCCCATGGCCCAGTCGCTGGGCCTCTTCGAATCGCTGGCACATCTCGATGACGGCAATGTCGGCGGCGCGGGCACGCTGGTCGACCTGCCGCTTTCCGCGTCCCTGTCGCTGCGGCTGCAGTTGCGGCCGCTCGCGCGGGGCTGAGCCCACGGCCACTGCAACCGGCGCTATGCTTTTCGCAGCATGGCCGGTTGACAGGGGTTGCCGAGGTTTACCCAACTTTACGGAGCGTTCAAGCCCTCTTGCTCCCGGTGGACGACCATGAAGCGCATGAGCACCCCCCAACTCCTGATGATCGAAGACGACGCCCGCCTGGCGCAGATGGTGGGCGAGTACCTGACGCAGTCGGGCTTCGCGTTCAACCATGCCGGCGACGGCGCCGCCGGGCTCGAGCAGTTGCAGCAGCACGCGCCCGACCTGGTGATCCTCGACCTGATGCTGCCGGACACCGACGGCCTCGAAGTCTGCCGCCGCATCCGCGCGCTGCCCGGTCCGCTGTCGAAGGTGTCGGTGCTGATGCTCACCGCCAAGGGCGACCCCATGGACCGCATCATCGGCCTGGAGATCGGTGCCGACGACTACCTGCCCAAGCCCTTCGAGCCCCGCGAGCTGCTGGCGCGCATCCGCGCCGTGCTGCGCCGCCGCGCCGAGAGCGCCACCGAGGCCGAGGCTTCGTCGGTGATGCGCTTCGGCACGCTGGAGATCGACCGCAACGCGCGCACCGTGTCGGTGGGCGGCGCGTTGGCCGACCTCACCTCCTACCAGTTCGACCTACTGACGGCCATGGCCGAGCGCGCGGGCCGCGTGCTCACGCGCGACCAGATCATGGAAGCGGTGCGCGGCCGCGAGCTCGAAGCCTTCGACCGCTCCATCGACGTGCACATGGGCCGCATCCGCGCGGCCATCGAGGTCGACGCGAAGAACCCGAAGCGCATCCTCACGGTGCGCGGCGTGGGCTACGTGTTCGCCAAGCAACAAGATTGAGCTGACCGCCGATGCTGCGCAGCCTTTACTCGCGCCACCTCTACGTCCGCATCTGGCTCGCGGTGGTGGGCGGTGTCGTCATCCTCACGCTGATGGCCAACTGGATCGTGCGCGAAGCCGCAGAGGCCGAGCGCGAGCGGCTGGCGCCGGTGCCGCGCAACGTGGTGGTGCTGGACGCGCAGGACAAGCCCATCGGCGCGGGCACCGCGCTGCGGGTTCCGGGCCAGGGCCTGGAGTTCGACGTGACGCTCAGCGACGGCAAGGCCATCACGCTGCGCGTGGCGCCTCGCGAGCGGCCCACGGGCTCGACCGGCTTCGCGCCGTGGCGCACGCCCTTCGGGCTGGGCTGGATGATCGCGCTGGTGGGCGTGGCGGTGGCACTGGGCGTGTACCCGATCGTGCGGCGCATCACGCAGCGGCTGGAATCGCTGCAGCGTGGCGTGCAGCGGTGGGGCGAGGGCGACCTTTCAGTGCGCGTGACAGAAGAAGGGCAGGACGAAGTGGCTGATCTATCCAAACGATTCAACGCGTCGGCCGAGCGCATCGAGCAGCTGGTGCGTTCGCACAAATCGCTGCTGGCCAACGCCTCGCACGAGCTGCGCTCGCCGCTCACCCGCATCCGCATGGGCCTGGAGCTGATGGGCGAGCACCCGAGCCAGTCGGCGCGCGAAGAGATTTCGCGCAACATCGGCGAGCTCGACCAGCTCATCGACGAGATCCTGCTGGCCAGCCGGCTCGACGCCAGCGAGGCCGACATGGGCACCATCGAGCCCGTCGACCTGACCGGCCTTGCGGCAGAAGAATGCTCGCAGGTCAACGCCGAGCTCGACCTGGCCGACGGCACCGACAACGCCACGCTCACCGTGCCGGGCGTGTCGCGCCTGCTGCGCCGCGCCATCCGCAACCTGCTGGAGAATGCGCGCCGCTACGGCGCGGGCGAGATCGCGGTGGAGCTGGGCAGTGCCAACGGCTATGCCACCGTGCGCGTGAACGACCGCGGCCCTGGCGTGCCGGCCGCCCTGCGCGAACGCATCTTCGAACCGTTCTACCGGCTGCCCGGCGCCAGCGAGCGCAACGGCGGCGTGGGCCTGGGGCTGGCGCTGGTGAAGTCGATCGCAGAGCGGCACGGCGGCACCGTGCGCTGCGAAGACCGCCCGGGCGGCGGCGCGAGCTTCGTGATCCGCCTGCCGGCGGCCGCGCGCAGCCACTGAGCGCGCACTGTCCACCACCCCCGCCCGCGCGGGGTCGTGGTCAGGTTGGCCCGGGGACGCCAACTTAAAATCCCGGCCCTATGCAGAGATCGCACATCGTTCGGCCCGCGGCCATGTTCTGGGGGCTGGTGGTGTTCATGCCGGTCGGCGTCACGTATCTTTCGGCGATCGTGCTGCTGCTCGCCATGCTGGTGGCCGGCGGCCTCGGCGAGCGCTATGCGCGGCTGCGCGCCAATCCGCTGTGGTGGCCGGTGGTGGCCTACTTCGCCTGGACCTTCATCGTGCTGGCCATCGGGCAGCACTATCCCGAGACCGGCTCCAACCTGTTCCACGGCATCCGCATCGGCCTCACGATGCTGATGGCGATGGCGCTCACGCGCGAAGAGGCCGTCTGGGCGCTGCGCGGCTTCCTGCTGGTGGCGGCGCTGAACATCGTGCTGGTCATCGTCTTCTACGCGGTCGGCGGCTTCAACATCTGGTCGCCGCTGCGCGCGGTGGTGATGGAAGTGGGCAACAAGTCGATCAGCAACGCGCTGCTGTTCAGCGTGGTGGCTTCCACCGCCGCGGTGTGGGGCATCGCGCAGATCGCCGCTCACAGGCCGCTGCGCGCCATTCCGGCCTTCGTGCTGATGCTCGGGCTGGGCCTGGTGGTGGCGCTGCCGCTGACCTCGCGCACCTCGGTGCTCGCGTTGCTGCTGGTGATCCCGGTGGTGTGCATCCACCAGTGGCGCAGCCACCTGAAGATGCTGGTGGGCGCGCTGGTGCTGGGTGCCGTGGTGATGGGCGCCGGGCTCTACCAGCTGCCGCAGCTGCAGCACAAGGTCGAAGTCGGCGTGCAGGAACTCGAGGAGGCGCAGGCCGGCGCGGTCTTCAAGGGCAGCTGGGCCATCCGCTACTACATGTACCGCGACACCGGCCTCATGATCGCCGACCGTCCGTTCACCGGCTGGGGCATCGGCGGCTGGACCGACCAGTGGCACAAGCGCGGCCCGGCCCTGCTGGCCGACTCGAACATGCCGCACAACGACTTCCTCTGGGTCGGCGCCCAGGGCGGCCTGCCCGCGCTGCTGAGCCTGCTGTTCATCATGGTCGCCGCCGTCTGGCAGGCATGGAAGCGGCCCGACATCGCCGGCCGCTACGCGCTGGCGGCCACGCTCATCGCGCTGATCGCCTCGAGCGTGAACTCGGCCATGCGCGATGCGCAGATCGGCCTGGCGCTGCTGTTCATCGCGATGGTCTACCTGCGGCTCGCGCAGGAGAAGAACGACCCGAATCCGTGGCGCGGACTGCTGTCCTCGCGCCTGAAAAGCCTGGAGAGCCTGGAAAAAGACCCCGCCCGCCCGGCTGCCTGAAGAGGCATCGGACGACCGGGGCCGGTCGGTTCAGCGAACCAGCGGTTCGCCCGGGCTCAGTGCCGCGCCGACACCGCCTCGCCGGCCTTCAGCCGGTACACCGTGCCGCAATACGGGCACTTGGCTTCGCCGGTGCGCGCCACGTCGAGGTAGACCTTCGGGTGGCTGTTCCACAGCTTCATGTCGGCCTTGGGGCTGGGGCAGAACACGCCGCCCTGATGATTGAGTTCCTTGGCCAGGAGTTCGACTACTGCATTGGTGGACATGGGATCGTTCTCTCGTTCTCTTCTTCTGCTCAGACTTTCGTGAGCCAGTGTGCGTACTTGGGGTTCTTGCCGTTCACGATGTCGAAGAAGGCCGCCTGGATCTTCTCGGTGATCGGGCCGCGCGCGCCGCCGTCGCCGCGGTTGCCGATCTCGACGCGGTCGAGCTCGCGGATCGGCGTGACTTCTGCGGCCGTGCCGGTGAAGAAGGCTTCGTCGGCGACGTAGACCTCGTCGCGCGTGATGCGCTTTTGCACCAGCTCCAGGCCCAGGTCCTTGCACACGTGCAGGATGGTGTTGCGGGTGATGCCGTTGAGCGCGCCGGCCGACAGGTCGGGCGTGTAGACCACGCCGCCCTTGACCACGAAGATGTTCTCGCCCGCGCCTTCCGACACGAAGCCGCTCGCGTCGAGCAGCAGCGCCTCGTCGTAGCCGTCGTCCAGCGCTTCCATGTTGGCCAGGATCGAGTTGGTGTAGTTGCTCACCGTCTTGGCCTGCGTCATCGTGATGTTGACGTGGTGGCGGGTGTAGCTCGAGGTCTTCACGCGGATGCCGCGCTTCATGCCCTCTTCGCCCAGGTAGGCGCCCCAGGACCAGGCCGCGACCATGGCGTGAATCTTGTTGCCCTTGGGGCTCACGCCCAGCTTCTCGGAGCCGATCCAGATCAGCGGGCGCAGGTAGCAGCTCTCGAGCTTATTCTCGCGCACCACCTGCTTCTGGGCCTCGTTGAGCTGCTCCTGCGTGAAGGGGATCTTCATGCGCAGGATCTTGGCGCTGTTGAACAGGCGCTCGGTGTGCTCCGCCAGGCGGAAGATCGCGGTGCTGCCGTCGGCCGTCTTGTAGGCGCGCACGCCCTCGAAGGCGCCGCAGCCGTAGTGCAGCGTGTGGCTCAGCACGTGGATCTTGGCGTCGCGCCAGTCCACGAGTTCGCCGTCCATCCAGATCTTGCCGTCACGGTCGTCCAGCGAGGGGGGGATCGAGCTCATTTCCTGATTCCTTTGGGATCGGTGTGGGGGTGCGACAGGAAGGGAAGTCGCAAAAGCTTGCGATTTTACGGCCGGGGCCGCAACGGGGTGCCCGACAATGGCCGGTTGTGCAAACCAGTGGGAAAAGGGTTTCCGTGTCCGTATTCAAGAACGTCATCGTCTATCGCATCGAACCTGCCTGGTCCCAGACACTGGCCGAGGCCGAAGAAGGCCTGGGCAAGCAGCGCTTCGAACCCTGCGGCCCCTCGCAGGAAAAGTCCGCCGGCTGGATCGAGCCGCGCGGCGAGGCCAACGGTCCGCTGGTGGAGTCCATCGACGGCCAGTGGCTGGTCGAATACATGATCGAGAGCAAGCAGGTGCCCGGCTCCGTGGTTCGCCGCAAGGTCGACGAGCGCTGCGCCCACATCGAGGCCACCACCGGCCGCAAGCCCGGCAAGAAGGAAAAGAAGGAGCTCAAGGAAGACATCACGCTCGAGCTGCTGCCCATGGCCTTCACCCGCAGCGCCCGCGTCACGGTGTGGATCGACAAGGCCGAGAACCGCCTGGTGATCAACACCGGCAACGCCTCGCGCGCCGACGAAGTGGTCACCAGCCTCGTGAAGTCGCTCGACGGCTTCGCGGTGGCCCTCATCAACACCCAGATCGAGCCCGCCGCGGCCATGGCCAACTGGCTGCTCACGCAGGAGCCGCCGGCCGGCTTCACCATCGACCGCGAGTGCGAGCTCAAGGCGAGCGATGACTCCAAGGCCGTGGTGCGCTACGCCAAGCACCCGCTGGACATCGACGAGGTGAAACAGCACATCACCGACGGCAAGCGCCCCACCCGCCTCGCGCTGACCTGGGACGACCGCGTGTCCTTCGAGCTCACGCAGGGCCTGCTGATCCGCAAGATCGCGTTCCTCGAAGGCACGGGCGACGGCGCGGCCGGCGGCAAGAAGGAAGACAACTTCGACGCCGACGTGGCCATCGCCACCGGCGAGCTGGGCCAGCTGGTGCCCGCGTTGCTCGATGCGCTGGGCGGCGAAGCGGCTTTCTCGGCGGCAGCGCCAGACGAAGCACCCAAGCCCGCTGCTGCGGCCGCGCCCACGACGACCGTGCCGGCCGATGCGCCCGAGGAAGAAGACGCGCCGTTCTAGGTCTTAGATCAGGGCGCGCCGAAGACGTGAAGAAACCGTAGCGAGCAGCCCGAGCTTGCATCGAGGACCGGAACCGTACTTGCGTACGGTGAGGACCGCAGGTGCGAGATCGGGTTGCGCAGCAGGTTTATTCACGTCTTCGCCAGGTAGGTCTGCGCCAGCCGCACCCAGCAGGCGGCTCCCAGCGGCAGCACTTCGTCGTTGAAGTCGTAGCCGGGGTTGTGGACCATGCAGCCGCCGAATTCGCCTTCGCCATTGCCCAGCAGCAAGTAGCAGCCCGGCAGCTCGGAGAGCATCCAGGCGAAGTCCTCGCTGCCCGAGAAGCCCTTGGGCGCCTGCCTGACGACGTTCTCCTCGCCCACCAGCTCGGCGCACACCTGCGCCGCGAGTTCGGTCTCGGCGGCGGTGTTGACCACCGGGGGCACGAGCTGGCGGTAGTCGATCTCGGCTTCCACGCCGTGCGCCTGCGCGGTGAGGCTCACGATCTCGCGGATGCGCTGCTCGACCAGCGCGCGCGTCTCGGGCCGCGCCGCGCGCACGTTCAGGCCCAGCGAAACCGACTGCGGGATCACGTTGTGCGTGGCGCCGCCGCGGATGAAGCCGACCGACACCACCGCCGTGTCGTCGGGCGCCACGTTGCGCGCCACCACCGTCTGAAGGGCCGTCACCACCGCCGCGGCGGCCGCGACCGGGTCGCGCGCGCGATGCGGCATGGCGCCATGCCCGCCCACGCCCTTGAGGGTGACGTCGGCCACGTCGGACGACAGCGTGACCGGGCCTTCGATTGCCATCATCGTGCCCACCGGCACGCCCGGCGCGTTGTGCAGCGCGTACACCGCGTCGCAGGGGAAGCGCTCGAACAGGCCGTCCTCGATCATGGCGCGCGCGCCGCAGAGGTTTTCTTCGTCGGGCTGGAAGATCAGGTTCAGCGTGCCGTCGAAGTTGCGCGCCTTCGCCAGCGCCTTGGCCGCCGCCAGCAGGATGGCCGTGTGGCCGTCGTGCCCGCAGGCGTGCATGCGCCCGGCGTTGCGGCTGGCGTACGGCAGGCCGGTGGCCTCGGTGATGGGCAGCGCGTCCATGTCGGCGCGGATGCCCAGGCGGCGCGTGCCGCTGCCGAGCCTGAGCTGCGCCACGATGCCGGTGCGGCCGACGCCGGTGTGCACCTCGTAGCCCCAGCTGCGCAGCAGGCTCGCGACCAGCTCGCTGGTGGCGTTCACTTCGAAGCCGAGCTCGGGGTTGGCGTGGATCTGCCGGCGGATGTCGACGAAGGCCTGGGTGTCGACGTCGGCCTGCGGCAGCAGGCGCGAAAGAAGCTTGGTGGTCTGGGGGTTGAGTTGGCGGGTCATTCGTGGAGCTTCCTGCTTGTGATCGTCGTGAGGTTCATGCCGCCTTGCGTTCGCGCAGACTCAGCAGCGCGCAGAGGCTGATCACCCCGCAGGCCATCATGTAGAAGGCCGGCGAGAGCGGGTTGCCGGTCTTGGCGAGCAGCCAGGTCACGATGAACTGCGAGGAGCCGCCGAACACCGTCACGCCCACGCTGTAGATCACCGAGATGCCGCTGGCGCGCACGCCGGCCGGCAGCATCTCCAGCAGCATCAGGAACATGGGCGTGGTGCCGATGTTCACGCTCGCGGTGAGCAGCGCCGACAGCGCCAGCACCAGCGGCACGCTCGGGTACTGGCCGATGAGCCAGAACACCGGGTACACCGCGATCACGCTGAAGAGCAGCGAGCCGACCACCAGCGGCTTGCGATTCGGCAGCCGGTCGGCCAGCCGCCCCGCCACCAGCGACACCGCGAACAGCGTGATGCCCGTGACGCAGCCCGACAGCAGCGAGAGCGACGGCGGCATGTGCAGCACGCGGATCATGTAGGTGGGCATGAAGAACACCACGAGGTACATCGTGGCCGTGCCCGCGGTGGTGGCGAGGATGCCCTTGAGCACCAGGCCGCCGTGGTTGCGCAGCAGCCGGCCGATGGGGCTGGCCTCGTGGCTCTCGGCAACGTGCGTCTCCTCGAGGTGCGAGCGGATATAGAGCCCCACCGGCGCGATCAGCAGCCCGAGCAGGAACGGCAGGCGCCAGCCCCAGCTCTCCAGCGAGGCCTGCGGCAGCGCGGCATACAGCGCGGCGCCGGTGAGCGCGCCCAGCAGCGCCGACACGCCCTGGCTCGCGAGCTGCCAGCTCACGCGGAAACCGCGGCCCTTCACGCCGCCCGCCTCCATCAGCATCGACGTGGCCGCGCCCACTTCGCCGCCGAGCGAGAAGCCCTGCAGCAGCCGGCCCGCGAGGATCATCAGCGAGCCGAACACGCCGGCCGATGCATACGGCGGCGCGAACGCGATGCACAGCGTGCCGAGCACCATGAGGCCGATGGTCAGCGTCATTGCGGCCTTGCGGCCCTTGCGGTCGGCGTAGTTGCCGATGATCACGCCGCCCAGCGGCCGCATCACGAAGCCGATGCCGAAGGTGGCCACCGCCAGCAGCAGCGAGCCGTAAGGGCTGTCGGAGGGGAAGAACAGCTTGCCGATCAGCAGCGAGAAGAAGCTGTAGACGGTGAAGTCGTACATCTCCAGCGCATTGCCCAGCGAGCAGGCGGCGATCAGGCGGAACTGGCTCTGCTTTCCCTTGCCGTGCGCCGTGGCGCCAGTTGAAGAAGAACCCAGGATCGGGCTTGCGGGCAATGCGGCTTCGCTCATCTAATGTCACTCCAACGTACAGGTTGCGGTGGGCACGGGCCCGTTCGCGGCGGAGTATTCAGGCAAAGCGCTGCGGCGAAGAATCACAAATTTTCATGCTGATAACCAAACGGCATCCCCGTCATAAACAGGCACCGGAAGCCATCGGGACAAGCCCCAAGACGCCTCTTTACGGCAGATCGGCACCACGATGAAGCTGCAACAGTTGCGCGTACTGCTGGCCGTGGCGCAGCACGGCAGCATCCACGAGGCCTCGCGCAGCCTGCACACCACTCAGCCTGCGCTGTCGAAGACCATCTCGGAGCTGGAGCGCGAACTCGGCGTGACGCTGATGTCGCGCTCCACCCGCGGCGTGAGCCTCACGGCCTACGGCGCGGCGCTGGTCAAGCGCGCGAGCGTGGTCGAGCAGGAACTGCGGCACGCGCTGGAAGACATCGAGGCGATCCGCGGGCATGACGAGGCGCAGCTCAACATCGGCTTCACCGCCGTGGCGTCGAGCGGGCCGCTGCCCGATGCGATGGCGTCGTTCCGCAGACGCTTTCCCAACGTGGCGCTGCGCGGCTTCGAGCTGCGGCCGCAGCAGATCTTCGAGGGCCTGCGCGAGGGCCGGCTCGACCTGGGGATGGTCTCCACCTGCAACGGGCCGGGCACCAACGCCTTCCAGTGGGAACCGCTGTTCTCTGTGGCCATGCACCTGTCGGTGCGCGCCGGGCACCCGCTTAGGCGCGTGCGCAGGCTGCAGCCGCTGGTGGACGCCGACTGGCTGGTGCTCGACCCCATCGACGACGCGGGCAGCCCGCTGGTGAGCATGATGAACATGCACGGGCTGGAGATGCCCAGGCGCATGGTGCACAGCGCCTCGAACCTGCTGGGGCTGCAGCTGGCCACGCAGACCGACCTGATCAGCATGTGGTCGGACTTCGTGTTCCACGGGGCGGGGCCGCTGCGGCTGCAGCCGCACCTGCTGGAGAAGCTGCCGATCACCGACGAACTGCCGGACTTCGACGTGTTCCTGGTCTACCGCTCGGCCGACCTGATGACGCATGCATGCGCCGAGTTCGCGAAGGAGGCGCGCCACCAGGCGAAGGCGAATCCGCCCTGGCGGCAGCCCGGGCGAAAGGGGAGCGCGGCCTAGGCTGCCGCGTTGCTGCCCTCGTCGTCGGCCGGCGTCTCGGGGCGGGTGAGCGTCCAGCTCTGCAGCTTGCCGCCTTTGAAGACGGTGTCGACGTACGAGCCGCCACCGTCGGTCCAGCGGTAGTGCTCGGGCTGCTCGTCCTTGGGCGAGCGCAGTTCGCCGAGGGCGCGCGTCATCGCGATCACGTGCATCAGCGTGACGCCCGGCTTGAGCTTGGCGTTGAGCATCACGGCGCTGCCCACGTAGCCCACCGGCCGCTCGGCCGCGCGCTTGAGCACCTGCATGGCGCGGTTGAAGTGCAGCAGCAGGAACATCACGATCGCGCCGCCGGCCAGGGCGACGCCGCCCCAACCGCCGGCGCGCCAGGCCAGCGCCATGACGACGATGGCGCCCAGAGGCAGCAGAAAGTTCTTGAAATTCATGGCGCGCATTGTCGCCGCCCGTGCACGCCGCCCCGAAGTAGCCAGCCCGACTACCGCAAGGGGCGAAAAACGGTACTCGGCTTCAAAAGCACTTTGCGCGGGCGCATCGGCTGGCACATTTCGCCGCACGGGCATCTGCCCGGGCCACCGAAAAGCGTATGACCATTCCGCGCTCCGTCACATTCGTTCGTCTCACCCTCGCCGCCACGCTCACGGCCGCCGCGCTCAGCGGCTGCTACGTCGTGCCGCTCGGGCAACCCGCTCCGGCAGCGCCGCCTTCGCAGGCCTACGCCGTCGCACCGGGCCCCGTCGCACAGACCTTCAACGCGCGGCTGTACCCGTCGAATGCCGAAGCCTCGCGCTACGGCGTCGTCGCCGGCACGGTGACCAACGACATGAACGGCCGCGGCCACTTCAACGCACAGATCGGCGGCGAGCAGTTCCAGGGAGAGGCAACCCGGGTCGCCGGCTCGCGTGCCAACGGCGTGGCGAACGCCACCGGCAGCCGCGGCGGCAACCTGAGTTGCCAGTATTCGATGAACTCGGCCACGCTGGGCAGCGGCCAGTGCGTGCTCAACAGCGGACCGGCGTTCACGATGCACATAGGGGGATAGGGAGGGTAGGCCCGGCGCGTCATCGCGCGCGCCGGGTCATTTTTTCCCCGGCTTCAGTCGAGGCGGCGGACGACGTCCATCGCCTCCTCGATGCGGTCCACCGCGTGGATCGTCAGCCCCTCGATTTCCTTCGCGCCCTTCTTGGGCGCGTTCGCTTTTGGAACCACCGCCACGCTGAAACCCAGCTTGGCGGCCTCGCGCAGGCGCTCCTGCCCGCGCGGCGCGGGGCGCACCTCACCGGCCAGGCCCACTTCGCCGAATGCGATGAAGCCCTTGGGCATGGGCTTGCCGCGCAGGCTGGAGGTGATGGCCAGCATCACGGCCAGGTCGGCCGCGGGCTCGCTGATGCGCACGCCGCCCACCGCGTTGACGAACACGTCCTGGTCCATGCAGGCCACGCCGGCATGGCGGTGCAGCACCGCCAGCAGCATCGCGAGGCGGTCGCGGTCCAGGCCCACCGAGAGGCGGCGCGGGCTCGGCCCGCCGTTGTCGACCAGCGCCTGGATCTCCACCAGCATCGGCCGCGTGCCTTCCAGCGTGACGAGCACCACGCTGCCCGGCACCGGCTCGGCATGCTGGCTCAGGAAGATCGCGCTCGGGTTGGTCACGCCCTTCAGGCCGCGCTCGGTCATGGCGAACACGCCGATCTCGTTGACCGCGCCGAAGCGGTTCTTGATGGCGCGCACGAGGCGGAAGCTCGAATGCGTGTCGCCCTCGAAGTACAGCACCGTGTCGACCATGTGCTCCAGCACGCGCGGGCCGGCGAGCGCGCCCTCCTTCGTGACGTGGCCCACCAGCACCACGGCCGTGCCGCTGGTCTTGGCGAAGCGCGTGAGGTGCGCCGCGCACTCGCGCACCTGCGCCACCGAGCCGGGCGCCGAGGTGAGCTGGTCGGAATACACGGTCTGGATCGAGTCGATCACCGCGATGGCCGGGCGCGTGGCGTCGAGCGTGGCGATGATCTTCTCCAGCTGGATCTCGGCCAGCACCTGTACCTGCGAGTGGTCGAGGCCCAGCCGCCTGGAGCGCAGCGCCACCTGCGAGCCGCTTTCCTCGCCGGTGACATAGAGCGCGTTCTGCCCGGCATGCTGGAGCGCATCGACCGCCTGCAGCAGCAGCGTCGATTTGCCGATGCCCGGGTCGCCGCCGATCAGCGTGACGCCGCCCGAGACGATGCCGCCGCCCAGCACGCGGTCGAGCTCGTCGATGCCGGTGGGCGTGCGCGCGACGTCGGTTGCTTCGATCTCGGAAAGGGTCGCGAGTTCCGATGCGCCCGCGAGCGATGCGAACTGGGTGCCGAAGCGGTTGTTGGCGGGCCCGCTGCCCGCGCCCGCGACCTGCTCGACGAGCGTGTTCCATGCGCCGCAGCTGGGGCATTTGCCCAGCCACTTCGGGCTGGTGCCGCCGCATTCGCTGCAGACGAAAGTTGTTTTGTCCTTGGCCATGCGGCGAGTTTAGGTGTCCGTACAAACCCTGATCCGCGGCTTCTTGAAAAGAAACGGCCAATTATTTAACATCTTAAATAATTTCGGAAGAGACAAGCCTTGAGCACCACATTCACTCATCGCAACCTGCCGCGCCTTCTGCTGCAGGCACGCGAGGCCGTGATGGCCCACACGCGGCCCAGCCTGCGCGAGCACGCGCTGTCCGACCAGCAGTGGCGCGTGCTGCGCGTGCTGGGCGAGCACGGCGCGGTCGACACCGGCCGCGTGGCGCGCGAGGCCTTCATCCTCGGGCCCAGCCTCACCGGCGTGCTCGCGCGCATGGAGCGCGACAACCTCATCACCCGCGCGCGCGATCCGGCCGACCAGCGCCGCACCGTGGTCGAGGCCACGCCGCACGGCATGAAGCTGGTGAAGCGGCTGGGAACCAGCATCGAGGCGCACTACGAGTGGATGGAAGAGTCCCTCGGCAAGGCCAAGCTCGCGCAGCTCTACGGGCTGCTCGACGAACTCATCGCACTGGAGCAACCCTCGCCATGAGCAGCACTCCCCATTTCCTGCCCACGGGCACGGTGTACGGCACCCTGCTCAACTTCCGCGCGGAGGTGGAGGCGCTCGCGCCGCAAATGACGCAGCCGCCCTACAAGGCGCCGCCGAAGGCGCCGGTGCTCTACGTGAAGACGGCCAACACCTGGAGCCCGCACGGGAGCGCCATCACGGTGCCCGCCGGCGTGCCGGAGGTCGAAGTCGGCGCAAGCATCGGCATGGTGATCGGCGCCGAGGGCGACGTCGAAGGCTTCGTGCTGATGAACGACCTGTCGATCCCGCACGCGAGCTTCTTCCGGCCGCCGGTCAAGTTCAAGTGCGTCGATGGCTTCCTCGGCATCGGCGCCGTGCTGCGCGACGCGCAAGAGGTGGCCGACCCCGCCGGTTTCCGCGTGGAGGTTCGCATCAACGGCGAGCTGAAGCAGTCGCTCGACTTCTCGCAGCTCGTGCGACCGGCGCAGCAGCTGCTCGCCGACGTCGGCGAATTCATGACGCTCGCGCACGGCGACGTGCTGATGCTCGGCTGCGGCCCCGGCCGGCCGCTGGCCCGCGCGGGCGACCGCATCGACATCTCCGCGCCGGGGTTCGAGACCCTGAGCAACACGCTGGTGAAGGAAGCCACGGCATGAAGCACGCACGCGTCATCTTCGAAGGCCGCGAGCACACCGGCACCAGCCACGAACTCGATGGCCAGCCCGATGCGGCCGTGCTGCTGGACGACGGCCGCGTCGTGCCGCAGGAGCAGCTGGTGTGGCTGCCGCCGCTCGCACCGACCGCGCGCCCGCGCACCATCCTCGCGCTGGGCCTGAACTACGCCGACCACGCCAAGGAGCTCGAGTTCAAGGCGCCCGAGGAGCCGCTGGTGTTCGTCAAGGGCCAGAGCACGCTCATCGGCCATCGCCAGCAGACGCACCGCCCTGCCGGCGTGCAGTTCATGCACTACGAATGCGAGCTCGTCATCGTGGTCGGCAGGACCGCGAGGAACGTGAAGCGCGAGGACGCCTACGGCTTCATCGGCGGCTACACGGTGGCCAACGACTACGCCATCCGCGACTACCTGGAGAACTGGTACCGCCCCAACCTGCGCGTGAAGAACCGTGACACCTGCACGCCGCTGGGCCCGTGGCTGGTCGACGCCGCGGACATCGCCGACCCGATGGCGCTCGCGCTGCGCACCACGGTGAACGGCACCGTCACGCAGGAGGGCAACACGCGCGACATGATCTTCGACGCGCCCTTCCTCATCGAGTACTTCAGCCGCTTCATGACGCTCTCGCCGGGCGACCTGATCCTCACCGGCACGCCCGACGGCGTGGTCGACTGCAAGCCGGGCGACGTGATCGTCACCGAGATCGAGGGCGTAGGCGCGCTGGTCAACACCATCGCGGCGGCCTGAGCCGGCGCGCTGTCGCAGCGCACTTTTTCCTTGCCATATCCATAACCAGATCAGCGGAGACAACACGACATGATCACCGGCAGAAAGCTCCTCCACTTCACCGCGGCCGCTCTGGCGCTGGCCGTCTCGGCCACGGCCCTCGCGCAGACCGCCTACCCCGCCAAGCCCGTGCGCTGGGTAGTCGGCTACCCGGCCGGCGGCGGCACCGACTTCCTCGCGCGCACCGTGGGCGCGCAGGTCTCGCAGCAGATGGGCCAGCCGGTGCTGGTGGACAACCGCCCCGGCGCGGGCGCGATCATCGCGTCGGAGAACGTGGCGCGCTCGCCGGGCGACGGCTACACCGTGTTCTCCGCCGACAACGGCGTGCTGGTCTACAACCCCGCGCTCTACAAGAAGCTGCCCTACGACGCCGAGAAAGACTTCGCGCTCGTCGGCTTGATGGGCCGCTCGCCGCTCATCATCACTGCCGCGCCCAACGCGGGCATCGCCGATGCGAAGGCGCTGCTGGCCGCGCTCAAGGCCTCGCCCGGCAAGTACAGCATCGCGACGCCGGGCACCGGCAGCCCGCACCACCTCGCCTACGAACTGTTCCAGCGCGAGGCCGGCGTGTCGATGCTGCACGTGCCCTACAAGGGCGGCGCCCCCGCCCTGCAGGACCTGATGGGCGGCCAGGTCGCGCTGATGATGCTCGACCTGCCCAGCGGCGTGAGCGCGATCAGGGCCGGCAAGGTGATCCCGCTGCTGGCCATGTCGGGCGAGCGCGTGCCGCAGCTGCCCAACGTGCCCACCGCGAAGGAACTCGGCTTCGCCAACGTCGAGGCGTATACATGGCAGGGCCTCGTGACGCCCGCGGCCACGCCCAGGGAAGTGCAGGCGAAGCTGGGTAGCGAGCTGCAGAAGGCCATGGCCGACGCCGGCGTAAAGCAGAAGCTCTACGACGCCGGCTGGGAGGCACGCCCCGCCGACGCCACTGAAATGACGCGCTACGCCGATTCGGAGCGCAGGAAGTGGCACGCCCTCATCAAGGCGCGCGACATCAAGCTGGACTGACAGATCCGGACCCTTTTGGACCTTTTCCATGCAACAGATCGACCATCTCATCGGCGGCAAGTCCGTCAAGGGCTCGGACTACTTCGAGACCGTCAACCCCGCCACGCAGGAAGTGCTGGCCGAAGTCGCCTCGGGCGGCGAAGCCGAAGTCAACGCCGCGGTGGCCGCCGCGAAGGAAGCCTTTCCCAAGTGGGCCGGCATGCCCGCGCCCGAGCGCGCGAAGCTGATCCGCAAGCTCGGCGACCTGATCGCGAAGAACGTGCCCGAGATCGCGCAGACCGAGACCAACGACTGCGGCCAGGTCATCGCGCAGACCGGCAAGCAGCTGGTGCCGCGCGCGGCCGACAACTTCTACTACTTCGCAGAGATGTGCACGCGTGTGGACGGCCACACCTACCCCACGCCCACGCACCTGAACTACACGCTGTTCCATCCGGTGGGCGTGTGCGCGCTCATCAGCCCGTGGAACGTGCCCTTCATGACGGCCACCTGGAAGGTCGCGCCCTGCCTGGCCTTCGGCAACACCGCCGTGCTGAAGATGAGCGAGCTCTCGCCGCTGACGGCCGCGCGCCTGGGTGAACTGGCGCTGGAAGCCGGCATTCCGCCGGGCGTGCTGAACCTGGTGCACGGCTACGGCAAGGAAGCCGGCGAGCCGCTGGTGGCGCACCCCGACGTGCGCGCCATCTCGTTCACCGGCTCCACCGCCACCGGCAACCGCATCGTGAAGAGCGCGGGCCTGAAGAAGTTCAGCATGGAGCTCGGCGGCAAGAGCCCCTTCGTGATCTTCGAGGACGCCGACCTCGACCGCGCGCTCGACGCGGCCGTGTTCATGATCTTCAGCAACAACGGCGAGCGCTGCACGGCCGGCTCGCGTATCCTGGTGCAGCAGTCGATCTATGCCGACTTCGCCGCGAAGTTCGCCGAGCGCGCCAAGCGCATCACGGTGGGCGACCCGCTGGACGAGAAGACCATCGTCGGCCCGATGATCTCGCAGGCCCACCTGGCCAAGGTGCGCAGCTACATCGAGCTGGGCCCGAAGGAAGGCGCGACGCTGCTGTGCGGCGGGCTGGAAGCGCCGTCGAACCTGCCCGACCGCGTGAAGAAGGGCAACTACGTGGTGCCCACCGTCTTCGCCGACGTCGACAACCGCATGAAGATCGCGCAGGACGAGATCTTCGGACCGGTGGCCTGCCTGATTCCGTTCAAGGACGAGGCGCACGCCATCGAGCTGGCCAACGACATCCAGTACGGCCTCTCCAGCTACGTGTGGACCGAGAACATCGGCAAGGCGCACCGCGTGGCCGCCGCCGTGGAAGCCGGCATGTGCTTCGTCAACAGCCAGAACGTGCGCGACCTGCGCCAGCCCTTCGGCGGCACCAAGGCCTCGGGCACCGGCCGCGAAGGCGGCACCTGGAGCTACGAGGTGTTCTGCGAGCCGAAGAACGTGGCTGTTTCGCTGGGGTCGCATCACATTCCTCATTGGGGCGTGGCGTGAACACCCGGCGCCGCACGCTGCTGCAGGGCGCGGCCGCATTGGCGGCCCTGCCCTCGCTCGCACGCGCGCAGGGCACATGGCCCGCCAGGCCGATCCGCGTGATCGTGCCCTTCACCCCCGGCGGCACCACCGACTTCGTCGCGCGCCTCGTCGGCACGGAGCTGTCGAAGACGCTGGGCCAGTCGGTGATCGTCGACAACAAGCCCGGCGCGGGCACGGTGATCGGCGTCGACGCCGCCGCCAAGGCCGCGCCCGACGGCTACACCTTCGTCTGCGTGGCCAACAGCTTCACGGCCAACCAGACGCTGATCCGCAAGCTGCCCTACGACACGCAGAAAGACCTGCGCCCGGTCGCGCTCATGGGCATGTCGGAGCACGTGCTGGCCACGCATCCGGGCAGCGGCCTGAAGACGCTGGCCGACCTGCGCAACGCCGCCAAGGCGAAGCCCGGCACGCTGAGCTTCGCTTCCTTCGGCAACGGCACCTCGGCCCATCTCTCGGGCGAGATGCTCAGGCTGCAGATGGGCCTGGACATCGTGCACGTGCCCTACAAGGGCCAGGGTCCGGCGCTCACCGATCTGCTCGGCGGACAGGTGACGATGATGTTCGGCAATTGGCCCGAGTTCCGCGGCCACATCCAGAGCGGCAAGCTGGTGGCGCTGGGCATGGCGACCGCGCAGCGCTCGCAGTACGCGCCGGCCATACCCACACTGGCCGAACAGGGCGTGGCCATCGAGTCCAATTCCTGGAACGGCCTGCTGGCGCCCGCCGGCACGCCCGACGCCGTCGTGCAGCGCATGAACGCCGAGGTGAACCGCGCGCTCGCGGTCCCCGCCGTGACCGATGCCTTCCAGAAGGGCGGCATCGCGTCGCTGTCGGGCACGCCGGAGCGCTTCGCGGCCTTCATCCAGAGCGAGATCGCGAAGTACGCCGAGGTGATCCGCAAGGCCAACATCCAGATCGAGGGCTGAACCATGAGCCTCTATGCGATGCAGAAATTCCTCTTCGCGCTCAACCGCGAGCCGGAGGTGCAGCGCCGCTATGCCGAAGGCGGCGAGGCGCGCGCGGCGCTGCTGGGCGCCTACGACTTCACGGACGAGGAGCGCGAGGCCATCGACACTGGCGACATCGGCAAGCTCTACGTGCTCGGCTGCAACGGCCAGCTGCTGATGCACTTCGCGCCGCTCCTAGGCATTCCGTGGGCCGACTACCTCGAGGCCATGCGCGAGGGCGTGCGCAAGTACGGCCCGGTGCGCGCGGGCATCTACGCAATGACAACGGGCACGGACGAAAAGGTGGCAGGAATATGAAGACCCCCACGCTCCCCACTTCGTGTGGTTCGCTGCCCCCCGAGGGGGCGCTCGATGCCCTTCGGGCGGCCGGGCGGGCATCGATATGAGCCTCGTATTCGCAGGCGTGTGCAGCCACGCCCCCGGCATCACCGGCCGCGCGCACTTGGCCGACCCTGCCGTGAAGGACGAGTTCCACGCGCAGTTCCATCGCTTCGGCGAGGCGATGCGCGCGACGAAGCCCGACGCGGTGATCGTGATCGCCGCTGAGCACTTCGCGAACTTCTTCATGAACAACATGCCGGCCTACGCGATCGGCATGGCCGACAGCTACGAGGGCCCGATCGAAGACCCGAAGTGGCTGGGCATCGAGAAGCACCGCATACCGGGCGACGCCGCGCTCTCGCAGCGGCTGATCCGCGAGGTGATGCAGACGGTGGACGTGGCCTATGCGGAGGAATGGAAGTTCGACCACGGCATCATGGTGCCGCTGAACTTCCTCACGCCGAAGTTCGACACCAAGGTCATTCCCGTGAACATCAACTGCCAGGGTCCGCCGCTCACGCCGCTGCACCGCGCATGGGCCTTCGGCGAGGCCTTGCGCCGCGCCTGCGACAAGGTGCCCGAGCGCATTGCGCTGGTAGGCACGGGCGGCATCTCGCACTGGCCGGCCACGCCCGACTCGGGCAAGGTCAACGCCGAATGGGACGGCGAGTTCATGCGCCGCTGGTGCGCCAACGACCGCGAGGCGCTGCTCTCGCAGGCCGACTACAACGACGAGGCCACCTACCGCGAGGCGGGCCAGGGCGGTTTCGAGATCCGCACCTTCATCAGCGTGGCGGCCGCCGCGCGCGGCAAGGGCGAGATCTTCCACATGAAGGCCATCCCGATCTTCGCGGTGACCTGCACGGCCGCGACGATGTCGGTGGAATGAACAGGAGGAATCGACGATGCCCCACCTGGTGATCCTCTACACGCCGAACATCGAGGCCGAGACCGACATGCAGGCCCTGTGCCGCACGCTGGCCGACACCATGCTGGAGCAGCGCGACGAGGCCGGCAAGCCGGTGTACCCCACCGGCGGCACGCGCGTGCTGGCCTACCCGGCGGCGCACTACGCGGTTGCCGACGGCAAGGCCGACTACGCCTTCGTCTACCTCAACCTGCGCATGGCCGCGGGCCGCTCCGAGGCGGTGAAGAAGAAGGCCGGCGACGACCTGCTGGCGGCCGTGCGTGCGCACTTCGCGCCGATCTTCGACAAGCGCCACATCGGCATCACGCTGCAGATCGACGAGAGCCCGGGGCAGGTGTACGACGGCAAGCACAGCAACCTGCATCCACTGTTCAACAAGACCTGAACGACAAGAAGAGAGCGCCCCCAATGCTGTCCCAAGCCACCATCGCCCAACTGGCCGCCGAGCTGCACGAAAGCGAGAAGTCCCGCGTGCAGGTCGAGCACTTCTCCAAGCGCTTCCCCGAGATGACCATCGACGACGGCTACGCCATCTCGCGCGAGTGGGTGAAGACCAAGATCGCCGAGGGCCGCACCGTCAAGGGCCACAAGATCGGCCTGACCTCGCGCGCGATGCAGCAGTCCAGCCAGATCGACGAGCCGGACTACGGCACGCTGCTGGACGACATGTTCTTCGAGCAGGGCGGAGACATCCCGTTCAAGCGCTTCATCGCGCCGCGCATCGAGGTCGAGCTGGCATTCGTCCTCGGCAGGAAGCTGCAGGGCCCGAACGTGACGATGTTCGACGTGCTGGCCGCCACCGACTACGTGGTGCCCGCCATCGAGATCATCGACGCGCGCATCGAGCAGTTCGACCGCCACACCAAGGCGCCGCGCAAGGTGTTCGACACCATCTCCGACAACGCGGCCAACGCCGGCATCGTGATGGGCGGACGGCCGGTGAAGCCCGACGCGGTGGACCTGCGCTGGGTGAGCGCGCTGCTGTTCAAGAACGGCGTGATCGAGGAATCAGGCGTGGCCGCCGCCGTGCTCAACCACCCGGCCAACGGCGTGGCCTGGCTCGCGAACAAGCTCGCGCCGTGGGACGAATGCCTGGAGGCCGGCGAAGTGGTGCTGGGCGGCTCCTTCACGCGGCCCACGACGGCCGTGCCCGGCGACACTTTCCACGCCGACTACGGCCCGCTAGGCTCCATCTCCTTCCGCTTCGCCTGAACGAACACCATGCACACACCCATCAACACCTTCAAGCAGGCTCTCGCGGCCGGCAAGCCCCAGATCGGCCTGTGGGTCGGCCTGGCCGACGGCTACGCGGCCGAGATCCTGGCCGGCACCGGCTACGACTGGCTGCTGGTCGACGGCGAGCACGCGCCCAACGACGTGCGCTCGGTGCTCGCGCAGCTGCAGGGCATTTCCAGCGCATGGTCGGCGCAGGCCGAGGCCGACCGCTCGCACCCCATCGTGCGCATTCCGGTGGGCGACACCACGCTGATCAAGCAGTACCTCGACATCGGCGCGCAGACGCTGCTGGTGCCCATGGTCGACACCGCGGAGCAGGCCGCGCGCCTGGTGCAGGGCATGCGCTATCCGCCCGAGGGCATCCGCGGCATGGGCAGCGCGCTGGCCCGCGCCTCGCGCTGGCAGGCGTACCCCAACTACCTGCACGAGGCCAACGCGCAGACCTGCCTTCTGGTGCAGGCCGAGACGGTGGAGGCGATGAAGAACCTCGACGCCATCGCGGCCACGCCGGGCGTGGACGGCGTGTTCATCGGTCCGGCCGACCTGTCGGCCTCGATGGGCTTCGTGGGCCAGCCCAACCACCCGGAGGTGCAGGCGGTGATCGCCGATGCGATCGCGCGCATCCTCAAGGCGGGCAAGGCGCCGGGCATCCTCTCGACCACCGAAGAGCAGGCGCGCAAGTGGCTCGCAGCCGGCGCGCTGTTCGTGGCGGTGGGCGTGGACACCATCGTGCTGGCGGCGGCGGCGAAGCAGCTGCTGGCCAGGTACAAGGCGGCGCCGGGCACGCCCTCGGCCAACGGCTATTGATTCACAACGGCTATTGATTCACTTCACACCAACGGAGCACCTTCGATGCAACGCATGACCCTGGCGGCCCTGGCCGCAGCAGCCACCCTGTTCCTTGCCGCCTGCGCGCCGATGGGCTCCGGCAGGCAGGACGCCAGCGCCCAGCAGGAGGCCAACCGCCGAGCGGTGCTGGCCTTCTACGAGAAGGGCCTGAACCAGAAGGACGCCGACGCGGCGCTGCAGTACGTGGGCAACCGCTACGTGCAGCACAACCCCACGGCGGCCGACGGCCCCGAGGGCTTCCGCAAGTTCATCGCCTTCCTGCGCGAGAAATTCCCGAACTCCAGGAGCGAGATCAAGCGCAGCTTCGTCGACGGCGACTACGTGATCCTGCACGTCAACGCGATCCGCGAGCCGGGCACGCGCGGCAGCGCCATCGTCGACATCTTCAAGCTGGAGAACGGGAAGATCGTCGAGCACTGGGACGTGGTGCAGCCCGTGCCCGAGACCGCCGCGAACAAGAACGGCATGTTCTGACTTCCCGAGATCAAGCCAGCCAACTCCAGCCAGTCCGATGACCACGCCAACCGACCCTACGCCCAAGCGCTTCCGCTCCGCCACCATCCGCGAGGGCACGATCCGCGCGACCACGCGCAGCTTCCTGCACGCGCTGGGCCAGGACGACGAGGACATCGCGCGCCCGCACGTCGGCGTGTTCCACACGGGCGGCGAGATGAGCCCGTGCAACCTCAACCTGCGCGAGCAGGCGCAGCACGCCAAGACCGGCATCTACGCCGGCGGCGGCACGCCTCACGAGTGCCCGGTGGTGTCGATCAGCGACGGGCTGACGATGGCGCATTCGGGCATGCGCTTCTCGCTGGTCTCGCGCGAACTCATCGCAGACAGCGTGGAAGCCTCCACGCGCGGCCACCAGTGGGACGGCATCTTCGCCATCGGCGCCTGCGACAAGAACCTGCCGGGGCTGATGATGGGCATGCTCCGCTGCAACGTGCCCAGCGTGTTCGTGCACGGCGGCTCGGCGCTGCCGGGCCAGATGCCGGGTCCCGACGGGCAGGACCTCAACGTGGTCGACACCTACGAGACCATCGGCAAGGTGTTGGCCGGCACCGCCACGCACGACGAGCTCGACGCGATGAGCCGCGCCTGCCTGCCCACGGCCGGCGCCTGCGCGGGGCAGTTCACGGCCAACACCATGGGCATGGTGTCGGAGGCGCTGGGCCTGGCGCCCATCGGCTCCAGCATGGTGCCGGCCGTGTTCAGCGAACGCGCGCCGCTGATGCGCCGCGCCGCGAAGACGCTGATGAAGGCGGTCATGGGCGACGGCCCGCTGCCGCGCGACATCGTCACGCGCAAGGCACTGGAGAACGCCTGCGCCATCGTCTCGGCCACCGGCGGCTCCACCAACGCAGCGCTGCACCTGCCGGCCATCGCGCACGAGGCGGGCATCAGGTTCCACCTCGACGACGTGGCCGAAATCTTCGCCCGCACCCCGCTCATTGCCGACCTGCGCCCGGGCGGCAAGTATCTGGCGCGCGACGTGTTCTACATCGGCGGCGCAGGCGTGATCCTGCGCACTCTGCTGGAGCAGGGCTTCCTGCACGGCGACGCGCTCACCTTCACCGGCCGCACCATGGCCGAGGAGCTGGCCGGCGCGCTGGCGCCCGACGGCCGCGTGGTGCGCGAGGCGGGCAACCCGATCACGCGCGACGGCGGGCTGGCGGTGCTCAAGGGCAACCTGTGCCCCGACGGCGCGCTGCTGAAGACGGCGGGTCTCAAGGGCCTGGTGTTTCGCGGCCCGGCCCGCGTCTTCGAGTCCGAGGAAGAAGCCCAGGCCGCCGTGCAGAACCGCCGCTACGAAGCGGGCGACGTGATCGTGATCCGCAACGAGGGCCCCAAGGGCAGCCCGGGCATGCGCGAGATGCTGGGCATCACCGCCCTGCTCTATGGCCAGGGCATGGGCGACAAGGTGGCGCTCTTGACCGACGGGCGCTTCTCGGGCGCGACGCGCGGCCTGTGCATCGGCTACGCCGGCCCCGAGGCGGCGGACGGCGGCCCGATCGCGGCGCTGCGCGACGGCGACATGGTGTCGATCGACGCGCGGGCGGAAGCGCGCTCGATCACGGTGGACCTGACGGCCGGGGAAATCGCGTCGCGCCTTGCCGGACGTGAGGTAAACGCGGGGGTCGCGCGCGGCGGCCTGCTGGAAAAATACGCGCTCACCGTGCGCCCTGCCCACCAGGGCGCCGTGACCCACTCGGGCGCGGTCACCTGGCTGCGCGACGAGTCCTGATCGACCCTCCACAACCACCATCCGGAGAGAGACACCATGACCTTCACGCGCCGCCAGATCCTGCAGACCACCAGTGCATCCGCCTTGATGGCCAGCCTTGGCCAGAACGTCTTCGCGCAGGCGACGACGAACATCGAGACCGCCACCATCGTCACCGGCTTCGCGGCCGGCGGCACCTCCGACACCACCTGCCGCCGCCTGGCGACCAAGCTCGGCGGGGACTACGCGAAGACCGTGGTGGTGGAGAACCGCACCGGTGCGGGCGGCCAGATCGCCGTGGGCTACGTGAAGAGCAAGCCGGCCGACGGCAGCACCATCCTGCAGACGCCGACCTCGATCCTCACGATCTACCCGCACATCTACAAGAAGCTGCCGTACGACCCGATGGTCGACATCACGCCGGTGAGCCTGGCGTGCATCTTCGACTTCGGCTTTGCCGTGGGCCCGGCCGTTCCCGCCAGCGTGAAGACCGTGCCCGAGTTCCTGGCCTGGGCCAAGGCCAACCCGGCCGGCGCCAACTACGGCTCGCCGGCCGCCGGCTCCACGCCGCACTTCATCGGTGCGCTGCTGGGCAAGAAGGGCGAGGTCGAGCTCAAGCACGCCGCCTACCGCGGCACGCAGCCGGCCATGCTCGACCTGCTGGGGGGCAACATCTCGGCGGTGTCGGGCCCCATCGGCGACATCACGCAGCATCTGCCCACGGGCAAGGTGCGCATCCTGGGCGTATCGGGCGCCAAGCGCAGCCGCTTCGCGCCGGACGTGCCCACCTTCGGCGAACAGGGCCTGAAGGACATGGCGCACAGCGAATGGTTCGCCTTCTTCCTGCCGGCCAAGGCCTCGCCCGATCTGGTGGCGAAGCTGAACGCCTCGATGAAGAACGCGCTCGCGCAGAAGGACGTGATCGACGGCCTCGGCACCTTCGGACTGGAGGCGATGTCTTCCACCCCGGCCGAGCTGACGGAACTGCTGAAGAAGGACACCGCCAAGTGGGCGCCGATCGTCAAGGAAGTCGGCTTCACAGCGGAGGGATAGGACCACCCCGTTTCTTGCTCACTTCGTGTAGCCGAATCCCCCTCTAGGGGCAACACCGGCGGCCCGGCAAAGCCGGTTCCGCGGTGTTCCCTCCGAAGGGCAGAGGCCGACGCGGTGGGCAAGCCATCCAGATAGAAGGAATTGCCATGAACGCACTCGCCACCACCGCGCCGTCTTCCACGTCGGCGCTGGTCCATCCCTCGATCCATCCGGACGAGCGCGCCGCGCGCGAACAGCTCGCGGCCTGCTATCGCGTGTTCGCGATGCTGGGCTGGACGGAGATGATCTACAACCACATCACGGTGCGGCTGCCCGACAGCGTGACGGGCGGCGAGAAGCAGTTCCTGATCAACCCCTTCGGCCTGCACTACAGCGAGGTCACGGCCAGCAACCTGGTGAAGATCGACCTGCAGGGCAAGGTGCTCGACGGTTCGTCGTACCCGGTGAACCCGGCCGGCTTCACGGTGCATGCGGCCATCCACGACGGGCTGGAAGGCGCGCATTGCGTGATGCACACGCACACCACGGCCGGCGTGGCCGTGGCCTGCCTGCAGGGCGGCCTGCAGCAGACCAATTTCTATACGGCGCAGCTGCACGACATGGTGGCGTACCACGACTTCGAGGGCATCACGATCCATGCCGACGAGGGTCCGCGCCTCCTGAAGAGCATCGGCGACCGCAACGCGGTGATCCTGCGCAACCACGGCCTGCTGGCCTGGGGGCAGACGCTGCCGCAGACCTTCGCGATCCTGTGGACGCTGCAGCGCGCCTGCGAGATCCAGATGGCGACCTTCTCCATGGGCCAGGCGATTCCGGTGAGCGAGGAGATCGCGCGGCGCTGCACGCGCGACGCGCTGCAGTTCAGCCCCGAGCACGGCGCGGGGCAGGACGTGTTCAACGCGCTGGTGCGGCAGGTGGACCGCATCGATCCCTCGTATCGCAACTGAACCGGAACGGCCCAGCTCATGAAGATCTGCATCTACGGCGCCGGCGCGATCGGCGGATGGATAGGCGTCGGCCTCGCCCAGGCGGGCGAACGGCTGAACGTGGTGGCGCGCGGCGCCACGCTCGAGGCATTGCAGCGCGACGGCCTGTCGCTCGTGCGCGCCGGCACGGGTGGAGAGGTGCGCACGCGCGTGCCCGTCAACGCGGTGGCCGACCCCGAGTCGCTCGGCGTGCAGGACCTGGTGGTCATTGCCGTGAAGGCGCCCGCGCTGGCCGGCGTGGCCGAGCGCATCGCACCGCTGATCGGCGCCGACACCATCGTGCTGGTGGCGATGAACGGCGTGCCGTGGTGGTTCCTCGAGGGCGGCTTCGGCGGCCCGATCAGCGGCCACCGGCTCGCGGCCGTGGACCCCGACGGCGCCATCGCGCGCGCCATTCCGTCGCGCAACGTGGTCGGCTGCGTGGTGCACGCGAGCTGCTCCCTGGACGCGCCGGGCGTGGTGCGGCACCACTTCGGCAACGGGCTGATCATCGGCGAGCCTTCGGGCGAGGCCACGCCGCGCGTGCAGAAGCTGCTGGCGCTGCTCAGGAGCACCGGCATCGACACCACGCTGTCGCCGCAGATCCAGAAGGACGTGTGGTTCAAGCTCTGGGGCAACATGACGGTGAACCCGATCAGCGCGCTCACCGGCTGCACCACCGACCTGATCATGGGTGACGACTACGTGCGCGGCTTCATCTCGGCGGTGATGCTGGAGGCCAAGGAGATCGGCCGGCGCATCGGCATCGAGATCACCCAGAGCCCGGAAGACCGGCACGAGATCACCAAAAAGCTGGGCGCCTTCAAGACTTCCATGCTGCAGGACGTGGAGGCCGGGCGCTCGGTGGAGCTCGACGCGCTGGTGACGGTGGTGCGCGAACTGGGCGAGCTGACCGCCGTGGCCACGCCGTTCACCGACGCGCTGCTGGGCCTGGCGCGGCTGCGCACGCGGCAGCTCGGGCTGTACTGACCGGGCCGCCGGGCGCCGGGCGCCGGGCGCCGGGCGTCGGGGAGTTGGCCGGCGCCAGTCAGGCCGCGCACAGGTTCGGCCCGCAGACTGAACAGCCGGGAGGTGGGGTTGCGGGGGGGCCGCAAACCCTGTACCCCCGCTTTTCGTCTTGGGCTATCCTCTCGCCACTCAAAATGCACGTAGCGATTTATTACACACCCACAAGGCTGCCTGCATGTCCGAGAACAAGGGGAGACGGATGCGTTTGATCTTCATCGAGCTGCTGGTGGCGCTGGTGCTGCTGCCCATCAGCGGCCTGTTCTGGTGGTGGGCCTTCGGCATGGGCGGCCTCGCGGTGGCCGGCTTCGTGGTGGTTGCCGGCGGCGCTCTCTATCTGGTGGTGCGGGGCGTGCGCTCGGCGAAGAGCCAGCTCGGCCACCCCGGCGACGACCGCGAGCAATAAGCCGCAGGGCCTGCAACGGGCCCTGCTTCGCGTCGCGGCACAGAAACATTCGCATTCAATTCGCCGCGATTCGGCACAATATTCCTACTGTATTTCGCGCCCCGAACGGCAATGCACTGCCGTTCATGAATTCTTTTTTCTGATTTTTCCCGGCGCCTGCCCTCTTTGGCGCCGGCTTCAATGATCGAAAAATGAAACATATTCCAGCGGCGAAAATTGATGGCGTTGCCAGGCAATACAAAAGTTTTGCCTGGGGCCGGGCAAATCGTAATTCGCACCAAATATCCGCCAAATTAGACCGAAATCATTCCTCGGCCTCATGGAACACCATTGCACGCAGTTGGTGCTTTCAGCCCCGCCAAGGGGCGCTCAATTGCCGGATTAATTAGAAAAACGTACTGCCCGCCTGCCCCGGCGGCATTCCGGCCGGTCTTTGCCAACCGAAGCCATTTGTTGCCTCCGGCAGGCACATTGATGCTCCCGACCCACGGCTTGTCAGCCGCCTCCTACCGGGACACATTTCTTTACAAAATCGAACGCAATATCAAAAACCCTATACAACCTGACTTTGTGGATCGAAAACCACAATCTCCCGGCTGCGCAGGGTAATAAATAGGTCGCAATTTCCGGCCGCCGAAAGTGCCTGCAAAACGGGCAAGCCACGCCCCATTTCCCGAGTGAAAACAGACCGGTTCCAGTCATGCCGGGACATGACCCTGCGGGCGGCGTGGTCGAGGCACGAATAGACACGTCACTTGCGTCTACTCCACCAAAAAGTCGCCTTGCGAAGCCAGCGACAATTCGCGCTCTCGCCGACCTTCCGATAAATCGTCGACCGCCCGGAATAAGCCTCCATCAATAAAAAGAATTAACCGGCGCAATCGACGCCAAATCAGGCTCGGGCTTTGCATGGGCAATCGCAGTTTTTTGAAATAACCAAGTTCGCAATGGAGTTCCATTTGACCCGCTACCTGTACCTGACGGGGTGGATTGCCGCCCTGGCCGGTGCGTTGGCGCTTCAGGGCTGCGCTCCGGGCTTCGGCTCGGTGGTGGCCTACGAGCCCGACCAGAGTCCCGCGCCAGCGCTCTCGGCCGACGGCACGCCGGCCGAAGGCGGACTGGTGCCGATCTCGCCGAGCCTCATCCGCGCGATGGCCGACGCCCGGCCCACTGCCGTTCCGCCGGACGTGAAGGCGCTGTTCGGCGAGGCGCCGGTCTACACCATCGGGCCGGGCGACGTGGTGGGCGTGGTCGTCTACGACCACCCGGAGCTGCTGCCGCACGCCGGCGCGGTGATCTCCCAGCAGGTGGACCCGACCGGCATCAGCGTGGCGCCCGGCTTCATCGTCGACGCATCGGGACAGATCAGCTTTCCGTACATCGGGCGCGTGCAGATGCAGGGCCTGACCGAGATCGAGGCCTCCGACCTGATCGCAAAGCGCATCGCGAAGTACATCAAGGACCCGCAGGTGACGGTGCGCATCCAGTCCTTCAGGAGCCGCCGCGCCTTCGTCGAAGGCGAGGTGAACTCGCCGGGGCTGCAGATCTTCACCGACGTGCCGATGACGCTGGCCGAGGCGCTCAACCGCGCCGGCGGCATCACGGCCGCGGGCGACCGCTCGTTCATCACGCTCACGCGCGGCGACAGGACCACGCTCATCGACCTGCCGAAGCTGCAGGACATCGGCGTCGGCGCCAGCCGCATCCCGCTGCACAACGGCGACGTGGTGCAGGTGCGCAACCGCGACGAGAGCAAGGTGTTCGTGATGGGCGAGGTGCTCAAGCCCTCGGCGCTGATCATGCACAACGGCAGGCTCAGCCTCAACGAGGCGCTGGGCGAGTCCGGCAGCGCGAACCTGGGCACGGCGAACACGGGGCAGATCTACGTCGTGCGCAACAGCAGCAACAACGGAGGCAGCGACGCCGGCGCGAAGAACACGCCCGCCGTCTTCCACCTCAACGCGAAGAACCCCGCAGCGCTCGCACTGGCCGACCGCTTTCCGCTGCAGCCGCGCGACGTCGTCTACATCGACTCGGTGCCGCTGGCCAGCTGGAACCGCGTGGCCAGCCTGATCCTTCCCGCGGCGCAGGTGCTCGACATCGGCGATCGCGTCTACATGAACCACCGATGAGATCCGTGCTGACAGTCTGCATCGGCAACATCTGCCGAAGCCCGATGGCGGAAGGCCTGCTGGCCGCGGGGCTGCCGCAGCTGCGCGTGTTCTCCGCGGGCACCGGCGCGCTCATCGGCAAGCCGGCGGACGCCACCGCGCGCAGGCTCATGCAAGACCGCGGCATCGACATCTCGGGCCACGTCGCGCAGCAGGTGAGCCAGCTGCTGTGCCGGCAGGCCGACCTGATCCTGGTGATGGACCGCGAGCAGCGCCGCTACCTGGAGTCGACCTACCCCTTCGTGCGCGGCAAGGTGTTCCGCATCGCCGAGTTCGACGGCCACGACGTGCCCGATCCCTACGGAAAAGACGAGGCGGCCTTCCAGCACGCCCTGGCACTGATCGATGCCGGCGCCCGCGCGTGGATCGACCGCATTCTGAAAATCACGAAACCCGAGCAGCAAACTACATGAACGCACCCCAGCAAGCCGCGCTGCCGCTGCAAGCCATGGAAGAGGATGGCGATGGCATCAACCTGGCCGAGTACCTGGACATCCTGATCGACAACCGCTGGCTCGTCGCGGCCATCGCCGCGGTGGCCGTGCTGCTGGGCACGGCGTACGCATTTCTCGGAAAGCCGGTCTACGAGGGCAACGTCGCGGTGCAGGTGGAGGACAGCGGCAATTCGGCCGGAAGCTTCCTGGGCGACGCGGCCTCCTCGCTGCTGAGCGTGAAGACGCCGGCCGCGGGCGAGATCGAAATCCTGCGCTCGCGCGCCATCCTCGGCAAGGCGGTGGAGAACACCAAGCTCTACATCAGCGCGCGGCCGCGCTACGCGCCCTTCGTGGGCAGCTGGCTCGCGCGCCGCGCCACCGAGCTTTCGGAACCCGGCTTCATGGGGCTTTCCGGCTACGTGACGGGCACCGAGAAGATCCTCGTGCCCAAGTTCGACGTGCCCGCCGACTTCGAGGACAAGCAGTTCACGCTGACCCTCGGCACCGACGGCCAGTACGAGCTGAGCAACCCCGACATCGACACGCCGATGAAGGGCCGCGTCGGCACGCTGCTCGAGGCCAAGGTGCCGGGCGTTGCCAACGGCAACCTGAGCCTGATGGTCACGAGCATCGAGGCCAAGCCCGGCGCGCAGTTCGTGCTCGTGCGGTCTTCCACCCAGCTCACGCTGCTGGGGCTGCAGGACGCGCTCAAGGTCGTGGAGAAGGGCAAGCAGTCGGGCGTGCTCGACGTGAGCTGGAAGAACCCCGACCCCGAGAAGCTGACGCAGCTGCTCAACGAGATCGGCCGGCTCTACGTGCGGCAGAACATGGAGCGCAAGGCTGCCGAGGCCGAGAAGACGCTGGGCTTCCTCGACGGCGCGCTGCCGCAGTTCAAGAAGCAGCTGGAGCAGTCGGAAGACATCTACAACCGCTACCGCAACCAGAACGGCACCGTCAGCCTCGACGACGAGGCGAAGAACGCGCTGACCCAGACGGTCGACCTGCAGTCCAAGCTGCTCGAGGCCGAACAGAAGCGGCGCGAGCTCACCTCGCGCTTCACCAGCGAGCATCCCAACGTGCAGACGCTGGACGCGCAGGTCGCCGCGTGGAAGAGCGCGCTGGCCACCGTCGACGCGCGCATCCGCAAGATGCCCGAGCTGCAACAGAACACGGTGCGCATGCAGCGCGACATCAAGGTGAACACCGACCTGTACGTGTCGCTGCTCAACAGCTCGCTGCAGATGCGGCTGGCCAAGGAAGGCAAGGTGGGCAACGTCCGCCTGCTCGACGAGGCCATCGTTCCCGAAGAGCCGGTGTGGCCCAAGAAGCCGCTGATCATCGTGCTGGCGGCGATCCTCGGGCTGGCCGCGGGCTTCGGCGCCGCGATCGCGCGCAGTTCCTTCTTCGGCGGCATCCGCAACCCGGCCGAAATCGAGAGCCACACCGGCCTCAACGTCTACAGCAGCGTGCCGCTGAGCGCGGCGCAGCGCGCCATCGACAGGAACATCGAGAACAAACTGGCCGGCAAGCACGTGCTGGCGCACCTGCAGCCGGAAGACCCGGCGGTGGAAAGCCTGCGCAGCCTGCGCACCGCGCTGCAGTTCGCGATGCTGGAGGCGACCAACAACCGCCTACTCATCTCGGGCGCGACGCCCGGCGTGGGCAAGACCTTCATCTCGGTCAACTTCGCGGCGATCACCGCGGCCACCGGAAAGCGCGTGCTGCTGATCGACGCCGACCTGCGCAAGGGCCGGGTCAGCCAGTTCTTCTCGATCCCGCGTTCCTCGGGCCTGTCGGAACTGATCGCCGGCACGCTGGACTTCAAGCAGGCCATCCGCCCTGCCGTGCTGCCGAACCTGGACGTCATCACCACCGGCGTGCTGCCGCCGAATCCGGCGGAGCTGCTGACCAGCGAGTCCTTCGTGCACGTGCTGGAGAAGCTCTCGCCGCAGTACGACCTCGTGGTCATCGACACGGCCCCGGTCCTGGTGGCGGCCGACACCGCCTCGGTGGCGCCGCTGGCGAGCACGCTGCTGCTCGTGGCGCGGGCCGAGAAGACCCAGCTTGGCGAATTGAACGAAACCGTCAGAAGACTCGCCCATGCCGGCAGAACGGTAAATGGCGTAATTCTGAATGCTATTGATCTAAGCCGCCGCCACGCTGGAAGCGGGGGATACAAATATGGCGCTTACAAACAGTTGCAATACACATACAATACCAACAGGGATTCCACTTAGACCGTCTGAATTGGAGTTAAATTCAAAATCATGCGGTGGGTTTCAGCCTGGCGCATCGATTGAATACTCAAATAGTATTCGGCATGAAAAGGCATTACAAATGACGATTAGTCCATTCGTATTGCCTTCAACGAGTCATTTGGCCGCGCAATAGTTTCTGCATTGCAGACACTAAGAGGCATTTGTGCGGGTAGTGTCGGCCAAAAATACAGGGCCATAACCGAGGATATGCGGGCAATTGCCCGCATGAGGAAAGGTGCGTCAAAAATGAAAGCATTTCGACGGGAAATCTTGTCGCGCTTCAAATCCGGATGGAAAAACCCGATGGGCAATCTCCATCCCGAGGAATCGCTCGTACCGCAAGGCTGGGACATCTCAGAGGCAAGCGGTGGAATGGCCCGCGGCGGCTCGCAATCCGGAATCAACCATTCCCCGCTGCTGAGGATCGCGAAAAGATCGGTGGATATCGGCGCCGCGCTTTTCTTCTTCATCGCCTTCGGCTGGCTTTTCGTGCTGCTCGGCCTTTGCGTCTTCGCGAGTTCGGGCGCACCGGTGCTCTATTACCAGCCGCGATACGGAAAGAACGGGCGGGTATTCCGCTTCTATAAATTCCGCTCGATGATCGCCAATTCGGCCCAGGTGCTGGAAGAGCATCTGAAAAGCAATCCCGAGGCGCGCCGCCAGTGGGACGAATACCAGAAGCTGGACGACGATCCGCGCATCACCCGTTTCGGCAAATTCATCCGCAAGACCAGCCTCGACGAATTGCCGCAATTCTGGAACGTGCTGACGGGCGACATGAGCCTGATCGGCCCCCGCCCCTGCATGCTCGAGCAGAAGGAGCTCTACGGCCACAGTTGGTCGCATTACTGCGCGGTGCGCCCCGGAATCACCGGCCTGTGGCAGGTCAGCGGGCGCAACCAGCTGACCTACAACGCACGCGTCGCGCTCGACGTGCGGTATGTCGAAACGCTTTCCGTCGGGAAGGACGTCGACATCTTCTTCAGGACCATCTGGGTGGTTGCAGCCGGTCACGGGTCGCGATGAATTTCGCCGGTCCCGGGTGATCGGCTCCGGCCCGCGCCGGCCGGAGCAAGTCTTCCACGGAGTCCGTGCCGCAAGCCCGGACAGACCTTCTTTCGCTTTGCAAATGATCGGATTGGAATCCACATGCGGATGAGCCACGCCATTCCAGGTCCGGCCGCGACAGCACGAACAACAACAAGAAGAGGCACGCGCCGCTTCAACCAGTACTCGATTGCCGGAGTGCTGATCGTGTTCGTGTACGTGATCATCTATGCATATTTCCGGGAAATGCTTCCCGAGAAATGGAGCGTCGATTCGGCAAAGATCCTCGAGATCCTGAATTACGGCGGAACGGACGAAATGGACAATTCGTTCGCCGTCACGGCCGCGCTGTTCAGCATCATCGGGTCGGACAATCTCGACGTCTTCACCTGCATCAGCAGCGCGATATTCCTTTTCTTCGCGACGCACAACATCCGCCGGGCGGGCGACTTCTTCTCCCGGCTGCTGCTGATCGCGCCCTGCATCATGCTGAACATGTTCGCACCGTCGAAGGAGACGGTGGTGCTGATCATGACCATGTGCATCACCGTGACGACGATCTATTTCCGGACCTCGAAATTCCTGACCATCGGGGCTTTTCTGGCTCTTTACGCCGTCTATGGGATTTTCGTCCGCAATTATTATTTGCTGATCGTCGGCGCTTTCTTCGTCGTGCATTACCTTTGGCGCCGGCCGCTCAAATACCACGTGGCGGCCGCCATTTTGGCCGCCGGCGCGGTCATGGCAGCGCCTTCCAGCCTTTTGCAGACCCTGCAATCGCCGCGCGACACCTCCAATGCCTATGCGGAACAGATCGGCAGCGACAACCGCACGGCCTTCACCAACATTGCGTCGCCGGCCACCGGCCCCGGGTTCCTGGCCAATTACGTCTATGCGGCGACGGTGCTGATCACGCCCGTCATCTATTTCCAGACGCCGAGCGACGCGTTCATGCAATTGATGATCTTCGCGATGCTGCTGATCCTCTACAAGGCGCGGCGAAGGTCGAAGCGCGACCCGGGGCAATTCGAGCCCCGCTTCTTCGGCAGTCTTTTCGTCGCGCACATCCTCGTCCAATTGATATTCGAACCGGACCTCGGCAGTTTCACCAGGCATCTGACCTCCGTGATGCTCTATCTGATTGCCATCAAGGTTTCCGGAAACAGGCCAATTCAAAGATGAAAAAAATACTGATCTGCGCGGTGCCGTTCAGCGACAACCTGGGCGACGGCGTCATCGCGGCGTCGCTGGCCCACATCGCGGACATGAAGTACCCGGGCGTGAAGGTCGAATTCCTCGACATCGCCGGGCGCGTCGCGTTCGACGAATCGAACCTGCGCGGCGGCGGCGCGTTCGGCATCTTCCAGAAGCTGCCTTCGCTGCTGCGTTGCGCAATCGTTTTCGCCTACTGCCTGAAGAACTACCTGCTGAGCTGGCGCAGGCAATGGCAGGCCGCGGTGGCCGATGCCGACCTGGTCATCGTCGGCGGCGGCCAGCTCTTCTGCGACGTGGCACTGAACTTCCCGTCCAAGCTCTTCTTCCTGGGCAGGCTTTTGCGCGGGAAGAAGGTGGCGGTGGTGTCGGTGGGGGTCACGGCCAGGTGGTCGTTCTGGGGAAAGCTGCTCGTGGGCAAGTTCCTCCAGAACGCCGCGCCGGTCTTCTATGCCACGCGCGACGTGGATTCGGCTAACAACCTGCACGCCTTCTTCCGCATTCCGCGCAGCCGCATCAGCGTGGTGCCCGATCCGGCGCTGGTCTGCGCGAGCGCCTTCTCCGAAGAGCTCGCGCCCGAGAAGAAGTGGGACGTGGGCATCTGCGTGAGCAGCCTCGACGCCCTGGTGATGAATTCCGAGTACGGCAGCACGCGCACTGTCGGCTCGGCGGAGTTCTTCTCGGGCCTGGCCGAAGCGCTGCAGGCCGAAGGCGCCCGGGTGCTGTACTTCACGAACGGCGCGGCGGAGGACAACAAGGTCCTGGCCGAGATCTCCTCGCGCGCCACGGCGGCGAACTTCTCGTTCGCCGTTCCGAAGCGCCCCGACGACCTCGTCTCGCTGATCAGCGCCTGCTCGTGCATCGCCGCCCACAGGCTGCACGCGAACATCGTCGCCTACAGCCTGGGCATTCCCTCGCTGGGCATGAACTGGGACAAGAAGGTCGAGTCCTTCTTCCAGCTCACGAACCGCACCCAGCACCTGTTCGGCCTCTCGCCGCGGCACGACGAGCTGAAGGCCTCCGTGCTGGCGCTGCTCCAGGCGCGAAACGACCGCGAGCGGCTGCACGAGCTGCAGTCCGCCGTCATCGCCGGAACCCACGCATTGATCTGAGCCGAGGAGTGAATCCCATGAAAGTCCTGCACGTCGCGGAAACGCTCAAGGGCGGACTGGAGACCTATCTCCGGATCGTCTCGAACTTCCAGCGCAACTCGCCGGAAATCAGCCAGGTGAAGTTCATCCTGCCCGGCAACGTCGACTGGCTGAACCCCGAGAGCGCCCACGTGGTGCCCACCGCGCGCAGCCCGCTGTCGCTGGTGGGCTACGCCAAGCGGGTGAAGAAGATCATCGAGACGGAGCGGCCCTCGGTGCTGCACCTGCACAGCTCGATCGCGGGCGGCATCGTGCGCTCGATGGCGCTGCTCGGCCAGATACCCAGCGAGGTGAAGATCGTCTACTGCTCCCACGGCTGGGCCTTCGACCAGGCGGCGTCGCGCTACAAGAAGTCGGCCTATCGCTGGATCGAGCGGCTGCTGTCCTCGCGCAGCGACGCCATCATCTGCATCAGCCGCCACGAGGTGCGGATCGCGTCGAAGTCGGGCATCAGGCGGTGCACCTGCATTCCCAACGGGATCGACTCCGTGGGCCCCGCGCCGGCGCGCCTGCCGCTTCGCGACGGCGAAGCCGGGCCGCGCACGATCCTCTTCGTCGGCCGCCTCGACCGGCAAAAGGGCATCGACCTCCTGCTCGATGCCTACGCCAGGGTCCGGCCCGACTTCAGGCTGATCGTGGTCGGCGACGCGGTGCGCAAGGACCTCCAGCTCGCGCAACCCGACCGGGTGGAATTCAAGGGCTGGCTCGAGAAGGACGCGCTCGACGCGGTCTACCAGACGTGCGACGCCATCATCGTTCCGTCGCGCTGGGAAGGCTTCGGCCTCGTCGCCGTCGAGGCGATGGCGCGGAGCAAGGCCGTGTTCGCATCCGCCGTGGGCGGCCTGGTCGACATCGTCGAGAACGACCGCAGCGGCCGGCTCTTCGAGCTGGACCACATCGACCAGATGCTGCGCGAGATCGACCGCATGCCCGAGCAGACCCTGCGGCAGATGGGGCAGACGGGGCGAAGGATCTTCGAGGAGAAGTTCACCTCGCAGCGCATGAACGCCGCCATCGTCGACCTGTACAAGGAATCGGTGCTGCCATGAAGACCTCCACGACTTCCATGACGACGCCCGGTCTTCTTTCCCGCAAGCTCGCCGGCGGGCTCGGCGCCCTGCTCCTCGCGACGGCAGCGGCTGCAGCAGCCGTGGCGGCCGGGCCGGCCGAGGCGCGCGGCATCGGCACCCTGAGCTCGGAGTACCCGGTCGCGCTGAGCGTGCAGATCGACCCGGCGACCATCACCGACGACGACCTGCGCGAGATCCGCGCGTCGGGCTTCGAGCTCGTGCGCTTCGGCGTGCGGCCTCCGCTGAAGAGCGTCAACCCGACGCTGATCGACTATCCGAAGCTCATCCAGCGCGTGCGCAAGGCCAGGCTCGGCGCCATCGTGACGCTGTTCGGCGGCAAGGAGATCTGGGGCCACGAGCCCGGCGACCTGCGCGGCGGCCCCGGCAATGCCAACAAGGAAAGCCTGTTCGCCGACTTCGCGAGCGACTTCATCAAGGCGCATTCGGCCGACGTCGCCGTCTGGGAAATCTGGAACGAGCCCGACAACAAGACCTTCCTGCAGCCCGCCCTGGTGCCGGAGTTCGGCGCGGCCTCTTCGGCGCTTTGCAGCAAGCTGGCGCAGCGGCAGATCCGCCCGGACATCATCGTCGGGTTCGGCTTCGCGAAGCTGCCCTTCGTCGGCGGCAGCAACGGCAAGGTCCCTACCGAGCTCGAAGACGCCTTCGTCTCCGCCGCCAAGAGCGACTGCCTGACGGACATCTCCATCCACCCCTACCGCTCGGTGCCCGAGACGGCGCTGGCCGACTACGAGAAGCTGCGCGTGCAGCTCGACCGCCGCCAGCTGAACAAGACCGGCATCGTCGCCTCGGAATGGGGCTATGCCTCTTACATGCCGGTGCGCGACCAGGGCGCGCAGGCCTCGCTGATCTTCAGGGAATACCTGATCAACGCCGCCGCGGGCATCAGGCTGCTGAACCTCTACTCGTGGCGCGACCGCGGCGACTCCTACTTCTCGAAGGAGGACAACTTCGGCCTCAAGTCGAAGGGCGGCGAGAAGAAGGAGGCCTACTCGGCGCTCACCGAATTCCTCAAGATCGTCCGGCACTCGCAGAAGGTGTCCTACCAGGACGCCGGCGGTGCGAACCGGCTGGTGCTGCGCCGCGGCCAGTCGCTGCTGAACGTGGTGTGGACGCAGGGCGGCGAGAAGACCGTGTCGGTCCCCGCCGGCGCGAGCGGCAGCAAGTGCACGCGCGTCGATTTCTTTCCCGTGATGCGCGAAGGCAGCTGCGGCAGCCGCTCGGGCGAGGGGTTCACCGTCAAGGCGACGTCCAGTCCCGTACTGCTTTCCATATCGGACTAGGTGGAATGAAACGTCTGTCCGGTCTGGCAAGGCGCCTCGGAGGTCCGGTCTTCGCCGTTGCCGACCAGTGCATCTACAGCGCGAGCCAGCTGCTGCTGAGCTTCGCCCTCGCGCGCGTGCTCTCCCCTGCCGATTTCGGCGTGGCCTCCGCCTTCCTGGCGGTGGTCAGCTTCCAGTACATCCTGCACATGGCGATGGTGCACGAGCCCCTGCTCATCAGGCGCTACTACGCCGACCGGTCCACCGCGTGGCTGGCGTGGGCGCTGGTGGTCCTGTTCTCGCTGCTCGGCTACCTGGCCTGGCAGGTCGCGGCCTTTCCGGGGCAGCTGCAATGGGTGGGCGCGGCGCTCATCGTGGGCTACGAGATCTTCTGGATCTCGCGCAGCCTGCTGCTCGCGGGTCGGCGCTACGTCGTGCTGTGCGTCACGGGCGCGCTCATCGCGGCGGGCTACGTCGTCGTGCTCGGCGCCGAAAGGCCGGCGAGCTGGAAAGAGGCCCTGCTGCTGGTTTCCGTTCTCCAGATTCCGTTTCTCCTCCTCGTGCTGGGCAACCTGAAGCACACGGTTCTTCCGCTGCCCGCGGCCAGGGACGCGCAGGGCCTGACGGTCCGTGAATCGATGGCCTACGGGTGGAAGGCCAGCCTCTCGCAGTTCATGAGCTGGATCATGACGGGCGGCGCCATCCTGCTGCTGGGCTCCTCGGCCGACGCCGAGCAGGGCGGCCTGCTGAAGATCTACATCACCTTCCTGCTGCCGATGCAGTACGTGCTGTCGGCGCTGGGCTATTACCTGCTGCCGCAGCTGGCGGCCAACTGGAAGTCGGCACAGGAAGCGCAGAGGAAGAAGTCCCTGCGCGACTTCACCGGCTTCGTGCTTCTGGGGTTCGTGGTCGCCGAGGCCGTGGGCGTGGTGCTGGGCCTGCTGGGGCCCCGCCTCGTCGTGCTGGCCTTCGGCGAGAACTACCGGGGAATGGATTTCTCGCCCTTCTTCTACGCACCCGCGATCTTCGGCCTGACGATGTGCCTGCGCACCGGCTTCCGGGCGGCCTCGCGGCCCGGCGCCCTGCTGCTGTGCTCGGTGGCCGGCGCGGTGGTGTTCGCCGCCGCGATGCTCGCGGCCGGGACGCCCGTCTCCTACATCCAGACCGTCCACGCCATGACGTGGGGCTTCGCCTGCATGGCCGCACTGATGATCGCCTGGCTGTTCTTCCTGATGCGGGCGAACGGGGAGCAACGCGCCTGAGCCCGAACGGGTCCGGCGCTGGAGGAGATCCTTATGAGCAACCCACTGCTTCGCGGCGTGAGCTTCGACGAGCGCCTCCGGTTCCTGCGGGATGGCGTCGTGTGCCTGCGCGGGATCGTCTCGCCCCAGTGGATAGAACTGGCGCGCGACGGCATCGAGCAGCGGCACGACGGCATGCTGCAGCGCGTGGTGTCCGAATCGGGCGCCAGCGAGATCGCCGGGCAGCTCACCGTGACGCGGCGGCTGCGCTGGATCTGCGACCAGCTGCTCTTCGACAGGGACGTGGGCGCCGCGACCGCGACGCCCTGGCACCAGGACATGTCCTACGGCCTCGCGGACAGCCACCGCATCGTCCACCTCTGGATGGCGGTGGACCACATGCCGCGCGAGACCGCGCCGGAAGTGGTGCGCGGCTCCCACCTCTGGAAGACGGCCTACCGCCGGCGTGGCTGGATCGCGGCGGCGGACGACGAGGCGCTGGCCCCCGAGCTGCCCGACATCGAGGCCAACCGGAGCGCCTTCGACATCGTGGGCTACGAGGTGGACCCGGGCGACGTGGTGGCCTTCAACCACCGGTCGCTGCACCACGCCGGCCCCGTCATGAGCTTCGGCGAGAAGCACCGGGCCTTCGCGATCCTCTGCGCCGACGACGAACTGGGGCTGAACCGGCAGCCAGCGGCCATGCAGGCGTTCCGCGCGGCCTAGGACGCGTTCACCAGAACTTTTCGGGCGTGGCCGAAAGCGTCTCGGTGCAGCGCACCACGGCCTTGGCGCGCTCCTCGCGCAGCCGCTGCCAGTTGTCGGCCTGCCATTCGTTCCACGCGACCGGCTCCGACTGATAGAAGCACTCGGCCGGCGGACGCATGAAGCCCGCGCGGCCGAGCGCGGCGCCGAACTTCAGGCGGAACAGCTCGTCCGAGCCTGTCAGGTTCTCGTAGACCAGGTGCCAGGAGCCCGGAAGCAGCGGCGTGTCCGCCACCGCCTGCACCTTGCGCGCCTCCTCGATCTCCTCGGGCGTGGAGCCGTCGGTCAGGGCCGTGGCGTAGGCGGCCTCGGCGCGCTTGCGGTAGATGTCGGTGGCGACCTTGCTGAGCGCATCGCTCAGCTCGCCGATGGCCGGGTTGGCGCCCAGCGGGTCGTCCTTGAGCGCCTCCAGCGTGGTGCCGCCGAGATCGTCCTTCGAGAAGCCCTGCGCGCCGACGCTCACGCCCCCCGCGATGACCGACAGCGCGATGTTCAGCGCCACCTGCCCCGCGATGTTGTTCATCGTGTTCTCGCGGCGGACCACGCGAAGCTGTTCGATGCCCGGCTTGTAGTTGCCGCGGGCGAAGCGCACGCGGGTCTGGGGTGCCGCCGGGGCGGCTGCCGCAGCGAGTGCGGCGGGTGCGGCCGGTTCAATCGGTGCGGCCGGCACGGCTGGTGCGTCGGCGACGGCCTCCGTGGCTTGCGATCGTTGCGAGTCCACCGGCGCCGTAGCACCGGTTTCGGCATGCGCCGAGATGGCGGCGACCGCCAGTGCGATGCCGCATGCACGCCAGGCGGCGCGCGCTCCCTGTTTCTTCGAAATCATGTGAACGAAATTCCTCCCGGCGCGGATTGTCTCCGAGCGCCGGGCGCCATCGTCCGCAGCAAGAGACACGGCGGGTCCGCGCTCCCTCAGGCCGTGTCGCCGGCGACAGCCCGGCCCGAAGCCTCCCTCGCCGGCATCGTCACCCACCACGCCGCGCCGACGATCAGCAAGCCCCCTGCCCAGCCCCACGGCCCGATGCGCTCGCCGAAGCCATAGGCCGCGATCAGCGCGCCGAACACCGGCTCGCTGCCCATCAGCAGCGACACGCGGCTCGGGCTCGAACGCGAGGCCGCATGGTTCTGCGCGAAGAAGGCGAAGACGGTGCACAGCAGCACGAGGTAGGCCATGCCCCACCAGAAGGAAGCGGTGGCGGGCGGAACGTGCCATGCGCCGCCGGCCGGCGATGCGATGAGGGCCAGCACCGCCGCGCCGAGGGCCATCACGCCGGACTGCACCGCCGTCAGCGTCAGCGCCGGCATCGCGTGGTGCCCGGCGAGCCGCCGCGTCATGCAGACCATCACGGCGCGCAGGAAGGCCGCGATCACCATCAGGCCGTCGCCCCAGCCCACCGAAAGCTCGGCAGGCGACGTGGCCGAGAGCATCGCCGCGCCCAGCGCCGACAGGCCGGCGGCCCAGAACATGCGCCGCGCCGGCCGCTGGCCCAGCAGCCACCATTCGACGAAGGGCGTGAGCGCGACGCACAGGCTGATGAGGAAGGCGGCGTTGCTGGCCGTGGTGAGCGATACGCCGAAGGTCTCGCAGACGAAGATCGCCAGCAGGTTCGCGCCGAGCAGGCCGCCCACCGCAAGGCCCCGCTGCCAACCGGCGCCGAACAGCGGCTTCAGCGCGGGCAGCAGCACGAGGAAGGTCAGCCCGAAACGCAGCGCGATGAACTCCAGCACGGGCAGCTGCTGCGTCGCCTGCTTGGCCACCGCGTAGCTGCCGCCCCACACCGCAGCGACCAGCAGCAGCATGACTTCGGCGAGGCCGATGCCCGCCGGCCCCTTCGTCTTTGAATCCATACTTCGCTTGCGCCGTCCGTGAACATTTCCGAAAACCCCGACGCATCCGCCGGACAGGAAATTGTTCCGGGCATCACCCGGGCCGCACAGGCGTCGGCCGGAACAGGACTATTGCGTCGTGGGAACGAATTCATTTCTCAAGGTGCTGCCGGAGATGGTGACCTTCGTGCGGGTCGCCGAGCTCGGCAGCTTCTCGGCCGCGGCCGACCTGCTGGGCATGACGCCGTCGGCGGCGAGCCGGCAGGTGAAGCGGCTCGAAAAGGAGATCGGCGTCCAGCTGCTGCAGCGCACCACGCGCCAGCTGCGGCTGACCGAGCCGGGCGCCGAGGCCTTCGCGCGCTGCCGCGAGCTGGTGCTGGCGGCGCAGGGCGCGATGGAGATCGGGCAGCAGTTCGCCGCGGGCCCGAGCGGGCTGGTGCGCATCAGCGCGCCCAAGGCCTTTGCGCGGCGCGTGCTGCATGCGCACATCCTCGAATTCCTGCGACGCTACCCCGACGTGGACGTGCAGCTCATCGTGGCCGACCGCGACGTCGATCCGATCCGCGAAGGCGTCGACCTGGTGGTCCGGCTGACGACGAAGCCGCCCGAGGGGCTGGTGGCGCGGCAGCTGATGCCGGTGGCGCACATCCTCTGCGCCTCGCCGCGCTACCTGGCGGCGCACGGCCCCATCGAGCACCCGGGCGACCTCACGGCCCACAGCTGCCTTTCGCTGGGCGAGCACGAGCGCGACAACCACTGGCGCTTCGGCAAGAGTGAAGGCGGGGACGAAGCGGAAGTCATCGTGCGCGGCCGCTATGTCTCGAACCACAGCGAGGTACGGCTCGAAGGCGCGCTCGCGGACTTGGGCGTGGCCGTGGTGCCGGCCTTCGTCGCCCAGGAGGCGCTGGACGCGGGCAGCCTCGTGCGCGTGCTGACCGGCTGGGAGTACCGCGGCAACTACCGGGGCCATGCGTACGTCCTGTACCCGCCCAACCGCTTCATGGCGCCCAAGTGCAGGGCGCTGGTCGATCACCTGACGAGCGCGCTCAGTGCTTCTTCATCAGGACGCGCACCGCCTCGGACAGGGAGTCGACCTGCGGCATGAAGTGGTCGAGCAGCGCGCCCAGGGCCACCGCGCAGATCACCGCGCCCAGCAGCGGCTTCCAGGTGAGCCGCACCGCAGCCATGAGCCAGCCCTCGCGCGCCACGCGCACCGCGGCGCGGGCCGACACGTAGGAGAACGCGATCTCGATGGCCACGGCCAGCAGCGCGTCCCAGCTGAAGTACAGCAGCACCAGCGAACCCGCGCCGAACAGGATGGCGGCGCAGATCAGGAAGACGGCGATCACCGGGATGACAACCACCGCGCCCTCGTCCGCGCCGCCGGCCACGTCGAGCGCGCCGCTGGCGATGTCGGAGAGGCCGCCACCGCCGCCACCGCCGCCACCGTCGCCCGGAGCCTCGCCGACGCTCGTGTGACCGTGCGAACCGCCGCCGCGTCCGCCGCCGAACTCGAAGTCGGGCGCGTCGACGTTGAGATCGAGCCCGCGCTCCTCGACGAGGCGCTTCGCCCACCAGCGCAGCACCAGCAGGTAGCCCAGGTACCCCACGCCCAGCGTGAGGAAATAGCGCACCGCGAGCGAATCGACGTGCAGCAGGTGCATCTGCAGCGCAGAGACGCCCCACATCAGCAGCAGCGTGAAGCTGCCGATGAGGATGCCGTGCGTGCGCAGGCTGTACTTGCGGTGGAGTTCGCGCTCCACCTGTGTTTCCCACAGGCGCACGGAGCGCCAGTTGGAAAGGACCTTCACGGCTTCAGGCGGGTTCAGGCTCTGCGAAAGGCACGCGCGGCGCCACCGCGCACATGAGTTCGTAGCCGATGGTGCCGCCGGCCCGCGCGACCTCGTCGATGGGTAGCACGGCGCCGGTCCTGGCCGACTTGCCCCACAGCGTGACCTCGCTGCCGAACTTCGCGTCGGGCACGCCCGTGAGGTCGACGGTGATCATGTCCATGCTCACGCGCCCGACCATGCGGGTGCGCACGCCGTTCACCAGCACCGGCGTGCCGGTGCCGCAGTGGCGCGGATAGCCGTCGGCATAGCCGACCGCCGCCACGCCGATGGTGATGGGGCCCTCGGCCGTGAAGTTGGAGCCGTAGCCGACGGTGTCGCCGGCCTGCAGCGTCTGCACCGACAGCAGCCTGGTCGACAGCGTCATGGTGGGCTGCAGCTGCCAGTGCGCCGCGTCGTGCTGCGGAAAGTCGGGTGCGCCGCCGTACAGCATGACGCCGGGGCGCACCCAGTCGCCGCGCGTGAGGTCTGCGTGGCGCAGCGTGGCTGCGCTGTTGGCGATAGAGCGCTCGCCCGGCAGGTCGCGGGTGGCGCGCTCGAAGGCCTCCAGCTGGTGGGCGATGCCGCGGTCGCCGTCGGCGTCGCTGAAGTGGGTCATGAGCGAGATCTCGTCGACCTGGGTGAGCGCGTTGAGGCGGGTCCAGGCGGAGCCGAAGCGCTCGGGGGTGAAGCCCAGGCGGTTCATGCCGGAGTTCATCTTGAGGAACACGCGCTGCGGCTTGAGGGTCTTGTGGGCGGCGAGCATGTCGATCTGCTCGTCGCAGTGCACGGTGTGCCAGAGGTCGAGGCGGGAGCACAGCTCCAGGTCGCGGGCCTCGAAAACGCCCTCCAGCAGCAGCACCGGCCCGCGCCAGCCGAGGGCGCGCACGCGTTCGGCCTCGGCCAGGTCGAGCAGCGCGAAGCCGTCGGCACCGCGAAAGCCCTCGTAGACCCGCTCGATCCCGTGGCCATAGGCATTGGCCTTGACGACGGCCCAGACGCGGGCTTCGAGGGCCGAGCGGCGCGCCCGCTCGAGGTTGTGGCGCAGGGCTTCGGTATGGACGGTGGCGAGGATGGGGCGCGGCATGGGGTTTTCCGGGGAGGCTCGGTGGGGGCTCGGGGAGAATGCAGACCACGTTTTAGCATCTTCGGGAATGGGGTCGAACACGGTGGGGATGCCGGATTCGATCTCGCACCCCCGTGCTATAACCGCCCATTCGCCCTCTTGGCGACACTTTTTCACTACCGCCAGCAGACCCGATCAGCGTCTCTGGCCAGCCAGCCCATCGATGAAGCGCGGTTTCTACACGATCATGTCGGCCCAGTTCTTTTCGTCGCTGGCCGACCAAGCGCTTTTCGTTGTTGCGGTCGATCTCATGCGAAGTTCGGGCGCGCCCGAATGGCAGCGCGCGGCGCTGGTGCCGATCTTCGCGGTCTTCTATGTAGTGCTGGCGCCGCTGGTGGGCGCCTTCGCCGACGCCCTGCCCAAGGGCAAGGTGATGTTCATCAGCAATGCCATCAAGGTGGTGGGCTGCGTGATGATGCTCTTCGGCTCGCACCCGCTGCTTTCCTACTCGATCGTCGGCCTGGGCGCGGCGGCCTACTCGCCGGCCAAGTACGGCATCCTGACCGAGCTGCTGCCGGCGTCCCAACTGGTGAAGGCCAACGGCTGGATCGAGGGGCTGACCATCGCGTCGATCCTGCTGGGCATCGTGCTGGGCGGCTCGCTGGTGGGACATGCCATTTCCAGCAAGCTGCTGGCCTTCGATCTCCCGTTCATCGACACCGGCATCGATACGCCGGCCGAGGCGGCCATCGCGGTACTGATCTTCGTCTACGTGCTGGCGGCCTGGTTCAACACGCGCATTCCGCACACCGGCGTCGAGATGCGCCCGCTGCGCTCCAATCCCGAGCAAGGCCTGGCGCGCAACATCGCCGCGCTGCTGCCCGACTTCTGGCACTGCAACGCCCGCCTGTGGCGCGACCGCCTCGGCCAGATCTCTCTGGCCACCACCACCCTCTTCTGGGGCGCGGGCGGCAACCTCAAGTACATCGTGCTGGCCTGGGCCTCGCTGGCGCTGGGCTACAACACCACGCAGGCCTCGGCGCTGACGGGCGTGGTGACCATCGGTACGGCCGTGGGAGCCATCGTCGCCTCGATGCGCATGCGGCTGGACATGGCAACGGGCGTGATTCCCATGGGCATCGCGATGGGCCTGATGGTGATCTGCATGAACCTCATCGGCAACGTGTGGCTGGCGGTGCCGTTCCTGATCCTGCTGGGCGGCCTGGGCGGCTTCCTGGTGGTGCCGATGAACGCGCTGCTGCAGCACCGCGGCCACAACCTGATGGGCGCGGGCCGCTCCATCGCGGTGCAGAACTTCAACGAGCAGGCCTGCATCCTCCTGCTCGGCGGCTTCTACAGCGTGTGCACGGGCCTGGGCCTGTCGGCCTACGGCGCGATCACCGCCTTCGGCCTGGTGGTGGCCGGCTGCATGTGGATCATCAAGCGCTGGCACGAGAACAACCTCAAGAAGTATCCCGAGGAAGTCGAGCACCTGCTCGCCATCGCCCGCAGCGATAAACATCACTGACTCCCCCAGGCTTCGCGCACTTCGTGTCGCTGCGCCAACCCCCTCGCCGGGGGCGACACCGGAGGCCCGGCGAAGCCGGTTCCTCGGTGTCCCTGGAATAACTCGCGCTCCCATGCCAGCACTTGCCCTGCTACTGAACGCCTTCGTCTGGGGCGTCTCCTGGTTCCCCTTCCGCCAGATCGCGGGCCACGGCCTGCATCCGCTGTGGACCACCTGCCTGATCTACCTGGCCATCGCCGTCCCGATGGGTGTGCTGCGCCGGCATGCCTGGAAAGGCTTCGCGGCCTTTCCGATGCTGGTGGTGCTGGGCCTGGCGGCCGGCTTCACCAACGTGGGCTTCAACTGGGCCGTGACGCAGGGCGACGTGGTGCGCGTGGTGCTTCTCTTCTACCTGATGCCGCTGTGGAGCGTACTGCTGGCCTGGCTGCTGCTCGGCGAGCGGCCCACCGGCGGTGCGCTGGCGCGGGTGGCGCTCGCGCTCACCGGCGTGGCGGTGGTGCTGAAAGCGCCCGGCACCGACTGGCCGGTGCCGTCGAGCCTGCCCGACTGGCTGGGCGTGGCGGCGGGCTTCGGCTTCGCCGTCACCAACATCGCGCTGCGCCACCTGCGGCAGGCGCCGGGCGAGTCGCGCGCGCTGGCGATGTTCTGCGGCTGCGCCTTCGTGGCCGGCGTCGCGGCGCTGGGCGGCACCGCGCTCGGCGCGTTCGATTCGCCGCTGCGCGCCTCGTCCGGCTGGCTCGGCTGGGCCGCGCTGCTGGGCACGGCCTTCGTCCTCGCCAACGTGTGCCTGCAGTACGGCGCAGCGCGGCTCGCGGCCTCCACGACCTCGGTGATCATGCTGTCGGAGGTGCTGTTCGCCAGCGTCTCCTCCGTGGCACTGGGCGCGGCCGCGATGGAGCCGCGCATCCTCGTGGGCGGCTCGCTGATCGTGCTCGGCGCCGTCTGGGCGGCGTTTGCGCGAACGCCCGTGCAGCGCGATGATCGCGCCTCTTCGTCTCCCACCTGAGGAAAAACAGCATGGCCAGCGTCTACGACTTCGAAGCCAACCTGATCGACGGCAAACCGGTGAAGCTCTCCACCTTCAAGGGCAAGGTGCTGCTGATCGTCAACACCGCCAGCAAGTGCGGCTTCACGCCGCAGTTCGCGGGCCTGGAGGCGCTGCACGAGAAGTACGCCGACAAGGGCCTCGCGGTGCTGGGCTTCCCCTCCAACCAGTTCGGCGGCCAGGACCCGGGCACCAACGAGGAGATCGGCGCCTTCTGCACGAAGAACTACGGCGTGAGCTTTCCGATGATGGAGAAGATCGACGTGAACGGCAGCAATGCCGCGCCGCTCTACCAGTGGCTCACGAAGGAAAAGCCGGGCCTTTTGGGCAGCACGGCCATCAAGTGGAACTTCACGAAGTTCCTCATCGGCCGCGACGGCACGGTGCTCAAGCGCTACGCGCCGCTGGACACGCCGGCTTCGCTGGAGCGCGACGTCGAGGCCGCGCTGGCCACGGCCTGAGCGACCATCCTCAGCCTCGTCAGAACCTGAAATCGGCCGTCTTCGGCCCGCCGCCCACCGTCACGGTCTGGCTCTTCACCGCGCCGCCGGGCGCCGCAACGTCGATCACATAGCGTCCATTGGGCACGTCGACCAGGCAGACCGGCCCGCTCGCACGGAATGCCAGCGCGGAGGCGCTGCCGGCGTCGCCGCCCTTAATGGTCACGTCGACGTTGGCCAGGTAGGCGCCGTCGGCGCGCGCGAACAGCAGCGCGAGCGGATGCTCCTTCATGGCCGCGCGCATCGCCGTCGATTCGTCGGAGCCGATGCCGCCACACACGTAGCGCGCCGCGCCGGCGCCCTGCCACTGGGGCATGGCACCCTGGGCCTGCGCGGCCATCGCGCCGCCCGCGCAGAGGCAGGCCAGCAGCACGCGACGCAGCGCGGCGGAAGTGAAGGATGCGGGCAGAAGATGGGACATGGCGCTTTCTCCTTGCAGATTCGGTGCAGCCATGATGCGCCGCGGACCGGCGCCGCGCGAGTCGGACCAGCCCCCTCAGCCTTGTCCGACGATGCCTGCGATCAGGCCTTGCCGGGCGCCAGCGCTGCGTCCAGCAGTTCGACCCAGTGCCGCACCGGCGTGTCGCCGCTGCCGCTTTGCAGGTGCGTGATGCAGCCGATGTTGGCCGACGCGATCACCGACGGGCGAAGCTGCTTCAGGTGCTCCAGCTTGCGGTCGCGCAGCGGATAGGCCAGCTCGGGCTGCAGCACCGAATACGTGCCGGCCGAGCCGCAGCACAGGTGCGATTCGTTCATCGCCACGCGCATGTCGAAGCCCAGCGCGCGCAGGTGCGTCTCGACGCCGCCGCGCAGCTTCTGGCCGTGCTGCAGCGTGCACGGCGGGTGGTAGGCCACAACGCCTTCGGGAGCCTTCACGCGGGTCTTCAGCGCGGGCACGATGTCGGGCAGCAGTTCGCTCAGGTCGCGCGTGAGTTCGCTGATGCGTGCGGCCTTCAGCGCATAGGCCGCGTCGTGCTGCAGCATGTGGCCGTACTCGCGCACGGTGACGCCGCAGCCCGAGGCATTCATGACGATGGCCTCGACCTCGTTGCGCTCCACGAACGGCCACCACGCGTCGATGTTGGCGCGCATCTGCGCCTTGCCGCCCTCCTGGTCGTTCAGGTGGAACTTCACCGCGCCGCAGCAGCCGGCCTCGGGCGCGATCACCGCCTGGATGCCGGCCGCGTCGAGCACGCGCGCGGTGGCGGCGTTGATGTTGGGCATCATCGACGGCTGCACGCAGCCCGCGAGCATCAGCACCTTGCGCGCATGCGTGGCGGTGGGCCATGCGCCGGCTTCCTGCTTCGCGGGCACCTTGGCCTTCAGCGCCTCGGGCAGCAGGCCGCGCACCGACTGGCCCAGCTTCATCGCAGGCCCGAAGAGCGGCGACGGCAGACCTTCCTTGAGCACCCAGCGCTGCGCGGATTCCATCGCGGGGCGCGGCACCTTCTCGTCGACGATTTTTCGGCCGATGTCGACCAGGTGGCCGTACTGCACGCCGCTCGGGCAAGTGCTCTCGCAGTTGCGGCAGGTGAGGCAGCGGTCGAGGTGCATTTGCGTGCTGCGCGTGGACGCCTTGCCCTCGAGCACCTGCTTGATGAGGTAGATGCGCCCGCGCGGACCGTCGAGCTCGTCGCCGAGCAGCTGGTAGGTCGGGCAGGTGGCGGTGCAGAAGCCGCAGTGCACGCACTTGCGCAGGATGGCCTCGGCCTCGCGGCCTTCGTCGGTGCCTTGGAATTCGGGGGCGAGCTCGGTTTGCATGGCGTCGTGGGTTCTTGTTCTTGTCAGTTGGCGGGCAGCAGGCGGCCGCGGTTGAAGATGCCGTGCGGATCGAACTCGCGCATCAGCGCGCGCTGGATGCGCTCGACCGGCGCGCTCAGTGCATCGAATCGCGGCACCCCTTCGTGCATGCCCGAACCCGGCAGCCGGAACAGCGTGGCGTGACCGCCGGCCGCGCGAGCGATCTCGCGGATGCGCGCGGCCTGCGAGGGCGGCGCCTTGTACCAGCGCTGGCCGCCGTGCCATTCAATCAGCGGCGCAGCACCGTCGATGGAAAGCACGGGCGCAGTCTGCGGCACCGACACGCGCCAGAGCGCGTCGGGGCCCTCGCCGGTGGCGAACCACGGCAGTTGCTGGTCGCGCAGTGATTGCCAGTCGGCCGCGGCGCGCGCGTTTTCCTTGCGCTCGCCGCCCAGGTGTTCGCACGCGGCTTCGACGGCGGCCACCGCACCGCGCAGCCGCAGGTAGAGCGTGCCAGCGCCGGCATATTCGAACCAGCAGCTCGCGTTCAGCGGCAGCGGCCGCCCTCCCCATTCGTTGAGCAGTCGCAGCGCATCGGCCTGGCTGCAGGCGAACTCCAGCGTGGCCTCGGCGGGCGGCACCGGCAGCACCTTGAGGCTGACCTCCGCGATCACGCCCAGCGTGCCGAGCGAGCCGGCGAGCACGCGCGAGACGTCGTAGCCCGCGACGTTCTTCATCACCTGGCCGCCGAAGCTCAGCACCTCGCCGCGGCCGTTGACCAGCGTGGCGCCGAGCACGTAGTCGCGCACCGAGCCCACGCTGGCGCGCGCCGGTCCGCTGAGTCCTGCGGCGACCATGCCGCCCACGGTGCCGCTCACCGTGCCGCCGCTTGCGAAGCACGGCGGCTCGAAGGGCAGGCACTGGCCCTTCTCCGCGAGCGCCGCTTCGAGTTCGGACAGCGGCGTGCCCGCGCGCACGGTGACGACCAGCTCGCTCGGCTCGTAGCTCGTGATGCCGGCGAGCGGGCGCATATCGAGCAGCTCGCCTTGCGGCGCCTCGCCGTAGAAATCCTTCGTTCCGCCGCCGCGGATGCACAGCGGCGTGGCTTTTGCAGCTGCGGCACGAATTCGCTCGACTATGTGGTTCAGTGCGGTGTCGATGCTCATCGTGGGCTCTGTCTTTGAAGTCGTTGTTCGGGGTGCGTGCGCAGGCCACCGGGTGCTCCCCTCCGCGAATGTCCCCCGCCTTCGGCTCCTCCTTTATTTCGCTGCGGGGAGCACCCGGCGCCCTGCGCACAACGAGCACTCTGCGCATGCCGGTGGTTCAGGCGCCCTGCCGAACGATCACGACGATGGGGTGCCTTGCGCAGCGAAATAAAGGAGGAGGCCGAAGGCCGGGGGACATTCGCGGAGCAAGGTACCCCGTCGGCGTGATCGCGCCCTGAAAGAGAAAAGCCGGCGTTCATCAGAACCTCGGCAGATCCGGATGCGGCAGCCTGCCCCCACGCACCACCTGCTTGCCGTACTCGGCGCAGCGCTGCAGCGTGGGAATCACCTTGCCGGGGTTGAGCATGCCCTCGGGATCGAAGGCGCGCTTCACGCCGAACATCTGCTCGTTCTCGGCCGCCGTGAACTGCACGCACATGCTGTTGAGCTTTTCGACGCCCACGCCGTGCTCGCCCGAGACGGTGCCGCCCATCGCGACGCTGGTCTCCAGGATGTCCGCGCCGAAGAGCTCGCAGCGGTGCAGCTCGTCGGGGTCGTTGGCGTCGAACAGCACCAGCGGATGCAGGTTGCCGTCGCCCGCGTGGAAGACGTTGCAGCAGCGCAGGTCGTACTTCTTCTCCATCTCCTGGATGGCCAGCAGGATGTCGGCCAGGCGCTTGCGCGGGATGGTGGAGTCCAGGCACATGTAGTCGGGGCTGATGCGGCCCGAGGCGGGGAACGCGTTCTTGCGTCCGCTCCAGAACCTCATGCGTTCCTCTTCGCTGCTGCTGCAGGCGATGGCGGTGGCGCCCGAGGCGCGCAGCACGGCGGTCATGCGGCCGATTTCTTCCTCCACCTCCTCGGGCGTGCCGTCGGATTCGCACAGCAGGATGGCGGCGGCGTCGAGGTCGTAGCCGGCGCGCACGAAGTCTTCGACCGCGGCGGTCATGGGCTTGTCCATCATCTCCAGCCCGGCGGGAATGATGCCGGCCGCGATCACCGCGGCCACCGCGTCGCCGGCTTTGCGCACATCGTCGAAGCTGGCCATGATGCAGCGCGCGAGCTGCGGCTTGGGCACCAGCTTGACGGTGACCTCGGTGGTCACGGCCAGCATGCCTTCGCTGCCGATGACCAGCGCGAGCAGGTCGAGCCCCGGCGCATCGAGCGCCTCGCCGCCGAACTCGACCGGCTCGCCCTCGGCCGTGAAGCCGCGCACCCGCATCACGTTGTGCAGCGTGAGCCCGTACTTGAGGCAGTGCACGCCGCCCGAGTTCTCTGCCACATTGCCGCCGATGGTGCAGGCGATCTGGCTCGACGGATCGGGGGCGTAGTAGAGGTTGAAGGGCGCTGCCGCCTCGCTGATGGCCAGGTTGCGCACCCCGCACTGGACCACGGCCGTGCGGCTGACCGGATCGATCTTCAGGATGCGGTTGAATCGCGCGAGCGACAGCGTCACGCCCATGGTGTGGGGCATGGCGCCGCCCGAAAGCCCGGTGCCCGCGCCACGCGCCACCACCGGCACACCCAGCTGGTGGCACGTCTTGAGCACGGCGGCGACCTGCGCCTCGGTCTCGGGCAGGGCCACCACCAGCGGTCGGGCGCGGTAGGCGGTGAGGCCGTCGCACTCGTAGGGGGTGGTGTCCTCGTCGTGCCAGATCAGCGCGTGGGTCGGCAGGTGCGCCTGCAGCGCGCGAACGATCTGCGCCTGGCGCTGCGTTTTCTGTAGCGAATCGTGTTGCGTGGGGGTCAGCGGCGCGTTCATGCGGCGGCCTCTTTTCTTTCTTGCTCGCGGGATGTCTCGTGTTTACCGCACTCTACGGACATTCCGGGGGGCCCGGGTTGAGGGTTTTTTGCCGTGCGCTTGAAAGAACTTCGCGCCGGGCCGTCCGGTTCAGCGCAGGCTCTGCCCCAGCCAGTCGGCAAAAGCCGCGCACTCCCAGCGCTCCAGCGTGCCCGGCTGCCAGCAGATGTAGTGCCGGTGCGGCGAGGTCACGGCCTGGTCGGACAGCGCCACCAGCCGCCCCGATTCGAACCACTCCGCGCCCAGCTTCTGCCGCACCAGCGCCACGCCGAAGCCGCTGGCGGCCGCGTCGTACATGAGCCCCAGGTCGTTGAACTGCGAGCCGATGGCGGGCTCGGGCTGGTCGATGCCGCAGCTCGCGAACCAGGTGCCCCAGGGCTCGAGGGGGCTGCGGATCAGACGCGCGGCGCCGATCTCGGCTGCGCTGCGAAAGCCCGTGAAGGGGCCGAACTCGTTGAGGTAGCTCGGGCTGCAGGCGGGCACCACCTGCTCCTCGATCAGCAGCCGGTGCTCGCAGTCGGCATAGCCGCCGGGGCCGTAGCGCACTTCGAGATCAGCCTGCTCGGCCGTCACGTCGAGCAGCGGGATCGACACCTGCAGCACGAGCTCGATGTCGGGATAGATGTTGCGGAACAGCTCCAGCCTCGGCATGAGGAACTGCCGGCTGAAGGTGGGCGTGACCGCGATGCGCAGCCGCGTGGCGCGCTGCGCGGCACTGCCGCCCAGAGGCGTCGCCTGGAGAGCGGCGAGCCCCGTTCGCACGTTCGCGAGATAGGCGGCACCGTCGGCCGTGAGGCTGAAGTCGCCGCGCCCGAAGAGCTTGAAGCCGACGTGCGATTCGAGCTGCCGGATGCGGTGGCTCACGGCGCTGGGCGTGACGCACAGCTCGTCGGCCGCGCGGCCCGCGTGGCGCAGCCGGGCCACTGCCTCGAAGGTCAGCAGGCACTGGATCGGCGGGATGTGCTGCAGGGCCATGCGCGCCCGAAGCTCCGCTCTCAGTCCGCGAAGAAGCTGACGGGCAGGCCGGGCGTGTCGACCCGCGTCGAGATCACCGTGCCCGAGGCGGGCCGTTGCGCGATCTCGGCGGCGGGGCGGCCCTTGCGGCCGCTGGTGACAAACAGCGTCTTCAGGTCGTCGCCGCCGAAGCAGGGCATGGTCGGGCACTGCACGGGCACGGGCACCGAGGCCACGATCTCGCCCGAGGGCGCGAAGCGCAGCAGCTGCGCGCCTTCGAACATGGCAACCCAGTAGTGGCCCTGCGCATCGACGGTGGCGCCGTCGGGGCGGCCCTGGTAGCCCAGCGGCGCATCGACGCTCCAGCCCTCGGGCTTGGCGTCGAACTGGTGGAACACGCGGGCGTGCGAGAGCGAATTGGCCTCGGCGTCCCAGTCCCATGCGCAGACCACGTGCGCGGCGGTGTCGGCCCAGTAGAGGGTGCGCGCGTCGGGCGAGAAGGCGAGGCCGTTGGCGGTGGTGGACTCGTTGGCCATCTGCGTGAGCGTGGGCGAGACATCGGTGTCGGGGCGCGCGTCGAAGCAGTAGAGCGCGGCATTGGCGCGGTCCTTCGCCTCGTTGAGCGAGCCGCCCCAGAAGCGGCCCAGCGGGTCGCACTTGCCGTCGTTGAAGCGCATGGTGCGCACGTCGTGCTCCACGCGCGCCATCGCGACCAGTTCGCCGCCCCATTCGCGCGCACGGTAGATGCCGTCGCGCAGCGCGATCACCAGGCCGCCGCTGCGCGCGGGCGCCATGCAGCCGGGCTCGGTGGGCAGGGGCCAGCGCTCGACCTTCGCGCCCGGCGATCCGATCTCGCCGCGCGTGCGCAGCACGGCACGGCCGGGAATGTCGAGCCAGTAGAGCGATCGTTCTTCGGGATGCCAGAACGGCGATTCGCCGAGCTCGCAGAGGCTGTCTTCGATGGAGGTCCACATGGTGGCGCGATTGTGCTCCCGGCCGCCGTGGCCGCAGGCAAAAAAATGCCCGCTGGCGCCGGAGCGCTGGCGGGCTGAACATCCAAAGGAGACCTCGCTTGAAAAACTCGTTACGGAGAATTCTTCTTGTAAGTGGTGGTGGTCGTTCATTCGATGGCGGGCTGCCCGACGGCAGGCCCGCCAAGGCAGATCAGCGGTTGTAAGCCGTTTCGCCGTGGGAAGAGATGTCGAGGCCTTCGCGCTCTTCTTCTTCCGACACACGCAGGCCGAGGGTCAGGTCGGCGATCTTGTAGGCGATGAAGGCAACCACGCCGGACCACACGATCGTGAGCAGCACGCTCTTGATCTGGATCCAGACCTGTGCGCCCATCGCGAAGGTGTCGGGGGTCGCGCCGCCGGTGCCGCCCAGGCCCTTGGCAGCGAACACGCCGGTCAGGATGGCACCCAGGATGCCGCCCACGCCGTGCACGCCGAACACGTCGAACGCGTCGTCGGCACCGAGCATGCGCTTCAGGCCGCCCACACCCCACAGGCAGATCAGGCCGGCCAGCAGGCCCAGCACGATCGAACCCATCGGGCCGACGAAGCCGGCGGCGGGCGTGACGGCCACCAGGCCGGCGACGGCACCGGATGCCGCACCCAGCATCGAGGCCTTGCCCTTGTGCAGGCTCTCGCCCAGGATCCACGACAGGGCCGCAGCGGCGGTGGCGAGCACCGTGTTCACGAAGGCCAGGCCGGCAACGGCGTTGGCAGCACCGGCCGAGCCGGCGTTGAAGCCGAACCAGCCGACCCACAGCAGCGATGCGCCGACCATGGTGAGCGTGAGCGAGTGAGGCGTGAAGGCTTCCTTGCCGTAGCCGACGCGCTTGCCGACCATGTAGGCGCCGACCAGGCCGGCCACACCGGCGTTGATGTGCACCACGGTGCCGCCGGCGAAGTCCAGCGCGCCATCCTTGCCCAGCAGGCCGCCGCCCCACACGATGTGGGCGATCGGCACGTAGCTGAAGGTGAACCACAGCACCGAGAACAGCAGCACGGCCGAGAACTTGGCGCGTTCCGCGAAGGCGCCGACGATCAGCGCCACGGTGATGGCCGCGAAGGTGCCCTGGAAGGCGACGAACACGTATTCGGGAATCGTGGTCAGCGCGCCGAAGGTCTCCTGCGTGATGCCCTTCATGAAGATCTTGTCGAATCCTCCGAAGAAGTTGCCGTCACCCGAGAAGGCCAGGCTGTAGCCGTAGACGGCCCACAGGATGCTGATCAGCGAGAAGATCACGAAGACCTGCATCAGCACCGACAGCATGTTCTTCGAGCGGCCCAGGCCGCCATAGAACAGCGCGAGGCCGGGGATGGTCATCAGGATCACGAGAAGGGTCGAAGTCAGCATCCAGGCGGTGTCGCCGGAATCGATCTTCGGAGCGGGGGCCGCGGGCGCGGCGGCGGGAGCAGCATCGGCGGCGGCCGGGGCTGCCGCTGCGGGCGCCGCAGCCGGAGCGGGCGCGGCGGCAGCGGGTGCCGACGCGGCCGGAGCCTCGGCCGTTGCCGCGGCGGGAGTCTGCGCGAAGCCGGTGGTACCGGCGGCCAGCACGCTCAAACCGAGCGCAAGAGAGACAAGCAGTTTTTTCATAGTCGTTGTTCTTTCGGGCCAGGACTCGATCAGAGGGCTTCGCGGCCCGTTTCGCCGGTGCGGATGCGAACGACCTGTTCGAGGTTGTAGACGAAGATCTTGCCGTCGCCGATCTTGCCGGTGCGTGCAGCGCCTTCCACCGCCTCGATCACGCGATCGACGAGGTCGTCGGAGACGGCCGCTTCGATCTTGACCTTGGGCAGGAAGTCGACCACGTATTCAGCGCCGCGGTAGAGCTCCGTGTGGCCCTTCTGGCGGCCGAAACCCTTCACCTCGGTGACGGTGATCCCCTGCACGCCGATGGCCGACAGTGCTTCGCGCACTTCGTCGAGCTTGAACGGTTTGATGATGGCTGTGACCAGCTTCATGAGTTTTCTCCTTCGGATGGAAATGAAGTGGCGCGGCAGCTTGGGCCGCGCCTCGTTGTTGTGTGGCTTACAGCGTCTTCGTCAGCGTGACGATGAAGCGGGCCTTGTTCGGCGAGTAGTAGGTCGTGCCGAAGGTGCCGAAGCCGAAGTCGACGCCCGGGTTGCTCACCGCGAGGTACGAGTTCTTCTTGTTGGCGCCCTGCACCGAGCCGGTCAGCGACAGGCCGTTGCCGAAGTCGTAGCTCGCGCCGATGTTGTAGTCGACGTAGCTCTTGTAGCCCAGGCTGCGGATGTCGCTGGACATGTTGGTGAAGCCCACGGCTGCCTTGAGCGTGACCTTGGGCACGATCTCCTTGCTGTACGACAGGTTCAGGTAGCCGGTGTTCGTGCCCTTCAGGCCCGAGCCGGCCTTGTTGCCGGCGTAGCCGAAGTAGTCCTTCGACACGGTGTGCGAGTACTTGGCGGTGAAGGAGCCGAAGCTGTCGTTCGCATAGGTGGCGCCGACGTACAGCTCGGTGGTGTTGCCGGCGGAGTTGCCCGGGTAGATGTAGGTGAGCGCACCCACGTCCATGTCCAGCGGGCCGGCCTTGAACTTGTAGCCGCCGTACACGTCCATCTCGATGCTGTTGCCCTTGAGCCAGTTGACGCTGGAGTTCCAGTTGCCCACGTAGAAGCCGCTGTCGCCGAAGGCGTAGTCCAGGCCGCCCTGGATCGCGGGCTTGAAGCCCTTGGTCTTGGCGTAGTCGTTCTTGCCGATCATGTCCTGGTCCTGGCCACGGAACTTGTAGTTCGTGGTGATCGACACATTGCCCGTGAGGTTCGGTGCGGGAGCCGCAGCCGGTGCTGCTGCGGCGTCGGTCGTTGCAGTCTGCGCCAGGGCCGCGCCGGACGCGGTCAATGCGGTGGCCAGAACGATCAGCGCCTGGGCGGCGGTACGGTGCGTCATCAGGGAACTCCTCGAAGGTGTGTTGTGGGACCGAGGGGCTCAAAGCAGGGAGCGTGCCAAAGTGCACGAATCCCGGCCCTCGCAGCCCTCGCCCCGCCGCGGTTGAGAGCCAAATCGTTACAACCCCTGTTGCGAGTGGTTGCAGATGCACGGTGCGCCGCACCACCGCGGGAATGCCCAAAAAGTGCGCACCATCTTGGGGAGAGGGAGAGAAATGGGACTGTCTTTGGTGCAAAGCCGCGCCTTGCTGGGTCTTGAAGCGGCCAGTGTCACGGTAGAGGTGCATCTTGCGAACGGCCTGCCGAGCTTCACGCTGGTCGGCCTGGTCGAAACGGAGGTCAAGGAGGCGCGCGAGCGGGTGCGCTCGGCGCTTCAGAACGCGGGGCTGGAATTTCCCAACAACAAGCGCATCACGGTCAACCTGGCGCCGGCCGACCTGCCGAAGGATTCCGGACGCTTCGACCTGCCCATTGCCCTGGGCATCCTCGCGGCCAGCGGCCAGATCGACAACGCGAAGCTCGCCGGCCACGAATTCGCCGGGGAGCTCTCGCTGTCGGGCGAGCTCAGGCCCGTCCGCGGTGCGCTGGCCATGGCGCTGGCGCTGCACACGCGCGGCGTCGCGACGCGGCTGGTGCTGCCCCTGGAAAGTGCGCAGGAGGCCGCGCTGGTACCGGGCGGCGAGGTGTACGGCGCGAAGCACCTGCTGGACGTGGTGCGCCAGTTCGTGGCGACCGACGAGGAAGCCTCCCAGTTGCCCGACACCACGGACGACGGGTGGGCGCGCATCGTCGCCGTGCCCGACACGAACCCGCCCCGCTACGCCGACCTCGCCGAAGTCAAGGGCCACACCGGCGTCAAGCGCGTGCTCGAGATCGCCGCGGCAGGCGGCCACAGCCTGCTGATGGTGGGCGAGCCGGGCTCGGGCAAGTCGATGCTCGCCCAGCGCTTCGCCGGCCTGCTGCCTGCGATGCACATCGACGAGGCACTGGAAAGCGCCGCGGTGGCGAGCCTGGGCGGGCGCTTCGCGACCGAGCGCTGGCGCGTGAGACCCACTTGTGCTCCGCACCACACTGCGAGCGCGGTGGCGCTGGTCGGAGGAGGCTCCCCGCCGCGCCCGGGAGAAATCTCGCGCGCGCACCACGGCGTCCTCTTCCTCGACGAATTTCCCGAATTCGCCCGATCCGCCCTCGAATCACTGCGCGAACCGCTGGAGACCGGCACGATCACCATCGCCCGCGCCGCGCGGCGCGCCGAGTTCCCGGCGCGCTTCCAGCTCGTCGCGGCCATGAACCCCTGTCCCTGCGGCTATCTGGGCTCGTCATCGAGGCCCTGCCGCTGCACGCCGGAGCAGGTGTCGCGCTACCAGGGCAAGCTCAGCGGCCCGCTGCTCGACCGCATCGACCTGCACATCGAAGTGCCGCCGGTCTCGGCCCAGTTGCTGCTCGAAGCGCCCGCGGGCGAGCCGACCGACAGCATCCGAGAACGCGTCGTCGCCGCGCGCGAGCGGGCAGTGCAGCGCCAGGGCCATGCCAACCAGTCCCTGCACGGCGCGGCCATCGACCGGCACGCGGCACTCGACGACGCGGCGCGCGCATTCATGTTCAACGCGGCGGCCAAGCTGGGCTGGTCCGCGCGCAGCACGCACCGGGCGCTGAAGGTGGCGCGGACGATTGCGGACCTGGCTGCGTCGGACGCGGTGCAGGTCGGGCATCTGGCTGAGGCGGTGCAGTACCGGCGGGCGTTGCGCGGGGCGGCCTAGAAGAAGGAGAAGGAAGGAAGAAGGAAGAAGAAGGAAAGGCTCACCGGCCCGGCCTTCAGCTCACCAGCGAATCGATCCACCGCGCCGCATAGGTCCCGCCCTGCTCGAAATAGTGCGTGTGCGCGCCGATGCCCATGCACACGTCGTGCTCCGTTCCGCCCGGCGCCGCCGTGAAGGCCGGCGCCGGGTTCCACAGCGTCGCATGGCCACCCACCGTGTCGATCGCCGGGGGCGGATCGCACCACAGCCAGCGGCCGACGTAGTCGCCGGTGGTGTACAGGTTGATCCAGCGGCTGGCGCCGACGTCGGAGGCGAGCGGGCCGCTGTTGCCCGGCGTCGTGGTCCGGCCCACCCATTCGTAGAGAAGAGGAAAGCGCGCCGCGTACAGCTGCCGCAGCGGGCAGCCCGCCGTCAGCAGGTGGACCTTGCCCTGCAGTTGCGGCCACAGCCGCGTGACGCGATCGTCGATGCCGGCATCGGCCTGCCATTGCGCGCGGTGCTGCAGGTAGCGCAGCAGTTCCGTGGAAATCACCGTGCCCTGGCTGTGCGCCACGATCACGATGCGGTCGTACTGCTGCGCCACGACGTGTTCGAGCAGAGCCACGTAGCGCGAGAAGATCCGCGCGCGCGGAATGGCGTGGCGCGGGAACTCGCGGAAATGGTTGTCCACGTCCAGCGCCACGTCGAGCGGCAGCCGCAGCCAGGGCACGTAGCGGGACAGCACGCCGCCGAAGGCCGAGAGCGCCGCGGCCGCCGTGGCGGCACTGAGCACCAGCGGCTTGAGCACGCTTTCCGACAACGGCCCGAACCATTCGATGTACGCGCCGCCGATCAGGTCCTTCGGCAGGATGCCGCAGCGCGCCAACAGCAGCACCACGCCGACGATGGCGGCCACCACCACGCTGGTTGCCGCGAGCCCGGTGACCACGGCTTCGAGCCGGCGGTAGCCGCCGCTGAGCCAGCGCCCCAGGTTCTGCGCCGTGCCTACGCCGTTCCTGATTTCGGCGAGCACGCTGGGCACGAGCACCACGATCATGTAGAGCAGCAGCGCCAGCGTCAGGCCCGCGGCGAGCACGAAGGTCTCGGTGCTGCGGAGATAGCGCAGGTGCAGGAAGGTGGAGCCCTTGTCGAAGCAGCCCGAGGCCGCGTCGAAGATGAGCGGGCAATACGAAGTGCGCGCTGCACCGAACTCCACCAGCGTGGTGAGCAGGGCCCAGATGGCCATCGAGAGCGCGACGAAGGAGGCCATGGACACCATCAGCCCCAGCCGCCCGGTCGCCACGCTGCCGCGCGCGGCATCGCCGTCGCGAGCCGCGATCTGGCCGAAGACGAACCACAGCAGGAAGGGCACGACTGCCGCGGCCCACCAGGCCACGATGCCCAGCAGCATGAATTCGAACGCGCGCATGCCGGCGCGCACCCAGTCGTGCAGGTCGAGCGGCTGCGTTCCGGGCACCAACGACTTCGCGATCAGGTGGCCCAGCAACAGCAGCGCGGTGGCCGCGAGGAAGATGAGCCCCACCGCGCGCACCGCCGGGAAGCGCGCAGCCGCCACTCGCAAGACGTAGTCGAACAGCAGCCCGAGCAACGCCAGGCAGCCCAGGCCAACCACCCAGTGCGCCGGCACCCAGTGCAGCAGCGCCGTCGCGGCTATCGCGCAGGCTGCCGCAGCGAAGCGGTTCGCGGGCCGCGCGCCATGCCGGTAGCAGTACCACCACACCGCGAGCGCCGGCACCGCCGCGGCCAGCACCGTGCGCAGCACGGCGGTGTGCGGCTGCGCCACGCCCCAGGCGGCGATCAGCAGTCCGATCAGCAGCAGCTGCGAGAACAGGTTGGCCAGGAGGTTGGAAAAGGCCCAGTCCAGTCCTCGCTGCAGGTTCGCCAGCCATAGCCAGCGGCGCGGCGGCTTGCCGTCCGGCTGCCGCAGGCCGGCCCCGGCGCTTGCGCGGTCCACGGCGTCGCGTCCCAGCAGCGAGAGGCGGAACACCACGGTGAAGAGCTCGGTGACGATGCGCGGCAGCACGCCCGACAGCCGCGACAGGTCGGCCCAGTACATCTCGTGCACGTCCACCTGCTGCGGCGATGCGGCCGCGGCGGACGCGGTGCGGGTCATGCGGATGCGGGTGGCTTCGTAGGCCTCGTTGTCGGCGCCCTTCCACTTCGAGAGCAGGTAGTCGCTGAAGGCGATGCCCGCGTCGGCCGAGACCATGGCCCTTGGCGTGGGGCCCTGCTTCCCGGCGCCGGCGGGTGCATCCGGCCGGCCATTGCCGACGATCCATTCATCGCGCAGGAAGTCCGAGCGCAGCGATTGCTCGAAGGCCTTCCCTATCGAATCGGGTGCCTGCACCGATGGCTGGACGCGCCGCGTCGAGCCCGGAGGCAGCGGCTTCGACGAGCGGTTGCCCGCCATCGCCTTCAGCGGCGGCACCGCCACGATGAAGCTGTCGCAGTCGCCATGGCTGTAACGGGCCTGCGGCGTGCCGGCATTCACCATCAGCGAGGCGATGGCGCGCGCGGTGTCCCCGGACTTCTGGTCCGCGACGCCATGGATGGCGATCACGGCCACGCGCTCCGAACGGCGCGCGGCGCCGGGCTCGGGCCGCTCTTCCTCTTTGCTGCTTGCTGTCGCGCTCATGGTCGTCCTCCTGCGCGCCGATGGCCGGCTGCGGTGACACCCACGGAAGGCGGACTGGCAGGAGAGAGAAAGAAAAGATCAAGCCGGCTTCGCGCGGGAGAGACGCATTCTTCGCGCGCGGACATGCGCCGCGCCATCCCGCAAAAGCAGGATGCGGACTATGGCCAAAGCCCTGCCGGGCTGCCTGACCCGGCTACTTGAGAACTCCGGCTACTTGAACTCGTGGCTCACCACCGGCGCCGACTTGCTGTCCTGCACCGTCACGCGCTGCCGGTACACCTCGAGGTCGCCGTTGCGCACCTCGATGTTGTAGATGCCCGGGCGCAGCGACAGCGATTTCAGCGGCGGGCTCACGCCGCGATCGGCACCGTCGACGAACACCTGGCCCCAGGGCCGGACGTTGAACACGATGCGGCCCATGCCGGGCGACGCCGTGGGCGTGGAAGCGGGTGCCGTGGCGCCGGGGGTGCCCGGCGTCGCGCCCGCCACGGTCGTGGTGCCGGGCGGCTGCGTTCCGGGGGCGACGGGCACCGAGGGCGGCGAGACGCGATTGATCTCCGCGATGGCGGCCCGGGCCTCGCGCGCATGCAGCCCGCGACGGTAGCGGCGCAGGTAGGCCTCGTAGCCTTCGCGCGTGTTCTCGCTCTGCGCGAGGTTCCAGTCTTCCGCTTCGGCGGTGGCCAGCGCGGACTCGGGCGGCGTGGCTGGGGTAGCGGGCGTCGTGGGCGTGGCCGGCGGATTGACCGGAACGGTTTCCAGCGGCGTCAGGGGCCCGGCGGTGGTGCCGGTGGCGGCGGGCGCGCTGGCGGCCGCGGCAGGCGGCTGTGCGGCACCGCCCGCGACGGCGGGCGGCACGCCATCGGCGGCGGGAGGCGTCGGGGGCATCGCCGCCGGCGGCGCGGTGTTGCTCGACATCGGCTCGGCCGGCGGCGGTACCGGCACCGTCGCGATCTTGGTGGGCTCCTGCGGCTGCATGCCCGAGGTCAGGCGCAGGCCGATCCAGGCGCCGACGGCGACCAGCGCGATCAGCAGCACGCCCACCATGCCCCATGGCGGGCGCTTGGGCTTGGCCTTCTGCGCGGAAGCTGCCTTGCGAGCCTGGGGCTGCGCCTGGGCCTTGGCGCGGCTGCCCTGCCCTTCCTCTTCCTGAGCGGCACGCGGCGCGGGCGCGGGGGCCTGCGCACGCACGGGTTCGGGCGTGGCCACAGGCACCGGCTCCAGCGGCGCCGGCGCGGAGACCGGCGAGAACTGCTGCGGCGTCAGCTGCGGAGGCGGCGGCGTCGCCGACACGGGCGCGGCGGGAATGATCACCGCCGGCACGCCCATGCCGCTCACGTAGATGTCGCCCAGCTTCACCAGCCCGAGTTCGGCGGCGAAGGAGGCCACGGTCTGCGTGCGGTCCTTGCTGTGCACGGCCAGCGTGTGGTCGATGGCGGCGCAGAAGGCAGGGCTCAGGTCGTCGCGGCCCATGGACGACAGCGGCACGTAGGCGTCCTGCACGCTGCGCACCACGGCCGAAGGCGGCGGGTGGCCGGTGACGGCGCGGTACAGCACCGCGCCCAGCGCGTACAGGTCGGTCCACGCGCCCTGCAGCAGGGTGTTGTCGTCGGCGTACTGCTCGATGGGCGAGTAGCCCGACTTCACCATCACCGCCACCTCGTCGACGAGGTCGGCGATCGACTTGCGCGCCGCGCCGAAGTCGAGCAGCACCGGCAGGTCGTCCTGCTGGATGAAGATGTTGTCGGGCGCGATGTCGCGGTGGAAGCACTGGCTGCGGTGCAGCGTCTCCAGCGCGCCGAGCAGCGGCCCCAGCATGCCCAGCAGCCATTGCTCGGTGATCCTGCCGGGCTCGTCTTCCGCGAGGCGGCGCAGCGTGCGGCCCTTGTAGAGCTGGATCGCCATGTAGGCGGTCGAATTCGCCTCCCAGAAGCGATGCACCCGCACCAGCGCCGGATGGCTGAACTGCGCGAGCGTGCGCGCCTCGTTGATGAAGCTGCGCAGGCCCGCCTGGAAGGTGGCGGTGAGCCGCTCGGAACGCACGTGCACGCTGTTGTCGCCCACGCGGCGCGCGAGCATCGAGGGCATGTATTCCTTGATGGCCACCTCGCGCTGAAGCGAGTGGTCGTAGGCGCGGTAGACGATGCCGAAGCCGCCCTCGCCGATCACCTCGAGCAGCTCGAACTCGTCGAGCCGGTGGTTCACGCCCAGCGGATGCGGGCGCTCCTCCTGCGTATCGGCCGGCGGGCTCCCGATGCCGTGCGTCGTCGTCATGCTTCTTTTCCTCCTGCGGGACGAGCGCGCCCATGGCCCTCATGGCGCCCCCGGGTCAATCGGCCGACCTGGCTCTTCTTGTTCATGCCCATGGCACATGTCCCTGCGAAAACAACTTGGAAAACAGCGGCGTGTTGAGCCCGCCGCCATGGGCTGCCGTGCGCAACGGCGACCCGTCGGCCTGGTTGGTCCACCAGTAGCTGGTGCTGCCGAAGGGGTCGAAGCACAGTGGAAGCTCCGGCCAGCCCAGTTGCTGCCTGGCGCTGTCGCCTCCGGCCGTAGGCCCGAGGATCGAAAGGATGTCGTCCGAGCCGCCGCTGGCGGTCTGGAAGCCGGCACGGCCCGCGGCCAGCACCTGGCTGTCGAACTGGTCGGGCGCCACACCGTGGCGGATGGCCTGCAGCATCGCGGTGCCGCACTGCCAGTACCACGCGGCCGAGCCCTCCAGCACCGACGGACGGTAGTTGCGCGCGGCCACCTGCAGCGTGATGCACACGGGGTAGTAGCGGCCCACGCGGTCGCAGCTCGGCGCGATGCAGCCGAACTGCACGGCGTCGACGCCCTGCGTGGCGGGGATCGCGAAGTTCCACACCGGTGCCACGGCGTAGTGGCGCGTCATCGCGTCGGGCCAGCGCTTGAAGCTGCCCAGGCCGTTCTGCATCCAGCGGTCCCACCAGGCCTGGAGTTCGCGCGGCATTCGGCGGTAGAGGAAGTCGCCGGCAGCCGGCAGCTTGCCGTACCAGCCGATCTGCTCGTCGACGGGCACCCAGGCCTGCGAGGGAATGCTGCTGTTCATTTCAGGACTTCCCGGGGCACGAGAAGCTGTTCATCTGCGACAGGCGCAGCGGGTTGTAGACGCTGTTGGCCGTGACCGCGAGCACCACCTTCTTGCCCTGCAGGTCGAAGCTGGCGTTGAAGGATTCGGGCGAGTTGCCGGCGGAGATGGAGGCCTTGTCGAAGAGCCGGTGCAGCGCCCACGGACCTTCGGTCACGATGCCGCCGGCCGGCGTGCCGTTGGCGGTGGTCACCTGCAGGCGCACCTGGTTGCTGTTGCGCGGGCCCGGCCACTTGATGGTGCTGGGCGCCTGCGGGCCGTGGGCGTAGCGCACGGTCTGGCCGTCGACGTCGAGCGTGAACTGCGTGAGCTGCGCGTCCATGTCCTCGGGCCGGATGTCGATGGTGAACGAGGGTGTGCGCCCGCCCGCCATGCCCGAGAAGAACACGTCGCGGATGGCCTGCGCCTTCTGGAACGAATCGAGATACGCCGAGCGCCCGGCGGCGCTGCCGTCCACGCCGCGCTTGAAGGCCCAGGGGTTCACCGAGGTGTCGACCTGCGTGATGAGGTTCTTCTGGAAGAAGTCGTCCATCATCCCGCCCGGCGCGAACAGCTGCGCGAAGTCGCCCGAGGCCACGTCGCGGTTGGAGCCGCGCGTGAACGGGTAGCGCCCCGCGATCGCCTGGTTGCAGAACGAGCCGATGCTCGCCGCCGCGCTCTGCCCGATGTTCTGCCGCGTCACCGCCGCCGCCTTCGACGACGCGGTGGCCGACAGGTCGTTCAGCATGCCCTGGAACGGCACCGGCAGGCGCCCCGCCTCGGCCTGCACCTTGGTGACGGCGTCGCTGGTCGGCGGGATGTTGCCGCTGCGCAGCGCGGTGTCGGTGGCGGTGAGGAAGTTGTAGAGCTCGTTGATGAGCGCGGCCGTCGCGTCGATGGGCGCCTGGCCGCCCTGCTTGGGCGCGGTGACCATGCGGCGCAGCGGCTCGAAGTGGTTGTCCACCAGCGACTCGGGGCGGTCCAGGCGCGTGTTGCGGCGCTGGCTGCCGTCGGGCTGTCCGATGAGCTGCTCGATGCGCTCTCGCGTGCTCTGCACGCGGTTCTGCGCCTGGTCGAGCAGGCTGCGCGCGGCCTCGTCGTGGTTGCGCAGCAGGTCGGTCTCGCGCGCGGCGCCGCGGATGATGCGCGACATCGGCGACTCGGCGGTGGAAAGCACGCGCGTCATCTGGATGCTCTGCAGCAGCGAGCGGCTGTCGGCCAGGCGGATGTCGACGAGGTAGTCGTCCCACACCTTGATGTAGTCGGTGAGGTAGAGCCGGCGCACCTCGCGCAGCAGCAGCTCGCGCGAGGTGATGTCGGCGATGCCGGGCGCGCGGATCTGCAGCACCCAGCGGTCTTCCTGCTCGAGCGAGAGCGCGGTCTCGGCCATGCGCTTGTCGAAGATGTCCCAGTAGCCGCGGTAGGTGAAGAGCGTGGGAATGCCGTCGGTCAGCGGCCTGCCGCTCGCGCGCCGGATGACCAGCGCCGACTCGGCGCCGCCCGCCTCGGCGATGGTGAAGGCGTTGGGCGGACTGGTCTGCAGCAGGATGCGGCGCAGCCGCGCGTACGAGCGCTGCGCCAGCGGCACGCCGGCCAGGCGCTCGCGCGTCTGCGTGATGAGCCTGTCGTCCTTGGCGAAGGGCGAGGCCACCACGCGGCCGGCGAACAGCGCCTTCAGGTGCGACTCGAGGTTGGCACGCTGCTCGCGGGTGAGCGAGGCGCCGATCTTGCGATCGACGTCGGTGAGGAGCCACGCCTGCAGGAAGTCGGCGTCGTAGCGCTCGGCGTCGTACAGCATGAGGTAGGCCTTGAGCGCTTCGTAGCTGTATTCGGCGTCGTTCTTCGCGGCTTCGCGCAGCGACTGCTCCACGCGCTGCGCGGCCTGCGGCAGCAGCACGGTCTCCAGTGCGCGCTGGTAGACGCCGTCGGTGGCCGCCTGCAGCTTCTCGCCCTGGTAGAGGCCGAAGCGGTAGGAGGTGGGCGGATCGGCAATGTCGAAGTGGCTGGACTTCGGCAGGTCGCGCAGCTTGTCGAGCACGAGCAGCGAACTCGCGATGTCGCCGCTGGTGTCGACCACCGTGGGGAGTTCGCCGCGCGCCGCGGCCTTGTTGAAGGCCTTGGCGTTGGCGTCGACCTCGGCCACGTAGTCCTTGTTGTTGCGCCAGCTGTTCACGCAGGCGCCCAGGAACAGCACCAGCAGCACGCCGATCACGCTGTAGCCCGCGATGTCGATGGCCCGCTTGCGGCGGTACCACCGCAGGTTGGTGCCGGCCACGCCCGCGTCGCGGAAGATCACCTGCTGCAGCAGCTCCTTCAGGAAGTAGCTCTTGCCCGGGCCCGGCGGCGGCGCCGGCGGCGCGTTGACCTGCAGGTAGCGCTTGATGGCGCCCATCACGCGGTCGAAGGCCGTGCCTTCCTGCGTGCCGCTGGTGAAGTACACGCCGCGCAGCATCGATGCGGCCTCGAACTTCGACGGGTTGAACACGTCGGCCAGGAAGGTGCCGAGGATGTCCTCGAAGCTCGCGAACTGCTGCGGCAGCAGGTAGGCCTGCGCGCGGCGCATCGGGTCGGACTCGGCCGCCAGCAGCTCGGGCAGGCGCTCGTCCAGGCGCTGGTGCAGCAGCTTGTATTCCTGGTGGAAGCGCTCGCGCAGGTCGCCGCCCACGGGCGCAGCCGCGCCCTTGCCGGCCTTCTTGTTCGCCGGGTTGCCCTGGATCGGGAAGGTGAAGCCCCACACCTGCTGCCGCTCGGTGCGGCCCAGCGAGCCGAAGTACTCGTTGAAGCCGGCCAGCAGGTCGGTCTTGGTGACGAGCACGTACACCGGGAAGTCGATGCCCAGGTCGTTGCGCAGTTCCAAAAGCCGCTTGCGCAGCGCCATCGCGTGGCGCGCGCGCTGGGCGTCGTCGGCCAGCGGCAGGTCGGCGATGCTGATGGTGAGGATTGCGCCGTTGATCGGCTGGCGCGGGCGGAACTTCTTCAGGAGCTCGATGAAGCCTTTCCACTCGCTCTCGTCGGTCTCGCGGTTGCTCTCGTGCGTGGTGTAGCGCCCGGCCGTGTCGATCAGCACCGCCTCGTTGGTGAACCACCAGTCGCAGTTGCGCGTGCCGCCGATGCCGCGCACCGCGGCCTTGCCGAGCTGGTCGGCCAGCGGGAAGTCGAGGTCGGAATTGACCAGCGCAGTGGTTTTGCCCGAGCCCGGAGCGCCGATGAAGATGTACCAGGGCAGCTGGTAGAGGTACTGCCTGTCGAACAGCGAGAAGCGGCTCGCGGGCTTGCCGTCGGCATCCGCGCCGAAGCGCATGTTCTTCAGGATGTTGGTGGCGTCGGCAAAGCCGCTCTGCAGTTCCTTGATCTCGGGCGCGTCCTCGGGCTTGGCCTCCTTCTCGCTCTTGGTCGGCGTGCGCAGCTGGTTGAGCAGCTGCGCGTTGAGCCGGCGCTCGCGCCACTTGCGGTAGATGACGCGCACGATCCAGATCGCGAACATCAGCACGATGACCACGATGCGCACGATCTCGTCCTCGAGCGGACGGTAGCGGCCCACCGCGATGGCCGGGCCGATCACCCAGATCAGGAAGGCGAGCGCGACGAGGCCCAGGAAGACCCAGAGGTCGCGGCTGATGAGAAAACGGAAGATGGCGCGCAGCATCAGCGGTTGCCTCCGGACTGACGTGCGGGAGCGGGTGCGACGGGCGCAGCGGCGGCCGCGGGCGCGGTTGCGCCCGGCGCCACCAGCAGCGTCACTTCGACGCGCCGGTTGCGCGCGCGATTGGCCGGGGAATCGTTGGGCACGAGCGGGTCGGCGTCACCGCGGCCTTCGGCGCGCAGGCGCTCCGGCCGCGCAATGCGCGCTGCGATCATCTTCTTCACCGCGTCGGCGCGGGCCTGGGAGAGTTGCCAATTGGAGGGAAAGCGCACGCTGCGGATCGGCTGGTCGTCGCTGAAGCCGCTGACCAGCACGTTGCCTTCGACGGAATTGAGCGCGTCGGCCACGCGCACGAGCACCGGCGCATAGCGGTCGAGCACGCGGTCGGAGCCCGACGCGAAGAGGCCGTCGCCGCGCAGCACCACGACACTGCGATCGGCCTCGTCGCGCACGGTCAGCAGGCCTTCGCGGATCTCGGGCTCGAGGAAACGCTGCAGGCGCGGCACCGGTGCCGGCATGACGACGGCACGCTCGGCCTGCGGCAGGCGCACCGCGTTGACGGCCGCGAAGGCGCCGTCGGAATGGCCCGCGAGATTGAAGGTGAGGAAGGCGAACACGGCCACGAGCAACACCGCCGCCACCGCGCCCACGGCCCACACGGGCAGCCAGTTGCGCGCGCGGCGCACCGGCGCGCTGCCGTCCTGCCAGTGCGGCGACAGCGGCACCGGGATCTCGCCGCGTGCCTGCCGGATGATCTGCAGCAGCCGCTGCTTGAGCGTCTCCAGCTGCGAACGGCCGTTGTCGATGACGCGGAAGCGCCCTTCGAAGCCCATCGCCAGGCAGAAGTAGATGAGCTCGATCAGGTGCAGGTGCTGCTGCGGGTTCTGCACCAGGCGCGACAGGAGCTGGAAGAACTTCTCCCCGCCCCAGGTCTCGTTGTGGAACATCACCAGCAGGCTCTGCGACGACCAGATGCTGCCGCCCCAGGGCGTGAGCGCCGCGGCCTCGTCGACAGCGGTGCACAGGCAGTAGCGCGCACCGATGATCACCTCGGGCGCAATGCCCGCCTGCTGCGCGCGGGTCTCGAAACGGCGGACCTCGTCGACCAGATGCTCGCGCAGCTGAGAAGGCGCGGGATGGTGGCCGGTGGCGCGGATCTGCGGGATCAGGTCGAGCAGCGGATTGGCCGCGGCCACCAGCGGGTTGTTGCCGGCCAGCGCCGTGTCGCCCGCATGGGGGCGCCGCGCGTCATGCCATGCGGTGAAGGAGTCGGGTTGCGCACCGAGTCCGCGCTGTGCCGCGGGCATGCCGCCCGCATCGGCGTTGCCGCCACCCGGATTCGGCGGCACGAAGCCTCCCGGGCCGACGGCCATGTCGTTGACACCGTTCATAGAGTCCCTCACGGACGGATGGCCCAGAACTCCATGGCCAGACCGGGAAAGTCACCGGCCAGGTGCATTGCCACGCCGCCCGATTTCTCGAGCTGGCGCCACATGTCGCCGCTCTTGTCGAGTTCGAAATAGTGGTAGCCCGCGTTGTACGGAATCTGCCGCGGCGCAACCGGCAGCGGACGCACCACCACGCCCGGCAGCTGCAGCTGCACCAGGTCGCGGATGCGCTCGACCGAGCCGATCTTCACCTGCGTGGGGAAGCGCTGCTGGATGGCGTCGGCCGGCAGGTCGGCATGCACCGCGAGCACGAAGCCGGCGTTGCGCACCAGCACCGGGTCGGGCATGCGGCCCACGCGCACGCCGTGGCTGCGCTCCTCCAGCTCGATGGCGATCGCGCTCTGCTCGAGCACGGCCGACAGCGAGCGCCGCAGCTCTTCGAGCAGCGGGCGGATGCATTCGTTGAGGTTGTCGTGGTCGTAGATCGGCCACAGCACCGGCCGGCGCGTGGGCGAGGTGTGCGTGGCCAGGTGGCAGGCCAGCTTGAGCCAGTCGACGAAGAGTTCTTCCGGGTGCACCTGCACCGCCTGCTGCGCATGCCAAGTGAGCGCGAGATAGCGGTTGACCAGTTCGAGCAGCAGGAAGTCGGAGACCTCGCTCACACCGCCGCGCCCCGGTTGCGAGAGGCGCGAGGCCAGAGCTTCGGAGCGCTGCGTGAGCAGGCCGTGCAGCTCCGCGATCATGCTGCGCAGCATGGCGTGCGCGGAAGCATCGAGTACCGGCGGAATGTAGTTGGCGTCCACCACCAGCTTGTGGTCGGTGCGCCGCTCGATCACGCGAACCGCGCCAATCGCCTGCCATTCGGCGGTAAGGGAAGAAGCACGTGCGAGCCGCAGGCGCGGCGCGGCGAGCTGCAGCACTGCCGGGCCGAGCGCGACGGCATTGCCGTCGTTCACTTCGCGCTCGATCACGCCGAAGCGCGCGGCGGAGCCTTCGTCTTCCGAGAAGATGACCTCCTCGCTGCCGGGCCTGCGCAACGGAAGCGCGAGAACGATGAGTTCGTCGGTGAGATCGCTCGGTACTTCATAAGGAAGCGGTGCGTCTTCCGCGCCGAACGAGAAGGGCGTGCCGTCGGGCATCACGCCCGCGCCGCCGAGCAGCGACACGCGGCCCAGGGCATACGCGTCGCGGTCGATGTCCAGGTGCAGCCAGCCCCAGTAGGCGCCTTGCAGACCCGCGGTGCGCCGGGTCACGTACTGCTCGACATAGCGTTCCATTTGCTGGAAGTGCTGGGGGCGCAGGTACATGCCCTCGGACCACACAACGCGATTCGCCAATGCCTGCGGATGGGCGCCGTTCTTTGCAGCGCCCGAATTGCGAACTGTCACCAAAAAGACCTCCTGGGGAGTGCTCACGCCGAAGCGGGAGATGCGCTGATTAGCGGCCTCCCGGTCCACTTGTTTTGCTCTCGATGCTACACGTCGCGTCTTACGTTTTGCACCGCATTTCGCTTATGAATTTTTCGCACTTTGGTACTAGTCATTGAGTACCTTCAGTGCAAAGTTAACGACTTGGTAGCAGCTCTATGCCCGTCTTGCGCACGACGACCTGCACGGCCTGCTCGCTCGGCGAGAACTGCCACACCTTGTACAGGTTCGTCTGCTTGGGTTCCTTCAGCGGCAGCACGATGCGCCAGCGAGCGGCCTCCAGCTTGCGATAGCCCGCGATGATGCCGATGGCGCGCGAGTCGAGACCGGCCTCGCGCTTGAACACTCGCTCCTCGCCGCTGCGCATGATGGCCTGGTCGGCATTGACCAGTTCGGTGCTCAGCGCCTCTCTGTCACGGTCCTGTAATGCAAAGTAGTCTGCCGTCTCGAAGTTGCCGGAAGATTTCAATTCGAAGACCTTGACGAGGATGGGAGCGGCCTGCCCCCGGCCGTCGGGATTGACGCCTTCGTCGATCCTGATGGTGACGGCGTAGGGCGTGGGCATGGACTTGGCCGTCGATGCGCATCCGCTGATGAGGCCCGCCCACAACGGTGTGGTTGCGAGTGCGCCTTGTAGCAAGCTTCGTCGATGCATTGGAATCTCCCGGGGTTCGCGGCTTATATTATCGAAGTCATGCGCCCTTACGATGGCGCATCGCGTGCATGTCGTGTCGCGATCAAGCGGCACACCATTCCAAGCATTGTCTTTTCATTGCTTCTGCAAGGTAGGAGAGAAGATTGAAGTCATGTCTGCCTGCTCTGGCGTTCGCTCTTTTCGTGGTCGCCGGTTGCACGACCACCCCGCCGCCGGAGCCAGCGCCCCAACCCGAACGACTGAGCCAGCAAGTGGCGCGCACCACGCTCGAGAAGGCGCAGCAAGCGTATGACGAAGGCGACTATGCCAAGGCCCTCAGCACGCTCAAGAGCGGCGGCGTGTCGGTGTTCGAGGCCGCGGAGCCTTCCACGCGCCTCGACGCGATGAAGCTCGAGGCCTTCAGTTACTGCGTGGCCAACCAGATTCCCGAGTGCCGCCTGCAGTTCCGCAAGATCCTCGATGCGTTCCCGACCTTCGAGCTCAACGTGGCGGAGCGCAAGCATCCGGTGTGGGGCCCCGCGTTCGAAGCCGCCAAGCGAATGAAGCGTTGATGAAGAGCATCGCGGCCGCACGGGCGCCGCGGCGCGGGAAGACCAACACGGAGAAGCCATGCGTTGGACAGTGATCGAACACGCGGGCAGGCCGGTGGCCACGGGCCCTTCGGCATTGCTTGCCGCCCCCGGAGGAACGATCGGACGCAGCCCCGACAACAACCTCGTGCTGCCCGACGAGCAGCGCCAGATCTCGCGCCTGCAGGCCACCGTGCGCTATGACGACGACGGCGTGGCGGTGCTGCGCAACATGAGCGCCGTGCTGCCGATCAGCGTGAACGGACGCCCGCTCGCGCACGAGCAGGAAGCGCGCGTGGCCGACGGCGACCGCGTGGCGATCGGCAGCTATGTGCTGGAAGCTTCGAGCGCATTGCGCGCCGCGCCAGCGATGGCCGCGATGCCCGTGCACGCGCCTCCTCCTGCCTTTGCACCCGAACCCGTACCTTCGCCAGCGCCCGCGCAGTTCGCACCGCCGCCGGTGGCCGCGCCGATGTCGGCCAGCCCCATCGATGCGCTGCTGCCCTCCTCCGGCTCGTCCGACGTGTTCTCCGACCTGTTCGGCGAAGGCGCGCTACCCATCGGCGATACGCAACCCACTGTCGCGATGCCATCGCCGCGGCAGGCAACGCCGCCGATGCCACCACCGACGGCATTGGCGCCGGCACCATCGCCGGCATCGACCCCGCTGCCAGGACCAAGCGAAGCTTTCGGCTCGCCCTTCCCCCTCCAGCAGCAGTACCAGCAGCAGCCAGCACCTCCTGCGGTGCAGCAGAAGCCGGGGCCGGGCACGGCCTCGTCGCAGATGCCTTCCGCCGCGGACTGGGACGCCATCCTCGCCAACGCGCCGCGCCGCGTCGACACCACGCCCGAGCCGATGCCCGATCCGATGGCGCACGAGCCCTTCGAGCTGCCCTCGCAGGCGCGCCGCAACCCGGTCGACCCGCTCGCCGAGCTGAACCCCGGCGCCGCCAACGACATGTCGGACATGACGCTGAAGCGCGGTGTCGACCCGCTGTCTTTCTTTGCCTCCGACGAGAGCGCGCATTCGCCTCTTTCCGACCCGCGCCCCACGGCGCTGGCGCACACCGATCCGCTGCTGCCTGGCGACACGCATCCGGCGGTCGACCTGCTGCAGAACAACAGGCCGGCGGTGCAGGGATACAGCCACTCGAACCATGCGCGCGAAGTGGCGGCGCAGTTCCGTCCCCCGACTCCGGTGGCGGTGCCTGCACCTGCGCCTGTCGTCGAGCCGCCGAGAGCAGAGGCACCGCCTCCGCCCGCACCGGTTCCTCCGCCGCCTCCGCCTCCACCCCCGCCCCCCCCTCCTCCTGCGCCGCGGCCCGCGCCCGAGCCGCCCCCCGTTGCAGCAGCGCCCGTGCCGTTGGCAGCGCCCGTCGCTGCGGCAGTCGCATCGACTGCACCGACGACGGCAGCAGCACCGACCGCAACGCAGCTCGACACAGCGGCAATCGCACCCTCATCGTCGTCAGCGGAAGCCCTCTTCAGGGCCTTCCTCGAAGGCGCCGGCGTGCCCGAGGTCGCCGGCCAGCAGCCAATGGACATCGAGGCCATGCAGCGGCTCGGCCGCATCATGCGTGCCTTCACCGACGGCACGATCGAGCTGCTGTCCTCGCGCGCCATGCTCAAGCGCGAGGTGCGCGCCGAGATCACGATGATCGTGGACGAGGAGAACAACCCGTTCAAGATCCTGCCCAACGGCCGCGCCGTGCTGATGCAGATGTTCGGCGCGCGCATGCCTGGCTTCCTGCCGCCCGAGGCCGCCGTGCACGACGCGCTCGGCGACCTGCAGTCGCACCAGCTCGGCATGGTCGCCGGCATGCGCGCCGCGCTGCTCACGCTGCTCAAGCGCTTCGACCCCGCCGCGCTCAGCCGCGAGACTCCGCACGATGGAAGCCTGGGCGAGAAGCTGCTGCCCGGCGGCCGCGAAGCCCGCCTGTGGCGCCAGCTGCAGCAGCTGCACACCGAGACCACGGCGGCGGTCGAGGATGACTTCCAGGCCGTCTTCGGCCGCGCGTTCCAGCAGGCCTACGACAAGGAGATGGAACGGCTGAAGGAGGCGCGCCGTGCTTGAAGCCACACGCTCTTCCTCTTCATTCGCGGTACCGATCTCGACCTCGCAGTTCTCCTGCGTCGGCGAACGCAGCGGCAACCAGGACGCCATCGGCTACCACCTCGACGAGCGCAACGGCTGCTTCGTGGTGAGCGACGGGGTGGGCGGCAACGCAGGCGGCGAACTGGCTTCGCGCATCGCGGTCGACACCGCCCTCGATGCCTTCGTGGATGCTCCTTCGCTGGCCGCCGACAACATCCAGCGCTGCGTGAAGGCGGCGAACGACGCCATCCTCGCGAAGCAGCGCGAGCTGACCGAACAGAGCCGCATGAGCGCGACCTTCGTGTCGCTGTTCGTCGACCGCATCACCAACCAGGCCTGCTGGGCGCATGTGGGCGACAGCCGCCTCTACTGGTTCCGCCGCGGTGCGCTGATGCAGCGCACGGAGGATCACAGCCTGTCGGAGCGATCCGGCGATGCGGCTGCGAGTCACCAGAACGGCGGCGAGCGGCTGGTGAAGACCAACCTGCTGTATCGCGCACTCGGTGCGCGTGCGACGGCCGAAGCCACGATCACCGCGCCGCAGCGGCTGGCCGATGGCGATGCCTTCCTGCTTTGCACCGACGGGTTGTGGCAGCTGATCTCGCAGCAGGTGATGGAACGTTCACTGCAGCTGGCCGACAGCGCGGAGGAGTGGCTGGCGCTGATCCGGCGCGCGGCTGAAGCCAAGGCCGATGATTCGCAGGACAACTACTCGGCGCTGGCGGTGTGGGTGGGATTTCCGCAGCAGGTGACGCTGGCGGGTGCTCCCAGGGCGGCGTGAGCTTCGCCCGCCCTTCCTGCTTCTTCTCTTTTTCTTCTCTTTTCTTCTCTCGCCCTCAGGCCATCAGCACGAGGATCTTGGGCTGGCTCGGCACAATCCGCATGCCCATCGTGTTGCCGCGGTTCTGCCGTGTCATGCTCGTCAGGCGCGTCTGCGGCGATCCCTTGACGAGCATCGTGAACGCGCCCAGCGTGTGCTGCGATTCGCCCATCACGCTCTGAACCGCCACCCCGAGGCCGATACCCGCGTTGTCGCCGTTGGTGATGGGCGTGCGCGTCGCCAGGTTGTGCGCAGGCGTGCACAGATAGAGGATGTTCCAGGCCTTGGGGATCGCGGTGGGGCCGAGCGCGAAGTTCGGGTAGGGGATCGGGATGGCCGGCGACTTGCAGACGTCCGGAAAGGCGAGATCCACGCCCATGAGCTGGCAATTGGCAAACATTCGATGTCTCCTTCGTATATCGAGAATTTCACATCGGCGATTCAGCCCGATTCAGCCCATGTGAATCTGGCTGGCGTCGGTCTTGATCAGGTCTTGCGCCGTGACGACCGTATTCTTTCCGTGCAGGCGCGCCATTTCCTCGGCGTGATAGTCGATGTGGCCGGCACGCACCTGGTCGATACCGTCGGTCATGCGGAATGCGGTCTTGCTCAGGTGCACGAGGCGGTCGACGATCGCCTCGTACACCCTTCCGATCACGCGGATACCGAGTGCCGTGACCTGGACTTCTTCGCCCCGGTACGCGAGCTGGCTCACGCTGCAATCGGCCGCGGCGGCGTCGATCTCGAGTTTTTCGGAAGCCATGCGCAGGCTCGTGCCGCCCTTGAGCGACAGCTCCGCCGCGCTCTCGACGCGCACCGAGCCGCGCTCCGAGGCCAACGTGAGATCGCCGCTCACATCCAGGCGCGAGGTGTTTGCGTCGGCCTGCTCGGCGACTGCCGTGAGGTAGAGGCGGTTCGCGTCAGGACCGCTCACGAGCACGAGGTCGCCGATCTCGGGACGCAGCAGGCAGCTCGCGGCGCGCTGGCAGCGCAGCAGGCGGCCGTCGCTGTCGACGCTGTAGAGGCCGCCGGGCAGCACCGAGGTGACAGTTCCCAGCGCATTGACGACGCCCTCCGCACCCGCACCTGTTCCTGCCCGGGGCGCTGAAGAGCCGGACTGCCCGGTTGGCGGTGATCTCAGGGACGTGGCATTCATGGGGTACCTCGATGTCCTTTTCAGCTGCTGGATCGATGCGCCGAGAACTCCTCGGCAGCGAACAGGTCGGGGTCGTTCGGCAGCAGCCCGACGCGGTCCGAAAAACGCACGCCCTCGGTCTGCGCGCGGTGCATCTTCGTGCGCATGAACGCGGCACGCCGGAAATCGGCATCGTGCAGGTCTGCATACGAGAAGTCGGCATAGGTCAGGCCCGTGTCCGCGAAGCTGGCCGCGCCGCAGCGCGCGCGATGGAACACGCACTGCTCAAGATTGGCGCCGGAGAAGTCCGCGCCCTCCAGCTCGGCATCGATCCAGATGCTCTGCGTGAACACGCCACCGGCACAGGGCACGCCTTTCATGTGCGCCTGCGGGAACAGGCATTGCGGCGCCTGCACGCGCCGCAGGTTGCCGCCTTCGAGCTGTGCGCCCTTGAAGTTGCAGGCAGCCAGCGTCGCGCCTTCGAAGTCGCAGTCGCGCAGGTCGGCGTCGGCGAACTGGCAATTCTGGAAGGACTGTCCGCGAAAGACCTGCCCTGACAGGTTGGACTCCACGAAGATCGTCTTGTCGTAGCTGCAGCCGCTGAAGACGGCCGAACGCAGGTCCGTCTGATAGAAGGTCGCGCTAACCCGAACGCGAGAGAAGTCCGCCCGGCGCAGCTTGCAGCTGCTGAAGCTGATTTTCTCGACGCTCATGCCGGCGAACGATGCGTCGTCGAGCATGCAGCTGTCGAAGATGGCGCGCCCCAGATCGGCGCCCGAGAAATCCGCGCCGGAGAGGTTGCATGTCTCGAACATGACGCCATCGAGCTTCGCGCCCGGCATGCGCACCGCCGGTGCTTCGCATCGGGTGAAAACGCACTCGCCGACGGCCGCGGAGCTCAGGTTCGAGCCGGCAAGAACGCATCGGTCGAAGACACTGCCTCCGAGATTCGCACCGGAGAAGTCGGCACCGCTGAAATCACACTCCGAGAACATCCCGCCCGCGAGATCGAAGCCGCGAAAGTCGATCCCGCGCAACTGCTTCTCGCGCACTTCGTCACCGCGCTTGACCATCGACTGGATTCGTGTGGGCGTCATGGCGCGTCCGGTTCCGGCGTGCGCTTGGGCAGCGTCTTGACCTGCACGACATAGGCTTCGTCGAAGCGCGTGTAGGGGTCGATCAGGCATTGACCCAGGTCGGCCTGGAACAGGTTTGCCCGATGGAAGTTGGCCGACGAGAGCAGGGCTTTCTGGAGATTGGCGCCGATCAGATTTGCACCGGACAGCGATGCCCCCGTGAGATCGGTGCGCACGAAGCTCGAGTTCCGCGCATCGGCGTTCTCCAGCACCGAATTGCGCATCGAGGCATTGGAGAAGTCGGTGTTGTCCATTCGCGCGTCGGTGAAATCCGCCGCATCTAGAACGGCATCACGCAGGTTGCAGTCGATCAGCACCGCCCGCCGGAAGCCCGCACCGCCCAGCTTGCTCGCACCGACGAAACAGGTGCTCTCCACACGGGCGTCCGAGAAATCGATGCCGCCACGGGATTCGCTGTCGGTCCAGTCGCAGGTGTCGAGTCCGGCGCCAGCGAACGACAGTCCCGACACCACGCACTCGTACCACGAGACCTTGCGCAGCCGGGCGTGATCGAAGCGGATGCCGTGCAGCTCGCTTCCATCGAGGAAGTCCACGGAGAAAAGCCCCGCACGCTCGAAGCTGCAGTTGCTCAGATGCGCCTTGTCCAGCGTCAGGTTGGCCAGGCTCGCATCAGAGAAGTCGCAGCCCTCGGCCCGCAGCTGGTCGAGCTGGGTGGCGTCGAAGCGGGCGTTCGAGAAATCGGTGTTCTCGCACACGGCCATCGTCATGTTGGCCTTGGAGAAATTGGAACTGCGCAGGGAAGAGCCGGCAAAGCGGGCCCGCACCAGCAGTGCCTCGCTGAAATCGGTGTCATCGAGGATGCAGCCGCTGAAGTCGGCGCTTTCCAGGAGCGCGCGCTGCCACCTCGTGGCGCGCAGATCCATGCCCGAAAAGTTCGCTCCGGTGAGGTCGAGATCGGAGAAGTCGCGGCTGCCTTCCAGAATGCGCTGCGCCTCGGCGCGCACGCGCTCGGCCTGCTCGGGCGGCATCGCATCCGCTGCATCCTGATGCTGGGCCATGCGTCGGTAGCTTGCCGTGAGCCGCTCGCTTGCGGCACCGGACAGTCTCTTCATCTGCTCGACCGCATCCTGCGACATCGGCCGCGTGCCCTGCGCGGCGGAACGCTGCTGCAATCGCTCGATGCTGGCCCAGGCATCGAGCTTCGGGGGGCCCTTCTGCTTGGCCGTGGTGCTCAGCGCCATGAGCTTCGAGCTATCGAAACCCGCCTTGCGCGACTCGACCGCATTGGCTTCTGCGGCCGCAGCCATTTCCTTTCGCACGTCTTCGAGCCTGGCGCGCTGATTGGCGATCAGGGCGCGCGTCTTGTCGATGTAGGCAGGCAATTCGCGCATCGAGGCGGGGGGGCGTATCGGCGGCATCTCGCTATCGGCCGCGCCGTAGCGGCCCAGGTCGACGCCGTCGTTCAAGGCCTTTTCCCTGGCCTCGGAACGCATGCGATCGGCGCGCGCCTGGAGGTTCTTCCGCAGCGGTGAAGGCGGTGGCGCCGCGGCATCCAGTTCGGGCCATGGCCCGAGGATACTTTCGGGCATGAGCTGCTCGTCGCGCATGAAGTAGAGCGCGCGATCCTCCGCTTCGCAGCGGGTCACCAGCACCTCGCGATAGCCGGAGAGCGGCAGCGGCGCCGCCGCGCTCTCCTCCATCGCCATCATCGCGTGGCTGATGTCGGCGGCATCGTCCTGCGTGATGGGGGCCACGCCGTGATAGACCAGGCCCAGGCGCTCCAGATGCGGAAAGAACCAGGCCGTGGTCAGGCGAAGCGGCAGGTCTTCCAGCACCGCGTCGTCGAGCTTGCGCGGATGATGCACGCCGCGCACCACGAAGCCCCGCGCTCGCCAGTCGGGAATACGCCCTCGCAGCAGGGCATGCGCCGGATGCATGTTGACGATCTCGAAGTCGGCGCCGGCCAATTCGCCCTCCTCCGGCGCGAGCCACTGGTCCGGCGGCGCGGCGTTGAAATAGTGCCAGTCCATGTCGAGTGCATAGCCCGGAAAGAGGTTCTGCTTCCAGGGCTCGTCGTATTGCCGGCCGAGGCGCTGCGCGCGCGAAGGCCGCTCGATGTCCACGGGGCCGAAGCCCGCCGGGACAGCCTGCTGATCCTGGCGGTGCAGCATCGCATTCGGCATTTCGATGTTGGGCAGGCGGCGCGTGCGCAGGCCGTTCACGCTCTCGTCCTCGTGCCCGATACCCGCGGGGTTTTCGGCGAAGCCGGGGCCGCCGAAGGCATGCCGCCAGTCGAGCTTCAGTTTCTCGAAAGGCTGCGGTGCGCTCGGATGGCCATTGATCCAGAAACGGTCGCCGGATACGTGCAACGCCTTGGTGCGCGAACCCACCCGTACAGAGACTGCGGTCTGCGTGCGGTCCTGCTGGTGGCAGGTGTAGGCATGGCCCGTCACCAGGAACTCCGGGGTCGCCTTGGGCATGCCCAGGTCGAAGGCTAACTCGCTGCCGAGTTCTTCCGCGAAGGTCTTCCAGCAATCGGGTTCGGGCACGAGCTGCGCATCCGGTCCGAACCCGTCGGTCATGACGATCGCAGTCATCCCGAGCCAATGGCGGCGGTCCTTGATGAAGGGACGGGTGAGCATGCTCATGCGCAGCGGCTTGATGATCTTCATGCAGTTGTCGTGCTCGGGATCTCGACCTGGGTGCGATCGCGATCGATCGCCACCACGGGTGGTGTCGCGTTCGAATACAGGACGTGTACCTTGCTGCCCCTGACGAATCCGTAGAGCAGTTCTTCGTCGATGAAGGTCTTCAGCGTGGCTTCCTGCAGCGCACCCTGGTCGTCCCGATAAGCCAGCCGAAGCTCGGCAGCGGCCATGTCCGCGGCGTGGCGGCCGCGCTTGGTGAGACGCCCCGGGGGGCGCGCGAGCCCGAGCACCTCAGCTTCGCCCCGCCGGGCATTGCCGCGCAGCTCGAGCCAGTGGCGCTCCTCCTGCTTGTACTCCGAATTGGTGAGCACCGCGGACCAGACCAGCGCGACGGAGAACAACAGCGCCGCGATCAGCACGATCGCACCGATGGTGCCGAGCAGGATGTCAGACCACGTCATGCCGGGATGCCTCCTGATGCGACGCGATGCTTCATTGGGTGTTGCTCAAGCCGTTGGTCTCCGTCTCGGTCGCTGCCGCTTCGACCTGCACGGCGGCTTTCTTCAGCTTGATGATTGCGTTTTCCTTGCGCCAGATCCACTCGACCCAGTTCACCGCGGAGAGGTTGACGAACACCGTCGAATTGATCGAGTTCACGCCCGAGGTCTGGATCTTCACGCCGTAGACGTCGGCGGCGGCGCCCGTCGCCGTGGCCTGGTAGCCGGTGCCTTCCTTCACGTTGCGCTGATACCAGGTCTGGCTGTCTGCATTCACTTCCTGCCTGGGCGTGTTGTAGGTCGTCACCTTCGTGTTGATTGTGAAATTGGTGGTGTTGACCGTGTGATCAGTGCTCGTGTAGGTGATGTCGGGCGCCGTGACCGTCTTGGGGCCGGTGACCACGGTGTTGTCCGGCCCCAGCACCAGCTTGCCCTCGAAGGCATTGACGATCTCGACGCGGCCGCTGCAGGTGATCCGGATGTCGGCACCGGCAACCAGCCGCAGTACCGAGCCGTTGACGGTGACGACCACGTCGCCGTTCACGGTCTCGAAGATGCCGCCGTTGACGAGGCGTTTCTCGCCGCCGCTGATGATCTCGGTCGCGCCGCCGGTGATGGTGCGGATTTCTCCGCCAGACACCGTCTCTGTCGCTCCGTCGTGCACGGTGCGGGTCTCGCCGCCGTCGATGGTCTCCACCGCGCCGGCGGTGATGTGGCGCTCCTCGCCCGACTCGAAGGTGGAGGACTCGTGGCCCTTGATGAGCGTGGTGCGCGTCTTCTCGGTGGTGTGGGTCTCGTCGCCCTCCACCTCGGTGTCGAGGTTGCGCTCGGCGTGCAGCAGGATCTGCTCGGCGCCCGTGCGGTCCTCGAAGACGATCGCATTGGCGTTCGCCACCGAACCGCCCTTGGTCGAGCGCGAGACGATGCCGCTCTTGGTATCTTCGGCCGGCAGGTCGAAGGGAGGCATCTGGTCGGCGTTGTAGACGCGGCCGATCACGATGGGACGGTCGATGTGCCCGGAGATGAAGTCGACGATCACCTCCTGGCCGATGCGCGGCACGTGCACCATGCCGAAGGAGTCTCCCGCCCATGCCTGCGAGACGCGCACCCAGAACGAGCTGTCCTGGTTGTTCTGTCCGACGCGGTCCCAGTGGAACTGCACCTTCACGCGGCCGTACTCGTCGGTCCAGATCTCCTCGCCCTCGGGGCCGACGACCGTGGCGGTCTGCGGGCCGCTGGTGCGCGGCATCGGCGTGCGCCGGGGTGCGCGAAACGGCCTGTCGGCTGGCTGCACGACGAACCCGGCGCCGTACAAGGAGCCGCCCCGCGCATCCGCCGCGGTGGCGTAGCCGCCTTCTCGCCATTCGTAGCGCACCGACACCAGCAGGTATTCGCGGTTGTCGTCGTCGCGCGGGGAGCCGCGCATGGTGAAGCGGTATCCCGGCGCGATGCCGCGCACGGTGGAATGGCCGACGCTGCGATCCGCGAGCGACTGCGCTTCCTCGAGCCGCACGCGCGCATAGTGCTCGCCGTCTCCGGCCGCGCCGTAGTCGCCGATCCACTCGTACATGTCGTAGTCGGCGTTGTCGGTGGCCAGGGGCTGCGCGCGCGTGCTCGACAGGTCGGCCCTGGGCGTGGTGAAGTTGAAGTCGTTGACCGTGTAGCTGCCCGATCGCACTTCTGCCGTGACCTGCCAGTCGTCGATCACCTCGATGTCGTCCGTGATGGCGCGATCGCTGGCGAAGTAGTCGATGCACGCGTAGCCGGGAAGCTCGTCATGGGCCGAGGCATCGTCGGCCAGCACCAGCGTGTGCTGGTTCCTGTCGTGCCTGAACCAGTAGTAGATGCCTTCGAGTTCCATCAGCCGGCTCACGAAGGCGAAGTCCGATTCCTCGTACTGGGCGCAGAAGTCCCAGGCCCTGTAGCTGCCGCTGAGCTTCTTCTCGTAGGCATAGCCGTAGGCGCCGAGCACTTCCTCGATCATCTCGACCGCGGTGCAGCCCTGGAAGGTGCGGCTGTGGCTCGAGCGCGTGAGGTACCACAGCCAGGGACGCACGGTGGCCCTGTAGACCGTGTGGCGCACAGTGCCGCCTTCGCGGCCCGTGCGGGCAAAACGCGTGACCTCGCCATGGAGGAAGCGCGCATCGGCCGCGGTCTTCATCTCCAGCGCCATCGACTTGCCCAGAAGAGACTTGGCATCGATGGACGGGTTGGGGCTGAGCAGCTCGACCTCGAACTCGAACAGTTCCGACAGCGTCTCGCTGCCGTGCATGGCCCTGAAGAGCAACTGATCTTCACCGAGCGGCGTATGCGCGCGAACGACTCTCGTCATGCCGGGGTCCCCCTTGCATCCATGACATTCATTTCACGTTGCTCTTCAGATTGGCGCTGAACACCAGCGGCACCATGGTCCATCGCGTCCCCAGGAAGTTGCGGTTCTTGATGCCGTACTTGATGGCGAGTGGCGCGTCGAGCAGGAACAGGTAGGACCAGTTCGCGAAAACGCCGTTGAGCATGGTGTTCATCACGGAGACCTGCGCCTTGATGCCGAAGAGATCGGTGGAGCCGATGAAGAGCCGGACGTGCCTGTTCGACACGATGTCCTTCTGCTGGTCGATCCACCCCTGGTCGGCCGCGTTGCCGGTGTAGCCGGGCGTGTTGAGGATCGCCACGTCCGCGTTGAGCGTGTAGTTGGTGGTGTTGACCGTGTAGTTGTCGCTGTTGTAGACCATGGTCGGCGCCGACACGGTCTTCGTTCCCGTCACGGTGGTCGACTGCGGACCGATCACGAGCTTGCCGTCGAGCGCGTTGATGATCTCCAGCCGGCCCGCCGCGGTGATGCGGATGTCCGCCCCCGTCACGAGGCGCATCGTGCTTCCGTTGACCACGAGCAGCACGTCGCCGTTGTCCGTCTCGACGATGCCCCCGTTGACCACACGCGTCTCGCCCCCGCTGATCGTCTCCGTCGCCCCACCCGTGATCGTGCGCAGCTCCCCGTCGGTCACCGTCTCCGTCGCACCCCCCGTCACCGTGCGCTCTTCCCCCCCGTCGATCGTCTCCACCGCACCCTGCGTGATGTGACGCTCCTCGCCCGACTCATACGTCGCCGACTCGTGCCCCTTGATCAGCGTCGTGCGCGTCTTCTCGGTCGTGTGCGTCTCGTCCCCCTCCACCTCCACGTCCAGGTTGCGCTCCGCGTGCACCAGGATCTGCTCCGCGCCCATCCTGTCCTCGAACACGAAGGCATTGGCCGTGGCCTCCGAACCGCCCTTGCTCGAGCGCGTGACGATCCCGCTCTTGGTCGCCTCTCCCGGCAGGCTGAACGGCGGCATCTGGTCGGCGTTGTACACACGCCCCACGATCACCGGACGGTCCACCCGACCACCGATGAAGTCGACGATCACCTCCTGCCCGATGCGCGGCGTGAACACGCCCCCGAACCTCTCGCCCGCCCAGATGTGCGACACCCGCACGAAGCGCGAGCTGTTCTCGTTGCGCTGCCCATACCGGTCCCAGTGGAACTGCACCTTCACCCGACCGTACTGGTCGGTCCAGATCTCCTCGCCTTCAGGCCCCACGACCGTGGCCGTCTGCGGACCACTCGTGCGCGGCACCGGCGTCTGCCGCGGCGACCTGTACGCCAGCGCCGTGGGCTGCACCACGAAGTTGAAGTCGTAGGTGCCGGGCTCCGCGCCCGTGGCATACCCGCCTTCGCGCAGCGCGTACGACACGGCCACCGCCAGGTACTCCTGGTTGTCGTCCGACCTCGGCGAGTTGCGCATCGTGAACTTGTAGCCCGGCGCCATGCCCCGTACGGTCGAGTGCCCGCTGCTGCGCTGCGCCAGCGACTGCGACTCCTCCAGCCTCACCTTCGCATAGTGCTCGCCGTCGCCTGCCGCCGGGTAGTCGCCCAGCCACTCGTACATCTCGTAGTCGGCGTTGTCGTGGCCCCGGGGCTGGCTGCGCACATTGATCAGCTCGCCCTTGGGCGTGGTGAAGTTGAAGTCGTCCACCGTGTAGCTGCCCGAGCGCACCTCCTCGCTGGGCTGCCATTCGCGGATGACCTCCATGTCCTCGGTGATGTCACGGTCGGACGCGAAGTAGTCGATGGTCTCGTAGCCGGGCATCGGCTCATGGGCGCCGATGTCGTCGGACAGCACCAGCGTGTGCTGGCCGTTGTCGTGCTTGAACCAGTAGTAGATGCCCTCGAGCTCCATCAGCCGGCTCACGAAGGCGAAGTCGCTCTCGTTGTACTGCACGCAGTACTCCCACTGCCGATAGCTCCCCGAGAGCTGCTTCTCGAACGCGAAGCCGTAGTCGCCCAGCACTTCCTCCAGGATCTCCACCACGCTCTTGTTCTGGAAGATCTTGTTGTCGCTCGAGCGCGTGAGGTACCACAGCCATGGCCGCACGGTGGCCCGGTACACGGTGTGGCGCTCTGTGCCACCGTCCCGCCCGATCATCGAGAAGCGGATCACCTGCCCGTTGAGGTACCTCGGCCCGCTGCCCGCCGTCTGAATCTCCAGCGTCAGCGGCTTGCCCAGCACCGACTTCAGATCCAGCGACGCGCTCGGGCTCAGAAGATCCACCTCGAACTCGAACAGCTGCGACAACCCTTCCGTCCCGCGCATCGAGCGAAACAGCAGCTGGCTCTCGGCCAGCGGTGTGTGGGCCTTTACAACTCTCTCCATGATGGGCTCGTCTCCTCTGGCTGTGTGCGAGGCTCAGTTGGCTTTGAGGAAGAAGGCGCCGCACGCTTCCTTGAGGGCACACTTCCTCAGGTGTTGCACCACGATCCGCATGTCGGCCCACGCCACCTTCTTGGCAACCCGCTTTTCGTTGTCGTTCAGAAGCGAGTGGTTGATGAAAAGGCCGTTGAGCGACGTGAAGGTCGTCAGCGTCAACATCGCCTTGACGCCGTAGAAGTCGAAGGCAAGCGCGGTCCAGGCCGAGCCCTTGGCCCATGTCGCCGCGAAATTGGTCCAGCGCCAATGCCCGTGGTCCTCGGTGTTCACCGTCTGGCGCGGCGTGTTGTAGACGATCACGTCCGCATTGAGCGTGTAGTGCGTGTTGTTGAGCGTGTAGTTGGTGGCGTTGTGCACGATGGTCGGCGCCCCCACCGTCTTCGGGCCGGTCACCACCGTGGTGTCGGGACCGATCACCAGCTTGGTGTCGACGGCGTTGATGATCTCGATGCGCCCGCCGCCGACGATGCGGATGTCGGCGCCGCTCACCAGTCGCACGACGGTGCCGTTCACGGTCAACGAAACGCTTCCGTTGACGGTTTCATCGATGCCCCCGTTGACCACACGCGTCTCGCCCCCGCTGATCGTCTCCGTCGCCCCACCCGTGATCGTGCGCAGCTCCCCGTCGGTCACCGTCTCCGTCGCACCCCCCGTCACCGTGCGCTCTTCCCCCCCGTCGATCGTCTCCACCGCACCCTGCGTGATGTGACGCTCCTCGCCCGACTCATACGTCGCCGACTCGTGCCCCTTGATCAGCGTCGTGCGCGTCTTCTCGGTCGTGTGCGTCTCGTCCCCCTCCACCTCCACGTCCAGGTTGCGCTCCGCGTGCACCAGGATCTGCTCCGCGCCCATCCTGTCCTCGAACACGAAGGCATTGGCCGTGGCCTCCGAACCGCCCTTGCTCGAGCGCGTGACGATCCCGCTCTTGGTCGCCTCTCCCGGCAGGCTGAACGGCGGCATCTGGTCGGCGTTGTACACACGCCCCACGATCACCGGACGGTCCACCCGACCACCGATGAAGTCGACGATCACCTCCTGCCCGATGCGCGGCGTGAACACGCCCCCGAACCTCTCGCCCGCCCAGATGTGCGACACCCGCACGAAGCGCGAGCTGTTCTCGTTGCGCTGCCCATACCGGTCCCAGTGGAACTGCACCTTCACCCGACCGTACTGGTCGGTCCAGATCTCCTCGCCTTCAGGCCCCACGACCGTGGCCGTCTGCGGACCACTCGTGCGCGGCACCGGCGTCTGCCGCGGCGACCTGTACGCCAGCGCCGTGGGCTGCACCACGAAGTTGAAGTCGTAGGTGCCGGGCTCCGCGCCCGTGGCATACCCGCCTTCGCGCAGCGCGTACGACACGGCCACCGCCAGGTACTCCTGGTTGTCGTCCGACCTCGGCGAGTTGCGCATCGTGAACTTGTAGCCCGGCGCCATGCCCCGTACGGTCGAGTGCCCGCTGCTGCGCTGCGCCAGCGACTGCGACTCCTCCAGCCTCACCTTCGCATAGTGCTCGCCGTCGCCTGCCGCCGGGTAGTCGCCCAGCCACTCGTACATCTCGTAGTCGGCGTTGTCGTGGCCCCGGGGCTGGCTGCGCACATTGATCAGCTCGCCCTTGGGCGTGGTGAAGTTGAAGTCGTCCACCGTGTAGCTGCCCGAGCGCACCTCCTCGCTGGGCTGCCATTCGCGGATGACCTCCATGTCCTCGGTGATGTCACGGTCGGACGCGAAGTAGTCGATGGTCTCGTAGCCGGGCATCGGCTCATGGGCGCCGATGTCGTCGGACAGCACCAGCGTGTGCTGGCCGTTGTCGTGCTTGAACCAGTAGTAGATGCCCTCGAGCTCCATCAGCCGGCTCACGAAGGCGAAGTCGCTCTCGTTGTACTGCACGCAGTACTCCCACTGCCGATAGCTCCCCGAGAGCTGCTTCTCGAACGCGAAGCCGTAGTCGCCCAGCACTTCCTCCAGGATCTCCACCACGCTCTTGTTCTGGAAGATCTTGTTGTCGCTCGAGCGCGTGAGGTACCACAGCCATGGCCGCACGGTGGCCCGGTACACGGTGTGGCGCTCTGTGCCACCGTCCCGCCCGATCATCGAGAAGCGGATCACCTGCCCGTTGAGGTACCTCGGCCCGCTGCCCGCCGTCTGAATCTCCAGCGTCAGCGGCTTGCCCAGCACCGACTTCAGATCCAGCGACGCGCTCGGGCTCAGAAGATCCACCTCGAACTCGAACAGCTGCGACAACCCTTCCGTCCCGCGCATCGAGCGAAACAGCAGCTGGCTCTCGGCCAGCGGTGTGTGGGCTCGAACGACTCTGGCCATGGGGTTGTCTCCTTGTACTTTTTACGCTTCGGAAAACTCGTAGCGGAAGTCGTCGTCCGCAGCGCTGAGCCGCACGCCGGTCAGCTTGCGCGCTGTGACCGTGGCGCCGATGACTTCCTCGCTCAGCCTCGGAAGGATGGTGTGCGTGAGGATCGCGTCGATCATCCGGCCGCCCGATTCGATGGCGGTGCAGCGGCGTGCGACGAGTTCGACGGCGCTGTCGTCGTAGGCCAATGCGATGCCGTGGTTCGCCTGCAGGCGCGTCGCGATGCGATCGAGCTGGAGGCGGATGATGCGATGCAACGCCTCCGCGTGCAACGGGTAATAAGGCACTACAACGAGGCGGCCAAGCAGCGCGGGCGCGAACACCTTCAGCAGCGGCTCGCGCAGCGCGGCGGCCAGCGGCTCGGGGTCGGGACGCAGGGTCGGGTCTTCGCACAGTTGCATGACCAGGTCGGTGCCGACGTTGGAGGTCATGATGATCACGGTGTTGCGAAAGTCGATGTGGCGGCCTTCGCCGTCTTCCATCCAGCCCTTGTCGAAGACCTGGAAGAAGATCTCGTGCACGTCGGTGTGCGCCTTCTCGATCTCGTCGAGCAGCACCACGCTGTAGGGCCGGCGGCGCACGGCCTCGGTCAGCACGCCGCCTTCGCCGTAGCCCACGTAGCCGGGCGGCGCACCCTTGAGCGTGGAGACGGTGTGCGACTCCTGGAACTCGCTCATGTTGATGGTGACGAGGTTCTGCTCGCCGCCGTACAGCGCCTCGGAAAGCGCCAGCGCCGTCTCGGTCTTGCCCACGCCGGAAGGACCGCACAGCAGGAACACGCCGACGGGCTTGTTGGGGTTGTCCAGCCGTGCGCGCGCGGTGCGGATGCGGCGCGAAATGGTCTCCAGCGCATCGGGCTGCGCGACCACGCGGGCCGAGAGGATCTCGCCGAGCCTGAGCACCGACTGCGCGTCGTCGCGCACCATGCGGCCGATGGGAATGCCGGTCCAGTCGGCAACCACGGTGGCGATGGCCTGTGCGTCGACGGCCGCGAGGATGAGCGGTGATTCGCCCTGCAGCTGCGAGAGCTTGTCCTGTGCCTCGTTGAGTTCGACGCGAATCTCTTCGGGCGTGCGCTGTGGTTCCGCGGGAGGCGTGTCGGGGTCCACATCGACATTCGCCGCTTCTGCGTCTTCCGCGTCCGACGTTTCGGCCTGCGCCTGCGGCACGGCCGCCGGGGAAAGCAGCTTGCGCAGCGCGACGATGCGTTCGACCAGCGCGCTTTCTTCCACGCGCCGCTTCTCCAGCACTTCGAGCTCTGCCTTCGCCTGCGCGACCTGCGCCGCGATGTCTTCGACGCGCTGCGGCTCGCCCACGCCGATGGCAGCCTCGCGCCCCGCGATGCCCGACTCGATGCCCAGCACCTCGATGCGGCGCTGCAGGTCTTCGATGGCGGCGGGCAGCGCGTGCTGGCTCAGCGCGACGCGCGCGCATGCGGTGTCGAGCAGGCTCACGGCCTTGTCGGGCAGCTGCCGCGCGGGGATGTAGCGGTGCGACAGGCTCACAGCCGCTTCGAGCGCGGCGTCGAGGATGAGCACGCCGTGGTGCTTCTCGAGCTCGGCCGAGATGCCGCGCAGCATCAGCACCGCCTTGGGCTCGGTGGGCTCGTGCACCTGGATGGTCTGGAAGCGCCGCGTGAGCGCCGGATCTTTCTCGATGTACTTCTTGTACTCCGACCAGGTGGTCGCGCCGATGGTGCGCAGCCGACCGCGTGCAAGCGCAGGCTTGAGCAGGTTGGCCGCGTCGCCGGTGCCGGCCTGGCCGCCAGCTCCCACCAGCGTGTGCACCTCGTCGACGAACAGCACGATGGGCTTCGGGCTCTTCTCGACTTCGTCGATCACCTGCCGCAGCCGCTGCTCGAACTCGCCCTTCACGCCCGCGCCGGCCTGCAGCAGCGTGGGGTCGAGTACCCACAGCGACACGTCCTTCAGCGAAGGCGGCACGTCGCCCGCGGCGAGGCGCGAGGCCAGGCCTTCGACCACCGCCGTCTTGCCCACGCCGGCCTCGCCGGTCAGCAGCGGATTGTTCTGGCGGCGGCGCATCAGGATGTCGATGATCTGGCGGATCTCGTCGTCGCGGCCGTAGACCGGATCGAGCTCGCCCGCGCGCGCCTTGGCGGTGAGGTCGCTCGCGTACTTGGCGAGCGCGGAGCCGCCGGCGGCAGGGCCGTCGCCCTGGTGATGCGCAGCAGCCGGCGCGCCGCCCGCCGGGCTGGCTGCAGCGACGTCGAAGTCGTCTTCGGGCGAGCCCTCGGTCCACGAGGCCAGCTGCGCCACCAGCACGTCGGGCACGATCTTGTCGAACTCGCGCGAGATGCCTGAGAGCACCTGCCGCAGCCCCGGCGTCTTGATGATGCCCGCGAGCAGGTAGGCGCCGCGGATCGAGGTGGCCTCGAAGCGCAGGCTCGCATAGACCCATGCGCGCTCGACGGCGTTGTCGACGTGCTCCGAGATGTCGCTGATCGAGGTGGCGCCGTGCGGCAGCCGGTCGAGGGCGCGCACCAGGTCCTGCTCGACGGCATCGAGGTTGAGGCCCGCGCGCTTGATGATGCGCAGCATGTCGCTGTCCTGCAGCTGCAGGATCTGGTGCAGCCAGTGCACCAGCTCGACGTAGGCGTTGCCGCGCAGCTTGGCGAAGGCGGTGGCAGTCTCCAATGCCTTGTAGAGCATCGGATTGAGCTTGGAGAACAGAGAGACGCGGCGGATGTCTGTCATGAAATTGAGCTAACCCCCAGTCTTCGCGCACTTCGTGTCGCTACGCCACCCCCCTTGCAGGGGGCGGCACCGGTGGCCCGGCAGAGCCGGTTCCACGGTACCTCCCGAAAAGACCGTGAGCTGGTCATGTCGTAGGCGTCTCGCGCGAAGTTGCGGAAGAGCGGGTAAGGGATGCATCGGTAGGAACCGCCGATGCGGAACGGGAAAACAGTGCTTCGGGCTGGAACAGCATGTCGCCGGCGTCGGTGTCGGACATGCGCGTGCCGAGCCAGCTGCCCCAGCCCAGCCGCTGGTTGCTGTTGAGCCGCATGCCGTGCGCGTCCTCTTTCCGGAGCACGAGCCGCAGCTCCCAGGCGAACTCGATGCCCACGTACTGCCGCACCCAGTCGACCACCTGCTGCAGCCGCTTGCTGCCGGGAAGGAACTCGCGGTACTGCTCCTGCGAGAGCGGCCCGAGTTCGAGGCGGAACTTGCTCTGGGCGTCGCGCACCGCCAGGCCGATGGTGGCGCCGCCGCCCAGGCGATGGTTGCGGCCGAGCATGCCGATGCGGCTGACCTGGCGCTCGTCGATCATCACCCAGTCGCTCACGAACTCGTCGATGCGCACCGGCACGTCGAAATACAGCCGCAGGATCTGGATCAGCCCCTCGGGGTTGCGCGTCTGGCGCACCAGGTGGCCCGCCATGAAGGTGCGCGCATGGTCGGCGATGCGGTCGCGCCCCTTGAGGCCGGGCTGCCCCATGTTCATGAGGCTGGCGACGTAGTCGACGAAGCGGTGGCCGTCGGTGCGGTCCAGGCTGTTGACCGATTGCGCGTCGGCCCAGGCCCGGTAGAACAGCAGGATGAGCCTGTGATGGAACAGGTCGGCGAACGCGCTGATGGTGTTGTCGGCGTGGTGCCGCTTGCGTTCGCGCGCGTATTCCGTCAGGTGCAGCGGCAGCGGGCCGTTGGGGCCGAACAGGCCGAAGCCGTAGATCGAGATGCGCGGCGGCCCGTCGCCGTCGGCTTCGACGCCCGATACGTTCGAAGGCGCGAAGGCCATCGAGGGCTCCTGCCCGAGCCGCAGCGGCTCGTCGATGGGGCGTGGCGCGCGGCCCAGCAGCGGGTGGTCGTCCTGCGCGTCGAGGCGGCGCAGCAGCATGAAGAGATCGTGCTCGAAGGGCTGCTCGAGCAGCCTGGCCCAGAGCACCGGGTCGGCCTGCGGAATGCCGCGCGCGGGCGCCTGCGGGCCCGGCTCCGGCGTCTGCGAGGCTTCATGGACGAGCGTCCCGGCCGCGTCCAGCACGGCGTTTTGCGCAGCATCGGCCACTTCGGCCTGCTGTTGGCGTTGCACCGCGTCGGTGAAGCCGGTTTCGCTCATACGGCTGGACGGCGTCCCACGCGCGGTGTCCAGCGCGCGATCTCGCCGCGCTGCAGGCTGGACAGCGCGAACTCGGTGAAAGCATTGAGCGACACGTGCCGGCTGAAGAACTGCTCCAGCACCGCGCCGAAGAGATACGGGCTCGCGCCCGAAAACGCCACTTCGTCGATCTTGAGCGCGATCTCCACGCCGCGCCCGAAGACGATCGGGCCGGGCTCCGGCAGGCGACGGAACACCGGCGCCAGCGCCATCGAGCGAACGCCCTGGATCTGGCGGCGCACCGACGGGTCGGCGAGGTTGCCGTACAGGTCGAGCATCTCGCGCAGCGCGGCGGCGCCCTGCGTCGGATCGACGTCGGTGAGGCTCAGGTAATTGAGGCCGAGGTGGCTGATGAGGCGCCACGTGAGCGCGCCTTCTGCCAGCGCGGGATACGGCCGCGAAGGTCCGCGCAGGATGCGGATGGAGCGCACCGGCGCCGATACGCGCAGCGTGAAATCCGATTCGAGCCCGGTGGGCAGCAGAAGCGGGAGGTCGCGGTTGGTGCACAGCGCGTCGAGCGTGATGTGGCGCAGGCTGTGCGGGAACGGCGCGTCGTGCTGGTCGACCAGCGACACGTAGACCTCGCTGCCGGTGTAGCTGGTGCGCGTGCCCTGGGCGCGTGCCCGGTCGGACACCAGGCGCGGCTCGCGGCGCAGCGAGAAATACGCGCCGAAGTCGCCGTCGTCGGCCGCGAAGGAGCCGAGGAAGGGCCTGAACTCGCGTTCTTCCGAGCCGTTGGCCATGTGGCCCGTGACGCGTTCGACGGTGAAGATCTCGAAGTCGCGCGGGCGCGTGCGGTCGATCACCGCATGGTGCTCGTGCTGGCCCGGCCCCACCGGGATGCGGTCGCTGCGGCGCGGCACGAGGTTGATGATGGGCGTGCAGAACAGCGAGAAATGCTTGGCGTCGACCAGCCGCTCGAGGTCGGCGTCGGCGCGGTCGAGCAGGATCACGATCTCCATCGTGGTGCCGCCCATGGCCGCGGCCGCCGCGCGCAGCTTGTTCACGCTGAAGAAAAGGTAGCGGTCGGGAAACGCGAAGTACTCGTGCAGCAGGCGGTAGCCCTGGAACGAGCGCGCGTCGTAGGGCAGCAGCGCCTGGTCGGGCTCGAAGCCCTCGTGCCGGATGGCCTCGTCGCCCAGCGGCACGATGCGCGCCGTGGTGCCCGGCCCGCTGCGGCACACGACGCCGATGTTGTGGTGCGTGGCGAGTTCGAGCACGCGCAGCGCGTGCAGCTCGGCTCCGGAGAGGAAGAACTCGAGCCGGTCGAGCGGCATGTCCGCGAAGCGCGCGCCGCCTACCGCCTCGAGCTTGATGGTGATGGCGCTCTTCGCCTGGCGCGCGACCGCCGGCATCGCGTGCGCGATCTCCGCCGGCACCGGGCCGATGCCGGCTTCGGCGATGCGGATCGGCCACAGCGTGACGGCATGGCCGGTGCGGAATTCGCAGGCCGTCTGCTCGCCCTTGATCATGCGCCCGCGCAGGATGGTATGGCGCGGCAGCTCGTAGCCGGCCTTCAGCGAGCCTTCGTTGAGGTTGCCGTCGATCTGCACCACGGCCATGGCAGGCAGCGGCGCGAGGAAGTTGGGGTACACCACTTCGAGCAGCCGCTGCGAGAAGCGCGGGAACTCTGCGTCCATCTTGAGCTGGATGCGCGCGGTGAGGAAGCTGAAGCCTTCGAGCAGCCGCTCCACGTAGGGGTCGCTGACCTCGATGCCGCGCATGCCCAGGCGCCCCGCGATCTTCGGGTAGCGCTGCGCGAACTCGGCCCCGAGCTCGTGCATGTAGGTGAGCTCGCGGTTGTAGTAATCGAGCAGCCTCGCATCCATCAGTTGCTCACCCCCAGGCTTCGCGCACTTCGTGTCGCTGCGCCAACCCCCTTGCAGGGGGCAACACCTGCGGCCCGGCAAAGCCGGTTCCGCGGCGTTCCACGGCAAGACAATTCCGTCATCAGAGTCCTCCTGTCGGCCGCAGCACCATGTGCCCGCTCTCCAGGTCCAGTTCGGAGCGCAGGATGAATTCGATGGGGTACGGCACCGACCACAGCGTGCCGCGGATCTCCAGCGCGAGCAGGTTGTGGTGCTCGAGATCGGTGGCGTCGGTCACGCAGCGCACGTCGATGCTGTCCTTCATGATGCGCGGCTCGAAGTCGATGATGGCCGAGCGGATGGCCGCCTCGACGTCCGCGAAGTCGACCTCCGACATGCGTCCGCCGGCCCAGCCGCGAACGCCGAAGTTCAGCACCGAGCGGCGCGCGCGCGGCATGGCGTTGATGTCGTGCTCGGTACCGAAGTTGGTGGTGTTGAGCAGCCATTGCAGGTCGCGCAGCACCGAGTCGCGCAGCAGCCTGCCGCTCATGAGGAAGGCACCCGCGCGCTCCTGGTGGGTCTGCGGCGCCTTGTCGGTGAGCCGGTCGAGCAGCACCGGCTGCAGGCGGTCGCGCGCGACGCTTTCCTGCTGGTCGCCGTCGGTGTCCATCATTCCACTCATCAGGCAGCGCCCTCGCGCGAGAACTCGATGAGGCGCAAGTCGAGCAGCGAATGGTCGCCGGCCTCGCTGATCAGTGTGCGCTGGCCCAGGCCCGCGTACTGGTCTTCGCCGGACAGCGGCAGCCAGTCGGTGCGGCGGCCCAGCGTGGTTTCGTCGTCGAGGCCTTCGAGCTGGCCCGGATAGCGCACGGGCACCAGGCCGTTGAGCGCGCGGCCGTCGTGCAGCTCGAACTCGGTGGGCGCCCACAGCAGGTCGACCAGATGCTGCGGACGCGAGAACTTGATGCGGCGCACCTCGGGCAGGGGCAGCCAGGCATAGCCCGAGGGCGTGAGCAGCTCGAACACCGCACCGATGCGCACGTCGCCATCGCACAGCCATTCGAAGCTGCTGCGCTCCACCGGCTCCCCGTCGAGCGCCTGCACGGCGCGCGAGTCGGAGCGGTCGACGCTGGTGATGGCGCCGCGCAATGCGGGTGCGGCCTGCCGCGCGGTCTCGCGCAGGGCGGCGGCTTCATCGGCACGGTCGGCCGGCAGGGCTGCCGCGGCGATCAGCTGCTCGACCCATTCCGCGTTGCCGCTGACGATGGCCGGTGCGCGCCCGCCCGACCAGAAGTCGCTGCGATGGCGCTCGCCCGCGAGCGCCATCGAACACGTGACGCTGGCAGGAGTGAAAGTGGGATCGAGCTTGGTGGCCAGCTTGAGCTGGTCCTCGGCCCGCTGCCAATCGCCGCGCAGTGCAAGGAAATGGCACAGCGCAAGACGCAGGCTGGCATTCTGGGGATTGGCGCGAATCTGCCGCTGTACCCATTCGGTGTGCTCCGCCACCGAGCGCTCGCCCAGTACTGCAAACCCATCGCCCATGAAGCTTCCTCGCTGACTGGCTGGCACACGGCGCAAAGGCCTGTGTGCAAAGGACGGCCGCGGAGGCCGTCGGGAAAAAAATCACGGCCGGCCCGTGGGCCGGCCGCGCACAGGGAAAAAGGATCAGGCTTCCTTGTTTTCCTTGATGTTCCAGGCCAGAACCGTCTCGGCGCCCTTGCCGCCCTTGTCGGTCTGTTCCCAGTACTGCTGCTTCACCTTGGCGGCCTGGAATGCGTACTGCACGAACACGGCGTCGGAGCCTTGTTCTGCCGTGTACTGCACCGAGGTCACCAGCACCTCTTCGAGCGTGACGCGCGTGTATTCGATCTGCGAGCCCCCCGCCTTGCACACCGATACCTCCACCTTGCTCAGGTGCTTGCCGCTGGCGCAGTTCTTCAGCACCGAAGGTGCCGCCTTGTCGATGCGCGCGAGCACCTGCAGGTCGTTGAAGCTGGCCTTGCCAACGCCACCGCCACCGCCGCTGACCATGTTTCCAGGCTGCGTTGCTCCCCACGCAAACGACTTGATGTCCGTCCACTCCTTGTGGTTCGAGTCCTTCGATTCGCCGTTCGCGCCTTCAACGCGCATGAACATGTCTACTGCCATGATTTAAACCCCCAGAGTTATTTGCGCCCGATTCCGGGACGCCGTTGGATTAGCTGCTGTCCTTCTTGTTGGATGGCAGCTTCGAAACCAGCCGCAACGACACCGTCAGCCCTTCGAGCTGATAGTGCGGCCGGAGAAAAAACTTGGCGGCGTAGTAGCCGGGGTTGTCCTCGATGGCTTCCACCTGGACTTCCGCCGCCGCCAGCGGCTTCATTGCCTTCGTGTCCTGCGACGAGGTGCCGGGGCTGCCGTCGACGTAGTTCATGATCCAGTCGTTGAGCCAGCGCTCCATGTCCTCGCGCTCGCGGAACGAACCGATCTTGTCCCGCACGATGCACTTCAGGTAGTGCGCGAAGCGGCAGCAGGCGAAGAGGTACGGCAGGCGTGCCGCGAGGTTCGCGTTGGCCGTCGCGTCGGCGTCGTAGTACTCGGCCGGCAACTGCAGCGACTGCGCGCCGATGAAGGCCGCGAAGTCGGAGTTCTTGCGGTGCACCAGCGGCATGAAGCCGTTCTTGGCGAGCTCGGCCTCGCGGCGGTCGCTGATGGCGATCTCGGTCGGGCACTTCATGTCCACGCCGCCGTCGTCCGTCGGGAAGGTGTGCGTGGGCAGGTTCTCGACCGCGCCGCCCGATTCGACGCCGCGGATCGACGTGCACCAGCCGTACTGCTTGAACGAGCGGTTGATGTTCACGCCCATCGCATAGGCCGAGTTGGCCCAGGTGTAGCGGTTGTGCGCCGCCGAGTCGGTTTCTTCCTCGAACTCGAACTCGTCGACCGGATTGGTGCGTGCGCCATACGGCAGGCGTGCCAGGAAACGCGGCATGGCCAGGCCGATGTAGCGCGCGTCTTCCGAGTCGCGCAGCGAGCGCCATGCGGTGTGCTCGGTGTTCTGGAAGATCTTGGTCAGGTCGCGCGGGTTCGACAGTTCCTGCCACGAATCCATCTGCATCACCGTGGGCGACGCGCCCGCGATGAAGGGGCAGTGCGCAGCGGCAGCGATCTTGGCCATCTCGCCGAGCATCTCGACGTCGGGCGGGCTGTGGTCGAAGTGGAAGTCGCCGATCAGCGCACCGAAGGGCTCGCCGCCGAACTGGCCGTACTCGGCTTCGTAGATCTTCTTGAACAGCGGGCTCTGGTCCCAGCCGATGCCCTTGTGGCGCTTGAGCGAGCGCGCGACTTCGCGCTTCGATGCGCACATCACGCGGATCTTGAGCTGCTCGTCGGTCTCGGTGTTGTTCACGAGGTAGTGCAGGCCGCGCCACGCGCCTTCGAGCTGCTGGAAGTCCTCGTGGTGCAGGATCTGGTTGATCTGCTCGGAGAGCTTGCGGTCGATCTCGGTGATGATGGCCTGGACGGTGCGATAGGCGTCGTTGGAGACGGTGACGGTGCTTTCGAGCGCCTGCACGGCCAGCGTCTTGACGGCGTTCTCCACCGCCTCGCGGGCCTGGTCGGTCTTGGGCTTGAACTCGCGCTGCAGCAGGTTCGAGAACTCGTTCGGCTCCAGCGTCTCGACGGAGGCCGGTGCGCGCGCGGTGGTCTGTTTGGGGGCGGTGCTCATGATGGTGGCGGTCCTTGCTGCTGCTCGCGCTTACTCGGAAGAGTCGGAAGGGGTGCCGGGATTGCCGGCCTTTTCGTTCGCGGCTTCCACCGCCTTGGCAACGGCCGGGTTGGGCGCCGACGCCAGCGACTTCAGGAGCCCGGGGTTCTGCAGCGCCTGCGCGATCAGCTGTTCGGCGCCGTTCTTGCCGTCCATGTACGAAAGCAGATTCGACAGCTCGGTGCGCGCCTCGAGCAGTTGCTGCAGCGCGCCGACCTGGCGGGCGATGCGCGCGGGCGAGAAGTCGTCCATGCTGTCGAAGGTGATGTCGACGTTCATCTGGCCTTCGCCGGTGAGCGTGTTGGGCACCTGGAAGGCGACGCGCGGCTTGATGGCCTTCATGCGGTCGTCGAAGTTGTCGATGTCAACGGGCATGAATTCGCGCTCGGCAAGATCGGGCATCGGGTCGATCTGCTTGCCCGCGAGATCGGCGATGACGCCCATCACGAAGGGCAGCTGGATCTTGCGTTCGCTGCCGTAGATCTCGACGTCGTACTCGATCTGCACGCGCGGCGCGCGGTTGCGCGCAATGAACTTCTGACCACTGTTTCTGACACGGTTGTCTGCCATAAGCTTCCTCTTGAATCTGTAATGCGTGCGGGTGCGCCCCGTCGGCCTGCGTGCGCCTTGTCGTTACCGTTATTCGGCCTGGCCGCCGTTCAACGGCCGTCCTGCAAGACTTTCTATCTTCTGCAAACCCTCGGGCACGAGCTCTTCGATGATCTGGAAGAAGTTCAGGTCCAGCAGCCGCTGCGCCCTGCGGATGAGCATGGGCGCCGGATGGCTGGGCTCCGTTCGCTCCATGAACTGGCAAGCCTTTTCGAGCAACACCTGCACATCTTCACGGCTCGATATTTCAATATCCTTAATGAGCACCGGACGTAGGCCTGCACCGCCATTTGCGGGCCCCGCGGCCGCACCGTTCGCAACCGCTCCCGCAACGTCGGCCCCTTGCGCGCCGGCTGCCGAGCGGGCCTCGCCGGGTACTGGCTCTTCGGCCTGTACCTGCTCCGGCAGCAGTTGGGCCACGGTTCGCAGCGAGCGCTCGAGCCGCGAGAAGTCGGGCGCCCAGCTCTGGCCGAGCGCGCGTTCGCAGGTCTCCCGGATGCGCTGCAACAGCTCGAGTGCCGCACGCAACGCCACCACCGGAGGCGCCGACTTTTCCTGTGCGCGCCGCACCGTGTCCCTGAGCCGGCCGATGCCGCCCGGGTAGTCGATCTGATGGTCGGTCTTGCTCGAATCGAGCAAGGCCTCGACCTGCCGCAGGCTCATCGATGCGCCGCCGTCGTCGACCAGCCGCGCATCGCGCACGCTGCGTCCGAGTCCCTCGGCTTCGGCCAGCGCGGCCAGCGCATTCATGCGCGGCAGCGGGTCCTCGAAGCCGCCGTCGACGACGCGCGGATGCACGTCGTCCCAGAATTTCTGCAGCACCACGTCGACGAGTTGCAGTCCTTCGACGTAACCCGGCAAGCCACGGTTCTCGGTCCACGCCAGCGTGAGGGGCACCAGCACACGCAGGTCGCGCGTGCGTGTGCACAGCTGCTTCGCGATGCGCTCGACGCGAGCCCAATCGGGCGGCTCGGCGGGAATGATGGTCGAGCCGAACTGCTGCTCGCGCTTGCCCGCCGTTGCCTGGTGCAACGCCATGAAATCGGGGTCGTATTCCAGGTCTTCACCGCAAGGCAGCGGGCCCTCCACAGGCACCTGCAATAGATCGATCTCGCTCTGCGCCAACCTCTGCTCCCCTCGTTCAAACGTTTCCTAACAACAGCAATCTTGAGGGGAACAAGTGATGCGGTCAACAGCAACAGATTGCAACACGGCGCGTATGAATTACTAAGAAGTACAACTCCTTTTGAAATTCAAACAGAACGACTACACCTCGTTCACAGCAAACCGCGAGCAGCCAAATTGCGCATCAACGCACTGATACCAAAAGTCCACATCGGCACCTTGTCCGCGTGCACCACGCGATTGACCAGCGCGCCGAGTTCCGGAGCGGCAATGCGCACCCGGTCACCCACGACGTGGGTGAATCCTTGCCCAGGCCCATGACGGTCTTGTGTCGGGGCGAACATCGTTCCCAGAAACAACATGAAGCCATCGGGATAAGCGTGATTTACTCCTATGGTTTGCGACACGAGATCGAGCGGATCGCGGCTGATCTTCGATAGAGAACTCGATCCCTCGAGCACGAAGCCTTCGGGCCCCGTCACTTCCAGCGCAACGATGATGCGGCGCACGTCCGCGATGCCGAACTGCTCATCGAACAAGCGGATGAAAGGGCCGATCGCGCAGGAGGCGTTGTTGTCCTTCGCCTTGCCCAGCAGCAGTGCGCTGCGGCCTTCGAAGTCGCGCAGGTTGACGTCGTTGCCCAGCGCGGCGCCGAGGGTTTCGCCGCGGCTGTTCACCGCGAGCACGACCTCGGGCTCGGGGTTGTTCCACGCGGAACCCGAATGGATGCCCACGTCCGCGCCGGTGCCCACGGCGGAGAGCACCGGCGCCTTCGTGAAGATCTCCGCGTCGGGTCCGATGCCCACTTCGAGGTACTGCGACCACGCGCCCTGCGCAATCAACACTTCCTTGACCTTCATTGCCTCGGGCGATCCGGGCACGATGTCCGCGAGGTTGTCGCCGAGCACGCTGCCGATGGCCGCGCGCGTGGCCTCCGCCTTCGACGCATCGCCGCGCGCCTGCTCCTCGATCACGCGTTCGAGCAGGCTCGCAACGAATGTGACCCCGCTGGCCTTCACGGCCTGCAGGTCGCAGGGCGCGAGCAGCCATGGCCTGGCCGCATCGCGCGCGGTCTCGTCGCTGTTGGCAAGGACCTCATCGAGCGCCGCGATGCGCGGTGCGCCCTGCAATGCGCGGCGAACTGCCTGTGCAGGCGCTTCCTTGCCTTCGAGCAGATCGCTCATGGTGGGCGCGAGCTTCGAAAGATCGTGCAGGCCGCCTTCGTGAACGGCAACAAGCACGGGGCCGACGCCGGGCTGCCAGAGGCGTCCGACGAGGGTGGCGCGTTCGGCGTCGCGGGGAAGGCAGGAAGAGATGGAAAGATCGAGCGGCATGGCGTGGTGTCTCCGTGGATGGGTGTGCGCTGTGCCGCATCGTAGCGGCGCACACGGGAGACGGCGCGGCCTGCTTCGCCTTTTCTCCGTCCGCAGTCAGTGCCCCGGCGTCGCGCGCACGCGCGCCACCTCGGCGGGCAGGTTGGTCCAGGCCGGCTCCTGCGGCGCGAAGCGCGCGCGCATGTAGCCGGCGAGTTCGGCGATCTGCCGGTCGTCGAGCACCTCGCGGAAGCCGGGCATGAAGCCGATGTCGCGGCTCGCGGGTTCGCGTACGCCGTCGAGGATGGTGCGCAGCAGGTTGTCGGGCCGCGCGCTGGTGAGGTTGCTGTTGAGCGCGAGCGGCGTGTTGACGCCCAGCAGCGTGGGGCCGTTGCCGTCGTGGTGGCAGGAGGCGCAGGCACTGTCGAACATGCGCTGTGCGGGGCCCAGCAGCTGCCCCTGCGTGCGTGCGGCGTTGTCGACCACCTGCTGCGCGACGGCTGCGGGCTGCGCGGCAGGCGGGGGATTGAACGAACCGAGGTAGGTCGCCATCGCGCGGATGTCCTCATCGGGCACCTGCGCGAGCTCGCGCACCACCTCGGCCATCGGCCCGCCCGCGATGCCGTGGCGCTGCGTGTGGCCGTGGCGCAGGTAGCGGTAGAGCTCGTCGGCATCCCACGGCACCGCCGACTTCGACGCCAGCTGCGTGAGCGCCGGCGCCTCCCAGCCATCGACCATCGCGCCCGACAGGAAGGCGCTGCCGCCCTGCTCCGCGCCGAGCGCGTTGCGCGGCGTATGGCAGGCGCCGCAATGCCCGAGGCCGTTGACGAGGTATGCGCCGCGGTTCCACTCCGCGCTCTGCGAGGCCACGGGCTGCATCGGCGCCGGATCGTGGAAGAGCGCATTCCAGCCGGCCATCAGCGGCCGGATGCTGAACGGAAACTTGAGCTCGGACTTCGGCGTCTCCGCGCGCACGGCAGGCAGCGACATGAAGTACGCGTACAGCGCCTGCAGGTCGTCGTCGCTGGTCTTCGCGAAGGCGGTGTAGGGGAACGCGGGATACAGGTAGTGGCCGTCGCGCGAGACGCCCTCGCGCATCGCGCGCTGGAAGGCGCTGAAGGACCAGCGGCCGAGGCCCGTTTCCGCATCCGGCGTGAGGTTGGTGGTGTAGAGGGTGCCGAAGGGCGTGTCCATGGCGCGACCGCCCGCGTTGGCCGTGCCGCCGGGCGCGGTGTGGCACACGGCGCAGTCGCCCACTGCGGCGAGCACGCGGCCGCGCTCGATGGTGGCCTGGCTGTAGACCGGCGCGGTGAGCGACACCGGTGCGATGGCCGAGCGCCAGCCGAGCAGTCCCGCGATGACGCCGATGCCGCCGACGACCAGCGCCGCGCCCGTCGCCCACAGGCCTTTGCGCCGAGGCCACGGCGCATTGCTCCTTCCCCCCTTGGGGGAAGGTTGGGATGGGGGCACGGCAGCGTCGCCATTTGAGCGCCGTATGCCCCCACCCCCGCCCTCCCCCAGGGGGGGAGGGAGCGAACCCCGGTTCAATTCGGCCAGCACCGTCTCCGGCGTGAAAGGCGGCGAGCGGAACCGCACGCCCGTCGCATCGAAGATCGCATTCGCAATCGCCGCCGTGCCCGGCACCGACGACGACTCGCCCGCGCCCAGCGAAGGCTCGCCGGGCCGCGGCATGTGCATCACCTCGATCACCGGCACTTCGCGGAAATTGATGATCGGGTAGCCGCCCCACTCGCGGCTCGCGACCACGCCGGATGGCAACACGCCCGGCAGTTGCGCGCCCGCCGCCGTGCCTTGCTGTTGCTGCTGTTGTTGCGGCGCGAACTCCACCCGCTCCTTGAGCGCCCGGCTCGTCGTCTGGATCACGTTGCCGTGCACCTGGTGCTCGACGCCCGCGGGGTTGATCATCAGGCCGGCGTCATGCCCCACCACCACGCGGCGCACATGCACCTCGCCGGTCTTGCGGTTGACCTCCACGTCGGCTACCCACGCGGCCCATGCCGCGCCGAAGCCCGGCCACTTGCTGTGGACGTAGCGCGCATAGGCAAAGCCCTGGCCGAACAGGATGTCGCCGCCCTCGCCCAGTCCGCCATCGGCGTTTTCCTGCGGCCCGGTGCGCATGCGCCAGCCAGCCTTCTGCGCGGTGGCCTGCACGAGCTCGACGGCGCGCGGGTCCTGCAGGTGCCGCAGCCTGAACTGCACCGGGTCGACACCCGCCGCCGTCGCCAGTTCGTCGATGTACGACTCGTGTGCGAACGAGCTGGGCAGCGCCGACACGCCGCGCAGCCAAGAGGCGCGCACGATCGGCGCCATGTCGTTGACCTTCACGCGCAGGTTGTCGTAGCTGTAGGGCGGACGCGCGGTGCGGTCGCCCATCTCGAAGGCCTGCGCCACCGGCTCGATGGTGCGCGTGAGCAGCAGCGCGAGCGTGGGCGCGCCGTTCGACGGGTACGAGGTCTCGAAGTCGTAGGCGGCGACGCTGCCGTCGGCCATGAGGCCGCCGTCGATTTCCATCAGCTGCGCGGCGCCCTTGGGCTCCCACGCATGCTCCTGCTCGCGCGTGAGCTGCACGCGCACCGGTGCGCCCACCGCGCGCGCGAGCAGCGCCGCGTCGGCGGCCACGTCGTCGGCGCCGTTGCGGCCGTAGCAGCCCGCGGCCTCCATGCGGACCACGTCGACCTGCACGTCCTCCACGCCGATGAGCCTGGCAAGATCGGCGCGCAGCACGTGCGAGTTCTGCGAGCCGGCCCAGCAGCGCAACTGCATGCCGCTGCCGTCGGCGGGCTGCCATTCGGCCAGAGCGCACGACGGGCCGATGGACGCATGCATCTGGTAGGGCCACACGTAGGTGCGGTGCATGGGCTGCGCCGCCGATGCGATGGCGCCGTCGACATCGCCTTCGTCGACCAGCAACCGCTGCGTCGAGGGGTTGTCGCGCAGGGCCTGCGCGAGATCGCCGAGGTCCGGCATGCCGGGCCATGGCTTCCACTTCACGCGCAGCTCGCGCAGCGCCTGCTCGGCGTGTTCCTCGCGTTCGGCCACGATGCCGACGAAGTCGCGGATGACGACCACCGCGCGGATGCCGGGGATGTGCGCGATCGACGACTCGTCGACCGACTCCAGCGTGTTGCCGATGAACTCGCCATGGTCCGCGCCCGCATACGGCGGGCGCACCACGCGGCCGTGCAGCATGCCGGGCACGCGCATGTCGTGCACGAACACGAGTTCGCCAGCGAGCTTGGCCGGGATGTCGACGCGCGCCTGCCGCGTGCCGACCACGCGGTAGTCGGCCGGCTCCTTGGGCCTGGCGCGCGGATCGAGCCGCAGCACGGTGCGCTGCCCTGCGATCAGCTCGGCGTAGCTGACATGCCGATCAGGTGCCTCCGCGACGCGCACCACGCCGTTGCGCACCTGCAGCGCATCCTCGGTCACGCCCAGGCGCTCGGCCGCACGCGCGAGCAGCCATGCGCGCGCCTGCGCCGCGGCCAGCCGCAGCGGCTGCGCATGGATCTGGATCGAGGCGCTGGCGATGGTCGCACCCTGATTGGGCGCGCGCGCGGTGTCGCCCAGCATCACGCGCACGCAGGGCATGCCGAGATCGAGTTCCTCGGCCACGATCTGGCCGAGCGCCGTCTGGATGCCGGTGCCGAGGTCGACGTGTCCGTTGAGCGCGGAGGCGCTGCCGTCGTCCCACACCGCGAGCAGCACCTCGTCGCCTTCGACGGGGTTGCTGGCGATGAAGGCAGGCTGGCCCTTGGCCGGGGGCGGCGGTGGCGGCGTCTCGCGCAGCACCAGCAGCACGCCGGTGGCGGCAAGGAACTCGGCGCGCGTCCGCGGCAGGTCGGCGCGGCGCGTCATGGAATTTGCCCCCTCTCCCACTTGCGGGAGAGGGTTGGGGTGAGGGCCGGCGGCGATAGCAATGGCTGCGCTTCGGCAAAGGCCGATGCCCTCGCCCTGGCCCTCTCCCAGAGGGAGAGGGGAGAAGACCCGAAACTCATGCGCTCGCCTCCGCGCGCATGCGCACCGCCGCGCGCTGCACCGCGTCCAGAATCTCGATGTGCGTGCCGCAGCGGCACAGGTTGCCCGACAGCTCGGCGCGGATGCGCACTTCGCTCGCCTGTGGATCGCGCGCGAGCAGCGCCGCTGCCTGCATCACCATGCCGTTAAGGCAATAGCCGCACTGCGCGGCCTGAGCCTCTTCGAAGGCGGCCTGCACGGGGTGCCAGCTGCCGCGCGAGCCCAGGCCTTCGAGCGTGGTGATGGCACGCCCCGCCACGCCGTGCGCCGGGATCACGCACGAACGCGCGGCCACGCCGTCCACGTGCACGGTGCAGGCGCCGCACTGTCCCAGCCCGCAGCCGTACTTGGGGCCGTTCAGCCCCAGGTCGTTGCGCAGCAGGTGAAGCAGCGTCGCCTCGCGCGGCACGCCCGTCATCGATTGCGCCCGGCCGTTGACCAGCAGGCGCAGCGGCTCAGCGCCGCAGCTGGCCGTCACGGGCGTATATCTCCAGATCGACGAAGGTCGAGCCGTTGTGGTTCTTCGCGCTGTACTCGATGGGGAATTCGCCGAAGCGCGTGCTGCCGATGCTCTCCAGCCCGGCGATGAAGCTGTCGCGCGTGGGCGTCTTGCCCGCGCGGCGCAGGCCCTCGACCATGACGCGCGCGACGATGTAGCCCTCCAGCGCGGTGTAGCTGTCGATCTTCTCGCCGAACTCGGCGCGGTCGCGCTGGTAGTCGGCCACGATGGGCACGCGCAGCGCCTGCGGCGGCGGCACGATGCTGGCCGTGACCAGGCCCGCGAGCTTGCCGTCGAGCCGCTTGGCCGAGCCGGCCGCATCGGTGATGCCGACCGACAGCGTGTACAGCGGCGAACCCACGGCGCTGGCGCGGTAGTCGCGCATGAACACTTCCACCATGCGCCCGGCCATGATCATCACGACCGCGCCCGGCTTCGCGTCGGCGAGGCCGGTGACGACCTGCTTCGCGTCCTCGGCCGCGATGGCCAGCGGGAAGGTCTTGAGCACCTTCACCTTGTAGTCGGCCGCGAGCTCCTCGCACGTGGCGAGGTTCGACTTGCCGAAGGCGCTGTCCTGGTAGACCACCGCGATCGACTGGATGCCGATGGTCGAGAGGTGGCTGATGATCTTGCGCAGCTCCAGGTCGTAGCCCGCGCGCACGTGGAACAGGTAGCGGTTGACCTTGGTGCGGAACGACGTGGTGCCCACCAGCGGCGCGAACATCGGCACGCCGGCCTTCTCGGCGAGCGGCATCGCCGCGGCGAGATTGCCGGTGGCCACGTAGCCGGTGAGCGCGAAGACCTTGTCCTCGTCGATCAGCTTGGCGGTGTTGACGGCCGTCTTCGCGGGGTCGTAGGCGTCGTCGTAGGTGACCAGCTCGATCTTGCGGCCGTTCACGCCACCCGACTTGTTGACCCTGTCGAAGTAGAGCTTGATGCCCGCGCGGTAGTCGATGCCGAAGTCTTTCGCCGGCCCGCTGAACACGGCCGACTGGCCGATGCGGATGGTGGTGTCGGTCACACCGTTCGTGCCGTTGTCCGCGCGCGCCGAACGCAGCAGGCCAGGGCCGAGTGCAAGGGCGGCGCCACCCGCGACCATGGCGCGCCTTGTGATGGAAAGCTTCATGCGTCCTGAGCCTCGTGGTTCGTTCGTTCTTGTCGTTCTTGCGGCGGCGCGCTCAGGCGGTCTGGATGTCCGCGGACTGGATGCGCTTGACGCCCTTGGCCGTCATCTGCTTCCACGCGGCGGCCAGCGAGCCGTTGAGGTCGATACCTCGCGTGGCGTCCTCGATCACGTAGGCCTCGAAGCCGGCCTTGCGCGCGTCCATCGCGGTCCAGGCCACGCAGAAGTCGGTGGCCAGGCCTGTGACGAACACGGTCTTGATGCCGCGCGCCTTCAGGTAGCCGGCCAGGCCGGTGGCCGTCTTGTGGTCGGCTTCCTCGAAGGCCGAGTAGCTGTCCATGTCCTTGTGGAAGCCCTTGCGGATGACGAGCTGCGCGGTGGGCATCTTCAGGTCCTTGCCCAGCGCCGCATCGTCGGTGCCCTGCACGCAGTGGTCGGGCCACAGCACCTGCGTGCCGTAGCTGAGCTTGGTGGTCTCGAAAGGCTTCTTGCCGCTGTAGGTGCTGGCGAAAGATGCATGGCCCGCCGTGTGCCAGTCCTGAGTGACCACGATGTTCTCGAACGCGGGTGCGAGCGCGTTGATCACCGGAATGACCTCGTTGCCGCCTTTCACCGCCAGCGTGCCGCCGTCGAGAAAGCAGTTCTGCACGTCGACCACGATCAGCGCCGCCTTGGCGCCGGGCTTGATCTTGCCGGCCGCGAAGGCGTTGAAGGCGACACTGCCGAGGCCACCGGCCAGCCCGAAGGCGGCGGCGGATTTCACGAGGGTTCTGCGATGCATGGCGTGGACTCCTGGTAGGACTGGAAGGGGAACTTGAATCAGGACAAGAGAAACTTTCCAGGAACACCACGGAACCGGCTTTGCCGGGCCGTCGGTGTTGCCCCCTGCAAGGGGGTTGGCGAAGCGGCACGAAGTGCGCGAAGACTGGGGGTGTGCTTCATGCTAGACGCTGAGGTAGGCGCGGCGCACTTCGTCGTTCGCCGCGAGCTCGGCCATCGTGGCGTGATAGCGGATCTGGCCCTTCTCGAGCACGTAGGCGCGGTCGGACACCAGTTCGGCGAAGTGCATGTTCTGCTCCGACAGCAGGATGCTCACGCCCTGCGCCTTGAGCTCCAGGATCATGTTGGCCATCTGCTCGACGATCACCGGCGCCACGCCCTCGGACGGCTCGTCGAGCAGCACGAGATACGGGTTGCCCATGAGCGTGCGCGCGACCGTGAGCATCTGCTGCTCGCCGCCGCTCATGCGCCCGCCCGGGCGGTTGGGCATCTCGCCGAGATTGGGGAAGAGCTTGAACAGGCGCTCGGGCGTCCATAACGGCGCGTCTGTGCCATCGGCCCAGCGGCGCGCAGGCTGCTTGCCGACCTCGAGGTTCTCCATCACCGTGAGGTCGGTGAACACGCGGCGGTCTTCGGGCACGAAGCCCAGGCCCAGTCGCGCCGCATGGTGTGGCTCGCTCTTGGAGATGTCGTGGCCCAGGAAGCGCACCGCGCCGCGGCGCTTGGTCAGCATGCCGATCAGCGCCTTCAGCGTGGTCGACTTGCCCGCACCGTTGCGGCCCATGAGCGCGACGACTTCGCCGCGGCGCACTTCGAGATCGACGTCGTAGAGGATCTGCGCGGCGCCGTACCAGGCGCACAGGGCCTTGGCTTGCAACAAAGGTTCGTGTGTGCTCATGCGGCTTCTCCAACGGCTTCGGCTTTCTTCTCGAATGTCTTTCCACTGCCGAAGTACACCTCCTGCACCTTGGGGTGGTCGCGGATCTCGAGCGGCTTGCCCTGCGCAATCAGGCGCCCCCGCGCGAGCACGATCATGCGGTCGGCGTATGCGAACACCACGTCCATGCTGTGCTCGGTGAACAGCACGGCCAGGCCGCGTTGGATGACGAGATCCTTGGTCAGCGCCATGAGCGAGTTGCGCTCCTTGGGCGCCATGCCGGCAGTGGGCTCGTCCATCAGCAGCAGCTTGGGCGAGTTGGCCATCGCGATGGCGAGCTCGACGCGCTTCACGTCGCCGTAGGCGAGCACGCTGCAGGGCCGGTCGGCCTGCGACTTCATGCCGACCTGATCGAGCAGCGCCAGCGCTTCCTCGCGCTTGTGGTCGGCCGCGCGGCGCCACATCGAGAACAGCTTGCCGTCGTGCGATAGCAGCGCCATCTGCACGTTCTCGGCCACGGTGAGCGAGGCGAAGGTCTCGGCGATCTGGAAGGTTCGGCCCACGCCTTTGCGCCAGATGGCGCGCGGCTTCTGGCCGACGAGCTCGTGCCCGTCGAACAGGATCGAGCCCTGGTCTGCCTTGAGCTGGCCGTTGACCATGTTGAAGGTGGTGGACTTGCCGGCGCCGTTGGGGCCGATGAGGGCCAGCAGTTCGCCGGCATGCAGTTCGAAGCTGATGCCGTCGACGGCCTTCACGCCGCCGAAGGACTTGCCGAGGTTCTCGACCTTCAGCAGCGGTGGGTTGGAGCTGTTGGGGGAAGTCATGCCTTGGCCTCCTTCACCTCAGGCACCGCCGGCGCCGTTTCGGGCTTGCCGCGGCGCAGCAGCTTGTCGGTCAGCTGCTTGGCAAAGCCTGCAATGCCCTGCGGGAACAGCAGCACGAGGATCAGGATGATGGCGCCGAGCGTCGCGCGCCAGTAGTCGGTGTTGCGCGCCACGGTGTCGTGCAGCCAGCTGAAGGTGACGGCGCCGACCACCGGCCCGGCCAGCGTCTGGATGCCGCCCAGCAGCACCATCACCAGCCCGTCGACCGACTTGTCGACGCTGAGGCTTTCGGGCGAGATGCTGCCCTTGGAGAAGGCATAGAGCGAGCCGGCCAGGCCGGCCGCGGCGCCGGCGACGACGAAGGCGGTCCACTGCATGCGCTTGACGTCGATGCCGATGGCGTCGGCGCGAAGCAGCGAGTCGCGCCCCGCGCGCAGCGCGTAGCCGAAGGGCGAGAACAGCACGCGGCGCAGCATCAGGATGCCGGCGGCCACGAGCACCAGCGTGAGCCAGTAGTAGGTGCGCTTGTCCGACAGCCACTCCGACGGCCACACGCCCGTAAGGCCGTTGCTGCCGCCGGTGAACGAATCCCACTGGTAGACGACGGCCCAGGTGATCTGCGCGAACGCCAGCGTGAGCATGGCCAGGTACACGCCCGACAGCCGCACCGCGAACCAGCCGTAGACCAGGGCGCCGATGGCCGCGACCAGCGGGGCCACGATGAGCGCCGCTTCCATCGGCAGGCCGCTGGAGCGCACCAGCAGCGCGGCGCCATAGGCCCCGAGGCCGAAGTAGGCGGCATGGCCGAACGAGTGCATGCCGGCCGGGCCCATGATGAAGTGCAGGCTGGCGGCGAACAGCGCGGCGATCAGCAGGTCGATCATCAGCACCGTGGTGTAGGGCGAGCCGGCGGTGAGCAGGGGCATGGCCATGAGCGCCACGCCCAGTGCGGCCACCAGCCACAGGTAGCCCTTGCTCGCGCGGCGCAGCGGCTCCTCGGCCATGCCCACGTAGCGGCTGGGCGCCTGCGGCCTGCCGAACAGGCCCCACGGACGCCACACCAGCACGATGGCCATGACGATGAAGTCGACCACCAGCGTGAGCTTCGAGAACGACACGCTGTAGCCGAAGATTTCAACCACGCCGAGCCAGATGCACACGGCCTTGATTTCGGAGATCAGCAGCGCGGCCGCATAGGCACCCGGAATGGAGCCCATGCCGCCCACCACCACCACCACGAAGGCCGCGCCGATGGTGTTGAGGTCCATCGCCAGCGTGGCCGGTTCGCGCGGCAGCTGCAGCGCGCCGCCCAGGCCCGCGAGCATGGCGCCGAGCCCGAACACCGCGGTGAAGAGCCAGGCCTGGTTCACGCCCAGCGCGCTGACCATCTCGCGGTCTTGCGTGGCGGCGCGCACCAGCGTGCCCCAGCGGGTGCGCGTGAGCAGCAGCCACATGAGGCCGAGCACGACCGGGCCGACGACGATCAGGAACAGGTCATAGGTCGGAAACTGCCGGCCCAGGATTTCCACCGAGCCCGACAGGCCCGGCGCGCGCGGCCCGAGCAGCTCGTCAGGCCCCCAGATGTAGAGCACTGCGTCCTTGATGACCAGAACCAGTGCGAAGGTCGCCAGCAGCTGGAACAGCTCTGGCGACTTGTAGATGCGGCGCAGCAGCACCATTTCGATCAGCGCGCCGAGGATGCCGACCGCAATCGCGGAAAGCACCACCGCCGGCCAGAAGGCCATGCCGCCGCCGAGCTTCTCGACCAGCGTGTAGGCAAGGTAGATGCCGACCATGAAGAAGGAGCCATGCGCGAAGTTGACGATGCGCGTGACGCCGAAGATCAGCGAAAGGCCGGCCCCCACGAGGAACAGCGACGAAGCCGACGACAGCCCGGTGAGGAACTGAAGCAGCAATGAAGAAAGACTCATCCGAAGGCCTTCTGGTGGCGGTTTTCATTCATGGGAGGAGCATCCGCATTCAACGCAGCCCCGCGGTTGGCGCCGTCGTGCCCCCACCCCGACCCTCCCCCAAAAGGGGAGGGAGAAATTCGGGGAACACCACGGAACCGGCTTTGCCGGGCCGTTGGTGTTGCCCCCGGAAGGGGGTTGGCGAAGCGACACGAAGTGCGCGCAGCCTGGGGGCGAGCCATATCAGTCGGCGGCGCGCGATTTCTTGACGTCGGCGTCGGAGGGCTGGAACTTGGCGCCGTCGAAGTAGGTGTAGTCGACCATCACGCCCTTGCCGTTCTCGTTCTTCGTCTTGCCGACGAAGGCGCCCATGGTGGATTGGTGGTCTTCGGCGCGGTAGCTGATCTTGCCGAACGGCGTATCGACCTGCAGGCCCTTGAAGGCTTCGACGAGCTTCGGCGTTTCGGTGCCCTTGGCCTTGACCACGCCGGCCGCGACCGACTTGATCATGCTGTAGCCGACCACCGAGCCCAGGCGCGGGTAGTCGTTGTACTTGGCGTGGTACGCGAGGAAGAAGGCCTTGTGCTCGGGCGTCTGGATGCCGTACCAGGGGTAGCCGGTCACGATCCAGCCGTTGGGCGTTTCGTCCTTCAGCGGATCGAGGTACTCGGGCTCGCCGGTCAGCACGCTGACGACCGAGCGGTCCTTGAAGAGGCCGCGGGTGTTGCCTTCGCGCACGAACTTCGAGAGGTCGGCGCCGAAGAGCACGTTGAAGATCGCATCGGGCTTGGCGTCGGCCAGCGCCTGGGCGACGGCGCCCGCGTCGACCTTGCCGAGCGGCGGCGCCTGCTCGGCGACGAACTCGACGTCGGGCTGCGCGGCCTTCAGCAGTGTCTTGAATGCAGCCACGGCCGACTGGCCGTATTCGTAGTTGGGGTACACGACGGCCCAGCGCTTCTTCTTGAGCTTGACGGCTTCCGGCACCAGCATCGCGGCCTGCATGTAGGTGCCGGGACGCAGGCGATAGGTGTATTCGTTGCCGCCCTGCCAGGTCATCTTGTCGGTCAGCGGTTCGCCGGCCAGGAAGAAGATCTTCTTCTGCTTGGCGAAGTCGGCCACGGCCAGGCCGGTGTTCGACAGGAAGGTGCCGGTGAGCACGTCGATCTTCTCGCGCGCCACCAGTTCTTCGGCCACTCGCACGGCGTCGCCGGGGTTGGCGTTGTCGTCGCGCGTGATGAGCTCGACCTTCTTTCCGTTCACGCCACCCTTGGCGTTGATCTCTTCGACAGCCAGCTCCATGCCCTTCTTGTAGGGCTCGAGGAAGGCGGGCTGGGCCTTGTAGCTGTTGACTTCGCCGATCTTGATCACGCCTTGCGCATGCGCGGGAACGAGAGCAGTGGTCAGCGCTGCGAGGGCTGCGGCGCTGAAGACGTGACGCAATGGGGTCATGGGAAAGCTCCTTGAAATCGAAAGAGGAAAGGAAACACCGTGAATGGGCTGGAAGGGCGAAAGAAACGATCAGCGAAGACCGTCTTCACCCTTGATCTCATGGACCTGCAGGCCGCCGATGCGCGGCAGCGGCCGGCCGCTGTCGGTAACGGCCACCGCCACCACGATCTCGTTGGCGCGCGGCGCGTCGCTCACGCGAGCCTCGACGGCGTCGAAATGGCTGCGCACGAAGGCGGCGTCCTTGTGGCCGAGCGGCACGTCGATGGCGGTGCCCAGCGTGCCCTGCTTCTTGGCCGAGGGCACGAGCGCCGCACCCTTCTCAACCGCCACGCGCAGCGGCGCGCCCAGCTTGGGATGCAGGATGGCGGCGGCATGCTCGAGTTCGCCGCGCTCGCCGACGATGGCGGCCTTGCCGTAGCTCTGCGCCTGGCCGGGCTCGATGCCCAGCGCCTTCACGGCCTTCTGGCCGAGCAGCGCGCCGAGTTCCTCGCCGATGGCGATCAGGTCGTCGAGGTTCTCGCTGTAGCGGCCGGCGTAGGGGTTCTCGATCACGGCGATGGCGACGGCGCGGCGCGTGGGCGGCGTGATGTCCTTGCCCATTTCGCGGCGGGTTTCATCGACCTGTACTACGAGCTTGCGGATGTTGGCGGTCATGTTCTGTGTTCCTTGTCTCTGTATGGATGCAGCGGCTCAGCGCAGGCCATCCCATTTGCTGATGTCTTTGGCGAGCAGGCCACCTACGCGTGCGTGGACGCGATACCCGGTGCTCATCGCGAGGATGAAGACGATCTCGTCGGCCGCCGGCGCGCCGGGCACGCGCACCTCGATGGCGTCGAACTGGCCGCGCACGTAGCTGGCGTTGATGTTGGTCAGCGGCACGTCGAGCGCGGCGCCGGGCGGGCCGACCTTCTTGGTCGAGGGCACGATCGAGAGCGCATTGCCGGGCTGGCCGGTCTTCTCCTCGGCCTTGCCCGCGGTGTAGGCGGCACGGCTGCCCTTCCAGCCCAGCAGTTCGCGCATCGCGTAGCCGCCCGGCACGTGCCACAGCGCGCCGTGCTCCAGTTCGCCGTCGGCGCCGACGATGGCCCCCTTGCCGTAGGTGGCGATCTGCTCCAGTGGCACGTCCATGGCGGCATGCAGCCGGTGCGCCATGTCGACGCCCACCGGGTCGAGCAGCGCCATCATCGGCAGGATGTCGGGCTCGTAGCGGCCGGCGAACGGATTGGTCAGCACCGCGCCGATGGCACCACGCACCAGCGGGGTGTCGGCGCGCGGTCCGAACTCGTGGTGGATGTGCTCGACATGGGTGAAGACGCGGCGGATTTCGATCATGAAAAAGAACCTTGCTTTTCGTTAAGCAAATACTGAACCAACGGATCTTGGCAACGCTGTGCCGAGCGCCTTCGAGCATAAGGGCTCGACAAGTCTCCACTGCCCCTGGCAAACGAGTAGAGCGGCCCACACGAGCCCGCCTTTTTGCAAAACCTTGGCGCACACCGCGCCCGTATCGAGTGCGCTGCGCACCTGCGCGGGGGCCAGCACGGGCACGTCGACGGTGACGAGCATGTCGCCCAGGTCGCTGTCGTCCTTGCATTCGTTCGCGGGGCGGCGCGCGATGGCTTCGTCGTCCACGTCGACGGCATTGGCGATCACTGTCGCGGCGGCATCGGCCTGTGCTGCGGTGGCGGCCAGCACCGTCACGCTGTCGGCGATGCCCAGCGAGAAGCTGCGCCCGCGCCAGCCGCTGGTGGCGACGCCGCGCACGGGCTGGTCGGCGCGCAGCTCGAACTGGCCGTCGGTGGTGAGGATGCCGCCCTCGCCGGCGAGATGGCTGCGCAGGTCGAAGCGCGCGATGTCGGCGAACACGCCCACGCGCGCGGACTGCCCGGGCGCGAGATGCAGCGCGATGTCGCCGCCGTTGTTGATCCACGCGCGCTCGACGCCGGGGCGCTCGTAGAAGGCGATGAGCTCCTGCGCCACCGAGCCGGCCACCGCCGCCATCGGCGTGATGAAGGTCGGCGAGAAGGCGGCGCAGGCGTCCCACATGCGGCGCGCCACCACGTTGCGCGGGCGCATCCTGTCGGTGACGGGCAGGCGCAGCAGCGGCAGCTCGTGCACCAGCTCGTCGAGCACGTGGACGAAGCGCGCCCACGCCGCATCGTGCGCGGCGGCCACGGCGTACGGGTCGCCGTGCGCCTCGGCCACGATGTCGATCGGGCCGTGGTTGAAGTGCCAGCGGCTCTTGTCGAGCGCCGTGCGTTCGGCAGGCATGATCAGCCCAGCATGGGAGCGTGGCCCAGGGGCCACGGGTTGGCGTCGTCCACTGCGAGCCATTGGCGCGCGAGCGGTGCGCCGTCTTCCTGCCATGCACCGCGGGCGAGCGCCTGCTCGAGCGGGAAGATGTGCTCCATGTGGCCGCCGAGCGCTTCGTAGTCGTCGCGTCGCATGCTGAACTCGATGGGTGCGACGATGGCGGGCGTGGGCACGGTGCCGAAGCTGTTGTCGGGCATGCGCATGACGTCGGCCATCACGGTGATGCCGCCGCCGGGCCATACATAGGCCGGCGCGCCGCCGCAGGTGACGTTGACCAGCGCCCGCTTGATGGCGCGCGTGAGCAGCACCGGGTTCTCGGTGACGCCCGCGCGCAGGCTGCCGCCAGCACCACCCAGGAACAGCACCGTGCACAGCGAGGGTTCGCAGTTCTCGCCGATGCGATCGACGATGCGCTTCACCTCCGGCGGCATCGGCTGCTCGACAGGTTTGAGCGCGTCGTCGAGCACGTACCACTGGGCGTGCTCACCGGTGGTCGACGTCATGAGCAGGCGCATGCCGGGGCGTGCGACGCCCTCTTCCCAGCCTTCGATGATCGCGAGCGGATCGGCGATGTCGGTGCCGCCCCAGCCGTTGCCCGGGTTCGCCACCTGGAAGTAGCGCCCCGGCGTGGACTTGCGCCCCAGCATCTGGATGCCCGAGGGCGCCATGTCGAGGCAGCGGCCGGCCTGGTGCTCGGTGAGCACGCCGGTGATGTGGTCGTCGACCACCACCACTTCGTCGGCCACGCCGGCGAACTGCCGCGCGAAGATGCCGACCGCGGCCGAGCCGCAGCCCACGCGCATGCGCTGCTCTTCCACGCCGTTGACGATGGGCGCCTTGCCCGCCTGGATCACGAGGGTGGAGCCGCCGTCAATGGTGCACTCCACCGCCTTCTTGTTGCCCAGCAGCTGCATCAGCTCGGCCGTCATGCGGCCTTCCTTCTTGCTGCCGCCGGTGAGGTGGTGCACGCCGCCGAGCGAGAGCATCTGCGAGCCGTATTCGGCCGTAGTCACGTGGCCCACGACCTCGCCGCGGTAGCGCACGTTAGCCTGCTCAGGGCCGAGGAAGCGGTCGGTGTCGATCTTCACCTTGAAGCTGCAGTAGCTGAAGATGCCTTCGGTGACGACGGTGACCATGTCCACGCCCTGGGCCTTGGAGGCCACGATGAAGGGCGCTGGCTTGTAGTCGGGGTAGGTGGTGGAGGAGCCCACGCCGGTGACGAAGACTTCGTCGGCGTGCAGCAGGTCGCCGTTCCAGTCGGGGGCGGTATCGGCAGCTTCGGCGCCGGGGCGGTCGAAGGGCACCAGCGCGGGCTTCTCGCTCTCGACGGTGCGGCGCAGCAGCACGACGGGATCGACCCGTACCAGCACGCCCTCTTTATTGGCGTAGCGGTCGCAGGCGCCGGTGCGGCCGTCGGAGATCTGGCACAGCACCGGGCAGGCGTTGCACTCGACCTTGGCCGTGCTCATGCGCTCGTTGCGCGGCGGCGCCTTGCCGAAGGCGCTGCTGCCGGCTTCGGCCACCACGGGCATGTCCATGCCGGGGAGGCCGTCTGTCTTGGTGTGTTCTGTCATCGGGGCGATCTCGTGGGCGTTCGGTGTTGGGCGAAGTGCGAATGCGGGCTGTCGGGGTTTGCAACAAACGTGCCGTCCGCCCGCTTGTGCATCGACTTCCGTTTGTGTAGTATTCCCTACACTTTCATGTTGCATTCACTACATCAAAGGTCAATGTAGCAAACGGGCCCGATGCTTGCAATGGTGTTTTCTAGCGGTGTTCATCGGGGTTTCTCCGACCAACGACAATGGAGGGTTCGGAGCCGGCCGGCGGCTTTCGCCCCAAAGGCGTGCACGCAGGCTCAGCCAACCTCCCCTGTTACCAACCAACTCTTGAGTTCCGTATGAGTGCATTCAGCGAAGAACGCGTCCTGAGCGTCCACCACTGGACCGATCGCCTGTTCACCTTCACCACCACGCGCGACCCGGCCCTGCGCTTCTCGAACGGTCATTTCACGATGATCGGCCTGAAGGTCAACAACAAGCCCCTGCTGCGCGCCTACAGCATCGTGAGCCCGAACTACGAGGAGCACCTCGAGTTCCTGAGCATCAAGGTGGAAGACGGTCCGCTGACCTCGAAGCTGCAGCACATCCAGGTGGGCGACACCATCATCGTGGGCCGCAAGCCCACGGGCACGCTGCTGATCGACTACACGCTGCCGGCCAAGCGCCTGTACCTGTTCGGCACCGGCACCGGCCTCGCACCGTTCATGAGCATCATCCGCGACCCGGACACCTACGAGAAGTTCGAGCAGGTCATCCTGGTGCACGGCGTGCGACAGGTCGACGAACTGGCCTATCACGACCTCGTGACCGACCACCTGCCCAAGCACGAGTTCCTGGGCGAGATGATCGAGAAGCAGCTGCTGTACTACCCCACGGTCACGCGCGAGGAGTTCCGCAACCAGGGCCGCATCACCGACCTGATCGAGAGCAACAAGCTCACCGACGACCTGGGCCTGCCGCCGCTGAACGTCGAGGAAGACCGCGTCATGCTGTGCGGCAGCCCCGGCCTGCTGGTGGACCTGAAGCACATCCTGGAAAAGCGCGGCTTCAAGGAAGGCAACACTTCCACGCCCGGCGACTACGTGGTCGAGCGCGCCTTCGCCGAAAAGTAATGTCGGCCCCCCGGCTTTTCACGCGCTTCGCGCGTGTAACTCCACCCCCCGAGGGGGAGGCGCTGTCCGCCTTGGGGCGGCCCGGCGGCGACCGCCTGTAATGGAACGCAAGGCTGCCGTCACCAAGCCGCAGCGCCGCACGGGCGTGCGCGAGGCGGCTGCCCAGGCCACGCGCGACAGCATCCTGAAGGCCGCGACCAAGGTCTTCGCCAAGTACGGCTACGACGGCGGCAGCGTGGAGAAGATCTCCAAGGCCGCGAAGTCGTACGACCGGATGATCTACTACTACTTCGGCAGCAAGGAAGGCCTCTTCATTGCAGTGCTCGAAGGCATCTACCAGCGCATGGACGACGCCGAGGCCGCCATCGCGCTCGACACCTCGCGGCCGGTGGACGCGCTCACCGAAGTCATCCGCTTCGTGCTGGGCTACTACCGCAAGAACCCCGAGTTCGTCACGCTGCTGAACACCGAGAACCTGCACAAGGGCCGGCACATTTCGAAGTCGCTGCGCGCGCGCGAATATTCGTCGCGCGCGGTGGCGATCATCGCGGAGATCCTGGCGAGCGGCGCCTCGCAGGGCCTGTTCCGCAAGGACCTGGTGGCGCGCGACATCTACCTGCTGATCGCGTCCACGGGCTACTTCTACACCTCCAACCGGCACACGCTCACCGCCTTCCTCGGGGAGCCGCTGGAGTCGCCCGAGGCGATCGCGCACTGGGAAGACTTCGTGATCGAGACGCTGCTGCGCACCGTGCGCGCGGACGCCGACGAGCCGCAGGACGAAGAGAACAACTCCACCCCATCCCACGAGGACACATCGAAATGGCAGAAATCGCAGCCGGCGGCAAGTCGGGCAAGGTCGTCATAAAGAACATCGGGCTGCTGCTCTCGGGCGACATCGACAAGCCCATCCTCGACGCCGACACCATCGTCGTGAACGACGGCCTGATCGTGGCGGTCGGCAAGGAAAAGGACTGCGACCTCGAAGGCGCCGCCACCGTCATCGACGCGAAGAAGACCTGCGTCGCGCCCGGCCTGATCGACAGCCACGTGCACCCGGTGTTCGGCGACTGGACGCCGCGCCAGGGCCAGCTCGGCTGGATCGACTCCACCATGCACGGCGGCGTGACCACCATGATTTCCGCGGGCGAGGTGCACCTGCCCGGCCGACCGAAGGACATCGTGGGCCTGAAGGCCCTGGCCATCACCGCGCAGCGCGCCTTCGACAACTTCCGTCCCGGCGGCGTGAAGGTTCTGGCGGGCGCGCCCGTCATCGAGAAGGGCATGGTCGAGAGCGACTTCAAGGAACTCGCCGAAGCCGGCGTGGGCCTGCTCGGCGAAGTGGGCCTGGGCTCGGTCAAGGCGGGCTATGAGGCCAAGGAGATGGTGGCCTGGGCGCGCAAGTACGGCATCCAGAGCACGATCCATACGGGCGGCCCCTCGATCCCGGGCTCGGGCCTGATCGACAAGGACGTGGTGCTCGAGGCCGACGCCGACGTCATCGGCCACATCAACGGCGGCCACACCTCGCTGCCCGAGGCGCACGTGTGCGAGCTGTGCGAGAAGAGCTCGCGCGCCATCGAGATCGTGCACAACGGCAACGAGAAGGTCGCTATCGCGGCGGCGAAGGCCGCGCTGGAGCTCAAGTGCCCGCACCGCGTGATCCTCGGCACCGATGGGCCCGCGGGCTCGGGCGTGCAGCCGCTGGGCATCCTGCGCATGGTGGCGATGCTGTCGTCCATCGCGAACATCCCGGCCGAGCTGGTGTTCTGCTTCGCGACTGGCAACACCGCGAAGATCCGCAAGCTCAACTGCGGCCTCATCGAAACGGGCCGTGCCGCCGACTTCGTCTTCATGGACCGCGCGCAGCATTCGCCGGCGCCGGGCCTGCTCGAGAGCGTGCAGCTCGGCGACATCCCGGGCGTGGGCATGGTGATGATCGACGGCATCGTGCGCTGCGGCCGCAGCCGCAACACGCCGCCGGCCACCGAGATTCCGGTGGTCGTCTCGGGCGCGCACTGAGCGCGCCGCGCCGCCGGCTTCAGCTGCCGCGGTGCGAGCGAAAGACGAGATAGCGCGCCGACAGGAAATTGGCGCTCATGCCGGCAAGGCTGCCCAGTGCCACGCCGAGCGCCGCGGCCCAGCGGCCTTCCACCCAGTGCAGCGTGAGTACGTAGGCGCCGTAGTTGAGCACCGCGCCGGCCGCCATGGTCGTCAGGTAGCCGAAGTACTCGCGCCAGATCGAACGGCTGGCGGCCGCGCTCGCCGCGAAGGTGTAGCGGCGATTGAAGGCCCAGGTGGTGGTCGCGGCCGCGAGGAAAGACACCACGCGCGCGGCATACCAGCCCAGCAGCGGCGCCAGCAGGTACAGCACCACCACGTCGACCACCAGCCCGATCACGCCTACCGCGGCGAACGCCAGGAACTCGCGGCCGACTTTCATTCCCGCCGGCCGCCGAGAGCGCGCGACGCGTGCTCGCGCACGCTCGGTATGGCAAGGTAGCTCAGCCGCTTGGCCTCGCGCCGACCCAGGGTGATGGCCTGCATGACGACACCGCACACGAAGGACAGCATGGCCGCCAGCATCGCGCCGGTGGCCAGCACCGCCGTGGGGAGCCGGGGCACCAGGCCGGTGTGCACGTAGGTCATGACGACCGGCACGACCAGCACGATCGACATCAGCGCCAGCAGCCCGCCGATGATCGAGAAGAACTGCAGCGGCCGCTCGCTCACGAACAGCTTGCAGATGGTCTTGAGGATGCGCCAGCCGTCGCGGTAGGTCGAGAGCTTGCTCACCGAGCCCTCGGGGCGCGTGCTGTAGGCAGTGGCCTCCTCCGCATAGGGCATGCGCAGTTCGAGCGCGTGCACGGTGAGCTCGGTCTCGGTCTCGAAGCCGCGCGACAGCGCCGGGAACGACTTGGCATAGCGCCGCGAGAACACGCGGTAGCCCGAGAGCATGTCGGTGAGCCCGCCGCCGAAGAGCTGCGCCACCGCGCCCGTGAGCATGCGGTTGCCGAAGCGGTGGCCGGCGCGGTAGGTGTGCACGTCCTGGCCGTCGTCCACGCGGCTGCCGACCACCATGTCGAGGTTGTCGCTCACCAGGCGGTCGATGAGGCGCGGCGCGGCGCCGGCGTCGTAGGTGGCGTCGCCGTCGGTCATCACGTACACGTCGGCATCGACGTCGGCGAACATGCGCCGCACCACGTTGCCCTTGCCGCGCAGGGCCACGTGCGTGACCGTGGCGCCGGCCGCGCGCGCCACGGCGGCGGTGTCGTCGCTGGAGTTGTTGTCGAAGACGTGGATCTCGGCCCCGGGCAGTGCGGCGCGAAAACCGTGCACCACCTGCGCGATGGCGAGCGCCTCGTTGTAGCAGGGGATGACCACGGCGATGCGCAGGCCGCCGCCGGCGCGGCTCCGGCTGCTGGTGGGGAAGTCGGCGTCGTCGGTCATGGTGCGGCGGGAAGGATACGGTAGACGCGGCTGCCGTCCTTCTCGTATTCCACTGCGAAGTACTTGTCGAAATCGATGCGCGCGGTGAACACCGGCACCACGGAGTCGGGGAGGACGATCGCCACGAAGCCCAGGCCCGAGAGCTTGCGCGCGAGGTCGCCGCCGGACAGGCGCCCGAAGTCGGTGTAGCGCCAGGGCCCGAGGGTGTCGCCCCAGATGGGATTGGGGCCGTAGTAGATCGCCTCGTTCAGCGCGATCTGGTAGACGCGGCCCTTGGCGGTGCGGCGCAGGTAGTCCATGACGGCATAGCCCGGCACATGCTTGCGCAGCACGGCCTCGCGGGCCTCGGGTGTGACCGCGACCATCGAGACCTTGACCGCGGTCTGCCGCACGGAGACGGCGGCCATCGCGGCCAGCAGCAGCACGAGCACCCAGTCGCCCACGCGTGCGCCGGAACGCGCCACGGCGGCACCGGCATCCTGCGGCTGCGGCCGCTTCTGCGGCTCTTGCGCCTTCGAACCGAAAAGCCGCCTCACACCCGACATAGCCCAGCCGAACACCACCTGCCAGCCGATGGCCGCGATGGCCGCCAGCAGCGGGAAAGATGCCGTCAGGTAGCGCGGATAGCGCGAGGTCACGACCCAGACCACCACCGAGTACAGGCAGAACCAGCCGGCGGCGCGCACCGCCGCGGATCGCTTCCACAGCACGCTGAACGGCGCGAAGAACACCGACCAGAGCAGCGCATTGGGCAGCTCGGCATGCACGCGCACGTCTGCCACCTGCTGCACGTAGTCGGCCGGCGTCCATTCGGTGAAGCCGAACACGCGCGCGCCGATGGGGTTGAACGGGTCGCCCGTCATGATGGCGTTGCGCGCGTACCAGTACACGCAGGGAATCAGGAAGCAGGCGAACACCAGCGCCCAGGCCTTGAGGCTGCGCTCGTGACGGAAGACGAAGAACGCCACCAGCGGCAGGAAGACCAGCGCCTGGTACTTCGAGCCCGCGGCCACGCCCAGGCAGAAGGCCGCGACGCCGAGCCAGCGGACGCCGCCGTGCACCGGCTTGCCGATCTCGGACTCGCGCCACCACCAAAGCGCCACGCAGGCCGACAGCACGAAGAGCGCCACGCCCATGTCGATGAGTGCGTTGGAATAGTCGCCGAGCCCCAGCCAGATGGCCGCGCCGATGCAGGCGGTGAGCCGGTTGGCGTGCAGCATGCCAAGACGGTAGATCATGACCACCGACAGCGCGCCGGCCAGCCCGTTGAGGAAGTGCGGCAGCACGTCGTCGCCCAGTTGCAGCGCACCGGCGTACAGCAGGTTGTAGTTGTACGGGAACCAGGGGTAGCGCAGCCAGTCGTGGATGCCCAGCGAGCCCTGCTCGGCGACCTGCCGCGCATAGGGCAGGTGGTACATCAGCTCGTCGAAGGCGATGGGCGGGGCGAGCGGCGCCACCAGCGCCGGCAGCGCGACCAGGGCCAGCGCGATCGCCGCGACACGTTCCGGGTAGCTCCAGGGCAAGGCCTGCACGTTGGCGAGCAGCGCGCGCCGCTCGCGCAGCCAGCCCGGAAGCTGCACCGCCGCGGCCAGCACGCCCACCGCGACGAGGACCGCGGTCGCGCCCGCCTTGAAGGCTCCGAAGATGGCCAGCGCCTGGAACGCGCAGATGAACAGGCCCACGCCCAGCGCCACGGCCATGGCGGCCTCGAGCCCCGCGTCGCGGCGCGGGGGCGGCGCCAGGCGGCCCAGCAGCGCGCGTCCATAGCCCCAGCAGCCCATCACGAAGACCGCCAGTGCCGCGTACTGCGCGGCTGCAAACATCAGCTTCTGAATAACAACTCCCCGCGCCGGGCGGCCGCACCGGCCGGCAGGTTCAAAGATTGGGCGCGAGCAGGCGTTCGAGCTCGGCTTCGCTTTCCTTGCGCCGCGCGGCCTGGTCCTGCAACTGGTCGTGTCCGATCTTGCCGACGTTGAAGTACGTCGAATCGGGGTGGCTCAGGTAGAACCCGCTCACGCTGGCGGCGGGCATCATAGCGAGGCTTTCCGTCAGGCTCATGCCAATGTCCGCGCAGTTCAGAAGGTCGAACATGGGCTTCTTCACGCTGTGATCGGGGCAGGCCGGGTAGCCGGGAGCGGGGCGGATGCCGCGGTACTTCTCCGCGATCATGTCCTCGTTGCTCAGGCTCTCGTCGCTCGCGTAGCCCCACAGGTCGGTGCGCACGCGATGGTGCAGCGCCTCGGCGAAGGCCTCCGCCAGCCGGTCGGCCAGGGCCTTGAGCATGATGGCGGAGTAGTCGTCGAGGTCGTCGACGAAGTACTTCTCCTTCTTCTCCACGCCCAGGCCGGCCGTCACGGCGAACATGCCGACGTAGTCCTTCACGCCGCTGTCCCTGGGCGCGACGAAGTCGGCCAGGCAGCGGCTCGGGCGCATCACGCCGTCGATCTCGTGCTTCTCGGTCTGCTGGCGCATGCCGTACCAGGTGAGCGCCACCTCGCTGCGCGACTCGTCGGTATAGAGCTCGATGTCGTCGTCGTTCACCGTGTTGGCGGGCCAGAAGCCCACCACGCCGCTCGCGCTGAGCCAGCGGCCTTCGATGAGCCGCTTGAGCATGCGCTGGCCGTCGGCATACACGCGCACGGCCTCAGTGCCGACGATCTCGTCCTTCAGGATGGCCGGGAACGGGCCTGCCAGGTCCCAGGTCTGGAAGAACGGGCCCCAGTCGATGTACTTCGCGAGTTCGGTCAGGTCGAAGTTCCGGAACACGCGCCGGCCGATGAACTTGGGCACCGGCGGCAGGTAGTTCGCGAAGTCGACGGGCGTCTTGTTGGCGCGCGCCTTTGCGAGCGGCCACAGCGGCACCTGCTTCTTGTTGGCGTGCTGCTCGCGCACCTTCACGTAGTCGGCGTTGATCTCGTCGATGTACGCGGAGGCCTGGTCGCTCAGCAGGCTCTGCGCCACGCTCACGCTGCGCGAGGCGTCGGGCACGTAGACCACCGGGCCCTCGTAGTGCGGCGCAATCTTGACGGCCGTGTGCACGCGGCTGGTGGTGGCGCCGCCGATCAGCAGCGGGATCTTGCGGATGCGGAAGTGGTCGTCCTTCTGCATCTCGCCTGCCACGTACTGCATCTCTTCCAGGCTCGGCGTGATGAGGCCCGACAGGCCCACGATGTCCGCGCCCTCGACCTTCGCCTTGGCAAGGATCTCGTGGCACGGGACCATCACGCCCATGTTCACCACTTCGAAGTTGTTGCACTGGAGCACGACAGTGACGATGTTCTTGCCGATGTCGTGCACGTCGCCCTTCACGGTGGCGATGATGATCTTGCCCTTGGTGCGCACGTCGCGCCCCGCGGCCTCGTCCTGGCGCTTTTCCTCCTCGATGTAGGGAATGAGGTGGGCCACGGCCGACTTCATCACGCGCGCCGACTTCACCACCTGCGGCAGGAACATCTTGCCCTGGCCGAACAGGTCGCCCACGATGTTCATGCCGTCCATCAGCGGGCCTTCGATCACGTGCAGCGGACGGCCGCCGGTGGCAAGGATGGCGCGGTAGGCCTCCTCCGTGTCTTCCACGATGAAGTCGGTGATGCCGTGCACCATGGCGTGCGACAGGCGCTGGTTGACCGGCACCGGGTTCTCCGGCGTGCCGCGCCATTCGAGCTTCTTGCTGTCGTCCTTGGCGCCGCTCCTGGCGGTCTCGGCCACTTCGACGAGGCGCTCGCCGGCATCGGGCCGGCGGTTGAGCACCACGTCTTCCACGCGCTCGCGCAGCTCGGGCTCGAGGTCGTCGTACACGCCCACCATGCCGGCGTTGACGATGCCCATGTCCATGCCCGCCTTGATGGCGTGGTACAGGAACACGGTGTGGATCGCCTCGCGCACCGGGTCGTTGCCGCGGAAGCTGAAGCTCACGTTGCTCACACCACCCGACACCTTCGCGCCCGGCAGGTTCTGCTTGATCCAGCGCACGGCCTCGATGAAGTCGACCGCGTAGTTGTCGTGCTCCTCGATGCCGGTGGCAATGGCGAAGATGTTCGGGTCGAAGATGATGTCCTCGGGCGGGAATCCGACCTCGTCCACCAGGATGCGGTAGGCGCGCTCGCAGATCTCGATCTTGCGCGCGTAGGTGTCGGCCTGGCCCTTCTCGTCGAACGCCATCACCACGGCGGCGGCGCCGTAGCGCTTCACCAGCATGGCCTCGTGCTTGAACTTGTCGACGCCCTCCTTCATGGAGATGGAGTTGACGATGCCCTTGCCCTGGATGCAGCGCAGGCCCGCCTCGATGACCTCCCACTTCGAGCTGTCGACCATCACCGGCACCCGCGCGATGTCGGGCTCGCTGGCGATGAGGTTGAGGAAGCGCACCATCGCGGCCTTGCTGTCGAGCATGGCCTCGTCCATGTTCACGTCGATCACCTGCGCGCCGTTCTCGACCTGCTGGCGCGCCACGGCCAGCGCTTCTTCGAACTGGCCGTTGAGGATCATGCGCGCGAAGGCCTTGGAGCCCGTGACGTTGGTGCGCTCGCCGATGTTGACGAACAGCGTGCCTTCGCCGATGGAGACCGGCTCCAGGCCTGAGAGCTTCATGGGAGGCGGCATTGGGGAAGACATGGTTGGACTCGGAGGCAAAAGCGGTTATTCGTGCGCGGGTTGGGGGAGTCTATCGCCCTCGCATGCGCCGCAGGGGCTGCAGGAGTAAGTCCGAATCATGAAAGGGAAAGTCCGGATCGATCCGGCCCGGTCGGTTTCGCAGAATGAAAAGTGCACGCTCGTTCGTTTTTGCGTGCCCCCCCAACCGATCAACCCACAAGGGAACTCCGATGATTCGACTGGCGAAAAGGACTGCGGCTACGAGCACAAGGACGACGGGCAGCAAGGACGGCGCGGTACGGCGGATGGCCGGCGCCCTGCTGTTGGGCGGCACGCTTGCCCTCGCGCCCCTGGCGCAGACCGCGCAGGCGGCTGGCACCAGCGCGCAGACGGCCTATCCGATCGTGCTGGTGCACGGCATGCTGGGCTTCGACACCATCGCCGGCATCGACTACTGGTACGGCATTCCGGGCGAGTTGCGCGCGCAGGGCGCGAAGGTCTTCGTCGCCGAGGTGGCGGCCACCAACAGCAGCGAGGTGCGCGGCGAGCAGTTGCTCAAGCAGGTCAAGGACGTGCTGGCGCTGACCGGCGCGAGCAAGGTCAACCTGATCGGCCATTCGCACGGCGGCCCCACGGCGCGCTACGTCTCGGGCGTGGCGCCGCAGCTGGTGGCCTCGGTCACCACGGTGGGCAGCCCGCACAAGGGCAGCAAGGTGGCCGACCTGCTGGGCAACACGCTGCCCGAAGGCAGCCTGAGCCGTGCGGTGGTGGTGAGCGCGGTGAACGCCTTCTCCAGCCTGATCGGCATCCTTTCGGGCAACAACACGCCGCAAAGCGGCCTGGGCGCCCTCGATTCGCTCAACACCGCCGGCTCCGCGAAGTTCAACGCCAAGTTCCCCGACGGCGTGCCCACCACCGCCTGCGGTAACGGGGCCGAACTGGTCAACGGCGTGCGCTACTTCTCCTGGTCGGGCACCCAGCCGCTGACCAACGTGTTCGACGCCTCCGACTACCCGCTGTCGCTGCTGAGCGCGGTGCACGGCGAGCCCAACGACGGCCTCGCCTCGGCCTGCAGCTCGCATCTGGGCACCTACCTCGGCAGCTACAGGCAGAACCACCTGGACGAGGTCAACCAGATGCTCGGCCTGCGCGACCTGTTCTCGGTGAGCCCGGTGACGCTGTACGTGAACCAGGCGGCGAAGCTGAAGCAGCTCGGCCTCTGAGGAGACGATGCCCCGCAAGCTCCTGCTGCCGCTCGCGGCGGCCGCTGTGGTGCTGGCCGCGGGCACCGCGTGGTGGCTGGCCGGCGGCGAGCAGGCGCCGGCTCCCGCGGTCGCATCCGCGGCCCTGCCGGCCACCTCGTCCACCCTGCCGGCTGCTCCCAACGCCGCGCCGGGTGCAAGCCCGCACATCCCCGATCCGCTGCTGACGCCCGCCCTGCTGCGCACCTTCGAGCAGATGCTCGACGGCAGCCAGGCCCGCGACAGGGAAGGCCTGATGGCCGAGATGCGCGCGAAGATCGACAAGTACCTGCCGCCCGAATGGCGGGTGCGCGCGCTGGGCCTGCTGGAGCGCTACATCGACTACCGCACCGCGCTCGAGGCGCTGCCGGCGGCCAGCATCGGCGACCCGGCCGGGCTGCGCCGGATCCTCGATGCGCGCGCCGGCATCCGCTCGCGCTACTTCGCGCCCGAGGAGGTCGAGGGCCTGTTCGGCGCCGAGGAGAAATTCGACCGCTTCAGCGTCGAGAAGCTGGAGATCGAGCGCAACGCGAACCTCACCCCTGAGCAGAAACGCCAGGCGCTGGCGAAGACCGAGGAAACCTGGCTCACGCCCGAGCAGCGCGCCGACCGCACGGCCTCCGTCGCGCAACTGGCCGTGGGCGAGCAGACCGCCGCGCTGGAAGCACGCGGCGCCAGCCCGCAGGAGCGCTTCGAGGAGCGCTCGAAACAATACGGCTACGAGGCGGCGCAGCGGCTCGCAACACTCGATCAGCAGGAGCAGGACTGGCAGGGCCGCCTCTCGCGCTACGCCGCCGCCGACGAGGCCGCGCGGGCGCAGTTGCAGGCCGAGCTCTTCACGCCGCAGGAGGCGCTGCGCCTGCAGGCCGCGCTCGAGATGCGGGCGGCCGAGGCAAAGAAAAAGGCGGCCACGCCGCCTTGATTGCCGACCCGAGCGGAGGTCAGGCCGCCACCGGCACCTTCGCCGCGGCCGAAGCCGGCAGGCCGAACACGCGGTCGAAGGCCCAGTTGAAGACGAAGGTGTAGACCAGGAAGAACACCACCAGGCCCAGGTCCATCACCAGCGCCTGCCAGAGCGACACGCCCAGGCCCCAGGCGAACATCGGCACCAGGAAGGCGATCAGGCCGCCCTCGAAGCCGATGGCGTGCGCGACGCGGCGGCGCAGGCTGCGTCCGCGCACGGCCTGGCGCGACTCCCAGCGCTCGAAGAGCGAGTTGAAGACCAGGTTCCAGATCACCGCGATGACCGATGCCGCCACCGCCAGGACGCCCGAATGGCCCAGCCCGGCGTCCGTCATCAGGGCCAGCCCGGCGCTGGCGGCCACGATGGCGATGCCTTCATAGAGGCTGATGTAGACGATGCGGCGCTGGATCCCTTGCATGGCTTTCTCTCTGTGTTCGTTGATGCGATGACTGGACTTTATTTGTCATCTGCTGATATAAAAAGTTAACTTGTTTCAGTTTGACTGATAGATCGGGCGCCATGGCTTTTTCCAGCGACAACGTCGAAGTCTTCCTGGCCGTGATCGACCACGGCTCCTTCTCGGCCGCCGCGCGGGCGCTGCGCCGGGTGCCATCAGCGGTGAGCATGGCCATCGCCAATCTCGAGGCCGAACTCGACCTGCAGCTGTTCGACCGCAGCGGCCGCGAGCCCCAGCCCACGGCCGCCGCGCGCTCGCTGGAGCCGCAGGCGCGGCTGCTGGCGGCGCAGCTCAGGCAGCTGCAGGTGCAGGCGCTCGCCCTCACCCAGGGGCTGGAAGACCGGCTCACCCTGGCCATCGCGCCCGAGCTGCTGGCCGCGCCCTGGACCGGTCCGCTGTCGGAGCTGGCGCGGGAGCATCCGCTCCTGCAGGTCGAGGTGCTTGCTGCGCCGCAGGCCGACGCGCTGGCGCTGCTGCACAGCGGGCGCGCGCAGCTCGCGCTGGTGTTCGAGCGGCCCAGCCTCGACGGGCGCGAGGGCTTCCAGGAAGTGGGCAGCGAACTCATGGTGGCGGTGATGGCGCCCGACCACCCGGTGCTCGCTGCCAACGGCGGCCGGCTGCGCGAGGACCACCTGACCAACACTCGCCAGATCGTCGTGGCCGGGCGCGACCTGGCCACCAGCGACCCGCGATTCGTCTTCGCGCGCCACGTCTGGCGCTCCGACAACGCGCTGGCCGCGCTGAGCCTGATCACCGCCGGACTGGGCTGGGGCTGGCTGCCGCGCAACTTCGCGCGGCCGCACGTCGCGGCGGGCGCGCTGGTCGAGATTCCCTTCGAGAACCTCAGCAACGGGCTGGACCTGTGGGTGGACGTGGTGTGGTCACGTGAGCGCCCACTCGGCCTGGGAGCCCAGCATTTCGTGAATCTGATCGCCAAGGGACGGGCCGCGGCGGGCGAATGCAGCCCTAAGGTCAGCGGCGACACCACCGGCTCGGCGAACTAGACGACTGGTCTAATAGACGCTAGAGTGCGGCCCATGAACGCCGCCGCTCCCACCACCGACGTCCGCCAGCACATCCTCGACGTGGCCCATCCGCTGCTGCTGCGAAAGGGCTTCACCGGCGTCGGGCTGGCCGAGGTGCTGGCCGCGGCGAAGGTGCCGAAGGGCTCGTTCTATCACTACTTCGGCTCCAAGGAAGTCTTCGGCGAGGCGGTGCTGGAGGCCTACTTCAGCGAGTACCTCGGGCGCACCGACACCCTGCTGACCGAGGGACCCGGCACCGCCGCCCAGCGCCTGATCGCCTACTTCGACGACTGGCTCGACTCCCAGACCGGCGAGGAGGCGCAAAGCCGCTGCCTCGTCGTCAAGCTCGGCGCCGAGGTCTGCGACCTGTCCGAGAGCATGCGCGCGGCGCTGGCGCGCGGCACCCGCGGCATCACTGATCGGCTCGCTGGCTGCATCGAGGCCGGCCAGGCCGACGGCTCGATCAAGGCGATGCCGCAAGGACAGGACGCGCAAGGCGTTGCCGTCGCGCTCTACCAGCGCTGGCTCGGCGCCAGCCTGCTGGCCAAGATCACGCGCGACCGCTCGTCGCTGGACGCGGCGATGCGCGACACCCGGCAGCAGCTGGGCCTGTCTACGGACCACTGAAGGAAATCACCCGGCGGGAGGCGAACGTGCTCCCGCTTTTTTTCGCCTATTGACTAGACGACTGGTCTATTAACCAAGGAGCCAAGCCCATGTCCCAGAGCAACGCCGTCGACACCATCAACCGCCGCATCGTCCTCGCCGCCCGGCCGCGCGGCCTTCCCACACCGGAGAACTTCCGGCTGGAGGAAACCGCCGTTCCCGCGCCCCGCGAGGGCCAGGTGCTGCTGCGCACGCTGCACCTGTCGCTCGATCCGTACATGCGGCAGCTGATGGACGAGGTGCCGCCGCTCTACGCGCCCGCCTCGGTGCAAGTGGGCGAGCCGATGCCGGGCGGCACGGTCAACCGCGTCGTCGAGTCCCGGAATCCGCAGTTCCGCCCCGGCGACCTCGTGCTCGGCAACGCCGGCTGGCAGGACTACGCGCTGTCCGACGGCCAGGACCTGATGCCGCTCGGCGACATGGCGCGGCCCTCGCTGGCACTGGGCGGGCTGGGCATGCCGGCGTTCACCGCGCATGTGGGCCTGCTCGACATCGGCCAGCCGAAGCCCGGAGAGACCGTGGTGGTGGCCGCGGCGACCGGCGCGGTCGGCTCGGTGGTCGGGCAGATCGCCAGGTTGAAGGGCGCGCGCGCGGTCGGCATCGCGGGCGGGGCGGACAAGTGCCGCCACGCGGTCGAGGTGCTGGGCTTCGACGCCTGCATCGACCGCCACGACCCGGAGTTCGCAGCGCGCCTCGCGGCCGCCTGCCCCGAGGGCATCGACGTCTACTTCGAGAATGTCGGCGGCGCGGTCTTCGACGCGGTGCTGCCGCTGCTCAACATCGGCGCGCGCGTGCCGGTGTGCGGGCACATCGCCGACTACAACAGCGAGACGCTGCCCCCGGGCCCCAACCGGCTGCCGCTGCTGACGGCGGCGCTGCTGCAGAAGCGCATCCGCATGCAGGGCTTCGTCATCCTCGACCACTACGGCGAGCGCTTCGACGCGTTCCGGCGCGAGATGGACGGATGGGTGGAGGCCGGCAAGATCACGCTGCGCGAGGACCGCATTAACGGCCTGGAGAACGCGCCGGCCGCGTTCATCGGCCTGCTGCAGGGCCGCAACGTCGGCAAGCGCGTGGTGCGCGTCGCCGGAGATTGAGGCAGACGGGCGGCCTCCTCAGTGCCGATGCCCGCCGCCATGGCCCCCGCCATGGCCGCCTCCGCGACCTTCTCCATGGTCACCATGGCCGCCCCCGCGATGCCCTCGCCCGCCCGGATGCGGATGCGGCATGCCCGGCGGCGGCCCCGGGCGGAACCCCGGCTGCGGACGTGGCGGCCTGACGCCCGGATCGATCGGCGGGCGAACGCCGGGCGGATGCGGCGGCCGAACCCCAGGGCCGGGCGGTGGGCGGAACCCCGGACCGGGAGGACGGAAACCGGGCCCCGGCTGCCACGGATGCGGCTGCCAGCCCGGGCGCACCGGCGGAGGCGGACGCCAGCCCGCCACGGGCGGCGGGGGCGGCCGGTTGCCCCACCAGCGCCGGTCGCCGTACCAGGGCCGGTCGCGGTAGTAGTCGGCCCAGTAGCTGCCGATCGCGAAGCCGATGATCGGCACGCCGATCAGCGCGCCGTACGTGACCAGCGGCACGCGCTGTTCCTGGTAGGCGTAGTCGAGGCTGCGCGCCCAGACCCATCCGCGCCCGCCGTCGGGCAGCACCACGTCGCACCAGCCGTAGCCGCTGGTGCAGCCGACCACCTCCAGCGGCTGGCCCGGCCCGAGCCGCGCCACCAGCGGATAGTCGCCCGAGGGCCCCGCACGCAGATTGACCCCGCCGCGCGTGAAGGCCTGCTGCGCCTGCGCCGCGAACGGAAGCGCCAGGGCCAGCGCGCCCGCGGCAGCCCAGCGTTGTGCGAGTGAGTTCATCGCCCCAGCCTAGGCCGGGGGTCCCAGCCCGTCAATCAGCGCAGACCTGATTCCAGAAACACTGCGGAACCGGCTCCGCTGGGCCGCAAGTGCGCGCAGCCTTGGGGGAGAACCAGCTACGCCGCTTCCTTGTAGAAACCAGCCGCATTGCTGCCCAGCACCCGCCCCGCCATCGGGGCCACGGCCTTGCCGATCGCCGCGATGTGGTCCGGCGTGGTGCCGCAGCAGCCGCCCACGATGTTCACGAGCCCCTCGGAGGCGAACTCATGCAGCAGGCGCGAGGTGACCTCGGGCGTCTCGTCGAAGCCGGTGTCGCTCATCGGGTTGGGCAGGCCTGCGTTCGGGTAGCAGCTGATGAAGGTGTCGCCGGCCACGCGCGCCAGTTCCTGGATGTAGGGCCGCATCAGCGCCGCGCCCAGGGCGCAGTTCAAGCCGATGGCCAGCGGCTGCGCGTGGCGCACGCTGTGCCAGAAGGCGGTGACGGTCTGGCCGCTGAGGATGCGGCCCGACGCGTCGGTCACCGTGCCGCTGATGATGAGCGGCAGGCGCTGGCCGCTGTTATGGAAATACTCGTCGACCGCGAACAGCGCGGCCTTGGCGTTGAGCGTGTCGAAGATCGTCTCGACCAGGATCACGTCGGCGCCACCCTCGACCAGCGCCTCGGTCTGCTCGTAGTAGGCCGCGCGCAGTTCCTCGAAGTTGACGTTGCGCGCGCCCGGGTCGTTCACGTCGGGGCTGATGCTCGCCGTCTTGGGCGTCGGGCCGAGAGCGCCGGCCACGAAGCGCGGCTTGTCGGGCGTGCTGAACTTGTCGCAGGCCGCGCGCGCGAGCTTGGCCGATTCAAAGTTCATCTCGCGCGCCAGGTGCGCCATCTTGTAGTCCTCCTGCGCGATGGTGGTCGCGCCGAAGGTGTTGGTCTCGATGAGGTCGGCGCCCGCCGCGAGGTAGCCTTCATGGATGTCGCGGATCACGTCGGGCCGCGTGAGCGAGAGCAGCTCGTTGTTGCCCTTCACGTCGCGCTCGAAGTCCTTGAAGCGCTCGCCGCGGTACTGCTCCTCCGTCAGCTTGAAGCGCTGGATCATCGTGCCCATGGCGCCGTCGAGGATGGCGATGCGCTTGGCGAGGATGCCGGGCAGGGCCTGGCCGCGGGTATAGACAAGGGGCTTCATAACCTCCTATTCTCGCTCGCCCCCAGGCTACGCGCACTTCGTGTCGCTTCTCCTCCCCCCTACCGGGGGCAACGCCAGTCGCCCGGCAAAGCCGGTTCGACGGCGTTCCACCTGAACACCCAAGGCCGTTGACGTCAACGGCCTTCGACGAAGGCCAGCACCGCCTCGATCATCCGCCGCACGTGCGGCTGCACGCCCGCCGCCACCTCGGGCAGGTAGTCGAAGGGCAGCTTCTCCTGCATGTAGCTCGACTGCGTCATCTCCAGTTGCACCGCGTGCACGTTCTGTGCGGGGTTGCCGTAGTTGCGCGTGATGTAGCCGCCGGTGAAGCGGCCGTTGAGCACGCCGGTGTAGCCGGTGGCGCTCTCGGCGATGCCCAGCAGCGTCTGCGCCAGCGACGGGTCGCAGCTGATGCCCTTGCCGGTGCCCAGGTTCAGGTCGGGCAGCTTGCCCTCGAAGAAGCGGGGAAGCACCGAGCGGATCGAGTGCGCGTCCCACAGCGCGGCCACGCCGTGCTGCGCGCGGATGCGGGCGAGTTCCTCGGCCAGCTTGGCGTGATAGGGCACCCAGATGGCGTCGCGGCGTTCGGCGACTTCCGCGTCGCCCGGCACGTCGGCGGGGTCGGCATACAGCGGCGTGTCGTCGAAGGTGTCGACCGGGCACAGGCCCGTCACGCTCTGGCCGGGGTAGAGGCTCGCGCCGTCCGGCGGGCGGTTCAGGTCGATCACGTAGCGCGAGTGCGTGGCCACCAGAACCGAGGCGCCCAGTTCGTCGGCGAAGTCGTAGAGCCGCTCGAGGTGCCAGTCGGTGTCGGGCACCTGGCGCGCCTCGTCGGTCAGGCGCGCGGCCAGCGCGGGCGGCACGTGCGTGCCGACGTGCGGCATCGAGATCAGCAGCGGGCGCGTGCCCTGGCGGAAGCGGAAAGGAGGTTCGGCGGTGGTGAAGGCCATGGTGGGGTCGATCAATCCTGGAGTAGTTGGGTGCGCGCGGCCACGAAGGCGGCGGCGGCTTCGTCGTGCAACGCGTGGCGCCCGGCCGAGACGCGCGGCCGGCCCGCGACCCAGACGCCGTCGATGGCCGAGGTGCGATGGCTCGCGAAGACGTGGGCGGAAAGCATATCGGGCGCGGACAGGCCCTGTAGCGCGAGGTGAGAAGCGTCGAGCACGACGAAGTCGGCCTGCTGCCCCGCCGCGAGCCCGCCGGTGGCGCGGCCCGAGGCCCGCGCCCCGCCCTGCACCGCCTCCAGCGTGAGCGCGGTGGCCACATGCGGCTGCGCCGCGCTGGCGCCGACGTTGCGCTGGCGCTTCGCAAGGCGCTGGCTGTATTCGAGCATCAGCAGTTCCTCGGCCGCATTCACGCTGGCGTGGCTGTCGGAGCCCACGCCCCAGGCGCCGCCGTGGCTACGCCACTTGGCGAAGTCGAAGATGCCGTCGCCCAGGTTCGCCTCGGTGGTCGGACACAGGCCCGCGACCGCGCCGCTGCGGGCCGCGTATTCGTACTCGGCGTCGTTCATGTGCGTGGCATGTACCAGGCACCAGCGCTCGTCCACCGGCGCGTGGTCGAGCAGCCATTCGACGGGGCGCAGGCCGCTCCAGGCCACGCAGTCGTCCACTTCCTTGGTCTGCTCGGCGATGTGGATGTGGATGGGCGCGGTGCGGTCGATGGCTTCGAGCCCCGCGACGGCATCGCGCAGCCCCTCGGGCGGCACCGCGCGCAGCGAATGCGGCGCAAGGCCCAGGCGCGCGCCCTGCGCGTCGCACTGCGGCTTGAGCGCTTCGAGCAGGCGCAGCATCGATTCGGTGGAGCGCACGAAGCGGCGCTGCCCTTCGGTGGGCGGCTGTTCGCCGAAGCCGCCGGTCTGGTAGAGCACCGGCAGCAGCGTGAAGCCGATGCCCACCTTCTTCGCCGCGCGCAGCAGCGCAAGGCTCAGCGTGGCGTCGTCGGCGTAGGGGCGGCCGTCCACGTCGTGGTGCACGTACTGGAACTCGCAGACGCCGGTGTAGCCGGCTTCGAGCATCTCGGCATAGAGCCAGGTCGCGATGGCTTCCATGTGCTGCGGGCCCAGGCGTGCGGCAAAGCGGTACATCAGCGTGCGCCAGCTCCAGAAGCTGTCGTGCTGCTCGGCACGGTGCTCGGTGAGGCCCGCGAAGGCGCGCTGGAAGGCGTGCGAATGCAGGTTGGGCATGCCCGGGATCACGGGGCCGCTGGCGGCCTGCGTGTCGGTGGGCCGTTGCGCGCCGGCCTGCACCTGCGTGAGCCGGCCCGCGTCGTCCCACGCCAGCAGGACGTTGCGGGCCCAGCCTTCGGGCAGCAGCGCGTCGGCTGCGAATAATTTTTGCGTCATTCCTTGGCTCCGATGGCGATGCGCCCCTGGCGCACGACTGCGCGTACTGGCTGCTGTCCGAACCAGTAGGCGAGCTCGGCCGCCTCGCGCACGTTCCACAGCACGAAGTTGGCGGGCATGCCGGGCGCGATGGCCCCGTGCGTGTCCTGCAGGCCCAGCGCGCGCGCGGCGTGCACGGTGACGCCGTCGAGCGCCTCGGGCACCGTGAGGCGGAACAGCGTGCAGACCATGTTCACCATCAGCAGCAGGCTCAGCGCGGGCGAGGTGCCGGGGTTGTGGTCGGTGGACACCGCCATCGGCACGCCCGCGGCACGCAATGCGTCGATGGGCGGCAGGTGCGTGTCGCGCAGCGTGTAGTAGGCGCCCGGCAGCAGCACGGCCACGGTGCCGGACTGGCGCATCGCCTCGATGCCCTCGGCCGACAGGTGCTCGATGTGGTCGCACGACAGCGCGCCGTAGCGCGCGGCCAGAGCGGCGCCGCCCATGTCCGAGAGCTGCTCCGCATGCAGCTTCACCGGCAGGCCCAGCGCCTTCGCGGCCTTGAAGACCTGCTCGGTCTCGGCGAGCGAGAAGGCGATGCGCTCGCAGAACACGTCCACCGCATCGACCAGCCCTTCGGCCGCGAGCGCGGGCAGCATCTGGTTGCAGACGAGGTCGATGTAGTCGCCACTGCCCCCCGCGTACTCGGGGGGCAGCGCATGCGCGCCGAGGAAGGTGGTGCGCACCGTCACGCCATAGGCCTCGCCCAGGCGCCGCGCCACGCGCAGCTGCTTGCGCTCATGTTCCAGCGAGAGGCCGTAGCCCGACTTGATCTCGATGGCGCACACGCCGTCGGCCAGCAGCTGTTCGAGCCGCGGCGCGGCCTGCGCGAAGAGCGTGTCTTCGTCGGCCTCGCGCGTGGCACGCACCGACGAGACGATGCCGCCGCCGGCCTTCGCCACTTCCTCATACGTGGCGCCCGCCAGGCGCATCGCGAATTCGTTGGCGCGCTGGCCGCCGTAGACCAGGTGCGTGTGGCAGTCGACCAGCCCCGGCGTGACGAGCGCACCGCCGCCGTCGTGCGGCTTCAGTCCGGCAAATTCGGCAGGCACCACGCTTCGGGCGCCGACCCAGCGGATCGCGCCCTGCGCCACCACGATGGCGCCTTCGACGTTCGCGTCGGCGGCAAGGCGGATGCCGGTCCAGAGGCCGTCGGCCGAGGGGAATTCGTTGACGGGTTTCATCGTTGTTCCTGTTGTTGCGTTGGCAGCTCAGGCCGGCAGGATGCGCACCGCGAGCAGCCGTGCCTCGGGGCCCTCGGGCAGTGCATGCCAGGCCCGTGCCGCGTCGGCCCACTGCAGGCCCTCGCCTTCACCGAAGGCTTCATCGTCGAGGCGCCATGCGCCGCGCAGCGCCAGCAGTACGCCGTGCGGCGCGGGCTCGAGGGCCGCGGCACGGTCGAGCACGCGCACGTCGGCGCGCCATTGGCCGTGCCGCGTCATCACGTTGAAGTCGTTCGAGGCGCCGCCGAGCAGCGTGCAGTCGATGGGCTCGTCGCCGCTGAAGGCGAAGGGCTGCAAAGGAACATCGAGCCGATGCTCGATGCGCCCGTCGTGCGTGAAGAGCCGCACGCCGTCGCCTTCGAGCAGCGTGATGCTGCGGTCCACGCCCGAGAACACCGAGAACGGCCCCGCCGCCGCGATGGTGGCGATGCTCACACGCCAGCCGAAGCTGTCGAGCCCCGCGCCCTGCGGCCAGCTGGCGATCTCCTGCGTGGTGCCGCCGCCGTTCTTCCATGGCGTGGCGGGCAGGGAGGCGCGCGAGAAACGACGAAGCACGCCGCTCATCGCACCATCCCGCCCTGGCGCAGTCGCTGCTCGAAGTGCCGCAGCACCAGCGTCATCGTGCCGGTGAGCACGAAGTACACGACCGCGATGGCGAGATACACCTCCAGCGAGCGGTACGACACGCTGATGATCTTCTGCCCCTCGTGCATCACGTCGTGAATGGTCAGCAGCGACACCAGCGCCGAGTTCTTGATCAGCGCGATGAACTCGTTGCCCAGCGGCGGGATCATGCGCACCACCGCCTGCGGCAGCACGATGTGGCGCATCGCGAGGCCGGGCGTCATGCCCAGCGACTGCGCCGCCATGGTCTGGCCCTTGTCGATCGACTGGATCGCGCCGCGCACGATCTCCGACACGTAGGCGCCCGAGTACACGCCGAGCCCCAGCACGCCGCACACGAAGGCCGGCAGCACGATGCCGAAGTGCGGCAGGCCGAAGAACAGAATGAACAGCTGCACCAGCAGCGGCGTGCCGCGGATGGCCGCCACGTAGGCCGTGCATGCGCCGTAGAGCCAGCGCCGCTTCGGGTTCAGCCGGCCCATGCCGACCAGCAGGCCGAGCACGCAGCCCAGTGCGAGCGCGCAGGCGGTGATCTCCACTGTGACCAATGCACCGCGCAGCAGGTCGGGCCAGCCTTGCCAGACCGGCGAGAAATCGAGATCCATGGCGGGCTTACTTGGCGGCCGTGCTGAACCACTTCTTCACGATCTGGTCGTAGGTGCCGTCGGCCTTGAGCTTCTCGATGGCGCCGTTCACCGCCTTGGTCAGCTCGGGCGTGTCCTTGCGGATGGCCATGCCGTATTCCTCGGTGGTGATCTGCTCGGGCAGCACCTTCAGGCCGCCGCGCGTGCGCACGTACTGGTAGGCGGCGGGCTTGCCGGTGACGGCGGCATCGGCGCGGCCGATATCGACGAGGTTGAACATCTCCTGGTTCTTCTCGACTTCCATCAGCTGCACCTGCGGGAATTTCTCCTTCGTGTAGCTCACCGACTTGGTGCCCACCTGCACGCTGACCTTCTTGCCGTTGATGTCGGCCGGCGTCTTGATGGCCGTGTTGCCGTCCTTCACCATCACGACGAGGCCGCCCGCGTAGTAGGGCACGGTGAAGTCGACCACCTTCCTGCGCTCGTCGGTGATGTAGATGGCCGAGACGGCCATGTCGAAGCGCTTGGAGACGAGGCCCGGCACCAGGCCCTTGAAGTCGATGTCGATCCACTCGATCTTGCGGCCCAGCGTCTTGCCGATGGCCTCGACCAGCTCCACGTCGAAGCCGGTGCGCTTGCCGTTCTCCACGAACTCCATCGGCGGGAAGGTCGCGTCGGTGGCCACGCGCAGAGGCTCGCCCTGCGCGTGCGCGGCGCCCGCGAAACCGAGGATGGCAAGGCCGGAAAGGGCGGCGGCGACGATGGTGCGGCGGGTGTTCATGGCAGGAGCTTTCGTGGTGAGGAGGAGGAGGAAAGAAGGAAGGAAGAGGAAGGAGAAAGAAAACGAGCGGCGCCGCTACTGCAGCGCCCGCGAAATGCGCGCCGCCGTGACGACGGTCATGTGCAGCAATGCAGCTTCCATGCCCTCGACGCGCGTGAGCGGCGCCATCAGCGTGATCGCGCCGCGCAGGCGCCGGCCCGAAGCCAGCACCGGCGCGCTCGCGCCCCACACGCCGGCGTCGACCTCGCCGTGGGTCACGGCATGGCCGGCCTCGCGGATGGCGTCGAGTTCGGCCGCGCGCTCGGCACGGCGTTCGGGGCTTTCGCCGAGGCCGTCGAGCAGGGCGTCGCGCTGGTCGAGCGGCATGTGGGCCAGCAGGCACTTGGCGCTGGCGCCGTCGCGCGCGGGCACGCTGCGGCCGCGGTCGAAGGAGCAGCGCAGCGACTGTTCGCTGTCGATCATCTCCAGACACACGACGCGGTCGTTCACCGCCGTGACCAGCGCCACGCTCTCGTGGCTTTGCTGCGCCAGCAGGCGCATGTCGGCGCGCGCGGCGATCACGAGGTCGGAGTTGCCGTCGAAGCCGGTGGCCAGCTGCACGCTGACCGGGCCCGGCGAGTAGCGGCCGTCGGACTCCATCACGAAGCCCCAGCGGCGCAGCGTGGCGATCTGCCGGTACAGCGTGCTCTGCGACAGGCCGGTGGCCCGCACCAGCTCGGCGGCCGTCATCGCCGCCTTGCTCTGCGCCAGCACCGACAGCACGAACAGCGCGCGGTCGTTGGCGGGGGCGTCGGTCGGGGTCGTCATGCGGTCGATCGGATGAATGGAACCGGCGTGCAGTATCTTGCCCGCCGTTCCCACTTCCAAGCCCGTATTCCCAGCGAGTGGGAATGGGCCTGCTTTTTCTTTCTACCTTCGGCTTAAGGCTGCGCCATTTTTCGTGGCGCCGCCCGTCGTCACTTCCTCACTTCTCACTTCACCATCGGCAGCTTCAGGCCCTGCTTCTTCGCGGTGGCCACGGCGATGTCGTAGCCCGCGTCGGCATGGCGCATCACGCCGGTGGCCGGATCGTTGAAGAGCACGCGCTCGATGCGCTTTGCCGCCGCGTCGGTGCCGTCGCACACGATCACCACGCCCGAGTGCTGCGAGTAGCCCATGCCCACGCCGCCGCCATGGTGCAGGCTGACCCAGGTGGCGCCGCCCGCCGTGTTGAGCAGCGCGTTCAGCAGCGGCCAGTCGCTCACCGCATCGGTGCCGTCCTTCATCGCTTCGGTCTCGCGGTTGGGGCTGGCCACCGAGCCGGTGTCGAGGTGGTCGCGGCCGATGACGATCGGCGCCTTCAGCTCGCCGTTCTTCACCATCTCGTTGAAGGCCAGGCCCGCGATGTGGCGCTCGCCCAGGCCCAGCCAGCAGATGCGTGCCGGCAGGCCCTGGAAGGCGATGCGCTGGCGCGCCATGTCGAGCCAGCGATGCGTGTGCTTGTTCTCGGGGAACAGCTCCTTGATCTTGGCGTCGGTCTTGTAGATGTCCTCCGGGTCGCCCGAGAGCGCCACCCAGCGGAACGGGCCCTTGCCCTCGCAGAAGAGCGGACGGATGTAGGCCGGCACGAAGCCGGGGAAGTCGAAGGCGTTCTTCACGCCCTCGTCGAAGGCCACCTGGCGGATGTTGTTGCCGTAGTCGACCGTGGGAATGCCCATGGCCTGGAAGTCGAGCATGGCCTGCACGTGCACGGCGCACGACTTGGCTGCTGCCTTCTTAAGCGCGTCGTGCTGAGCCGGGTCTTTCATCGCGGCCTGCCATTGGGGAACGGTCCAGCCGGTGGGCAGGTAGCCGTTGATCAGGTCGTGCGCGGAGGTCTGGTCGGTCACGAGGTCGGGTTTCAGGCCGCCTGCCCTTGCGCGCTTCACGAGTTCGGGAAGGATCTCGGCCGCGTTGCCCAGCAGCGCGATCGACACCGCTTCCTTCGCGTCGCAGTGCTGCTTGATGAGCTCGAAGGCGTGGTCGATGTCGCGCGCCTGTTTGTCGACGTAGCGGGTGCGCAGGCGGAAGTCGATGCTCGACTGCTGGCACTCGATGTTCAGCGACACCGCACCGGCCAGCGTGGCGGCCAGCGGCTGCGCGCCACCCATGCCGCCCAGGCCGGCCGTGAGGATCCACTTACCCGCGAGGCTGTTGTTGTAGTGCTGGCGGCCGGCCTCGACGAAGGTCTCGAAGGTGCCCTGCACGATGCCCTGGCTGCCGATGTAGATCCAGCTGCCGGCGGTCATCTGGCCGTACATGAAGAGGCCCTTGCGGTCGAGCTCGTTGAAGTGCTCCCAGTTGGCCCACTTCGGCACGAGGTTCGAATTGGCCAGCAGCACGCGCGGCGCGTTCTCGTGCGTCTTGAAAACACCCACGGGCTTGCCCGACTGGATGAGCAGCGTCTCGTCGTCGTTGAGTTCCTTCAGCGAGGCGAGGATCTGGTCGAAGCAGGCCCAGTCGCGCGCGGCGCGGCCGATGCCGCCGTACACCACCAGGTCCTGCGGGCGCTCGGCCACCTCGGCGTCGAGGTTGTTCTGCAGCATGCGGAAGGGGGCTTCGGTGAGCCAGCTCTTGCAGTTGAGCTCGCTGCCGCGCGGGGCGCGGATCACGCGCGTGGGGTCGTGGCGGGGGTCGGTTGCGGTATTCATGGCGAATTTGTCGGGAGCGTTCATGGCGGGTTCTCCTAATCGGGGTGTGTTTTACGAGTGGCTGGGCAGGATGTCGAGCAGCGCGGCCGGCAGCTCGGCCTTCAGCGCCCACTGGCGCATGGCTTCGATGTCGGGGGCGAGGTAGCGGTCGGTCTCCAGGAAGGCGACCTTCTGGCGGATCGCGGCGAATTCGGCCTCCACTAGCGGCGAGCTCTTGAGCTTGCGCTTGAGCTCGATGCCCTGAGCAGCGGCCATCGCTTCGATGCCGACGACAACAGCCGTGTTGTTGACCATGTCTGCCAGCCGGCGACCTGCGAAGGTGGCCATCGACACGTGGTCTTCCTGGTTGGCGGAGGTCGGCAGGCTGTCGACGCTGGCGGGGTGCGCGAGCGACTTGTTCTCCGAGGCGAGCGCCGCGGCCGTGACCTGCGCGATCATGAAGCCGGAGTTGAGGCCGCCGTCGCGCACGAGGAAAGGCGGCAGGCCCGACAGGCCGCTGTCGAGCAGCAGCGCGAGGCGGCGCTCGGAGATCGCGCCCACTTCGCTCACGGCCAGCGCCACGATGTCGGCCGCGAAGGCGACGGGCTCGGCGTGGAAGTTGCCGCCCGAGATGACCTCGCCGGTGTCGGTGAAAACCAGCGGGTTGTCGGATGCGGCATTGGCCTCGATCACCAGCACGCGCGCGGCGTGCGCGAGGTTGTCGAGGCAGGCGCCCATCACCTGCGGGATGCAGCGCACGGAATACGGGTCCTGCACGCGGCCGCAGTCGGCGTGCGAGGGAACGATCTCGCTGCCTTCGAGCAGCGTGCGCACCGCGCCCGCCACCGCGATCTGGCCCGGCTGGCCGCGCGCGGCGTGGATGCGCGCGTCGAAGGGCTTGATGGAGCCCTGGATGGCTTCGAGCGACAGCGCGCCCGACATCAGCGCCGAGGCGAACACGTCTTCCGCGCCGAACAGGCCCGCCAGCGCGAGCGCGGTCGACACCTGCGTGCCGTTGAGCAGCGCGAGGCCTTCCTTGGGGCCGAGCACGAAGGGCTCGAGGCCGATGTGCTTCATCGCCTCGGCGCCGCTCACCACGCGGCCGTCGGCCAGCGTCGCCTCGCCTTCGCCGATCAGCACGCAGGCTAGGTGCGCGAGCGGCGCGAGGTCACCCGAGGCGCCGACCGAGCCCTTGGCCGGAATGCGCGGCATCACGCCCGCGTTGAACAACGCCAGCAGCGCATCGGCCAGGGCCGGACGCACGCCCGAATGGCCGCGCGCCAGGCTCACCGCCTTGGTCGCGAGGATCATGCGCACGACAGGCCCGGCCAGCGGCTCGCCGGTGCCTACGCTGTGCGACAGCACCAGGTTGCGCTGCAGCTCGGCCAGGTGGTCGTTGCCGATGCGCGTGCTCGCGAGCTTGCCGAAGCCGGTGTTGATGCCGTAGACCACCTGGTCGTTCTCGACGATGTGGCGCACGGCGGCTTCCGCGCGCTGCATGCCTTCGCGCACCGACGCATCGAGCGCGAGCTTCACGCCGCCGGTCTGGATGCGACGCAGCGTGGCGAGATCGACCTTGCCGGGCGTGAGGATCAAGTTGGCATCTGGATGGGCGGTGTGTTTGCTTGTCATGTGAACCTGTCTATACAAGTAGTTGCGAGTGAAAGCGGAGGTCTCTGAGGACGAAAAAATCAGGCGAAGCTGGGGTTGCCGTCGGCCTTGAAGCGGCTTCCCAGGCTGTATCTGGAACCGGGATGCAGGCAGCGCACCCACGTCACGGGAACGTTGCGCGACCACGTGCGGCGCGTGAGCAGCAGGCAGGGGTCGGTGGGCGTCATCGCGAGGCGCTCGGCCTGCTCGGCGCTGGGCAGCACGGCGTCGACCACGTGCTCGATCTGGTCGAAGGGCACGTTGCGCACGAGGTACTCGCTGGGCGGCATCGCGGTGAAGTCCTGCTCCAGGTAGTCGGGCACCACCTGCGGATTGACGAAGCGCTCCTCCAGCTGCACCGGCGTGCCGTTCTCCAGGTGCAGGCACACGCTGTGGAACACCGAGTCGCCGGCGCGCTTGTCGAGCCATGCGGCCACGTCGGTCGAGGCGGCGAGGCGCTCGACCGCGATCATCTCGCAGCGATAGTCGTGCCCGCGCTGGCGGATCTCGCTGGCGATGTTGGCAATCTGCAGCAGTGTGGACTGCGGCTTGTTCTCCGCCACGAAGCTGCCGACGCCCGCCACGCGCACGATGCGGCCCTGCTCCACCAGCTCGCGCAGCGCGCGGTTCACCGTCATGCGCGCCATGCCGAACTGCGCGACCAGCTCGTGCTCCGACGGCAGGCGGTGGCCGGGCGGCCACGTCCCGTCCTGGATCTTGCGGGAGATGTGATCCATGACTTGCGCGTAGAGCGCGAGGGTCGGCAGGTCGCGTTTCATCTGGCTTTCAGTCAATGCTCCGCCGCGGCCATCGATTCGGCGCGGATCTCTTCGGTCAGGCGCGCCTTGATCTCCATGAACTCCGGCGAGGTCTTGATGGTGTAGCTGCGCGGATGCGGGAAGTCGACCGCGATCTCGGTCTTGATGCGCCCCGGCCGCGCGCTGAATACCGCCACGCGGTTGGCCATGAAGATGGCCTCGTCGATGTCGTGCGTGACGAACAGCACTGTCTTCTGCGCCGATTCCCAGATGCCCAGCAGCAACTCCTGCATGAGCACGCGGGTCTGGTTGTCGAGCGCGCCGAAGGGCTCGTCGAGCAGCAGCATCTTGGGGTCGTTGGCCAGCGCGCGCGCGATGGCGGTGCGCTGCTGCATGCCGCCGGAGAGCTGCTTCGGGAAGTGGTTCTCGAAGCCGCGCAGGCCCACCTTGGCGATGAAGAACTCGCTGCGCTCCTTCTGGTCGGCCTCGCTCATGCCGCGCTCGCGCAGGCCGAAGCGGATGTTCTGCGCCACCGTGAGCCACGGAAAGAGCGTGTAGCTCTGGAACACCACGCCGCGGTCGGCGCCGGGGCCTTCGATGCGCTGGCCGTCGAGCAGCACCTGCCCCGTGGTCGGGAAGTCGAGCCCCGCCACGATGCGCAGCAGCGTCGACTTGCCGCAGCCCGAGGGGCCAAGGATGGTGACGAAGTCGTTCTCCTTCACCTCGAAGTCGATCGGCTGCAGCGCCTGCGTGCGCTGGCCCTTGGTGCCGGTGAAGACGCGAGAGACGCCCTGGATGGAAAGTTGGTTCTGCGACATCACAGTGCTGCCCACGCGAAGAGACGGCGGTTGATTGCCTTGAAGGCGAAGTCGGACAAAAGGCCGATGACGCCGATCACGATGATCCCGAAGATGATCTGGCCGGTGTTCAGCAGCGCCTGGCTGTCGGTGATCATGTGGCCGATGCCCGAGGAGGAGCCGATGAGCTCCGCCACGATCACGTAGGTCCATGCCCAGCCGAGCACGAGGCGCAGCGTCTCTGCGATGCCCGGCGCCGCGCCCGGGATGAGCACGCGCGCCACGATGCCGCGGCTGTTGGCGCCCAGCGTGTAGGCGGCCTCCACGAGGTCGCGCCGCGCGCCGCCCACGGTGACGGCCACCATCAGCACGATCTGGAAGAAGGAGCCGATGAAGATCACCAGCAGCTTCTGCATCTCGCCCAGGCCCGCCCACAGGATGAGCAGCGGAATGAAGGCCGAGGCCGGCAGGTAGCGGCAGAAGGAGACGAAGGGCTCGAAGAAGGCCTCCACGGCCTTCCATGTGCCCATGGCGATGCCCAGCGGCACCGCGAACACGGCCGCCAGCAGGAAGCCGCCGAACACGCGCCACACGGTCATGCCGATGTCGCCGATGAAGCCGTACTCGGTGAAGAGCAGCCAGCCTTCCTTGACCATGGTCGGCGGGCTCGCGAGGAAGGTCGGCGGCACGAAGCCGCCGAGCGTGGCGATGGCCCACACGAGCACGAAGACGACGAAAAACGCGAGCCCCAGCAGCACGCGGGCGCGCGTGCCGATGGGTTCGAGCGGCGCGAGCGCGCGGCGGCGGGCCGGCGCCGCGGCCCTGGCGGCGGCCTGCTGCGGCGCGGGCGTCGCGACCGCTGCTGCGGAAGGCATCTGCTGCATCTGGGCCACGTTCTTACTTGACGAAGCTTGCATCGAAGGTGACCGAGAGGTCCTCGGGCGCCTTGCGGATCACGCCGGCTTCCAGAAGGATGGGCGTCGCCTCCTTCATGAAGCTGGTGAGTTCGCCCGCAAAGAACTTCTGGTTGGCCGCCTTGTCCTGCCAGCGCAGGAAGGCCGACGACTTGGCGAACTGCTCGCCGCTCTGCTTCACGGCGGAGCCCATGAGTTCGTTGGACTTCTCGGGCTCGGCCTTGATCATGTCGAGCGCGTCGAAGTACGACTTGGTGAGCGCGGCGGCGGCCTTGGCGTTGGCCTTGAGCCAGGTGGGCGCGCAGCCGACCGTGTCCATCACCATCGGGTAGTCGAGCGTGGTGGCCAGGATCTTGCCGGCGGCGGGGTTGGCGCGCACCGTCGAGAGGTAGGGCTCGTAGGTCATGGCGGCGTCGTTCTGGCCGGCCACGAAGGCCTGGGCCGAGGCCTGCGGCGACAGCGTGGTGGTCTTCACGTCCTTCAGCGTCATGCCGTTCTTGCTGAGCATCCAGGCCAGGCCGAAGTAGGGCGCGGTGCCGGGCGCGTCGACGCCGATGGTCTTGCCCTTGAGGTCGGAGAACTTGCTGACGTCGCCGCGCACCGCGAGGCCGTCGGCGCCGTAGGACTTGTCCATTTGGAAGATCTGCACGATCGGCACGCCGTTGGCGTTCCAGGCCACGTGCGTCTCGACGGTGGTGGCCGCGCACTGGATGGCGCCGGAGGCCAGCGCGAGGTGGCGGTCCTTCTGCGGGATCATCTTGAGTTCGACGTCCAGGCCGTTCTTCTTGAAGATGCCGGCCTTGTCCGCCAGCGAGAGCGGCGCGAAGCCGGTCCAGCCGGACATGCCGAGCGAGATCTTCGTCAGATCCTGGGCGGCGGCCGTTCCGGCCATGCCCGCCGCACATGCGCCCGCTGCAACCAGCGAGGCGAACTTCACAACTACCGTCTTGACCATGGGTACTCCTGGGGTCTGTTCTTTGGGGAAAGGCTCGGCGGCGGCGCCCGAAGGCCGGGTCACGCACGCCTCGCATTGTTGCCAGGCGCCCCAACTTGTATATACAGGATAACCCGAAAGGTCATTTTTGGTGCACTTCCTTCGAAAATGCACCCATTTGCTGTCTAGACAGGAAAGGACACAGGACGGCGGCAACCATTGCAAAGCTCGTGCCACAGTCATATCTGCAGCGCTGGGGGACAATCGACGGCCGCCCTCTTCCTCCCTCCTCCTCCCTTCTCCTCCGTCTTTCCGACTTCCCCCCGCCCGCTGCCCGTGTCCTCTCTCGCCCCCCAACCCATCGACCTCTCCGGCAGCAGCGCTCCTTCCGACATCCTCCACGAGGTCTTCGGCTACGCGCAGTTCCGGGGGGCCCAGCAGGACATCGTCGACCACGTGGTGGCCGGCGGCGATGCGCTGGTGCTGATGCCCACGGGCGGCGGCAAGTCGCTGTGCTACCAGATCCCGGCGATCGCCCGGCAGCGCGCGGGCAAGGGCGTGGCGATCGTGGTGTCGCCGCTGATCGCGCTGATGCACGACCAGGTGGGCGCGCTGCACGAGGCCGGCGTGAGCGCGGCCTTCCTCAACTCCACGCTCGATTGGGAAGAGACGCAGGACGTCGAGCGCCGCATGCTGCGCGGCGAGATCACGCTGCTGTACGCGGCGCCCGAGCGGGTGAACACACCGCGCTTCCTGTCGCAGCTCGATTCGCTGAAGGAGCGCGGCAAGCTCTCGCTCTTCGCCATCGACGAAGCGCATTGCGTGAGCCAGTGGGGCCACGACTTCCGACCCGAGTACCGCGCGCTCACCGTGCTGCACGAGCGCTACGCGGGCGTGCCGCGCATCGCGCTCACGGCCACGGCCGACGCGCTCACGCGGGCCGACATCGTCGAGCGGCTGCAGCTGGAGAACGCGCGCCAGTTCGTCTCCAGCTTCGACCGGCCGAACATCCGCTACACGATCGTCGAGAAGAAGGATGCCACCACGCAGCTGCTGCGCTTCATCGAGCGCGAGCACGAGGGCGACGCGGGCGTGGTCTATTGCCAGTCGCGCAAGCGGGTGGAAGACGTGGCGGTGGCGCTGCGCGACGCGGGCATCAACGCCCTGCCCTACCACGCGGGCCTGGACGCCGCGGTGCGCCAGCAGCACCAGGACCGCTTCCTGCGCGAGGAAGGCATCGTGATGGTCGCGACCATCGCCTTCGGCATGGGCATCGACAAGCCCGACGTGCGCTTCGTCGGCCACCTCGACATGCCGAAGAACATCGAGGGCTACTACCAGGAGACCGGCCGTGCCGGCCGCGACGGCGGCCCCGCCGACGCCTGGATGGCCTACGGCCTGCAGGACGTGGTCAACCAGCGCCGCATGATCGACGAGAGCCCCGCCGGCGAAGAGTTCAAGCAGGTGATGCGCGGCAAGCTCGACGCCCTGCTCTCGCTGGCCGAAGCCAGCGACTGCCGGCGCGTGCGCCTGCTGGGCTACTTCGGCGAGAAGAGCACGCCCTGCGGCAACTGCGACAACTGCCTGAACCCGCCGCAGGTGTGGGACGGCACCGATGCCGCGCGCAAGCTGCTGAGCACCATCTACCGCGTGCAGCAGTTGAGCGGCATCAGCTTCGGCGCCGGGCACATCATGGACATCCTGCGCGGCAAGAGCACCGAGAAGGTCAAGCAGTTCGGGCATGAGCGCATCAGCACCTTCGGCATCGGCGCGGAGTTCAGCGAGGTGGCGCTGCGCGGCGTGCTGCGCCAGCTGATCGCCACCGGCGCGCTGGCGGTGGATGCAGAGGCGTTCAACACGCTGAAGCTCACCGAGGGCTCGCGCGCGGTGCTCAGGGGCGAGACGCCGGTGACGCTGCGCGAATCGGTGTCGTCGCCCGCCGAGCGCAAGCCCCGACGCGAGAAAACCGCCAAGGGCGCGCCGCCGCCGGCCGCCGCCAAGCTCGACGAGGCGGGCCGCAAGCGTTTCGACGCGCTCAAGGCCTGGCGCGCCGAGGTCGCGAAGGAACACAACCTGCCGGCCTACGTGATCTTCCACGACGCCACGCTGGCCGCCATCGCCGAGCGCGCGCCCGCGACGCTGGAAGACCTGCAAGGCATCAGCGGCATCGGCACCAAGAAGCTCGAGGCCTACGGCAGCGAGGTGCTGAGGGTCTGCGAGGCGTTCTGAGGCCGCGCGGCCGCCACCCGTCGAAGCTCAGTTCGCCGTCAATGGCAGCACGACCGGCACCGGCCGCGTCAGCAGGTCGACGTAGAGCTCGAAGAAACGCGCGTTGTCGAACTTCTTCACCACCGTCATCTTCTGCAGCGTCGGCCCGGCGGGCTGCGACGAATAGCCGATCGAGCGGCCGTTGTCGGCGGCGCCCGGCTTGGCGATCACGTCGACGTAGCGCTCCACCGTCTGCGTGGCATAGCTCGGATCGATCAGGTAGGCCAGCGTGAGCGTGTCCCAGATGTTCTGCGTGTAGTTGGGGTTGGTCTCGAAGCCGTTCTTGCCGTCGAAGCCGTAACCGTTGAGCTTCTGGAACACGTCGGTCACGGCCGTGGGCTTGGCCGGGTGGGCGATGCGGTCGTAGATGGGCTTGGTGAGGAACACGGTGTCGGTCACGTCCAGCGGCACCACCACCTGCGGGATCGGCAGCCGCACCACGAACTGCGCGGCGTCGGGGTCGAACCACCAGTTGAACTCGGCGGCCTTGGTGGTGTTGCCGGGCACGTCGATGGCGCCGCCCATGTAGATGATCTTCTTGATGAGCGGCACGATCTCGGGGTTCTGCTTCACCGCGAGCGCGATGTTGGTGAGCGGGCCGATGGCCAGGATGGTGATCTCGCCGGGGTTGGCCTTCACGGTGTCGACGATGAAATCGACCGCCGCCTTGCGCTGCACCACGGTGTGTTTCGCGAAGCCGTCGGGCGAGGGCTTGAGTTCGGCGTCGGTCTTGGGCTCGGGGCCGCCCCAGGCGCCGAGGTAGCCGTCGCCGCCGGCACCGGCGGCCATCTCGGCCTGGACGTCGGCGTAGGTGTGGTTCAGCGCGTAGTTCGCGCCCGAGTAGATGCCGATGCGGTCGCCCACGCCCAGGCGCTCCACCGACATCAGCGCGTCGGCCACGCCCTGCTTGAGCCATTGGTTGCCCGAGACCACGCTGATGCCCATCACCCGCACCTTGCCCTCGGCCTGCAATTGCGCGGCCATCACGCCGAGCTGGCCGTCGTCGCTCATGGTGTTGTAGTCGCTGTCGATGATGATCTTCTGCGGGCCGGTGCCGCCGCCCGATCCGCCGCCACCACCGCCGCCCCAACCCGGGCCGAGGCCGATCCCGCCGCCTCCATTGCCACCACCGCCGCAGCCCGCCAATACCGTGATGACGGCGATGAACATCGCCCCGATCCATTTGCGCATCTTTGCTCTCCAGGTACTAGGAAGTTGGTTCTCAGGCCGGGCAAGCCATCCCGCTCCGAGATACAAACGTTTGCGCAAAGCTTTGCGCAAACGTTTCACCCACTCTACGGCGCTAGCGACAGGGGTGGCAAGCACCAGCGCTAGGGGTTTTCCGCGAGCCCGAAGGAGAGCCCGGGAGGGCTTTCAGAGCTGCTCAGGCCGGATCGGGCAGGCCGATCAGCCGGTTCTCGCGCAGCGGCGATCGGCCCGGCAGGTAGGGCTGCTCCGCTTCAGGCTCGGCCGCCTTCTCCAGGCCCTGAACGGTCGTCTTGGCGGAGACGGAGCAGGAGCCCGAACTGCGCAACGCGAGCGCGGCAGCGAGCCGCGCCTCGGCCTTGTCGCCGAGCTGGTGGTTGAAGTCGTCGGCCACGACGCAGCCGGCATTCGGCGCCATGCCGTCGCCGTAGTCGCCTTCGCCCTTCTGGTTCACGCCCTTGAACTGGATCGCGAAGTAGGTGGTGCCGCAGTTGTCCTGCGGATAGAAGCCGTAGGGCTTGCCGCAGGTGGTGCCGCCGACGAGGTTGACGGTGACGCCCACGCCGCGCAGGCTGTTGACCACCGACTCGCTCGCCGAGCAGGTGTCGGGGCCAGTGAGCACGGTCACGCGCGACAGGCCCAGCGTGGGCAGCGGCTGCCCGCTGCGGCTGGTGCTCACGAAGGGCGTCAGGGTCTGCGCGACGGAGAGCCGGAACGGGTTCTTGTCGTTGAAGACCAGCTGCTCGAAGGTCTTGCCCGCGGTCACGGACGGCGAGGCGATCATGTAGGCCAGCCGGCTCGCGATGAGCAACTGCCCGCCGCCGTTGTAGCGCATGTCGAGCACCAGGTCCTGGATGCCGGCGCCCTGCTTGAAGCTGTTGACGGCGTTGATGAGCTGCGTCTCCGACGTGGTGATGTGGTCGTTGAACAGCAGGTAGCCCACGCGGCCGCTGCCGGTGTCGATGACCTGCACGTTCTGCACCGGCGTGCTGGTGATAGTGGCAGCCGTCAGCGTCACCGGAGACTGCGCGACGCCGCCCACTTCGAAGGTGAAGGTGTGCGATTCGCCGACGGCTTTGGGCGAAAGCGCCCCGTTGATCGCGTTGACGTTGGCGGTGCCGGTGCTGCTGACAACGTTGATGCCGTCGATCGTGAGGATCTTCGCGCCGCGCAGCAGTCCCGCAGTGTTGGCGGGCGAATTCGGCTCGACGAAGGCAATGCGGATGTCGCGCGGCGGCGAGCTGCGGATCGCGGCCGTCTCCATGCCGTAGCCGGCGGAGACGCCGCCCTGCGTGAGTTGCCGGTAGGCCTCGGTGTCGTAGGTGAAGTGGAAGCGGTCCTTGGCGCGGCCCGAGGGCGTGGTGGCCGTCGTCTTGAGCACATTGAACCAGGTGACGGACGTGGCGTAGTCGGCGGCCTTGAGGGTGGTGGGCACTTCGCCGTACCAGAGGTAGGTTTCGTCGATCCAGCCGCGCACCCAGCTCTTCTCGTTGTCGAGCGTGCCGCCGCGGTCGGGGTAGGCCGCATTGGTGTCCGGGTTGATGCCGCTGCGCGGCGATGCGCACAGGCCTGCGACGGTGGCCGAGGTGACGATGCCGTCGCCGCTGCCCGAGGGGGTTGTTGCCGGTGGCGTCGTGGTGCCGGGGATCAGGCCGATCGGCAGGCCACCGCCGCCGCCCCCTCCTCCACCGCCCCCGCAGCCCGCCAGGAGGAAAGCGGCAGCGAGCGCCGCGCCGGCGGCAGCCCATGCACCTGGAAGCGGCAGCCGCCGCGCGTCGTCGACCTTGCGAGATCCCACCATGCGCTCCTCCTCTTGCCCGCGATGGCGGGCGAATGTTTTCGTTCTGCGCGGCGACGGCCGCCCGCGCCTTCGGCTTGCCGCTGCTGCCGGCGCTACTGCACGAAGCCCATGCCGCGCGACTCGCGGACTTCGGGCTTGATGCGGTGCTCGGCCTCGAGCTGGTCGAGAAACTCGCTCGCGGAGAACTCCGCCGCGAGGATATCGGTCTGTCGTTTCACCGCCGCGAAATCCCCTGGGCACAGCTGTGCCAGCTGTGCGAGCCGCGAGCGCATGGCATTTGTCATGAGCTCGGCGTCGCCCGCGAGCGCCTCGGTGATGAACATGCGCTCGCGCTGCGCGGCGGTGAGCGGCATGAACTTGATCTTGAAGGTGAAGCGCCGCAGCGCCGCCTGATCGAGCCGGTCGAGCAGGTTGGTGGTGCAGACGAAGACGCCATTGAAGCGCTCCATGCCCTGCAGCATCTCGTTGACCTCGGTGACCTCGTAGGTGCGCTGCGCGCCGCGGCGGTCCTGCAGGAAGCTGTCGGCTTCGTCGAGCAGCAGCACGGCCTTTTCGGCCTCTGCCTCGCGGAACATGGCGGCCATGTTCTGCTCGGTCTCGCCGACGTACTTGCTCATGAGGTCGCTGGCCTGCTTCACGATCAGCGGGCGGCCCACGGCCTTGGCGATGTGCTCGGCCAGCGCCGTCTTGCCGGTGCCGGGCGCGCCGTAGAAGCACAGCGTGCCGTGCCCGCGCGCCTTCAGCGCCTCGACGATGCGCGGGATCTCGAAGCGGGTCTCGACGTTGAGCATGTCGAGGTCGTAGGTGGTGACGCTGCGGCGCTCGCCGCGCGCGGCATCGGCGGTACCGAGCGCCAGGTCGGCGTTGCGCAGCTGGCGCTCGATGAGCGCTTCCATCGAGGCGTCGTCCTCGGTGCGGGCCAGCCCGGCGAAGCGCACCGCCGTGCGGATCTGCGCCGGCGTGAGGCCCTTGCGTCCGGCCAGCTTGGCGGTGAAGGCCTCTGACACGACCACGCCTTCGAGCGTCTTCTTCACGAGCTGCTCGCGCGCGCCCGGCGGCGGCGACTTGAGTTCGAGGTGATAGGCGAAGCGGCGCCGGAAGGCCGGGTCGATCTGCTCGATGCGGTTGGTGACCCACAGCGTGGGCACGGGGTTGGCCTCGAGGATCTGGTTGACCCAGGCCTTGCCGCTGACGCTGCCGCTGGTGGGCGCCGGGATCTGCTCGGCGCGCGCCATGAACTGCGCGGCCTCGGTGCTGATGGGCGGGAACACGTCCTCGACCTCGTCGAACAGCAGCGCGGCCTGCGCGCTGCCCTTGAGGAACACCTGCGCGATCTGCAGCGAACGGTAGCGGTCGCGGCCGCTGAGCGAATTGCCGTCGCGGTCGGCGTACTCGACCTCGAAGAGCTCGAGCCCGGCGGCCTGCGCGACCACCTTGGCGAGTTCGGTCTTGCCCGTGCCGGGCGGGCCGTAGAGCAGCACGTTGACGCCCGGCTCCTTGCGCGCGACCGCCGCGCGCAGCAGCCTGACGAGCATCTGCGCGTCTTCCTGCACGAAGGAGAAGTCGTGCGGCGTGAGCGCGCTCTTGGCCGAGGGGCGCGTGAACACGGCCATCAGCTCGTTGTGGTCGCGGTACTCGCGCATGAGCACCGGCGGCAGCTTCTCGCTGACCTTCATCAGGTCGGCGAGGTCGGTGATGTTGTGCTCCGAGATGAGGTTCTCGACGAGCCCGATGCGCTCGAGCCGCGAGCCGGCGCGCAGCGCCTCGCCCACGTCGCTCGCGTTCACGCCGGCGATGTCGGCGATGGCGGCATAGGCCTCGGGCGCGTTGTTGACCTTGAACTCGACCAGCAGCGAGCGCAGGTCGCGCTGGTAGCGCGCGAGCGTGCCGTACAGCAGCAGCGCGCGCTCGGCCTTGTTGAGCTGCAGCAGGCCCGCGAGCGCGTCGATGTTCTTCTCGACCAGCGTCGACTGCTTTCGCAGCGCATGCGTGAGCCAGTCGCGCGTGACGGCCAGCACCGAGAGCAGGTCCTTGGGCTGGTCCTTCGCGTATTCGTCGAGATAGAAGAAGAGCGTGCCTTCCTCGTACGGACCGCGCCACACGCCGTGGCGCTCCAGCAGCGTGCGGCCGTCGAAGTCTTCGACGCCCTTCCAGGCTTCGTTGCCCGCGCAGCGCCGCCCCAGGAATTCGCGCAGCCGCTGCAGCACGGCGGCGGGCCATACCAGGTGCCGCCCCGTGAGCGAGAGCAGGCCGTTGATGTCACGCCGCACGTTGAAGCGCGGCCCTTGCTTGGCGGCCAGGGTCAGCACGAAGTGCGAGCACATGAGCTCGAGCACCGGTGCTTCCTTGAGCCCGGGCGACGGCAATGCCTGCCCGCGAACCGCAGCAGCCACGACATCGACACCCGCACGCTTGGCCATCAGGCAACCTCCAACGAGGACAATTTCGGAGAGACCATAACGCAGACTTTTGGCTTCGGGAAGACCGTGAAAGGGGAAAAACCCTGATGGGTGCGATTCCAGCCACAATGCGCGGCATGGTCGGAATCCAGGAAATCGAGCGCGCCGCGGCGCGCCTGCAAGGTCAGGTGCTCAACACGCCGTGCGTGGAGTCACGCACCCTTTCGGAAATCGTCGGCGCGCAGGTGTTCCTGAAATTCGAGAACCTGCAGTTCACATCCTCGTTCAAGGAGCGGGGGGCGTGCAACAAGCTGGTGGATCTTTCCGAGAACGGTACACGCGGAGTGATCGCCATGTCTGCCGGCAACCATGCGCAGGGTGTGGCCTATCACGCGCAGCGGCTCGGATTGCGGGCGCTGATCGTGATGCCGCGCTTCACGCCCGGCGTGAAGATCGAACGCACGCGAGGCTTCGGCGCCGAGGTGGTGCTGCACGGCGACACGCTGGAAGCCGCTCGTACCCATGCCTTCGAGCTCGCGCAGCGCGAGGGACTGACCTTCGTGCACCCTTACGACGACGAAGCGATCATCGCGGGCCAGGGCACCGTGGCGCTGGAGATGCTCGACGCCGTGCCCGATCTCGACGCGCTGGTGGTGTCGGTGGGCGGCGGCGGGCTGATCGCCGGCATGGCGGTGGCCGCGCGAGAGCGCAAGCCTGACATCGAGATCGTGGGCGTGCAGACGACGCGCTTTCCGGCAATGGTCAATGCCGTGAAGGGCACGCACCACGCGCAGGGCAACAGCACCATCGCCGAGGGCATCGCGGTGGGCACTCCTGGTGTGCTGACGCAGCAGATCATTGCGAGCAAGGTCGACGACCTGCTGCTGGTGGACGAGGGCGACATCGAGCAAGGCGTGCTGATGCTGCTCGAGATCGAGAAGACGCTGGTCGAAGGCGCTGGCGCTGCGGGCCTGGCGGCGCTGATCCGGCATCCGGAGCGCTTCAGGGGCAAGCGCGTGGGGCTGGTTCTGTCCGGGGGCAATATCGATCCGCTGCTGCTCGCGGCGATCATCGAGCGCGGGATGGTCAGGGCCGGACGGCTGGCCCGGGTGCGGGTCAGCGCGCGCGACGTGCCCGGCTCACTCGCCCGGATCACGGCCACCGTGGCCGAAGCGGGCGCTAACGTCGACGAGGTTCATCACCAACGCGCCTTCACGATGTTGGCCGCGCAGAACGTGGACGTCGAGCTCGTGCTGCAGACTCGCGGGCGGGCCCACCTGGCTGGCGTGCTCGCTGCGCTGAAGGACGCCGGCTTCGAGGCGGAAGAGCAGCATTGAGCTGCAAGATCAAGCCCGGAATGCCCCATTCGGGGGCTCGCAACCCCCTAGACCGGCTCCGGGCGCCCCGCCGGTAAAATGCCATCAGTTTGTCAATTGCGTATTCGAGGAATTTCCCGATGTCCAATCCCACTCCCGTCGAGCCGAGCCAAGGCGCGGCCGTCGAACACGATGCCGTAGAGTCGGTCGTTCACCTGATGCCCCTGGTGCTTCCCCTGGCCGGTGGCGTGCTGATGCTGCTGCTGGCTTCCATCGCCGTCTACATGGCCTGAAGCTGACAGGCGTTAGCGCCTTTGTCTGCGGGCGGTGCGGCCCGCATTGACGCAATCTCCCGAAGCGAAACGTTTTCTCAAACGGACCTCCGTGCCTGAGCTGGCGCGGCGTCCCGTTCGGAAAGACGATTTTTCAACTTAGGAGATTTTCCGATGAACGCACCCACGATGAAGGGCCTCACCATTCAGGCGCCCTCATACGTCAAGAACGCAAAGCTGATTGCCTGGGTGGCCGACATGGCCGCGCTGTGCAAACCCGAAGCCATCCATTGGTGCGACGGAAGCAAGGAAGAGTACGACCGCCTGTGCCAGCAACTGGTCGACGCCGGCACCTTCCGGAAGCTCGATCCCGCCAAGCGGCCCAATTCGTTCCTCGCGCTGTCCGATCCGAGCGACGTCGCGCGCGTCGAAGACCGCACCTACATCTGCTCCGAGCAGAAGGAAAACGCCGGCCCCACCAACAACTGGATGGCTCCCGCCGAGATGCGCGCGACCCTGCAGCCGCTGTTCGACGGCTGCATGAAGGGCCGCACGATGTACGTCGTGCCCTTCAGCATGGGCCCGCTGGGTTCGCCGATCGCGCACATCGGCATCGAGCTTTCCGACTCGCCCTACGTGGCGGTCAACATGCGCATCATGACCCGCATGGGCAAGGCCGTTTACGACGTGCTGGGCGCCGATGGCGATTTCGTGCCCTGCGTGCACACCGTTGGCGCGCCGCTCGAGCCCGGGCAGAAGGACGTCTCCTGGCCCTGCAACAAGACCAAGTACATCGTCCACTACCCCGAGACGCGCGAGATCTGGAGCTATGGCTCCGGCTACGGCGGCAACGCGCTGCTGGGCAAGAAGTGCTTCGCGCTGCGCATCGCCTCCAACATGGGCCGCGACGAGGGCTGGCTGGCCGAGCACATGCTCATCCTTGGCGTGACGAATCCCGAGGGCAAGAAGTACCACGTAGCAGCGGCGTTCCCCAGCGCGTGCGGCAAGACCAACTTCTCGATGCTGGTTCCGCCGGCAGGCTTCGAAGGCTGGAAGGTCACGACCATCGGCGACGACATCGCCTGGATCAAGCCGCAGGCCGACGGCACCCTGCGTGCCATCAACCCGGAGGCCGGCTATTTCGGCGTCGCGCCGGGCACCAACATGCTGACCAACCCGAACTGCATGCGCAGCCTGGACCAAGGCGTGATCTTCACCAACGTCGCGCTGACGGACGACGGAGACGTCTGGTGGGAAGGCATGGAGCAGGACGCACCCGGCAAGGCGCTGCCGGCGCACCTGATCGACTGGCAAGGCAAGGACTGGACGCCGCAGATCGCCAGGGAAACCGGCGCGAAGGCCGCCCATCCGAACGCCCGCTTCACGGTCGCCGCGACCAACAACCCCGCGCTCGACGAAGCATGGGACGACCCGAAGGGCGTGACCATCGACGCTTTCATCTTCGGCGGCCGCCGCTCGAACACCGTGCCGCTGGTGACGGAAGCCCGCAACTGGGTCGAAGGCGTCTACATGGCGGCGACGATGGGCTCCGAGACGACTGCAGCCGCGGCCGGCCAGCAAGGCGTCGTCCGCCGCGATCCCTTCGCGATGCTGCCCTTCATGGGCTACAACATGAGCGACTACTTCCAGCACTGGCTCGATCTGGGCATGAAGCTTGAGGCCTCGGGCGCCAAGCTCCCGAAGATCTATACGACCAACTGGTTCCGCAAGGGCGCCGACGGCAAGTTCGTCTGGCCTGGCTATGGCGAGAACATGCGCGTGCTGAAGTGGATGATCGATCGCGTCGAAGGCAACAAGACCGAAGGCGTGGAGCACATCACCGGCATCAGCCCTCGCTATGAAGACCTGAACTGGACAGGCTTGAACTTCAGTGCAGAGCAATTCGCGACGGTGACGAGCATCGACAAGGCGGCCTGGCAGGCTGAGCTGAAGCTGCATGCCGAATTGTTCAAGCAGCTGGAGCACCATCTACCGAAGGAACTGCCGGAGACGAAGGCTGCGATCGAGCAGCGTCTGGCGGCCTGATAACAAGCGGCTCTAAAAGCGAAAGCCCGGTGGCGATGCCATCGGGCTTTTTTGTTGTCGCGAATTTTGTGATGGGGCGGCCAAGCGAGCTGGCTGACCCAGACGCAATCTCGGAATCGACGCCTTATCTGACAGCGATTCGCAAGCGTTTTTTCGGTGATGTCGAACTGGATCGATTGACTGGAGCCATCGTGGGGGAATTGATCGCGGCAGGCGCAGCCAGGATGAATAGCTCAGGCTTGCAGAACTGCGTAAGCGTCGTCTCAGCACCCTCTGTTCTTGTTGATGGGTTTGAGCAGGATTGGTCGTTCGGTGCGCACGGCGGTCGTGTGCATCAAGAACTGCTAATGCACATCAATGAACGATCAAGACACCCC